>WBZO01000063.1_pt2 | contig 198687 bp, 166 predicted proteins | sample 5204261 | NCBI WGS metagenome assembly WBZO01 (sample SAMN12412400, study PRJNA552823) | activated sludge metagenome | isolation source: activated sludge from anammox sidestream of wastewater treatment plant... | place: USA: North Carolina | collected 2017-09
TTCATAGGCCCACGAACTGGTGCCGAACCGAATCACCGTCCCTCGCATCGTCCTCGTTTCCGTTTCTCCGCCGTGAGCGTTGTTGCCGGCGGGCTCACCTCGCGGCTCCTCGATCGTCTCGCATGATGCCAGAGCCGAGCGCATTTCTCGACCTATTCCCGTCGCCACGCGAGGGTCATGCAGTCCGAAGATGGTCGACATCCAATGGCAGAACGTGAAGTGGATTGTAGGCGGTTGCCCGCGCATTTGCCTTGACACTGGTTGGAGCGATCCGGTAAGGATTGGGCTTTGTGGACGACCCAACTCCATGAGTCCGATGAGACCACCACTGTTCATTCTTGGGATCCTGCTTTCCGGTTGTCACATGCTCCAACCGGCCGGCACGGTTCCCGTTCAGCATCCGCCCAGCGTGATGTCGATGTGGGATCTTTACCGCTACTGCCAAACGAGCAGTGACGTGGAAGCGGTGCTGACCGCGGCGAAGGAGTTGCGTCAATCGGCCGATACCCATGTCGTGCCGACAGCGGATTTGCCGAAGAGCTTCGATCGGTTCGTGGCGCGCCAGCCGGTAAGGACGACCGTGGACCCGAAGGCCATGGCTGCGTCCTGTACGTTGCAGGCGGCGCGGACCAGTTTGAGCGCCGGGCGTGGGCGGGTAGCCGAGCAGTTACTTCATTCCGTGGTGGTCAGCTACCCCGAGACGGAATATACCTTCTACGTCGAGCAGGCGAAGGTGTGGATTCAGGAACTACGGCGGCCCGGCTCGGACAATCCCGAATTGCATCCCATTTCTCACCGCTGACCTTCCGTTTCTTCGTCCCAAATACGACAGCCTATCGTTCCAACCAGGATTGGTCATCGATTGATCCCGTGCTATCACCATGCGCACGGATGTCTCGTGGCACAGGGCTGCGAACAGAATAGCGAAGTGATGTGTCGGCATGGGGGACGATCAACTGGGGTGGGATGGGGGACAGGGGGGATGGCGGGTCAAGCTCCGGGGCAAGCGACCGAGGCATGTTCTCCGCGCGTTGCTCGTTCACGTGTGGCCGCTCTCGATTGTCGGTCGATGGCTCTACCGGCTTCGCTGGCGGGGTCCCCTGTACCGAGCGATCAACCGTCGATCGCATCGGCTCTATGCGGCGCACCGTAAGGCGCTTGACCTGCCGGCCTTCATGGCGGTGCGGTCTCTGCGGGTAGACGGGCTCTATCAAACCTCGATCGTCGGGCTGACGGGACGGCAGGATCTGTTTGAGGACTTGCGTGCCGACGCCGGGCGGCTCCTGGCAGTGCCGGAGGTGCAGGAACGGATCAGGCGTCGGAGCCGTGAGTTCGATCAAAAGTGGTACGTTGTGCGGGCGCTCGGTCACCGTGCGCGGCGGCAGGCGATTCCCGCCAGTTTCGGGGCGTTCTTTCTGCACGAGCGTCTCCTGGCGATTGCGAGCGCCTATCTTCGCGTGCAACCCCGGTTGAATTACGTCGATGTCTGGCACAACTTTCCAGTCCGGGAGAACGAACCCGCCATCAGCGCCGAGTACTGGCACAGGGACCATGAGGACAAGCATGTGCTCAAGGTCTTTCTCTACCTCGAGGCGATCGACGAGGCGATGGGGCCGCTGACCTATCTGCGAGGCTCGCAACCGGGCGGGGCGTTCGGTTCGCTCTTTCCCGCCGTTCCCCCCACCGGCTGCTATCCTGAACCCTCGGCCTTAGCTGAGCAGGTTGCGGCGCGATCGATTCCGATTGTCTCCTGCGTGGGGGAGGCCGGGACGGTCGTGCTGGCCGATACCAGCGGGCTCCATCGTGGGGGCCGCTCGCGCACGAAGCCGCGTATCGTGCTGATGGGTGTCTACACCTCCAATGCCGGCTTGGACCACACGCGCTACAGCCTGATCGATGCGCCGCATCGCGAACCGCTTTCTCCCATGGCCCGGTTCGCGCTGTACTCTTGAACGCCTCTGCCACCGCTCTTGACAGTGGTCCGGTCCCGCCGTACCCTCCCACAGGCACCTCGGGCCGATTGTCGCCCGGGGACAACAAGGAGAGGCAGATGATGGCGGCATCGTATACGAGTTGCGATAAACCCAAGACCAGGACGAAGACCGTGAGCCTGACAATCGGTGTGTTGTGTGCGGCACTTGCGGTTCCGGGGCTCTCCTGGGCTACGGAGGACCTTCCGAAGGAATCGGTGTTGCCCTCGGCCTTGGCGGCCAAGGCGGTGCAGGCGGCGATCGAGCATTGCAAAAAGGACGGGTATCGGGTGAGCGCCTCGGTGGTGGATCGCTCGGGTCTGTTGCGGAGCATGACGCGGGCCGACGGTGCCGGTCCCCATACGATCGACAGCAGCCGGAAGAAGGCCTACACAGCCGTCAGTTTGCGACGGCCCACGGGTGAACTCGCCGACATGATCTCCAAAACGCCGACCCTGCAGGCGCTTCGGGACATGAATGAACAGATCCTCATGGTCGGCGGCGGCCTACCGATCGAAATCGGCGGCGAAGTGGTCGGCGGGATCGGGGTCGGCGGCGCGCCGGGGGCCCATCTCGACGACGCCTGCGCTGAAGCCGGGCTCGATGCGATCGGGGCCGCGCCCAAGGTGCCGACGGGCAAGTGAGCCGGCGATTCGGACCGGTTTTCTCGGTGCTCGCGCTGCTGCTGGCGCTGAATGCGTGCAACAGTGATCGTCCGGAACCGGCCGAGTTTACGCTGGTACCGGAAGGGCTGCGTATTCGCATCACCCGTGTCGCGACCCATCCGTTCCTTTCCCGCCACAATCTCACGCTGCACGTCGAGCAACCGGGCGGCTGTGCTGCTACGGCGGACTTGTTTCCGGACACGGGGTACGCGGACCGTCGCAACGTGTATCGCCAGGCCTCTGGACTGGTCGGGATCGTCGGGCAATACGACGTGCGGGTGATCGAGCCGTCGACCTGCGCGATCAGCTTGATCGAGTTCCGATCCTGGGATCGACAGGCGCAATTTCTGGGGTCGTTCGAGGTCGATGCGAAGAAACGCTGGCAGTTCTTTCCCGCGACCGAGCGGCAAGAGCGTCCGTTCGAGAAACTCTGACCGCTGGTTCTGAATGCTGGTGCTCCTGGAGAGGGGCTCGGGATGGAGCGGAGGGTCAACGATCCCTGTCACGGCCGAGCAGCAGGAGAGAGGCGGCGATGGTGCCGACACCGAGCGACAGGAACGCGAGCCCGATACGATAGAAGATCCCCGCGCTCTCGCCTTGCGCCAACAGCAGCCAGAGAGGAATGGCGGCCACAACCAGTATGGCTCCGAGACTATAGAGACTGAGGATCGCGAGCCGTACGAACGCCGCGGGGCGAGAGAGGCGGTCCCCAGGCCGCGAAGGACGGGAATTCCACCGAAGCGTTCGCTGAACGCGATATCCGCCGTACCCGAGGGCTACGACGAGCAGCAGCCACCCGATCCCTTCGGCGCTGTGCAAGAATTCCGAGATGTCCGCCCCGGTTGGAATCGTCATTTGTACTAGGTGATTTTAGCACTAGTACGAAGTATGACAACTGGTGGCGTGAACCTTTTTGGAGGGGGGAGGCTGGGTCAGCTAGCCCCCCAAGGGATGGTCGATGACGAACAGCCAGCGGCCGTCGGCCTGCCGGCGCGCCACTTCAATATTCTGCCCGCGCATAATCCTCGTCTGATGATTACATGATGAGTTCGGCAAGCCCGTAGACGGGAACCGTGCGTTCTCCCACGGTGATTTCCCCTGTGACGATGCCCATCGAAAAGCCGCCGATGAACCAAGTGCTGAGGGTTTTTCGAAAGGACAGGCTGATGTTCATGGTGCCGGGCCCGGCGCTGCTGGTCCAGGAGATGCGCCATTGTTTCGGCCAGCGGAACATGCCGGGTGCGAAGTCCTCGTCGAGGACTTCGATGCGGATGTCCTGCATCGACTCGGGCACGTCCCCGTTGACGGTGAACCCCATCAACTTCCCGACCAGCGGCGCGAGGCGATCGCTGTGGTGACTATGAAGATACAGGTCGGTCGGGTTCCCCGCCGACAGGTAAAGTCCCTGAAAGCCCTTCCACATACCCCAGTAGGTTTTGGTCAGGCGGTTGAAGTTCGGCATCATCACATACTCGTAAATAACCCGTCCGGGGATCGTGCGCCCGCGCCAGGTGAGTTCTGCGGGGCCCGCGCTCATCCAGGTTTCTCCGCCGTTGTGCTGATGCTGGGTGTGGCGAGTGAGTCGCGAGACTTTCAGGACGAGATTGTTCGACGTACTGCTGATCGTGATGCCTGATTCCGGTGTGCCTTCGAAGCGGAAGTTCGGGGAATCCGGAATGCGCGCGATGTCATGGGTGATGTTGTGATAGGGCCCATTGCCGGCCATCTCCACCCAGCCTTGCTGCTCGTCATGCAGGAGCACCAGGTGTTCGGCCTGGTATTTCGCTCCGTCTTTTCCCCGATTGTTGTCGAGGATGAAAGAGACATGGCCATGGGTGTCCGTTCCGACAAAAGAGAAGTAATCCGAGACATAGAAGAGGGAGGGGCCCGGCGTCGTCGGAGGGGGCGGCGCTTGTTCGGTGCCGCGACCCTCCTGCGGAAGAGCCAGCAGGCTGCATAGGATGAGACAGAGTTGAGTGAGAAGGGCGCCGGAGCGAGTCAGAATCCCCTCCTGTGTTCCTGCGCGGCACTGTGGAGGATCGTCCTCAGCAGGACTGCGTAGTCCATTGAAGCCTAGCGGGAATGGCCCATTCTGTCAACGAAACCGCCTGTTCGCTGGGTTCGGGGCGTGAGCCTTACCTCATCAGCCGGTTTTTGAACGTCAGCTCGGCGATGGCCGACTTGTCCAGTTCTCCTTTCCCTGCTTCCACCAACCGACGGTATTGCTCGAAGGTCGCTTGCGCTACAGGGAGAGTGAGCCCGACCTGCTCCGCCAGCGCGAGGGCAATGCCTGAGTCCTTCGCTGCATGCGAGGCCGAAAAGTAACAGTCGTGGGCGCGCTGTTGCATGTCCTCGCCGTCCGTTTCGAGCACGCGGGAGTTCGCGCCGGTTTGGGCGAAGACTTCCCGGAGCATGGTCAGGTCAAGCCCCAGCGCGGCGCCCAATCCCAACCCCTCTGCCAGGGCGGCCGTGTTGGCATTCATCACCATGTTGACCAAGGCTTTGACCCTGGCCGCAGTGCCGGCCGGCCCGATGTAGCGCAGGTGTGCGCTCAAATCCTCGAGCAGAGGACGGGCGCGATCGAACACCTCGCGTCGGCCGCCGCACATCAGATACAGGGTACCTTGGCGAGCCTGGGGGATGCTGCTGGCCATGCAGGCTTCCAACGTCGTGCCTCCACGCTGCTCGACCAGCGTCTGGATTTCCCGATGGATGCCGGGTGACAGGGTCGCGCAATTGATGAACAGACGATCCTTGGCGTGCTGCAATAGGCTATCGGGTCCGCTGGCGGAGAAAATGTGGCGCATAGCGGCGTCGTCGGATACGACGGTGAGTACGGTGTTGGAGAGTCCTGCGAGACGAGCCGGGGTGGCCGACGCCTCGCAGTTGAGTTCCTTGGCCAGTTCTTGCGCCCGCGGCGCGTCGGCATCCTGCACGGCCACTACCGTATACCCTCGATCTTTCAGCCGACGGGCCATGTTAGCGCCCATCCGGCCGACCCCGACTATCCCGATGCGAAAATCCGCCGTCGTCATCCGTTCCTCCTGGCTCCCGTGGTACGATCTGGCGCGGGCAGTGTAGCATAAACTCGTAAGTGCGGAGGATGGCGGTGCGGATATCACTCCGTCACGCGTCGTACCCTGCTCGAACCGGCTGTTTGTGAAAGGCGACGGATGGGGGCAAGGGATGCAGCAAAAGATTGTGGGCTACCATCAGGATGAAGAGGGTCATTGGGTAGCGGATCTCGCGTGCGGCCACGGGCAACATGTGCGGCATCAACCGCCGTTGAGCACGCGACTGTGGGTGTTGACCGAACAGGGTCGTCGGACGAGGCTGGGAATGGAACTCAACTGCAAGCGCTGTGAGGAACCGGATCCGCCGACAACATGAGCGCCCAGCATCCGAGGCCTGCCGTTTCAGAAGGCAAGCCCCGGGCGAGTCGGGCTAAGCCCAGATCCAGTCGAAGAGCGAAGAGAACCAGGCGGTCAGGGAGGAGAACCAGGATTCTTCCTGCGGCGTCGGTTGCGCCGTTGACGGTGACACCGGCGTCGCCATCTTTGCGGCCTCAGGGGCCGGTGCGGCAGGCGTGGTCGAGGCTCCAGGAACTGGAGCAGCCGCCGGTGCCGGTGCGGAGGCAGTCGGAGGAGCAACCATATCCGGATGGGCCGCAGCCGGTGAGGAGGCCGGGGCTTGCAGGGCATCTGCCGGGGCAGGCTGCGGGGTGACGACAGCGATGAGTTTCTGGTCAGGCGCCATGCCGCCAATCGGCGCCGCTTGTGCTTCCGGGCCATCCAGTGGTTTTCCCATCACCTTTTCATACGTGCTGGTAATGGACTTGAGCTTTTGCTCCTGCCGTTTAGTGTCGCTGATTTCCTTCAACATGGCTTGATGACGGGCGCGCAGGGCCGCGATGCTGTGCTGGAGCGCCGCGAGTTTCTCCCGGTTAGCCTTCTGAATCTGCGCGTATGAAGCTTGGATCTTCTTGAGTTCGCTCTGAAGGTTGGACAGCGACTGTTCATCCTGCCGGTTGGTGCTGTGGAGCGCATCCCGCTGGCGTTCCAGTCCCTGAATGTCCGCTTGGGTCCTCGCCAGTTCACCATACCGTTGTTTCGCTTCCTGCCTGGCTGCCTCATAGGTGTTGGTGGAGACGCATCCCACCAGAGGGAGCAGGACGGTTCCGACGATCCAGGCCAGGTGGGGTAACCGCCGGGTCTGGAGGAAACCGGTCTGAGTGGAAGGGCGAAGCATGTTCGGATTCATGGGGCGCTCCTTGCTATGAAAGTGCAATGCGACGGCTTTCGCGAGCCCATCGGCTGGGATCAGCAGCGTGCCTTGAGGCTAATTTTTCAGAAAAGCCGGGAAACGGCAAAATATTTCAGGAAATCTGCAGACTGCGGCTGGGAGTAGAGGGAGTGAGTGACCTCCGAGGCGTGAGGCGATCCAATCAGGAGGCTAGTCGATGACGATGGCGTCGGGAGGGCAGGGGACGGTCATGTCGAGGCCCGGTTCGCGCCAGGGCTGTAGGCGGGGCCCCTCATAGCGATATCCGCCGCTCACTGGATCATTGGCAAGCAGAAGCGGGGTGTCGAGGTCCAGGAGGTCGAATTGCCCGAGCCCCAGCACGAGGCTAAAGGAGCAGCCCATCGCAATTCGGGTTTCCACCATGCCGCCGACCATCAAGCGTAGGCCGGCCTTCAGCGTCAGCTTCGCAATCCGGAAGGCCTCGATCACCCCGGTCTTCATGATCTTGATGTTGATATAGTCGGCGGCGGCTCGATCGATCACTTGGCATGCATCGTCCAGCGACCGGACGGATTCGTCGGCGGCGACGGGGACACCGGTCAGGTGCCGGATCGCCTGAAGTCCGTCGAGATCTTCCCGGACCAGCGGCTGCTCCAGGAGCACAAGCCGTCCGCCGAAGCCCTTCACTCCCTGTGCGAAGGCCAGACATTCCTCACGCGAGAAGCCTTGGTTGCCGTCTCCGATGAAAGCAATGCCGGGGAGTGCCCGGTGGACAAGCTCCAAGCGGCGGATGTCTTCGTCGACATCCTGTCCGACCTTCATTTTGAACAGGCGAAACCCCCTCCCATACCAACCTTTGGCGAGTTGGATGGTCTTGTCGGCATCGCAAATGGGAATGGTAATGTCGGTTTCGTGTTCCTCGACCTCGGCCGACCCCCAGAGGGACCACAGCGGCAGGTGTTGTGATCGGCAGTGGGCATCGAGGATGGCCGTCTCGAGTCCGCACCGGGCGGCAGGATAAGAACGGGCAGCGCGCTGAAGGTCTGCGGCAATGCGCTCGTAGTCCGCGACAGGACGGCTGATCAGGGACCGTGCAAGGCCGGTTGCGGCTGCGAGGCAGGAAGTTCGATCCTCGCCGCCGACCTCTGGGAAAGGTGCGGCCTCGCCGTACCCGCTCGTGCCGTCATTCAATATGACGCGGACGAAAAGGTTTTGCGCAGTAACGCGCGACCCGGTCGCCACAACGAAGGGATCTTTGATCGGAATGTCGATCGGCCACAGATGGATGCGTTGAATGGCGTTTGCGTTCACGCGGGTGTCTGGGGTACGAGTCAGCCGTCAGCCGTACCGATCGTTCTTCCACGGGAAGGCCGAGTTGGAATACCCGCGCACTTCCCAAAACCCCTTCTCGTCTCTGTCCGAGAACGTGATCTCCTTCACCCATTTCGCGCCCTTCCAGGCATAGCGTTTGGGGACAATCATGCGGACCGGGCCCCCGTGTTCCTTGGTGAGCGGCTGGCCGTTCCACTTATAGGCGAGCAGCACATCGTCATCGTCGCACGCCTCGAGGGGCAGGTTGGTCGTGTAGTCGTCATACGATTTGAACAGCACGTACTTGGCCAGAGATAGGGGTTGTGCAACGGCGATCAGCCGTTTGAAGCTCACACCTTCCCATTCGTTATCGTAGCGGCTCCAGGATGTGACGCAGTGAAAGTCCGATACATCCTTGAATTGCGGCTGGGCCAGAAAGTCGTTCCAGGTCCAGGTTATGGGAGTCTGCACGAATCCCTTGATGGCAAGTGTCCATTCCGAAAGCGGAATCTCGGGTTTGAATCCCAAATCCAAGACGGGCCAGGTTTCGACGAGGTGTTGTCCCGGTGGAAGCCGATCGTCTCCCTCGTAAAACACCTCTCGCTCTTCTCCGCCTCGCCGGGCTTTCGCCCAATTTTCCTTTGCTCTGGTCAAGCGGTCGTTTTGATCCATGGCCAGCCTCCTGATACAGGGTAGGGCAAGAGACCCGCATCTTACAAGGCCGTTATCAGGTGCAGAGGGAGAGCGATGGTGCCGGGACGGTACGGTGGCCGTCGGAGGGGAAGAGAACGAAGGGAATGTGGAGCGGAGGCCCGCGCTTCTACACGATTCGCTGTTGGATGGCGGCGCGAAGCAATTGCGCAGTGTTGGAGACGCCCAGCTTCAGCATGACCGATGAGCGGTGGGCTTCCACGGTCCGCACGCTGATGTTGAGCCGCTCTCCAATTTGGCGGTTTTTCAAGCCGGCCCAAATCAGGCGGACGACTTGGACCTCGCGTGGAGTCGGCTGTCGCAGTCGGATGCTCAGCGGGAGGGATTTTTTCGCGGCAGCGGTCGGAGTTACCTTCTTCCACTGCTTCAGTTGCCGGCGTGCGGTAGGTCTGTTCATCAAGAGCCTCTCTCGCTAGAAGAAATTCTTCTGACGGAATACTCACCTCCTTGTAATCCAAGCACTAATGGGTTTGCAGGTTCGATGGGGCATCAGCGGTTGGTTTTTGGCCTCTACGTAGTAGTCGGCGAACGGACCTAGTGTTAGTACCTACTTTCTTATAGGGTTACGCAGTGGGGAGCCGCGATGGGGCAGGTGACTGGGCCTTTCCGGATCTCTGGTGCTGCAGAAGTTCGAAGAACCGAGGGGTGCTGGGACCGGGAGCGGAGCTTACACAGCGACACCTCCGGGGGTAGGAACAGGGCCTGCCCCGCGATTCCTGAGGTGACACGAGAAACTAGACGTGGAGTCTTGTTTCCCTCTCGCACCACCGTTCAGGGCGCATCAACGTGCCCAGCGCGGCGATGGCGCAGATGGTCGCCAACAGGACGAAACTGGCGATGAGGAAGAATCCACCCTTCATATCATGCATCGTGAGAGGGACCATTGTCTCACCTCCCTCTATGAGAATTCTACCACTTCATGCGTTTTGCCACCCGCAGGCACAAGCCCATGAATCTTCTGGATTTTCTTTCATGAGCGGGGTGCGACACTGTGGGCATGTGCGCAACCAGACGTGTGTGCCGGCCCGGTTGTAGGGCTCGACGGGGCGGGGAGAAGGAGCTGGTACAGTCACCATGGTTGATACATTGAATTCGGTGAGTGTGTGTGTGGCCACGATACTGCTCCCGGTTATCTGCCGACAATAGGTCTTTCGGTGGGACGGGGCCAGTTCTTGAGCCAGCAGCCGCTTGGCTTGCCGATGAGGTGGCAAGCCAAGCGGGCAGCGGCGGAAGGGGCGCAAAGGCCTGCTACACTTGAAAGAAACAGCGGTCGTCCGATGAAACTTTCCCATACAGTGATCGTTTCCATTGCCGCAGTCTGTTCACTATTCCTTCCTCCTGGGCTTTCTGTGGCAGTGGAAAAAGGGAAGGAACCGCCCGGAAGCGGTGCACAAGTTGCTCCCAAACCGGTCAGGCCGATCGAGGTCCCCAAGGACGTCCTTGACCGTCAATTCCCGCCCCAGCCGTCTGCGAAGAAGTACAATCGGAAAAGTGCTGCGAAAAAATCCCCGATGCGTTCGATGGTTGAACGGGCAAGCCCACCTAAGAAGTCGGATGTTCAAGGGACGAAGGATGGTGCGCTGCCGGCAGGCGGCCGACTTCCTGCGCAGGTACTCTGTTGTGCCGTCTTAGCTGTGCGTGCCGACGTTTCAATGCTGGACGAAGTGGAACCTCGAGTGCTCGATGCAAAGCGTCGTGACATCGACAGGAATCACGATGGCATGGTTGATCCAATGGAACTGGCATTGGGGCGGATGAGCATGTCAGTTGCGGGCGATATCGGGCTTCGAGGTGCAGAGCTGATGGTTGAACGCTTCCAGCAGCGTACCCATGTGCCGCGCCGCGGCAGCGCCATGCCGGCGACGGCCCAAGAATCGAAGGGGGCGGCGCAGACCCTTGGGCCTCGCTTTGTCAAGCAACGGCCTCCACGCAAACGACTTTCTGTGATTCGTCCACCTGCCTCCTGACCCCCTCGGTCACAATTCCGGTCTCCCTTACATCCATTTCGCCGGCCGTGTCGTACAGTCTGGCAGGACTCGACGTCACTCTTCTCACCGGCGTGTAAGGTTCCCTCTTGCGCAATGACAAAGGTTCAGGAAAATGGTGATGGCGGCACAGAAGGATTGACACCGGAAAAGCGAGGCACCATGATACCGAGCCAAGCAGCAATGACGACATCGATTGAACCATCCGGCTCGAGCAAGCGCGCGGGTTCGGGCCGGGTTATCCTCGGTCTCGTCCTGGCCTTCGGCATCGCCGTCTTTTTCTACTTCGATCTTGGACATCTGCTGTCTCTCGATGTGTTGAAAGCCAATCGAGATCGGCTTCTGTCTTTCACCGAAGACCACTATGGGGCGGCCGTCGGCCTTTTCGTGCTCGCCTACTGTACGGTGGTGGGATTGTCCCTGCCGGGCGGGACGATCATGACGCTCGCGGGGGGATTTCTGTTCGGAAGCCTCCTGGGCATGCTGTACGTGAACATTGGTGCCACCACCGGGGCCACGTTGGCGTTTCTGTCGTCGCGTTATCTGCTGAGAGATTGGGTGGAACGGAAGTTCGGCCATCGCCTGGGGCCGATTCAGGACGGGTTCGCCAAGAATGCCTTCAGCTACCTGATGACGCTGCGCTTGATTCCGCTCTTTCCGTTTTTCCTGGTGAATATGGTCTCGGGCCTCACTCGCGTGAACGTCGGGACTTATATGCTTGCGACGGCACTCGGGATCATTCCCGGCAGCTTCGTCTTTGCCTATGCGGGTCGCCAGCTCGGAACGATCAGCTCTTTGAAAGAAATCGCCTCTCCCAACGTGTTGTTGGCCTTCACTCTCTTGGGCCTGCTGGCCCTCATGCCCGTCCTCTACAAGAAGTACATGAGTCGAACCCATGATCCTGCCCGGTGACAGGCTGTATCCGTCGTCGTATGACCGAGGAGTACAGCTCATAGCCGTGTAATCCGGCGAGAAGTCAAGGAGGTCCTTCGTGTCCGATCATCCGATGATATTGCCGGACGACGAATTCAACCGGGCGTTGGTGCAGAACGTTCATCCTGAAGATTGGGTGAACCCCGATCCTGGTGGCCGATACAACCTGGTGGTCATCGGTGCCGGGACCGCCGGGTTGGTGACGGCGGTAGTTGCTGCCGGCGTCGGGGCCAAGGTGGCGCTCATCGAGCGGCATTTGATGGGAGGCGATTGCCTGAACGTCGGTTGCGTGCCGTCCAAGGGGTTGATACGGGCCTCTCGTGCCTGGTCCGATCTGCGGCGAGCCTCCGAGTTTGGGCTTGGGATTCCGCCTGGTGTCACCTATGATTTCGGGACGGCCATGGCGCGAATGCGCAAGCTGCGCGCACGGATCAGCCATGTGGATTCTGCGCGCCGGTACAAGTCGCTCGGGGTCGATGTGTACATCGGGGCCGCGCGCTTCACCGGGGAGAATCAGGTCACGGTAGAAGGCCCGGCGGGCGACCGCAGGCTTGAATTCGTCAAGGCAGCCATCTGCACGGGGGCCCGCCCCGCCGAGCCGGCAATTCCCGGCCTCAAAGACACCGGGTACCTCACGAACGAAACCGTCTTTTCCCTCACGGAACGCCCGGCGCGCATCGGCGTCATCGGCGCCGGTCCGATCGGGTGCGAATTGGCGCAGGCGTTCGCACGCTTCGGTAGCCAGGTGTCGTTGATCGAAGCGACCCATGGGATCATGCCCAATGAAGATCGGGATGCGGCGGCGGTTGTGCAGCAGGCGCTGAGCCGTGACGGTGTGACGCTGCTCTGTTGCGGACAAGATCTTCGGGTGTCGAAGGGTGACGGTGGAAAGCGACTGACGGTCCGATCGCATGATCGCCCTTTTGATGTGATGGTCGATGAGATCCTGGTCGGAGTCGGGCGGACGCCGAATGTGGAGGGATTGAATCTCGAGGCCGTCGGCGTAGCCCATGACAATGTCGGTGTTACCGTCAACGAGAAGCTCCAAACCAGCAACCCGAAGATCTTTGCCGCAGGTGACGTCTGCTCCCGCTACAAATTTACCCATGCGGCGGATGCGATGGCGCAGATCGTGATCCAGAATGCCTTGTTCCCCCATCCGTTTGGGCTCGGCTATGCGAGTATGAAGTCGTTGATCATGCCCTGGTGCACGTTCACCGAACCGGAAATCGCGCATGTCGGTATGTACGAGGCGGATGCGATGAGGCAGGGCTTCGAAGTTGAAACCTACACGTACAAGTTGGATGAGGTGGATCGTGCCATTTTGGACGGTGTAGAGGATGGTTTTGCGAGGGTCCATATCCAGAAGGGCACGGACAAGCTACTCGGCGCCACGATTGTGGCGCCCCATGCCGGAGATTTGATCAGCGAGATGTCCGTCCTCATGAAGTCCGGCGCCGGCGTCAAGACATTGGCTGCGACCATCCATCCCTATCCCACGCAGGCTGAGGTCAACAAGAAAGTGGTGAATCTCTGGCGCAAGGCGCACTTCACCACCGGAACCAAGGCCTGGTTGACGAAGCTGTTTGCCTGGATGAGGCGCTAATGCGGCTGGCGGCGGCCATGGTCCTCTGTGTCGCGGTCGTCATGACCTCACCAGAACCGTCTGGATGGGCGGAGGGGCCGGAGACTATGCCAGTAGGGACGTTTTCAGCCTCGCCTGTGGGGGAAGCAACGCCCGCCGGATGGACGACGCTCACCTTCAAGAAGATCCCGCGGCACACCAGGTATGAAGTGGTGCGTGAGCAGGGGCACACCGTGGTGAAGGCCACGAGTGACGCCTCGGCTTCCGGACTCACGAGGGCGGTCGCGATCGACCCGAAAGAGTATCCGATCGTGCGATGGCGCTGGCGAGTGGAGAACGTACTCCGCAAGAGCGACGTTACGAGAAAAGACGGCGACGACTATCCCGCGCGGTTGTACATCACCTTTGCGTACGAGCCCGACCGCGTCAGCTTCGGTCGCAAGCTCAAGTACCAGGCCGGCCGCGCCCTGTTCGGAGACATTCCGATCGCGGCGTTGAATTATATTTGGGAGGGTCGCGCGCCGGTCGGCACCATCGTCGACAATGCCTTCACGGATTTCGCCAAGATGGTCGTGGTTCAGAGCGGCTCCCAGCATCAAGGGGCCTGGGTGGAGCAGGAGCGGAACGTGTACGAGGATTACAGGCAGGCGTTCGGCGGCGAGCCTCCGATGATCAACGGCGTCGCCATTATGACGGATACGGACAATACAGGAGAGCGAGCGGTTGCCTACTACGGTGATATTGTCTTTGTGAAGGCGGGTGCGGTGCAGAAGTAGGCGGCTTTCAGAAATGAGAATGGGCTGACCTGTGCAGGGCCAGCCCATTCTGGGACACCGGCGGGCTGATGTGGGTCCGCGGAGTGAGTGGGTTACTGAATGGAGTTCGCGAAGCCACCGTGCGTAATTTCAGCCCGGATGGTGTCGCCCACCTTCTTGTTGCCGCGAAGGTGTTTGGTACCCTGGCCTACGTACATCTTCGTTTCCTTCCCATCGTAATCTTCAACGATATAGACCTCGCCTTGGATCCCCTTGACCGTGCCGCCGACCGTCTTCCAGGCCGGGCCGGGCCGGGAGTCATGCTGTCCAGGCTTCGGTGCCGGAGTCGTTTCAGGAACCGATCCCATCTGCTGTGCTGCGGCTGCGGCTGATTTCGCAGACATTTGGGTCGACTTCTTCGACTTTTCCTTGGCGAAAGCCGGAGCGGCGATCAAGGCCACAGCTACCAGTGCCGCCGTCGCAGTCATTATGCGGGTTTTGGCAATCTGTCTCATGTACTCCTCCTTCGGGGCGTGGATGGAACCGGTCTTAGGGGAATCTCAGCAAAGCGTATGCCCAGGCAACCTTGTAGGAAAAAGCGGGATCTCACACCCTTTTGTCGATTGCATTGCGTTGGTGCACTGTATGCGGGAAGGTTGTAGGAAAAAAACGGCAGGGAGCTGTTCAAATATGCTCATCCGCCCTATGTCGATGACAGAGTGGACACACGTAGACCCGCTAGGAACTCTTTCGCTCGATTGGGAGAGGGTCGGAGAAGAAGGACTCATGAAGTGGGATATGACTATTTCATTGTCAACGGCTATGGCACTTAGTACGTTGAATTGCACAGCGGATCAGGGTACCCACTCTCCAAGGAGGAGCTATGAAGCAGGTAATCTGGGCAATGGGGGTTGCGTCGGTCTTCGTGGGGTTCATGGCGTATGCGGAGGCGAACACGCCGGTCATCGACCAGCGTCAAGCCAATCAGGAACGGCGGATCGATCAGGGAATCGCGAGCGGAGAACTCAATCAGCGTGAGGCCAACCGCCTGAACAAGCGGGAAGAACACATCAATAGGATGGAAGACAACGCCAAGTCCGACGGCGTGGTCACCAAGAAAGAACGCGCCCGTATTGGGGCAGCCCAAAATCGCGCGTCGAGGCACATCGCCAAACAGAAGCACGATCGCCAGCACAACTGATGGCGATCGTGCCTGCATGGCTTGAGCGCAGCCGTTAGTGCGTTCCGAATGGCGCCCCCGGGATCGAAGGGGGCAGCCTTTCGCAACAACCTTTCGATGATCCTGCTACAATGCCCGCATGGATTTGATCACCACCCACCTGAATGCCGATTTCGACGGGCTTGCCTCCATGGTTGCGGCGGCCAAGCTGCATCCAGGTGCGCTGCTGGCATTTCCCGGCGGAGCTCAGGAAGCGGTGCGACGGTTTCTCTCCACCCACGACGTCGGGATCCGGCGCGTGAAGGACGTGCCGCTCGACCAGATTCGTCGGCTGGTCCTGGTGGATGTGCAGGAGCCCGAACGCATCGGCCCCTTCAAGATCCTGTGGGACAACCCGGACGTGGCGGTGCAAATCTATGATCACCATCCGGCCGCGGCAGCGGCGCCTGAGACTGGCTCCGTGAGTCGCAAGGGCGAACTCGGGCTGGAGGTACAGGACGTCGGGGCAACGACCACCATCCTCGTCGGCCTGCTTCGGCGTCGGGCGATTCCGCTGACCCCTGAAGAGGCGACTATCCTCGCCTTGGGGCTTTACGAAGAAACCGGTTCGTTCGTCTTTGCGTCAACCACACCGTCGGACCTTGAGGCGGCGGCTTGGCTGGTGCGGTCCGGGGCGGACCTGAATCAAGTCGGCGAAATCATCAAGCACCCATTGGATTCCCAACTGATCGCCCTGCTCGATGATCTACTCGGGAGCGCCGAAACCTACTACCTCGAAGGGCGAAAGATCGTGCTGGCGAGCAGCACCTACGATAAGTACCCGGGCGACCTGGCCGAGGCGGTGCAGCGACTGGCTGAGATGCAGGGCATGGATGCCGTCGTCGCCGCCATGGCGTTGGATGACAAGGTGGAGATCATCGGCCGCAGCCGCAGGCCGGAGATCGACGTGGGCTGGATCGCGCGGGAATTCGGCGGGGGCGGGCACGCGGTGGCCGCCGCCGCAAGCGTCAAAGGCAAGACGTTGGTTGAGGTCCGGGAACGATTGCGCCTGCTGTTGACGGAGCGGTACCGCCCGACGTTGTTGGCGAAGGACGTCATGACGAAGCCGGTGAAGACGATCGGGGCGGAGGCGAGCGTTGCAGAGACTGAACGGATGATGACCACCGCGAGCGTCAATGTGCTGCCCGTGCTCGACCAAAACGAACGCTTTCTGGGTACCGTGTCGCGAGAGACGGTGCAGAAGGCCCTCTTTCACCGTCTGGGGCAGGCCGCCATCGCGGACTTCGTGCAAACCGACCAGTACAGCGCCCTGCCGGACACGTCGTTTCATGAAATCGAATCACGCATGATTGAACTCAATCAGCGCTTCGTGCCGGTGTTGTCCGGCAATAAAGTCATCGGCGTCATCACCCGTACCGACCTGTTACGGACCTTGCACGATGACGTATTGGTCGCCGCGCGTGGCCAGGCCGGACTCTCTTCGGGCATGTCCCTGGCCGGACCGATGCGAAAGCGTGATGTCCGCGGCATCCTGTCCGAACGGCTCCCACAGCCCCTCGTCCAATTGCTGCGGCGGGCTGGCGAACTGGCCGAGCGCAGGGATTGCACCGCCTATGTCGTCGGAGGAGTGGTTCGGGACCTCTTGCTCGGGATCGATAATCTCGATCTGGATCTGGTGGTGGAGGGGGACGGGATTGCGTTCGCGCGGGCGTTGGCGAAGGAGGCAGGCGGCCGGGTCAAGGCCCACGAGCGGTTCGGCACTGCTGTGGTCGTGTTGCCTGACGGATTCAAGCTTGATGTTGCGACCGCAAGGACCGAGTTCTATGAATACCCGACCGCGCTGCCGACCGTGGAGCAGAGTTCGATCAAGAAGGATCTCTATCGCCGGGACTTCACCATCAATACGTTGGCGGTGCGGATCAATCCCAAGTCCTTCGGCCAGCTGATCGACTTCTATGGCGGGCAGCGTGACCTGAAAGAACGGACAATTCGGGTGCTGCACAGCTTGAGCTTCGTCGAAGACCCGACCCGTGTGTTCCGGGCCATCCGTTTCGAGCTGCGCTTCGGGTTCCACTTGAGCAAGGAAACGCTGGGGCTCGTCCGCGGCGCCGTGAAAATGGAGCTGTTCCATCGGTTGTCCGGGCATCGGCTGCTTGATGAGCTGCGATTGCTGTTTTCGGAGCGCGCGCCGGCCGGCGCAGTTCGACGTATGGCAGAGTTGGACCTGCTGCCGTTCATCCATCCCAGGCTGACGTGGTCGTCTCGATTGGAGCGACTGCTCGCGGCTCTTGAAGAAGCGTTGGACTGGTACCGCTTGTCATATCTCGATCGCCCGATGGAACGCTGGCTGGTTTACGTGATGGCGCTCCTCCAAGTCCTGCCCGATCGGGCGGTGCAGGAATTACTCAAACGGTTTCCCTTCTCAGAAAAGGAGCGGTCGATCCTGCGGACCTCGCGATTCCTGCCGGGCACCATCGGGCGCCGTCTGCATGCCCGTGGAACCGTTCGCCCCTCCGAGATCGTGCGGTTGCTCTCCGGCCTGCCGGACGAGACCCTGGTCTTCGTGCTGGCGAATGCCAAGTCGGAGGCGGCCAAGCGGCGCGTATCCGCCTACCTCACCACCTACCGGCACACCAAGCCAGCGTTGACCGGCAAGGCCCTGCAGTCACTCGGTCTCAAGCCCGGGCCTCAGTTCCGGACGATTCTGGCCCGTCTCACGGAGGCCAGGCTGGACGATGAGGTTCACACGGAAGCCGACGAGCGGGCCTTGGTCGCGCGCCTGACACATGGGAAAGCGGCGGAGTAATCTCCCCTTCTTCTCAGGTATACGACGGCCGAAGCAATCAATGAAACAGCCGTGACGATTTGGATAGCTGCGACGGTGCGGGGAACTCCTGCGTCTACGCAGGAGCCTGCAGTGGGGGCTCGCGACCAGTCGAATCGCCCGGCGGGAGGCGACCTCCCGGCTGATGCGCGACAGCGGCTGTTACGCCAACGGATTGGCCGGCTCGAGTTCTTCCACAACCACGATGTCGCGAACATCCTTGCCCATGGCAGTCAGGATGCCTTCGTACACCGTGCGAGCCGCATCGGACCATTTCGGATTGAACGGGCGACCGGTAAAAGCGGCTTCCGCCGCCTTCTTCTCGTCGTAGGTGAGTTCTCGAGGAGTCAGTGGTGTGTCCATGGTATTAAGCATAGATCGCTTCTGTGCCTTGTCAAGGACTTACTCCTTGAATGCCGGCACTCCCTTAAGGGCGTAAGCAATTACCGGTTGGCGGGGGGAGCAGGCGATCAAGTTCCGCTTGAGTCGTCCGAAGCAGGGAGGATGCCTCGTCGGGAGGAATGTAGCGAAAGTGGATCGTGTCTCCCGGCAACAACTGTGCGGCGCTCGGGAGATCGACGGAAATGACCACCGCAGGTTTGGCATACCCGCCTGTCGTTTGACAGTCCGCCATCAAGAGAATAGGTTGCCCGTCCGGCGGGACTTGGAGCGCTCCGCAGGTCACGGCGTCGGAGAGGATGTCCGCACCCATGCGATGGCGGAGTGCCTGGCCGGTGAGCCGATAGCCCATGCGGTCTGATTCCGGGGTGATGCGGTACGCGTTCTCGACCAGCGACGCCAGCGAGCGTTCGGTGAAACGGTCCGTCTGCGGACCCGGGACGATTCTCAACGTCGGCGCGGCGGAATATTCAGGCCGACGCGAAGTCGGCAGTGCATGCCCGACGAGCCTTGCCGTTCTCGGTGGTGGGGTTGCGATCGCCAGTTGATCCCACTTTTTCAGTGCCCGTCCTTCCACCCCTCCCAATCCGCTGCGCACATGGGTTGAATGGCTCCCGAGAATGCGCGATCCCTCGATCCCGCCGGCAACGGCCACGTACGTGCGGGCTCCGCTCTTTCGCGCGCCGAATTGCACTCGCGTGCCGGCGGGAATCTCCACCACGGTCCACATCGGTAGCGCCCGTCCCTCGTGAGTCGGGCTCAAGTCGGCTCCGGTGATCGCAATCCACGCCGTCCGTTCGAACAACAACTCCGGCCCCTGCAGTGTCACTTCCAGTCCGGCTGCGTCATCCCGGTTGCCGAGCAGGCGATTTCCCACCGTCAGCGCCCAGCGATCCATCGCGCCGCTTACGGAAACACCAAAACGGCGGAACCGACGCCGGCCGAGATCCTGAACGGTCGTGAACAGCCCGGGCCGAAGCACGTGGATGATTGAGAGATCAGCCGACACGATGGATCCGTGACATGATGACACCGGCCGATTGCAGCGCGGCATGGATGGCCTGTGCCAAACGCAGCGAGTCCGGTGTGTCGCTATGCAGGCAGAGGGTGTTGATGCAATGGGAGAGCCATCTGCCGTCGTTCGCTTGCACGAGGCCGTCGCGCGCCAGTGACAGGGCCTGTGCGATGACCCGTGTTTCCTCCGTTATCAGTGCGCCCGGATGCCGGCGGGGGATGAGCCGGCCGTTCCTGTCGTAGGCGCGATCGGCAAAGCCTTCGGCTGCCACTCTCAGCTCGAGGGCGCGTCCGGCAGCCAGTAACTCGGAGCCGGCCAAACCGACCAAGATCAGCGACCGGTCGAACGCCCGGATGGTTGAAGCCACTGTGTCGGCTAAGGCTCGGTCACGAGCCGCCATATTGTAGAGCGCTCCGTGCGGCTTGACATGGGTCAGGCTGGCGCCCAGTTCACGCGCAATTGTCTGCAGTCTTCCCAGCTGCCTGCCGAGTTCGTCACTGATCCATTCGGCGTTCCAGTGCTGCTCTTGTCTTCCACCGGAGACACGGTCCGGAAATCCGGGATGGGCGCCGATGGCCAGGTCCTTCTCGATCGCCGCCGCGACGATGCGGCGCATCCCGTCGGCGTTACCCGCGTGCCCGCCGCAGGCGACGTTGATCGAGGTGACGAACGGCAAGAGGCGCAGCTCCTGCGTTACCCCTTCGGGAGTCTCCGCCTCTCCGAGGTCGCAATTCACATCGATGACGGCGGCTTTGGTCACCGGGCGTCCTTGGAGAGGTCGTGAAACTCGGCTTCATCAATCGGGACGAATCTGACCCGGTCGCCGGGTTGCAGGAGAAAGGGCTTGCCCCTCATCGCGCTGAACAGTTGGACCGGTGTGCGTCCGATGATGCGCCAGCCGCCTGGGCTACCCTGCGGGTAGATCCCGGTCTGTGCGCCCGCCAGACCGACCGATCCTGCGAGGACTAGTTTTCGCGGAGTTGCGAGGCGCGGCATGACGAGTGCGTCGGGCACGGTCCCGAGATAGGGGAAACCGGGACTGAAACCCAGCATGTACACGCGGTATGACACCGACGTATGGAGTTCCACCACTTGCTCGGGGGTCAGGTGCGCGCGGGTGGCCACGTCCGCGAGGTCGGGTCCCGCATGGCCTCCATAGAGCACGGGAATCGTGTGGCTCGAAGCGCTGCGTCGGTCCTTGCCTGCAGGCCTGGCAAGCAGGCTGCGCACCTGAGCCGTCAAGGCTTCGAGCGTGATCGTCAAGGGGTCGAAAAAGACCGTGGCCGAGCGGTAGGTCGGCACGACTTCCTCGACGCCCGGCAGGTGCAACCGTTCAAGCGCCGCCGAAAATGCCAACACCGCATCATTCAAGGCGGGGTCGATCCGGTCGCCGAACTCAACCGTCAGGGCCTGATCCCCGAGGGGGAGGATCCGAGCTTGAGAACGCTGAGAGTGCGCTGTCGCCATCGATTGGCGTTTCCTCACTCCGGTAACGGTTTTCCCTTCGTCTCACTGGCGAACGGCAACACCAGTAGGCCGATGATATAGATAAGGGCGATCGTGCTCGCGGCCTTATTGAAGGAGCCGAGCGTGGCGACGAGCCAGCCCGTGACGAAAGGTGCGGCGGAGGCGAGCACGCGGCCCGCGTTGAAACAAAAGCCCGCGCCCGTGGCCCGCAAGCGCGTCGGATAGAGCTCCGGCAGATAAATGGGGAAACCGCTGAAGATGCCGTTGTTGAAGAACCCGAGCATCGGCAACAGCCACAGGACGTCGCGGTAGCTCGACGAGAAGAGGTACACGACGGGCAGCATCACCAGGCTGCCAAGGCACATCACGCCGAACATGACCCGCCGGCCCAGGCGATCTGCGAGCGGACCGAAGGTGAGATAGCCAAGCAGCGCACCGGCGTTCAGCATCATGATCGCGTGGCTGACCGACACGGTGACGGACGCCGGATCCAAGGCGTTGATCTCCGGCATGGCCCGCACGAGGGTTGGCGTCCAATTGGTCGCGCCCCAGAGCCCGAACACTGCAACGAAAGCTAGGGTGGAGCCGACCCAGGTGTTGCGGCTCAACGCCGGTCCGAAGAGTTCCTGCAGGTGTGCCACGCTGCGGGCGGCCGAGGGCGATTCACGGTCGTGGGCCTGGACCCAGCGTTCCGGTTCTTTCACCCACCAACGAACCAGCAGGGCCGCGAATGCCGGGACGACGCCTACGAGAAACAGGGTACGCCACCCGTAGTCTTTCAACAAGAGGTTAAACGAGGCGGCAAGGAAGAAGCCTCCGGCCCAGGCCGACTGTAGAATACCAGCCGCCTTCGCCCGTCGATCTTCAGGCCAGGTTTCCGCCACGATGGCGGCCCCGGCCGCCCACTCACCGCCGATCCCCAATGCGGTCAGAAAACGGTAAATTGCCAGATGCCACCAGTCCTGGGATAGTGCGGCCATACCGGTGAACAGCGCGTAGATCAGGATGGTGGCGATGAGTGTTTTCGTGCGGCCGAAGCGATCGGCGATGAGGCCGAAGCAGATTCCGCCGATGGCCCAGCCGATGAGAAAAATCGAAAAGATGATGCCACCGTACCAGCCGATCTGTTCGGCCGAGGCGGCGCCGCTTCTCGAGACATTGTGCAGGAGATCGTGCAGGGCCGGGTGCAGGACAATAGCATAGATGGTGGCGTCCATCGCGTCGAAGACCCATCCGAGCCAGGCGACGAACAAGACGAGCCATTGATATCGCGTGATGCCCTTCGTCCACGACACTGCAACCTCCTCGGCAGCGGGAAACAAGGTCGGCGCAAGGCTACGGGGGCGCCGCGGCACTGTCAAGTCGATGCGAACAGGGTCGAACGGGGTGAAGCGTGGTTTGTGAAACGTCTTTCGATGGAGAATAGGGCCTACGGCGAACGGTTCGAGGCGTATGGCAAAGCCCAGAGCAGAGCCTCTCCGTGGGAGTCGGCGATGTTTGTTCATCCGGCACTATCGGCTCGCGTTCGTTCTGGACGAGATACGAACGATGATTCACGCGATACGGTTTTGGGGCTGATGAAGGCGGCAGAGCCTGCATGCTATAGTCTCCCTCCATATGCCGCGTCTCGACTATTACCGTGTGCTCGGCGTCTCCCGCGAGGCGTCCGATGAGGAAATCAAGAAGGCTTATCGCAAGCTTGTCTTCCAGCACCATCCGGACCGCAACCCCAACAGCACGCAGGCGGAAGAGAAGATCCGCGAGATCAACTCGGCCTACGAAGTCATCGGCGATCCGGATCGGCGGCGCACCTACGACCGCTTGCATTGGGGCGACGAACCGCGCGGGGAATCCGCCGATCCCAGCTTCATTCTCGACGAAATGGAAAAGAAGCTGGCCGACGAGGGACGCAAGGAGATCTTTGCGATCCTCATGAAGGATCTGCCGCGGGTCAAGGCAGAACTGAAGGTCGTGCGCGAACGGACCGTGGCGCAGCAGGGCTACGACTCATTCAAGGAATCCGTCGTCGAAGAACGGGCGTCGGAGGTGATGGACGAATTCCTCACACCAGAAATGGACGCGCGCAAGCAGCGGCTCGTCGAGGTGGCACTGCAGATGATGGTTTCGCAGGGCGTTGCCAAGCGGGGCGACGAGGGTGGGATACGATCCCTCCGGGGGCGACTCGAGGAAGCCTTCCGCAAGGGGCGGGCGACCGGTTTCGTGACTGCGCTGGAGTTGCTGTATGAAAGACGGTAGGTGAGGGACGTCAGACGAAAGACCTCAGACGTCAGATATGGGACGGAGGACGGGGGCTCGAGATGTGATAGGGAGGTGTTTGGGTAAAATGGTGGAGGCGCCCGCTTCTGACGCTTTGCCTCTCTCGTTTTGCGTCTCCCCTCTCACGTCGTGGAAAGGGGACCTGCTACGAACCGTCCCCGCTGCATCACGCCGGCTAATTTGTCCTTCCGGCGCAGGAGTTCGATTGTCTTCAGCGGATTCCCTTCGACGAACAGCAGGTCCGCCTGTTTCCTGACGGTGATTGACCCAATTTCCTGGTCGAGCCGCAGCAATCGCGCAGCGGCTGATGTGCCGGCGATGATCGCCTCCATCGGCGACATCCCGAATGCGACCATCCGCTCAAACTCCTGGGCGTTTTCTCCGTGGTGGTTGAAGGGGGTTCCCGCATCCGTGCCGAGCGCGATCGGCACGCCCCGGCGCCGTGCGGACCGAAAACTCTTCTGGTGCTGTTTCACCATGCTCCTGGCTTTTTCAAGTGCACTGTCGGGAATGCCGCATCCGGCAGGACAGGCCGCGGTGGTCGCCAGGGCCGACAGGGTGGGCACCATGTATACGCCTCGATCGGCCATCATCCTCCCGGCCTCATCATCCAGCAACGTGCCATGCTCGATGGAATGCACCCCGGCGCGGACGGCATTCTTCATTCCGCTCGAACCGTGGGCATGGGCGGCGACGTGCCTGCCATGCGCGTCGGCTAGTTGTACCGCAGCCGTGAGCTCTTCCACGGTCATTTGCGCTTGGTCGGGAGAGGTGCCGGGTGTAAGGACGCCGCCTGAGGCAATCAGTTTGATGACCTCGGCGCCGGCATCGAGTTGGGCCTGCACCGCGGCACGTACCGCCTCGACCCCGTCGGCCTCGCGGCCGATGAATCGTGCATGGCCGCCCGGCATGCAGATCGCCAAACCCGCTGCCAGGATGCGGGGACCCGCCGCCAGGCCCTGCTCAATGGCCTGTTTAAGCGTGAAAATTCCGTGATCCCGAAATCCCACGTCCCGAACCGTCGTAAAGCCGGCTTCCAGCGTGCGACGTGCGAGTTCCGTGGCCTTCACGAGGCTGAGGGCCGGCGATTCCTGTTCGCTGGCGGCCACGACGTCGGCCTCCGAGCCGAGACAGAGATGCACGTGACAGTCGATGAGCCCGGGCAGGACGGTCAGCCCGCGGCCGTCGATCCTGGTGGCGCCGCGGGGGATGCGCAGAGTCCGGTCAGACCCCATTCCCGTGATGCGCTCGCCCTCGATCAGCAGCGTCGCGCGTTCCAAGCTGTCTCCGAGCCCCGTGACGATTCTCAAGTGTTGAATGGCAATCGTCATGAGCCGGTCTCCGAAATCGGAACGGTGATGATCAGTCCGCCCATGACGTCGTTGAGCCTGTAATCGCGGCGCGGGCTGTTGGCGTGAGAGTTGTGACAGGAGACGCAGGTCTCGGCGACCGCTCGGTCGGCGTAGATGCCTTGAAAGTACCGGATGCCGCCTTGCTGGAAAAATCCGGTATAGGGTTTGTCAGGCGTCTTGGATACGGCCTCCAGACCGCGGCGTTCAAACTCGCTGTTGGGCCCGTTCCACACGTAGATCGGTGTGAGGCTGGCCAGGCGGAAACTGAATTTCAGGTCTTTCTGCGCCACCAGGCGGCCGGACTCCAACAAGAATTGGGCCGGCAACGGCAGGCCTTTCTCTTCCTTCCAATGTTCAACGGCCTCGACCACACCCTGGTTGTGAAGTTTCTCGACGACGTTCTGTGTGTAATTCGCTCGGTTGGCTTCGATCAAGGCTTGAATGAATCCCGTGACACGTTCAGGGGCAATCCGGTCCTCCTTGTGGGATTCCGCCATCGCCAGGGCAATCACCCAGTAGGTGACGGTGGCGACGAATCCGGCCACTGCTGCGCCGACAATCCACAATCCGCTTCGACTCATCCGGACCTCCTTGTCGACAGCTCGGCTGCCTCGTATGCCTCGACTGCGGCCTGGACGGCGCTCCCGGGGCTTGCCAGCCAGCCGTGTTGAGTGAAGATCTCCTCGAGAGCATTCAGCAGCGTCAGGACGTGGGTCTGCTGGGATGATTCCCCCATCAAGCCGATGCGCCACACCTTGCCCTGCAGGGCGCCGAGTCCCCCGCCGATTTCAATGCCGTGGTCCTTCAGGAGTTGGGTGCGGACCAATTTATCATCGACGCCGTTCGGCAACGTCATGCAGTTGAGCATCGGCAAGCGGTAACCGAGCGGCGGCAACGGAGTGAGACCCAGGGTTTCCAGTCCGGCGAGCAGCGAGCGGCTGTTCAGTTGATGGCGTGCAAAACGGGCCGCGAGCCCTTCCTCCTGCACCAGGCGAAGCGCTTCCCGCAGACCATATAACATCGAGATAGGTGCGGTATGGTGATAGGCCCGTTTTCCTTCCGCCCAATAGTCGGCCACCAAGGCGGCGTCGAAGTACCAGCTCACGCAAGGCGTGCGTCGTCGCCCAATGGCGTCCATGGCGCGGGGACTTAAGGTCAGGGGGGCCAATCCGGGCGGACAGCCCAAACATTTCTGGGTGCCGCTGTAACAGGCGTCGATGCCCCATTGGTCAACGTTGACCGGCACGCCTCCGAGGGAGGTGACTGCGTCGACCATCAGCAGCGCATCGTAGCGACGGCAGAGGGCGCCAAGGTCCTCCAGTGGCTGCCACGCGCCGGTGGAGGTTTCCGCATGGACCAGCACGACGGCCTTCACGGGGCTGGACCGGGCCAGTGCAGTTTCGAGGGCTTCGCTTGCGATGGGCTCACCCCAAGGGGCTTCGACTCGTATAGGTTGGCCGCCGCAACGTTCGATTGTTGCGGCCAGCCTCGTTCCGAAGACGCCGTTCACCCCAACGATGGCGCGATCGCCCGGCTCGATCAGATTGACGACGGCCGCCTCCATGCCGGCGGATCCGGTTCCGGAGACCGCGATGGTAAACTGGTTTCGGGTCTGAAAGACGAAGCGGAGCAAAGTTTGGATCTCGTTCATCAACTCGAGGAAGACCGGATCCAGATGTCCCAGAAGCGGCAGCGCAAGTGCTTCCCGCACTCGATCGTGCACCTGGCTGGGGCCGGGGCCCAGGAGCAGCCGTCGGGGCGGAACGAAATCGGTGAACGTCTTTGTCGGAGCCATAGGTCGTCGTGACTGTAAGCGGAGCGCACAGGCGGTTGCAACCGTGGGCAGGCAGTTCGACCCGGCGTCCGCGCCGCCAGTATAGCGAAAATCGGATGGGTTCAGCTATGAGGCGTTCCGTACGGCAGGGCCCGTGCGGTCGGCGGGTCCGGCTTCGCCCCGGGCGGAGGCGGTGGTATACTCCGCTCGCGCGAGGAATGTGTGGATCCTGACGACCAACTGCCGCAACATACCGGTGTGAGCTCACCGGCGCCCCAGTGTGTCGGCGCGCCGCCCCCGCCGGTCTATTACGATCCCAAGTTCTCCCGGTTGATCACGGTGCTGTCGGCCTTGGTCTTGTTTGCCTCGATCGGGGTGGTCGTGTGGTTGGCTTTTGAGGTGCCCAGGCTCGGCCGGGTAGCCGACGCGGGGCGCGCGCTCGATCACATGGTCGGCCGTCTCATGGATGCCGAGGAGGGGCTCAAGTCGTTGCCTGTCTGGGAACGGTACCTGTACGAGATGACCATGGGCAGCGATGCCAATGAGCGGAGTCAGGCGATCGAATGGTACCAGGAATTGGTGGAGGAGTCGGCGGATCCGCTGGCCGATCTGCACCTCGCCATTCTGGAAGGAGAAGATGGTCGGCTCGATGGGCTGCGTCGAAAACTGCCTCAGTGGGAACGTCAAGGCGAGCCCTACCCGTTGTATGCAGACCTAATCGCCGCGGGGTATCTGCGTGGGCATGTGTCCCCGGACGAGGCGCTGGATCTCCAGGCCGAGTTGGCGGAACAGCCCATCACGGGCTGGTTCTATGGACGGTTGGCGACGCATATTGCGGAGGTGTCCGGTGACCGCAGCCTTCTGGCGACCTTGGAGGATTCAGCCAAGGCCAGAACCGAGGCCTTGCTCTGGCGGTCACGCGCCTTCGCCGTGGCGGAAATCAGTCTGATGGTGCTGGGTGGTACCGTGCTGGCCTTCTGGTCTGTGCGCCGCGGGAGAACCGACATGATCCGCGTGGCTGCGTCGGAACTGCCGCCGCTCTGGGCCGGGAGCTTGGGCGCGGCGGTGCTTTTACGCGGTGGAGCGATCGGAGCCCTGTTGACGATGGCCTTTCTCTTCGCCTCTGCCGATTACTCGTCGGTGCGCGTGCTGGTGGTGCCGTTGTCCAACTTGCCCCTGCTCGCGTTGGCCTATTACCATCTGCTCCGGCCGCAGGGGCAATCGTTCGGTAACGGGTTCGGCCTGCGCATCGAACCCCACCACCTGGGAAGGCTGACGCTGGCGGTCTTGGCCGTGGTCGCAGCGGGATTGCTGGGAGAATGGGTGATGGGCCGCATTGCCGAGCCGCTCAAGCTCTCCAGCCACTGGACCGAGTGGTTCGATGCGGATCTTGTATGGGCGCCACCGTCGGTGTTGGCCATCAGTCTGATGGAATACGTGGTCTTTGCGCCCTTGTTCGAGGAACTGGCGTTCCGAGGTCTGCTGTTTGGAGTGTTGCGGCGTCGGTTTCAGTGGGGAACGGCGGCGGCGATGAGCGCGGCGATCTTTGCGATCGCGCACGGGTATGGGATTATCGGATTTTTCAGCGTCTTTTGGAGCGGGATCGTGTGGGCCTGGGCGTATGAGCGAACGGGAAGCCTCTGGCCGGGAATGATCGGCCACGCGATCAACAACTTGCTCGTCTGCCTCAGCGTGATGGCCTTGTTGCGGGCGTGAGCGGCGCCCAGCGGTACCGGCGACGTTACGCGCGCCGACGGACGGTGACGATCAGGATTTGGGACGGTTTCCTGCTTCCGTTACGCCAACAATGTTGATGTCCTGCCGGAATGCAGGCGGCATCACCACGCTTCAATTGATGGAGTTCCTCTCCTAGCGTCAGTTCGACGCTCCCCTGAAGAATGATAGCCAACTGCTCCCCGCTTCTCGCGTAAGGTTTGTGTCCGCTCCGCCCCCCGGGCTGAATCGTAATCACCATCGGCTCCAACTGACTGTCCTCGCCGACGGGACCGAGGGTCTCGATCTTGGCGCGCGACCACTCGCTTTGGATGACCGGTCTGGCGTCGGCACGGATGACGGAGGGAGGGGATGGGGCGAGGGCATGGAAAAACTCGCCCAGCGTCATGCCGAGCGCGGCGGCGATCTTTTCGGTGGAAGCGATCGATGGTGACGCCTGACGCAGTTCCACTTGTGAAATAAAGCTCGGAGAGAACCCGCATTTATCGGCGAGTGTGCGGACGGACAGGTGCCGGGTCTTTCGGAACCGGCGCAGAATATCGCCGACGTGGGTTTCCTTGGTCGGCGTCGTCGTCCCCCGATTCGAGGAACGTGTGGATGAGCGTCCAGCCATGGTGAGGGGTCGGGACCACGGGGCGCCGACCGGGGTGCAGGTCTATCATGTTTTGCGGCCGCCCGCAACCGTCTCATTGCAGGCGGGACGGATCAATAGGCCGGCCGTGATGGCGGAACGCCATGACCCCGTAAGCGGAGGGCGTCCAGTGCAACTGTACACTCGTCCAGTGAAATGCTACTGTAATCAAATAAGTGAGAGGTGGTGAGTTGGTCGAGCGAGCCTGGTGGAGACGGATCTGGCGAGACGGTCACGTGCGGCGCACCGGCCTGAGAACCGCGTTGGTTCGAGGATGCTGAAGGATCGATCGGTTCAGGGAACGTTGGTCCTGTTTGCGGTGTCCTGTTCCCTGCTGTGGTTCACCGGCGTGACGAGCGTGCGGCACCTATTCGACGATCTGATCGCGGTCTACTTGGTAATATGGGGCGTCTACGCGTTCCTGTCCGACCACTCTCGTGTCGAAATCCGTCATCGGTTCACCTTGACGACGGTCACCCTGCTCCTCTGCCTGGGGTGCCTGGAGGCGCCCGCCGTCTTGGGGTGGCTGGACTATCGTGACCTTCTACCGTCCCCCACCGTTGAACTCTGGGCAAAGCCAGGGTACGCGCAGGACCAGGAACTGATCTGGGTGCGCAAGCCGTTCTCCCATGTGAAGGGGGCCTTCGTGCGCGGGAATATCGGAGAGGCCTTATGCGCCGAACCCACATCCGGCACGAGGTTCGATCTTCGATACGACGCCCATGGCTTCCGCAACCCTCCGGACCTCCAGCGTGCCGACTTGGCGGTGATCGGAGATTCCAACGTCGAGGCTCCCATGGTGGCGGACGCGGAATTGTTCACCAACCGGCTGGCGAATCAGTTGAACCGGACCGTCGCGAACCTAGGCCAGCTGGGGTACAACCCATACCAGGAATTGGCGGTGCTGAAACGCTACGCGCTCGACCTGAGGCCAAACACCATCGTCTGGGTGTTTTTCGAGGGGAATGATCTTGCCGAGATGCGTCTGTATCCCGAGCGGCGACGAATGGTGGAGGCGCGAACCCAGTTCGACGTGATCTGGGATCGGTCGTTTACTCGGAATGTCCTTGCCGCCATCGTCGCTCCGCGCACTTGTGTACCACACAGCGGCATCCAGCAGCAATTCGGGATCGTCAAGGATCAGCAGGGACAGCGGCAGCGGATGTATTTTGTGACTCCGCTTGATGAACTGTCGTCGTCCGATTCGCAGATGCTGCAGGAAACCCGTCGGCTGCTCGAAGTAGCGCATGCATTGTGCCGTGAACGTCGCATCGACTTCGTGGTGGCATTTGCCCCGGCCAAGTATCGCGTCTATCGGGATGTGGCGGATTTCCAGGAGTCGGGTGACGTGATGAAGCACTGGGGCGTGAACGATCTGCCAGGCCGTCTGCAGTCGCTTGTGGCTGCGATCGACCCCGGGATCGGGTATGTGGACCTGACCCCAGCCCTGCAGCGGGAGTCCGCCAAGGGGCTGTTGACGTACTACCTGGATGACACGCACTGGACGGCGGAGGGACATCGAGTGGTGGCAGATACCTTGCGGGAGACGTTGCGGAATCGACCGGCGAGGTGAGGTGTGCCGGCCGGGTTGTTGGTGTCGTTCAAGGATAGGAACGGGGGTGTGATTTCTCCGGATGCTCGAGGTGATCGATCGCCGCAAATAGGTCCATATGGCGAAGGCGATAGCCCAGGGAGAGGAAAATTTTCTCGCTCGAGATTCGTTTGCCCGGATCATGTCGTTCCCGCGGTTCGATCGGCGTCACACCCCATCGCGCGCGCGCTTCGTCGCAGATGTCACGCCAGGCGCGGGGTTGGCCGTCGCTGACGTTGTAGGTCTCACCGGCGGTACCCTGCTCCAACGAGCGAACGACAATCTCTGCGAGATCCTCCACGTGGATCAGGTTCACGAGCTTCTTCGTGGGGCCGACACGGCCCCGGCGGATCCAATCCGCGGGGTTTCTCCCCGGTCCGTAAACGCCGGCGACACGGAGAATGACCGCTTGATGCGTTGTGCGGAGATACTCCTCTCCCTGCACGCGAGGGAGCGTGCGGTCGATGGGGGCCGATTCGTCCAGCCAGGGCGGCGGTGCATCGGTCGGCGGGGAGGGCCAGTCGTAAGCCGAGGTGCTGCCCAGCACGACGAGGGGGCGCCCAGGCGGGCAATGCGCGCATGCGAAGGCCTGGACTTGCTCCAACGGCGTGGCGGGAAAGGTCCAAATGAGGCCGGCCTGCGCTGGAAGCGCAGGCCAAGTCAAAGGATCGGCCAAATCGAAACGGAGTCGTTGTTCCAGGGGGACGTAGTCGAGGTTTCGCTCCGGCATGCGACTAGTGGCGTGGACGGGAACCCGGCGCCGCCGTAATAACTCGAAAATCCAGCGGCCGGTGTAACCGGACCCCAGAATGACGATCGACGGCGAGTGCATGCCCCATCTTACCCGAACGCCGGTGCGATTTGCTGTCGACGGGTCACGTCCAAGGCATAGTTCCACAATGGGTGATCATGCTAAGATAATCCCCTTATGATCGCGTCTTTATCGCAGGGAAGGCAATCACCGGGCTCCCTCCGCTCGGAGACCGTACCGTCCCGGTGGCGGGAAGAGATCATTCTCGCCGCCGCCGGTATTCTTGCCTGTCTTTTCTTCGTGCTGGATCTGCATCTTCCCCTCGGCGTGGCCAACGGTGTGCTCTACAGTGTGGTCGTGGTGCTGGCTGGTGTTTCGGAACGGCGATCGCTTCCGGCCTGGACGGCGTTGGGCTGCTCCATCCTCCACATCTTGGCCACAGTCCAGGGTCCTTCATTGCCCGACCTCCCCACCTGGTTCGGCTGGGGGAACCATCTGTTGGGACTGTTTTCCATTTGGGTGCCTGTGCTATTTGTCTTCCAACGTCGGCGCACTGAGGCGCTGCTGAAGGAAGCGAACGAACGGCTGGAGCAGCGCGTCTCTGAGCGAACGGCGGATCTCGCGGAGAGCCGGCTGGCGATTCAACGCAACGAAGAGCAACTGCATGCATTGACCGGACGCATTCTGACGGCGCAGGAAGAAGAACGCCGACGGATCGCACGGGATCTGCACGACGACGTGAACCAACGATTGGCCATCTTGACGCTCGGACTTCAAGGGGTTGAGCGGCTCAACGGCTCACTACCCGACGACGTGCAGCGCGAGATTCGCAGCGCCTTGCGAGGGTTGGCCGCGCTATCCGACGACGTGCGTCATATGGCGTACCGGTTTCATCCGTCGATCCTGGACGACCTCGGGTTGGAAGCCGCGCTGGAAAGGCTATTGGACGAGTTTTCGGCTCGGACCGGGATCAAGACCCTGTTCGTCCGGCAACCGCTGGACCCGCGGCCGGGAAAGTTGACGGCTACGGCCCTCTACCGTGTCCTGCAGGAGTGTTTATCGAACATCGTTCGGCATGCCGAGGCCTCGCGTGTGGAGGTCGAGTTGACCGGGGGAGAAGAGGAGGTTGAACTCGTGGTGCGGGACAATGGAGTCGGATTCGACGCACAGGCAGGCCAGCATTCAGGGGGCGGGCTCGGTCTCCTGAACATTCGTGAGCGTCTGCTGGCCTTGGAAGGACAATGCCGGATCGAATCGGCGCCGGGGCGGGGCACCACGGTTTCCGTGCATGTTCCGGTCGGGCAGGTGCGCCCATGACCAAGCCCCGAGTCTTGTTGGCCGATGACCATACTCTGGTCGTCGAGGGATTTCGGCGGTTGCTGGAGGACCAGTGCCTGCTCGTGGGAACGGTCGGGGATGGACGCTCGCTCCTGGATGCGATCCCGCAGCTCAAGCCGGACATCGTCATTTTGGACATTTCCATGCCGGTCCTCAACGGCATCGACGCCGCTCGTGTGCTCCGAACGAAACATCCCCACATTAAGATCGTGTTTATTACCATGCATGCCGATCCAGCCTATGTACGGGCAGCCTTCGAGGCCGGCGCTTCCGCGTATCTGCTGAAGCGTTGCGTGGGCGAAGAACTGGCACAGGCGATGCGTGCGGTGCGCAGTGGGAATTTCTACGTCACTCCGCTGATCACGAAAGAAGTGGTCGAGGGGATGCTCCGGGGGGCGGACAGCGGATCGGCCATGGGCCCTGAGCTCACCACCAGACAGCGGGAGGTGCTTCAGCTGCTGGCCGAAGGGCATACGGTCAAAGACATCGCCGGAAAATTGAGGATTTCACCTCGGACGGTCGAGTTTCACAAGGGGCAGATCATGGAGCAGCTGAATCTGCACAGCACCGTCGAGTTGGTTAAATATGCCATGGCGCAGGGCCTGACCGGTCAGCTCTAGTCCCCCCTTCTTTCGACCCTAATTCACGCAAAATACCAGCCCAAGTCCTCGTATGTTTACAAGCCACCAACTCGTGTTTGTACGCGTGTGGTTAGTCCTACATGGGCCTAACATACCCCTCCATTTTCGATCAGCGACTTCGCAAGGAGTTGGGGAGAGAAAATCATGCGTCCCCGTGTGTTATTGGGTGATTCTTCTCGGGCCATGTTGGCCTTTATGGAGATTCTGCTCGAGAGTCAGTTTGAGGTGGTTGCGTCGGTCACGGACGGGGAAGCTCTTGTCTTAGCGGCCAAGAGGCTCACGCCGGACCTTGTCGTACTCGACTTCTCCCTTTCCTTTCTGGACGGCCTGTCGGTCGGCCGGCGACTCCAGGAACTCACCCCCTCTACCAAAGTCGTCTTTTTTTCGTCCCATGAAGACCCTGTGTATGCCACGGCTGCGTTCGAAGTCGGGGCGGCGGGGTATCTCGTGAAACATCTGACGAGGGACCTTGAGCATTGTTTGCATCGTGTCATGCAAGGCGAGCGGGTTCAGTGTCCGAACGGTCTCTCGGAGCGGACCCTGGCCCGGCGGAAAGAGTGACCTGAAGGAGGATCCGATGGTGCGTGTCATACCGATGTGCGGACTTTGCCGGCGGGTGCGCGACGATGGGTTCTCCGGCAAGGGCATGAATCGATGGGTGGACTTCCACCACTACCTCGTACGTCATGTGATTCCAGCCTCCCAGGTGTTGTTCTCCCGCGGCTACTGCAACGAATGTTTGACCTCCTACGATATTCTCAAGACGTATGGCATGTGACCACGAAGATTCGTGGGTGTGATCAAGGCTACGATCGACGCAAGGTGAGGAGATTATGCCGGGTGAGGCGAACGACTCTCAAATATCGACCATCGGTGTGGTGCTGTTCAGCAGCGCCATGCAGTTACGTTATGCGAATAAAGTGGCCGGCGATATGCTGGCGGTGGCAGGACCGAAGCGGCGGGATGTCCTGGACCGTGAGAGTTTTCTCTTCAAGCTGATCCTGTTGGGATCGCGGGTACGCGAGCAGTGGTGGGACAAGGTCGAGGACCTTGTGGACGTCGATCCGGCGTCCGATCCCCTGCTGCCGGCCCGACGTTTTCGCCTGACGGGTATGGCTGTGCACAGCGTGGACGAGGGCGATCGCGATTTCCAGATCCTGGTGCTCATGCAAGCGGATGAGGGAACGGACGCGACGCCCCCGGCCAATGTCGACCAACAGGTCGAGCCGCTGCCCCTTGTGCCCTCACCGTCCTGCTGAACAGGGAGCCTTGCGCCGAAGCTGGGCTTTGCCTGTCGTGCCCTGTGGCTTCCGTCCAAGCCGGATGCTACGATGGCCATCCATGGTCGCCCTCCCGTTTCATCCCGTCATCGATGAGTGGTTCCGCGGGCGGTTCGGCGTGCCGACCGAGGTGCAGGTCAAGGCCTGGCCGGTCATTCAATCGGGTGGGCCTGTGCTGATCGCCGCGCCGACCGGTTCCGGTAAGACACTCGCGGCGTTCCTCTCCTGCATCGACAGTCTGTTCCGGCAAGCGTTGGACCGGGATCTGCGCGACGAGACGCAGGTACTGTACGTATCCCCTCTCAAGGCGCTTAGCAACGACGTTCAGAAAAATCTGCAACAGCCGCTCGCCGAAATCGGCCAGGCAGCGATGGCGGCGGGTCTGCTGCTGCCCGAACTGCGGGTCGTGGTGCGCACCGGCGATACGCCGATGCTCGAACGCCAGCACATGCTGCGGCGACCCCCTCATATTCTGATCACGACTCCGGAATCCCTGTTCATCCTGCTCACGGCTGAGAAGAGCCGGGCGATGTTGAGGACCGTGCGCACGGTTATCGTGGACGAGATTCATGCGATCGCGCCGAACAAGCGCGGCGCGCACCTGGCCCTCTCCCTCGAGCGGCTGGAAGCCTTGACCGGCGTCTCGCCTCAGCGGATCGGGCTCTCGGCAACTCAACGTCCGATTGAGACCGTGGCGCAGTTCTTGGTGGGAAACCGGACGTCGTTGTCGGTGGAGCAGGAAGCGGATCTCGCCGGCAGGCAAACAAGCGAGGCGATACGAGCGGCGAACCGCGTCACGATCGTGGATGTCGGCCACAGGCGAACGATGGACGTGGCCGTGGAAGTGCCGAAGGATGAACTCGGCGCGGTCGCCACCAACGCCATCTGGAGCGATCTCTACGATCGTGTGGCTGAACTCGTGCAAGCCCATCGGTCGACCCTGGTGTTCGTGAATACGAGGCGCCTGGCCGAACGGGTGTCGCATTACCTTGAAGAGCGGCTCAGGCAGTTGGGTGAGGGGGTGGTGGCGGCGCACCATGGAAGCCTCTCCCGCCAGATCAGGCTGTCGGCGGAGGATTGGCTCAAGACCGGTGCGGCCCGCGTCGTGGTGGCGACGGCCTCGCTGGAATTGGGCATCGACGTCGGCACGGTGGATCTCGTGTGCCAGATCGGTTCCCCGCGCGCGATCGCCACCTGTCTGCAGCGGGTTGGGCGGGCGGGACACTGGATTCACGCCGTTCCCAAGGGGCGGCTGTTCGCCACCACACGGGACGAACTCATCGAATGCGCAGCATTGATCAAGGCCATGCGGGCGGGCGTGCTCGATCGGATTTACGTGCCGCCGGCCCCGCTCGACGTGCTGTCGCAACAGATCGTCGCGGCCGCCGCCACGCAAGCCTGGGATGAGGACGAACTATTCGCCCTCTGTCGCCGTGCAGATCCCTATCGGGAACTCGCTCGGCGCGATTATGACGCGGTCCTCAAGATGCTGGCGGATGGACTTGCCACGAACCGAGGACGCGGGCGCGCGTACCTCCACCACGACCGGATCAATCGCCGAATTCGCGGCCGTCGTGGCGCCAGGCTGGCCGCCATCACATCGGGCGGCGCGATTCCGGAGACCGCCAACTATGCCGTCATCGCGGAACCCGAGGGGACGGTAGTGGGATCGGTCGACGAGGATTTTGCGGTGGAGAGTTTGGCGGGGGACATCATTCTGCTCGGCAACACGTCCTGGCGGATTCGCGGGGTCGAGACGGGGAAGATGCGGGTGGAAGACGCCCATGGTGCGCCGCCGACGATTCCATTCTGGCGCGGCGAGGCTCCGGCGAGAACCGCCGATCTGTCCGCCGAGGTGGCTGACTTACGGGTGGAGATTGCGAACCGGTCGGATGAACGGGCCGAATCGGTCACCGTAACGCGGTCGTCCGCCGTGGCCTGGCTCAAGGCCGAATGTGGATTGGATCAACGGGGTGCGGAACAGGCGGTGCTGTACATTGCGTCAGGCCGGATGGTGCTCGGGGCCGTGCCGTCCCAACAGACGGTGGTGGCGGAGCGATTCTTCGACGAGAGCGGGGGGATGCAACTCGTCATCCATGCGCCGTTCGGCGGGCGGGTAAATCGGGCTTGGGGGCTCGCGTTGCGCAAGCGGTTCTGTGTGACGTTCGACTTCGAACTGCAGGCGGCCGCGACCGACGAAGGTCTCGTGCTCTCGCTCGGTGAGCGCCACAGTTTTCCGCTCGATACCGTGTTCGCCTTTCTGAACGTAAAGACCTTGCGCGAAGTTTTGATCCAGGCCGTGCTGCAGGCGCCGATGTTCATGACGCGCTGGCGCTGGAACGCGGCGCGGGCGCTGGCCCTGCTGCGCTTTTCCGGCGGCAAGAAGGTGCCGCCGCAGATTCAGCGGATGCGTGCCGAGGACCTGTTGTCGACTGTCTTTCCGGATGCCATCGCTTGTCAGGACAATTTCCAAGGGGAGCGGACGGTGCGGCAGATTCCGGACCATCCGCTCGCACAGGAAACGATCCGAGACTGCCTGACCGAGGCGATGGACATCGATGGATTGGAAGCGGTCTTGGGGGCGATCGACGCGGGAACGATCCGTTGTGTCGCGGTGGATACGCCGACGCCGTCGCCCTTCTGCCATGAAATCCTGAATGCGAATCCCTATGCGTTCCTCGACGATGCGCCGCTGGAGGAACGGCGGGCCCGCGCGGTCGAGATGCGGCGGAGTTTGCCTGCCGAGTTGTCCCGCGGCCTTGGCGCGTTGGACCAGACGGCGATCGACCAAGTGGTCGAGGAATCCTGGCCGGTCGTGCGCGATGTAGATGAATCCCACGATGCCTTGCTGTCGCTGATCTGGGTACCAGAAGAATCGGCCCAGCCATGGGTGCACTATTTTCAAGCGCTCGAACAGAGTGGCCGCGCCGGCCGCTGGACATCTTCCAACTCGCGGCTGACGTCGCCCGCAGCCTCCGGTTGGGTCGCAACCGAAAACCGGGAGCGAGTTGAGGCCTGCTTCCTCGCCGGTGATGAGGCAACGGTGGACGCGATTGCGCTGGGGTGGATGGAATGCATCGGCCCGACGACGGCCGACGAACTGGCCGTTCGCCTGCATGTACCGTCCGACGACCTGCAGGGTGCGATGCTGCGTCTCGAAACGCAGGGACAGGTGCTGCGAGGGCATTTCCGTCGGACGTTAGACGTGACACGGGAGTCGAAGGGAGTATCGTCTGCCGTCTCACCGCTGTTGCCCCAGGAGTGGTGTCACCGCCGTTTGCTGGCCCGGATCCATCGCCTGACCGTCGGCCGGCTGCGCAAGGAGATCGAGCCGGTTACAGCGGCCGAGTTCATGCGGTTTCTCTTCCAATGGCAGCATGTCGCGCCGGGCGCACGCTTGCATGGAGAAGCCGGCGTGCTGGAGGTGGTCAAACAGCTCGAAGGGTTCGAATCTCCCGCATCGACCTGGGAGCCGCATCTGCTGCGCGTGCGGCTGGCCAAGTACGAGGGAACGCAGCTCGATCGGCTCTGTCTGGGCGGTACGGTGATGTGGGGCCGGCTCACGCCGCATCCGAAACTCCTTCAGGAGTTGGGTCCTGCGGCGGGACGGCGCGTCGTGCCGACGCGCGTGGCGCCGGTGAGTCTGTTTACGCGGGAGAATGCCCCGCTCTGGCGGAGCCTCGCGGCGCAGGAAGTCGGATCGATCGATCTCGCTTCCAGGTTATCGGCGGTGGCCCAGGCCATTCGCGCGATGCTGCAAGCCCGTGGCGCCAGCTTCTTTGACGAGGTGCTGCATGCCACCAGGCTGCTGCCCTCTGAGGTCGAAGACGGACTGTGGGAGTTGGTGGCGGCCGGCCTGGTGACGGCCGATGGATTCGACAACCTGCGGGCACTCATCGATCCGAAACGGCGGCGCGCGGACAAAGGCGACCGCGGCCGACGGCCCCGGCATGTCGGCGGACGGTGGTCGTTGCTCCGGCCTGCCGAAAGCCATCAGCCGTCAGCGTTCGGAACGATGAGTCCCAACTCATCACCGGCTACGCATCACGTATCACCGGCCGCCGAGCATCTTGCCCGGCAACTGTTACGCCGGTATGGGGTTGTGTTCCGTGACCTGTTGGGGCGTGAATCCCTGGTGTCCGCCTGGCGCGATCTGTTGGTCTGCTACCGGCGTCTCGAAATGGCGGGAGAAATTCGCGGCGGTCGGTTTGTCTCCGGCTTCACCGGGGAGCAATTCGCCCTTCCGGAAGCCGTCGAGGCGCTCCGTGCGGTGAAGAAGCAGGCAGCTCCTCCGGCCTCGCAGGAGATCAAGATCTCTGCGACGGATCCGTTGAACCTGTCCGGCATCATTCTGCCGGGGCCGCGTGTGCCGGCGATCCCCACGAATTTCGTGTTGTTTCGAGACGGGCTGGTGGTGAGGACGGAGTTGGGGAGAGATTCGAAGGGGCAGGCAGCCGTGCAGCGGCTGCATCGTATCTCGTGACGCGTCGATTTTCCCCGGCGAGATACGCGTCAGGAAGCACGAGCGTCGCGCACCGGCTACACCGGAATTGCCAACAACGGACAGCGGGCGCCGCGAAGGACGCGCTCGGTCATGCTGCCGCGGAGAATATCCAGGAAGCTGTCGTGGCCCTTGGTGGTCATGGCGATCAGGTCTACGTCGAACTCCGCTCCCGCCGCCAGAATCCACTCCACCGGCTGGCCCTTCCCGAACAATTGATCAAAGCGCCAGCCAGCCCGTTCGGGGAGTGTGAGCTTTGCCGCCCCGTCTTCCTCACCGGCATGGACCAGCGTGAACTGCGCAGTGGAACCGCCAAGACTCGCGGCCATGGATGCGGCGACGTCCAGCGCCGGCTGCGACGGCAGGTCGGCGGAAATCGGAAGGAGCAGGCGGTGTAATGAGGTGTGGCCGTCCTCCAGCGAGACGAAACCCTGTACATGACTCGGGACAAACAGCGTGCGCATATGGGCGGCGCGTGAGACCGGTTCGGCGACGGGGTGGTGCAGCCAACGGGTCAGCCCGCCGTACTGGTGTGTTGTCAGGACCATCAGGTCCATGGCGTGCGAGCTTAAGTGATCGATAATAGCGAGCTTAGGATTGTCCGCCAGCGCCCGTACCTTCTTGATGCGGAGGCCGAGGTCGGACACATCACGCTTCGAGCTGCCCGGCTTGAGCACCCCCCACCGTTCCAGCGTCGGGCGTATTCGGGGAAAGTCCTCGAAGCCTTCCGGCTCGACCGTGGGATCCACGTGCATGATCGTGAGCTCCGCGCGATGGAGGAGGGCCAGCTTCAGGGCGTGGGCGAAGGCCACTTGGCTGTCGGGAGAAAAATCGGTGGGATGAAAAATGCGTCGGAGGGCGACGGCGTCGGGGGCGGTGGTCATAGAGCTCGGCATCCTCCGATGCAGTCGACGATGTCAGCCATCGAGCGTCGATGTCCCTGCATGTGTCTCAGTGCGCGGGGCCCTGTTCTCGGACTCGGCGCACCAACTGATCGGGCGAGGTGTCACCGGCGGCGCGCCATTGTCGGTAGGACTCCTGGGCGCCGGGCGAGAATCGGTCTGGATTCGGTATGTCCAGCATGGTTTCCAGCGAGGCCAAGTATTCCCCGCGTCCCCGCGCCAGGTCCGCTTCGAGGTTCTCGTGGTTGTACGCGGCAAAAGCGGCAATCTTGTGTTCCGGCTTCAGCAGACCGTCTTCGTTCCACCAGGCGCGACCCGAGGTCGTGCCGGTGATATTGGAGGTGGTATCCGTGGTTTCTTTGAACGTGGCCTTGAAGCTGCAGGCAGCGAACAGGAGGGGAATACTGACCGCGCCGAGGATGAGGGAGATCCGGTGAGACCCTGTGCGCATCGCGAGACTCCTTTCGTCAGACCCGATCGCCGGTTGGATTTCGCCGCACTATACCATAGTCAGGTGAATTTGTAGCGCGGTGGCCGGACGGAATCGACAGGACGGCCGCGGTCAAGATTTGCGCGTGCGCGGTGTGAGAGGGCAAAGCGCCAGGGGGAAAATATACGTGTGGCCGGGACTCGAGGGGGACGGCAACTGCAGGTATTGAATCATCTCGTTTTCCTGCCGCGTCGAGGAAGCGGCGGGTTTCGTCCATCGGGCGGCGAGCCGGTCTTCATGCGTTGGCCGGATCTGCGGGCTGTGCTCATCCATGAGTGCCTCTCCTTCGATGGGTTTGCGGACGGGAGGATGACAGGTCGTCGCGTCTCCGACCTGTCTCAACTATACCGCAACACAGGAATTTGTCATGTCGAACCTCGATGAAGGCTGAGGACAATACGAGGATCAACGGAGCCGCTTCGTTGACAGATCCATGGGGAACTCTCGGTGTCGATGAACCTGGACGGTAAGCGCACCGGCGACTGCTCCAAAGACGAGTGATGATTCGGGAAGACCCGGAGGCCGGGGCGCCGGCCTCCTTCATACTCTCCTCTTGAAATTCAGTTCGCCCAAAGACGCTGGTACCACTTGCGCTCGCTCGGCGCCGCGGCACTGTCGATCTTCATCTTGTGCCGGATCTCATCGATGCTCCAACCGGTCAGTGACGCCAGCGTTTGAGCCTCGTGCTCGTACCGGTCGCGCAATTGTTGCCGGTAGGCGGCGGCTGCCGCACACTCGTCCGTTCCAGTCCAAGCATGGCGCAGGATGTAGCGCGCCTGGAAGTTGCTGCGGTCCGAAGTTTCCTGGAACGCCAGGTCTTCGGGAAAGTGAGCGGCGTCGTAGCGGACGTGGAGTCGCGTGAGAAACACGTTCTGGCCCTGGGGCCTGACGGCCTTACCCACTGGGCCGTTGCCGTCCTGCCAGAACACGCCAAGCCCGCGCAGTTCCTCGGCCGAGAGCGGATTGGCCGCACAGGGATCGCACCAGTTCATGTCCCAGGCATATTCGAGGAACACGCCTCGGTCGCTTTCCCGCTTGACCTGTTGCGTGAATAGGTCGCGGTAGAAGTCGCCGAACTGATCCTTCACGTACAACGGAATTTCCTGGGCCTCAGGCAGCCGCACGGTCCGGTAGTTCGTCGTCTCTACACGGCCTTGTTTGGTCAACATATAAATGAACAATTCCTGCGGGCCGTCGGCGTTTACCGTGCCCAGCCTGATCGGCAACATGAACTTGGGCGACTCGAAGGCGATCTGCAGCGGGCGAAGATGCGCCACGCCGAGCTTTGTCTGCTCGCCCAGGTTCACCTTGGCCACGAAGAACTTCATGCCTTGTTTGAGATAACTCCGCAGGACCGAGGAGGCGCCGTTGGGAATCCTATAGTCGTTTTCGGTCAGCCAGGTTTCGAGTCCCGCACTCTCCTTGGCCGACAGGATGAGGATGTCGTATTCGCCGACCGTGTACCGGGCTTCAATCGTCACGCCCAGCGCCTTCTCACGCTCGCGGGCGGCGGACGCCGCCGGCGCCATGCTCTTCGCAGCTCCCAGCACACGATCCTCCATCCGTTCGTAGCGCAGACAGGGATTGGAGTCGAAGTACTCCACCAGGCGAGGCGCTGAGTAGTCGGCCAGGTGTTTCAACACCGCCGGGTCGCCCACATGGATCTGCTCCTTCTCCAGCACGGTAGGGAGGGGGACCACCATCGCAAACTCCTTCACGTCGCCCTTGAAGTCGTTGGCCATCGTGATCACGGTCTTGTTGTCGTGGCGGGCGATCGCTACTTCCGATGCCTTGTTGAAAAGGCTGCTATCGGCTTTGGCGACGTAAAACCCGCAGAAGGCCGAGGCCTCGGTTTCCCAGGCCAGCATAAGGACGGTGAGAGTCATGACAGGGAGCAGCCGACGGTTCATGAAATCCTCCTTGGTTGTGAAAGGGACAGTGGACTCAGCAGGGAAAGGGATGCGGTCGTGGGCATGTGGTCGGTGGAAGACTCGGGCCAGCGATAGCGCTGATCGGGCAGGCAGGCATCGATCAACGGGACGAGCGGTGCGCAGAGTATCAAGCCCCAAAGCGGGCCATTGGGGCGGAACAGTCCGAACTGCACATAGAGCGCAGTGGAGGCCACGCAGAGGGCGTAGACGATGCGGCCTGCTCGGGAATCGGGCGTGGTTTTCGGGTCAGAGATCATGAAGAAGGCAAAAATGAGCAATGCGCCGCTTCCGATCTGGTGCAGTGGAATCGCGAGCGGATCGCCCAGCCAGAGGGCGCGAGCGACGAGGAGTCCGATATAGAACGTGAGAAACGATAGCGTCACATCAGCACGCGCGGCGCGGGTGACGACCAGACTGCCAAGGCAGGCGATGAGGAAGCCGAACCAAGCCGCCTGCCCCCATTGTCCCGGCGAGATCCAGCCGAGGCCGCTTGCCACCGTCGCGGTCAGCGCGAGATTGGTCGGGTTGAAGATGTGCTTGTCCTGCCAACGGAAGAGGAACTTACTGCCGATCGCGATGAACGAGGCGAATGCCGCGGCGGCAGGGTCATTGGTGCGGAGCAGAAGGCAGAGGGACAGGGAAGAAATCAGAGCGCTTTTGGGATCGAATGACGGAAGGCCTGCCGCGCGGGTTCCGGCGTATTGAGTGACCAGGGCAGTCCCGATGGTGATGGCGATCTGCCACATCGACAGCTCGAAGTGGAGCCAGAAGAGGCCGTAGGTGAGAAGGGTGCCCAGGCTTGCGATCTGGTACAGGCGGGGGTCGCGCCGGCAGCTGGAGCCCGACGTCGATCGTGGCGGCGGTTGTGTCGGTTCTTGCTGTCCCATCGTCTCCTCCCTGTCTGCCGTCGAATCGTCAGCGTAGGCGGCTTTCACAAGAGGAAATGGAACAAGAAGGGGAATCCTTTCACTGTATGGGGGATCGTATACGTTCCTGTCAGGCGAAAGTAACCGCCGGACTGTGTTGGCAACCCTCAGTCTCGACCCGCCGACCAGCCCATCGTTCTCGGCCGACCATTGTTTCGACTGAGCTAGGAGATTTGATGGCATCGTGCTTTGGGCAGTCAGAATTTCGGTGCTTTTTGCCGGTGCCGGCCCTACCCGTTCACGTAAGAATCCGGATTTCTCTTTCTCCCTCAACACTAGTCTTCCAGGCAGGGGTGAGGGTAGGGCGCGGGATATGTCAGTCGTGCTGGGTCTACCAAGCGTTCGTGGCGCAGCGGCTGCCGCAGGGACTCATTTCTCCCTACACATTTGACCGCAAGAATCGGATGGTACGGGTTCCACGGTGCGGAGTAGGATGCGCATGAGTGGAGGTGACCCGTGTCAAAGATTGACCTCGCACAGGCCTGGCAGGCGGTTCTCAACCGGGACCGCCGCTTCAACGGCAAGCTGGTCTACGCAGTCTCGTCGACAGGGATCTATTGCCGCCCGACCTGTCCCTCTCGGCGTCCGGCCCCACGCCACGTGGCGTTTTTCTCCACCCCGCATCAAGCCGAGGCGGCCGGCTATCGGGCTTGCCTGCGTTGCCACCCGCAGTTGTCATCCGGAGACCCCAGCGACAAGGCCGTCGAACGGGCACGACGCTACTTGGACGAGCATGTGGCGGAGCCGGTCACGCTTGACTTGCTGAGCAAGGAGGTCGGCCTGAGCCCTTGGCATCTCCAGCGGCTGTTCCGCGCGAGGGTCGGCCTTTCTCCCAAGGCCTACCACGCCGCGCAGCGAATCAGACGGTTGAAATCTTGCTTGCGGGCGGGAAGCACGGTTACTCAGGCCACCTATGAAGCAGGGTTTGGCTCCGGGAGCCGCGTCTACGAGCGGTTTCTTGCTGAGACGGGAATGACGCCGGGTCGGTTTCGCTCCGGAGGGCACGGCGTGACGCTGCGGTATGCCATGGCCTCGACGGTATTGGGCCGCGTGCTGGTGGCGGCCACGGATCGTGGGCTGGTGGCGGTGAGCCTCAACGACGATGACGAGTCGCTGCTGGAGTCGTTGCGCCAGGACTATCCCCGTGCCGCGCTGCGGCGCGATCAGGTGGGACTGCAAGGTTGCATCCGGGCCGTGCGGGGCTGCTTGGATGGACAGACCGTGAAAGCAGTCCCGGTCCATGTAACGGCGACGGCATTTCAACGGCTCGTGTGGTGTGCCCTTCAGCGGATTCCGCGAGGGCACACCCGCTCCTACCGTGAGATTGCCGTTTCCATCGGCGTCCCGTCCGGAGCCCGCGCAGTGGCGAGGGCCTGCGCCACGAATCCACTGGCGATCCTGGTTCCTTGCCATCGGGCGGTACGCGGCGACGGCCGTTTGGCCGGCTATCGCTGGGGCATTGACCGTAAGGCACGGCTGCTTGCATTGGAACGAGCGTCTCGATCGTCTCGCGCCCGGACTCGGCGGGTTGTCGTTTGATTTTTTGCCGCGCCGACTCATAGAATCGCCGCAGCCGGTCCAAAAAACGACGAAGCGGCAATGCCATCGACTGACATGTAGAGGAAGAGGTTGATCCAATGGGGGGCGCGACACGGCAAATCTATGGATGGGGGTTGGTGCTGACGATGCTGGGAGCGGCGGCCTTTGGCCAGTGGCCGGTTTTGGCGAAGGCGGCGCGAGGCGGCGGGAAGACGGAAGTATTGCCGATGCAGAAGGCGGCTCCGTCGGTGGTGGCGGTCGATCGTCAAGGGAGTGAGCAAGAGTTACGGAAAGCTTTGCGGGAGAAAAATGGGGTGTCCGAACTGAGCGGCAACGGATCCTTTGCGCAGGCTCCGATCGAGCGATTCGGGTTCATTTCCGCACGGATGCTCGGGATGGCGCTGGTAACGCAGAGCCCGGATCTGGGCTTGGAAAAGGTCGCGCAGAACAGCGGCGCGTTCGAGGTGCATAAACTCGCCGACGGCAGCGGGATGCTCGTGGGGTTCGTCGGACGGGACAATCTGGCGGAGCTGATCGCGGCCCAGCGGCCTAAGACGCTACGGTTGGCGTTGCACTCCAGTCCGAGTGAAAAAGCGCCGGTGATCGTGGCTGTACCGATCGTGAAACTGGTGGCAGACCGCATGCCGTTCCGGCTCGATCCCAAGAAACCGGATGGGCCGATGGTTTTCGATATGGATCTGCAGGGGAGTGCCAACCGGCAGAAAGCCCAAGGCGGGCCTTAGCCTTCCTCGCGTCCGCTCGCGATCAGCGTGCGACGCACTCGTCTTCCAACGTGGATTCGGCCAAGGTTTGCAGGGCGCGGGCGCCTTTGGCGAGGACGATACCCTCGTACACTCGTCGTGCGCCGGCCGACCACGTGGGGTTGAACGGCTCGCCGCGGAACGCGGCTTCGGCGGCCTTCTTCTCATCGTAGGTCAGGCTGCGCGGGGTGGCGTCGCTTGTGCTTGAAGCGGCGGTCAGGTTTCCGGTCGGATCAGCGTTGCTGTGACTCAATGCCATGCTGCCTCCTTATGGATCCGTGAGCGATTTCTTGCACGTGCTCCTGATGGTTGGTTGCTGCGAACGTCTTTTCTTTCTATCTAACACGAAAAGCAATCTTGGTGCCAGGGAGGGTGGCTGGCGGCTTGGGGCGTTGATTCCTGGATTTTTCCTTGGTGGGAGCGGGGAAATCGCGGATTCCCTCGTCATACTCCTATTTACCTTCCTCTGGTTCGACTGACGTTCCGTCAAATCAAGCCGTCACAATTTCGGCTACAGCTGTGTCAATTCCGAGACGAGGTCACGCGCGTTTGTGCCTGAGCTGTTGCATCGTCGACTCAAAACAGGCCGGGCAGTACCCATGCGAGAATACCGCCTCGGAATGTTCGGTGATGTAGCGTTCGAACGGCACCCACTGACCTCCATCGTCTCGGATTTTCTTGCAGGATGAGCAGACCGGGAGAAACCCCTCCAGCCGTTTGACCTTGGCCAGGGCCGCTTGCAATTCGTTCAAGAGTCTCGCCCGCTCCTCCCGCGCTTCTTTATCCTCGGTAATGTCCTGCGAGATCTTTGAGGCGCCCAGGACTCTGCCCTGGTCGTCGACGATGGGTGAGATCGTCACCGCCACATGCCGTAGCTCGCCGCTCTTGGTTTTCCGGACGGTTTCGAAGTGCTGGATGTGGTCCCCTTGTTTCAGGCGTGCCAAGATCCCGGTCAGTTCATCCTTTCGGTCATCCGGCAGCAACACAGTAATCGGCTGTTTCTTGATCTCTTCGGCGCTGTATCCGTACAGGCGTTCAGCTCCGGCATTCCAGGTGTCGATCCGGCCGTCCAACGCGATTCCGATGATGGCATCGTCGGAAGAAGTAACGATGGCGGCCAACCGGGCCATTTCGGCCGCATTGCGACGGTAATTGCGGACCAGCAGGGCGGTGACCCAGATGGTAAACAAAGCCAATAGCCGGTTCGTGATGACGAAAGGCCCGAGCGCTTCGGTCGTCGGGAGCGGGAATGCGCCGATGAGGACGAGCAGACTGCAGATCGCAGAAAGCTGGACGGTGGAATTCGGACGCGGAGATCGTACCGTGGAGAAGACCGGTGCGACATAGAGGACTCCGACGGCGACTCCGGTCGGAGTCAAAAGATCCAGGCAGAATACCAGCCCGGCGATGACGAGCGCGGTCAAGTCTACCGGCGACAGAATGATGGTGATCCTCCGTGTTGACTCAGTCTTCGACACGAGGGGCACAATCGCGAACGTGGCCGGATTCCACTTGCTATCTTAGGACAGATCACCAGGGAAAGCGAGGTAAGAATGTTTGGAGTGCTGTGTCGGTACAACCTGGCATATCCGCCCCAGGACGTCCGACGTCAAACGCGACGCGGCATGCCGAGCACATTGTTGGATACAGACGATGCTCGTGAATTGATTGATCGCCCCATATGGATGGGGACGTTCCGACTGGACGGCGTTCCATTCCTTCGAAGGCAAGTGAGCGCCGCAGACCTTTTGCGTCAGGAGATGGTTGACAGTGTTTCGCATTCATGATATTGAGAATTGAAATCAAAACAAGCGCGCCACTGAGCGGGACCACCACTCCCGCCACAAATTCATAAGGCCAACGATCCTACGCGGTCAGAGCCCAAGGTCGCCTCCTCGGCGGCTTTGGGTTTTTTTTATTGTCGCTCGCGCTGCCGGGCAGGGCGAGCCCTGAAAACTGGAGCCGGTATGACACCAGTCGAATTGGGCGGAGCATGGTCGGGGCCACAGGACTTTCGTCGAAGCGGCTGGCTGATTTCCGTGCTTCTGCACGGTGGGGCTCTGGCCTTGGCGCTGCACGGTATGGGCGATCTGCAACAGAAACGACAACCGGAAACCTTTCAGTGGGATGTAATGCTGGCGTCCCTGCCGGCTCCGGTTCCTGCTCCACGTGAGCAGGCTCAGCCTGCCCAATCTTCCCAACCGGTTCCACAGAAGCAGGCGGCCCAACCGAAATCGGTATCGGCTCACAAAGCCGTCGAACGGCCGGTGATGGAGCGGACGGCGGTTGTCCAGACGGCCCGGGTCATACAGCGTGAGACCCCGGTCATGAGGCCGATCGAGCGTGAGGCGGCCGTACAGACCGCAGAGGCGTTCCGCGCGACCCCGGTAGAAACGAGCCAACCAATCGAGCAGGCTGCCGTCCAGGAGCGGCCGACAGCCGAACCGATCGAACACGTTTCCGTGCAGACGACGCGGGAGGTGATGCAGGTCTCGCAGGCCGTCGTCCACCAGGAGGTTCAGCAGGTTGAGCCGGTGGAAGCACAGGCGAAACCGGAGGCAGTGCCGGTGGAATCCGTAGTCGTACAGAAAGAGGCTCTGACGGAGATCCTGAGCAGGCCTTCAGTTCAACAGGTCGGCGTGATCACCCAATCGGTCTTGGAGACCGTGGAACCTCCGGCTGGGGCAGTGTCGGTCGCAACAGTGCAGCACCGCCGGGTTGAATCGACAGCGGCGGCACAGGCGGACTTCGGGTGGCTGGCGGAATCGCTGTGGAAGCGAATCGAGGACCTGAAGCGTTATCCCTCGATTGCCCGCTCCCGCCGTTGGGAAGGGAAAGTCATCGTCGAGGCGGTGATTCGGCACGATGGTGAGATCCTGGATTGTCAGATCGCGCAAAGCTCGGGACACGGTGTGCTGGACCAGGACGCGTTGACCGTGTTGCGGCGAGCCTCGCCGTTGCCGCTTAAACATCCGCTGGGTCGGGAACAGGTCACGATCCTGGTTCCGATCGCCTATCGTTTGGCGGGGTAGGGGAAGATTCATTTTCGCTTTCGTTCAAAGGAGAGATGCGATGAGAGAACGGGACACATCGTTCAGGAGAGGCAGAAGCATGTTGATTCGTTCGCTGGGAATTGGAGTGCTCGGCATGTTGATCGCAACCGGGACCGCGGCGGCTCAATCGAAAGCCGATAAGTCGTTCCATGCAGTGGCGACCGATGCAAAAGGCATCGAAACCGAAGTCAGAAACCTGCTCTTCTATTGGGAGGAAAAGGTGACCGAGACATCGTTTGTGCCGCACGAGTTGAAGGAGATGCCGGTCAAGCGAGGGACCGCCACGGTCAAGATCAGGTTCGACGCGATCAAAACCATAGAGGTGAAGCCCTCCTCCGAGGGGGAGGCCACGGCAGTCGCCATTACGCTCGTCGACGGTAAGACCGGGGAATTCACGATGGCTATTCCCGGTCGGTTCAAAGGCCAGTCCGACTTCGGCGATGTCGAGGTGCCGGTCGGAGAGCTGAAGAAACTGGTGTTCAAGTAGCGGACGCGAAGCCCGCCGTGAGGCGCCAACGATTGAGCGCGCCGGCGGAAGGAGAAGATCGATGAGTCAGGCGACGAAACAGGCCGTGCCGCGCCCGTTGCGGCATGATGATGTGCGCTGTCAGTGCGGACAATTGGTCGCCCGGTGGGACGAGCGGGCGATTGTCATCAAGTGTAAGCGCTGCCGACGGTACGTCACGATCGCCTTCGAGGCGATCAAGGGCAGTTGCCCGTTCTGACGCCAGCCGCGGCGCGGTAGTCGATAACAGTCGAACAAGGCCAGCGGACTGTCAGTCCAGAGCCCAAGCCTGCGCGAGCAGCCTTGGGCTTTTTTGTGCCCGAAACCTAAAGGAGCGATCATGGTGCGGATGGCTGTGCAGCGCGTGATGGCGCTGGTGTTGTGTTGTGCCGTGGGAGTGGTCGGTGAACGGTTGCCGGTCTTGGCGCAGGATGCCGAGAGCACACCTGCAACGCCGACTGCTGGGGAGCGGCCTGCGGCGGCGACCGAGGGATCGGAGGCTCCGGCCTCCAAAGCGGTGAAGTTGCCCGAGGTGGTGGTGCAGGGGGTGCAGCAGCGCGACCTTCCCGATCAGGAGGCGGTCAAAGAGATTCCCGGCGTCGTCAACGTCGTGACTCGGGAGGAGTTGCAGCGCGCGCGACCCAAGAATGCCGATGAAATGCTGCGGAGGATTCCCGGCGTGACCATCATGGAGGAGTACGGCCAGGGCTTACGCCCGAACATCGGCATCCGCGGTCTCAATCCCACGCGCAGCCGCAATGTGCTGGTGCTGGTCGACGAGATTCCCGTCCAGCCAGCGCTCTTCGGCGATCCCGCCATGTATTACATGGTGCCGATCGAGCGGGTCGATCACATCGAAGTCATCAAGGGCGGCGCCAGCGTCCTCTACTCGCCGAATACCCAAGGCGGGCTGATCAATTTCGTGACGAAGAACATTCCCTCAACGCCGACGTTCTCAACGACGAATACCTTCGGCAGCTTCAATATGTTCCAGAGCAGCACGACCTACGGCGGCCGGTTCGGGAATCTTGGAGCGCAGATGGGTTATGTGCGGCGGCAATCCGATGGGTTTCGCGAGCATGGTGCTTCGCAGCTGGACGACTTCACCTTCCGCCTGGAGATGAACCCCGACATCCGCACCCGCGTCGTGGCGAACGTCGATTGGTACAACGAAACCTCCCAAACGCCGGGCGGCATCACACCGGCACAATTCGCGGCCGACCGGACCAGAGCCGGCAAGCTGCTCGACGAATTCAAGGGGCAGCGGGGCAGCATCGACGTGACCGCGACCCATGAGTTCGACAGCCACCACACGAGCAAGCTCATTATCTACGGCAACGTCTTCGAGCGGAATTGGTACATCCAAGATCAGAACGGCGCCACCGGCGCCCTCCTGCCGACGAGCACGAACTTCTTGCGCAAGTTCAACGTATTCGGCGTCGTTCCTCAGCACCAGATTACCTACGGTCTGTTCGGCCAGGAACACAAGCTGATCATCGGCGGACGCTACCACGCGGAGCGGCTGAGCGACATCACCGGAATCGGCACGGCCGGATCCAAGATTTCGCGGACGACCAACAATGCGGATCTCGAGGCGATCGCCTATTCCGCCTATGTGGAAAACGTGCTGCGGATCACCGACCGATTGACGTTGACCCCCGGCTTTCGCTTCGAACAGGTCAATCAGAGCCGCGAAACCCTCAATGCCATTCCCCCGGCGACTGTGCCGAATTTCCGCGGCTCCTCCACCACCCAGGGGCTGGTGTATGGAACCGGCGTGAAGTACGACCTGCCGATGGACCTGTCCCTCTTCGGCCATATCCATACGACGTTTCGCCCACCGACGTTCGCGAATGCCATCGATCCCACCAACGGGGCGGACCGGGATCTCTCGGCCGAGCGAGGATTGAGTTCCGATATCGGCCTGCGCGGGTACGTGGTGCGCGGTGTCACGGCGGAGGTCGCGTTGTTTCGCATCGATTTTTCGAACCAGATCGTCCAGGAGGGCAGCAAGCTCGTGAACGGCGGGCGGACTGCGCATGAGGGTATCGAAAGTTCCGTGATCTTGGATTGGGGGCAATTGGTGAAACCGCTCGAAGGATTCGTGGCTCGGGGAAATATCACGCTGTTGCGGCCGAAATCCCTCTCCGGGGCGACGGATGGAAAGGATCTGCCGCTTGCGCCGCGCATGACCCTCTATGGCGCGCTCGGCTATTTCCATCGCAGCGGTCTGTCCGTCGAATTGGACGCCACATACATCGCTCGGCAGTTCACCGATCTGGCCAATACCACGCCTGAGAATGCCCTCGGCACCATAGGTGTCATCCCTTCCTACACGCTCTGCAATCTGAGGCTGAACTATGAGCCGCTCAATTCACGTTGGGCGATCTTTGCGGGGATCCGCAACCTGTTCGATGAGGCGTTCATCGCCCAGCGGCAGACGGCGAGCTTTGTCGGAATCCAGCCGGGAGAAATCAGAAACCTCTACGGCGGGGTTTCCATGAGATTCTGAACAGCTACCAACCGGAATGGACGAACACAACAGAAGGAGCACAATGACTATGCAACCCATTGCAAGGGGCGGGATGTGGATGTTGGGACTGTCGATCAGTCTCGGGGTGGCCTGGCCCGCGCAGGCGCACTTCGCCTGGATCGAAGCAGAGGCGACGGCCTCGCCGGCTGCGGCGCAGGCCGTGCACGTGTACTTCGGAGAATACAGCGAGTTTCTCCGGGAGGAGCGGGGCGGACGGTTGGATGCGATGGAGGGCATCCGCCTACGGGTCCACCACCCCAAGCAGGGATCGTCGGAGGTGCCGTTGACCAAGGACGTCAATCGATTCTCCGGCAGCCTCTCGGGATGTGTGCCGGGGCGCCATGAGGTGGTTGCAGAACAACGAGACGCTCCGGTGCAGGACCTCCGGTCGCACGACCTTGGCGTCGTCAAGCCCATGTACTATGCGCGCACTTCGTTCCTCTGCCTGGAAGACGGCCGGGTGAGTGAGCATGAAAAGCACGAGCCTGTCCTGCTCGATCTGGACATCATTCCGTTGACTCGGGGCGTAAACCTCGCGACCGGTCGAGTGGTCCATGCACCGGGCGGCGAAATCGTCGTGCGGGCGCTGTTCAAGGGACAGGCGTTGACCAATACGCAGGTCATCGTGCATGCACCGATCGGATGGGACAAAGAACTGCATACCGGTGCCGACGGAGTGGCGACGTTCACGCCCTTGTGGCCGGGACGGTATGTCCTCGAGCTGGTCCACGTGGAAAGGGCGGCGGGTGAATTCCAGGGTAAACCTTACGAAAGGGTCCGGCATCGCAGCACGCTGGCGGTGCAAGTACGGACCGACCGTGCCGAGAGACCCTGACATGAGCCGCGCGGGATTCGAGCGATTCACGCGGGTGGCACATCGCTGGCTTGCGGTCGGAGCCGGTGGGTTTTTCTTTCTCTCGCTGATCACGGGACTGCTCTGGGCCGATGCACGTTTTCTCTACTGGGACGACCACTACAAGGAGAAGGTCCGGCCCGTCACGGGACCGTCGGTGACGGCCGCGCAGGTCTCACTGCCCGACGCCATCGACCTCGCACGGGCCGCCTCCGCCGGTCGGTCGAGCGTCGAGCAGGTGACACTGCGGTCCGATTTCGGCCGTCTCATCTATGAAGTTCGGTTAGGCGGGACCGGTTCGTCCATCACGGTCTTAATCGACGGCTCGACCGGCGAGCGGCTGTCCCCGATTTCCGTCGAATTGGCGCCCGCCGTCGCTGAGCAATACGTGGCTCCTCCCGCAAAGGCCGTCGGGGTCGAATTGGAGCGGTACCACCCGCGAAAGAAGAAGCGGACCCATGACGCCGTCCGGGTCCACTTCGACGATGTGAATGCCACCGAGATCATCCTGGACCGCCACACAGGGGAGATTCTGGAAGATGAAGGGCGTCGCCGAAGGCTGCACTTCCTCGTCATGCAACTCCACCAACTGAACTTCTTCGGATTCGAGAAAACCTTGTTGAACCTGCCGGGCCTGCCGCTTCTGCTGATGGGACTGTCGGGTGTGTCGCTCTGGCTGTCACACCGTGCGCGGGCTCGGCGCGGCAGGGCGACGGAGGAGAGGCGTCTGGGCCCGTCGACTGGTGCGACTTCCCGGGCATCACGTGGCATCGAGCTTTAGCGTGAAGAGGAGATTGTGCAGAAGGAAGTTGGCGTGTCCGTCGTTGTAGCGGGTTGAAGATGAAACTTATGAGAGCGATGTGGGCCTCGCGGTCTTGGAATCAGGTCGTCAAGACCTCGCTCTTGCTGTCGAGGTCTGACGGATTTGGGCAATTTGATTGCCGGCAGGGACGGTTTTGATATTCTGGCACTGGACTCAATATGCGTATGTACCATAAAGTACGTATAGTTCGAACCTTGGGCGGATATTGGAGGAACGGAGGCCGTTGGTGTCGAGACCCCGTATGCTGCCGGTCTGTGTTGCGTTGGGGTTGGTCGGTCTGATCGGCGTACTCGCAAGCGCATTCGCTCCTTCGGCTCAAGCCATTCCTGCCTTTGCCAGAAAGTACCGTCTCAACTGTACCGCTTGCCACACGGCCCCGCCGATCTTGAACAGCTTCGGTCAACGGTTTCTCGAGAATGGCTATCAGCTGCCGGGAACCGAAGACGGGGGCATCGTCGGCAAGAAAAGGCTGGGGGATCTCACACTGGACGATGTGTCCAACTACGTTGGATTCCGCATGGTCGGCAACGGTGTGCGGCACTGGAGTTTCAAACGGCAGAATCCTCCCGGCGTCGACGCGGGGATTGCCGAAAACAAGACTGAATTCACGTTCCCGGACGCATTCACGCTGTTCACGGCCGGGGCCTTGACCAACAACGTCGGATTTTTGGTGGAGTTGGGGCATGATGTGGAGACAGGGAGCACGGCGGTGGAGCGGGGCTTCGTCACGTTCAACAATTTGGGATACCAGGATGTGGCGCATGTGCGCATCGGTCGATTCGATCCGTCGGCCTGGTATTCCTACGCAACCGTCAGACAGCAATTGAACGATGTCGGAGAGCACATCTCATCGGGCGGTTGCGGGGCCGGCGCATTCTCCCCCTGCACCATCAATCGGTTCGGCCTCACTCCCAGTGCCTTTGCGGCAAAATTCTACGGGATCTACCAGCGTGACGGCACGTACATTTCGCCCTTGGCCTCTTCGCTGTTCAATTCCGGTGCTGAAACCGGGATTGACGTGTATGGTCGACCCTTCGGCGACTGGTTTTTCTACCAAGTTGGGGTGTTGAACGGTGCCAACGAAGGGTTCGGCGATTCAAATAAGGGCAAGGACGTGTATGGCATGGTCCGGCTGGACTATGCCAAATCACAGTATTTTGCGGCGAATGTCTCAGGGTTTGCCTATTTTGGCAACAGCAATGCCAAGGTTCAATCGCAGCAGGACGTCAGTTGGAATCGGTTCGGGGTGTCCGCACGCGTCACCTACAAAATGGTGGACGTCTATGCGGCCTACGCCGTGGATCGGATCAACAAGGTGCCCAGTGGCGTCCAGCGAACTTTCGATGCCACCGCGACCGGCCTGACCGTTGGGGTTGATGTCTATGTGACCGATCGTACCATGCTGTCTGCTCGGTATGACAACCTGGACGCGGGCGGCCAGCTGGATCAGCGGAAATCCTCGACCTTCGTCGGTCTGCAGGCCAAACACTTTCTCCGCCCCAACGTGGCGATCTTTGCTCGCAACGACTTCAACCTGCGGAAACCGGAAGACGGCGACAGCGCGGCCAGGAACCTACGCAACGCGTTGTTCTCAGGCATCGACGTGGCTTTCTAGGAGACACCACCATGCGCATGCAGGTCATCGTCTGTCTTGCTGCGGCTGTGGCTGCTTTCGTTGCAGGGGGCGCTGCGGTCCGTGCGGCCAAGCCGGAAGATAATCGGTTGACCCGTGAAAGGGGGCGGCAAGTCTTCGAGCGCAGTTGCCTCTGGTGTCATGGCGCCGGAGGCCGAGGCGACGGCCCCGCGGCCTTTTACCTAGGCCGGTATTCGTCCCCGCGGCCGAGGGATTTCGTGCAGGACAATTTCAAGTTTCGCAGCACGGCTTCGGGGGAATTGCCGACAGATCAAGATCTTTACCGCACCGTGACGCAGGGCATTCCCGGCTATATGCCTTCGTTCGCTTCGCTCACCGAGGAGCAGCGGTGGCAGGTCATTGCCTATGTGAAATCGTTCAATCCTGCGTTCCAAGAAGAGAAGCCCGTGCCGCTGCCGATGGGCCCGCCTCCCTATCCGTCGTCTGAGGAAAGTATTCAGCGCGGGCGGGAAGTTTATGGAAGGTACGGCTGTCTAGTCTGCCACGGGACGGAAGGACGCGGGGCTGGACCGGAATCAGAAGCGCACCTTCAGGATAGCCGTGGATTGCGGATCAGAGCGGCCGATTTGACGGATCGCGCATCCTTCAAGGGCGGGGCCATGCCGCTGGATATCTACCGTAGCTTGGTGACGGGTTTGGATGGGACGCCGATGCCGTCGTATGCCGATCAGATCGCCGGGAAAGAAAACGAAGCCTGGGACTTGGTCTACTATATTCTGTCGCTGTCGGCGGAGGCCAAGTAGCGCCCGCCACTTTGTCACCCGTGTTACCACCGCCTCGGCCGTCGGCATTCTTCCGAGTCCGGGCTTTCTCTTTCTGAAGTCATCGTGGTGCGTGCGGTCGCGGCTGAGAGCCCCAGTCGCACCCTAAGCGAGCCTGTCCGCGGTGCAAACGGCTTTCTTCTCCTTCCTCCTCTCTTCACTTGGTACCCGTTCCGATCGACCGGTGGCGTTTTCTTGGGTACGTTGTTTACAATGTTGCGACTCGGTTGACGATGAGAATTCGAACCATCAAAGGCCGCATCGTTCTTGCCATTGTGCTGGTCGGCTGTATTCCATTGTTGATCGGTCTTCTCCTTGCCCATGTCTCCGGCATGCGCTCGCTCCGAGACGTCATCGGTAGCAATTTTCAGACGATTGCCGAGCAGGCCGCCGAACGGTTGACGCTCCTGGTACAAAGCGAAATTCAGGGGGTGCGGCTGTTGGCGTCCGCTCCCCTCCGGGTGCGGCAGCCCGTCGAAATGGCCAACCGCTCGTATCCCGATGATTGGTCTGCCGCGCAACGACTCATCCACGCGCGGATTCAAGAGTGGGAACAAGGCCGCGATCATGGAGTGCGTCTCCTCGACGGAGAACTTTCGCGCTTCCTGCTTGAGACCAAGGTACGAGACGGCGACAAAATGGTCGGTTTGTTGATCACTGATCGGTACGGGGCGTTGGTTGCCGCGAGTTCTGAGCCGGACCATTACTTTCTGGGGCAGGAGCCGTGGTGGAGTGCGCTCCAGTCTGGTGGTCTTGACCGCGTCTATGTCAGCGGACTGATTGCCGGACAGGAAGGGTCATTCCGCACACCGGAAGAAACGATCGACATTGCCGTACCCATTCTCGATGACCGTCAGCATACTGTAATCGGTGCCATCAAGGCCTCGTACCGGTTCGATTCCATGTTTGCGATGATCAAGCAGCTTCGAATCGGGGAGACCGGCCATGCGATGTTGTTTGATGCGGCGGGCAATCCGCTGGTCTGTCCTATTCTGCCTCGGCAGGCGCATCGGATTCCGAGCCAGTTGATGGCAATGATCGTTTCTTCCGTTCCAGGCTGGGCGATCGCGGAGGATGACGGGCACGGCGCGACCCAGACGGTCATAGGCCATGCTCCGGTGACCGGCCTGACGTTGCCAGACAATTCCTGGCACGTGTTCGTCCGACAGCAACCGGAAGAAAGCTATGCCCCTATCCGGGATCAGATCCGCAATCTGGCCGGCATCGGGCTCGTGATGGTTGTATTGTTGTGGGCCATGGGACGCTATGTTGCGGCAAGGATTGCCCGTCCGATTCACGTCCTGCATACAGGCGTTGAAGAGATCAGCCAGGGGACGTACGGTGGTCCGCTCGATATCCGGACCGGCGATGAATTCGAAGAACTGGCGGCGGCGGTGCATCGAATGTCGGATCGATTGCAGGCTTCCCGGACTGAGCTCACCAAGCTCAACGAAGACTTGGCTCGCCGCGTCGAGGAGAAGACGGCTGAAGTCACCCAGCAAATGAAGAAACTGCAGTTTGCGGAACGGCTCGCCACCTTGGGAAAGGTCGCGAGCGGCATCGCGCATGAAATCAACAATCCGCTCGGGATCATCTTGAACCGGATCGAGTGTATGGAGGAAGAGGCGGCGTACCTGCATTTACCGGAAGATCTCCAGCGCGACCTGATGGCGATTCGCTCCCAAGCCGATCGCATTTCCCGGGTGACGAAGAGCATGTTGGCCCTCTCGCGAGGTGCCGCCACGACGCTGAAGCCGATCGATCTGAATTGCGTGGTCCGAACCTGCATCGAGGCGTCGAAGGAACGGGCATCCGTGAAAGGCGTGGCCATTGAGACGGAATTGGCTTCGGATCTGCCCCCGATCATGGGCGATCGTGATCGATTGGAAACCGTCGTCACCAATCTCATCAATAACGCCATTGACGCGGTCGCCGACAGCCCGAAGCCTCGCGTGATCACCTTGCGATCGGAGCGTGAGGCAAGCAAGGACGGGGTTGTTGCGGTGGTTCGCGTCTGTGACACGGGACCGGGCATTCCCGATGAGATGTTGGGCAGAATTTTCGATCCATTTTTCACGACCAAGGATGAGGGGGCCGGCACGGGGCTGGGGTTGTTTCTCAGCTACGGCATCGTGGCTGACCACCGTGGTCGTCTCGAAATCAAGAACGGCCGGCGCGGCGTGGAGGCTTCGGTCTCGCTCCCCGCGTTGGCGTCGGTGCCTGACGCACCACAGGAGGCCGGATGGGGACAGGCAAAATATTAGTGGTCGACGACGAGGTCGATGCGCTGGACAACTGCAGGCGCATTCTCAGCCGTCTAGGCTATGAGTGCCTGACGGAAAGCGATCCCGTGCGCGCGGTCGAGCGAATCCAACACGAGCGTCCGGAGTTGGTGTTTACCGATCTTCGTATGCCGGTGTTGGACGGCATCGGGGTGCTGGCGGAAACCAAGCGGGTGGATCCGAGAATCGGCGTAGTACTCATGACCGCCTATGCCACGGTGCAGACGGCGGTGGAGTGTTTGCGACGCGGCGCGCTCGACTATCTCCTCAAGCCCTATAGCAGCAAGGACTTGGAGGATGTTGCCCGCCGTGCCTTGACCAAGATGTCTGAATCCGGCGCCGAGGCAGAGGCGATCGAGTCGGACGCGGTGCCGCCGGAAGAAGCGCGGGGGGCCGCTGATCGCATTCTCGGCAAGAGCCGGGCCATCGTCGATGCCAAAGAGCTGATCAAGCGGGTGGCACGCACCGATGCCAATATTTTGATTTACGGTGAGAGCGGCACCGGCAAGGAACTGGCTGCACAAGCCGTGCATGAGCAGAGCGAACGGTCCGCGAAACCGTTCGTGCCGGTGGACTGCGTGGCCATGCCGGATACGTTACTGGAGTCGGAGCTGTTCGGCCACGAGCGCGGGGCATTTACCGGCGCCCATGCAACCAAGGCCGGGCTGTTCGAGGTGGCCAACGGCGGGACGGTATTTCTCGATGAAGTGAGCGGGATGAGCCATACCCTGCAGGCACGTCTGTTGCGGGTCTTGCAGGAACGCCACGTCCGGCGCGTTGGGGGAACCCGCTATACCGACGTCGATGTCCGCGTCATTGCCGCCTCTAACCGCGACCTCGAGGAATTGAGTCAAAAGGGCGCCTTCAGAGAAGACCTCTATTATCGACTGAACGTGATCCCGATCGTGTTGCCCCCCCTGAGGGAGCGGGAGGGAGATGTTGACCTTCTGGCACGGGCGTTTCTCCGCCGGTTCATGGCCCGCCAGGCATATCCGGGGGGGCCGCAGTTTTCTGCTGAGGCCTTGGCCCTGCTCAAGCAGTATGCCTGGCCCGGCAACGTGCGAGAACTGCAAAATGTCATCGAACGAGCCGCGGCGTTGGCCGAGGGGCCCGTGATTCAGTCCCGTCATCTTCCGGAACGTCTGCGGTCTGCCGTAAAGGAAGAATTCTCCACTCAAGAGGGCGCGTCCTACAAGGAAGCCAAGCAGGAAATGGTTCGGTCTTTTGAACGGACCTTTCTCTTGGACCTCCTCAAGCGGCATAACTGGCATATGGGGAACGCGGCGCAGGAGGCCAACGTCGATCGGAAGACGATTGAGCGGATGGTCAAACGTCACGGGCTCCGCGAGTCCTGATTTCTTCTCGCGCAGTCCTTCCCCGTCGGCGGACGACAGTTCTTCTTTCATCTGGAGCGACCATGGCAGCCACCCTCCCCATGCAGCCTTCGTCCTGTCTCCCTTCCGACCGCAAAGCGTAATCATGCTTGCTGCGACACCGTTCCAACTCGCCACATTTCCCCGTTTTCGGTGTGTAAGCCGATAGACAGCGCTATGTCATTGATTATGCTGGTTCTCCCGCGAAGCCTCGGTCCACGATGGGACAGGCCGGTCCCATTACCATGACCATCGCGAAGGCCGTTCTCCTCGGTCGGCAGAGCGTATCAAGCATGAACAGCGAGGAATCGGATTCATCCGTAGAGCGGCATCATTATTGCGGAGGGAAAAAGGTGCTGGTGAAGCATTCGGGTTTCGGACCGGCCTCCGACCAACCCGCGTCTCGGGGAGACGCACTTCACCAGCTCCAATAGTTCACAAGCCAATGAACCGCAAGATAGATTCCGTGCTCACGGCACATCACGCGAAGGCCTGGTTCACCTGTATGTTGGAGGAAGCTGATCGGAGGCCGGTCGGCAAACGGGGGAATCCGGCAGCCCGGACCCGGGTTCACCCGTTTCCTCTCTCGATAGGTGCGCCGGTGATCTGGATCGGGGCCAAGCAAGAATGTTCATGCATTGGTCGGTTTCCCCGCCTTGACAACGGAGCAGTTTCACGAGTTATATCGCCGGCTGACGCCGGTGGATCGTCCTCCGGTCAAGAAAGGTCGGGTGTTCTAATGTATGCGAAGCGGCTATGGTATGCGATGGCGTTGAGCGTGGCGCTGGGGGCCTCGGTGGTCTATGCCTGGTCACCGAAAGAGGTGCAGGAAGCAAGCAAGGCGATGCTCAAGGATGCCGAAGAGATGATCATGCACGGCGGGATGGGGGACGGTTCGGCGATCGTCCACCATTGCGGAGAAGTGACCAAGCATGCCGAGGCGATTTTGAAACAGCTGCCGTCCGGCAATGATGAAGCCAAGGCCGTCGCGCCGCATCTGCAAGACGCCATCAAACATTGCCGCCGGGTTGCCGAACTCGGCGACAAGGTCGATCCGGGCATGAGCCTGAATCCGGCCGTCAAGGCCAGGGCTGCGGTGAAGGAAGCGGTCAAGCGGCTCCAGGCCATCCGGGACAACGGCGCTTAGCACGCCCTCTAGAGCGCCGGTAGATCCGCTCGGTTGTAGCTGAGATCCTCAACAAGGCCTTGTGAACCGTGAAGCGTGGTTCGTGCCGCGGAAATAGAAATGGATCACATCTGTTCGCGCGCCGGCGAAATACGAACGACGAGATATGCATCACGTGTTATTGTGATTGCTGCTTCGGCACGATCGGGCTCACCGCATTCTGGTCTCGCCCAGGCTGGTAGCCGGCCAGCATCGCGGAAATCGCCGGTTCCAACTCCGCCTGCGACGTCACGGGTATTTTGATCCGCACGCCGCGTCCCTCGTTCCGTCCCAGTGAGAATAGGTGAATCTCGATCATCCGGACCCGCCGGTCATCCTGGTAGGTAAAGCTGAGGCGTTTCGCGGGGAATCCGGCGAGCGTGGCGTCTTGATCCTGTTGCCAGTCGATCTGAACGTTCTTCTTCTGGAACAGATCGGTGATGATGCGGCGATGCGCGGCGGCAAACTCCTCGAGCGTCTGACGGCGATCCTGGCTCGTCCCTTCGAGCAAGTTCATATGGCCGGAGAGTGCCACCAGACTATGTTCGATCGGCGGAAGCAGCGTCACGCCGATTCCGTCGGGCAACGGCTTTCCCAATTGCCAGGTGTCCGGGTACCGCACGGAAAATCCGAAACGCGCATTGGTGTAGAGTCTCCATCCCTGCTGCTCCGCCGTACCGGCCTCGGTGGTGACGTAGGGCAGTACGATGCAAAGCATCGTCAGCAACGCCACCGGCCATCGACCTCGTTTCACAGTCGTCCTCATGCCCTTCCTGTTCCTCTCTTCCGTTAGCGGCCGGAGCGGGCGCAACGGAATCCAATAGTGGCCGCCCGTTGATCCGGTGCCGCCCCGCTTCCGGTCGCGGTGCGCAGCAGGGGCGGCGTGCTCTTCCACGATCCGCCGCGAACCACCTTGTAGCGGCCGCTTGCAGGCCCGGGCGGATTCCGCTCCGGCATGGTCACATAGTAATCGATTCCGAACCAGTCCGCGACCCACTCGGCGGCGTTGCCGGCCATGTGGCGGACGCCGTAGGGGCTCTGCCCATCCGCGCCGCTGTCGACGGCGGCGACGATGGGAATCTCATGCACGTGGTACTGCCCGAACATGGCGAGGGCGGGCGTTGGAAATCGGGATCCCCAGGGAAACAGTCTTCCGTCGGTGCCGCGGGCGGCCTTCTCCCATTCCGGTTCGCGCGGCAGCCGCTTTCCCTGCTCGATGCAATAATCCGACGCCTCTGCCCAGGTGACATAGAGCGCGGGCCAACGCGCGAGGACCTCGGCCGATACCGAATGCACGGTCGCGACATGCTCGATGAGTTTGACCAGCAAGGTAGACGGAGCCCGGTTGGTCTTGTGCAGCCAGGCCAGAAACGACCCGAGGCTCACTTCATCGCGATCGATGTCGAACGCATCGATCCGTACGCGCCGCTGCGGTTGCTCGGTGTCATCGTACTGCTGCTCCAGGCCGAATGTGGCCTCGATCGTGCGCGGCGTGCCCATGAGAAACGGTCCCTCGCCCACATGCACCATCGGTGATTCGGATGCCAGCTCGGCGATGGCCTGGAGTCGATGTCTGGCCTCTTCGCTGTGGACCGCGGCCACCTCCGCGGGAAGAGATACCCAGCAGATCATGCCTATCACGCCGAAACAAAGCGTTCGACGAAGCAGCGCGATGAGTGGAGTCATGGGCGGCATTTGATCATGTATCGCATCACGAGAACCAGCCTCGCGCGTCAGGCGACGAAAGGCTACGGGTGATCAAGTTACATGCACGGGATGCGCCGAGGGAACAGGAGCGTATCCTCGGGTATTCGACCGGAAAGAGTTTCGCGATGGGGCGCCGTCGCCCCATCGCCGGATTGTGATGGGGCGCGTCGATCCCATTTTGTGGTCGTGCCATCGGATGGTCGGTGCGATTTGCCACAAAATGCGATGTGACCGTATACCGATTTTGACAGGAACATTAATTGCTTTTGTCCTCCACGCCGAACCGCTTACCCGGCTGTCGGTGGTCTGGCCCATAGGTGATTTCGAGTTGTCTGGCGGAGGAGACGGAATTGAAGGACCGGCCTCCTGATGTTCCTCCAACACAATTGGCCTCTGCCAGACTCCCATATTTGTGACGGTGTGCTTCATGTTCCTCGCAAGTTGTGTCCGCAGTAGCCAGTGTAACGACCGTTAGTCAGAAGGAGGCCGAACGTATGGGTGTACCAAGGAAATGGATGCGAGCGGGTGTGCTGGGGCTCACCACCTGTCTCGGCCTGGCCGGCGCGATGCCAGCCGGGGCCGTCATGAGCCATGACGGACACGTCGCCACGGAGTCCAGTACGGACCTCGCGACGCCGGTCCACCAACCGGCAGGCCCGATGCTGCAGGACAAGATGTCCAAGGCTGTCGAGCAGATCGAGCGGGAAGTGAAGACGCAGGGCCCATTTAGGGGCGCGAGCGCCCATGCCATGCAGCAGGGTGTGCTGCTGGTGGCGGACGATCCCGATAAGGTGCAGGTCTCGCAGGGTGCGCGTTGCCCCGCGAATGCTCCGGTCCGGATGTATGATGTGACTGCGATGAACGTCGAAATCACGGTCAATCGCTTTGGGGATTTCTATCCCGGCTACATGTTCGCATTGACCGAGCAGGTGGCCGGCGTGCGCGACGAGGAAGCCAAGAACAAGGCCGCACGCGACAGCGAGGATCCGACCTTTGCGGGCGGCGCGGTCTCCAACGGCTTGCAGGGCGACCTGATCCAGCCGCTGGTCATCCGAGCCAATCAAGGCGACTGTCTCCGGATTACCCTCCGCAACCAGATTGAAAACGAAGCGACGAACATGATCATCAACGGCTCCCAAATGCTCGTGGCGAGCACGGGGAAGCCGGCGACCGCCAACAATCCGGATGCCCTTGTGCCGACCGGGAAGACCGGCGAATTCGAATGGTACATCCCTCTGGATCTCCAGGAGGGTGGCCGCGCATTTCACAGCCATGCGAGCCGTGACCAGTATTCGCTCGGCATGGTCGGTTCCCTCGTGGTCGAGCCCCGCGGCTCCCGCTTCCTCAGCCCGTTCACCGGTGAGGAAATGAAGAGCGGCTGGGAAGCCATGATCGACGTGGCGGGCGGCTCGGACTTCCGTGAATTCGTGATTTTCTATCACGAGGCGGGCGACGAGACCTTCCGTCTGCTCAACCGCAAGGGCGATATGTTGCCGCAGCGCGACGCCCATACCGATACCTATCGGCCGGCCGCGCGTTTGTTGAACTATCGCAGCGAGCCGCACGGCGAGCGGTTGGAAATGCAGGAGCACTTGGTCGGTTTTGCGGATGAATCGCAGGGCTACGGCTCTTACACGTTCGGCGATCCCGCAACCACGATCCCCCGTTCCTACCTCGGTGATCCGGCCAAGTTCCGGATGATCGGCGGTTCGGAAATCGTGCACTCGCACCACCTGCATGGCGGTTCCATCCGTTGGGCGCGTCAGCCGGGTACGAGCAAGCTGGATCCCACGCTCTCCAAGAACGGTCCGGTGAAGTTCCCCCCGATCAGCGACACCTCCGACCGGTTGGACGTGCAATCGATCGGTCCGTCCGAGATCTACGACGAAGTGATCGAGGGTGGTTCCGGCGGTCTGCAGGCGTTGGCGGGTGAGTTCGTGTTCCATTGCCATATTCCGCAGCACTATGTGACCGGCATGTGGGGTTTCTGGCGCGTATACAACACCCTACAGCAGCCGGGCTTCCAGACGGACGTGATGAAGCCGCTGGTCGAATTGCCGGACCGCAAGGGCAAGATCAAGGCCGCGGTCAGCTCCGATCAGTTGGTCGGCAAGACGGTCGACTGGTACGGCGGCAAGAAGTTTGAAATCACCAAGGACAAGACCGATTGGAAATCCAACCCGGTGAAAGTGTCCATCAAGGATTGGGTCGAGTACATGCTCCCGCCGCAGGGCCTCCCCGGCAAGACCGAGGACCAGGTCAAGCAGGCGCAGGCGCATGATGCGACCGTCGTGAACTGGAAGTGGAAGGGCGACACCGCCCTCAACGAGCCGGAGACCCCGCACAAGTGGGCGGACTACGTTTCGCCGACCCCGAACGAGCGGCCGGCGATCACGTTCGACCCGCAGACCGGCAAGCTGGCGTTCCCGTGGCTGCGTCCGCACCTCGGGAAGCGGCCTCCGTTCGCGCCGAACCACGGCGGTGCGCCGTGGCTCGAGCCGTTCCGCGTCCGCGAGGACGGCACGAAGAGCACCGAGCCGGCCAAGCCGGGCGAGCAGGGGCCCTGGAGCCTCTGTCCGGCCAACGCGCCGCGGAAGTTCTTCACGATTCACTCGATCACGCTGCCGATTACCCTGAAGCCGGCGACCTCCAAGACCGCCGCGATCGTGGATCCGATCGGCATGATCTACGTCTTGCATGAAGAGGAAGAGGAAGTCCGTAAGACCCCGGCCAAGCAGGTTCCGCTGGTCATCCGCGGCAACGTGCATGATTGCGTCGACGTGATCTTCAAGAACGAGATCCCGGACGATGCGCGCACCGGCTGGGCGAACAAGATCAACCTGCATCCGCACTTTTTCCAGTTCGATACGAGCGCGTCGGACGGCCCGACCATCGGGTTCTCCTACGATATGTCCCTGCGCGCGTTCACGATGCTGGAAGATCCGCAGCCCGACAAGGGCATGCCGCTGCCGGCCAACACCGTGTTGACGGCGGACAGCAAGGCGGGCGCGCGGAGCATCACCGTGAAGAATCCGGCGAAGTTCCACCACAACATCGAGTTGGGGGTGGGGATGGACGATCCGAAGTTCTTCGAGGTCGCCCGCATCAAGGAAATCAAGGGCAACACCATCACCTTCGATGCGCCCTTGAAGTACGCGCACAAGAAGAACGACATCGCCAGCGTGGAGTTCATCCGCGAGCGCTGGTATGTCGACGTGGACCTGGGAACGGTGTACTGGCACGACCACGTGTTCGGGACCGACACCTGGGGGCATGGATTGTTCTCGGCATTCATCACCGAGCCGCGCGGGTCAACGTATCATGACCCGGTGACCGGCAAGGAACTGCGGAGCGGACCGATCGCCGACATCCATACCATGGAGCCCGTGTCCGCCCACATCCGCGGCAGCTTCCGCGAAGTCATGATGCATATCATGGACAGCAACGCCCGGTCGGCGGAGTTGATCACGACCGACAATCCGCAAGCGCGGATGGGCGCAGTGACCGTCGATGGACCGCCGTCGCACCAGTTCCCAGAGCGGATCAACAAGTCCGCGATGTGGTTCTTGAACGGCGGCGAGGCGACGACGGGCAGCGGCTACAGTATGCGGGTGGAGCCGTTGAGCGTCCGGTTGGCCAACAACCCGGATCCGTCGAAGTTGTTCGTGTCTGGATTGCACGGCGATCCGGGAACGCCGTTGTTGCGGGCGTACTTGGGTGACCCGATCCTGGTTCGGGCACTCGTAGGATCCGCCAACGAAGTGCACACGTGGCACGTGACCGGTCACTGGTTCCCGATGGAACGGTACGGCACGACCGCGATGCCGCGCAGCACGGTGCATCTGGTCATCGGTGAGCGGTACGACCCGGCCATTCCTGCGGCCGGCGGCCCGCAGCAGATGGCGGGTGACTACCTCTACTACAGCGGACGCGCTTCGCACTTCGCCGAAGGCAGCTGGGGTATCTTCCGCGTGTTCGATGAAGCGCAGAAGGACCTGAAGCCGTTGCCGGGCCGCGAAGAGATTCGTAAATCCGCCCAGTCCGTGTGTCCGGCGGATGCCCCTGTGAAGACCTTCAATGTCTCCGCGATCGATCAGAACATCCGGTACCACGAAGGGGCACCGGGTCTGATGGAAGTCGATCTGGAACGGAAGATGGTCTTGGGCAACGAACAAGGCAAGATGTATGTCCTTGACGGGGATCGCGGCAGGGTCAAGGCCGGCGAACTGAAGCCGAGCCCGCTGACGCTGCATGTGAACGTCGGTGATTGCATCAAGGTCAATCTCAAGAACGAAATGGCCAAAGATCGGGCCGGGTTCCATGTCGACATGATGGCGTTCGATCCGAAAGACTCCTTCGGCGCCAACGTCGGCAATAATCCCGGTGATCAGACGGTCGGACCGGGCGAGAGCAAGACCTACACCTACTACGCACATCCGGAGTACGGCGAATTGGCCGCCCTGATCCAAGATTGGGGCAACGTGGTGGAAAATCCGCGGAACGGCCTGTTCGGTTCCATTATCGTCGGCCCCAAGGGCTCGCGCTATCGCGACCCGATGACGGGCGACGACATCACGATGAAGAGCAGCTGGCGCGCCGATGTGCTGGTGGATCGCTCGGTTCCCGGAAACGAGAACCGGAAGAACTACCGTGACTTCTCGCTGATGTTCCAGGACGAAGACAACATCGTCGGTGTCAGCTTCATGCCCTACATCCAGCAGGTCGCCGGTATCTCGGCCGTGAACTATCGGTCGGAACCGACGGCGTGGCGAGTGGAGAAGGGGTGTGACGTGTCCGAGGTCTTCAGCTGCGTGAAGGCCGGCGAGACGCCGTCGACGCCGTTGTTGCAGGCGCACGTCGGCGATCCTGTGGCGATCCACGTGTTGGGCGCATTCAGTGAACAGGTTCAGCTGTTCACGGTCGACGGCCACGAATGGCCGCACGAGCCTTACATGCAGGGCGCCGATCAGGTGAGCACGATGGAGTTCGGCGGTTCGGAGATCATCAACGCCTACCTCACGGGCGGCGCGGGTGGACCGAACAAGATCGTCGGCGACTACCTGTGGAAGAACCAGCGGCCGGCGTTCGCGAATGCCGGACAGTGGGGGCTCTTCAAGGTGTTGCCGGTCGAAGACCAGCGGATTCTTCCGCTGATGCCGCAGGTGCCGGCGACCAAGACGGCGGATACCGAACTGAACGGAGGTCATGCCTCGAAGACTTCCGTGTCGGTGCGATAGGGGATTCCGGACGGCGCCGGGCGACCGGGGCGCCGTCCGTCCCATGCAGTGCCGGTCCGTATCACCCAGTCGGTGGGGGAGCCGTAAGGCTCCCCCACTTTTGCTTGAACACAGAGGACCTCATGAAGCCAACCTTGCGGAGCATCCTGTGCAGCTGGAGTCTTGCCGTGGTCTCGGCGTTGGTCGCGGCGCCGGCCGGAGCCTACGATGAAATCGCCGTCCAGGACGGCGGGACCGTCACGGGTACCGTGCAGTTCGAAGGAGAGGTCCCGGAGCCGGCCCGCTTCGAGTTGCGGCGGTCCCCGGATCGTGGGTACTGCGGAGCGTTGTCGGATGGGTCGGGTTATCGGTTTTTGCGGGAAGTGGCCGTCGGTCCCGGGCGCGGGTTGAAAGACGTGGTGATCACGATCGACGGCGTGGAGAAAGGCAAAGCGTTCGATTTGGTCGAGACCAAATTGGAAGCGAACATCTGTCAATTCGTGCCGTTTGTCTCCGTCATGCGCGATCGGCACATGCTGTCCGTGACCAACATTGATTCCGTAGCGCACGATCTGCAGATTTATGAGCGCGATCAGGACCACATTTTCATCATGTTCCATCGTCCCGCCCTCACCAAGGCCGGGACACGCGATCTCATTCGTATGACCGGGGGCCGTAGGGCGGTCATCATGCAGTGCGGGATGCATCCGTATATGCAGGGTCACGGGGTGGCGGTGGATAACCCCTATTATGCGGTGACGAACCTCGACGGCACCTTTACGATTTCCGATTTACCGCCGGGCTCCTATCGCCTGCGGGCCTGGCACCCGACCTTGGGCGAGCAGGTCCGCGACATCACGGTCGCGGCAAAGGGCACCGTGCAGGCTGAGTTGGCCTTCAAAGAGAGGTAAGCCATGAACGTCAGCATGTCGTTCGCAGTGGTAATGGCCGCAGCGGGCTTGGCGGGCCAGGTGTCCGCCGGTCTGGCCGACCAGACGCCGGTGCCGCCCGTGACCCGCGTGGAAGTCGTGTTGGCGAAGCAGTACCAGCAGAACTCGGCGCCGGTGAAAGAGGACTTCGCGCAGGCCGGCATGACCAACGTGCATCTCCAGTTTGCTCGTATGGGCCAACCTCCTCCCAACATCGGAATGGGTCGCGACGTGCCGGCCGATAAGGCGCGCGAGGCCATTCGCCTGGCGTTGAAGTACAACAGAGACGTGACGATTCTGCTTCCGGAGCGCCTGTTCCCGCCACGGTTCGTGACCATCGCCTCCTCGAATTTCGACGACACGGTGGAATTTCCGATCGACCATGCCAGCCTGGTGCAACTGCAGGATGAGCGGCTGTCGACCGAAGAGTTCCACGCACTCTATCGTCGGCTCACCACTCCAAAAGACCCGGGCGGACGGTATTGACGCATGCTGTCGATTCTCCATGGATGGGTGATTGCCTCAATCGTGGTTGCATCGGGAATATGGAGTGGATTGGCGGGCGCCTTCGAATTTTCTGCAGAGCGGGTCTATCGATCCGGGGGGAAGACGGTCCAGACGCGCGTGTATGCCCGAGATGACCGATGGCGTCTGGAATACCTCTTCCCCCAATCCGGCAGCGATGTTGTCATCGTCCGCCAAGACCTAGGGCATGCCTGGCATCTCTTTCCTCGAAGCCGGACGTACGTGGAGCGGCCGGTGGAGGCCTCGTTGCTGCTGCATGTCGAGGAAGCGATTCCCGCTCACGCGATCAGGGTTTTGATCGGCCATGAAGAACGTAACGGTTTCCCTTGCGACGTCTTCGATGTGACATTATCGCTCGGGGGCCGGTCCCAACGGTTGTATCAATGGGTGACAAGGGAGCAGCGGTTTGTGATAAAAACAGTGCACGAACAGGATGACTGGTCGGTCGAGTACCGAAATGTCCGATTTTCGGCTCAGTCGAGCCGCCTCTTCGAACCTCCCTATGCCTACTCGCTGCAACCGAACTGACGGTTCTCCAGCGATCCACCCCTGGTCCGTTTCCTTTTCATTTCTCTCCGCCGTTACCGTTGTGTTGGTTCTCTGTCTGTTCCCCGCGGCCAAAGACTTTCTGGAGGCCGCGGAGCCTTCTGCGATCAAAGAGCATCGCGAGGCCATGCTGAAGGTTGCTGAGGAGATGATCGCGCACGGTGGAATGGGCGATGCGAAGGCGATAGTCCACTACTGCGGCGAAGTCTCGCAGCATGCCGAAGCGATTGTGAAGGACCTTCCTGCCAAAGATCCACAGGTGAAGCAGGCAATCTCATTGCTTCAGGACGCCATTCGTCACTGTCGCCGCGTCCAGCAGATTGGCGACAAGGCCGATCCGGGGGCAAGCCTCAACCCCGCCACCAAGGCTCGCAGCGCCGTGAGAGACGCCGTCCATTTGCTCCGCGCCATGCAGGACCACAGCGCCTAATATTCGCTCTGATCTTGAATCGACCGGCCCCCGCGCGATACCCGGCGGGCCGGGTTCACTTTTCGCTATCTTTAAGTAGTCGAGCCACAATCTGGCCCTCCGAAGATATCCAACCCACGATACGTGTCGTGATATGTCACGGATTGCCCGCAACCAATCGTGGGAACCGGTCAATCAGTTCAGCCCGTCTCCCTCACTTCGGTGTCATTAGGCCGCAGATCGGTGGCACCAGGCCCTGCGTGATTCACCTGATGGTCTAGAGGGGACGACGTCTCACCTCATATTGCTTCGCATCAGAAACCGCTACTGCACCTTAATTTAGATGTCTGCTGCTTCCGCAGTTCCTAATGGCGCGGCTCGCTCCCTTATGTTTGAGACAAGCTGGTCCGACACTTCGTTCCGCCTGCGTGTTCCCCCGAAAAACGCATGGCCACGCGACAGTCAAGAACGGAACAAGAATTGCTCCATCCCAATCCAATGCTTTTTAGGAGCGGACACGTTGCCACGGTGTGGTCGTCACGGTGTGAAAGTCGTGCGCAATGGGGATGGCGAAGCAGTATGGACCGGTCTCCGAACTCTTCGCCCCTTGAGCCAGGCTGCCAAGCAGCCTGGCTCAAGCAGCCGCGCGCGGATCGTCCATGAACTCATAACGGGTACCAACCGTGAGAAGGGAGATTTCATGAAAATCGCATGTGGAACGATGGACTATAGGTTGAGGAGGCGATGGTGGAGGCTCCGCAGCGTGGTGTTGGGGGCTGCCTTGCTTACGCCTGGTTTGTATCTGCTCAATCATGCTTCCAGCCTTGCGGCAGATGAACATGCCGGCCATCACCACGCGCCACCGTGGGCCGAGCAACTCAAGGGACAGACCATCGTTGAGGATGCTAAGGAAGGCCACGTCGAGCGCACGGCCATGATGGAACGGCAGCACCAGCGCGTCATGGACAAGATGAACGAGCAGTTGGCGCGGGACGCCGAAGCGCAACGTGGGGACGGCTTCTACAATAACGTGAACATGCTTCATCAATATGGAGCCGGAAATCAGGACGTCCTGTTGATGTCGAACACCGGGGTCGAGCCGGTCCTTTCTGGAGGAGGACGCTGTCCAGCGACGGCCCCCGTGAAGGTCTATGACGTGTCGGCCATCAATGTCGAAATCAGCCTCAACATGTGGCTCGACTACTATCCTGGCTACATGTACGTGCTCACGGAAAACATCGATAAGGTACGGCAAGAGGAAGGCGCGAACCGAGATGCTCGCGAGCGGGATGATTTCCATCCGGGGGCGGTGAAGAACGGACTCCAAAGCCAATGGATCCAGCCGTTGGTCATCCGCGGCAATCAGGGCGATTGCATTAAGCTCACCCTCCGTAATCAACTGGAAGGTCCAGAGGAAGTGAGCCTGAACATTCATGGCTCCAGCATGATCGTCGCTTCGACGGGGCAGCCTGCCACGACGACCAATCCGGATGCGGTTGCCGGACCAGGTAAGGCGGTGGACCTCGAATGGTACATTCCGCCGACGCAGCAGGAAGGCGGACGACAGTTCCATTCGTACAGCAACGACCGGGAATTGACCGTGATGGGCCTCTTCGGCACGTTCGTGATCGAGCCGCGTGGATCGGAATATTTGGAACCGCTCGGCACGGGTGAACCGACACCGGCCAAGAGCGGGTGGCAGGCAATCATCAAGAACGGAACCGGACCCGACTTCCGAGAGTTCGTCCTCATGTATCACGAGGTCGGTGACGAAGCATTTCGTCCGTTGAACAAGAAGGGCGATTTCATTCCGCAACGCGATCCCTTGACCGACGTGTATCGCCCCGTGGCGCGCGCGCTTAATTACCGCAGCGAGCCGTTCGGGGTGGATAACATGCACACGCAGCATGAATATTTCGGCTTCGAAGACGAATCGATGGCCTACAGTGCTTATACGTTCGGCGATCCGGCCACCACGATTCCACGGAGCTACCTGGGTGATCCGGCGAAATTCCGCCTGGTGCACGGCGGCTCGGAAGTGTTCCATTCACACCATCCGCATGGAGGCTCGATCCGTTGGCCTCGCAGCCCACGGGCGATCGATGAAATGCCGTTGTGGCATACCGCCAAGAACGGACCGGTCAAGTATCCGGTGATTCGGATGAAGTCCGACCGCGTCGACGTCGAGGTGATCGGGCCGTCCGAAACGATGGATCTTGAGACCGAGTGCGGATCGGGCCTGTGCCAGCAGTTGGCCGGTGATTTCCTCTTTCACTGCCATGTGGCTCATCACTACATCGCAGGCATGTGGGGCTACTGGCGCGTCTACAATACCTTGCAACAGGGAGACCAACACAACGACGTGATGCCGGATTTGCGCGAGTTGCCCGACCGGGCCGGCCGTATCAAGACCGGCGTGACGTCGGACGAATTGGTCGGGAAGACGCTGGATTGGTTCGGGAAGCAGTTCCGTATCATCGAGAAGGGCAAGACGGATTGGAAGGCGGAACCGGCCATCGTGACGATTAAGGACTGGGTGGAGATGCAGTTGCCGCCGCAAGGCAAGCCCGGACACAAGGACGACGAAACGGGACAGACGCGGGCGTACGATGCCAGCGTGCTGAATTGGGCCTGGGAAGGCAACCGGGCGATGACTGAACCGGAGAATACCGTTGCGAATCCCCGGTATCAGTCCAGCAATCCAGGCAAGAGACTGTCGATCGTGTTCGAACCGGCGACCGGAAAAATCTCGTTTCCCCATCTGAAGCCGCATTTCGGCCGCAGGGCGCCCTTCTCTCAGAACCACAATCCGTCCCCGTGGCTGGACATGATTCACTTGGCCGATGACGGATTGCCCAGTTCCTACCCGGCCAAGCCGGGGGAGAACGGGCCTTGGAGCATGTGTCCCGAAAAGGCTGGATCCAAGAAATATAATGTGCACTTTATCCACACGCCGATGATGTTGGCGGACAAGCAGGGGAACGAGCCTGCCATTGTGGACCAAGGTGGGCTTATCTATGTCCTGCACGAAGAGGAAGAAGAGGTCCGCAAGAACAACGACAGGAAGTTTCCGCTGGTTGTGCGCGCCAACATTTACGATTGTGTGGACTGGATGCTCACCAGCGAATGGGAGGACGACGACCACACGAACTTCCACGCCTCCAAGATCAATACGCATTGGCATTTCCTGCAGTTCGATAATCAGTCGTCGGACGGGGTCATCACCGGATTCTCCTACGAGCAATCGGTGCGGCCGTTCACGATGATGCAGAAGAAGGTGAAGCAGGGATTGCCGACGCCGATGAATACGGTGTTCACCAAGACCGCCAAACGGGGGGATCGGGTGATTACTGTGAAGAACGCGGCGCAATATCATCCGAACAACGAGATCCTGATCGGCGCGGACAACGTGAAAGGGAACGAAGTGGGCCGCGTCAAATCCATCAAGGGCAACGAGATCACGCTCTATCGGGCGCTCGAGCATGACCATCCGGTGAACGATATCGTCACCGTCGAATTCGTGCGCCAGCGGTTTTGGGTCGACTCGGATGTGGGCACGGTCTTCTGGCATGACCATGCATTGGGAAGGGTAACGTGGCCGCACGGCGGCTTCGGTACCATCATCATCGAGCCGGTCGGTTCGACATACCATGACCCGAAGACGGGCAAACCGATCCGTAGCGGGCCGCTCGCCGATATCAGGACCGTGGAACCGGTGGGCTACGGCGTGAACGGCAGCTTCCGTGAGTTGCTGGTGCAGCTGAACGATACCGTGCCGCACACCGTCAATATCGTCACGGAAGGCAATCCACCGGGACAACCCATCGAAGTGGCGTTGGAGGCGGGGAAGACGGTATCGTTTCCGATGCCTGAGAAAATCAACATGTCGCCCATGGGGTTCCTGAACGGCGGAACCCATACGACAGGAGGTGGGCTCAACTTCCGGGCAGAGCCGATTTCGGGACGGCTGAAGAACAATCCTGATGCATCCCGGCTCTTCAGCAGCGGCGTCCACGGCGATCCCTATACTCCGATGTTGCGAGCGTATCTTGGCGATACCGTGGTGTTCCGGCTGTTGCAGACCATGGCCAACGAAACGATGGTCTGGACCCTGTCCGGCCATACCTACCTCACGGAGCGGTATGCAGGGGATGCGAACCGAAAGAACTCGATTCACATCGGTATCGCGGAGCGCTATGACCTTGTCGTGCCGCAAGCCGGTGGGCCCAGACTTCAACCGGGCGACTACATTCACTTCAATGGGCGTTCTTCGAAGCTGTCGGAAGGGGCTTGGGGCATCATGCGTGTCCTTGACAAGGAAGTGCCGGATCTTCAGAAGCTTCCGGCCGGGTATAGTCGACGGAATGAGATCCCCAAACCGCTGTCTGTCTGTCCCGCTGATGCACCCGTGAAAAGCTTCAATGTGGTGGCGGCTGATCATCCGGGAATGAAACTGAATCCCAGGGCTCCGGAGACCATTGAAGTCGACTTCGAGCGGGTGATTCATATGACGAATCCACAAGGCAAAATCTACGCGTTGGAAGGGGATGTGGAAGCGGCCGCCTCAGGCGTCCAACCCATGCCGCTGACCATACGGGCCAACGTGGGGGATTGTCTTAAGATCAAGCTGACGAACAAGATGAAGGATGGTCGGGCTTCTTTCTCGGCGATTGGGATGGCGTTCGACCCGAAGGATTCCTTGGGGGCCAACGTGGGGAACAATCCGGGGGACCAGACCGTGGCTCCCGGTGAGAATCGTATCTACACGTACTATGCCGATCCGTTCGTGGGCGAAATGGCGTCGCTGGTGTGGGACTGGGGAAACGTGATGATGAATCCTCGTAACGGTCTCTATGGCGGCATCATCATCGGCCCGAAGGGCGCAACCTACCGCGATCCGAAAACCGGCGCCGACCTGGCTGGAAAAAACAGCTGGATCGCCGATGTTATCGTGGACCGGACGATCCCAGGCTACGAACATCGTTCCAATTATCGTGACGCAGCCCTGTATTTCCAAGATGAGGACAACATCATCGGAACGAGTTTCATGCCCTACGTTCAGAACACGGCCGGTATTACGGCGGTCAACTATCGGGCAGAGCCGTACAAATTGCGAGAACAGGAAGGCTGTTCCTTGGGACGTGTGTTTCAACCCTGCGTTGTAGACAAACCGGAGGACCCGGCTACCCCGCTCATTCAAGCCCATGCCGGTGATTCGGTTCGAATCCACGTATTCGGTGCCAGTAACGAACAAAACGGCATGTTCAGCGTGGAGAAGCATGAATGGCCGATCGAGCCCTTCATGAAAGGAGCGGACCAGATCAGTGTCGTGGAGTTCTCGGGCTCTGAAACGTTGGATGCCTTTCTCCCATCGGCTGGAGGCATGTTCCCCATGCCGGGGGATTATGTGTGGAGCAACCAGCGGCTCCCTTACTCGCAGTCGGGCCAATGGGGACTGTTGAGGGTGTTGCCGATTGATGACAAGCGAATTCTCCCGCTGATGCCGCAAGCCCCTGCGACCAAGACGGCGGATACCGAACTGAGCGGAGGCCTTGCCTCGAAAACCTCCGTGTCCGTGCGATAGCTGATTCCGGACGGCGCCGGGAGATCCTGGCGCCGTCCTCCCCGCAGTGTCGGTCCGGCTCCCCGGTTAAGGGGGAGTCCGCCGGCGTTGCTCGAACGCACCATCTGACGACGCTCCACGCCCCCATCCGGACGCTGTCTCAACCCTATCCCCTTCCTTGTCCACTGCCTCCGTCGAGGAGACGGAAATTGGCAATTGATGACAGTTTGGTGCGGAGGGCGGAGGCCTGGATGATGTATACGCATGATTACGGGAGAACTTCATCGGTGATGATGCCGACTATCGTGGTGACTGCTCCCGTCGAATGCCGCTAATCAGCTACAACGCGCACAATCTGATCACATTATATAGGGCCGTTCGGCCCCCTTGTCGGTTTGTCGGAGAATCTCCGACCAGCCGGACGGGTATTGTCCGATCCTCCTCCAAAGTGGCATGACGCCTGCAGCAATGCCGTCGCGAACATACCGGGTTCGATCGGTCCATCCCAATTCAACTCCTGCTCGGCGAGGTGACGGTTAATCATGGATCAACTCACACTCATGACAGAGGGACTGCCCGAAGCGGAGGACATGCTGTTGTCGATGATTCTCTCCTTCGCGGCTGATCAACTGCAATGTCCCTGCTCCGTGATCAAATCAGGCAATCCCCATGCGGTGCTGTACGACATGTCCAATCCCCGTAGCCGGATGATGTGGGAACAGGAGCGCGGCACAACGTCCCCGATTGCCGTGGCGGTGTCCGACGCACCGGTGCCCGGGGCGCAATGGGTGTTACGCAAACCTATCCGGACCCATACCTTAACGGCCTTCTTAAACGGACTCTCGGCCTATGTCATGAAGACCTCGTTGCCGCTCGCGCCTCCCTCCGCCGAATCGCCCCTGTCCGATCCTTATGCGTCGTTGAAGACTCGGCTGACCTCGGTCGCGGCGCGCCGCGCCATCAACGACGGCGGGTTTCGGGAGATCAAACTGCTCTTCGCGGGCAGTGTCGCAGCGGGAAAGTCGACGGCCATCGAGTCGATCAGCGATGTCCCGACGATCCGGACAGATGTGGCTGCCTCCGATCATGTGTCGAAGCTCAAGCCCTTGACCACGGTCGCGATGGACTATGGGGAGATGGGGCTGGATGACGGGCGACGGCTGCGACTGTACGGGGCTCCCGGGCAACGCCGCTACGATTTCATGAGCAAGATACTCTGTAAGGGGGCGTTGGGGTTGGTGATACTGCTGGACAATCGGATCGTGAATCCGTTGGCGGAACTGGACTACTACAGCTTCGTCTTTTCCGACCTGATCGAATCCACCGCCATGGTGGTCGGAGTGACGCATCGTGATCAAGCGCCGGAACCGGCGCTCCAAAAGTATGAAGACTATTTCCGTGTCAGGCAGCAGCCGTGGCCGGTGTTTCCCGTCGATCCGCGCAAGCGGTCAGACGTGGTGACGTTGGTGAGTGCCTTGGTGTCGATGTTGGAGCAGACGCGGAAGCCGCTGGTCCGACGATAACGACGGCCGCCGGGTGAATCCTGAGTCGTCGAATCGCTTGAACGATGAGGAGCACGATATGAGTATCTTGATTGTCGACGATGCACCGGAGCAGCTGTTGATTCTCGAGAAGGTCCTCCATGCAGCGGGGTACGAGAAGACGCATGCCGTCAGTTCCGCTGCGGCGGCCTTCGACCTGTTAGGCATCGGAGTCGCCGGCACGGCCTCGATGGCCGTCGACCTGATCCTCATGGATCTGATGATGCCCGAAATCGACGGGTTGCAGGCCTGCCGCAAGATCAAATCGGTGCCCCAGTTGTCCCATATTCCGATCATCGTGGTGACAGCGAAAACGGATGCGGAAAGTCTCCAGCGGGCATTCATCGCCGGCGCGACCGACTATATCCGCAAGCCGGTCATTCCCGTCGAGCTCATCGGACGGACCTGCTCGGTTCTCAGTCAGAAACTGGAAATGGACCTGCGCAAGAAGCGGGAACGGGAACTTGAGGATGCTTTGCGGGAGTTGAAGGTCTTGCGGGGCTGCGCGCCGATCTGCGGCGGGTGCAAGCGCATCCGAAACGCGGACGGACAGTGGCAGCCGGTCGATGAGTTTCTCGTGCAGCACTCGGATTTGAAGGTCAACGACACGCTCTGTTCATCATGCGCGGAGCAGTGGCGACAGGGCGATGCGGGAGGGGGCCTGCGCGCCGGCGTCAGGAGGGCAGCCGACGACAGTGACGAGCAGGCAGGATTGTAATATCGCACAGGAGATTGATCGCGAGGAGTGCATGATATGGTATCTGAGGCGCTGAGAGTCCATTTCACCAATCATCTGGCTGCGATGTGCGCGAATTGCGACGCGGCGGATATGGTCATGGTGGCCACGCTGGACGGCCGGCTGGTCGCCGAACATCAGCGCAAGTCTTACCAGGGCGAGAGGGCCGCCGTGATGAGCAGCTCCCTCATGGCGCTCGGTGACGCGATCGCCAAGGAACTGGATCTCGGTACCTGCCAAATCATCATCTCTGAAAACGACAAGGGCATCGTGCTCTTCAAGCACATTGCGCTGGATTTCGTCTTGGTCTGTCTGACAGAGTCGAGCGGCGGGCTCGGGACGTTGCTCAGTTGGACCAAGCGCAGCGCGGAAGACATGGCAAAGGGTGCCCCGGCTCTGGCAGCCTAACCGGCAACGAGCCCAGCCATCCCTGTTTGGATTCAGCCCTTCGGAATTCTCCGCACAGCTCTTCTCGCTGAAACCGGTCCAGCCCTTCGAAGATCGGGCCGGCTGTCTCGCTTCACCAATGCATGTTTTAGGGCGCGACTTGGATCGTAAGCGACGTGGCCGTCCAATCGGCCGCGGGAGTATCGGCGATCGGCTGTGCGGGGGGCGCAGCCGAGACCTGGGGCGTGAGATCCGGTCCGGGGGCAGGCGTTGCGGCAGCAGGCGGCGGAGCTGAAGGCGTACCCGGTTGGCCGGTCAACGCAGCCGGAGTCGGATCGTAGATTGAGGATAGTCCGCGCGCGGCGATGCGGCTCAAGTCCTGGCGAAGATTTGTAATGCTGGATGAGACCACCGATCGGGTGGTGACCGTCGCCGTGGCTTGGGGCCCGGGAGACGGAGTCGCTTTGACGCGCCGGCGAATGGCTTGTGCCGTTTCGAGATCCGTCGAGGCAAACACGCGTACCGTATCGGTGCCGGCCGGAGGGGCATAGTCCCAGTGGAAGCCGGCATGGTTGCCGGATTGCAGCGAGTCCGGAATCGTCACGAGGTCTCCGGCCCGCACCCGGCCTTCCGGGTAGAATGATGGCTGCTGGTGCTCGGTCGGGAACAGGAGATTCAGATGCCCTTCGGAATCCACGTCGGCGATCGTCAGGTAGCTGTCGGCGGTCACCTGGATTTCCAGCTGCAGGCTGTTGCCCGGCGTACGGGGCTCGCCTTCACGTCGTACGTGGTACTGTGCCGGCAGTGTGTCCGCGATCACGGCGATGCCGCGGGTCTGGCGGCGAGGCGTCCCGGCAATCCGCACGTCCACCTTAATCTGTGCCGAAGGATTGTCGAGGGTCAGGAGCTCGGAGGTATTGGCCGAGCGGGACAAGATCAGCGCCAGTCCCACGCCCCACTGTGAGCCCTCCATGGCGAATGAGCTGACAAGCTGAAGCCCGTCTGCTGAGTACAATTGTAACTGGTTCCCCTTCACATCGACCAAGAACTGGGCCGGCTGGCCCGGCTCGACGATCTGGACCTCCCGTCCCCCCTCACGCAGGGCTTGCTCGATCTGTTCGCGGCGGTCCTTCGGGATATCCAACAGACGAATGGGCACTTGTTCCGGTGAGGCCGCCGGCAAGAACGCCACAGCGCGCGAGCCGACTGCGATCGGGAAGGCCGTCGCCTGGGGTGCGGCGACCGCGTCCTTCCCGCGCGACTGCGTCACCGTCACCAGCCCGAGCGCCTTCCCGGGGCTGAAGCTGGTTTCGTTCGGCGGATACACCGACCAAGTCGATCCCGGCGTGGCTCCGAGCAGGACGCCGTTCAGCAGGAGCGCCGCTCCTCCTTTCTGTGGTTTGACCTCGATCCAGGGCAACCGCGCCGTACCGAGCGTGCCGCCCCCATTGCCGGACTCCGAGCGCGCGGGCATCAGCGGCGCATCCATGAGTGCAGGCGGGGCTTCCAGTTGAGGCTCGGGCATCGAGATCCGGCCGAAGTGGGCTTGGATCCGTTTCATCTCCCGTTCCACCCCGGAAAAAATTTCCCGCGGCGAAGCGGAGAGACCGGCTGTCCCCATGCTTCGAGACAGTGAGTAGGAAAAGAAGCCGTGATAGCGCCCGCCCACCGGCCCATCGAGGGCCTCTTGGTTGGCGGCGGCGCCGGTCATGAGGACGTAGCGTGCGGCCGTGACCGGCACGACCTGACGAGTTTGTACCCCGGACGGGCGGTACAGCTCCGTCCGCGTATCCTTCGGGACCGAGCGGGTTCGGATGTCCAGCGAACGCGTGGCCGTTCCGGAATGGCAGGAATCCAGGACGATCAAGATACTACGGGCCTTCAATCTGGAGACGATGGCCTCGAGCTCATCATCCGTGATGTCGGGAACGTTCGGAGTTCGCCCGTCGTGAGGCACCAGTGTTTCGTCGAGATGGTCGTCGGTTTCGTCACCGCTGAGATCTTCCACTTGGGAGCCGTGGCCGGAGTAATGCACATAGACGATGTCCGATGGGCCGGTCTCCTGTACCAATCGTTCAAGGACGGCAAAGATGCCGGCACGGGTGGCAGCCTGATCCGTGAGCATCGTGATGTGTTGCGGTTGAAAGCCCCAGCGCGTGGTGAGCACCTGCCGCATGGTCTCGATATCGTTGAGCGAGCCGTTGAGGGTGGGAAGCACCTGGTAACGATTGATGCCGATCAACAGGGCGCGTTTCGTTCCAGCCTGACCGGAATCGGCAGCCCGGACCGTGGGAACGGCGAACAGCGCGCAGAGGAACAGGATCGCGATGAGCTGCATCATAGGGAGTCCTCGTCTCATGGTCGGTCTGTCGCGTCGACGGAGAAAAGGTTCATGGTGCGAGCCGCTCCGCCCGCCTGATGATCTTGGATTGCTGCCGAAGGGTTTGGAGTTTGGTATCAACCTGGTCGGCTACCGACGGTGCCACTTCAATGGTGTAACGTCCATCGGCGTTCGGTCCATCCACGATTCGGCCTTGGAGGCCCTGCACGACACGTCGAATCTGTGTCTCCGTGGCCGTTTCCTGAAACAGGATCTGAACCTTGGTGGAAGGGGGGGGAATGGCTCTCGTGGAAACGGCGCTGGGGGGGAGGGGGGTCTGCTGCCCGGCAGACCACAGCAGCAAAATCATCTGGCCGACCAGCAACGTGGCCGCCAATGCCGGAACCCAGCGTGGCGCGAACAGGCTGCGGAACCACTGCTCCAAGGCCTCCCTCGCCGGTCGCGCGGATGACTGTGAACTCACCGCGGGAGTTCCCCGTGCCGCCCGGACCTTGGCCATCACCGAAGGCTTCAGCCGGGCGGAGGGAGCCGGCGCTGCGGCAAAGGCGTCTTTGAGCGGCGCGCGCAACGTCTTGAGGTCGTCCAACTCACGGCGGCAGGAGGCACAATCCGCGAGGTGGCGTTCGACCGCAAGGCGCTCGGAATCCTTGAGCGTGCCGCTCACATACCAGGGCAGGAGGAGGACCGTCGGATGTGTGGCCTGCGCCTCGTGCGGTGCGCTCATAGGACGGATTCTCCCGCCGTTACGCGGTCCATGTGACGTTTCAATTGCTGCTTCGCGTAGAAGACCCGTGTCTTAACGGTGTTTTCGGGAATCTCGAGCAGCCCGGCGATCTCGTCGTACGGTAGCTCTTCGTAAAAGGCCAGCCGGAGGATCTCTTGATGCTCGGGGGACAATCTTGCCAAGGCTTGTCTGGTGACCCAGCCGACCTGTTCACGATGGATCTGTTCAAGCGGTGAGTCTTGCCGATCCGGAAGGTCCGGCGCGTCGTCCAGGGGGAGCGCCTGTTGATGGTGCCGGCCGTGGCGGCGAAGAGCATCGAAGGCCTTGTGTCGCGCGATCCCGAAAATCCAGGTGGAAATGCGAGATTGATGGGCGAAATGGTGCGCCCCCTGCCATACGGCTAACATCACGTCACCGACCACCTCTTCCGCCAGCGTCGGATCCCGCACCAGCGTACAGACATAATGGTAGACGCGCTTCTCGTAGTGACCGTACAGCTCCTCAAAGGCCTGAGGATCTCCCGTTGCCACCCGCGCCACGAGCCTGACCTCCGTTGCGTTCTGGTCGTGAGTCGGATCCATGGGCCTACATGTTCAAGGAGATACGGGAAAGTCCTGCCCGCGGCGCCTCAGCTCTAGCATAGATACCGGCGCGCCCTCAATAGCGCCCGTTGACCCTTCGGCAAACGGGAGACTACAATCGTGAACCTTTCCGGGGATGGCGCGACAGACGGGTTGGAGATGAGGTGATCCCATGAATGCACGCCGACGGTCGCTCCGGCACCCTTCCAGAACCCACACAGGCCTCCTGGTCTTTGTCCCATTCCTGCTGCTGGCCTCCTGTGCGGCGGCGCCCTTTCTGATCCCGGCCGGCATTGAATTCGCGCGCAACCTCCTGGTGACCAGCAATAAGAATTACGGCGGCAAGTACTCGGAAGATATGAACCGGTTGATGGTGCGGCTCAGCACGCCTTATGTGGCCATGGGGTTACCCATGGGCACCTCGCCCGCAGCCTTGGTCCCGCCGACCATGCTGATGCAACAGCAACAGGCCATGATGAATGCTCAGGCATCCGGCCAGCAGGGCATGGGCATGGGCATGGGCATGGGCATGGGCTACCCAGATCCATACAATCCCGCGGGCGGCATGATGGGCGGCTACGGGATGAGCGGGTATGGCGGGATGGGCGGATACGGCGGTATGAGCGGATATGGTGGAATGGGGGGGTACGGAACCTCGCAGTATGGCTATCAAGGACAGATGGGAGGAGGATACTACGATCCGAACAATCCCTATGCCTCCGTGCCAGGCATGAACGTGCAGGCCCCTGCCTATGGTATGACGCAAGGTCAATATGGCCAGTACGGTACCCAGCCCTATGGTGGGCAGATGGGAGGCTACCCTCCTCAGCCAGGCTATCCGGCCCAACAGGGATTACCGCCTCAACCGGGCTATCCGTCCGCTGCGCCTGGCATGGCCGCGCAGGCTCCAGTTCCCGGCTATCCTCAACAGGGGATGCAGGGCTATGGCCAGCCGACGATGCAACCCGGCTTGTATCAACAGCCGATGGACCCCTATCAACAACAAGCCATGCAGGGGTATCAGCAGCAACCCATGCAACAGGGAGCGATGGGAGGCTATCAGCAACAGGCCATGCAGGGGTATCAGCAGCCGATGCAAGGCTACGCCCAGCAGCCGGTGCAGGGCTATGCCCAACCTGGATTGCCGCAGCCTTATGGGCAGGCCCCCAACGTTGGCGTGTCGTACCCAGGCGGCATCTATCCGCGAGGCATTCCCGGACCGGTCGAGCCTGTGGCATTGGACGTGGCGCTCATCCGCCAGATCAACGGACCGAGCGGGAAACAGGTCATGCTCATGCAGGACGGCGAGACATTGAAGGGCGGTCAGGATGGCGATCGCTTCAAGCTGGTCGTACGGACGAACTGCGAATGTTTCGTGTATGTCATTTCCATCGATGGATCCGGATGGGCACAGCCGGTCTTTCCCATGGCCAGCGGCACAGTGAGTAATCCAATGAAGCCGGAAGTGGAGCAGGCCTTTCCGGACGGTCCTTATTGGTTCACGCTCGATCAGTTCAAGGGAGTGGAGACGTTCTTTCTGGTCGCATCGCCCGCGCGGCGGACGGACTTGGAAGAGAGTCTGGCCCAACTTGCCGGGCAGCAACGCCCGGCAGGGCAGGTCGCTGCGCAGGTGGAGGAACCGGCCGTGATACCCAATGGATTCGGCAAGACGCAGGCCGGCCATGCTACCCAGGTGCGCGATGACGCGCAACAGGCCGTTCAGGTCACGCCGCTCTCGTACGTGGCGGCAAAGGTGGGCGATGATGTGCGGGTGACGCGCTGGTTCCGCCACCAGTAGCGTAGGATGTTCAACATGGCTGCCAGCTGCGTTCTCGGTTCTCTCAGTGGCTCAACGTACCCGACGATGTACGCCTCGCTTCGATCCCTGCGGCCTTGCTGTCAACCATGTTGAACATCCTGCGAATTCAGTCTTCTGGTGACGAGTCTTTCGTGAAGCGTATCTCGTGGGTGAGCGATCCAATGGCGAGCGTTGAACAGTACAGGGTGGGAGGCTCTCCTCGGAACGAATGATCATCCTGCTGCCGTTTGGGCTTCAAACGTCGTTGGTGGTGCTCGGATTTCTCACGGCGCTGTACGGACTTGTTCCTCAGGCAGAAGCCCAAATCTTTCCTCCCCGCTCCAATACCCAGTCCGTGCCGGTGCCGCCTGGCCCTCCCGCGATGGGACAGCCCATGCCCGGTCCTCAGCAGATGCCGTCGCTGCCGGGCCAGCGCCAACAGAGCATGCCCGGACCCGGGATGCAGCCGATGATGCCGCCACCGCAAGCCCCGGCGCCCCTGGTCAAGACAATCCCGCTGGTGATGTTGCTCGGCGGGGATCTGTCGAAATCATTCGTGCAACTGACCAATCTGCGGGGGCAGGTCGATTCGAACTTTACGATCGGACGCAGTCTCGCCGGACGCTTTACCGTCCCGCCTTACGTGCATGAGGCGTCGAACGGCAATCGCGTGTTCGTGCATGCGAATGGCCTCTCTAATCCGCCGGTGGTCAAATCTGAAGGCAACGAACTGCATCTGGAGTTCCATTTGCCATCCTTGCAGTTCAAGACGTTCTACCGAGACTACTCGCCGGAAGGCGATCAAGCGGTGGGCGATACGGTGGGCGAGAATGCGATCGTGGATATCTTCATCCTCCCGACGACCAATCAGCAGGGATTTCCCACCTACCAGGCGGTCCGGGCGGGGTTCAGAGGAACGCTCAAGCCGCAGGACAAATGCACCTATTGGTTCGACGTCATTTTCCCGATCAACATCTGCGACGTCTCCAAGAAGTATCTGGATACGCTCGGCAATGCCATCGAGACCGGCGTGCGCGAAGCCTTGAGCCATCCGCAGACCCGCACGCAGTTTGACCACATCGTGTGGCAATCGCTCCGAAGCGATCTCCTCATGCAGGCCGGCATCAATCCGATGAGCCCGGCCCAAATCCAGGTCATCGAAGCTTCATTCCGCGGCACCGACTACGTGGTGAAGTACCTGCCGCGCTAGCGCGCGTTCGGTGCCGGCATTGCACCATGGCGATGTGGCCTTGTTTCTTCGCTTTGCCGAGGAGTGCCTATTGAATGATGGGCGGTGAGGCCAGGCCGAAGACGACCAGTTGGAATTTTTCGTTCGGTGTCGAGGCGCCGTCGCGTCTGGTGGTCAACAACGTCACGCCCGACCCATCTTTGAAGATGCCGGCAAAGAACCCGCTGGTGGTTTGGATCGCGTAGGTGCAGTTGCCCTGGTCGATGAGGCGAAACTTTTCCCACGCCTGCACTTGCGTGGCGTCGATGTGGAAGATAGGGGAGGATCCCCCGACGCAAGGGCCGCCGAACAGGCCTCCGCAATCGGGTGTCCAGTATTTTCTATCGTATTTCTCAACTTGCCCGCCGCCGCCGAGCGCCGTGACATATCTCCCGCTCGTGGTCTGAAGCGCGAAGGTACCATCCGGTTGACGGATCACTTTGAGTTTCATCTCTTGTTCGTTGGGATGGCCGTTCAAGCTGAACCAAGTCTTTCCCTGGTACGTGGAAGATGCGAGGAACTCGCCGTCGGCCGCCATGATGCCGTATTCATAGGCCGATCCCGGATCGCCGCACTTGACGATGCGGAACTGTTCCCAGGCCTGGATCTGCCGGGCATCGCTGTGGACTGCATCTTGATACCGTCCTCCCGAGCCCACGGCGGTGAGAAAGTTCCCCTTGATCGTGCCGATGCCGTAGTAGGGGGGAGGGTAGCCGCCGACGTAGACCAAGCGGAACTGTTCCCACTCCTTCGGCTGGGTCGCGTCCGTGTGGAGCACGTTCGCGGTCATCCCGCCGCCGTTGACTGCGGTCAGGTAGTTTCCGGTCGCCGTCTGAAGGAGCTTGTCATAAGCGGACGGCGGGTTCGCGATGCCGATCTTAAATTTCTCCCACGCTCCGGCCGACGTGGCGCCGGTGATGACCGTCGGATCGCCGGTACGACCGCCGCCGTTGATGGCCGTCAGGTAATAGCCCTTCTGGGTTCGGAAGGCGAACTCGCCGGGATAGGCGCTGGTGAAGTTCGTGGAGAGGGTGCCCTGTACGGCCTTCCCGGCGGTCGTGCCTGGCAGGATACGCGTCACGCCCCGTTCCTGGACTTCGCCTGCCGTGTCCGGCGGAGCCGCTTCTTGGCCGGCCGGTGATTCATCGGGAATCACGGGAACCTCGCGTGTCGCAGTATCGAGAGACGCTTGGTCCTTGCTGTGATCCTTCCCCGCACAGCCGGCCAGTCCCAGGCACAACGCCGCCGTTCCTACCAACGTCATGACTACTGTATGTCGCATCGAATTCCTCCTGGTCCGGAGTAAATGCCAAGTTTCCTTGATATGTTCGAGCCATCGTAGGTGGGTCGGAAAATTGTGCAGCAGGTTCGGACAGAGATCAAGCGGGCTGGGACGGGATAGCCAAGAACGCGGACAGTTCCTTCGCCGAGAAATACGAGAAGCCCGAGGACGCTGTCCGAGTCGCTGGCGTCACTGGAACTCGGGTTGACGAGTGAATGCCCAACCCCGATCCCAAGAACACGGCCATTGCTTCTAGGTCTGCGAGAGCAGGCTTTGGATGGCACAGCCGACCGCTCCCCTCGGTAGAACTGTTCCGGGGTGTTGGGCACTCTATTGGATGAGCAGTTTGCCCCCGGTCGGGCTGATGGTGATGTTGCACGAACCCGTGCATTCCCCCAAGCAATACACCGCATCGGGGGATCGCACCATCTCGCATTTCCCTTTCTTGGTGCAGGCGTTGCACTTTACATCCCAGGTTCCGCCGCTCCCTCCGGCCCGCTTCGCGACGACTCGGTTTCCGGGAAGGTATTCGAGAATAAAGCCCGGCTTAACACGTAGGCGATTGTTTTCGAACACCGCTCCTTCGAATTCCTGGCGGGGCGCCATCGGCATCATGCCGGGGGGCATGCGAGGCACCGCGCGCTCCTGAACGTCTGCCATGCCCGATTCGCTCGATGACAGCGGCGCCCCTTCGACCTGAGCGACCCTGAGGAGCGCGTCGGGACAACTCTCTTCCGAGCCGGTTTCAGTGGCTACCGGTACATCAGAGGCCAACCCATCCGTCGAGAATGAGATCAATCCAACGCTGACGAGGACTCCGTAGAAGAAGGCCTTCATGGCTGTCGCTCCTTTTTCGAGGGGTTCACTGTGCAAAGACTTTCGTCCCGCCCAGCTCCACACCGCAGAATCCATTCTTGCAGGTGTCCGAGACACAGTTTCCCGTTGACCCACCGGTGACGACCAGCTTACAAGACCCCGAGGCGGCTTTGCCGGTGCAGACGCACTTGACGCCGGTCCCTAAAGGGTCATTTTTCTTCCTGGCCAAGACTCCCGTCCCATTAGGCAACACGGTGATGGTAAAGCCCGGCTTCGCCGTGATTCGGTTGCCCTCCACGATGGCTTGCTCAAACTCACGACGGGGAACCATGGGCGCCATGCCTGGCATGCCGGGAGTCAGGCGCGGCACGGCCCGTTCCTGAACATCCCCCGATCCGACCGCACCTTCACCGCCCGGTTGGCTTTCGCCGTCGGCCGCTGCTACCAGCATCGGTGTGGCCTCACATTGCTGTCCGGCTGCCTGCAGCTCGATGGAGGCGAGATCCCCGGCCCAGATTGCTGGCACGCCGATCAACATCGCCGCGACCAGCACCATAGCACCCCACAGATATCGTTGTGTCATCTGCTGCTCCTTTCGTTCTGTTTTGACATGGACGCTTGTGTGAATCAGGCCGTTGGGACGGTTCTCATTGAATCACCATGCCCGGTGATGACTGCGCGCCGTATTTCATGGAACAGGTGCCTTTACATTTGGAGAAACCACTGGGCTCGCAGTAGGCGCTGCCGGCTCCGCCGACCAGTTTGCAACCGCCTCCCATCCCTTTTGAACAGACGCAACTGACGGTGACACCTGGTCCGCCGCCGCCCGCTGGTTTGAGCAGCGCCTGATTGTTGGGAAGGACCTCCAGGACGTAGCCTGGTTTGACCATCAGGCGATTGTTTTCGATGACGCCGCCGCCGATATCCTGTCGGGGCAGCGCAGGCGCCATCCCGCCCGGTCCCATCCGTGGAACGGCGCGTTTCTGCACATCGCCTGTCGGTGGAGCCGTTTCACCGGTGGAGGACATGCTGCCGTCCGCAGCAGCCAGATGAAGCAACGGTTCTTCTGCACAACTCTGGCCTTCGACCTCGGCCGCAGACGATCCGAGCGGCCAGGTGAGGTAGGCGACGAGTCCGAAGGCCGCCAGCCATACGAGTCTTATCCGATGGGTCTGTGACATAGGTCCTCCTGTTCGTCTGTCATGACGTCCGTTCTACGGGCAACGGCCGCGTGCCTTCTTGCCACGTATGTCGAGTTCCGGCCTTTCCAGGTTCAAACGACCCGTCTGTTCTGGGGCGTTACTGGGCCGGCCGTTGGCAATGTCCGTTGACGCATTGCAGTCCGGGTTTGCAGCCCCGGCTCTTCGTGACCTGCCCGATCTTGTAGGGGCCGCAGGTTTCGCCTGGGCCTCCCTGTGTCATCCCCGCTCCAGGGGGCGCACTTGGGTTGAATCCGGGATTCTGGCAGATCCCCATGAGACAGTGCGGACGAGCCGAAGGGCAATCCGAATCCGCATTGCAGGGTAATTGCCGACATTCCTTGGGGAGTCCCGGCAGGGCCTTGGGTGCGAAACAGACCCGGTCGCTGGAACATTGGTCGGTGTGACTGCAGGCCGCGGTGGCCGGCTGGGCAAGTATGTCGGCAAAGAACAGCAAGAGGAAGCCACACATCATAGGAACGGGTAGAAGACGCTGACGGGAATCGGCTCGGGGCATGGTATCCTCCTGTCGTGACTATGGATCAACGCATGACATCATGAACAGCGACATTGCCTTCCGGTGTGCATACCCGGCGGTACCGTTCATCGGGCGAGCAGTTGGGTTCATATCTACTTCTTCTCCGGCGATTGATCACAAGATAGCGGTACCCATTCCCTTTGCATGTGTATGCCCGGCCAGGTCGATGTCACCGATGGTCCCGCACCGTCGGAGCATCGAGATCAGCGTACCAGCGGAGCGTATAGGTCGTCGTGTAGTTCAATGTCGCTTGGCAGTCCTGAGTGCTCCCGACAGAATTCATGAGCCCGGGGGAGGACGAATGGGTCTTGCCGGGGACTAGGTTGTCCATGGAAACGCCGGGTCTTGGACCGAATCCCGTGTGTAGGCCGGTTTCCCTGTACCAAACAATCGGTGTGCGCAGGTTCGCCGCCGCGCTCACTTCCTGCCGCGCCCAGCTGAATTCACGGATGGTGAATATTTCGCGCTCTTTGGTGGCGAAATGGATAGTTCGGTACGTTTCGCTATCGGAACTCTCAGGGGGATACCAGCTCAAATCGATCTGGTTGGCACCGATCGTGGCACAACCCACGATGAGCGTGAATACCAGTGGGGTGATCGACACGTCGTACAGCGGGTCTAGATCCATATCGACCGGCACATTGAAGGAAAAGATGCCGCCGGCGGGATTGGGCTCGCTGATGTTGATATCCAAATGGAGGCGGCGGGAGCGACCGTTCCCTTCCGGATCAAGCCGTAGGAACCGGTTCCCGGTGGAGATCGCATAGGTTTGGGTGAGCCGTTCGGGGCTGCCTGGTCCAGGTCCCGCAGGAGACAGGTAGGCGATACTGATCGTGACGGGGCGTGTCAGCGCGAGGCCCGGCTTCACCGTGACGAGGGTCGTCAGACTCTTGTGATACCAGGCGAGTGCATTGGCGACTTTGGTGATGTCGTCAGTCGGGCCCACATACTTCAGCCCAAGCGGGCTGCCGGCGGGTGAGAACGGAGTGGCGGGGAGCATCAACTGGGGCGTGCCTCCGGAGTGCGGGGGAGTGGGAGTCGGCTGTGAAGGCGCGGTTGTTCCCGGTTGGCTGCGATGATCGCGGATGGTGCTACGCTCGTGAACGTCACCGACTTCCGAGGACGGACCCGCATACGGTGGTTGAGCCTGCTCTTCTTGGGTCGAGGGCATCGAGCCCTGCGGGTTGTCGGATGCCTGTGCTCGCGCCGAGGAACTGAGCACGATCATAACCACGACAAGAGCAAGCACGTGTGTCACTCGATGGACGCATTCGGTGATCATGGTGCTCTCCCCAACTGTATTACTTTGCGTTCTCCTCCGATCCCGTCGTCGCTGGAACCGGTGACTTGGGGGGCTGCTCGTCCTCAAGGCCGCGGCGCATGATGGGTGCGTTCTGCTTGGGAAGAGCAAAGGGCCTCACCGTGTCGAACTTGTTCCCTGGCAGCGCCCCTCGCAGCGGCGTACAGATAATGTAGGCATCGGTGCAGCGGTCCTTGCACCGCTGGATGTTGTTGTCGATGTCGATCAGGTGATCGCAATCCTTCATGCACTTTGCCCGGTCGTCCTTGCATTGCTTGTCGGTCTTCTGGGGCCCGCTGCCGTTACTCGGCGCGGCGATGCCGATGCCTGGCACCACTACCAAGGCGGCGATGAGGCCCATGACTGCGGTGAATGGCCGGTGGGATATAGGTGTCACGATGGTTGCCATCCGTTGGTGATGCGAATGGACATCAAGACAGACGTCCTGTCGCAACCGGAGCATCCAGCGAATGGTCGAGACCTTGCCGAGCATGTGCATGAGGATCTCCTTCCGACATAGGCCGCACAGCCGGTCGCCGTTCGGATTTCCTACTTGTCCTTTCTTTCCGGCGCCGTCGGAGACGATGTCTCCGGCTCACCTTCTACCGCGCGTCTCATGATCGGGGCATTCATCCCGGCTCTCGGCACGCGGGGATTGCTGGGCGGCGAAACCGCCGGCGCATTCTGCAACACGCCTCCCGGCACTCTCGTCAAGCCACCCTTCGGACCCTTGAAGGCTTCAATCTGTTCGCAGTCCTTTCCGCCCTGCGCGTTGCTCGTGCAGCACATGTAATCGCCGCTGGGAATGCACTCCACCCAGTGACCGGGTTTGTCGGAGCAGGTTGCAACCCCGATGGTCACGGGACCTTTGCAGTTGTCAGGATTCTTGATGGGCACGGCCAGCGCCGGAGCGGCGGCGAGAATCAGCCCCGACAGCAGGATCGCACCCCTGCCTGATCGAGAGACCTGAGTATTCATGGTGGCCTCCTTATGTCTGTGTGAGTCGACTAATCGCTTCGGTGACTACTTCGGGACCGTCGGGCCGGTGCCGCCAGGACCGATCGGCGGCAACTTCGGATCGATAGGACCCTTCGGCGGAATTGGCGGTGTCGGCTGAGGATTCGGCCGTTTCATCCCCCGCTCTTTGATTTCGTCGGGACTGGCACTGCCTCGTTCGGTGACCCAAGCAGGGGGCGCTGTCTCTTCCCCCGCATCCTCTCCCTCGATGCCACGGCTCGTGATCGATTCAAACTTCTGCGTGTTCAGAGGATTGGGCATGGCTCTCGACGCGTTACCAGGCTTTCGACACGTCAATGTAGCACCGGTCTTAGCGTCTCTTGTGCAACACAGCATCTCGTCGCCGTTGCATACGAGTACATGGTAATAGGGTTTGTTCTGCAGGAGATCCTGCTCGGCCTGACGACCGCATGATTGGGCGAAGTGTGTTTGGTATTGTTCGTTTAAGCAACCATTGATATCGCGTTTGGGCCTTGCGGACGCTTCCAAGGATATCGTCAGCTCCGAGGCCATCAGGAGAAACAGGAAAGCATTTGTTTGCTGATTCCATTTCATTTCCTTCTCCTTCCGAGGTGACTGCCTTACGAAGCTCTCATTTCGAGATATGCGGTCATGGGACGTTCTCCCCTATAGAAGAGAGCATGGCCCCGCCCTTATCGCGATGGTGGCGGTAGAGTCATCTTGTTTGGCGGGAAAGCCATACCCGGTTTTCCGCCTTGGTTCGGTTGCACCGGTATGTTGCCCTGGGGTGTCAGATCAGGCCTGAGCCCCGGTGGACCCCGTTTCAAGGCTGAGCCGAGCGAGACACAACTCGAGTCGTTGCAACAGGAGATTTCGCCGGTGGCGGCGTCGCACATGAACGAGAACGATCCTCCGTGGGCCTGAGCATTGTCCGCCATGTTCTTGCAGGTTTGGGCTCCGGAGGGATTCTTGGCTGCAAGTTGATTGAATTTATCCGCTGAGATCGAACAGGCCGAGGCACTGTTCGATGGTCTACGGGGTGCCGCCTGGCTCGGTGCATCGACGGCTACGACGACGAGGAGCCATATTGTCGCAAGTGCATAACCCGTTCGAACATGGTTCATAGGTCTACTATCCTTTCCTTCGATCCTGTTTGCTCCGGTTACCGACGCTGCAACGGCGTACACTCGCAGTTTTGGCTTCCGGGAGGACAGGAATCGGGGCAAAACGGTGACAACAACTGGCACTCCGCCTGGGTATGGCAGGAGCAACGGGTTATCGGAAACGGCACTTGGTAGTTGCACAGGTTGGGAGGCAGCGTTGGCATGGGACCGCGGCTCATCGGTACGAACTCACAATGGGAACTTCCGGCCGGACAGGAATTCGGAAACAGAGCCGTCAAGCTCTGGCAATCGGACAGATTGAAGCATTTGCACTGTGTCATCATGAGTGTTTCGCGACGGCAGAGTTGTGCAGGCGGGCCTCCAGCCGGTACAGGCAGCACCTTCCGTTCTCCCGGCGTTTTCTCCCTCAGCAGAGGCGAGAGGCCTCGCTGCTGAATCTCTCCTGCTGCATCCGGCTTGGGACTCGGAGGCGCTTGGACAACGTCGCTCGCGGCTACAGGCATCGGAAGGACGCATAGTGTGAGAAGCGCCAATAGTGCCGCTGTTGTCAGACCTTTCCGGTATCTATCTCGGCGCATCTTCCGGTCCTGCGGTCGCATATCCGCTCCCTGCCTTATTGCCGGAGCAGCATTTCGGATCGAACTCCGGTATACGCTTCTGCGACAGTGCTCCGTGTGTCCGCGGTCACAGCCCCACCATGATCAATTCGAATTTGGCGTTGTATCCGATCGATGGTGCGGCATTGGGATCGCTGATCCTTGTCGAAATCGTGGAGGATCCTGGGCCGACAGCCAAGTAAAAGCCGCTGACCGTTTGGATGGTGTAGGAGCAGTTGGGCTGTTCGACGATCTTGAATTTTTCCCAGGCCTGAACCTGTCGTGCGTCCGTGTGAAGGTTGTCCCCACTTGCGATGCCTCCTCCGCCTACTGCCGTCACATAGTTCACACCGTTCGAAGTTTGCAACGCGTAGGTTCCATCACTTTGTCGGATGAGCCTGAATTTTGACCCGGCCTGTAACCCACTAAAAGCCGTCATCGCCTGGCTGGTCATGCCTCCTCCGCCCAGCGCCGTGAGGTAGCTCACAAAGTCGCCTTTTCCGGGAATGTTCCCCGTCCCCGTTGGGCGAATCGCATATTGGTACCCGGATCCCAGATCGCCGCATTTCAAAATGTAGAAATATTCCCACGTATTGGCCTGAACGGCGTCGGTGTGGAAGGCGTCTGTCGCCTTGCCGCCCCCGCCGAGTGCGGTCAGAAAATGACCGTCGTACGTCTTGATCGTAAACGTGCCTGCGGCACTCGGTCCGTCGATTCTGAACAGCGCAATATCCCTTTGCGGTGTCAGGAGTTCGGTTTGAACGCCCTGCGTGGTGTTGGGCAAGCCGCCCAGTCCACCTACGGCACTCACGAAGTAACCGCCGCTGGTTTGAATCGTGGTGAAATCCGGCTGGACCGTTGCAAGTCGAAACCGTTGGTTCGGGCCGATCACGCTATCCACGGTTATCACGGCGTCGATACTGTGGTGGCCCCCATCGCGAGCCGTCAGCGGAGTGTTCTTCAGGTACGCTCGTATGGCGAAATCGCCGGGTAAGGTTCCGAACGCAGGCGGGTTTGGCGCCGTACTCGGTGTCAGCGGGATCGGAGGCACCGTCTGCGGCGAGGTGAGACCCGGCCGGAGGGCCTTCTGGGACACTCCACGTTCCTGCACTACCCCCGGTTGTTCCGTCGTTTCCTCAGCCTGGCCGATTGCAGCGGCCTCGGAGGTCGCTTTCGTCGAATCCCCCGCGCAACCGGCCCACCCTAGCAGCAACCAACCGGCCCAATAGAGGGATAGACACCGCTGCATGCTGCACCTCCCGGTCGGATATTGAGCACGTATGGTTCGTGGCCCTTGCGATCAATTCCGTCTCAGCTTGACTCTTAACCACAGATGGACAGCTATTGTCCAAGCTTCGGACCGCCCATCGGCCCCTGCTGCGCGGCAGGAGGCACGATGACAAACTTTCTCCATACACTTGGGTAGCCGGCGGGCGTCTTTGTGATGGAATCTGCCGGCCTTTGGACACGCAGGCGCCAGCTTGCGGTCTCGCCGACGATACGAGCCGGGAGTCGATAGGTCCCCGCCAGCAGATCCGGTACATTCACTCGCCCGTCCGCGCCCCGTGGCGTCCAATTGCAGGTGTTTCGAGCCGGATCAAACACACAAGACTGGAACTCGACCTGCACGGTGTTTCCCAGGATGTCCTTTTCCGGCGGCTTGACCATGAGGAGGATCGGGGCACCCCGCACGAACTGTGCGCCTTCAGCCGGACTGAGGATCGTCGGCATGTAAGGCGCGTTCACTGTCTCTTCGATCACGCCGGGAACCGGTTTGGCCTGAGCCGTGAGCTTAGATTGTCGATCCTGATGGACTTTAGCCAGGTAGGCTTGGCGCTGTGATTTGTACGCTTGGAGGTGCTGAGGGTCGCGTCTGAGATAGGAAGCGGAGAAAGGCGGGGGAATCGGACCTGCCAGAGACCAATACTTGCCAAGTAGCGTTCCTATTTTCCCCGTCCACGTGATGCGTAATGAATCGCGGCTACAGAGGCCGCCTTCGATCCAAGGATCGCCGAAGCAATCCATGCTGAGCCACATTTCGCCGAGCGCTTCGCGTTTGTTGAAGTTATAGTGTTCTTCTGCCTTACCAATCGGCTTCCCGCTTGTATAGGTGGCCGTCGCGGAAAACTCCCAAGTGAGGGATGCCGCCTGTATCAGGCCACAAGCCCCGAAGAGAGCGTAGTTCGCCGTTGTTTCCGTGAACTGGGCCTGGGCCTGAAACTGCACGTTACATTGGAACGGCCATTCTTCAGCCCAAGTGTGCGGCACGAGCGCGGTGTGACAGAGGACCGTCAGCGCAAGTATAGGTCGGGGTGACTTCATGGCATTGCTCCCTCCTATGAGGATAGGGCTCTCGGCCACGGGATCGGTTCCTGCGCCATTCCCGATGGCGCTCCTCCACCTATGAACAGTGGAGGCGGTGAGGGGGTACCATCGATCGGTCACCTATTTCCCCTCTTTGTCCGAGGAAGTCGGCTGTTCCCCTTCAACGCCCCGTCGCATGATCGTTCCCGGAGCCGGCCCAGGCACGCCACCGGGCGCGGTCGGCACCTGCTGGAGCTGTCCATGCACACCGCCGGGAGGGACGCGCATTTGGGAATTTTCAGTAAAGAGACAGTCTCTGGTCCTGCCGCTATAACTTCCGGATTTGCACGTATGGTTCAGGCATCTTTCTCCTGATGATTCGGTGAACTGCACCCCCTGCGATGGTCCATAGTGAACCTTCCCCAGTTCGTCTTCATACATGCAGGTACATCGACAAGTCACGGAAGTGGTGCCTTTCTTCGGGGCCGCCCAAGCGATGTCGGGGGGCAAGAGTCCGTTCAGGAGGCTACCTATCCCCAGGCCGACTATCGGAAGCCATGAAACCCGCATGTTCGCGAACTCCAATCCAACAATGCCGAAGAATTTGATAGACGGTTTCATAAGGCCTCCTGTTGGTAGATGGAATTCCCTGTCGACCATCCTTCACCGCTGCTCATTTCCCCGCCCGCGCAATCAATTCCTTCAGCCCGTTCAAGTCCAAGGCGCCCGGCACTAATTCCGTGCCGACGATGAATCCCGGTGTGCCGTTAATGCCGAGGCTTCGTGCCAGCGCGCGATTCATCTCGATCACTTTCTGCCACTCAGGATTGGCCATGTCCGCTTCAAGCCGCTTCGTATCCAGGCCAACCTCTCGAGCGATGACGAGGATGGATTCTTTGGTTATGTCGCCTTTCGAGGCCAACAGGGCTTCATGAAATACCTGGTGCTTGCCTTGCGCCTTCGAGGCCAGTGCCGCTTTCGCGGCGAGCTCAGAGGCTTCGCCGAGGATGGGGAAATCCTTGTAGACGACGCGCACGCGGGAGTCTTCCTGCTGCAATTGCGTCACGGCACCGGCGGCCCGTTTGCAATATCCGCATCGGTAATCGAAAAACTCCACGAGCGTGATGTCCCCTGCGACGTTCCCGCTCACCGGCGAGGTCGGATCATTGAAGAGTTCGTGCTGGTGAGTCGCGAGTGCCGCCTTCTGTCTGGCCCGCTCTTCCGCCTCACGTTTGGCTTCCAGCGTCTGCAGGGATTGTTCAATCACTTCAGGGTGCGTGCGGATGTATTGTTCGATGACCTGCTCCATCGACTGCCTGGCGGTGGGATCGATCTCTGATCCTGAAGCCGGTCCGGGCAGCGGGGCCCAGCTGAGAAGTAGGATGAGTATGGTGACGGCGCTGGCATGACGGCGGAGATTCATCGGCCCTCCTTGAAATCTGATCGTGATCCTGTCGGTTGTTCAGTCACATTCGTCTGTCGCATTGGTTTCCTGGAAGGTTCAACGGTTAAAAAACCTCACGGCGGGGACATCACTGGTTACAACGGCCGCGGTGGTCAGGATTCCGGCCGCCATCCATGCTAGGACTGCAGCCGCCCATCGGTGTAATCTGCTCTTCACGCCCGGTAGGTCGGGCGCGAAGGGTATAAGGTTCACGGTATGTGCAGGTGTTGCCGGAAGGGCGGTGCAAGCTGGACGATCGGCAGGTCGTGCAATCACACTGGGCCTCGCGATGCCACGCCAGATAAGCCTTTGCGACCGGGCTGCGGAATGCAGGAGCATACGCAGCCCTACGGCTCTAGGTCAACCACCTAGTGTAACAATGCTGGTATTCAGGGTCGGGGATCGCCCAGAGCTAGCGTTTCTTCTCATCCTCGCATCCATCCTTGAACGGATCGAACTTCACCGTGCAGAGCTCAAAATTGTAGTCCTTCTCATTCGGATCCTTCCGGCCGTCGATCCGTACCCAACCTTGATCCTTTTCGCCGTTGCTCAATTCGATTACCGTCTCACAGTAGCGGGACTTATTAAAGAAGTCCTTTGACGGCGTATACTGATTCACACCGGACGGCGTTGCTCCGAGCCCCTTGTCCTTCAACGTGGCCTGCTTATACGTGTGCTTGCTCCCCCGCACCATGAGGCTCGCCTCGTAGGCCTCCTTGACTCTCGAGAGGATACGCGTGTCGGCGCAACTGGGCGGTTCGGCTGCCAGGGCGACTGTGCCGCCGGTTGTGACCGCGACTACGATGAGAAGCAACGTGTATGCATTGCGCGAAACTGTCGCTCCGGAATTCCGAATTCGCATGATCACCTCGCTGGTGGATGAAGGGCTGCGCATATGTTACCTGGTCTGCTGACCGTCGACCGGCCGGCCTGACGGCTGGTTCTCATGGGCGGTCTCGGATCCCTCCAACCCTCGGCGGCGGATCGTTCCGGAGAATGTCCCCGGCGCCGGAGACGGGGCATTCGTGCTGCCAGGTCCAGCCGGTAGTGAAGGCGTTTGCTGAATGGCTGAGGGAGGCAAGGGGGCTGTCTTGAACGGGGACGACTGTTGGGGGGAAGCGGCGACCACCTGAAATGCGACCGGCGCGCTCCAGGGGCCTGGTGGAGTCTTCATGGCCGAGCGAGCGCGGACCTGCCAGCGGCCGGGATACGCGCTTGTGACGAGCGGCTCAATCGGATATCCCTGTGTCAGTGTGGCGGTGTACGTGGCAATGATGGTCAGATAGGGATAGCTGTATTGCAGCTTCGGCGGCGCGTCGAGGTAACGCAATTCTAGTTCGGATACATTGGTCACCCCTACCGTGGGCGCGATGGCGGTGATCCGAAGCTGTCCCTGTGGCACCTGTTCTCCCGGTGTCGGTTTTGTGATGACGAAGAGGTCTTCGGGAATTCGTAGGTTCTTGGCTTGTGGATTCAGTGTAACCGCCGGCGGTGGAGCGGTCACGAGGGGGGAAGGGAGCTTTCCGGCCGGCGCTCCGACCCTGGGTGGAATCGGTCTGCAGATGAGGCCAAGGGCATCGACGAAGAGGCCTGCACGCACGCGAAACCCCGATGCGATCTCTCCCGGCTGGCATCCGTGCGGATACGGCCCCTTGCTCACTCGTTCTTCAGACGCCGCAGTGGGATTCCCAAAATCAAACAGTCCGACGGCCTGAGCAGGGCCGAGTGAGACACAGTGAATTTCGAGGTATTGCACCGGCGGGTTCGTCGACTTGATCGTTTCGACATACCAGGATTGGATGGCGAGGGTTTTGTTGCCGTCTGCCCAACAGGTTCGCTGGCGGTCTTGGCCTCCGGTACTGGCTCCGAATGTGGGGCCGATCGTCGGTGGTCCAAAGGCCTGTGAGCCTCTCAACCAAGGCGCGCAGATCGGTGCGATGCGATCGACCCATTCACCCGTTCGGCCGGCCAACCCGACAAGATAGGCGCCCTGCGGGCACTCGGCCCGGAACAGATTCCCGCCTGGACCACCGACCAGCTCCAGCTCGGTGGCTGAGGAAAGAGACGGGCAGAAGAAGAGGCTCCAGAGGACCAATACAGCCGATAACGCGCCATAGTCTGGCGCCACGGACTGCGGGCCTGTTCTTCGCTGCCCGTCCGAGCGAGCGCGACGTTCATTCATGGAGCGGTTCCCTCTTTTGACGAAGGAGTCGTGGCGGGCGATTCTTGCGACGGCTGGTCGCTCTGCTCGATTCCTCGTCCCAGAATTCCGGGGTTCTTCTTGAATTGGCGGATCGCTTGATTGGTTTTGTTCTGCGCCTGGTAGGCGCCGTATCGCCGATTGAGGTTGTTCACCGCGTCCTGATTCATGAAGGACGTAAAGGGTCGACGCCTGGCTCGAATGGTGTCGACAATGTTAGGCGCCAATGGCTCGGGCCTGTAGCCTTGCGCGTTTGGGGCGGTCCGGTCCAAAGGCGCATCGACGGTAGGCACGATCTGGTCGCACTGCGCGGTCGGATTCAGCCAGGGATCGGCGCTGCAATGCATGGTCGCTTTGAAACGGCCGTAGGGGCGGGAGGGTTCGCTGATCTTTGGCGCCGGGACGATGATGTCTTCCGCCGCCTGGCCGGTCGTGGGGTCGAAGGTCCCGACGCCGGTCCAAGGAACCGATACCCTGAGTGCCAGTCGGGTCTGGGTCAGGTTACAAGAACCTGAGAAGACGTATGTATAGCGTGTCGCGACGAAGGTGGCGTTCTTGGGTTCGCTGCCGTAACAATTGGGATCGCTGGAAGCGACCAGTTCACCTTTCGCCTGCGCTCCTGAAGGTAACAGCAAAGCGCCCCATAGAGAGAGCCCGATGCCGACCAACCAAGACCATTTCATCATGTCCCTCCTGTGTCGCTTCGGTTGAAACAGTTTCGGATCTCGTTGCATCCGGCTGTTGGGCGCGGTCAGAATCTATCAAGGCCGTCGGCTCCTTCATCATAAGCGGGCGAAGCGCGTTCACAATCATCGTGGGTCTCCCGGTTCGCTGGGTTGACCCGCGGGCTCGTTCCGTTGAGCCTCGCCTTTTTCGTCGATCCCGCGCGGCCGGATCAGTGCGGCGCCGCCCAATCCTTGTTGGGGTGCCTGCCGCGGTGACAGCGGCGTCTGCAGCGACTGGGTCGGCTGTGTCAGGAAGAGTTCGAATGGGACTGGGACGCTCCAGGAGCCCTTGTTCGGATTACTGACGCGTGCCCGGACCTGCCAGCGGCCGGGCTGTCCGCGAGTGACTCCGCTCGGGACGATGATGCCTTTCGTGAGTTGGTCCATCGCCAGCGGCCATGTATTCACATACGGGTTGAGCGCAGACGCATCCAACCAAGTGAATTCGACCTCGGCGGCAAATCCCCCACCCACAGCCGGGGGCGTGGCCTTGACCATGAATTGGCCTTGCACCACGCGGGCTCCCGGATTGGGCTGCACGAGCACCGGCCAGTCAGGGACGACTTTGGTCGCGGCGCCGACACCCGCTTGGGCTGCAGGGGAAAGCGGAGAACCCAACGGCTTCTCGACAACAGGACCGAGCGTGCCGGGTTTCTGCCGCGTGGCCGTGCTGATCTGATATTGCTTGTCCAGCGCCGCCCGCTGTGCGGGGTTGAGTTTGAACGATAACGGCAGGTTCGGAGCGTCCTGCAGCAACTGTTGGTACGCCATCGAGAGGTATCCCGGAAACGACGGCGGCGAGCTCTTTCTCGTCACCAGGCGACAGGCGCTGTTGGGCAAGATACGCCAGGGGTCGGAGCCGCATTGCATGGTGGACTGTATGGTTCCTGTCGTCGTGATTTTTCCGATCTCCGTCAACGCGAGCGCCATCGTTTCAAACGTGGCCTTCGTATTGGGCTGGTAGCTGCCCGTAGCGTTCCAGTTGACCACAGAGGCCTCGTAGAGACCCGTCTTGCCTCTCGAAGACGTATACAGGTCACAGGTTCCGGTGATGGTGTAGTCGGAACTGGACGGCCTGTGCGTGCTGTTCACCTGACTCACGGAACAGGCCATGGAAAGTTGGCCTACCACGGCTGGTTCATCGGCCGATGCCGGGTTGAGCGTGGCCATGGCCTGCAGCAGCACCAAACTCAGTATGCGCGTCCACGGCAGAGGCTGCCGGGCGTGCCCAGCGTCGTCCATTCTTGTCGCAAATTTCCGCGCCTTACTTTGTTGATGCGGGATCATCGTCCACTCCACGCGGCATGATTGACCCCGGCAGCTTGAGCACATCCGACTGTGTTTTGGGTTGAACCGTCATCGGATTCTGCTGCATTGACTGTGAGGTGCTGCCGTGCAGTTTCGGCAGGAACTGCTGTTGTTGGGATGATGGATTCTGCTGACTTTGCAATAGGACGACTTGAAAAGGAACTGTCTCGCTCCAGGGCGCAGCATCGACCAGAGATTTACGCAGCCGTACTTGCCAGCGTCCCGGTTTCGGGGTCATCTCAGCCGGTGCGACCGCGCCGGCGGCCAGTTCATCCATCGTGACCAGCCAGACCTTGCTTTCGGGGACGACCCCTGGCGGAAGGGGCGGCTGATCGAGCCACGTGAATTCCACCTCAGCCCGGCCGCCCAGTGAACGCAGAATTCTTACCAGGATGGTTCCTTGAAGAAGGCGGTTGTTCGGGATTGGGCTCACGAGCTTAGGAGGCGCGACCATCATCGGCGCGATTCCCGGTTTTGGTGCCCCTATTGCCGGTGGATTGGCGCGATATTGAGCCGTGGGTGGTTTCGATTTCGGCAGGCCGGCGCGGCTGGCCTGATATTCCGTATTCAATGCGGCCCTCCGATCGGATCTGATGAGAGAGGTAAACGGAATGCCCTGCTCCGCCCGACGCAGAACCCGAAGGATCGTCTCCGTGATGGTTCCCGGCACATCCACGATGTTCGTGCAGGGTTGCGTCAGCCGGATCAGCCAAGGGTCCTGTGGGCATACCATGCTGGACTCGAGACCCATGGTGGCCCGGTTCACTCCCGTGGAGAGCATAATTCGTTCGTGCACCGCATGAGTGCCGATTTCGTATTTCCCCTCGGCTGTCCAGGGAGTGTCGCCCAGATGTATCTCGTTTCCGAATGTGCTCGCGCCGGAAGGATTCTGGTCTTTGAACCGACCGCAAACTCCCGTGATCCGATAGGTCGATTCGATCGGGCCGAATGATCCCTGGACATCGTTGATCACGCAGCGGGCGATCTCCGTATCTAGTATCAGGACATCTCCTGTGGCATGAGCCAGGGCAGGCGCAAGGCTCACGCTTAGCATCAGGCCGAATCCAATCAAGAGCGGCCTGAGCGGAGCCAGCGCGCTGCCTGCGCCATCAGATTCTCGGTCGCCAACGCCTAGCCGCGGAAAGCCTGCGCTGAGTTGTATTGGTCTAAGCGTCATGGTGGCCTCCTGGACAATCGGAATGCGACGCCTCTTTTTTCCGCTACGGCGCGAACATTTTGGGTGTTTTCTGAATCGCTTTATTGGTGTTCGTCACGACGAACTCGACCGGCGGGCTCCAACCGGTTTGTCGCGGTAAAGAAATCTGGGCACTAAGGCGATAGGTGCCGGGCACCGACACCATCCGAGAGGGATCCCTGCCGCTCCCCGGTGTGCCCCAACCCAAGTAGCCGGTGGGTGAGGCGGCCTCGGCAGCGCTCACGGGCAGGTTCGTGACGAGCCCCCAATTCCCCTGGCTGTCCCTTCGTTCCAGTTTCACCATGAATGAGGTCACCGCCATGCCCTGCGGAGGAATCAGCTTGATGGGGACCGCGTTGTTTTGCAGGAACAGCGCTCCCGCCGCCGGAGACAGGATGGTCGGGGCAATCACGGCCGGTCCCGGTTGCACGGCCTGCTGAAGCCGTTGGTTCTGTCGCTTTCTGGCGGCCTCCGCCGCTTCGGCAAGAGCCTGCTGTTCCGCCAGGAGATCTTTCGGTCGTTGAGCCACAAGAGCTGCGCGATCGTAGGAGAATCCGGTCGTGTTCGGCTTTAAGGTTTGTTCAAAGCCGCCTCGCAGATATGTGATGATATAACCGAGGGTTTGCACGTCTCCCCCAGTAGAGAAGGCCGGTTGCGTGCAGGCTGCTTTTCCTATGACCAGCCAGGGATCTTCCACGCAGGTGAGTCTGGTTTGGATCTTTCCCCGATAGGGCGGGTTACCGTTCAACGTGATGGTTTCTTCCACTTTCCCGGCTCCCTGTGCATAGGCCCCTTCGGATAACCAGGGGATCGGGATCACTTCCACATGGTCCTCATACTCCAGCCGTTGATCGCATCGTCCTGCCATGCGATAGGTGGACTTGGCGGCCGTGAACTTTGCTTGAATCGAGCTGAGCTGACAGTTGACCGTCGTCATGGGATAGATCCTCACGACAACGCCTGCAGCACCGGCTTGCCCGGCGATAGCCGACAGTATGAAGAACAGCACGATGCAGCGTTTCCCCTTCATGAGGCTCCTTCCTTCGTTCCCATGCAGCGGGGTTGAACCATCTCGCTTGCAGGTATCCCCTCCGGAGTTGTTCGGCTCATGACGATTCTGTTCAGGCCTTTCAGGGAAACGACCAATGGTATTCTCGAAAGCTCCCTCACCCAATCGAACGGCGTCCACCCTCTTTGCCGGATCGGACGCGCCTGTTTCAGCAGAAAGTGCGCCACGATTGCACCGAAGGGCGCGAGCAGAACGAAGAGATCTCCGGTCCGCGAGTAGACCGTGGCTCCTTCGCCCAGGGGAACGGCGGCGGCGGTGATTGACTCAAGGAAGCTTTCCGACGTGGTGACGACCACTCGGCCATAGCCATCGATCACTTGTGACGGTCCGGTGTTCGACGCGGTCACCACCGGCGTCCGAGTCTCCACCGCACGCATCACCGACATGAGATTGTGTTGTTTGGGCGCGGCAGTCGGCCCGAACCAGACATCGTTCGTCAGCTGCACCAAGAGCCGTGCGCCTCCGTTCACGGATTCGCGGGTCAGGTCTGAAAAAAGATTCTCCCAGCAGATCAAGGCGCCGACAGAAATCTGCGGCGTGAGGGGAAAGAGCTGGCCCCTATCACCCGGTGTGAGCTCCGTGACCCGTGGCGCAAGCCATTCCGGCCAGGGAATGACATCGGCATGGGGCAAGTATTCGGCGAACGGGACCAGCATGCGTTTGCGATAAGGGGGCGAGGGGGAGCCGTTCGGCTGCAACAGATGGGCGCTGTTGAAGGCTCGCCGGCCGATGCTGAGCAGACTGTCCCCCGTCGCGAACTTTTCCACCTCGGCAGCGCCCAGGATCAACGGCACGCCGGTTTCGCGGCTCAATCGCTGGAGGCGATCGAGCAGGGTCGGGTCGGACAGATCGCCCGGGATGGCGCTTTCCGGCCAGACGATCAAGTCGGGGCGCGACGAAGCGGCCTCCCGGGTCAATCGCTCGAGCCGAGCCAAGTTGGCGGCGCGGCCTGCTTCGGTCGTGCGCTCGCCGATTTGAATGTTTGGTTGAACAGCTGCGACCGTGATGCTCCCACCCGATGTGGGAAAGGAAAGTTCGGTCGCGCCCCACGCATGGGCCGTGATGAGGATGAGGAGGGCGGCTGTGGCGAGCCGCTGTTCCTGCTTCAGCCAGAGGGAAGCGAGCATGGCGTTGCCCGATGCGACCAAGAACGTGACGCCGTGCTCGCCGATCAGACTGGCGGTCTGCAGCAGAGGGAGATTGTGGTGTTGCGTCTGGGCGAGCGTGCCCCAAGGAAGTGCCAGAAACCCGGCATGACCACGGAGGTAGTCGATCAGCAGCCAGAGCACCGGTGCGCAGACCAGCAGGGGAATGTTCCGGCGGGTTGCCCAGGCCGTGGCCCCAGCCCAGATCGCCGGATAGGTCCCGACGTAGAGGGCCAGCACAGCGGCATGGCGCAGGTCGAAGCTGGGGACTTCGAACAGCCAGCCATAGATGCCGAAGCTGGCCAAGACTCCCGTCACCAGCCCGAGGGCGGCCGCCTGACCGGGGCTGAGTCCTTGCATGGCCAGCAGAAGCGGGACGAGAGCGACCCAGGCCAGCCAGCCGAGATCCGGCGAAGGGAGAGATAGGACCAGGAACGCGGCAGACAGCAGTGCCGCTACGGCACCTCTCGTGCGGTCAGCCACGCGCTGACGTCGATGCGCCGTCATCCCGACCCCCTCCTCTCGTCGGCCTCGGGCTCTCGCCGTTTGGATTCGGACTGTCTCCCCTTCGCGATCGTTGCCAGGTTGTCGGCTTACTCACCCGCCCCAAGTGAGTCTGCCGGCGATCGACAAAGGTTCACTCCGCTATTGCGGCTGGGCCGACGGCGGAATCAGTGCGTTCGTCCAGGCTTTGGCCGCGTTGGCGTCGCTTACCGCCGGTTTCGTGCACTTCTTGCCTCGCACGCCGTAGCTGATCGTGTTGGTCCGGATGGGGCAGGTGCCGAAGGCGGTGCCGAACTGGACCACGCCTTCTATTACCGTCAAGATGCTTTGGCCGTCCGGCTGCACTTTCAGATTGAATTCCGTCTCTTTCACCGCCGCCGTTGCCACTGGGGTCTCGACCTCAAACGCCTTCGGGCCGTCCCCCGCCGTCTTTGCCCACACCTCCCCCTGGCTGAGCCTGAGTATCCAGGTCGTCGGTTTGTCTTTCTGCCAACGCGAGATGATCTTGAACGTCGTTTCTTCGTTCAATGCGACGTTCACGCCCTGCTTGAGCTGGATGTAGGCCTGGCTGGAAGCATCGGTCTTGAGGACGTCACCTTCAAACAGCGGCATCGTTTTCCTGCCTTGCAATTGTTCCTGTACCCCGTCGGCGCGGATGATCGTCAAGGTACCGATGGCATTGACGGCCCATCCCACGGGGGCATTGGCGGCTGCTGCGAGTGATGCGATTCCCATGATTCCCGTAATGGTCATCGCGCCGATGATGAGTGATTTCTTCATGTCATTCTCCGTGCTCAGCATTCCGCGAGCCAGTAGTCGATAGGTTTCTTACGGGTCCGAAGCCGTCAGCCATACGCCTTGGCCGTCAGCTACGCCGTTATCTCGATACCACCACCCGAATCGGCTTGCGGCCGACCGGCACGGTGGCGAGATTCTGGCCTGTGCCGGTGTCGAGCACGCGAACCTCGTTGCCCTTGTCGTGCCCGACGAAAATGCGCGTGCCCTCGGGATTCGCCCAGATGCCGTTCGGTCCCTCGCCTACGGCGATTTCTTCCAAGACTTTGAGGTTCTTGGGGTCTGCGGGCACGACCGCCACTTTGTTGGTTCCACCGACCGTGACATAGACGTTGGGCCCCTGCATGCCCTTGAAGCCGAACGCGATCTGTTGCGGCTTCGCGCCGACTTCTAAGGTCCCCGCGATGTCTTGCGTCGCCGGATCGATCACATAGATGTCGGTTCCTCCGGTGTTCGTGCCCCAGATGTATCCCTTGGGGCCGACGACGAGGAAGTGAGGATTCGCGCCGACGGGAAGCGATTTGATGATCTGGTGCGTCGTGGTGTCGATGATGTCGACGGTCTTATCTCCTTGCGTGCTGACATAAGCGAACTTGCCGTCGTGCGAGAAGGTCAGGCCGGTCGGACCCTTGCCGGTGGGGATGGTGCCGACGATCCGGAAGGTATCCGTGTCGACGATCGAAATGTTGTTGTCCCCGATGTTGGCGACCCATGCTTGCTTGTTGTCGTTGGTGAGCGCGACGACGTGGCAGCGCTGCCCGGTATAGATCGAAGCGATCGTTTCCATCGTGCCCGCGTCCATGACCGACAGACGGCCGCTGGCGAGGTTCGTCGCATAGACGCGCCGCCCGTCACGCGACACCGCAAGATCATGGGTGGATTGATTCTTCGACTCGATATTTCCCACCGAGGCATAACTTGTCGCGTCGATGACCGAGACGTCGTTCGAACTTTCGTTGGCCGTATAAATGCGCGACGGAATGTCTATCGGCGCTTTGACGGTTTCGACCTCGGCGCAGCCTGCCAGGCTCATCAGCCCGACTACCGCGATGCCGATGCGTGACCATGATGACGACATAAAAATCCTCCTTACTGACCTATGAGTATGACGTATGAATGGGTGTGCCGTATTAGAGTGATGATGTCCGCTACCGCACCTGTCCTAGGACCAATTGTCCTTCCACTTCGCCTTTCTTGATCGGGTGCTGATTTTGTCCCGTGACCTCCGGCACCTTCTTCGAGACATACCCGTATGCTTCGTCGACGGTAATAATGCCGTCGCGATCGGTGTCGGCATTGCCCCGTAACCCTTCGAGCAAAAAGTACGTGAACACGCCGTGCCCCAGGTCTTCGCGTTCTTCGCTGACTTCGCTGGCCTTGCTGGCGCTCAGGACGATGCGGCCTTTGCCTTTCGAGAGGCGGCTCAGGAACGATTCGGAGACGACGGCACGGCGTGAGGCTGTTGCGAAGGTGCGTCCGGCCGTGGCACCGCTGTAGCAGGAGTCGCTGATGAAAATCACCCGCTCGGGCGCGAGACGGTTGAAGATCGTTTCGACTTCCCGCATGGGGAGGCCGGTCGAATAGAGGTCTTTCGGGTCTGCGTCGTAGGGGACGATGTATTTTTCCAAGCCGTCGTCGTCCGAGGCAGAGGCATCCGCCTCCGGCGCACCATGCCCTGCATAGTAGATGATCACGGTGTCTTTTTCCGCCGCTTTACGCTTCAGTTCCGTCCCGAGCGTGCGTTTCAAATTCATCAGGGTCGCGTGTTCGTTCAACAGCAGCGTGGCGTTCTCCGGTGGGACGCCGACATTGCGCATCAGGTAGTCGTGGAAGGCCTGCGCATCCACATCCGCGTAACGGAGCGGGTGGACCGTCTTATATTTCGAGATGCCGATGACGACGGCCCAGACCTTGGCGCGATCGACCTGGCGCACGACGCTGATGACTTTCTGCGCCGACAGGTTGTCGCGGTCGATGGCGGACACGACGATCTCGTTCTTGCCTTCCTTCAACGTGAGCCGTTCCGAAAACTCGAGATTCGGCTGCACCGCCGGAGCATCCGGCTTGACCGCGATCCCACGCGCCTCGCGCTGTGTCAGAAGCTGGCCGTTGACGCGGATCTCCACCCGCGCGATGCCCCGTTCGCTGGCGGCGGCGCCGGCGAGGAGAATTTTGTCCACCGTCACGTCCGCTCCATCGGAGGGGGAGGCCAGGGCGATGACCGGAGGGGCGTTCTGGAACAGCTTTACGACCGGCGCGCCGGCGATCGAGGGGATCGGCATGTCGCCTTCGGTTGGTTCTGCCGGTTCGCGCGCGTCGCGTTTGGCGATCCAGCCGGTTTCCTTCGGCGAGATCTGCACGCGCCACCAGTCGCCGAGTTCTCCCGTCACGGCCAGGCCCTGATCCTTGGCGGCTGAGGCGATCACGGAGGTGTCCGAGCCGGCGCCACTGTGGATCTTCGCCGACGGTTCGCTGACGGCGACCAGTTTATTGGTGGCCACAATATGCGGGGACGGCCGGTGGTCGACGGCGAGTTTGAGTTGTTCGTCCAAAGTCACGTTGAGGCTCCGCTCACGGATGAAGAGCCGTAGCGGCAGTTCATCGGCTTTGATGTCGCGTGCCACGATCAAGTTCACGCGGGCGGTCTTGGTTTCGTCGGGCCTGAGCGGGCCGAGGTCCACCGTGGTCTGGCTGAGGCGCGCATCGCGTGAGCCGGGCAGGCTGAGTTCGATCGTCGTCTGTTGGGCGACGACGGGGCCGACATTCTTCACGGTGAGCAACAGGTCGATGGCCTCGCCCTTTTGAATGCGACCGTCGCCGTTGCCGACCGACTGTCCGGTTCCGTCGTCCAGCAACTGGTGCCTGTACGCGAAGCGGGGACGAGGCTGACCCTTCAGGCTGAGCGCTGCTTGCAAGGGGGAGGGAACAAAACCGTTGTACTCCTCGAACTCCAGTGAGACCGGAATGGTCCCGTCGGATCGGTCGGCCGGCAGCGGGATCGTCACGGCATCGCTCACGGTTTGGCCCGGTTCAATTTTTCCGAAGTAAAACAGCAGGCCGTTCAAGGCTGGATCCTCGCTCTTCGTGCGGGCCTGGAATCGGTACAGCGGACCCTTGCCCTTGTTCGTGACGGAGACGGTGAGCGTGACCGGCCGGCCTGCCACGAGTTCCATCGGACGGATCGAGATCTCCGCTTCCGGCAACGGCGGGGGCGAGGGGACCGCGCCGATTTCATTTCCCCGCTGTTTCATCTTGTCGGCCAGGTTGGCTGCGACCGCCGCCGGGATGCTGGGTTGCAGGCGCGCGGTCTTGTCGCGGCCGCCGCTGGCGACGATGTTGCCGTCGGGAGAGAGGGCGACGGCGCGGACCGGGCCCTTGTGACCGGTGAGGCTGTGACGTTCACGGCCGGTCGCGACGTCCCAGACGCGCACGCTGCCGTCGGCCCCACCGGAGGCGAGGGATCGCCCATCCGCGGAGAAGGCAATGCCGTAGACGTCACCGGTATGGCCTGAGAGTGTGACGCGCTCTTGGCCGGCATCGAGATCCCACAGGCGGATCGTGCCGTCGGCGGAGGCGCTGCCGAGCAGATGGCTGCCGGGGGCGAAGGCGAGGGCATAGACGGCACCGCTATGGCCGGTCAGCACGCTGCGTTGCAGACCCGTGGCCAAGTCCCACAGACGGATTTGCATATCACTGCTCCCGCTGGCGACCAGTTTGCCGTCCGGCGAAAACACGATACCGTAGACCACGCCGAATTGGCCGCGGACTGATTTCAGTTCCTTCCCGTTTGCCGTATCCCAGAAGCGCAGGCTGCCGTCGTTGCCGCCGGTGGCCAATATTCTTCCGTCGCCGGAAAAGGCCACCGCCCGTACGGCGCCGAAGTTGGAGGTCACCGCACGGACCTCCTGTCCGGAGCCGATATCCCAGATCCGTACGGAGGTGTCGGCACTGCCCGACGCCAGGAGCTTGCCGTCGGGAGAAAACGTCAGGGCATGGACTGCGCCCATGTGTCCACGAAGAATTTTGAGGTCTCGTCCGGTTTCCGGATCCCACAATCTGATGGTTTGGTCGGTTCCCGCGGTGGCCAGCAGGCGGCCGTTCGGGGAGAAGGCAATGGTGAGAATGTCGCTGGCATGGCCGCTGAGCAGTCGCGGTGCCGCCTCGGTCTGGTTCGCCCAAGCCGGTGCCGAGAACCACGCGAGCAGTACCCACGCCACACTGGCCAGAAGCAGAGATGCGCGCATGGGGCTAACCTTCATCCCGAGTTCCCGGACACCCGGGATCGGGAGCCCTGCCGACGTTCTGATGTCCCGTCCCACCTTTGAGCGGTTCGTCGGCTGTCCGAGGTCGAAGGTTCATGGTCTTCGAAAGACGGCGTAGTCTATTTTTCACTCAGAACCAATGTCAATCAGATGCGGACAGGAGCAGGCATCAATACAAGTATTTGTACAACTCGGTCTTGCCCTGCTGGGGGCCCCTGACGTAGACTCACAGGTCATCCCGCGTGACCATCCCCTTCACCCAACCGCTCGTTCCGGGCTACGTCCGTGTATCCGTGGTGGATCACGACGGAGCACGGGTGGAGGGCACCTTCGAAGTGATTGAGGCCGCACCGCCGCCCCCCGATCAGGACCTTGCGCAAGCCGACTTGCCGGGGTCGCTTCGCACGTTGCTTGCCGCCGATGGCTGGGCCAAGCGCAGTCCCACCCAGTGGAGCTAGTATACGTATCAGTTCGTGGCACCGCTCGCGGACTCGTTCGATCCGGCTCGACTGTTGCGGGATTGCCTCGAAACGGTCGACACCTGTCACGATCGGTGAACCCCGCCGCCGCGTCCGCCTGCCGACGCGCTTCGGCAGGTTGTGTCCGGTGTGAGGCTTGGTTATGATGGCGCGAGTTTCCATTCCCAACATCTGTACCGAGGATGTTCGATGATCGTGACGAATCCGCACAGGCACGCTGGATGGTGGCTGGTGGGCCTGGTGCTGCTCGCCGCAGGCGGGTGCAAGCAGGAGGGGGGGGCTGCCCCCGCGATGCCGACCCCGCAGGTCGAAATCCAAACCGTGACCCTGCAAAGTGTGCCGGATGAGCCGGAATTTATCGGGCAGGCCGAGGCTTCCCGTCCCGTCGAAATTCGTTCCCAAGTCACCGGTATCATTCAGAGCGTGTTGTTTCCGGAAGGGCGCGACGTCAAAAAGGGGGCTCAGCTGTATCGAATCGATCCCGTGCCGTTCCAAGCTGCGTTCCAGAGCGCCCGCGCCAAAGTCGCTCAAGCTGAGGCGCGGTTGATTCAGGCCAAGCAGAACTTGGCGCGTGTCAAGCCGTTGCTGCAGGAGCAGGCGGTCAGCCAGAAAGACTTGGACGATGCCGTCGCCGAGGAATTGGCCGCTAAGGCTGCTCTCGAGGGGGCCAAGGCCGAAGTCGTGAAAGCCAACTTCGATATGAGCAATACGCTCATCACGGCGCCGATCGCCGGGTTGATCGAGCGCAGCCGGTTCTACGAGGGACGGCTGGTGTCCGCGCAAACGGATCTGCTGACGGTCATCCACCGCGTCGATCCCATGTACGTCGTGGTCAACGTGCCAGAAACCTTTATTCTGAAGCGGCGCCGCGACATTGAGATGAAACGCATTCAGCATCCAGGCGTCTATCAGCTTCGCGGCGTCCTCACGTTCATGGACGGGTCCGCCTACGAGCATGAGGGGGTCTTCGACCTGCTCGAGCCGGGTCTGCGGAGTGAGACCGGTTCGAGGCAGGCTCGCGTGAGCTTTCCGAATCCCGACCGCAAGCTCCTTCCGGGTCAGTTCCTCAAGCTGCGCTTTAAAGGCGACACGAAGACCAACGCGGTGCTGGTGCCTCAACGCGCGGTCCTGCAGGGACCGAAAGGACCGTTCGTCTATGTGGTCGGGGCAGAGGATAAGGTCGAGATGCATGATGTGACGGCCACCGATTGGCAGGGCGGGCAGTGGTTGATCGAAGCGGGGCTGAAGGCCGGCGACCGTGTGGTCGTGAACGGCTTGCTCCGCATCGCTCCAGGGATGCCGGTCAAGCCGGTCGAGGTGTCCGCGGCAGGTGCCCCTTCCTCGGATGCTCCGCCTTCTTCCGCGACGAGCCAGGACAAATAGTGACCTCGCATTTCTTCATCGAACGGCCGATCTTCGCCTCCGTCGTCTCGATCATCCTGGTCGTCCTTGGCCTCCTGGCCATGCAGTTTCTCCCCATCGCGCAGTTCCCGGACATTTCTCCCCCCGTGGTCCAAATCGACGCCGACTATCCCGGTGCGAGCGCCGAGGTGGTGGCCGAATCGGTGGCCCGGCCGATCGAGGTGCAGCTGCCCGGCATCGATCACCTGCTGTATTACGACTCGACCAGTACCAACGACGGGCACATGACCATCAAGCTGACCTTCGAGATCGGGACCAATCCCGACATCGCTCAGGTCCAGACCCAGAACCGCCAAAAGTTGGCCGAGCCGCAGTTGCCGCCTGAAGTCGTCCGCCAGGGCATTCAGATTCAGAAGACATCGCCGGATCTGCTTGCCGTCATCGCCCTGAGCTCGAACGATCCGCGCTACGACATTGTGTTCCTCTCCAACTACGCCATTCTCCGTGTCGTGGACAATCTCAAGCGACTGCCCGGCGTCGGCAATGCGATGGTGTTCGGGACACACAATTATGCGATGCGGCTGATTCTCGATCCGGTGCGGATGGCGCGTCTGTCGCTGACCCCGACGGATATTGCGACGATCGTGCGGGAACAGAACCGGGATTTTCCGGCGGGAACGCTCGGTCGTGAGCCGGCTTTGAAGGGGACCGAACTTACGATCCCCGTCATTACGAAGGGGAGATTGAGCGAGGTCAAGGATTTCGAAGAGCTGATCGTCCGTGCGCTGCCGGACGGCTCGATGGTGCGGCTCAAGGACGTGGCCCGGGTGGAACTGGGCGCCCAGTCTTACAACCTCGAGGGGCGATGGAACGGGCGGCCGAACACGTTTCTGCTGACGTTTCTTGCGCCAGGTGCCAACGCGTTGGAGACGGTGAAGCTGATCCGTCACGAGATGGAGCAGGTGGCGAAGACCTTCCCGCAGGGTGTGTCCTATGACATCCCCTATGACACGACGTTCTTCATTGAGGTGTCGATCCGCGAAGTCGTGAAGACGTTGGGCGAAGCCCTCCTGCTGGTCATTCTCGTCGTCTATGTCTTCCTGCAAAGCTGGCGCGCCACGATTATCCCGGCGGTGGCGGTGCCGGTGTCGCTGATCGGGACCATGATCGGTCTCGCCGCACTGGGCTTTTCGATCAACACGGTCACGTTGTTCGCGATGGTGCTGGCGATCGGCATCGTGGTGGATGACGCGATCGTGGTGGTGGAAAACGTGGAGCGCCACATGTCTCATGACCGGCTTTCCCCGCGCGAGGCGGCCAAGCGGGCGATGAGCGAGGTTACGGCGCCGGTCATTGCGATCGTGCTGGTGTTGGTCTCGGTCTTTGTGCCGGTGGCATTCCTCGGCGGCATCACCGGCGCGCTGTACAAGCAATTTGCCGCAACGATCGCGATGTCGGTCACCCTGTCGGGATTTGTCGCCTTGACGTTGAGCCCGGCGCTTTGCGCCGTGGTATTGAAGGCGGGGGAAGGTCCGCGGGGGCGTTTCTGGGACCTGTTCAACCGGTCGTTCGACTGGACGCAGATGTGGTATGCCGCGACGGTGGGGCGGATCGTCGCGCGCCCGTTTCTGCCGATCGCAGGCTTCCTGATCCTCATCGGACTCTCCCTGGGTCTTTTCCGCAGTCTGCCGCACAGTTTCCTGCCGGAAGAAGACCAAGGATACTTCATTACGGTCGTCCAATTACCGGATGGTGCGTCCAAGCAACGGACCGATGCGGTGCTGGACCGGCTCGAAAAATTCTTTCTCTCCATTCCGGCGATCCATTCGACCGACGCATTGTCCGGGCAGAACTTCGTCTTTGGGACCAGAGGCCCGAATGCCGCCACGATGTTCCTGCCTCTGCGCTTGTGGGATGAGCGGCCTGGTTCCCAGAATCACGTGAAGTCGCTGATCGGCGCCGCCTACGGCGAGTTCGCGAAAATTCCCGAGGCGCTGATCTTGGCGTTCAACGCTCCGCCGATCCGCGGCATCGGCGCCACCGGCGGATTTTCCGTTCAGATCCAGGATCCGAGCGGCGGCGACTTCAAGCACTTTGCCGAGGTGGCGCAACAGTTCGTGGCTCGCGCGCAGAAGGACCCGTCCATCGGCTTCATCAGTTCGACGTTTCGCGTCACGGCCCCGCGTCTCTATGCCCATGTCAACCGCGAGCGGGCCAAGGCCCTGGGGGTGCCGATTTCCGACATCTTCGATACGCTCCAAGCCTACTTCGGGAATTTGTACATCAATGATTTCGTGAAGTTCGGACGCGTCTATCACGTGCAGACCGAGGCGGATGCCGAGTTCCGATCCACGCCGCAGGATCTCTCGAAGATTTACGTGCGGGCGCAGACGCCTCAGGGAATCAATATGATTCCGATCGACACGGTCGTTACGCCGGAGTACACGAGCGGCCCGGATCCCGTGAACCATTTCAACGGTTACAACACCGCACTCGTGCTGGGCGCGGCTGCACCGGGCTTCAGTTCAGGGCAGGCGCTGGATGCGTTGGATCAGGCGGCGAAGGACGTGCTGGCACCGCAGGGCTATGGATTGGATTACAGCGCGATCTCCTTCCAAGAGAAGAAGGTCGGCGGGCAGTCGGGTATGGCCTTCGCGTTCGGACTGCTCATGGTTTTCCTGGTGTTGGCGGCTCAGTACGAAAGCTGGGTGGTGCCCTTCGCCGTAATTTTGGCCGTGCCGTTCGGCATCTTTGGCGCCCTATCGGCGGTGTGGATGCGGGGGCTGACCAATGACATTTACTTTCAGATCGGCATGGTGACCTTGATCGGCCTGTCCGCCAAGAACGCGATTCTGATCGTGGAGTTTGCGAACACGCGAGTCGAAGCGGGACGCCCATTGCTTGAGTCGGCGGTGGAGGCAGCGCGATTACGATTCCGCCCCATCATCATGACCTCCATGGCGTTCATCTTCGGCATGTTGCCGTTGGTGGTAGCGTCGGGCGCCGGTGCGGCCAGCCGACACTCGATCGGCACAGGTGTGTTCGGCGGGATGATCGCTGCCACGTTCTTGGCGATTTTCTTCGTGCCGTTGTTTTTCGTGTTGGTGCGGAAGTTGACCCGCCGTCGTTCTGAGGCAACCCAAGTCGGGCATGCGCCGGCGGAGGGAGGACACTAGAATGCGTCTCGGTCTTTTGGCGGTGCTTTCTTGGTTCTTCCTGTCCTGTGCCATGGGACCGGACTACAAGCGACCTGACGTGGGGACACAGGACTCATTTCGGCTCGCGTCCGCAGCGGAACCGACGTCGCTGGCGAATTTGCCCTGGTGGGAGCTGTTGAAGGATGCCGAGTTGCAGAAGCTGGTGCGCCTGTCCCTCGACGAGAATCGGGATCTTCGACGCGCCGTAGCGACTGTGGACGAGTTTCGGGCCCGCGCACTGGTGGCGCGATCCGACTACCTGCCGGGGCTGACCGCCACAGCCAACGCCCCGGTGTTTGGCCGGAAGAGCATTTTTTTGTTTCCCGGGTTTGCCAACCCCTTCAACTATTACCTTCAGGGTAGTTTGAATTGGGAACTCGATGTGTGGGGCCGTATCCGTCGTTCCAACGAGGCGGCGCTGAAAGATTTGCTCGCGCGCGAGGACAACCAACGAGCGGTGGTGCTGCAGTTGGTGTCCGGTGTGGCCGAGGCCTACTTCGATCTGCTTCAGTTCGATATGCAGTACGATATCGCCAAGCGCACACTGCAATCTTGGGAGGAGTCGGTCCGTATCGCCCAGGCCCGTTTGCGGCAGGGTATGACGTCGAAGCTGGATGCCGACCAGTTCGAGGCGGAGCGCGCCAATGCGGCGGCGCGTACGGCTGAATTGGAACGACAACGGGTGCAGAAGGAAAATCAGCTCAGCGTGTTGTTGGGGCGGAAGCCGTATCCCGTCGCTCGGGGCCGGTCACTGACAGAGCAGGTCATGCCTCCTGATGTGCCGGCCGGATTGCCGTCGGACTTGCTGCAGAGGCGACCGGATCTGATGCAGGCGGAAGAACAGTTGGCCGCGGCGACAGCCCGTATCGGCGCCGCCAAGGCGGAGCGGTTCCCGAAAATCAGCCTGACCGGAATTCTGGGCGTGGCCAGTCCCCAGTTGTCCAAACTGTTCACTGACCCGGCTTCGTATGGTGTGGCAGGGCCTTCTCTGGCAAGCCCGTTGCTGAACGCACAGATCTTGGGATTTCAGCAGGAGGCGGTGGAGGCGCAGGCCCGGCAGGCTCAGGCGCAATACGAACAGACGGTATTGACGGCTTTCAAGGAAGTCGAGGACGCCTTAATTGCCGTGAAGACTTCGCGCGATCAGCGTGAGGCCCAACAGGTTCAGGTGAACGCGCTGCAATCTGCGTTGCATCTTGCCGAACTCCGGTACAAGGGCGGTTTGGCGAATTATCTGGACGTACTCGTGGCTCGACGCAGCCTCTTCGATGCGGAACTTGCTCTCACCGGGACCCATCGTCTGCACCTGGTCTCCGTCGTGCAGTTGTACAAGGCCCTGGGTGGGGGCTGGAGCCCGGAGGGAACAGGCTCCCAGCAAGCCGCCTCCGCGGGCCGGAGTTAGGGGGTTCGAACGCGATACTGTCTTTGCCACTGGCATGGTCCTCTCCTTCCATTGATGCCGCTCCTCGCTCGATACATATCCCATCTCGCGCTGCTCTTCGTTCTGATGCCTGCGGCCACGTTGCATGCCAGGCTTCAGCCCGGTCAAGTTGTCGTGTTGGCCAATCGGAACAGTGCTGACAGCCTTGCCGTGGCACGGCACTATGCCATGCAACGGGGACTGACCCAACAGCAGATCATCTCGCTGGACGTGCCCTTGAGCGAGACGATTTCTCGATCAGACTACGAATCACGCATCGTGTTGCCCCTGCGCGCCGCGTTGCAGCGGACCGCGCTGGACACGAAGGCGCGGGCGTTGGTCGTGACCTACGATTTGCCGCTACGGGTGGGGGCTCCCATCTTGACCTCGGACGAGTCACGATCGCTCTCGGACGCAGGGTCCCATGTCCGGGCTGCCCGTGACCTGTTGGCCAAGCTGGAATCGTCGTTGCCCAAAATTGCCGTCACTGATTCCGTTCCGCCGCCTCCAAGCTTGCACGCCTCCGGGGAATCACCTGTGGCGGCGCAACGGGCGGCTCAGGACTTCGCTCGAATCGGGCAGGCCATCCAATCGGCGATTCATCGAGTGCAGGCACAAGCGGGCCATGCGGAGTTCTCCCGATGGGAGGAGGACCTCACTCGGTTGATCGTGCAATACGCCGGCCGTGGGGCTTTTTTGCCCGCGCGCCGCGATCAGCAGGAGCCACTGGATGTTGCGGTGCTCCGCCAGCAAGTGGAGGAAGGCGAGCGCATCCTTCGAATGCTCATGACGCAGCCGAGGAGCAGACAGCGGCATGAACTCTACCTGTGGGTGCAACAACTGTTCGGGTTGCAGGGTGTGTTGGCACTGGCCGCGGCGGAAGTGGATGCGCTGAACAGCGACCAGGCAGACGCCAGCTTGGACAGTGAATTGAGCCTGCTCTGGTGGGATCGATCGGATTATGCCGTCGCTTGGCGTACGCCCAATCCAGTCTATATCGATGCGCCGAAGACGGCGCCGGGCGGAAGCGACCCATTGCCTTTGCTGATGGTGAGCCGGATCGATGCCCCGTCGCCCTTGTTGTCGATGCAACTGGTTGATCGAGCGATGGAGGCGGAACGTCAGGGGCTGGCCGGCACTGTGTATCTCGATGCGCGTGGCCTCGCTCAGATCGATACCTACGGCCGATATGACGAGAGTTTGGGAGAGGTGGCGAAGCTATTGCGGGGACAGGGGACCTTGAGGGTTCGCCTCGACAACCGCGAGCAGCGCTTCAGTGAGCCGGGAGAGGCGCCGGACGTAGCCCTCTACATCGGATGGTACAGACTTCGTGCGTATGAAGTTGCCTTTGTTTTCCGGCCAGGCGCGATCGGGTACCACATGGCCTCTGCGGAGGCAGTGAGCATTCGCGCTGATGGAGAGCGGGGTTGGTGTCGGAATGCGCTCCTACGAGGGATCACTGTCACGCTAGGCTCAGTTGCAGAACCCTATCTGGATGCGTTTCCTGAACCGGCTCAATGGATTCGCCTCTTGGCAAGCGGACGCTACAGTTTGATCGAATCCTACTACCTGGCCAATCGTTACGTGAGCTGGCGCATGACCCTATTCGGTGACCCACTCTACAACCCGTGGCAAGGGCGGAGCATTCGACTGGGTAAAGCAGATGAGGACTTGCCCATTCCCCCCGCAGACAGGCCGATTGGAGACCCGGTGGCGATGCGCGGCGCGTTGCGGCAGAAGCAGGATGCCCTCCGTGTCAGACTGGACCAAATCCTTGGCGAAGTTGCGCGACACGCGCAGCCGGGGCCATGAACAGGATGCAGCGCCTGCCGCGGGGCCGTTGTAGGGAACTCGTATGTGAATGGCGTCTAGCGAAGACGGCGTGTCCGATGCGAACTCGTGCGTATGGCGGGGAGCACGGCGCCCGCGAATGTCCCTCCAAGCAGTGCCATTAGCAGTATGGTGAAACTGCTCACGACCCAGGCGATCGGAGGCTGTAAACCGAAGACAACATTTGTGGCGCTCATGATCCATAGGGTTACAGCCACCAACCCGAGGTGGAGAGGACGGCCGCTCGGCAGGCGCATTGCCGCAATAGCAAATCCCAATGCGCCGGACAGGACATTCAAGATAAAGGCTGCATCAGGATGTTCCCCCAGGTGCCAGCCTCCTATTGCAGCCCCGAATCCAAAGAGGAAAGTCAGGCCATACACGATTGTCGCGTCCCTCAGCACGATGGAAGGGCGATTCATGGCTTCACCTGGTTCGTAGCATCGTTGACACGCAAGCGAGTTGACTCTAGCCGCCGGAGAATCAAGAACAGCAGGGTGGGGGGAGTCCGGTTCGACGAGAGGTCCCGGAAGGTTGCTTTTTCATACTTTCAATGAGGGGGTGCTCCATTTGACGCTCCTTTCGACCTGACGGCCTCGCCCGCGACGCGCCAGCCCTGTGTGATCACGATACCTATGTTGATTGGTACGAGACCTCTGTGGTCGTGCGGCCAATCGAGGGAGTGTAGGGCGCGTTGACGGCGCCGATAATTCCTCATTGGCTGCGGTGAGACCCTCCTCCGAGGGATTGTGAGGACGGCGTTTCATCGCGAGGTGTGAAAGGGGAGTTGATGATCCTGCGAACAGGCAGATCGGAACTCCGGATCTGCCGCAGGCGAACCCGGGCAATGCCTGCGGTCATTTAGAGGTCGTGAAGGTTTCTCATGCGGGGACGAGGCGGGCGTTTTGGCTCCGGCGGGTGAGGGCGAAACTTACCGACAATCCATCGATACGAGGCGTCGAGTACATCGTCGAGCGCGAGCACAATCGCTCCGATGACAAAGAGTCCCACCACCAGAGCGAATTCAATGTTGATCGTCATGTCCAGTTGTGCCTTGCCACGTGCACGGTTGCCGAGAGGGTTCGGCCGGGAGTCTACCGGTGGATCGATACAGCCCCCGGCCTTGAAGCCCAACCCATCAGGCTGCGATTCTCGTGAGCGCCTCCGCTCCCAGCGGGACCGCTTCCCCTTGAGCCGCTGGAACAGCCGGAGCGGTTTGTTGAAGACGAGCTGCCTGGGCGTCGCGGTTCTTTTCAAGAACACTGTCGTGCATATGGCCGCAGTTCATGCAACGCCATGTCCGAGTCCACATCGGCCCGAAGGATTCTTCCATGTCCAACATGAAATCTTCGACCATGCAGCCTTTGCAACGGGAACAGCTCATTGGGGCCTCCTTTGTTCATTCCGCTAGCCATAAGCCTAGATGGAAATGCCGGATGCCGGTAGACCAGAAGGGAGTACCTCGTAGGAGGGAGCCTCGATCAATAGGCGAGGGCTATGGTATCGTCAGGGCTCTTCCGAAGGTTCTTCGGTGCGAGCGCACTCAGACGGCTTTTCCAGTGCACTGTTTAGAAAGGCCTTGATGGCCGAGAGGCTGGCTTCCGGCATGGCCGTCACGCTGAGGCCGAATTCACGCCCATTGACCCATTGCACTGTTGCGGACTCAACCTGGACGGGATCGGGGCTTGTGGGGAGGAAGATTCGCAGCGAGAGTGTGGTGCCCACGGTTACCGGATGGTCTCCAATGACTCGCCAACCGCCGACCGAGACGTCTCGGACGCTGCCTGTTCCGCTTACCTGTGCCCCGAGGTAATACAGGATGCATCGCGTCTTGGTACGCCCGTAGGACCGGAGTGTAAAGTGTTCCGCCATGGTTCCCGCCTTTCACTAGCGTCGATCGGCTTGCCGCGGTGATTACTCCGCTGCGGTAATCGTGATCTCGGTATGGGGCTCTGCGAACTCCATCTGGAGGGGAAAATGAGTGTCGAGAAAGCGTGCAAGCCGCTGGCGATCATCGCTGTCCATGATCAAAAGTTCCACGCCAAAGCGGTTTCCACTGACCCAAGTCACAGCTGCAAGCCGTATGGATACCGACTGGGGTTCGTCCGGGAGGGAGAGCCGGACTGCGAGGTAGTCCCCCTCAATCAATGTGTCGTGGCTGCGGGGTCTTGTTCCGCATGAACTCTGTTCGAAGATCGCACCTCCACTGGCACGGCCCACTTCGTTCTGGGAGAGTGCGCAATGGACCAAGAACGGGGGAGTCGAGCGGCATCTCATATAGTCCTCAAGGCAATGTGGTGGAATCTGCTGGGGCAAAGCGTAGCCCGACGGTGGGAACGGCGGTAGTCCGCGAAGAAGGTACTTCCAAGGAAGGGAGTCGATCTCTCCGATCGTTCGCTGTCCCTATTTAAAATCGGTAATGTCTAGCCCGGATGTTGGGGACGCTACGATTCGAGCAGCTTCCCATTCAGATAGAGCACAAACAGCAGTTGTTTTCCCCACGCCGATGCACGAATCGGCTGACAACAGTGCTGGAGGGTTCTGTGCAGTGAATAGAAGAGGAGGTTTGAAAACAGCGGCGTACTTCGCCCACTATTCAGAAGACTGTGAGCGGCCAATTGCTCGAAGGGTCTATATCTATAGCGGGAGGCTGTCTGGAGTTATATTTGATGGAGAAGCTTCTCGTGGATCGGTTGGATGAGCGCAGGTGGCTTTCGCGAAGGAAGCTCTATGGTGGTGTCCCCAACGGGATTCGAACCCGTGTTGCCGGCTTGAAAGGCCGGCGTCCTAGGCCAGGCTAGACGATGGGGACGCGAGGCAGAGTGAACGTAGGGTCAGATTCATACCACATTCCGCGGAGAAGTGTCACTAGGCCTTCTGTCCACTGTACAGGGCCCGTCGGTCTGTTGACGCCTTCTGGGCCCACACAGTACTCTTGCCGCATGGATCCTTTGTTGCATGATCAGCCTGCCAGTCCGCTGGGCATGGGTATTCCCGAGCAACGGCCTCACGGCTCCCGGTTCAGCCTGCTCACCACCGACGATCTGCACCTCTTCAACGAGGGCTCGCACTTTCACCTGTACGACAAGCTGGGTGCGCATCCGGTCACGGTAAACGGCGTCGACGGGACTTATTTTTCCGTATGGGCCCCGGAAGCAGAGACGGTGTCCGTCTTTGGGACTTTCAACCACTGGGATCCAGACCGACACCTGCTTCACCCCTGCCAATCCTCAGGGATTTGGGAGGGCTTTATTCCAACAGTGGGGAAAGGCGCGCTCTACAAATTCCATATCCGTTCACGGCACGGGAGTGTCCGGATGATCAAGGCGGATCCCTTCTCGCGTTTTAACGAGATTCCCCCAAAGACCGCATCGATCGTGTGGGATCTCCAGTATACGTGGCGGGATCAAGAGTGGATGCAGTCGCGGGCACGGAAAAATGCGCTGGATTCGCCGATCAGCATTTACGAGCTGCACCTGGGATCGTGGATGCGGGTGCCTGGCGAGGGCCATCGCTCGCTGAGCTATCGGGAAATTGCACCGAAGTTGATCGACTACGTGAAGCGTTTGGGGTTTACCCATGTGGAATTTCTCCCCCTCATGGATCACCCCTTCTTTGGTTCGTGGGGATATCAGACTACGGGCTATTTTGCACCGTCGGGTTGCTACGGCACGCCGCAAGACCTCATGTATCTGATCGACCAGCTGCATCAGCACGACATCGGCGTGATCTTCGATTGGGTCCCCTCGCATTTCCCGACCGACGAGCACGGGTTGAGCCGGTTCGACGGGAGTTATCTGTTCGAACATGCCGACCCCCGGCAAGGGTTTCATCCGGACTGGAACACGGCGATCTTCAATTACAGCCGAAACGAAGTCCGCAGCTTTTTGATCAGCAGTGCGCTGTTTTGGATCGAGCAGTACCATATCGACGGCCTCCGGGTAGACGCCGTGGCCTCCATGCTCTATCTGGATTATTCGAGGAAGGAAGGCGAGTGGGTTCCGAACCAGTATGGTGGACGGGAAAATCTTGAGGCGATCGCGTTTCTCCGCCGGCTGAACGAAGAGGTCTATCGCCGTCATCCGGACGTGCAGACCATTGCGGAAGAATCCACATCCTGGCCCTCAGTGTCTCGCCCGACCTATACCGGCGGCCTTGGCTTCGGGATGAAATGGGACATGGGATGGATGCACGACACGCTCGAGTACATGGCGCTCGACCCGGTGTATCGCAAGCACCACCATAACAATTTGACCTTCCGCATGCTTTACGCCTTCCATGAAAACTTCGTCCTGCCGCTCTCGCACGACGAGGTCGTGCATGGCAAAGGATCTTTGCTGGGGAAGATGCCCGGCGACGATTGGCAGAGATTTGCGAACTTGCGCGCGCTCTTCGGCTATATGTTTGCTCAGGCGGCCAAGAAGCTCATTTTCATGGGGGGTGAGATCGGACAATGGCGGGAGTGGGCTCATGACGACAGTGTCGATTGGAATCTGCTGAATTACGCTCCACACAGCGGGCTGCAACGTTGGGTTTCTGATCTCAATCGGCTCTATCGTCAGGAACCGGCCCTCCATGTCCACGATTTCGATGCGCGGGGTTTCGAGTGGGTGGATTGTCACGATGCCGATGCGGGTGTGATCAGCCTGCTGCGGCACGGGCGTCCGTCAGATCCCAGCATCCTCGCCGTCTGCAACTTTACGCCGGTTGGGCGATTCGACTACCGAGTCGGTGTGCCGAAACCGGGGTTTTGGGCCGAAGTGCTGAACAGCGACGCCCCGATCTACGGCGGGACTGGGTTGGGCAACCTCGGAGGGAAGCATGCGCAGCCGCAGCCTGCGCATGGTCGCAGCCACTCGCTGTCCCTAACGATTCCGCCGCTCGGTGTGCTCTTTTTCAAGCCGTCCTCGTAAGCCCCGAGACTCGCCTTTCCCCGTATGGCTGCGGTAGGATGATCGTCGATCACGGCACCTCGCACCCCACCCTCAAATCGACCGGAAGGAGGCCCTCATGGTGACCGGCCCTCGTGCAAGGTCCTGCTGGCACGTATGTCTGGTTATTGCTGCCGCGTTGCTGTTCGTCCAGTGCACCCACGACGTTCACGAGAAGCGAGCGGATACCATCAAGGACCATGTCGAAGCGTTTTACGACCATCTCAGGCACGATCGCGTTGCCGCGGCGATGCGGGAGAATGAAGCCATTGAGCAACTCTCTTCTCAACTCGGTGACACCATCCGGCGGCGGGTGAATCAACCCGGTACCAATCAGATCGATCGGGAATGGATGGACCTGCGGACGGCCAATGAAACCGCCGCGCAAAATTGGCTGGCGCTGGGCCAATACCTCTCGATCAAGAAGCAGTATGCTCAGGCCAGATCCACCTATCAGCGTATAGTGGACACGTACACCGGTCCGACCGAACGGACGTATCGGGACCAGGCCGAACGAGCCATTCGGGACTTGGACATCCTGGATCCAGCGGTGAGATCCCACTGAATCACCACTAGAGCCAATGCCTTTCCGAGAACGAACGAGACGATTCCAGACTGCCTGTGTGATCACAATCACCATCTTGGTGAGCGGGTGCGTCCATAAGATTCATGTGCTGCCGACCTCGAGCGAGTCGGCCGGCGTCTCCATTGTCGGGACTGCTCAGGTGCAAGTCCCGTTTCTGGCCTTGGAGGGTCCTGACCACATGCCAGGGATCGTATTGCTGGAATGGTCTTCGAAAGACCTACAACAGGCGCTGGTGGGATACCTCAATGGACGACAGACTTTCACCACGACGGGAACGGCCGCGGGGGACTGGTTGCTCTCCGTCAAGGGGTGGTTGACCATGCGAGCGCCGGACCGATATCTGTACCGAGTACATTTGGAGGCTGACCTGTCACGGCCAGGCCGCCCGGTTCTGAAAACCTATTCGGCCGACGGGGAAGCTATGGGGAGTTCGGTCCGATGGCTGACGGCTTCGGACCAGGAGCCGATCGCTACTGCAACGAATCAAGCGATGCGCGAGCTCGCTGCTCAGCTGGAAGCGGATAAGGCAAGGCTCACCGATGCACCGCTTCCACGTTAGAACTCTGATGGTCCGCTCCATGAGGGTTCTCCTCATTTACTCGACGCAATGGCCCCTGGCAATGAATTCGTCCAAGATCTAACTCCGCATTTGTACCTGACGGAAAATTCTGACAGGCAACTCCTCGCTACGTATTCAATCAGATACGCCCACGTATCCCTTCCGATACAACTCGCTTTCCCACAGCGTGCTGATGTCACTGGCCCTCAGGGCCTATCCGAGGCAATCTGCCCATTTACAGGGTTTTATCTGGCGTCGGTTTCCCAGATGCCGGGTTGCAGGATTGGCATCCCCTTTGCTGTGCGGATACCGGACAAGTCGGGTGGTCAACCGAGTTGAACCTCCGGCGTTACCACGGAGCAAGGAATTGACGGTCGTCCCGCCGGCCCATCAGGTCGGCATGGAGTGTGGCGTGCCAAAGCGGCTGATCGTGTGCCTGGATGGCTCCTGGGACGTGCCCTCTGATGTTTCGACTGTTCCCCCTCGAACCGCGCGCCTGTCACTCGACCCCACCAATGCATCCTGTACGAGTGAGAACCCCGCGACCAACGTCCGAAGGTTCTACGACTCGGTCTTGCCGCGCTCACACAACGGATGGCCACAGACCAAATGGTATGACGATGGAACCGACCTCCCCTGGCTGGGACGATATCGGGACGGGACGTTCGGCTACGCTTTGGACCTTCAAATCCTGCAGAGCTATGCCTATCTGGTCACGCTCTATGAGCCGGGAGACGAAATATTCCTCTACGGATTCAGTCGCGGAGCCTATGTGGCGAGGACGCTCACCGGGCTGGTAGGGACCTGTGGACTGATTTCCCCATCGCTGATCGATGCCCAGCAACTCAATCGCGTCAAGGACCTGGCTCTCTCGAGTCCGTCGAACCTGGCGACATCCTATGAATTGACCCGGAGCCTCAGGGAGTTGGTGCTTCATCCGGGTGATCATCTACTCACGGAGGCGTATCGGTTGTACCGCAATCTGGGACACGATGCCCACGGGCGGGCCTCCGCGTCGTTCCGCTCCCAGGCGGGACAAACTGCGAGCATTGCGTTGCTCGGTGTGTGGGATACGGTCGGCCCATTGGGGATTCCGACGAAAGCCCTGAAGTGTCTAAACGACCATCGGTATAATTTTCACGATACGGACCTCAGCATTACCGTCAAACGCGCCTACCACGCCCTGGCGATCGACGAACACCGGTCCGACTACAATGCCACCCTCTGGACTTCTCCGACTCGCGACGGGCAGATCCTGGAGCAGCGGTGGTTCTCGGGCTCACATGGCGACGTTGGTGGTGTCTATCGGGAACGGGAACTGTCCGACCTCTCATTGTCGTGGATTCAGCGCCGATCGGTCGAGGCAGGGATTTCCATCGAAGGCGCGAATTCAAAGTACGAGCCGAACCCGTTGGGCCAACTCCACGATTCGTTCTCGGAAGGATTCCGGGGGCTCCGGCGATGGCTCCATTCCCGCTTCTACCGGCCGGTCCTGCAGACAGGCACTGGAACCGAAGTGTTGGATGAGTCCGTGCGGATTCGCTTGCTGAGGGATTCCAACTACCGTCCCAATAACGAAGGGCTCAGATCGGCCATGACGTTCGCCGATCGACGGTAATGAGCCGCTGCCAGTCTGTCCACATCGGCACGTTGTAACGGGTTGTTGGTAGCGGCGAAGGCCTTCTTCGATTCCAACAATTCCCGCGCTGGATGCCGGAATCTCCTCGATCTCCTTACCACCTCAGAACACGGCCTTTCGACTAATCCTTCTCATTCGCGACTCTGATCACCAGCCTGTCATGTAGGCTGGTCGCCTGTAGTTGGGGTTGGGTGTCCTACCCCTAAGGAGAATCATGCCCACCGTATCTCATGAGGCTCCCGTCCACCGAGGAATGGCGAACCTGCCGCACTGGTCCTATTATCGCCCCATTTGCATGGCCTGCCACGCGATGCTTAGTCAGCCAGACTGTCACGCACAGGAATCGAGGCTGGTTGAGCAACAGCAGAGGTGGTTTATTTCAGAGAGGAGGCGTGATGGCGGAAACGACTGAGTCGAATCAATTGCAGAAGCAATCCTCGGTGATTCCTGTCCGAATGAACTCTTCGGGCAATCAAGTCAGCCCAGTGCTGGCCAATCTCACGAGCGTCAGCATTGCTCAGGGGCTGGCGCATGTGGAGTTTGCGTTTGTCGACCCGTCGGTGCTCGCATCCATCGCACAGCGGCGAGAGCAGGGCGGCCCTCTTCCCCAAGAAGTTCCCGGCGTACTCGCTACACGAGTGGCCTTGCCACTTGAAGCCGCAATCCACCTTCAGCGGCAATTGACTCGACTGCTCCGGCAAGCGAGCGTCAAGGACCCAGCCACCTCCTAACCAACTCCTTACCCAGTAGCGAGTGATGACGATGGATGCCACTGCCAACCCGCCAGGCTTGCCCGAACAGGATTCGGGGCTTATGTGTTTACTCCTACTCGCCCGTTTCCACAGTTTGCCTGCTGATGGTGGGCAACTACGACATCAATTCGGCGAAACGAGACGGCTGTTTGATGTCCACGCGTTGCTTCGAGCAGCCAAGCACCTAGGCTTGAAGGCTGGAGTCCGGAGAGTCACATCGGCTGAGTTGGGCAAGGCTCCGCTCCCTGCGATCGCCTGCATGCAGAACGACCAGTTCGTCGTGTTGGCCAAGGTGGAGGGGGATAAGGTTTTGATTCACGACCCACGACAACCTCGCCCTGTAGTCCAAGCACGGGAGGACTTCGTCCAGAATTGGATAGGTAATCTCATACTGGTAGCCAAACGGGCCGGGTTTCGGTCGGACGACATTCCCTTCAATCTTGCCTGGTTCATTCCTGCGGTGATGAAGTATCGCCGTCTGCTCGGCGAGGTGCTCATCGCGTCACTCTTTCTCCAACTGTTCGCCCTCCTCACGCCGCTGTTTACCCAGGTGGTTATCGACAAAGTCCTCGTTCATAAAGGATTCATGACGCTTCATGTCTTGGCCGTCGGAATGGTCGCGATGGCCCTGTTCGATGCCGTGCTGAGCGGTTTGCGCAGCTACTTGTTCGCGCACACGACAAACCGTATCGACGTTGGCTTGGGGGCTCGGCTATTCAGGCACGTTCTTGCGCTGCCCCTGGCCTATTTCGAGACCAGACGCGTCGGCGATACCGTGGCTCGCGTTCGGGAGTTGGAACAGATTCGCCAATTCCTGACCAGTAACAGTGTGACCGTAGTACTCGATGTCCTCTTTACGATCGTATTCCTGACGGTCATGTGGTTCTACAGCCCCACACTCACGATCGTCGTCATCGCCTCGCTGCCGTTGTACGCGATTCTGTCCCTCGTCATCACGCCGATCATCAGGACCCGCCTGAATGACAAGTTCAATCGCGGCGCCGAAAACCAAGCGTTCCTTGTTGAGGCCGTTTCCGGCATCCAAACCGTCAAGGCCATGGCAGTGGAGCCACCCCTACAGCGGAGATGGGAAGAGCAACTTGCTGGCTACGTAACGGCCAGTTTCAGGGCCATGAACCTCATCACCATCGCGAGCCACATCGCCTCATTCGTACAAAAGGCCACCACCATCGCGTTGCTTTGGCTCGGCGCCTATCTGGTCATCGGAGGTGATCTCAGTATCGGTCAGTTGATCGCCTTCAACATGTTGGCGGGGCAGGTCACGGGCCCGCTTCTTCGGCTGGTGAATCTCTGGCAGGAATTCCAACAAGTGGGGATCTCGATCCAGCGACTGGGAGATGTACTCAATACCAGACCCGAGCCAGCCTACAACCCGAGCCGAACGACCCTACCGCAAATCGCCGGGCAGGTTATTTTCGACGACGTAACGTTTCGCTACCGTTCTGATGGAAGGGAGGTTCTCCGCGGGGTGTCATTAGCCATTCAGCCTGGTCAGGTCATTGGAATCGTCGGCCGCTCCGGCTCCGGGAAAAGCACGATCACGAAACTCATTCAGAGACTGTATCTGCCGGAAGCGGGACGTGTGTTGGTCGATGGTGTCGATCTTGCGCAGGTCGATCCTGCCTGGCTCAGGCGACAGGTGGGTGTCGTACTGCAGGAAAACTTTCTGTTCAACTGTTCGGTTCGAGACAACATTGCGTTGACGGATCCCGGCCTGTCTATGGATCTGGTCATTGCCGCCGCCAAGTTGGCTGGCGCCCATGAGTTCATCCTCGATCTCCCGGAAGGGTATGACACCATCGTCGGGGAGCATGGTTGCGCCCTTTCCGGTGGTCAGCGCCAACGGATTGCCATCGCCAGGGCGCTGGTCGCCAACCCGCGAATCTTGATTTTCGACGAGGCTACCAGCGCGCTGGACTACGAATCCGAAGCCATCATTCAACACAACATGACACAGATCTGCAGAGGGCGAACGGTGATCATCATCGCCCATCGGCTGAGTACGGTCAGACCTGCGCATCGCCTCTATGTCATTGACCAAGGTCAACTCATCGAGCATGGCACGCATGAGGAATTGCTGAAGCGAAACGGCATGTATTCCAGACTTCATCAGCATCAGGAGGGACGAGCGGCGTGACGATGCAGGGCCTTAAACAACGACTGGATCTGTGGCGGGGAGCCTGGCAGGCTGCTGGCAGCCGCTCCCTACGTGCCGCTCCCTCTTATGCAACGGTAGAGTTTCTTCCGGCGGTGCTGGAGGTGCAGGAAGCGCCGCCTTCCCCCGTCGGGCGGGGCGTTCTCTGGACGATTATGCTGGTGTTCGTATCGGCAGCGCTGTGGTCTTCGCTCAGTTTTATCGACATTGTGGCGGTGGCACCGGGCAGGATCATTCCAAGCGGTCATTCCAAGACGATCCAGCCCTACGAGACCGGTGTTGTGGCGGCAATTCACGTCCAGGATGGACAGATAGTAAAGCAGGGTGAGGTGCTGATCGACCTGGACGCTACCCAGAACGGAGCCGATCGTGACCGCGCGAACAATGAATACCGTGCGGCACTGGTCGAGGCGGCACGGCTGCGCGCTCTGATAGCCGGCCGGGGAACATTCACTGCGCCTTCCGAGAGCGACCCTCAGTTGGTGCACTTGCAACAGCAGTTGCTGCGTGACCAATTGGCGGAGTTTGCCGCACGAGTAGATGCGGCGCGACATTTGATCGACCAGCGGAAAGCATCCGTCGAGGCTACCAAGGAAAATATTCGGCGTTTGGAAGCGACGGTCCCCATGGAGACGGAGCGCGCGAAGGCTTACAAAAAGTTGCTCGATCAGCAGTTCGTCTCTAAGATGGATTATCTCCAATTCGAACAACAGCGCATCGACAGGGCTCAGGAACTGGCAGGGCAACGGAGCAAGTTGCGGCAGGACCAGGCTGCGCTTGCCGAGTCGGAGAAGATCTATCGCGCCCTCATCTCAGAATTCCAGCAAACCAAACAAGCGGAACTCTCCTCGACGGAAACAAAGTCGGCGTCGTTGTTGCAAGACGTCCGTAAAGCGGAACAGAAGACCGAGTTGCAGCGGCTGGTCGCCCCGGTCGATGGGGTGGTCCAACAACTCGCCATCCATACCGTGGGTGGAGTCGTCACCCCGGCGCAGCCGCTCCTCATTCTCGTGCCACAGGACAACCCTGTGGAGGTTGAAGCCCAGCTTGAGAACAAAGACATCGGCTTCGTCAGGGAAGGCCTGCCGGTGGAAATCAAGGTCGAAACCTTTCCCTTTACTCTGTATGGCACCATCCCAGGGAAAGTCTTGACTGTGTCCGACGATGCCGTGCCGATCGACAAGGACAAGGGCGGATTGATCTACGCGAGTCGAGTCAGCATGGACCGGTCGACGATGGTAGTTGAAGGCAGGCAGATTCATCTCTCCCCCGGCATGGCGGTGACGGTGGAAATCAAAACCGGCCGGCGGCGAGTGATCGAGTATCTGCTCAGCCCGCTGCTGAAGTCAGTGGAAGAGAGCATGAGGGAGCGGTAGCAAGGAAGGCACGGAGATGAGGCAACAAACCTTCACGGAAGAGGGTTGGCCATGAAGTGTCGCATGGGGCGTATTCTGATAGCGGTCATTTGCGCTGGCATGGTGATGGGTTGTCTGGCGAGCGACAGCTATGCAGGACTGTTTGCGAAGGAAGAAACTCCGGGAGAGCGATTCCGGAAGGCAATCGCAAAGATCAGGGCGAATTGTGAGAGCCGGAAGTTAGCTCCGGGAGAAGTCTGCGGGGAAGTGGCGAAGCTCAAACCGGCGGATCCGTTGGCAACGGAAGAAGGGCGGTTTGCACATTCAATTCAGATTCCGAATCCTGTTCCGGCGGAGAGTGGGTACAAGCCGGGGATGACCTCCGAACAGTACTTTGAATATCTCTGCAAAACCGAGGCGGGGGAGTTCATCTACAAGACGGTGGATAACGTGGATGGGCTCTACATGATGCGGCCACGAAAAGAAGCGACCGATGATGAACTCAGCCATCTATATGCGTTGGAGGATCCGTATGGACACACGAATGGCGAGGCCACAATGGGCGAGTATAATTTTGTTTCGCCGAATCGATACGTCTATTTTGAGCGGCCAGCTCAACCGCCTAGATTTAACGAGGTGATTCGGCGGTTTGGTGGAGATAAGACCGATCAGCAGAAACTCGAGGGGTATGAACGTTTTACCGGCTATGATTCACGGCATCTAGAATCCATGAAAAAAGAACCAACTCAAAACTTAAGAAGCCGTTATGGATTCACATGGCGCGGAATTACCAGGCCACAAGACCGCGAACTAGGGATCGCCGGAGGAGAATTGATAGTTCTGGACCTGGAGACGAAAGAAGTGCTGGGAGTCCGACGTGGATATATCCGCAGCGGAAATATGAAAAATCTAACAGGTATCTGGTGGCTGACTGGGCAAGCCTGTCCCACCTACGGCTATCGAGGTGGGCGCAACAAGGATTTCGATTTTTCCTATTGGTTTATCGGCAAGGCGCTTAAGCCAAGAAACTATGAGCAAAGCTTCAAGGAGCTGACCAATGGTAAATGAGAGTTCAGCGTGGCTCAGGTTTGCGATCCAACAGATGGCGGCAGAAAGCTACTTGAATGGAATTAATCTTCAAGATCCAGCCGCAGTAATAGGGCGCTTAGTTGACGGCAACAATAACAGCGAAGTCATTCCGCCCAATCTGTTTACTGGCATGACCCGCTTTGTGAATTTGGCCGGAGTGCCGAATGCCAATCAGATTGCCGGCAGCGCCCAGGCATTTGTCGCTCGCTACCAAGTCATCGACCACCATGCCAGCGACGCTACGGGATTCAGTGCGACACTTGTTAAGGATCTGAGCGATCCGACCGGTAAAACCTTCACTCTTTCCTTCCGCAGTCTCGAATATCAGAACAAGGATAAAGGCGGAGATTGGGAGCGGGATGGACTGCCGGGAGCGGCAGGAGAAATAGCCGGAATGGGTTTCGCCCTGGCACAACTTGTGAGCATGGAACGCTACTATCGCGATCTCAAGGCGAATCCGGAAAAGCTTCCGCCGGGAGCAGTCCTAAATATAACAGGGTACTCACTGGGTGGCCATCTCGCCACCGTTTTTACACAGCTCCATGCCGCAGAAATTGCGGCCACGTATACGTTCAATGGAGCTGGGCGCGGCGGGATCAGTGGCGGAACAAACGGGTTGTCTGAAACCGAGCGAATTCGGGAGATGCTTGAATTTGCAGAAAGTGAGATCCTTAAGTGGGATTCAACGGGTGAATTGTTTGGAGCCGGAAGCACCGAGAATATTTACGAAAGCGATTGGTACAGCGGAGTTAGAGGACAAACGATATTTCAATTTCGACCGACCAGTTCGTTTCTGCCTCCAGGTCAGATAGGTCCGTCTCTTGGATTCGAAAAGATCACCCAACTTGTTGGCCATGCCATAAGTAACGATCCGGACTATGTGGCGAATTCAGGTATTCATGCAAAACCGACGGAAATCTTCATCGAAGATCAGCCGAACGTTGATGGACTGGGAGGGTTATTTGACCAAAGTGGCAGTTTCGGCACCACGCACAGCATCACGCTCCTCGTGGATTCTCTCGCGCTCGCGGAGCGGATTCAGGCGATCTCACCCACGCTCAGTCGCGGAGCCATCGAGCGCTTGTTTGCAGCGGCGTCCAATCTCACAGGATCGGGATTGGTCGGAGTTGACGGATTGGCTGAAGGCAATTCCTTAGAAAAGATAATGGATGGTTTGCGCAAGATCTTTGATCCGAATGCTTTGCTCACTCCTTTCGGGCGACAGACCAACGATTTTGGCCAGCTGACGTTTCGGAATCAGTTCTATGCGAACCTGGAAGAACTTCGAGGCAAGAGCGCCCAGATCGTCAGCCTCATCGATCTCAGTCCCGGTGAGATATTCGCCCTGGCCAAGTCTGCCACGTTAGACGGTCTCGCCTATCGCTACGCCTTGCGCGAGCTGAATCCCTTCGTAGTCACGGGCATCAATTATTTGGCTCGCCACAATGCGGATCACTCATTGGATCTCTACGATCCCAATACCGGCGTTGGTGTGTGGACTCAGGTGGCACTGAACGATCGGGCGGAACTGTTAGCGGAAAAGCTGCGCTTCAACCAAGCAGATGGTCTCCCTACAAGTCCCACACTGTTTGTCGACGAGAAGACTGTGTTCGATAACCAGCGCGGGGCCGCAGCCAGTGAGTCGGTGATTTTCGGAGATGGGGAAGGCCGGGAGTACTTAGGGCGGCGGGGGGGTGATCATATTTATGGTGGCGGTGGCGACGATTTTGTCCATGGTGCTGGAGGGCAGGACTATCTCGAAGGTAACGATGGGACCGATGAGCTGTACGGCGAAGCGGACAACGATATCTTACTTGGCCAAGAGGGGAATGATCGGCTCGACGGCGGTACCGGTGCCGACCGCATGAGCGGTGGCACCGGCGACGACATATATATCGTCGACAGTTCCAGCGATCGAGTGATCGAATTGACGAATCAGGGGATAGACGAAGTGAGGACGTCTATTACCTTCACCCTGAGTTCGGAGGTCGAGAAACTCACCCTCACGGGAAATGCTGCCATCGACGGAACCGGCAACGAGTTAGGTAACCTGGTCGTCGGCAATGATAAGGCCAATACGTTGCGGGGTCTCGGGGGGAAGGATCACCTGATTGGCGGCGGAGGAACAGACACCCTCGAAGGCGGGACTGGAGACGATATCCTCGAAGGCGGCGCCGGCGAGGATACCTATCGCTACTTTTCAGGTGACGGTGTCGATCGTATCGAAGATGCTCAGGGAACGAACAGAATATTTGTGGATGGGCAGTTGTTGCTGCCGGGACTCAGACCCGCGGGTGGAAGTGGGGGCGTCTATACGAGCTTGGATGGGCAGTTCGTCTATACTCAATCGGGTGGCGATCTTCTCGTGAGTCGTCCGGGTGGAGACACCCTTCTCATCCTCAATGAGAACTTTCAGAGTGGCCAATTTGGCATCATTCTCCAGGACGAACCTTCCTACGCGAATAACCTCTCTACCAAGACTAACGATGATTATACCGTGGCAGGTACACCGCCCCAGTCGGCGTTGAACGAGCAATCGAACCGCCTAATCCTCGACGCCGGCGTGAACAATGTCATCCATGGGTTGGGAGGTAATGACGAACTCTTTGCCGGCATCGGCAACGACAGTCTCTACGGAGATGCAGGAGAGGACCGTCTGCAAGGGGAGACCGGCTGGGATCGCCTCTACGGCGGCGAAGGGAGCGATCTGCTCTTCGGACAGTCAGGTGATGATCACTTGGAAGGTGGTGTGGGCGACGATCAACTCCTCGGCGGGTACGGAGTGGATGTGCTGCGGGGCGGGGACGGAAATGACTTGATGATGGGTGATTTGGGCACGGATCTCGACGATCCCTTGCCGTTCGATCCTACGGGCGGAGCCGGAGATTTACTGGAAGGTGGGGCTGGCAACGACAAGATGGAAGGGGAGAGCGGGGACGATACCCTGACCGGAGGCGGCGGGGACGATGAAGTCTGGGGGGATTTTGGGCTGTTCAACCCTCAAACCCCCGAAGGCATCACCACCGGGTTACTGCAACAAGGAGGGCAAGACTCACTGGACGGCGGCGAGGGAAACGACGTCCTCATCGGTGGGGCGGGCGATGACATCCTGGCCGGAGGAGCCGGAAACGATCGGTTGGACGGTGACTTGCCGGTCGATGTCAACGCGCTACCGGGTTTCGCACGACAGACGGTGGGTGGCAATGATGTGCTCGACGGAGGTGACGGCGGCGATTTTCTTCAAGGTGGTGTCGGTGACGACCTGCTCTACGGGGGACAGGGAGCCGATACCCTCTACGGCGAAGACTCCATGGGGTTGTCCAGCCCAGGTGACGACTACCTCGACGGAGGCGATGGTGAAGACTTACTAGCGGGGGGCGGAGGTGACGATATTCTGACAGGCGGGACCGGTAATGACCAACTGTATGGAGGAAACAGATTCGACGTGCTAGACGGGGGGAGCGATACCCTCTTTGGAGAGGAAGGAGAAGACAGGCTGTATGGTGCGATGGGGGAGGATCTCTTAGACGGCGGTACCGGGAACGATGTCCTGATGGGCGATGATCTCGTCTTGTCGAACGGCGCGTTTATTGTCGCAGCGGCACCGGGGAACGATCAATTGGACGGAGGCGATGGTGACGACCGGCTCTATGCCGGCGGGGGTGACGACGTCCTCACGGGCGGAGCCGGCGGCGATGCGCTGTTCGGGGATGACTATGTAGAAGGCATCGTCGAACAGTACAGCAGCGGGCACGATATCTTGGACGGTGGCGACGGGGACGACCAGTTGGTTGGAGGAACCGGGGATGATCAACTCTTCGGTGATACCGGCAACGACCAATTGATCGGAGATCGCATCGGCCGGGCGGAGTTCCTGAACGAAGGGGGCGATGACTTTCTGGATGGAGGCGAGGGCGACGATCGGCTGGACGGGGGACTCGGCGATGACATCCTTGTTGGCGGGGAGGGCAATGATTTTCTGGCTGGTGGCGCTGGGAATGATCAACTAGACGGAGGGGCCGGTGATGACGTGCTCGTCGGGGGAGACGGGATCGATGTCTTCCTTGGGGGGGACGGCCACGATCAACTGACCGGAACTGGGACACTTGACGGCGGGGCGGGCAATGACCGGCTTGAAGGCGGTTCGGGCAACGACACCTACCGATTCGACGTGGGATACGGGCAAGACGTGTTGGCGGGACTGGGCGGTGGGCTCGACACCGTGGAGTTCGGCTCGGCCATCATGCCTGTCGCGCTCTCTCTTCAACGGACAGCTGGCGCCCAACTTCAAGGTGACGGACCAGACCTGTTGGTAACCTTGGCCGGAGGCACCGATGCACTCCTTATTCAGAACTATTTCGCCGACACGCCGAGCGGCACCGTAGAGTTCCGTTTCGCCGACGGGATGGTGTGGAGCCAGGACCAGATCAAGGATCACTTGTTGGTTTCAGCCGGCCAGACCAATCTGGTGCAAGGCTTCAACGATCGCAGCGACAAGCTCCAGGGAACGGCGCAGAGCCAAGTCCTCGCGGGGCTAGCCGGAAACGATACCCTTAGCGGGGGCGGGGGGCAGGATCTGTTATTAGGCGGCAGCGGCAATGATGCCTACCTCTTCGGGGTAGGGAGCGGCCATGTGACGGCCTTCGATCGCACCGGCGCCCAGGACACCATCCGACTGCAACCGGGCCTGACACCGAATGACATCACGGTCCTGCGCAGCGGACAGAATCTGATCCTGAGCCTGAACGCCACGGGCGAAGACCTCACGATGCCCCTCTTCTTTGCCAGCGGTGCCGCGCAAATCGAACAGGTGCAGTTCAGCGACGGGACAGTGTGGGACGGGACCACGGTCGCACGTCTCGCGCAAGGCGTCGTCGGGACCAATGATGCCGATAGCCTCCAGGGCACGGCGGTGAACGACGCCCTGTATGGATTGGCCGGCAACGACACGCTCGACGGTGGGACCGGTGCCGATTCGTTGGTGGGCGGGCTCGGCGATGACACCTCTATTGTAGACGACGCGGGCGATGTGGTGACGGAACTCGCGAACGAGGGGACAGATACGGTTCGAAGCAGTGTGACCTACAGTCTCCCGCAGAATATCGAGCATCTCACGCTCACCGGGGCCGGTGCCATTAATGGCACCGGCAACGCCCTGGACAACATCTTCACCGGCAATAGTGCCGCGAACGTGCTGACTGGCGGCAAGGGCAACGACACCTATGTGATCGGGGCAGGCGACACGGTGGTCGAACAGGCCAACGAAGGCGTCGATACGGTCGTGACCGATGAAACCTATACGCTCGGTGCGAATGCTGAAAATCTCTTGCTCGCTGGAGCAGCTGCGATCGATGGCACTGGCAATGAGCTGGACAACATCTTGACGGGCAACAGTGCGGCCAATCTGTTGACCGGTGGCGCCGGCAATGACATCTATGTGGTGGGGGCGGGCGATACGGTTGTTGAGCAAGTCGATGAAGGTATCGATACGGTCGTGACCGACCAGACCTACAGGCTGGGAGCAAATGTCGAGAATCTAACGCTGACTGGAATTGCCAACCTGAATGCCACCGGCAACGACCTGGACAATGTGCTGGTCGGCAACAGCGCGGCCAACGTGGTCATCGGTGGCGCCGGCAACGATACCTATGTGATTGGAGCCGGCGATACGGTGGTCGAACAAGTGAATGAGGGGATAGACACGGTCGTCACCGAGCAGAGCTATGCTCTTGAGGCGAATGTCGAGAACCTTACGTTGGTCGGGAGTGCCAGTCTGAACGGAACCGGGAACGAATTGGACAACCGTCTGGTCGGCAATGACGGGGAAAATCGCCTCGAAGGCGGGCTCGGCGCGGATCAGCTCTTGGGCGGCAAGGGGAACGACACGTATGTGGTGGGGGCAGGGGATACGGTCGTCGAGCAAGCGAACGAAGGCATCGACACGGTCGTCTCGGACCAGACCTATGCGCTTGGGGCCAACGTCGAGAATCTCACGTGTGCGGGCACGGGCGCGATCGATGGTACTGGCAACAACTTGGACAACATCCTGACCGGTAACACTGCCGCGAACGTGTTCATTGGCGGCCTTGGCAGCGACACCTATGTGATCGGAGCGGGCGATACGGTGGTCGAGCAGGCCGACGAAGGCATCGACACGGTCGTGACGGACCGGAGCTATACCCTCGGGGCTGATGTCGAGAACCTGACACTAACCGGAACGGCCGACATCGAGGCTACTGGCAACGACCTGGAGAATGTGCTCACCGGCAACAGCGGTGCAAACATTCTCACCGGGGGGCTTGGCAGCGACACCTATCGCTTCGGGTGGGGATCGGGTCAGGATGTGATCATCGAACACGATGCGACCTCCACGAGTTTCGATACGGTGGAGTTCGGAGACAACCTGGCGCAGCAGGACCTCACGGTGTCCCGCAACGGCGATGACCTTGTGTTGAGCATCAAAGGGACTCGTGATCGACTCACCCTCCAGTCTTTCTTTGCCGGCTCAGCCAAGCAGGTTGAGTACTTCACCTTCGCCAATGGCCAGTTCTGGGACGTCGCAGCGGTGCTAGATCAATTACCCAAGACCCTCACCGGCACGACGGGGCAGGATGCGCTCTATGGGGGCGGCGGTGCCGACCTGCTGGACGGCGGAGCTGACGATGACAAGCTCTATGGGTATGATGGCAATGACACTTATCGATTCGGGATCGGGTCCGGCCAGGATACGATTCTGGATTTCGATCCGACGGTAGGCAACCTCGATACCATCGAACTGGGAACCGGGATTACCCCTGGGAACCTACTCGTCACTCGAACCGGCGATGACTTGATCCTGTATGTTACCGGCACGTCGGACCAGCTGACCGTACAGTCGTTCCTTACGGATCCTGCCTATCGTATCGAGCAAGTCCGGTTCGCGGATGGCACGACCTGGGACAGCGAGACCCTGCGCGATCAGGCGCGTCAACTACTCATCGGTACGGGCGGCAATGACTTCCTGCAGCCAGTGAATGTCGTAGGCGGGCCCGTCGATCACCTGCTCAGCGGAGGGACCGGCGATGACATCTTGAACAGCGATACCGATGACGATGTCCTCTTCATCGGACGAGATAAGCTTGTGGGTGGGGACGGTAACGACCGGCTCATGGGCGGGGCACTCGACGACGTGTTGGAGGGCGGGGCTGGCGACGACCTGCTCTATGGTGATGCCTATTTCAGTTCTTTCGCACCGGGGAATGCGCAGTCGTCGATTCATCCCGGTGCAGATGACCTCCTCGGCGGGGTCGGCAATGACTTCCTTGACGGAGGCGGTGGCAATGATCGATTGGATGGAGGCACAGGGACGGACATCCTGCTTGGACAGGATGGGGACGACCAGCTGGAGGGCGGCGAGGGGCAGGATACGTTGGTCGGTGGAACAGGAAAGGATGTCCTGGTCGGAGGACAGGGCAACGACGCCCTCTATGGAGACGATCAGGCCAATGCTGTCCAGGGGGGCGACGACGTGCTCGATGGTGGGGCGGGCGAAGACATTCTCTCCGGTGGGGCGGGTAACGATACTTATCGCTTCGGCCGCGGCTATGGCCAGGATACCATCAACAACTTCGACACTGGCTTCGGCCGCCAAGATGTGATCAGGCTGTCAACGGACGTATTGCCATCAGACGTTATTGTGACGCGAGGGGTGGACCCTTCTCGCGCTGAGCTTGGGCAGGCCGACCTCATTCTCGCCATTGCCGGCACGCAGGATCAGGTGACGGTTCGCGGCTTCTTCGCCGCCGAGCCCAACCAAATCCAACAGGTGATCTTCGGCGACGGGACCATCTGGGACGTTTCCACGCTCATCAGCAAGGCGGAGGCGCTCAAGGGGACGGCAGGGGCGGATGTCCTCAAAGGCACAGGCCTTATCGTGAATGAGACCCTGATTGGGTTGGATGGTAATGACGTGCTGGACGGTGGCGCGGGCGTCGACCTTCTGATCGGCGGGACCGGCGACGATACCTATGTCGTCGACACCACGCTGGATCAGATTGTCGAACGGTCGGGCGAAGGGACGGATACGGTTCGGAGTCTCGTGAACTATACGCTGGCCGACGGGCTTGAGAACCTGACCCTGCTCAATCCGGCCGGCAATAACGTCAACCTAGGAAATGGCCAGTTTGGTCCGGATCCCGAGCGTGCCGCCATCTTTGGGATCGGCAACGCGGAGAACAATGTCCTCACCGGTAACCAAGCCGACAATATCCTGGATGGCGGCGCCGGGGATGACACCTTATTTGGTGGGGACGGATCGACCCGGACCCCAGTGAATGGCGGCAACGATATCCTGATCGGCGGTGCGGGAGACGACACCTTCTGGTACAACCCTCGCGGGGGGATGGATACCATCGTGGATGTGACGGTAGCGGGCGAAGGCAATATGCTGATTTTCGGATCGAACGGCCGGGAACGAATTACGGATAGTGCCGTCACATTGGATGTGTTCGCGGGACAGCTCCGTCTCGTGACGGCGACGGACAGCAACGGAGATGTCCGCGATGCAGTGCTGCTGTCCTCCTTCAACCCCTATGACCCATTCGGCCCCCATGCCGTGGACACTTTCCAGTTTGCCTACGGCGCGACCCTCTCCTACGACGCTCTACTGGCTCGTGGCTTCGATTTTCGAGGGACTCAAGCGAACGATGCCATGCTCGGTACGGTCTTAGACGATCGCATGACCGGTCGGGCCGGTAACGACGAACTGCGCGGGAGCGCCGGCAACGACACCTACGTCTTTGAACTCGGCGATGGCCAGGACACGATTGAGGATGTGGCGACGGCTCAAGCGGGGAACGCGATTGAGTTGGGATTTGGGATTGGCCTGAAAGATCTGCAAATAGTGCAGTCAGGATTCACCCTGACTATCGGGGTGGGCACCGGTTGGGATGCGATTGCACTCCATGGGTTCGATCCGTCCGGTCTCAACGGCTCGCTGGTCATAGAACAGTTGCGGTTTGATGATGGAAGCCGGGTCGCCCTCAGCGATCTGTTCGTCACACCAGCCACTGATGGGCATGATGTGCTCGTCGGTGGAGTGAGCGATGATCTCCTCTTTGCCCGAGGCGGCGACGATACGCTGAACGGCGGGGTGGGCACAGACCTCCTGATGGGCGGGGCAGGCAACGATACCTATCTGTTCGGTGCGAGTGACGGGATCGATACGATAACCGATGTGGCTGGTCCGGGCGAAGGGAACCGGCTCGTGCTGGGGGCCGGGTTCGATGCCGCCACGGCCAGGTTTGAACGCGTCGCCACTGAGCGGAGTGAATTGGCACTCACGGCCGGGATGGATCAGATACGCCTGACTCATTTCGATGCCCAGAATCCGTTCGGGGCCCATGCGGTCGATACCTTCCAATTCGCGGACGGCGCCATCCTGACGTATCAGACGCTCCTCAGCCGAGGACTGGACATTCGTGGCAGTGAGACGGACGCCGATGTGCTGCAAGGGGTCGACGGCACGAATGATCGCCTGATCGGGCTCGGATGGGACGATGCGTTGATCGGGGGCACCGGCGATGACGCCCTGATCGGCGGGCACGGCAATGACTCGCTCGAGGGCGGGGCCGGGAGCGACACCTATGTCTTCAATCTTGGAGACGGCGTGGATATCCTGCGGGACCAAGGTGCGTCGGGAGAAGTGAATCGCCTGGTGTTCGGCAGCGGGATCACACTCGCCGATTTGCGTCTCGTGACAAATCCCTTCGATTATCGCCTCCTCATCGGCACGAACGGGGATGCGATTCGCTTCGTGAACCTGCCCTTCGGCGTCGAGGATGTGCAACGGATCGAGTTCGCCGACGGCATCTCCACGACACTCAAAGACCTACTGCCGGCGATCGTCGGGACAGCCGATGATGATGTGGCCCTCACCGGTCGCGCCACCTCTGATGTCATCTCCGGACTGGCCGGAAATGATGTGATTCGTGGCGGAGATGGAGACGACACGATCATCGGGGGATACGGCAACGACACGATTCAGGGAGATGCCGGTTTCGACATCTATGTCTTCAACCTTGGGGATGGTGTTGACTCGATCGTGGAATCGGCAGGCCTTGGGGATGTGAACCGGATTCAATTCGGGGCCGGCATTACGGTCAACGATGTCACGGTGATGGAGCAAGAGGGCCTCTGGACCATCACGGTGGGGAACGGCGGGGATGAGATTTTCGTGTCCGGAAGTTCCGCACCGGCCGACTTCTTCCAGTTTGCGGATGGGACGCAACGAAGTATCGCGGCCTGGGCCCGATCGGGGCCGGCGACCGGCTTGAGGGATGTGCTGGCTGGTGGCTCAGGGGACGACACGCTTGATGGGTTGGCCGGGGATGACGTGCTGTATGGCGGAGTCGGCGATGATTTGTTGCTCGGGGGCGAAGGGACAGATTACTTGCTGGGCGGAGCGGGTCAAGATGCGCTCAATGGTGGTCGAGGCATTGACACGCTGGAAGGAGGGGCGGGCGACGATCTGTATCTCGTCGATGATCTGCTCGATGTAGTGATTGAGCGGCGGGGCGAAGGCATCGATACAATTCAGAGTACGATCGGCTATCGACTCCGGGATGACGGCAACAGTGACGTCGAAAACCTCACTCTTGTAGGAACACTGGCGGTCTCGGGGGTTGGGAACGGGCTCGATAATGTTTTGACCGGTAATGCTCTCAATAACCGCTTGGTTGGCGGCGTCGGCGCCGATCGGCTTATCGGTGGTGTCGGCGATGACATCTATGGGGTGGATGATCTGCGCGACATGGTCGTGGAGCGGGAGAACGAGGGCGTCGATACGATCGAAAGTTCGGTCGACATGGTCCTGTCGGCCAATGTGGAGAACCTGACCCTGACGCATTCGGCGTTGACCGGGACCGGCAATACCTTGAACAACATCCTCATGGGGAACGACCTCGATAACCTCCTTGACGGTGGGGCCGGCGCCGATGTTCTGGACGGGGGGGCGGGGAGTGACACGTACATCGTAGATGACCTCGGTGATGTCGTGACGGAACAGGCTTATGGCGGAGTCGACTTGATCCACAGCTCAGTCACATTCACCCTGGGAGAGCAGATTGAGAATCTGACTCTCGCAGGCGGAGCAGCCATTGACGGCACCGGCAATGAGCTGGCCAATCGGTTGATCGGGAATGCGGCGGCCAACGTACTGTCAGGGGATGCAGGCAATGACACCCTCTCGGGAGAGGCGGGGAACGATACCCTGAAGGGCGGGACTGGGAGTGACATCTATCTGTTCAACCTTGGAGATGGCATCGATACGATCGATGACACCGCCACATCGGGCGAAGGGAACCGGATCCTGTTCGGTGTTGGAATCACACAGAGCGATCTGCGTTTCGACAAGGCTGGGTCAGTCCTCACCATTCACGTGAAAAATGGCGGCGATGCCATTCGGTTGCTGAACTTCGCTCCCACAGGTATCAACGGGTCCGTTGTCGTGGAGACGGTCGCGTTCGCGGATGGTACCTTCGCGCGGCTCGCCGATTTTCAAGTCGGATCCGCTGAGATTACCGGCACAGAGGGCGGTGATACACTGACTGGGACGCCGGATGATGACGTAATCAACGCGCTTGGAGACAACGACACAGTCGAGGCGCTTGCGGGGAACGATACCGTGAGTGGGGGAACTGGGAACGACCACCTCAAAGGGGGCGCGGGGGGTGATGTGCTTTTGGGCGAAGCGGGCGATGACCTGCTTGATGGAGGGACCGGGGCCGATCGCCTGGCCGGTGGGGTTGGCAATGACACTTATATCCTGGACCAAAGCGACGATGTCGTAACGGAATTGGCCGACGAAGGGATCGATACGGTGCAGAGTGCGCTCACCCATGCGCTGAGCCCGAATGTCGAGAACCTTACCCTGATCGGGGCCGATGCGATTAACGGCACCGGCAACGATCTGGATAACGTGTTGACCGGCAATAGCGCCGCCAATATTCTCGCCGGCGCTCTCGGAAACGACACGTATGTGGTTGGAGCAGGGGACACGGTCGTCGAGAACTCCAATGAGGGCATCGATATGGTCGAATCGTCGATGAGCTGGGTGTTGGGTAACCATGTGGAGAATTTGGTCCTGACGGGCAGCGCGGCCATCAATGGGACGGGAAATGGGTCCAACAATGCCCTGATCGGCAACAGTGCGGACAATATTCTAGATGGCGGATCGGGAGCGGATACTCTTTGGGGTGGGGCGGGCGATGACGTCTACGTCGTGGACAATGCCGGCGATGTCGTGGTGGAGCTTGCCAACCAGGGTACCGACAGAGTGCAGACGAGTGTGAGCTATACGCTGGGCGTGAATGTCGAGAACCTAACCCTGATTGGCACCGCGGCCATCAATGGGATGGGAAATGAACTCGGTAATATCCTGACGGGGAACAGTGCCGAAAACGTGCTGGACGGCGGAGCTGGGAGCGATGCGATGAGCGGCGGCCAAGGGGATGACGCCTACCTGATCGATGATATCGGCGACCGCGTGACGGAACAGGTCAATGAGGGAGAGGATCTGGTTGTCAGCTCCGTTTCCTATACACTGGAGGAGCATGTTGAGAATCTGCGGCTGGTCGGCATGGACAATCTCACTGGGACGGGCAACGCGCAAGCGAACATGCTGACCGGCAATACGGGATCCAATATGCTTGATGGTGCGCTGGGCGCCGATACCCTCATCGGTTTGGCCGGTGATGACACGTATCAGATCGAGGACCTTGGCGATGTTGTGATCGAACAGGAGAATGAAGGCTTCGACATCGTGCGGAGCAGCGTGTCGTACACGCTGGGGGGGAACATCGAAAGCCTGACCCTGACTGGGACGGGGAACCTGAACGGGACGGGAAACCACCTGAATAATGTCCTCACCGGCAATGCCGCCGACAACCGATTGGATGGCGGCACAGGGGGGGACACGATGGCCGGCGGTTTGGGCAACGACACGTATGTGATCGATCAAAGCGGTGACGTAATCATCGAACAGGCCAACGAGGGCACCGATATCGTCGAAAGTGCCGTGACTTATTCCCTCGGAGCCAACCTTGAAAATCTGACCCTCATCGGGGTTAGTGTAATTAATGGCGCCGGCAATGCCTTAGACAATCTTCTTCTCGGCAACAGTGCCGCTAATGCGCTAGACGGTGGGCCGGGGAATGACAGACTTGACGGTGGTCAAGGCAGCGACCTTATGATCGGCGGTACGGGTGATGATACTTATGTCGTCGATAACCTCGGCGACGTTGTGACAGAGCTGACAAATGAGGGGACTGATACGATCCAAAGCGGCGTGAGCTATACGCTCGGAATCAATGTCGAAAACTTGACGCTGACCGGCTCGGCCAATTTGGCCGGGATCGGCAACAGTCTGAACAATCTGCTGATAGGGAATTGGGGCAATAACATCTTAGACGGAGGGGCGGGGGCCGACACAATGACCGGGGGAATCGGCGATGACACCTATCTTGTCGATAATGTCGGCGACGTGGTGAACGAAGCTACGGATGAGGGGGTGGATGCAATACAGAGTTCCATAACGCACGTGCTTGGGGCCAACCTCGAGAACCTGACTCTGATGGGCACAGCAGCGATCAACGGCGGCGGGAACGATCGGAACAACATCCTTACGGGCAACGGAGCTGCGAACGTACTGGATGGCGGCGCGGGAAACGATACCTTGCTGGGCGGAGCTGGGAATGACACCCTTCGGGGAGGAGTTGGCGATGATCGACTCGAGGGGGGTACTGGTGGCGATGTCCTTATCGGTGGCTCGGGCGGCGACACCTATGTCGTTGACAGCATCAGTGACACTCTGACTGAATTGTTGAACGAAGGTGCCGATACAGTTGAGAGCACGGTGACCTTCATGCTCGGCGCCAACTTCGAGAATCTGACGCTTGTTGGGAGCGGAGCCATCAACGGCACCGGCAATGCTCTGGACAATATCCTGCTTGGGAACGGTGCCAATAACACGCTGCGCGGTGGGGCGGGCGATGACCGGTTGGACGGAGGCTCTGGGAGTGACACGATGGTTGGCGGGACGGGCAATGACACCTATGTGATCAACCAGGTGGGAGATGTGGTGACGGAATCCGCGAACGAAGGGATGGATACGGTCGAGAGTGCCATCACCTATTTTCTTGGCAGCAACGTGGAAAATCTCATCTTGATCGGGTCCGCCGCAAACAATGGGACCGGCAACAGTCTCAACAACGTCATCAAAGGCAACAGTGCCGCCAATCTGCTGGATGGCGGGTCCGGCGATGACGCTCTAGAGGGCGGAGCCGGTAATGACGCAATTTCTGGCGGTAGCGGAAGAGATGTGATGAATGGTGGCGAGGGGGCAGATACGCTCGATGGCGGTTCCGGAGACGATCAACTCCGTGGCGGAGCCGGTAACGACATTCTCACAGGGGGGAGCGGCGCCGATCAATTGATCGGTGAGATGGGCAACGATTTCCTCCGGGGTGGTTCGGGGAACGATCGATATTTCTTTGTTCGAAGTGATGGGCAAGACACGATTGTGGAATCTGATCCGTCGCTGTTCAACCAAGATACGGTGCAGTTTGGTGCCAGCATCGATCCCTTGGACCTGGTTCTAAGTCGGCAAGCCAACGACCTGCGACTGTCGGTTTATGGGAGCAGTGATCAGGTTACGATCAAAGACTGGTATCTGGGGAGTGCGTACCAGACTGAAATGATCCAGGCGGGGAACGGCCAACAACTCCAGAGCACACAGGTCAATCAATTAATTCAGGCCATGGCTGGGTTTACGCAGCAAACCGGGCTAAGCTGGGACCAGGCCATTGCCCAGCGGCCGCAAGAGGTGCAGGCGATCTTAGCTGCTAACTGGCACTAACCCTTCACAATTTCGTCCATTTTTAGTGCTTTTCGACACTTGGGCCGTTTGTTTGTACTCACGGGCAAACGGCTTCTTTTCCTTTCGGTCCCTCCTTTTGACGTACCCTTCACGATGGATAGTCGATCCTCCTGACTTGCGGTAGCCTTAGTCCGTGCGGCGAGGGTTTAACCGAGGAGGAGGAACCGTGAAGTCACGATATAGCCAGCGGGCGGTCGTTAAGTGCTCCTGCGCATTTAGCTGTGACGGTATGCTGAGCCAGGCCCAGATTGTCAACCTCTCCGTCCCCGGCTGCTTGTTGAAGACGAATCTGAAGCTGAAGGTCGGACAATCCCTGCAACTGCGTTTGTCGTTTGCCGGTAACCAGAATCCCCTCCATGTGACGTTGGCGGTCGTGCGGTGGGCCAAGGGGGGGGAGGCGGGAGTTGAGTTCATTCGGATGTCCGAGTCCGACCAGATTCGGCTGCGATGGTTGGCAGGCCACGTGGAGAGGCGTATGCCTCAGCCAGCCTGGAGTTCCCCGGTCGTGTGCACGGGTGTTTCAGAGGGCTGACGAGGGGATCGAAGGCCGGATCGGGCAGTTCTGCATTGTCCCTTCGGTCCAAGCAGGCTGTAGCCAAGGGACCCAACCATTGAGGTACGTCCAGCGAGGAATGTCAGCCTTAACGGTAAATGGTAGATTCAAATCGTTCGCTTGTCACTTCGACCAACCTCCGAGGAGGCACGATATGTCGATTCCCAATCGGTTCAAGCTCGCAGTCTGGGCCATTCTGGCACTGGAGCTCGGCGGTTGTGCTGTGATCGAAACCAAAATGGGAAGCTCTGCGGTCCTGCCGAGCAGCGCCTACTTCGCGGTTGATCAGGCTGATCTCAAGGCACTTCAAGCCATCGGCCATGCCCAAGAGCAACGAATGAAGAATTGCTCGAAGGGGTTGGCCTGCGAAGACGCCTACTATACACGCGGGTTGGTGGCGCTCTTTGAAAATCGGGCGGATGCTCTGACGGTTTTTCAGGAATTACATACCACCATGCCGCAGAGTCGGTTTGACGCTGCAGTGGTGGGATGGTTGAACCTTCTGCAGGACACCAGCCCAGCGACAAAGCAGAACTCCGCTTTGCACGCGCAGTTGAAGCAGGAGGTTCTGCACAATCTCCTGGAGCGGCAAGAACTGGCCTTGGCCAGAGGCATCAAGACCCAGGATCGTAAGGTTGCTGAATTGAGCCGCTGATCGACCAGCTACGCGCTCCCACCGCAGACCCGATCGGCCTTCCCTCTTGCCGGTCGGGTACGGAGCCAGGTTTCTCGCCCCGTTCCTCGCTCCCTTCCACTTCTGCCTCCCTCTCCTAGACTCGACCTTCTAAGCGCGATACGTGACGAGCTCGACGGGCTCGCCTCTCCCTGGTAGTTCCGAGCTTCTCCTCATGTTGAGTTTGATCCTGGGCGAGGCTACACTGGGACGGAAATTTCATCATCACTGGCCGTTCCGTTCAGGTTGGGAGGCAGGTATGCGGGTGCCGCTCGTTACACTCATGCTGGGGGTCGTGCTGTTGGGGCGTGTACCTCTCGGCCAAGCTGCAGACCCAAAAGACCGGCTTGGAGCAGCCGACGCGATCAAAGGGCAGGACGGCGCTCCCATGATGCTGATCGCTGCAGGCCCCTTTACGATGGGCAGCAATGAAGGGTTGCCGAATGAGCGGCCGGAACACTCCGTCACGCTGGATGCCTATTACATAGATCGGTACGAAGTGACGATGGTGCTGTACGATAAGTTTCTACGTGAGGCGAAACATGATGCCCCACCCACCTGGGATGACGAAGCGACGACGACGGTCGGCGACCGACCCGCGGTTGGGATGGGGTGGGGAGATGCGGCGGCCTACTGCAAATGGGCGGGGAAGCGGCTGCCGACGGAAGCCGAATGGGAAAAGGCAGCGCGCGGGGTGGATGGGCGGCGCTTCCCATGGGGGCACATGCAGCCTTTTGTCGATATCGCCAATTACAATCGCGGTGTGTGGGTGAGTGAGGCGATCACGCTAGTGCCCGTAACCGGGGGTGTTGAAGGCATGAGCGTGAGGCATGGGCTGACGGAGGGCGGACGAAGTCCCTATGGTCTGCATCATATGGCCGGCAACGCAGCCGAATGGGTGGCCGATTGGTATGATCGTGAGTATTATCAGGTGAGCCCAGAAAAGAACCCGACTGGCCCGGCGAAAGGAGAGAGAAAAGGTATTCGCGGCGGATCATGGGCAGATTTGCCGACGGCCCTTCGTGTTACGGCGAGATTTTCCGCTGAACCGGAGTTTCAAGACCGCACGATCGGATTCCGTTGCGCCATGGATGTCACCCACTGAGTCCATGGAATTTGTGTTGATGGTGCGCGCATAGGATCACGTCGATTGCTTGGATCACCTATCTTGCACAATGTCTGACGCCATTCCACCTCCTTCCGCCGGTCGTAAGGAAAAGCTGTTGTTTGCCGGGGCCATCGGCTTCGTGCTGGTGGTCGCTCTTGTGTCGATTCGGCCCGATCAACCGCGCAGCGCTCCATCCGTCGGGGCTGTGTCTTCCACTGCTCCTCAGGTCGATCCTGAAAAGGTGCCGCTTGTGACCGGAGAGGAGCCTCTTCAAACCTTGTTTATTCGGCCTGGGTGCCCCGTCTGTCATACAATCCCGGGGATCGAAGGGGCCAACGGGCAGGTGGGGCCGCCGTTGTGGCTTGGGGAGACCGCCGGAGGGCGGTTGAGGGACCCGCAATACCGGGGAACGGCGAAGTCGGCTCGAGAGTATATCGTGGAGTCGATCGTATCGCCCGGTACCTATGTCGTTCCTGGATTTCCACCGGACACAATGCCGAACTGGTACGGCCAGAAGTTGAGTGCGGGCGCGCTCGACAGGATTGCGACCTATCTCGAGGAGCTCAAGAAGCCCCCAGCTGCCGCTCGCTGATCGCGGCGCCGGGAGCTTGGGATTTTGACGGGGAAGAGCTTACGCTGACCGCTTTTTCTGTGCCGTGGAACCGAGCTGGTTTCCCTGAATCTGGAATCCCTTCTCGCCCTTCTTGTCCTTATCCAGCAGTGCCGCGACGGCTTCGTCACCTTTCAGACCTTCCAGCTTGATCTTCAGCCGCAGGTTGTTCGCGCTGTCGGCGTTGATCAAGGCCTGTTCGATGCTGATTTTACCAGCCTTGTACAGCTGCAACAGGACGTAGTCGAAGGTCTGGCAGCCCTCCTCGATGCCTTGCTCCATGGCCTCCTTCAGCGTGTCGACCTCCGAGCGCTTGATCAGGTCCTTGATGCGCGGGGTATCCAACATGATTTCCAAGGCCGGTACCCGGCGGCCGTCTAGCGAGGGGATGAGCCGCTGCGAAATGATCGACCGCAGGTTCAAGGAAAGCTGCAGATAGATCTGGGCATGTCGTTCAACCGGGAAGAAGTTCATGATGCGTTCGATCGCTTGGTTGGCATTGTTCGAGTGCAGGGTGCCCAGACACAAGTGACCGGTTTCGGCAAACGTGATGGCGGCCTCCATGGTTTCGGTGTCCCGGATTTCACCGATGAGAATGACGTCGGGCGCCTGCCGCAGCGTATTCTTCAACGCGTGCCCGAAGGAGTGGGTGTCGAAGCCGACCTCGCGCTGCGTGATGATCGATTTCTTGTGGTGATGCACGAACTCGATGGGATCCTCGACGCTGATGATGTGGCCGGCGTGTACGGTGTTCCGATGGTCGATCATGGCAGCCAGGGTTGTGGACTTACCGGAACCGGTGGCGCCGACGACCAGCACCAGCCCGCGTTTCGTCATCGCAATGTCCTTGATGATCGGGGGCAGGTCCAGTTGTTCCACCGTCATGATCTCTGCCTTGATGTGGCGGAAGACCAGGCCGACGTTGCCCTTCTGGCGGAAGATATTCACGCGGAACCGGCCCAGGTCCTTGTAGTACAAGGCCAGATTCATCTCCATCTTTTCTTCGAACTCCCCCCGCTGCTGGCCGCGCATCAGCGCGAGCGCCAGCGCTTCCAACTGTTCGTTGGTAAAGGGCGGCGCGTCCGTCCGGTGAGTCGAACCATGGATGCGGTAGATAGGCGGCGCGTCGACCGTCAAATACAGGTCCGATGCTTCCTGTTTCACCATCACTTCGAGCAGGGTTCTCACATCCATGGTCGCCCTCTTTCCGGGTTGTTACTGTAACCGGTGTCGACCCCGTCGCGCGGTTTAGGCGGCACCGCCCATGACCGCGCCGAACAGGTTGGGGTTCATGCTGCGCGACTGCGCTTCGGCTTTGGTCACGACTCCTCGTGTGGCGAGATCGACCAACGCCATGTCCATGGTCTGCATGCCGTCTTTCTGGCTGGCCTGCATAACGCCGGGAATCTGATGCAATTTGGCTTCGCGGATGAGGTTGCGCACGGCCGTTGTCCCGATCATGATCTCGACCGCCGCCACGCGCCCGCCGGTTTTTTTCTTCAGCAGTGTTTGGGTGAGCACTGCCTCAAGCGTTTCGGACAGCTGCGCGCGGACCTGTGCCTGTTGGTTGGGCGGAAAGGCGTCGATGATACGGTCGACGGTCTTGGGAGCGCTTGATGTGTGTAGGGTGGCGAACACCAGGTGGCCCGTTTCCGCCGCTGTTAGCGCCAACTGAATGGTGTCGAGGTCCCGCATTTCGCCCACGAGGATGATGTCGGGGTCCTCACGAAGTGCCGCCCGAAGGGCGTTGGCGAACGACAAGGTATGGACTCCCAGCTCCCGTTGATTGACCAGGCACTTTTTCGATTTGTGGACGAACTCGACCGGGTCTTCGATCGTCAGGATGTGGCCTTCGTAGGTGTTGTTCAGGTAGTCGATCATCGCGGCCAAGGTGGTGGATTTCCCGGAACCCGTCGGTCCCGTGACCAAGATCAGGCCCTTTTCACGGTCACACAGCTGCCGCAGGATCGGCGGCATGCCGAGCTTTTCCAGGGGGAGAATCTGTGTTGGAATGGTCCGAAACACCGCGCCCAACCCGCGGCCCTGGATGAAGACGTTGACGCGGAAGCGGGCGATGTCACCGAGGTCGAAGGAGAAGTCGCATTCCCGATGTTCTTCGAAGTTCTTGCGCTGCGCGTCGCTCATCATGTCGTAGATCAACGCGTGGGTTTCGTCCTGGCTGAGGGGGGGATGGTCGAGTTTCTTGAGGTCTCCATGGAGGCGCACCATCGGAGGCTCTCCGGCGCTGATATGGCAGTCGGAGGCACCCTGTTGAACGGCAAACGTGAGGAGTTTGGAGATGTCGATCATTGCTCGCTCCCTCGCGTGGTATGGCTTACGTATGAATAGGGGTACTATCCGGAGGCCCGGTCTGTCTGTCAGACCCCTTGGATCATGCCACAGGGAGGTCAGAAAGCAAGAAAATAGCAGGAACACGAGCGAGTCTCCCGCAGTCGAGCGATTGCGGAATATGCGAGTGTTCTGGCGGGCCTAGAGAAGGGCCAGGGATCGCGCGGCTCGCTCGAGTGCCGCGAGTGCCTGATTGATGTGCGCGGGGGTGTGGTCGGCGGTGACGGTCATCCGGATGCGGCTCGTCTCGGCCGGCACGGTCGGCGGGCGAATGGCCGGAGCGTAGACACCGTCGGCGAGCAGCGTCTGGGATACCTGAAGCGCCCGGTCGGCATCTCCGATCAGGATCGGAATGATTGGGCTGACCGTCGGCGTAAGGGGAAACCCGAGATCCTGTAATCCGCGGACTAATCGGTTCCGATTGGTCCAGAGTCGTTCGCGTCGCGCCGGCTCTTCCTGCACGATCCGCAGGGCTTCGACTGTTGCCGCCGCAGAAGCGGGAGTGGGCGCGGTTGTGTAGGTAAAAGACCGGCAACTGTTGATCAAGTAGGAGACGAACGCCTGACTGCCGACGACATACCCGCCTTCTGCACCCAACGCCTTGCTTAAGGTACCCATCTGGAATGGGAGACGCCCTTCCACCCCGCAATGTTCCGCCGAGCCTCGTCCTCTCTGCCCCATTACCCCGGTCCCATGCGCATCATCCACGAAGAGTCTGGCGTCGTATCGTTCCGCCAATGCCACGAGATCCGAGAGCGGAGCGATGTCGCCATCCATGCTGAAGACCCCGTCGGTGACGATCAGGGTCGGTTGCGCGGCGGGTCGACGGCCAAGCAGGGCCTGGAGGTGATCCATGTCACAGTGGCGATAGACGCGGAAGGTGGCGCCGCTTAGCCGGCAACCGTCGATCAGGCTTGCGTGGCAGAGGCGATCCGCAAGAATCAACCCGTCCTTGCCGATCAGCGCGGGGATGACCCCAATGTTAGCAGTGTAGCCTGAGGTGAAGGTGAGCGCGGATTCAGTCCCCTTGAATTGTGCGAGCGCCGATTCAAGCTCCATATGGGGTGGCAGAGTCCCGCACACGAGCCGTGAGGCCCCCGCACCGGTGCCGTACCGTTGCGTGGCCGTTACGGCGGCCCGGATGACGTCGGGGTGCGTGGCCAGGCCGAGATAATTGTTCGACGCCATGAGCAGGACTTCGCGACCCTCGAGCATTACCGTCGGGCCGGTTGCAGAGTCGATGGGCCGAATCCGGCGAAGGAGGTGCTGAGCGGTCAGTTGGTCGAGATAATCCTGGAACATGGTCCCGTTGGCCGATCTACGCGCAAGATATTTGACAAGGTCGAGTTCCCCCTAGTATAAGGCGCGTTGCCCCGAGAGGCGACGGTTGTTTTCGCGATGACCTCCGGAAAGGTATACGGATGACGTATCGTATCAGGGTTCCGTCAAAATCCGATCCGCTCGATGAGGCGCACCTCGTCAGCGGAATGGAGCGCTTTCTCCTGACATTGCAGGAGCAGCGACGGGCTCTGCTGGTTGGTGTGGGGGTGCTCTTCACGGCCGGCGCGGTCGTGGCCGGCGTCCTTTGGTACGACTACCAGACCACCGAGAAAGCCCGCGAGCTGGACCGGGAGGCGACCCTACATTATCTGAATCGTCCGGCTGACGATCCGAAGAAGGCGCAGGAACAGCTGAATCAAGCGATCACGCTCTATAAGCAGGTCATCGACCAGTATCCCAGGACTCCTGTCGGACCGTTGGCCCTGTTCCATCTGGGCAATGCGCAAGTGTTGGCCAATCAAGTCGATGCCGGTATCGAGACCTACAAGCGATTCTTGCTGTTGTATGGCAACAACCCGGCGCTGCTGGGACTGGTGCAGCAGCGGTTGGGGTACGCGTTCCTGATGAAGGGCGATCGTGACCAGGCCGCCAAGGCCTTCACCGCGGTCCTGGAACTGTCCGGCGCGCTGAATAAGGACAATGTCCTGTTCGAGTTGGCAAAGTTGGAAGAGTCTCAGTCTCGGCCTGAAGGGGCCGTGGCGCACTACCAGAATTTGATGAAGGATTACCCGAACTCGCCGTTTGCCAGCGAAGCGGCCGTGCGGGTGAAGGTGCTTGATCCCAAGAAGGCGGCGGAAACAACCCCTGCTCCTGCAGCACCGGAAACCAGCACCGTGGCTCCGCCTGCTCCTCCCCAGACCACGCCTCCAGCCAAACCGGCTGCCAAGGCAAAAGAACCGGCCAAATCCCCGTCTCCGGCGAAGGCTGCGGCTCCGCCCGCGAAGAAAAAACAAGAATAGAGAATTCGGTTGGTTGGAACTGCGGGATGCCGGTGCCGCCTAGTGCGCGATCACCAGGAAGTCTCCGGCTTTGATGCCGGCGCCGGTCAGGTTGTTGTTGGCCTTGAGGGTCTTCACCGAAATGTGGAAGCGCTTGGAGATTTTCTCCAGCGAGTCTCCCACCTTGACCCGGTACCACCGGCCCGAGTCGGGATCCGGCTTCCCATGTTGGACCTTCACCGGCATGGGGGGGAACTTGTGCGTCGGCGCCCGGTCCAAGAGCTGTTCGACCTTTTCCCTCGTCCCAACCGGCACCTTCAGGCGGTACTCCGGATCGTCGGGTGGGGTAGCATCCCGCCGGAGTTCCGGGTTCAACAACCGCAACTCTTGATAGGGGACTCCGGTCACGTTCGCAATAGCCTTGAAATGAATCGGGCGACGGACCACGACTTCTTCAAACTGGTGCGGTTCGGCATCATTCGTGGGAAATCCATATCGGTCAGGATTCTTGGCAATGATGGTGGCTGCCATGAAGCGGGGCACATATTCGCGCGTTTCGCGGCGGATCAGCCTGGTCTTCGCGATATCGGAGAAGCTTTCGGCCTGGGCCTTTTGCAGAGCGCGCATCACCTTGCCTTCGCCGGCATTGTAGGCGGCCATCGCAAGTTGCCAGGTTCCGAACAAGTCATAGAGATCCCTCAAGTATCGGGCGGCCGCCACCGTGGACTTGATCGGGTCCCGACGCTCGTCGACATAGCTGTCGACCCGCAGCCCGTACACCTTGGCCGTGCCCTTCATGAACTGCCAGGGGCCGGTGGCGCGGGCGCGCGAATAGGCGTGGGGATTGAAGCCGCTCTCGACCAGCGACAGATAGATGAGGTCGCTCGGCAGGTTGAATTCCGAGAAGATGCTGTCAACCAGCGGGCGGTAGCGGCTGAGTCGGATCAACCACTGCTCGAACCGGTTCCGGATCGAGACGTTGAAGAATCGAATGTGCCCCTGCACCGAGGGGTCCAGAATGATCGGTACATTATAGGTCATTTCCTCGGCCGCCTCGTTTTCCGCAGGGGCCGACTCCTGCGCAAGTTCAGCGGGAGGGGTCAAGAGATCCGAGAATCGGGCTGCGGTGCCGGTTAACGGCTTCAACTGGAAGAGCTCTTCGGCAGGCGGAATTTCGGTCGAGGGCTCGGATGCCGGGGTCGCGGCAAATTCTGCCGCTTCGCTTTCGGCTGCGGTGGCTCGGTCCTCCGCATCCAATAAATATTCCGGTTCCTGTATGAGGGGCTGAGGGTCTTGTGCACCGATTTCCGGTGCGGCTTCCGGAGCTTCGTGCGGGGGATCCTGTGCCGAGGTGATGTAGGGCGAACAGATGCCGGTCAAAATCAGTCCGGCCAACAATAGTCCCATGAATCCCGGAGTATGTGTGCTCACTTGGACCTCGGCGTGGTGATGAGGGCTGTCGGTTGGAGGTTGTGTCGAAACCTAGACTATCCATGCGGTCACAAGTTGTCAAGAAATTGCACAGAGTTCGATTGGTTCTCTGAGTCCCCGATTCGGATCGAAGAAGTACGTTATTGGGTTGATGGAAGTTGTCCGACAGTTGGCGGGAACTGGCTGAAAACATGGGCGCTTCCGTCGGTCGTTACCTTGACTCCGCCTGGGGGCTATGGTAGCGTACGCCCCTTCCAATTCTGACCTTGATCGCCCTGCACAGTTGAGGAGGTTCGTTCCATGCTGAAACGGTATCTATTGGCTCCCGGTCCGACGCCAGTTCCGCCGGAAGTGCTGCTTGCGATGGCGCGACCGATGGTGCATCACCGGGCCCCTGAGTTCGATAAGCTGTTTGCGGAGGTCCGCGCGGATTTGCAGTGGTTGTTTCAAACGACCAGCGACGTTCTGATCCTTGCTTCATCCGGGACCGGCGGCATGGAAGGGTCGGTTGCCAATTTCCTTTCTCCCGGCGACAAGGCGCTCACCATCAACGGGGGCAAGTTCGGAGAACGTTGGACCAAGTTGTGTAAGGCGTTCGGCGCACAGGTGACCGAACTCAAGGTGGAGTGGGGCCATGCGGTGGATCCGCAGGCAGTGGCGGATGCGCTCAAGAAAGATCCCTCTATCAAGGCCGTATACGTGCAGGCCAGTGAGACCTCCACCGGAGTGGCGCATGACGTGAAGGCGCTCGCCGATATCGTTAAGAATTACGATGAGACCATCCTGGTCGTCGATGCCATTACGGCACTCGGAGTGCTTGATCTCAAGACTGATGCCTGGGGTCTCGACGTGGTGGTGACCGGGTCGCAAAAGGCCCTGATGCTTCCTCCCGGGTTGGCGTTTGCGAGCGTCAGCCCGAAGGCCTGGCGGTTGGCTGAGAAGGCCAAGAACGCCACCTTCTATTTCAACTTCAAGCGGGAGCGGGACAATCAGCAGAAGAACACCACGGCCTATACGCCCGCGGTCTCATTGATCATCGGGTTGAAAGAAGTGCTGAACATCTTAAAAGGTGAAGGACTGGAGTCCGTGTTTGCCCGCCATGCGCAGTTGGCCAGGGCGATGCGCGAAGGTGTGAAGGCCGCGGGCCTCGAGTTGTTTCCGAAGGAACGTCCCAGCGACGCATTGACCGCGATTTCCGCACCGCAGGGCGTAGACGGACAGGCGGTCTACAAGAACTTGCGGACGCAGTACGGGATGACGGCGGCGGGCGGACAGGATCACCTGAAAGGGAAGATCTTCCGCATCTCGCACATGGGCTACATCGACAGCTTCGACGTGATTACCGCCTTGGCGGCCGTCGAGATGGTGGTGAAGGGGCTCGGACACCCGGTGAAACTCGGCAGCGGTGTCGCGAAGGCGCAAGAAATTTTGATGGGCAAAGCATAGATTCACTCTCATCCAAGGCACCACGACAATGAAAATCCTCGTCAGCGACAGCTTATCGAAGCAGGGCGTCGAACATCTGGAAAAAGCCGGGTTCACGGTGGTCGTGAAGACCAAACTTCCCAAAGAGGAACTCCTGAAGGAGGTCAAGGATGCGGACGGGTTGATCGTTCGCTCTGGCACCAAGGTCACGGCCGAGGTCATCGCGGCAGCCGAGCGGCTGAAGGTCGTGGGGCGTGCGGGGTCCGGTCTTGACAACGTCGATACGCCGGCCGCGACGCGCCGAGGCATTGTGGTCATGAACACGCCCGGCGGCAATACCGTGACGACCGCCGAGCACACGATGGCGATGATTTTTTCCATGACCCGCCGGATTCCCCAGGCCACCGCTTCCACGAAGTCCGGAAAGTGGGAAAAAGACAAGTTCATGGGCGTGGAGCTGTACAACAAGACCTTGGGCATTGTCGGTGTCGGCCAGATCGGTGGTTACCTGACGAAGCTCGCACAGGGCGTGGGCATGCAAGTCATTGCCTACGATCCCTATCTTGCACCGGACCGTGCCCAGAAAATGGGCGTCACGATGGTGGACCTTGATGAGCTGTTCCGCCGCGCCGACGTGATTTCCGTCCACACACCGCTGACGCCGGAAACCAAGGGCATCATCAATGCCCAGGCGATTGCGAAGATGAAGCAGGGCGTGATGATCGCCAATTGCGCACGCGGCGGCATCGTCAATGAAGCCGACCTCTGCGAGGCGTTGAAGACCAAACGAGTGGCAGCGGCGGCGTTCGACGTGTTCGAGGACGAACCGGTCAAGGCCGACAATCCGCTTTTGCCGCTGGATAATTTCATCTGCTCCCCCCACATCGGCGCCTCGACGACGGAAGCCCAGGAAAATGTGGCGGTTGGGATCGCGGAACAAATCGTCGATTATTTCACCAAGGGCATCGCCCGCGGTGCCGTGAATATTCCGTCGGTTTCGCCGGAGTTGTTGCCACGGTTGCAGCCGTATCTGTCACTTGCCGAGCGGGTCGGCCTGCTCCAAGCCCAATTGCTCGAGGGCGGGTTGGAGCGCGTCACAGTGGAGTACAGCGGTGAAGTGACGGGGCTGTCCGTTGCGCCGTTGACCATCGCGGTCCTTAAGGGCCTGTTGACTCCGATTCTCGAGGATCCGGTCAACTATGTGAACGCGCCGATCGTGGCGAAGGAACGCGGCATAGAGGTGAAGGAAATTAAGAGCACGGATGCCGGTGATTTCGCCAGCGTGATCCGCGTGCGCGTAGAAGCCGGCAAGAAGTCCCACCAGGTAGCGGGGACGTTGTACAACCGGAAGGACCCGCGGATCATCGAGATCGACCGCTTCAAAGTCGAAGTCGTGCCGGAAAGCCACCTCTTGCTGATTCAGAACGAGGATCGTCCGGGTGTGATCGGAACCGTCGGGCACGTCCTCGGTGATCACGACATCAATATCGCCCGCATGCAGTGTTCGCGTGAAGAGCGCGGCGGCCATGCCCTGCAGATCTTCGGCTTGGATGCGCCGCTTCCGACCACCGTGCTCGATCAGATCAAGAAGAGCAAACACATCCTTTCCGTCAAGGTCGCGGACCTGTCGAAAGGCCTGTAGGCTCGCCGGCAGGCCACTATGGGTGCTTCCTCTTCGAAGGCTTCCGCTCCGCCGCCCGCTGCCGTCGGGAGGCAGGAGCGTTCGCTCATTCCTGTCGGGATGAGCACTATCCTCCCTCGCGCTGCGCGGCGGATTCGCCATCTCGAACGAACGTTGATGGGCGGGTTGGCCCGCGCCGGGTACCAGGAGATCATCCTCCCGATGTTCGAGTATCTGGACGTCCTGGCTCCAGGTCTTGAATCGGAGCTCATCGAAAAGTGCTTTCAGTTGGTCGATCGCACTACGGGCCGGTTGATGCTGCTTCGCCCCGATGCAACGGCGCAGATCGCGAGAACCGTGGCAATGGGCATGATGGGAGCCGAGCTGCCGTTGCGCCTTTGTTACCGCACGTCCGTATTTCGCTATGAACGGGAACATGCCGGTCGAGATCGGGAGATTTACCAAGTCGGGGCCGAACTCATGGGTGTCGAGGGGGTGGACGGGGACGCCGAGATCCTGACGCTCATGATGGCGTGCCTCAAGCGGGTGGGGCTGAAGTCGTTCAAGGTCACGGTCGGCCACGTCGGATTCTTTCAAGGGTTGTTGGTGCGTGCAGGGCTCTCGCCGGACGGCCGAAAACGGGCCGAGGAGGCGGCGGCCCGGAAAGATCTTCCCCTGCTGGAGGATCTCCTGCGCGTCGAGCGTGTGTCGAAATCCTCGGCGGCGAAGATCTTGGAAGCGTTGGAGTTGTGCGGCGACCGCACGGTGATCGAACGCGGCAGACGCATTGCCGGCCGCGATCGATTGTTGACGGGGGCGCTGGATCGGTTGGCCAGTGTCTACGAACGGTTGGCCGGCACCGGCCAACGCCATTCCGTGCTGATCGATTTAGGAGAGTTTCGCGGTTTCGAGTATTATGACGGGATCGTCTTCGATGTGTTTGCCGGAGGAGTCGGCGCCGAGCTCGGCGGCGGTGGTCGCTACGACCATCTCCTGGGCCGGTTCGGGCGAGCCATGGCTTCGACCGGCTTTGCGCTGGACGTCGATCGCCTCTTCCGTGCGATCGACTGCGCGACCTCCGGTGCGGCCGGTTCCGCGCTCGATCGAATGAACGGCTACGCGAAACCGGTCCCCCGGGTGGCTCGAAGGGCGCGACCATGAAACCGCTGTCACCCGTCGACCTCGCTGAACCCAGACTGCCTCCGCAAAACCTTGAAGCCGAACAATCCGTGCTCGGCGCCATACTGTTGGACAACAGCGCCATGGCGAAGGCTATGGAACTGCTGACGGCTGAGGAATTTTACCGAACCTCCCACCGCAAGATTTATCAGGCTATGCTGGACCTGTCGGATCGCGGCGAGGTGATCGATCAGATCACCATGACCGAAGCTTTGCGCGCGCGCTCGGAATTGGAAGCCGTGGGCGGGGCCGCATATTTGGCGGAGCTGGTCCAAGTGGTGCCGACCGCCGCCAACATTCGGTATCACTCGAAGATCGTGCGAGACAAGGCGTTGTTGCGCGGGCTGATCCACACGTCGACCGAAGTCATCACCCGCGGTTACGACGGCACGTCGAAGGTCGATGATCTACTCGATTTTGCGGAACGCTCCGTCTTCAGTTTGGCACAGGGGAAACTCGATCGATCCTTCACTCCGGTCAACCAGATCATCAAGGAGAGCCTTGATGTGGTGGATAAGCTGTCGAAACGGAAGGAGCGCGTGACCGGTGTGCCGACCGGCTACTACGACCTCGATGACCTGACTGCGGGATTGCAGGCGTCCGATTTGATCGTCGTCGCGGGACGTCCGAGCATGGGGAAGACCAGTTTGGCATTGGGGATGGCGCAACATGCGGCGTTACACGCCGGCACGGTGGTCGGCATTTTCAGCTTGGAGATGTCCAAGCCACAGCTCGTCCTCAGGATGTTGGCCTCCGAGGCGCGGGTGGACTCCCACGCGCTCAGGACCGGCAAGCTCCAGAAGGAAGATTGGTGGCGGTTGGCGGAAGCGGCGGGGAAATTGGAGCAGGCACCGATTTTTATCGACGACTCGGGGGCTGTCACCGTGCAGCAGATGCGCGGGAAAGCCCGCCGGCTGAAGGCGGAGCGGGGACTCGACCTGATCATCGTCGACTACCTCCAATTGATGCAGGGGCGCAGCGATGCCGAATCGCGCCAGCAGGAAATCTCCGATATCTCCCGATCCTTGAAAAGTCTGGCGAAGGAGCTGAACGTCCCGGTCATCGCGCTGTCGCAGCTCAGCCGCGCCGTCGAGAACAGGAAACCCCCCATTCCCATGCTGGCCGATCTCCGGGAGTCCGGCGCAATCGAGCAAGATGCCGACGTCGTGATGTTCATCTATCGGGAGGAGGTCTACGAGCCAGCCACCGAACGTAAAGGGATTGCCGATATTCTCGTCAGCAAACACCGCAACGGTCCCATCGGTAAACGCGAATTGTTTTTCCATGATCGCTTTGCGAAATTCGAGAGTTTGGAGAATCGCGAGGCCGTTTGACGCTCACTTTCCCCAATCTGTATAATCCTTCAAGAATTCCGATTGTCTCCCCTGGGCCTGTTTCCTGCGAATAGAGCTGACACTGTGCAACGATCATCCGACGATTACCGCGTGCCGTCCGTCGCATCGGTCACGAGTGTGAGGAGGGCAGTCGCCGTCGGGTTGGCTCTGCTTTCCTGTGTGACGACCGCCTGCAGCAGTGGGCCGACCGCCAAGGCGGTCCCGCCACCGGTTGTCCCCAACATTGCTCCGGTCCCGCCTCGCGTGCTTTCGCCCTCGTCGGATTCCCGGGCCTCCTACCATTTCATGCTCGGGTACCAGGCCGAACTGGATCAGGAACCGGAGCGGGCGGTCAAGGAATACCAGGCGGCGCTTCAGATTGATCCATCTTCGAACTATCTCAAGTCTCGACTGTCCGTTCTCCATTTCGCCTTGGGCGATGTGCCGGCTGCGGTGAAGTATGCGGATGAAGTGGCCGATGCACCAGGGTTGGATGCGCAAGTGCTCGGACAATTGGGCGGCATGTATTCCGCCGCAGGCAAGCCGGACCGTGCGCTCCAACTGTTCAACCGCGCGATTGAGCAGGAGCCCCAGCGGAGCGAGCATTATTTCGCCAAGGGCCTGCTGCTGGCCAACCAGAAGCGCTTTCAAGAGGCGGAAGAGACGATCCGTAACGGGATCAAGGCGACGCCCGACTCAGCCGTGGGGTATTACTACCTCGGGCGGATTGCGGTTGAGGCGAAGGAGCTGCCCAAAGCGGTTCCGCACTTCGAACAAGCCCTGACCCTCAATCCGGCCTTCGAGCCGGCCTATGTCGCGCTGGGATCCGTCTATGAGGCCGGTCAGGAGCGTGAAAAGGCGATTGGTATCTACAAGCGGTATCTGCAGGGTGTGAATCCCAAGAATCGGGAAATCCGGCATCATCTCATTCGCCTGCAAGTCATGATGAAGCGGCACCACGAGGCCCTTCAAGAACTGGAAGGCATTCTCGCTGAAGATCCGGGCGATTTGGATGCGCAGCTTCGGGTCGGCTTGATTCAGGGAGAACTCAAGAATTATCCGCAAGCGGTTGAGCGGTTGAATCACATCCTGACGGTGCGACCGACCGAACTGAAAGTCCGGGATTACCTTGGCTATCTCTACGAGGAGATGAAGGATTATCCCAAAGCCGTCGAAGCCTACAGTTTCAACCTGAAGCTCGAGCCGTCATATTTCGAAGGGCACCTGCATCTCGGAGTTCTGCAATATCGATTGAAGCAGTATGGAGAGGCCGCGCAACACCTTCGGGAGGCGAGCCGGCTGAATCCCAAGCAGCCTGAAGCCCATATCGTGTTGGGTTTGTCCTATTTTCAGACGGAGCAATACGAGCCCTCACTCCAGGCGTTTCTCGAGGGAATTCGTCACAACCCCGATAACCCCGATCTGCACTTTAATGCCGGGACGGTGTACGACAAACTGAACCGTTTCGAGGACGTGGTGAGGTCCATGGAGGCGGCCCTCAAGCTGGATCCGCACCATGCGGATGCGCTCAATTACCTGGGTTACAGCTATGCGGAGCGCGGGGTAAAGATCGAGGAAGCGATTTCGCTCACGAAGCAGGCTGTGGCTTTGCGGCCGACCAACGGGTACTACGTGGATAGCCTCGGCTGGGCTTTCTTCAAGAAGGGGTTGCTGGCCGAAGCCCTGGCCGAGATCAAGCGCGCCGTGAGCCTGGTCGGGGATGACCCGGTCATTTACGAGCATCTCGGTGAGATTTATCTGAAACAACAGCAGGTTTCAGAGGGGCGTGAGGCCCTCGTCCATTCCCTCGAATTGGACCCGTCGAACAATAAACTCATGCAGCGGTTCCGCGAATTGGGCTTGGGAGATCCGACGAAGGAAGATCGGATTCGCCAGGCCATGCAACGGGTTTCCGACCAGAAGCCATCCCCTTCCAATCAGTAGACTGCCGAATATCTGCTATCTTTGAGTTTGAGTTGGTGCAGCAACCGGCTGCAACCGGTGCGAATATCCCTATCCAGCAGGTGCTCATGTCAATGCTCACGCTCTCGCGTTCGATCGCTCAGCCGGCGCACCGCACACGGGTTGGGGCGGTCCTCGCCGGCGGTCGAGGCTTCACGATCGTGGAACTGATGATTGCCATCGGAATCATCGCACTGTTGGCGGTCCTGGCGCTCACGGCGTTCGGGCGGTATCGTGCGCGCAGCCAGCAAGCAGAAGTCATGATGAACCTGCGCGGGGTGTTTGTCACGGAACTGGCCTATTACGCGGATCACAAGCGATTCTCGAACTTCAGCGACATCGGTTTCAAAATGGAAGGTTCGACTAATCGTTATACCTATCGCAGCGAACAGACCACCGGAACCGGGGTGCCCACAGGCATCATCGAGACAATCGCGGCCAGGATCGGCATGGTGACACCGGACAATACGGTGTTTGCCGCGGCCTCCAGCGCGAGTAGCTTTACCGTCACCGCCACTGCGAATTTGGACAATGATCCCACGGTGGATCAATGGCATGTCAGCGAAATTCCTCCTGATACCGGAGCCTTCGACGTGAACGATGTCAACCAATAAGGTCGCTGGCAAGGGTAGGCACGTAGTTGGAATTGCCAAAATTTGGCTCGCATCGGTGCAAGAATCGCTGTGGGATCGCAACATCGAGATCGCGTTCGCAAGAGAGCGGCAGGGGGGCATATGGAACTAAGGTCCCGACAAACCACAACAAATCAAACGGCGCATCCTTGCCGATCCCGTGTGGCATGGCCTGTGCGTATGGGACTCGAGAGGGAGGGGTCACTCATGCGTGTCCTGGGGCTGTCCGCTCAATCCCAGCGCCGAAGTGATGCGGGCTTCACGCTCGTAGAACTGTTGATCGTGGTGGCGATTCTCGGGATCGTCTCGGCCCTGGCCATTCCCAATTTCCTCCGCTATCAAGCGCAATCCAGGCAGAGCGAGGCGCGCACCAACCTCTCGGCGATCTATGTCAGTGAGACGACCTATTACGGGGAACAGACCGTTTTTGGAAACTTCACACAAATTGGCTATGCCCTGGCTGGAACACAAAACCGATACGCCTATCGTGTCGGTCCCGGAACCACGGTCAATGTCGATCTGCTGTTGCCGGGGGTGGGGGTCGATATGGGCCAGAACCCGATCGTCCCGTCCGGAATCACTGTCGTCCCGATTCCGGGTTTTACCGCCGTGGCAACCGCGAACCTTGACGGCGACCTCGTCATGGACGCCTGGCATGTGAATGACATCAAGCAGAATTTACAATCCGCCGACCAGAACGACGCGCGGTAAGCCCCACGCTGCTCCCACCACCGTTCACCTCGATCCATTCAACGCATTTCTGCCGTACCAGTGGTTCCCTGGGGTGCCCAGAATGAGGCGCCTGTCCCTTGCAACGATAGGGGGCTGCCTCGAAGCGATTCCCTGGTGCTGTTCACTCCAAGTGCAAGTGGGTGCCAATCTTTGCCTGTTCCGAACAGAAATCGGAAGGAACCGGCCTTTTCCTGGGACGAGCAAAGCGAAATCGTTCCATAAGTGATTGGAAACACGTCGGTTGTTCGTGTGGCTTTAGGTTGAGGCTCAGTGGCATGGATCATGCTAAATTACCCCCGCAGGGAAACGAACATATCCCACGGTCGAAGGACAGGCAGCAGTTTATTAACAAGGGAGGAGACGTCATGAAGTTGTTCAAAGGTCAAAAGGGTTTCACCCTCATCGAGTTGATGATCGTGGTCGCGATCATCGGTATCTTGGCGGCCATCGCCATCCCCAACTTCTTGCGCTACCAGGCGAAGTCCCGCCAGGCGGAAGCCAAGACCAACCTGGGTGGCGTGTTCGTCGCGCAGACCTCGTACTATGGCGAACAGTCCATGTACGGGAACTTCACGCAGATCGGTTATGCCCTCGCCGGTGCAGGCAACCGCTACACCTATCGTAGCGGCGCCGCGACCACTGCCGTCGGTGGTGGCGGCAACAGCAGCAACACCAACAACGTGGACCGGTTGCAGGCTGGTGTCGGTGTGTTAGCTGCCGACGGTCAGGGTGCTACCGCCATCGTGGCGAACAACCAGCCCGGTAACTCCGCGACCCCCGGCTTCACGGCCACCGCGGTTGCGAACCTGGACAACGATCCCACGATCGACCAGTGGCACGTGAACGACATCAAGCAGAACCTGCAGACTGCCGATAACGACGACGTCGTGATCTAAGCAGCCTCGGGCCCTCTGGGCGAAGTCTGGGTGGGGTGGGAACGCCTGCGCCACCCAGACTTCGCGCTTTTTTGTTGACTGACCGCCGACCGATGCTACTCTTCTTCTGACCCCTTCGTTCCCTTCCAGGCTGCCACTTCAACAGCCATTTCAAAGCCGAAAACCGCCGTGCATCGATCGGCTCGATCGAGAGGAGAATGGTTCCGTGAATAGGGCTTCGAGCCTTGAGAGGGCATCTCCCGATTTTCAAGGGGAAGGAGTGCCTCTAGAGCCAACGGCTCATCGGCAGAAGGTCGCAACCCGACCAAGCTCCCGGCGGACTCCGTTGCTGCTGTTGGCGGCTCTCCTCGCATTTGCCCCTCTACTGGACGGAGGAACGACACATCTGGCCGTGATGTTCATTCGGCTCCTCATCGTTGGAATGGGATTGGCCTGCCTCTGGTCGATGGCGCACGGTGCCCCCTTGCCCGTCCGCCAGGCTTCATGGTTACTGCCTGCTCTAGCTTTTCTCTCAGTCGCGGGGTTCTCGGCGTTCACGTCTCCTAACGTCCATCAAAGCCGTCAATGGTTGATGGTGCTCGTGCTCTATGCCGCATTGTTCTATTTCATTGTCTTTTGTCTGACCCGATGGAACGATGTGAGGAGCGTCGTGTTATGGCTTGTGGCGGCGGGGGTCGGTGAATCCGTGTGGGCCCTCTATCAATTCGTCTGGCTCAAACAGTTGCGGCCCAGCGGCACGTTCTTCAACCCCAACTTTCTCTCAAGTTACCTGGCAGCTATCGGAGTCATGACACTGGCAGTGGGCTTGTTTGCGAAGAAAGGTGGAAGACCCGGTTGGACCACCATGTATGCGGAAGATCCGCACGGCCAGCGGGGTCTGCTGACTGTCGGGGGGCGATTGTCCTGGCGCCTGACTGCACTGTGGGCGGCAACTGTGCTCGTGATGCTCTCAGCGATGGTCATCACCGGCTCTCGGGGGGCTGGGATGGCGTTGGCGGCTGGGACGGCGGTCGTGTTGCTGGGGCGATATCACCTCCGTGGCCTGGCCATTGTGGTCGCTCTTCTGATCGGGTTGTTGCTCATTCCCAATCCCCTTCGGTCGCGATTCGAAGCAGAGCATGCCATCAATCCGGTCGCCTATGCGCGGATCAATATGTGGATGCAGGCGGTCCATATCATGTCTGAGCATCCGCTCGGGATCGGCCTCGGCTTGTATCAATACATCTACCCACAGCACGCCTTCCCAGTGGAAGGCGAGATCGTGCGCTTCGGGAAGGTGGCCCAGACGCCGCACAATGAGTACCTCCAGATTGGGGTCGAACTCGGAATTCCGGGGCTTCTTCTGTTTGGTTGGGGGCTGGTGAGCATCGGCCGCGCCAGTCTTGCCGCCTGGCGTCTTCGCATGAACCGACTGAATCGCGGCCTGCTCGTGGGGGTTGCCGGTGCCGCCGTCAGTCTGCTGGCCCATTCGGCGGTCGATTCCAACCTGCACGAGCCGGCGATTGCCATTCTGCTGGTCTTGTGCCTGGGCGTGCTCCTTAACGCGCAAAGTCTCATCGCCGCGCGTGGCGTATCCTTGCCTTCGCTCGGGCGCCCGATGCATCGCGGGTGGGTGGTTGGAGGAGCGGCGTTGTTGCTCTTCCTCGCTGCGGGGGCCATCCAAACTGGAACCGCCTGGATGGCATTCGAGCAGGGCGTGCAAGCGCAGCGCGCTGGGCAATTGGATGCGGCGATCGAACGCTACCGTCTGGCAATTCAGATCGACGCAGACAAGGCCCTGTACCACAGTTCTCTGGCCGCAGCCCACTTCCAACGTTTCCGACAGACCGGCCAAGGAGACGATGCGCAACGCGCAGTCGATGAGCTGACTGACGCCATCACACGCAATCCTCTGGATGGTCGTTTGCAAGGTCTATTGGGACATCTGTACGCGGCGCTGGCCGATTCGATGGTACCGGGTGAAGGGATTGAGCCCCGACGAGAGGTGCTCCGACGGAAGGCCATCGAGGCCTATGAAGCAGCTCGCTCGCTTGAGCCCTTCGTCGCGATGCATCGTCTCGAATTGGGCCGTCTGTATTGGAGTTTGGGGGATCGCCAGCGAGGGATTGAGGAAGTGGCGCAGGCGTCGGCCATGGAACCGAATTTTTTGCCGGCGCGCGCGTGGCTCGTCCAAGCCTATCTGACCAGCGAATCTCCGGCTGATCGCGAGCAGGCGCGGCGCGAATTTCAGGAGATTCAGGATCGTCAGCGTCGATATGCCGCCATGCCGAAGAATGAACTCGAGACCCTATATCTTTCCGCAGACGTCGCGGAGTTGAAGGCCAGGTTGGAGCGAGGAGGCCCAGTGTCATGAAATCTGCGAGGCCTTTCGCTCCTGTCGTGACTCGCGTGACTCTGATCTTGCTACTCACGTTGGGTACGCTGGTGCCCATTGCGCTGAGCTTGGTCGAGCGGGAACGTCCGGCCGCCCATCGGGCGTTGGAACTCGAATACCTCCCCAAAGGCGAGTATTTGCGTGTGGCGGTACTCGGATATCGCCAGATCGCTGCCGACCTGATCTGGTTGAAGGCTGTGTACCAGTTCGGTGAACGCAAACAGACGCGGGCCGGGTACCGATGGGCCTACCACGCTGTGGACGTGCTGACCGATCTCGATCCCAAATTCTCCATGGCCTACTATGCGGCGGGAACGATTCTCGGCGTGTGGTCCGGTCAGGTGAAGGAGAGCATCGCGATACTGGAAAAGGGCATGCGCCACAATCCGGACATGTGGCAGCTCCCGTTCGTCATCGGCTACGACTATTACTATGAACTGTGCGATCCAACGAAGGCCGCGCAGTATTTCCGTCAAGCTTCGCTCCTTCCCGGCGCGCCGGATTATTTGCCGAAGCTGGCGGCGCGAATGACGGTGGAGGGAGGCGACCCTGGGGCTGCGCTGGAATTCCTTGCCCGGATGACGGAGCAGACCAAGGATGAACGCATGCGCGAGGCGTTGGTCCAGCGCATCAAGGAAGTGGTCTCCGAGCGGGACATTCGCTTTCTGGAAGAAGGGGTCCGCCGGTATCGGGCGCAGCACGGCAAGTCTCCCGCGAAGTTGGAAGACCTCGTGACGGGCGAGATCATCAACGAAGTGCCGCGCTCGCCGTTCGGAGAACCCTATGTGTTTGAGGATTCTACCGGGCGGGTGTCCGATCCTGGTCTGCGCGAGCGGCTGCAGGTGCACCGGCACGTCGATTGCCAAACGGTCAAGCAGAGTCCGCCGGTCCAAGGTCCCGGCCTCATTCCGCCGCCGGCGGGGAAATCCTGATATTGCGAGGGATGTGATGGATGCAATTCGCATTGAAGGACTGACGAAAGCATATAAGTCCGGCTGGCCTGGGCGTCTGCCGGTGACGGCGCTCGATGGATTGTCACTGGACGTGGCAAGGGGAGAAATCTTCGGATTTCTCGGACCGAACGGAGCCGGCAAGACCACGACCCTCAAGATCTTGATGGGATTGATGCGGGCGGACGGAGGGCAAATCGAAATTCTAGGCGCGCCGGCCGGTGACGTCGAGGTACGCAAGCGAATCGGCTTCCTGCCGGAGTCGCCCTATTTCTATGACTATCTCACGGCGCGCGAGTTCCTCACGTTTTACGGCGAACTGGCCGGGCTCTCCGGTATGACTTTGCACCATCGGGTCGGCGATTTGCTCGACTCAGTCGGCCTTGCGCATGGCGAGCATCGGCAGCTCAGAAAGTTTTCCAAGGGCATGCTGCAGCGCGTCGGCTTGGCTCAGGCGATCATCCACGACCCGGAACTTGTCATCCTGGACGAACCAATGTCGGGGCTCGATCCCCTGGGACGGAAGCAGGTGAGGGATCTGATCCTTCAATTGCGGGAGCAGGGCAAGACGGTGTTCTTCAGCAGCCATATCATCCCCGACGTGGAGATGATCTGCGATCGAGTCGGGGTTGTGATGAAAGGCCGGCTCTTGGCGATGGGACGGGTCGACGAACTGGTGGGGCATGCCCATACCCAATCCGTGGAAATTGTCTGGGAGGGCGTGGGGCCGGATCGAATGCCGGGTCTTGGAAGACTGGCCGAGAAGGTCGTTCAGCGCGGGCGCCATTCCTTGGCGGTGTTGCCGGGCCCCGATCATCTCGATGAGGTGGTGGGAATGATTCGAACTCAGGGCGGCAAACTGGTCTCCGTCACGCCGCAGAAGGGTTCTCTCGAGGAGTTGTTCCTCGAGCAAGCAGGCACTCAGTCGATTCTCAAAGCGGTGGTGGGAGCATGAGCATGCGTCCAATTCTGGTCATCGGTTTGAATACGTTTCGGGAAAACCTGCGGGACAAAATCCTCTACAACCTTCTGTTATTTGCCGTAATGCTCATGGGTGCTTCCGTGCTGTTGGCCGATCTCACAATTATGGAACACCACAAGATCATCAAGGACATGGGCCTGGCCGCGATCAATCTCGGCGGCGTGATGATCGCAATCTTTGTCGGAATTGGGTTGGTCAGCAAGGAAATCGAGCGGCGGACCGTGTTTACCATCATGGCCAGACCCATCAGCCGCGCCCAGTTCATCGTGGGCAAATACTTTGGGCTGATGATCACTCTGTCGGTAAACCTGGCCGTGATGACCGCGGTGTTCCTCGTGACGCTCTGGCTCTATCACGTACCGATTCAGGTGTCGCTCTTTCAAGCGATCGAATTGATCTTCGTAGAGTTGCTGCTCGTGACCGCGGTAGCCCTGTTCTTTTCGACGTTCAGTTCCTCGACGCTTAGCGCCATCATGACGCTCGGGATCTATGTGAGCGGGCATTTGACCACCGACATGAAAGGTATCGCGGAAAAAAGTCAAAACGAACTGAGTACGTGGTTCATGACGGCCTGGTACTACCTGTGCCCCAACCTCGAGGCTTTCAATATCAAGGGGCAGGCGGCAACGGGCATTCCGATCTCGTGGAACTATCAAGTGCTTGCCACAGGCTACGGACTGATCTACGCGTCGTTGTTGGTTGTGTCGGCCTGTGCGATTTTCCGGCGTCGGGACTTCTGACGTCATGCGATCGGCTCAGACCAGAATGGCGCGGCCATGAAGATCCTCACTGTCGTCGGCGCGCGGCCTCAGTTCGTGAAAGCAGCCGTCGTGTCGCGCGCGATTGCCGCATGGAACAGACAGACCGGCGGTAAGGCCGAGTTGGCCGAGGTCCTCGCTCACACCGGCCAGCATTACGACGAGAGCATGTCGGCCGTGTTTTTCCGTGAACTCGACATTCCTCCGCCTGCCCATCAACTCGCCGTCGGATCCGGTCCGCATGGACAACAGACGGGACGGATGCTGGAAGGGCTCGAACGGGTCATGCAGGAGGAGCAGCCGGATCTCGTCCTAGTGTACGGGGATACGAATTCCACGCTGGCGGGTGCTTTGGCGGCGAGCAAGCTGCACATTCCGATCGCGCACGTGGAGGCAGGCTTGCGGAGCTATAACCGGGCCATGCCGGAAGAAATCAACCGCGTCCTCGTCGATCACGTGTCGGCGCTGTTGTTGTGTCCCTCCGAACGTGCACGCAAGAATCTGAGTCAGGAAGGCATTACCGCCGGGGTTCACGTGGCGGGGGACGTCATGTATGACTCAGTGCTGTTCCATCTGAAGCGCGGGGACGTGGAGACTCGTTGTTGCGAACGGCTGGGTCTTACTCCTCGGACCTATGGGGTCTTGACCCTCCATCGCGCTGAAAATGTCGATGAGCGAAACAAGGTGGAGATGATTCTGGCCGCGGTTGAGGGCCTGAACATGCCGATCGTGTTTCCCATTCATCCAAGAACGAAAGCGATGTTGGAGCGCGTCCAGTTGCGGTGGCCCCCGCATGTCCGAGCCACCGAACCGTTGCCGTATCTGGAGATGTTGCAACTGATGCGTGATGCCAGACTGGTCCTGACCGATTCCGGCGGATTGCAGAAGGAAGCCTTTTTTCTCAAGGTTCCCTGCGTGACGTTGCGGGGAGAGACAGAATGGGTGGAAACCGTGGAGGCCGGGTGGAACCGCCTGGCGGGGATCGGACGCGATGCCATTCGGGACGCCTGCCGTGCATTGCTCGAGTGTGTGCCGAGTAAACAGCCGAAGCCCTACGGGGATGGTCACGCGGGGGAGGCCGTCGTGCAGATCCTTGCCGACTATCTGGGGTCGCGACAATGAACGGATTTCGCATTCTCCTGCAACATCGGCGTTTGATTTGGCACTTGATGCTCTTGGATTTCAAAGTTCGGTATGCGGGATCTCATCTCGGACTGGCTTGGATGATCGTGGGACCGGTCATGATTCTTGTCAGTTATCTCATCGTGTTCGGCTCGATCTTGCGCATTCAGCCGACGCCAGGTCTCAGCTCTTTTGACTATGCGGTGCTCGTCACCTGCGGGCTGCTCCCATGGCTGGGCTTCTCGGAAGGCATGATGAGCGGTACGAACTCGGTCTTGGCGCATCGCAATCTCATGAAGGGGCAGATTTTTCCCATGGAACTCATCCCGGTGACGGCGGTGTGTTCGGGAATGGTCGGACAGCTGGTTGGAACGACCGTGCTGCTTCTGGTGTTGGGATTTCGCGGGAGTCTGGGAGTGAGTCTCGTTTGGATTCCGGGGTTGGTTCTGTTTCAGGCCATGCTCACGATCGGAATGGTGTGGATGTTGTCGTGTGTCAACATTCTCGTAAGAGATCTTTCACAAATTCTCCGGCTTGGTATGGTCTTGTTGATGTTTGTTTCTCCCATCGCCTACACCAGTCAAATGGTACCTCATGGCCTGAACTGGGCTATCGGACTCAACCCATTGACCTTTGTAATCGATAGCTATCGGGATGTGGTGTTGTACGGGAAGAGTCCGCAGCCGGTAGGTCTGGTTGTATTTTCAGGGTTCGCGCTAGCCGCGTTTCACTTAGGGTATGACTATTTCATGAGGCTGAAGAAGATCATTCCGGATCTGTTGTGATGGAAAACGTCGCGATTGAACTCAAGAATGTCAGTAAGGTGTACCGTCTTCACCAGGCCAAACACATCCGTCTCTTGGAGATGCTTGGGCTAGGACGCGGTCTGACCGCTTCAGGAACAAGTGATTTTTGGGCTCTTAGAGGAGTGTCGCTGCAAATCGCTAAGGGTACCACCGTCGGCATTCTTGGGAAAAATGGGGCTGGAAAGAGCACGTTATTGAGAATGTTGGCTGGGACAAGCCAGCCCACCGACGGGGAAATCCTGCGACATGGGACGGTCGCAGCGCTGCTGGAGCTCGGAACGGGCTTTCATCCCGATCTCAGTGGGCACGAGAATATTTTTGCGAGCGGGCTCTACCTGGGCTTCGACCGGGAGGCGATGCAAACGTTTTATGACGATATCGTGGGTTTCGCGGAGATTGGAAGCTTTCTTCATCAGCCCGTTCGCACCTACTCCTCCGGGATGCACATGAGGCTGGCCTTTGCCGTGGCCACTTGCTTGCCGTCGGACATTCATATCGTCGACGAGGTGCTTGGGGTAGGTGACGCGTATTTCTTTTCCAAGTGCCTCCGCAGATTTCGCCGTTTCCAGGCTGAGGGCGGTACAACGGTTCTTGTGTCGCATGACCACGCCGCGATGTTGCGACTGTGCGATCGTTGTGTGTGGATCGATCGCGGGGCGGTCGTTGCCGACGGGCCCGCGATGGAAGTCATCTCGACCTACACCGAATCCGTGTACAAAGAGCAAGATAAGCAAGTGGATGAAGAAGTGAGCCGGTCAGGCAATGACCTTGCCCCATCGAAAGCATTGCGGGCGACACGTGCCGTTACGGTTGAAACGGTGTACTTCGTCGAAGGCACAGGACGTCCAATCACAACGGTGAGAATGGGTGACCGATTGGGCGTGCAAGTGACGTTGCAGTCCAAAGTGCTTTTGGAAAATGCAGTGGTGTCCCTGACCGTCTTTCGGATCGATGGGGTGACTGTGTGCAATACTATTTCCGCCCTTGATGGAGTGCTGATAGATATCCCCATCGGAAAGGCCGTCCTTGAGGTATGGTTTGACCAGGTGGCTTTCGCTCCAGGAGAGTATATCGTGTCGGTGGGTGTGTATCCTTCTCTTGATCTAGCCGATCCCATCAGCGTGCAGCACGCCGTAATTTCGCATCAATCACGAACCATCCGAATACTCCCTCTGCCTGGTGTTTCGCTCGACCTGGGAGTCTTTCGGCCGCATGTCAGGTGGGAAACCAAGGGAATGGACACCTCACTGATGCCCTGCAATCCTATACCGTGTCGCCTCGGTGACACAAAGGCGAGCAAGCCGTAGTCACAATTCTGGATGTCACGACGGACGCTGCCATGCCCGTTGATCCCTCCAACTGTCGGGGTGAGCATGCGTCCTTTCCGGTACGACTAGGCATACCAAAGTGACCTCAATCATGCAGTTGATTAAGTCTGGAAATATCGAGGAGCGTCCCAGGCGAATCCTCATGCTGGTTCCACACGAGCCGGACGCTGACCCGAGAGTTCGTTGGGTCATGCAATTGTGTGGCGATATTGCGCCCACTGAGGTCATAGGCCTTGATGGCTGGAGCGATACGGGCATTCGGAAGAAACCGTTTCGCGAGTACGAAGGAAATGTGTGGATCGAGCGGATCGAGCGCCTTGACTATGCATCATGGAAAGTGAAGTTCGAGTTGCAATGGACGAAGTGGTTGTCGAAGGGAGGAGCGATCACGCGATACTTGGATCGAGAACGTAATGGCGGTGCGACCCTGGACCTAGGTTGTTTACAGCGGGTGGATCACGCTGTGGGGGCGTGGTGTCGGTTCCGAACGGCGTGGGCTGCCTATAATCTGATGATCGATGCTCTCTATGTCCGGGCTCGCTCTTCCTGCATCGCACCGACGACGGTAGTGTGCCATGACGTGTTTGCACTAGCGGCGGGCGTGAAGCTGAAGCAGCTGTTCCGATGTCGCCTGCTCTACGATGCGCACGAATTCTGGCCGGAAGCCGACCTTCTCGCGCAACCCTGGGAAAAAGAGGTTATGGCGGCATACGAGGGCGCACTCGTCCAGCATGCCGATGCCGTCGTGACGGTTACGCCGCAGATTGCTCGGCACTTGGAACAGCGTTATCGGATCAAGAAGGTCGTGTGTGCTCCCAACGCGGCACCAACGGTATCGGCATCGTTTCACGATAAGGTGGACGGTACCAAGCCGGAAGGGCCGATCAAGGTTCTCTTTCAAGGACAGGTGGCATGGCGCAGAGGGATGGATGAACTATTGCGAGCCTGGAGAAACGTCGATGCCAGCCTCGCTGTTCTGTACGTGAGATGTCCGGAGAATGACTATTCCGCACGACTCCAAAACGAGTACAAGGACTTAATTGCCAAGGGACAGGTGCTGTTCCTCGATGCTGTGGCTGAGAATGAGTTGGTGGCGGCAGCGAAGATGGCGGACATCGGCATCATTCCCTACGTGGGACCGAATCTGAATCATCTCTATTGCTGTCCGAACAAGCTCTCGCAGTATATGCAGGCCGGCCTTGCCATTCTTGCCAATCGCTTGGAGTTCATCGCTCAGATTGTCGAGCGCTTTCAGTGCGGTATGCTTTATGACGCCCACCATCCAGAGAGCTTGGTGAAAGCGGTTCGCTATTTGGCCGACCACCGGTCAGAGCTCCAGATCATGAGGCGACGTGCTCGCTTAGGCGCCCAGACTGAATTCAATTGGGAATCTCAGTCCGTCGAGTACAGGCGCGCGGTCGAAGCGTTGTGCATGCAAACTTGAGGTCGACAACAATCTAAATGGCCCGAACATGAGACCGCAGCGCATCCTCGTCTTGTATTGGCACCATGGACCCGGGGAATTACGGCTGGCCATCAAACGGCATCTGCATGTGCTCGATCACAGCCGGCTTTCCCATGACGTCGTGTATTTCAATGCCTTAAATGGAGTGCCTAGTTGGTTACGGTGTCTGCAATTCGACGTTGTCGTTCTCCATACGACGTTCCTGTGCCTTCGATGGAGCCACGTATTTCATACGTGGAAGTGGGAAATGCGTTGGCTGAACGATTTCAAAGGCCTCAAGGTGGCCATCCCACAAGATGAGTATGACCATTCAGAAATGCTCGATGAATGGTTGTATGAGATAGGGGTCGATCTCATCATCACGAATTTCGATGAGCAGCATCGTTCCTGCCTCTACCCGCTCATGTGCAAGCGCGCGCTGTTCAGGAAATGCCTGACCGGCTACCTCGACGACGAGGACGTGCACGCCATGCAACGGCGACTGCTTCCTCCTGTTTTGCGCTCCAGGGATATCGTTTACCGGGCGTCTCATCTTCCTTATTGGTTCGGAAGTCATGGGCAGCTCAAGCATCGTATCGCTGATCCTGTGGCTGTCCAGGCTGTAAAGCATGGATTGACCATCGACATCAGTACGGATCCGAAGGATACGATTCTGGGCGTCAGTTGGCTTGATTTTCTGGCCTCCGGTCGAACGGTGATCGGGACAGAAAGCGGATCTAGTGTGCTCGATAAGAGAGGCGCAGTGAAGGCGAAGATTCAGAGCCTCTGCGCAGAATGTTCGGATTTGACGTTCGAAGAAGTGGACCGCAGGATGCCGAAGGGGTGGGATGATCATCGATTTCTGGCAATCAGCCCAAGACATCTGGAAGCAGTGATGACTGGAACGTGCCAGATTCTGCTGGAAGGTGTGTACGACGGCGTCCTCGTCCCGCATGTGCACTATCTGCCTCTCAAACGGGATTTCTCGAACTTGGATGAACTATTAGATGCAGTAAAAGATGCTGAACTGCTGGGGAAAATCTCGAGCCAAGCGTATAAAGATGTGTGCGAAAGCGACCGGTATAGCTATCGGCAATTTGCCCATGTGCTCGATGAGGCCATTGAGGAGCTTAGTCAGCACCGGTCAGAACAGTCGGTTCCTCTGGCGCGAAGAAACGCACGCCCTCCGTTTGCGGTTGCCAAGTCCGCGGCAAGAATTGCTGAGGTCCAGCGTGTAGCGCGGTATAGAACAATTCAAGCCATCCTGTCTTCGCCATTGTACTGGTGCGTGTTCCGCCATCCTCTAGTATCTGCTGCGAAGCTTCAGCTTGCTGCAAGGCTGTTTGTCGGAAGTCGAGCCATGCTCTCCCTTCTGACTGTGTCGCTTCCCGCTGCAAAGAGAGCAGGGTTGCGAGTGCGAGATATACTCATGGATTGTTTCATGTTTCGAATCATGGAACAGATACAACATGGTCACGTATGGGGCTTGAAAGATGTCGAGATCCCTTGCGTAGTGGATGCCAAGTCGGATGCCCTCATATTCAGGAGTGTCTACCGTGACAACTCCTCATCGGACGAGCCGAGCCGGAATCTTCGCCCGCTCTGTGAGGGACCCGAACAGCAGAGATACAGTTCACTAAGGTGGGATCATTCGTTAGTGGGAAGCCGGGTCGCATACCCTATCGTCGGGTCACGTCGGCTCAACCTGTCGGTCGGCCAATCCGGTTCCTACATCTTCAGGACTTTTCCTGTCCTCATGAAAGTGTTTCCAAAACAGATGAGGCTGCTCCTGGACGGTTCCATACGAGGCGCCCTGCGAGTGCGATAAGGGTGGACCTACTAGGGTGGTTCGCTCGCTATTACACGTTTAGGTTGTCCCAGGGAACCGGACTGCCACCGAATCAGAAATCAGTACCCTCATGCAGACAAGGGCTTCAGATCATGGTTTGCATGCCAAGATTCCCCACTGTGTGGGGCCTTGGGGGAGGGTCAAAATTGGATACCTCACCGTTTTATGGTTGCTGACCATTCTGGGGGTGGATCAGAGTGTCGAATTCGATCGAAATACAAAAATTATTGTACCTGGCTTAAACCAGTTTGCCTGGACGGACAACAACCTCAGCGCGCCCGGCTACTATCCGTGGCGCGTCATTGATGCAGAGCCCCCTCGCATGACTCTTTTGACTCTCGGCGAGCTAGCGCAGAACGTACAAACCGACCAGGAAGTGCTCCATCGAATTCTCCGGTATTATGCAGGCATCAAGGAGGAATTGCGGGGGAAATGGGGAGAGGCATCCGATGCCCGTCTCCAGGCGCTTTTTGCGATGAATCTGATTCATGTGTCACATCCCTATGGCACGGGGAGCACACCGGTGCGTTTGGTCGAGTATGCGCGTCAGACTCCGACGGGCTCGTGTCGGGTGTATTCGATATTCCAAAGCCGCATACTCGATGCCTTTGGTCTCCCGTGGCGCTTCGTTGCAATTTCCTCGGGATTTCACGGATGGATAGAGGTGCGCATTGACGGACAGTGGGAAATCTTCGATGCTACTGCCAATGTTTGGATCGACCAATCCTCATTCGAACTGCTGAACGGAACGCCCAGAAGATTTCGGATGTTCTACAGCCCATGGTCGGATGCGAAACGCGACGATGCTCAGCGATTCGTAGAGCGATACGAGCCGCACTATTTTACGGCGGGAGCTCTTAGAATGAATATGCCGGGACTAGGGGTGTACTACATGACTCGGGATTACCTTGAAAAGAAAGGGCTCGCGATCGAACAGTGGGACAAGTTTTGTCCAGACCCTCTTCGTGGAAAACCATGTACTCCAGCGTGATGGGCGGAGAGCGGCGACTCGAGGCTCTCTTTCCTGTTGGAATGCTCCATCGGATGCCCCAAGAGCGATTATGACCTCCAAGACCTCAGTGGACGGTGTCTTGCTCCTTTACCATCGGCCTGTATTGACAACGGATGCGGCCACAGTTACCGAACACATCAACGCTTTCCAGCATTATTCCAGATGTAATATCTGGAGCCTCAATACCCAGTGTGGCTTTCCTGCCGGTTTGGCCAAATACCGCTTCCAAGCCGTGGTGCTGCACTACTCGCTCTTCGGCGGCTGGTACTACTATTTGACCGAACCATTTCTGGAGTATCTGTCCAACTGTCTAGATACCTATAAGGTGGTCTTTCTGCAGGATGAGTATCGATACTGCCGGAAGCGATTCGAGTTTCTGAATCAGTACGCAATCGATTGCGTCTACACGCTGGTCGAACCTTCCTATTTTGACCAGACCTACCGAAAGTTCACCCGAGTGCCCACACTGGTATCGCATCTTCCTGGATATGTCTGCGACGATCTGATAACTGCCGCCGGCAGATATGCGCTGGCGCCGGACAAGCGAACGATCGACGTGGGGTATCGGGGCCGGAAGTTGGAATTCTATATGGGCATCGGTGCGCAAGAGAAGTGCGCGATCGCAGAGGGATTTGTAGCCAGGGCCGCAGGACGGCAATTGGTGTGCGATATCGGGTGTGAGGAAACGCAACGTATATATGGCGAGGCGTGGTATCGGTTTCTTGGGAACTGCCGCGCCGTACTCGGTGTGGAGGCCGGCACCTCGATTTTTGATCTCGACGATAGCGTGCGGACGTCGTGCGAAGCTCTAATAGCGGAATTCCCGGGAATCACGTTTCAAGATGTCCATGATAGACTCCTTGCGCCGTGGGAAGGTCGTATTCCTTACCGAACCATCAGTCCAAGGCATTTCGAAGCCGCGGCGCTCAAGAGTTGTCAGATTCTCTTCGAAGGAGCCTATTCGGGGATTATGAAACCCTTGGTGCACTATCTTCCGTTGAAGAAGGATTTTTCAAACTTTGATGAAGTAGTACGACTGTTTCGTGATGAGACTGTCAGGACTAGGATCGCGGAGCAGGCCTTTGAGGACTTGATCGCCTCTCAGCGCTATAGTTACCGAACCTTTATTCGGCAGTTCGAAGACACTCTCAAAGAGGCAGGTCTTTGCCTGGGCGCCAAACGAGAAAATCATGCCGTGTCGCGAGTGATTAGCCGTGGACTGAGAGTGCGAAAGCTACGCGCGGCAATGGTTGAAGCCCGATTCCTAGAATATGTACCCAAGTGGCTACGGAGGCTCGCAAAACCCATGTTTGCACGTTGGTGGCATCGCGCATTCGGCTTCAATTGCCGGTAGACTGAGCGCTTTCCAGCCTTGTGGCATCCTCTGCTTCCGCTTCCACGGATCCATGCTGGAGTTGTATTTCTACCCGCGGGCGGCGGCATCGCCTAGGCGCTTCACTCCGTGTCTGTCCCTCCTGAGCCTGATAGAGCCCTACCCGATTTCGTGAGTTTTCGTGCGCAAATAGAGCTTCCATCGTAACATGCTCACAGGAACGGTATCTCCGTTCCGGCTGACTCGACCGTGGAGCCGAGGGGCTACTGCTCCCGTGGTGAAACTGATATGTGCGGCATTGCGGCCATCTGTGACCTGACTGAATCCCGCCGTCCGGCGCTCGATCGGCACTTGGCGGTGATGAATGACCTGCAGCGCCATCGGGGACCGGACGGCGAAGGCTTGTGGCAACACCCCAGGGGACATGTCGGATTCGGTCATCGGCGCCTCAGCATCATCGACCTTGCGGCGGGCCAGCAACCGATGAGGGACGCAGGCGGCAACTGGATCACCTTCAACGGGGAAATCTACAACTATCGGGAGCTCCGGCAGGAACTCGGGTCCGACCGGTTCAGGACCGAGTCGGATACGGAAGTCATTCTGCAGGCCTATCGCAAATGGGGCCGCGATTGCGTCAGCCATCTGCGAGGCATGTTCGCATTTGCCCTGTGGGACGATGAAGCGCAGCAACTCTTCTGTGCGCGGGACCGCTTCGGCATCAAGCCGCTGTACTATGCGGTCGTCGATCAGGTGCTGTACGTCGCGTCGGAAATCAAGGCGTTGCTGCCGTTCCTGCCGGATGCCGCCACCAACCTCGAAGCGTTGAAGGAGTATCTGACCTTCCAGTTCTGCCTTGCGGGAAAGACGCTGTTCGAGGGGGTACAGGAGCTGGTGCCGGGCCATGTCCTGACTGCGCGCCCGGGGCGTGTCGAAACCGCCCGTTACTGGGAGGTCTACTACAACCTCGATTGGGACCACACGGAAAAATACTTTGAAGAGAAAATTCGCTCGTTGTTCGAGGACTCCGTTGCATTTCACCTCCGGAGCGACGTTCCGGTCGGTGCCTATGTGAGCGGCGGTGTCGATTCCGGCATCGTGGCCTCGCTGGCGAGGACGCACCAGCCTTCCGGTTTTCTCGGATTCACGGGAAAGTTCTCGTTCGGCCCGGCCTATGACGAAAGCCGCTATGCCAGGGAATTGGCCCAATGGCGTGAATTCGAGCTGCTCGAGGCGGAGATCGACGCCGACGACTTCGTACGCGAGATACAGAAGGTGGTTTACCACCTCGATCAGCCGGTGGCCGGGCCTGGCTCCTTCCCCCAATACATGGTGTCGAAGCTGGCCAGCCGGCATCGCAAGGTCGTGCTGGGCGGGCAGGGCGGCGACGAAATCTTCGGCGGCTATGCGCGCTATCTCATCGCCTATTTCGAGCAGTGTATCAAGGCGGCGATCGACGGGACCACGCAGAGCGGAAACTTCATCGTGACCTATGAGTCGATCATTCCGAACCTGTCGTCGCTGCGGGAATACAAGCCGCTGCTCCAGGAGTTCTGGCGGAAGGGGCTCTTCGAGGACTTGGATCGGCGGTATTTCCGCCTGATCAATCGCGCGCGCGACGTCGGTGACGAAGTCGATTGGCGGGCGCTGGAGCGGTTCACTCCTTTCGACGCGTTCAATCAAATCTTTCGCGGCGATAACGTGAAGAAGGAATCGTATTTCGATCGCATGACGCACTTCGATTTCAAGACGCTGCTGCCGGCGCTTCTCCACGTCGAGGACCGCATGAGCATGGCACACGGGCTCGAATCACGCGTGCCGTTCTTGGACCACCCGCTGGTTGAATTTGCTGCGACGATTCCTTCCAACGTGAAGTTCATGAACGGGAGGATGAAACATGCCTTGAAGAATGCGATGCAGCAGGTCTTGCCGCCGGCCATCCTCAACCGGACCGACAAGATGGGGTTCCCGGTGCCGCTGCATGAATGGCTGACCAAACCGGGTCAGGTACAGGAGTTCGTGCGGGATACTTTCTCGAGCAGGGCGGCGTTGTCGCGGGACATCATCGACAACAAGAAAGTGTTGGAGAGCCTCGCGAAGGAGGCGCGGTACGGACGAAAGATTTGGGGGTTGTTGTCTCTGGAATTGTGGCAACAGGCGTTTCACGATCGGATGGCGTCATTCAAGCAATTGCTCACGGTGGAGGTTATGCGATGAAGGTGTTGATTACGGGCGGGGCGGGGTTCATCGGGTCGCATTTGGCGGACCGGCTGTTGGGCCGCGGTGACGAGGTGTTGGTCATCGACAACTATGCGACGGGACGGCGCGACAACCTCGCCTCCCATCGCCGGCTGACGGTGGTGGAAGGCACCATTGCGGACGGGCGGTTGGTCGATCGCGCTTACGAGGAGTTCAAGCCGGAGATCGTCGTCCATGCCGCGGCATCCTACAAGGATCCCGACAACTGGACCGAGGACGCGCTGACCAACGTGGTGGGGACGGCGAACGTCGTGCAGGCCGCCAAGCGTCACGCGGCGAAGCGGTTCATCTACTTCCAAACCGCCCTGTGCTACGGCCTGAAGCCCCTCGAGCAGCCGATCACGTTGAAGCATCCGGTGCGGCCGGAAGGCAGCAGCTATGCGATCAGCAAAACCGGGGGAGAGCAGTATGTGATGCTCAGCGGGCTCAATTGGATGTCGTTCCGTCTGGCGAATGCCTATGGGCCGAGAAACCTCAGCGGGCCGTTGCCGACCTTCTACCATCGGCTGACCACGCAGAAGCCTTGTTTCGTGATGGACACACGGCGGGATTTCATCTTCGTGGATGATCTCGTGGCGGTCGTCATGAAGGCCGTCGACGGCGAGGGCACCAGCGGGGCGTATCACATTTCCTCGGGCAGCGACGTCTCGATCAGGGAATTGTTCGACGCGACCACCAAAGCGTTGGGAATGACCTTGGACAAGGACGTCGAGGTTCGCCCTCGCAGCGCCGATGACGTGGCGACGATTTTGTTGGACCCGTCCCACACCGAGAAGGTGTTCAATTGGAAGGCGGGAACACCGCTGGTCACCGGAGTGGCTGCAGCCGTGGCCTGGTACAAGAAGTTCGGCATCCAGCAAACGTTTACCCACCTGAAGCCGGTGGAATCGAAGAAGCCTGCGGCGTGAGCCTGTCGAAAGGACTCGAGACCATGCGGAATCAGCGTGTCGTCGTGGTGGGCGGCGCAGGATTCGTCGGGAGCAACCTGGTGCGCCAGGCGTTGGCGCAGGATTGCCGGGCGGTGTTGGTTGTGGACAACCTCCTCTCCGCAGAACGGGACAATGTGCCGGTCGATCCCCGAGTCCATCTGCTGGAAGGGTCCATCGCCGATCCGGCGGTGCTAGGTCGCATTCGCGACGAGTGGGACTACGTCTTTCACCTGGCGACGTTCCACGGCAATCAGAACTCCATCGCGGATCCCCTGGCGGACCATGAGCACAATCTCATCACCACACTCCGTCTGTTCGAGCACCTGAAGGGATTCTCGGCGCTCAAGAAGGTCGTCTATTCCGCGTCCGGCTGCACGTTGGCCCCTCATACGTTCGACAAACCGGAACCGGTGAGGGAGGACGGTCCTGTGCCTCTCGACCTGGACAGTCCCTATCAGATTTCTAAGGTCGTGGGGGAGTTCTACTCCGTCTACTACTGGCGGCAGCACAAGTTGCCCACCGTCCGGGCCCGTTTCCAAAACGTCTATGGGCCGGGAGAAATTCTCGGGGCGGGCGTGTGGCGAGGAACGCCCGCCACCGTATGGCGGAACGTCACGCCGACCTTCATCTACCGTGCCATCAAACGGTTGCCTCTGATGGTGGAAAACGAGGGCCAGGCCAGTCGCGACTTCATTTATGTGGACGACATCGTCCGTGGCCTAATCGCCTGCGCCGAGCGGGGACGCTCCGGCGACGTCTACAACCTGGCCAGCGGCATCGAGACGTCGATTCTCGAACTGGCGCGGCAGATCAACACGATGACCAACAATGCCACGGCAATTCAGTTTCTCCCTCGTCGCAACTGGGACCATGCCGGCAAACGTGTCGGCAGCCCCGAGAAGGCCCAGCAGGAGTTAGGCTTCTCGACGTCTGTGTCCCTGGGGGACGGGCTGGCGGCGACGATCCGATGGACGCAGGCCAACCTGCCGCTGATCGATCGGTGTATCCAGAAACATGCCGCACGACTTGCCGCCTGAGTCGGCCCGTCCGGCTCGACCTGTTGCCTGATACCAGATGACCAGTCAGGACTCCACGGCACAGTTTCTCACCCATGTGCAACAGCATGTGACGCCCGCGCAGAAGGCGTTCGTGCTCGATCGGCACTACGACACCGTCCGCCGAGAGATGGTGCGTAAGGGCAATTGGAAACCGGACGCCCGGCTCCTCGACGTGGGCTGCGGGATCGGCGTGTATGCGGAGTTCTGGCAGTCCCGCGGGCTCCGCGTGACCGCGGTGGATGTGGATGCGGAGCAGGTGGCGTTGGCCTCCCGTCGCTCGCAGGAGCAAGGGCTCGGCATCCGCTATGAAGTGGCGAGCGGGGATCACCTGCCGTTCGCGGCAGGTTCGTTCGATATCGTCTATGCCAACTCGTTGTTGGAACATGTGGAAGATTGGGAGCGCTGCTTGAACGAGTGGATTCGCCTGTTGGCGCCGGGCGGATTGTTGTGGGTAGAAACCACCAACGTGCTCTGCCCAAGGCAAGGCGAGTTCCGCTGGTTGCCGTTGTACAGCTGGTGGCCGGGGTTCCTGAAACGTATCGTCGTGCGTCTGGCCAAGGGGCCGTTACCGGCGCTGGCGAACTACAGCCCCTGTCCGGCGCTCCATTGGTTTTCCTATTTCCAACTCGAGCGCTTCTTCCAGAAGCGTGGGTTGGCGGTCAGGGACCGATTCGACTGTCTGGACTCCAGTCGGGTGGGGTGGGGCAAGCGCATGATTCGGCAGGCGGCGCTGGCCAGTCGGCTTGGTCGCCGTTGCGCGTACCTATTGATCTCCCCCTTGGTCGTCATTGCGAGCCGTCCGACGTAGGAGAAGCCTGGTGCAGGATCGCCTGAAAGCCGTCGGCTTCTATGCCAAGGGGGAAACCCATTGGCGGGCCTTGCTGCGTGACACCGTCGCGGGAGCCCTGGGGATTCGTCCGGACCGAGTGCCGTCCGGGTTGCGCGCGTGGCCGGGGTTTCGCTCGATCGTGCAGGAAGAGTTCCGCGTCCTGTCCTACGTGATGGATTGGAAGGACGCTTTCGCCGAATCGCCGTCGCTCGACGTCGAATGGTGCAACGTCAACAACCTGATCGAGTTCGAATCGGGGCTCAGGAGACTGAAGCAGTTCCCCCTCAGTATCGTCCTGCATTCGGCGGCCTGGGACGATTTGCGATTACTGCGATTGGCGCAGGGACGGTTTCAGGATCGGCGCGGTGCGTTGCTGCTCTTCTACGGAAACGAATACCACAACATGCAGGAGAAGATTGCGTTTGCCCGATCGGTGGCCGCCGATTACGTGGCGTCGCAACTGCCGTTGGCTTCGGCGCAGTGGTTGTATGCAGACTGCCATGCCTCTGTCATTGTGCCGGCACCGGCCGCCCTGAACCCGCGCGTCTATCACTGTGATCGAAGCGAGCGTTCGATCGATCTCGGATTCCGCGGCGACATCTACGCCAGCGCCTATGCGCTCGGCGACCAGGAGCGTACTGAGATTCTGCAGTATTTTGATCGGCATGCCGAACAGTGGGGGTTGACCAAAGACATCGCCTTCGTCCGGCATCCCCGCGAGCAGTGGAATGAGTTTTTGAACCGGTGCAAGGGCATCATGGGGGCCGAGTCCGGCACCTACTTCCTGGAGCGGGACGACCATACCAGGCAAGCGGTCATCGAGTTCATGGCAAGCAAGCCGGAGGCGACGTTTCCCGAGATCCACGAGCGGTTCTTTCAGCGCTACGAGAATCCTGTCTCAGGCAAGGCGATCTCCTCCCGTCACTTCGAGCCGGTCGGAACCAAGACCTGCCAGCTTCTCCTGGAAGGGCACTACAACGGCATCCTCAGGGCCGACGAGCATTACATTGAGATCCGGAAGGATTTCTCCAACATCTCCGATGCGATCCGCCGCTTCAAGGATCACGAGTACCGGACGGCGATGACCGAGCGGGCCTCCGCGCACGTGCTGTCGGCGCACACCTATGGACATCGCGTGGCGGCCTTGCTGGATTACGTGCTGGTCGGGAGGCGGGATGAAAAGGGCGAGGCGAAACCGTTGCGAGGCGCGGTATGACAGGGTGGGCGGCGAAGCGGGGAGGCGATGAATCGGCCGCCACGGCAGGCGGGCGGGGCAGAGCCTCACACGCTCGGATGCTTCGAGTCTGCTTCGTCTCGCCCCTCGGCTATGGGCTCTACCATCCGGAATCCGGTTTGCCGTTCGGCGGGGCGGAAGTCCAGATCTTTCTGACCGCGGGAGCTTTGGCCAAAGACACGGGCTTCCACACGAGTGTCTTGACCACTGTGGGGCAGACACCGGCGACGGAGCAGATCGGGGCCTTGACCCTCATTACGCGACGGGGCCAGGGGCGTCTGGCCGGCCGCAACGGCCCCCTCGCGTCGTTTCGCGGCTATTGGTCTTCGTTCCACGAGATGTGGGCCTTGTTCCAGCGGATCAATGCCGATGTCTACGTGCATGCCGGAGCCGGCGTAGAGGTCGGGGCCTACGCGATCATTTGCCGTCTCCTCCATCGCCGGTTCATCTTCGTGGTGGCCTCGAACGCAGACCTCACCGATCGTTGCGGGCTCGTGCGGGGGCCGTTGCGTCGACTCTATCCCCTTGGCGTGCGGCTGGCGGATGAAGTGGTCTGCCGTACGGAAGACCAGCGCGAGTTGTTGCGCCGCCGATTCGGTCGCGACGGCCTCCTCATTCGCAGCGGCCATCCGATCCCGACGGGCTGCGACCGGCCCAGGCAATCGATGCTCTGGGCCGGTCGCATCCATCCGGTGAAGCAACCGTTGGTCTTTCTCGACCTGGCGGCCCGCTGCCCCGAGATTCCGTTCACGATGGTCGGGATGCGCGACCCACTGGAACGCACGCTGTGGGATGCGGTCAGGACGCGTATTGCGCAACTCACGAACGTGACCTTCCTGCCGAATCTGTCTCTGGCCGAGGTCGAAGAGACGTTCCAGGGCGCCTTGCTCCTCATCAATACCTCGCAATACGAAGGCTTTCCCAATACCTATATCCAGGCTGCCGCGAGCGGAGTCCCGATCGTCTCGCTGGCCGTGGACCCCGACCGTGTGCTCGCGCAACATCGAATCGGCAGCTGTACGTCGGGCGACTTCGAGGCGATGGTGGAGACGGTGCGGCGGTTCGGACAGGACGAGCGGCTTCGTGAGGACTACGCCCGCCGTGCCCGCGTCTATGCGATGGGCAATCACAGCCTTGAGGTGGCGGTGGCTCGCTGGAAGGACATGTTGCTGGCACTCGCGGGGCAACAGACGGCGGAGCCGCTGAGAGAGGCGGCGTAATGCGACGCCTGACGTTAGGCTTCGTCGGGCCGGCGGCCTCCGTCAACCTCCGTCGATGGGTAGGGTGGTTTGCCGAACGAGGCCATGATTGCACCGTCTTGACGGTCGAGCCGGCCGACGCGCGGCACATCACAGGCTGGCGGCAGGTGGATCTGTCTGATCCCCGCCGACCCGGCAAATGGGGGCGCCTGGTCTCTGCCGCGCGCCTCGCTTCTACGATCGCTCGGCTCAAACCCGACGTAGTGCATGTGCATTACATCAGGGGATTGGCTTGGGGCTTGGCGGCTGCCATGCCGCACCCCTGCGTGCTCACTCCGTGGGGGAGCGATGTCCTGCCCGACCAAGGCGCCTTTCTCGAATGGTACAGCGGCGGGCTCACGCGCCGTCTCTTGAGGCAAGCCGATCTCGTTACCACCCATTCGTCCTACATGGAGAGTGCCGTGCGGCGGCTCGTTCCGGGCCTCACGCGAATGGAACGGGTCGGGTGGGGAGTTGATCTGGACCGGTTCCGTCCGGGCCTTGAAGTGGCGGACCTGCGCCAGAGTTTGCACCTCGGCCCCGATGATCCGGTGATCCTGAGCCCACGCCTGGCGCAGCCCCTGTATCGGCAAGACCTGATTCTCGAGGCATTGCCGGCGGTCCTGCGCGCTATTCCTGGAGCCTGTCTCGTCCTCACGGAATATTTTTCGGATCCTGGCTATATCCGGCGGCTCAAGGACAGGACCCAAGAACTCGGCATCGCCCGGCATGTGAGGTTCGTCGGTTCCTTGGCCTATGCCGACATGCCGCGTTGGTACAACCTGTCTTCGGCGGTTGTGATGGTTCCCTCCTCCGATGGGATGCCCAATTCCCTGCTCGAAGCCATGGCCAGCGGGGCGGTGCCGGTGCTGAGTCGGTTGCCGCAGTATGACGAACTGGTGAGGGATGGGGAAAATGGGCGGCGGGTGGATTCGGAGCCGGCCGCGATTGCGCAGGCCTTGATCGGCGTGCTGCAGGACGATCTGTTTCGGCGGCGCTGTCGAGATGACAATCGACGGACCATGGAACGGATCGGCGACCAGAATCGAGAAATGTCGACCATGCTCTCGCTGTACGAGCAACTGGCCGAATCGGCCGGCCCTGAGTGGTCGCGAGGAGCCCAGGCATGTGTGCGATAGCGGGGCTGTTCGTTCCTGCCGATGAAGCCATCGACCTTCGCCTGCTCGGTGAGATGGCGAAGTTGCAGGCCCATCGAGGGCCGGACGGGGAAGGGTATGCCTTGCTTGCGACCGGCACCGGGCAGGGTGCGGCGGTCACCTCTAGAACCCAAGAACACCTGTCGGCGATGGGCGGCCGGTTCACGCTTGGGCTGGCACACAGACGCCTGGCGATCATCGATCTCAGCGAGGCAGGCCGTCAGCCGATGGCGAGCGACGATGGACGGGATTGGATCACCTACAACGGCGAAATCTACAACTTCGTGGAATTGCGGCAGGAACTGCGTGAGCTGGGCTGGTCGTTTCGGTCGGCTTCGGATACCGAAGTGCTTCTGGCAGCCTATCGTCAATGGGGATTGGCCTGTCTGGACCGCCTGAATGGCATGTTCGCCTTTGCCCTCTGGGACGGAGTCGCGCGACAGCTCGTCTGTGCCAGAGACCGGATGGGGGAGAAGCCATTCTATTACACCTGGCAAGCCGGACGGCTGGCCTTTGCCTCGGAGCTGAAGGGCGTCTTGCCGGCAGTCGGAGCGATTACCGTCAATCAACGGATTGCCTACGCCTATCTGGACGGCGGGCGGCTGGATTTCACGGACGAGACATTCATAGAACAGATTCGGCAATTGGAACCGGCGCATTATCTCCTCATCAAAGACGGGCGGTTGGTGAAGGGCCGATATTGGAGCCTTCCGACCGACAGGATACAGGCCGTCGACGAACCGGACGGTGCCGTGCGGGAGAAGTTTCGCGCTCTGTTGTCTGATGCGGTGCGGATACGTTTGCGCAGTGACGTCGCGGTAGGCAGCTGCCTCAGCGGGGGATTGGATTCTTCCGCGATCGTCTGCATGACTCAAGACCTTCTCCATGCCTCGGCTTCCGAACGCCCTCCCGGGTCCCATTGCCGACAGAAGACCTTTTCCGCCTGCTTTGCCCAGGAACAGTTCGACGAGCGGCGGTATGTGCAGGAAGTGGTGCGGGCCCGCGGCCTCGATGCCCACTACACGATCCCGGACCCGAAGGAGTTGACCACGGTTCTGGACCGCCTGATCCGGCAGCACGATGAGCCGTTCGGGTCCACCAGCATTTTTGCGCAATGGGCGGTGATGCGTCTGGTATCCGAGTCCGGAGTGAAGGTCGTGCTCGACGGGCAGGGAGCTGATGAGCTCCTGGGCGGCTACCATGGATTTTTCGGCGCCTATTTTGCCGACCTCATCCGAGCGGGACGATGGACGCATGCGATTCGCGAGGGGCAAGCCTACCGGCGCTTGCATGGAGGGTTGTCTCAGCAGGCAATTGGAAACTTCGGTCGTGCCCTCTTTCCCCCCGCCGTCGTGCATGGCGTGCGTTGCGCTGCGAGCGGGAGTCACTTCTGGATGCAACCGGACTTTTCCAGACGATACGGGACTCCCGAGCCGCCGGACGATCAGGTGGGGAGTGCGGTGGCGTCCCTCCAGCACCGGCTGTTGCTGCGGCATGGCCTTCGGGCTCTGCTGCGAGCCGAGGATCGCAACGCGATGGCGTTCGGTGTCGAAGCGCGGTTGCCGTTCCTGGATCATCGGCTCGTCGAGTGGGTCTATGGACTCGACACGCGATGGAAGTTGCGGGACGGCTGGACCAAGGTGCTGCTCAGGGAATCTCTTGAGGGGGTGCTGCCGCCGACGATCCAGTGGCGAAGGGACAAGATGGGGTTTGCGACTCCAGAGGACGAATGGTTTCGCGGAGAACTGGGCCTCGTGTTGGCGGATTGCCTGGAAGATTCCCGTACAGGCTCCAGAGGCTACTTGGACCCCGACGGAGCACGTCGCGCCTGGCTGGCGCATCGTGAGGGGCGCACCGCGATCGGCACGACGCTCTGGCGCTGGCTCAATATGGAACTGTGGTGCCGCAAGTTTGTGGATCAACGGCCATGCGGCATGTCCTAGTCCTCATCAACAATACGGGCGTGGGCGGCACTGAGCGTCGGTTGGGGCGCCTGTTCGCCCGTATGGCCGAGGAGGAAAAAGACACTGTTTTCGTGATCAATCAGGGCCTTTGGGCTAAGCTGATAGCGGGTGAGTTGGTGTCGGCCGGCGGGCCTCGCGTGGTGCAGTTGCGGGAGCCGTTCGGTCGATTGGCCGAACGCGGTGCGGCCCTCGGGCCTCGCGCGCAATTTTGGATCAGGAAGCTCGACTATATGTTGATGGCGGCCTGGCTGCTCCTGCGGTATGGGCTGGCGTCGCCCCGGCTGTTCCATATCGTGCTGGGCGGAGCCTATGTGGCTTGGCCGCTGATGGTGGTCAGACGCAGCCATCGCTACGTAATTTCTGTGACCGATCCCAATCTGTCCGGCCATGTCGGGTCGGCTCGAGCCTTGCCCCTGTTTCGGGCCTCTGTAGGACGGAGCCATGCGGTGGATGCACTGACCGACGCGATCAAGACCTCGTTGATCGGGGAAGGTGTGCCGCCGGAGCGCATTCTCTGCTCGACGGGGAGCGTGGTCGATGTCACCCGCTTTCGTCCTGCGGCGGCCAAGGAACCGCTCGTGGTGTTTGCCGGCCGGTTGGTCGAGGAAAAGAATCCGCTGTTGTTCTTAGAGGCGATCCCGGCCATTCACCGGGCCGTGCCTGAGGCAAGATTTTGCCTGTTCGGGGACGGCCCGCTCCGCTTGTCGGTTGAGGCGACCGTCGATCGCCTCGGGATTCGGCCGATTATCAGAACCGGATTTGTGGAGGACCTGGCGCCGACGCTCGGCCGAGCGACCATTTTCGTGTCGTTACAGCAGCGGGACAACTTTCCGTCGCAGGGTTTGCTGGAGGCCATGGCCTCGGGCGTGGCGACGGTGGCGACCGATGTCGGGCTGACCTGGAAACTGGTGGATGACGAAACCGGCATCAGGATCGGGCGCTCCGTCGATCAATTGTCGGGTGCCGTCGTGGATCTGCTCCGCCGGCCCGATCGCTGCCGTGCAATGGGTGACCGTGCCAGGCGACGTGTGATGGACAAGCATTCGGAGGATCAGTACCGGGCCTATTTGCGGGCGTTGTATGCCCGAGTCGGGGAGGCCGAGGTATCTTGCGAGGGCGGCGACCGTTCCTCTGCCGGAATCTCGATGACGAAGCCATGATTCTGCTCGGACTGACATGCATGCTGGCCTTCGCCCTGTCGCTCTATGGGGTCCCGCTTGCGCGGCAAGCGGCGTTGAAGTTCGGCATCGTCGACCGCCCGGACGGTCGGCTGAAACATCAGTGCGAACCGGTGGCTTACCTCGGCGGGTTGGCGATCTATCTGTCGTTTTTGGTGAGCCTGGCGTTTACGTTTGAATTCAGGCACGACGTGCTGGGCATCGTGTTGGGTGGGACGTTGATCGTGATGCTCGGGTTGATCGACGACTTCGGCGTGCTGTCGCCCGGCACCAAGCTGGCCGGCCAGCTGCTGGCGGTCTTCGTGTTGATCAAGAGCGGGATTCGGATCGAGATCGCGTCGCTGCCGGATTGGCTCGATCTGGCCCTCACGGTGTTTTGGATGGTGGGCATCATCAACGCGTTCAACTTGCTCGACATCATGGACGGGCTCTCCGCAGGCGTCGGGCTGATCAGCGCCGCCTTTCTCTGCGTGGTGGCGGTGTTGAACGGCGACAACATGATTGCGTTCATGCTGGCGGCGCTGATCGGCAGTCTGCTGGGGTTCCTGCGATACAACTGGCGCCCCGCCTCCATCTATATGGGCGACGCCGGTGCCATGTTCATCGGACTGATGCTCGGCGCGCTCTCGATGATCGGCAAGTATACCGAGGGGCATTCCGTGTCGCTGCTCACTCCGGTACTGATTCTCGGAATGCCGATCTTCGACACGTTGTTCGTAATGTACATCCGGTTCCTGCGAGGGCTCCCGGTGTTTCTCGGTAGTCCGGACCATCTGGCGATCCGGCTCCGTCATTGGGGCCTGTCGGTGCCGCAGGTGGTGTTGCTGAGTTACGCGGGGGCGGCCGTCTTGGGCGGGATCGGCCTGTTGGTCATGTCGGTGCCGCAGGATCTTGCGCTCGTCCTGAGCGTGATGACGCTGTTGGGGCTTGGAGCGGCGGCTGTGGCTTTGACGAGGGTGAACGTGTCGACCAGGTCATCGTCGTCGGCGACGCCGCAGCCCGGCGTGCATGGGGGGAGGTCGGGGGCGATATGATTCTCATCGTTGGGGCCGGCCTGGCCGGACTGAGCACCGCCTACCACCTGCGAGGCATGCCGTTCAAAATCATCGAACGCGAACGGGAAGTAGGGGGACTCTGCCGCTCCTATGTGAAAGAGGGGTTTACTTTCGACTACACCGGCCACCTGCTGCATTTCCGCCAGGCCGCCATCAAGGCTCTGGTGGAGTCGTTGCTGCCCGATCGTCTCGAGCGTCACGCCCGCCGTTCCTACATCTATTCCCACGAGACCTATACCGAGTACCCGTTTCAAGTGAATACGCACGGGCTTCCGCCAGAAGTCATACGTGAATGCCTGATGGGCTTCATCGCGACGCTGACGAACGGCTCTCGCGGTCCGGCGCCGCAGGCGCCTTCGTTCAAAGAATGGATATTGGATAGTCTCGGAGAGGGGATCGCCAAGCATTTCATGGTGCCGTTCAACGAAAAGCTGTGGCAGGTGCCGTTGGAGGAGCTGACCTCCGAGTGGGTTTCCTGGCTGGTGCCGAAGCCGGAGCTGAAGGACGTCGTGAACGGAGCGCTCGGCATCAAGGACAAGGCGTTCGGCTACAACCCCTCGTTTCTGTATCCGGCGAGCGGTGGGATCAAGGTGCTGCCGGAGGCATTCCTTCCGGGCGTGGGCCCGGTCGCCTGCGGGACTGAGTTGGTTGAGATTGAGACGACCCGTCGCCGTGCGGTCTTTCGCAACGCGGCGGGGGAACGGACGGAGTCCTACGACCGGTTGGTGTCGACTATCCCGTTGCCCGAGCTCGTCCGGCGCTGTGCCGACCTGCCGGCGGGCATCCGCGAGGCGGCGGCGCACCTGCGCTGGGTGTCCGTGCATAACGTGAATTTGGCCGTCGCGCGCGAACAGGTGTCCGACAAACATTGGATCTATTTTCCGGAACACCGGTATCCGTTCTACCGGGCGGGGTTCCCGATGAATTTTTCCAAGGCGATGGGGCGGCCCGGTTGCAGTTCGATGTATGTGGAGATGTCTCACCAGCCGACGGAACGGATTCCCGTCGAACAGTTGGTTGAGCGGGTTCGGCGAGGGCTTGAGGATGCCGGGGTGCTCCGTCGATCCGACGAGTTGGTGATGTCGGACGTAAAGGACATTTACTACGCCTATGTCCTTTTCGATCGCCGGCGCGGCAACGCGGTGTCGCAGATTCTGGCTGAATTGGAACGGCGCGGGATCAGCTCCATCGGCCGCTATGGTCTTTGGGAACACACCTCGATGGAAGACGCGATGAGCCAGGGGCGGCGTCTGGCCGAGCAGCTTCGAACTGCCTTGGCCGCGTGACGCGGAAAGATCCCTACGTGACAAGGACCAGTGTCTGCCATATTATTACAAAACTCGAACTGGGCGGGGCGCAGCACAATACGCTCTTCACGGTGGGGCACTTGGACCGGTCGCGCTTTCGCCCGATGTTGATCAGCGGCGAGCCGGGACTGTTGGACGGGGAAGCCCACGCGCTGCTGGGGGACGATTGGTACCAGGTGCCGTCGATGGTGCGCCCCATCAATCCCGTCGCGGATCTTCGGGCCTTGCTGTCGCTGCGAAGCCTGCTCGAACGACTCCGTCCGATGATCGTCCATACGCATAGCTCCAAAGCGGGCATTCTGGGTCGGCTGGCCGCCAAGATGACCGGTGTCCCCATCGTCATCCATTCGATCCACGGGTTCGGCGTGACGCCGACCCAGTCTGTGTTGCAGCGATGGCTCCTGTTGGGGGCGGAGCGAATGGCGGCGCAGGCGACCCATCGATTTTTCGCGGTCTCGCAAGCCAACCGGCAGCAGGGGATTCATTACAACCTGTTTCGAGGGGACCAATGCCGGGTGATCCGCAGCGGCGTCGATCTGCGTGCGTTGCGGGAATTATCGGTGGATGTGGCGAACAAGAAGCGGGACCTTGGGCTGGCCTCCACCCAGCCGGTCGTCGGAATGGTCGGTCCCTTGAAGCCGCAGAAGGCGCCGTTGGATTTCCTGCGGATGGCGGCGGTTGTGCATCGGGCCAGGCCTGATGCGGTGTTTCTCTACGTCGGGGACGGGGAGTTGCGGGCGGCGTTCGAGGCGGAGGCGGCGCGGCTGGACCTGACCGGTTCGGTGAAGCTGCTCGGCTGGCGACGGGACGTGCCGGAATTGCTACGCTGCCTGGATGTCTTTGTGTTAACGTCGCTGTGGGAAGGGCTTCCCCGCGTCTACCTCGAGGCCTTGGCCAGCGGGGTGCCGGTGGTCGGAACCAGGGTAGATGGGGCGGCGGAAGTCATCCGCGACGGCTACAACGGGTATTTGCTGGATCCCCATGACTGCCACGGGATCGCGAGCCGGGTATTGTATCTGTTGAGCGCGCCCGAGATTCGTGCTTCCATGGGGGCTCGGGGACGGGAGGGACTGTCGCCCGATTTCGATATCCATGAAATGGTGCGCCGCCAGGAGCGGGAATACGACGAGTTGATCGCTGAGCGAGGGCCATCTCTGCCCCACCTGCCTCATCTGCGGGGGGCGGCGTAGGGTTGGGGCTCAGGCTGGTACCTGTAGCCGAACGAGATCGACGCTGCAACTATAGATGATAAGACGACCAAACGAACCAAGGGAGCACGCATGAACATTCCGTTGCTTGATCTGAAAGCCCAATACCAATCGGTGCGAAGCGAGGTTCTCGCCGCCATCGAAGCGACGTGCGACGACCAGGGGTTCATTCTCGGACCCCGCGTGGTCGCGCTGGAGCAGGCGGTTGCCAAGTATGTCGGCAGCAGTCATGCAGTCGGGGTGGCGTCCGGCAGCGATGCCCTGTTGCTGGCGCTGATGGCCCTGGGCGTGAAGGCCGGCGACGAAGTCGTGACCGTGCCGTTCACCTTTTTTGCGACGGCCGGCGCGATCTCCCGTCTGGGCGCCAAACCCGTTTTTGTCGACATTCGCCCCGATACGTTCAATATGGACCCTGCCTTGCTGGAGCGAGCGATTACGCCCAAGACCAAGGCCGTCATTCCCGTCCACCTGTTCGGGCAATGCGCGGACATGGAGGCCATCAACCAGGTCGCCAAGCGGCATAAGGTCGGCGTGATTGAGGACGCCTGTCAGGCGATCGGCGCTGGGCGAGGCGCAAAGCGGGCCGGTGTGTTGGGAGACCTGGCGTGTTTCAGCTTCTTTCCGTCGAAGAACCTGGGAGGGTTCGGGGACGGCGGGATGGTGACCACGAACAACAAGGCCCTGGCTGAATCGATCGCGATGCTCCGGGTTCACGGCAGCCGCGTGCGTTATGTCCATGAAGCGATCGGCATCAACAGCCGGCTCGATGCCTTGCAGGCTGCCATTCTGTTGGTGAAGCTGAAGCGGCTGGACGAGTGGGCCGAAGGTCGTCGCCGAAACGCGGCTCGGTACGAGAAGCTGTTTGCCGATTCCAAAGTGCAAGGGCGGGTGACACTGCCGACGGTCGAACCGGCGAGCTTCCATGTGTTCAACCAATTTACGATCCGAGTGCAGAAGCGGGATGAATTGCGTGCCTTTTTGAAGGACAAGGGCGTGGGCACAGAAGTGTACTATCCATTGCCCATGCACCTGCAGAACTGCTATCGGGATCTCGGTTATCAGAAGGGTGCGTTCCCGCAGTCAGAACGCGCGGCCGAAGAAGTGTTGTCTCTTCCAATTTACGCGGAGCTCTCCGACGACCAATTGCAGTATGTCGTGCAGACCATTGCCGAGTTCTATCGCAAACACTGATCGACCCGCCGTCGGTCCGCCCGGACGATGTCGGCCGGGCGGACCGGCCTTTCCGTCCAGTCCGTCCAACGCCTTTTCATCCTTGCTTCGGAACACCATGGCGACTACGCTGATCTACCCATCTCATGAGCCGGGTTGCGACGGTTCCATTCCGGGAGTCGCGCGACTCAGGGCCCATCTTAGGAGGATGATATGCAGACCATCCGGGTCGCAGGGCTGTTCGCCGTTTGGGGCGTCACCATAACGACCAGTGCCCTGGCGGCAGAGCTGACGCCGAGGGAGATTTATGAGCGGGCCTCGCCCGGCGTCGTCATGGTCATGGGGCATTCCGATGCCGGACGCAAAGGCAGCGGCGGCACCGGCTCGATCATCCAGGCGGACGGACTCGTGCTGACCAACGCACACGTGGTGGTGGAGGAGGCGACCGGCAAGCCCTATCCGAGGATCACGGTGTTTCTGAAGCCCGAGCGGGTGACGGGCGATACGAAGGTAGACCTTTCTCGAGGCTTTCCTGCTACCGTCAGGGCCTATTCCGCAGCGCTGGACCTGGCCGTTGTAAAAATCACCAACCCGCCGGCTAGTGTACCGGTAGTGACCTTGGGCGAATCGGGGATGACCCATATCGGTGACCATGTCGTGGCCATCGGACATCCCGAACAAGGCGGTCTCTGGACCTTGACGACCGGTGTGATCAGCGCGGAGTTCGAGAATTTCAACGGCGTACAGGGCAAGCATGTCTTTCAGACGGAAACCGGGCTCAACCGCGGTAACTCAGGCGGTCCGTTGCTGGACGGGCAGGGACGCATGGTCGGGGTGAATACGGCCATCGCGCGGGTGGCGGCGGACGGTATGCCGATCACGAGCATCAGCTTTGCTTTGAAGTCGACCGTGGCGGCCGATTGGCTCCGCAACCAGGGGGTGGTCACGCCCGTGCTGCTGACACCTCCCTCTCGTCCCTCGTCGAAGCCCACTCCCGCCGGGGTGCCGGCCGCCCCATCACCAGCCCCTCCTATCCCCATGCCGAAGCCGGCGACGCCCCAGGCTCCCATTCCATCGCCTTCTCCGGCTCCCGTAGTTGCGCCTCCCACCGTATCAGAGCCGGCGCATCCGTATAATTTGGACAACGTGGTACGGGAGCGCGAGCGTACGGAACGGGACATGGAAGACATGATGAGGGACATGCGCGATCGGCTCCGAAGCCGGTAGTTCCAGCGAGGACAGCCTCGATCGTCGCGCCGTTCAAGCTTGAACAAAATTGAAGGCACCTCTGTACAATCACGTTTTGCTGCTGCCGTTCCTCCTTCTTCAAGAGCCCGCTGCGCTCGTCATCTGGTTGACGCGCAGCTTCCTTTCCCGACTCATCTCGGGGAGAAAATTACCAACGCCTCATGAACAGCGGTGTTTCGCCCCTGTCTGAGTGGGGTTCCATCGCTGAGAGTGTCTCACGGCGAGTCACCGACGACGCCTGAAACTTTCGATCAGGCCCACGAATCCACGAAGCAGCACGTAAGGCATGGGGTTTGCTCACTCCTGGGGACGAACTATGAATCAGGTCGGGCAGACTATGACAACGCCTTACGCCATGCTGTTTGGAATTCAACGCCGACATTACCCGGTGCTCGGGGCGGCCCTCGCCCTGATCGCGGGTATCTTTGCGGTCGACTGGTGGCTGCCCCTGGGCTTGACCATCACGACGTTGTACGTGGTGCCGGTGGTGATCGCCTCGAGGATTCCGCATCCGCGGATCACCTTCTGGGTCGCCGCCCTGGCCTCTTCCGTGACGGTGCTCGACATGTTTCGGGGGCCGATCGTGACCATCACCTGGGTCGTCGTGACCAATCGGGCTTTCGCCTTGATGGTGATCTGGGTCACGACGTTGCTGTGCCTTCGCCGCCAACGGGACGAAGCGGAGTTGATGCGCATCAACGAGGACATCGAACAGCAAGTCCAGGAACGGACCGCCGATCTGGCCAAGGCGAATCAGGAACTCGAAGAATTGCGGGCGGAAGCCCTTTCCGAATTGGCTGCGATCGTGAAGTCTTCCGACGACGCGATCGTCGGCATGACGCTGAACGGCATCATTCAAAGCTGGAACGCCGGTGCGGAACGCGTCTACGGCTATCCACCGGAAGAAGTCATCGGCCGGTCGATTTCGATTCTCTGCCCGCCGAATCGCTTGGACGAAGTGCCGGCGATGCTGGACCGCATCGCACGGGGCGAGCACGTCCGCAACGTGGAAACGGTGCAGCGAAGGAAGAAGGGCGAGCGCATCGACGTGTCCTTGACCATCTCGCCCGTGAAGGACGCGGACGGGACCGTCATGGGGGCTTCCGCGATCGCGCGGGACGTGACGGAAAAGAAGCGGACCGAAGCGGCCTTGCGCCAAAGCGAAGCGCGGTTCCGCATGATGGCCGACACGGCGCCGGTGATGGTATGGATGGCCGGACCGGACACGCACATCACCTTCGTAAACAAGCGCTGGCTTGAATTCACGGGCCGCACCCTCCAGGAGGAAATCGGCGACAACTGGTTCACCGGGATCCACCCCACCGACCTGGAGCGCTGCCGCGAATCCTACTTGGCCGCGTTCAAGTCGGAACGGCCTTTTTCTCTCGAATACCGGTTGCGGCGGCACGACGGGGAGCACCGCTGGATCATCGACACAGGGGTGCCCTTGTTCGATGCCAACGGTCGATTCGGCGGCTATATCGGCAGCTGCATCGACTTGACCGAGCGCAAGGAGATGGAAGACCAGTTGCGGCGGACCTTGAAGGAGAAGGAAAGCCTGCTCCGTGAAGTCCACCATCGGGTGAAGAATAACCTCCAGGTCATTTCGAGTCTGCTGAACCTCCAGTCGGCCTCCATCAAGGATCCTCTGGTGAACCAACTGTTCCGCGAATGTCAGGTCCGAATCACCTCCATTGCGTTGCTCCATGAGACGCTGCACCGCTCCAGCGACCTTTCCAGGATCAAGATGGGGGATTATATCCGGACGCTCACGGGGCACCTGTTCCGTTCGTACGGTGTGGATCCCAACGTGATCGTCCTGGAACTGAACGTCGACGACGTGGAGTTCGACATCGATACGGGGCTGACTTGCGGCCTCATCATCGACGAACTCGTCTCCAACTGCCTGAAGCACGCCTTCGTGGACGACTACGGCGGCAAGGTGCACATCGATCTTCAGGACCATTTGGACGGGACCTTTACCCTCTGCGTCAGCGACGACGGCATTGGCATTCCGAAGGACGGAGTGTTGAACAATCCCGATTCCCTCGGCCTTGAGCTGGTGACGCTGCTGGCCGAGAAGCTGGATGGGACAACGGAACTCTGCAGCGGAGCCGGCACCGAATGGAAGATCCGCTTCCAACAGCTGCAGTATTCAGAAAGGGTGTAACGACCATGAACGCTGCCAACATTTTGATCGTGGAAGACGAGCCGGTTGTTGCAAAGGACATTCAATTAAGCCTTCAGCGTCTGGGCTATCAGGTGCCGGCCACCGCCACCTCTGGGGAAGAGGCCATCCGCAAGGCTCGGGAATCGCAGCCCGATCTGATCCTCATGGATATCGTGT
>WBZO01000134.1_pt1 | contig 198058 bp, 162 predicted proteins | sample 5204261 | NCBI WGS metagenome assembly WBZO01 (sample SAMN12412400, study PRJNA552823) | activated sludge metagenome | isolation source: activated sludge from anammox sidestream of wastewater treatment plant... | place: USA: North Carolina | collected 2017-09
TAAAACGCCAGCAGCGTGAAAATGATAAACACCCATGAGAGCGGCGAACTGAAATTGCCCGCCAATAATTCTTGAAGCAGTCCCGGCATCTTGGCTCCTTTCCGTTTATACCGTCCATTATATACGCAAAAAATTGTTGATTGTTTCAACTCTCGCTATAATCGGCGCAGACACTTTACGAGGAGCGCGGTATGAATTATTTCGACGCTTATTTCGACGAGCAGCGCAAACTCATCGCGCAAATTCCGACCGACCGCCTGCCGCCGATTTTGGAAATCTTGGAACGCGCGCGCGCGGAACGGCGGCACATTTTTGTTTTCGGCAACGGCGGCAGCGCGAGCGCGGCGTCGCATTTCGCCGCCGATTTGGGCAAAAACACGCGGCGCGCGCAGCTGCCGCATTTTCGCGTCACGTGTCTCAACGACAACATGGCGCTCTTTTCCGCGTACGGCAACGACGAGGGCTATGACAGCGTATTCGCCGAACCGCTGCGCGCGCACGCCAACGCGGGCGACGTCGCCATCGCCATCAGCGCGAGCGGCAATTCGCCCAACGTCGTGCGCGCCATCGAAACCGCGCGCGAACTCGGTTTGACCACCGTCGCCTTGACCGGTTTTCGCGGCGGCAAACTCAACGCGCTGGCGCAGTATTGCATCGTCGTCCCTTCGGAATCGTACGAACACATCGAAGATCTGCAGCTCATGTTTTGCCACGCGCTCGTGCTTGCGCTCAAACAAAAATATCCCGCGTCCGCAAAATGATTTTGGCGTTTGATTTCGGCGGCACCAAAAATACGTGCGCGGCGTTTGCGCGCGATGCCACCGGCGCGTACGCGCTGTCCGCGCTGGAACGCCGCGCGTCGCCGCCGCACGCGGACGGCGCGTACGATTACGCGGTCATGCGCGAGATGGCGCGGCAATTATTGCGCGGCGAAACGGCGGACGCCATCGGCATCAGTTTCGGCGGACCCGTGCGCGCGAGTCAGGGCTTGGTCGCGCTTTCGCATCACGTTCCCGGCTGGGAAAACGTTTTGCTGCGCGAGCGCGTGGCGCGCGAATTTCAGACGCGCGCGGCGCTGGACAATGACGCGAACGTCGCGGCGTTGGGCGAAGCGCGTTTTGGCGCGGGCCGCGGCTGCGCGAGTTTGTTGTACATCACCGTCAGCACGGGCGTCGGCGGCGGTTGGATTTTGAACGGCGAGATTTATCGCGGCGCCAGCGAACTCGCTGGCGAAATCGGGCATGTCGTGATTGATCCGCACGGTCCGCCGTGCGTGTGCGGGCGGCGCGGCTGCGTGGAACAGCTGGCGTGCGGACGCGCGATTGCGCGCATGGCGCGCGAGGCGTTGGAACGCGAACCGACGCGCGGTGAAATTTTGCGCGACCTGATTGAAAACGATTACGCGCGGCTCACCGGTTTGCGCGTGCATCACGCGGCGGAACGCGGCGACGCGTTGGCGCAAGGCATTATGACCCAAGCCGCGCGCCATCTCGGTTTCGCCATCGGCAATGTGATTTGTCTGATGAATCCCGCGCGCGTGATTTTGGGCGGCGGCGTCACGAACGCGGGAACGCGTTATTTTGAAAACGTGCGCGCGGCGGCGCGCGCGAACGTCATGCCCGAATTGCGCGACGCGGTGGACGTACAGCCCGCGCAGTTGGGCGACGACGCGCCGTTGTGGGGCGCGCTCGCGTTGGTCGCTCCAAATTGACGCGCGTTCGCGCGCGCAAAAAAACGGCGAGCCAAAACGCTCGCCGTTTTTTTTACGCTTTATCCAAATCCGCCCAATCCTCATCCGTCCAATCGTCAAAGCCGTCCAAATCATCGCTCTCGAATTTTCGCTCGGCGCGCGCGTTGGCGGGCGGCGTTTTGGCGACATTGTTCGCGGCGGCGTTGGGACGCGGCGCGTTTTTTGGCGCGCTGTCGGCGGGCGGCGGCGGCGTCAACACCGCGCGGCCCTTGGTCGGGCCCTCGTCGTCGCCGACGTATCCTTTTTGTTCCAACAACTCGATCAAGCGCGCCGCGCGCGCGTAACCGATCCGCAGTTTGCGCTGCAAGAGCGACACCGACGCGCGTTCATTGTCCTGCACAATTTGAATCGCCTGCGCGAGCAAATCGTCCTCTTCGGATTTTTTCGGTTCGGCGGTCAGATTCCACAGCGCGCCTTGCGTCAAACCGGAGGAGGCGTTGGTGAACGCGGGCGGGGCGACGCGCGTTTGCGGCGGGACCGCCGCGCCCATCGTCGGACGTCCGCCGTCCGTCGTTTTTGACGGCGGCGCCGTTTCGATAAATCCTTTCCAATACGTCGTCAATTTTTCCAGCTCTTGGTCGGAAACAAAACAACCTTGCAAGCGCGACAGTTTGGACGAATCGCTCGCCATGTACAACATATCGCCGCGCCCCAATAGTTTTTCCGCGCCCGGCGTATCCAGCACTACGCGCGAATCCACTTGACTCGTCACCGCGAACGAAATGCGCGATGGAAAGTTCGCTTTGATAAGCCCCGTCACGACATCCACGCTCGGCCGCTGCGTCGCCAACACGAGATGAATGCCCGTCGCGCGCGACATTTGCGCGAGCCGCGTAATGGTGTGTTCCACTTCGTCCGGCGAGGTCATCATCAAATCCGCGAGTTCGTCCACGACCAAAATCAAGTACGGCAATTTCGGACCGCGCCGTTTTTCTTCCGACAGCGCGTTGAAATTTTCGATATTGCGCGCGCCGACCTGCGAAAATTTGCGATAGCGTTCGTCCATCTCTTGCACGGTGCGATTCAACGCCGCCACCGCCAAATCCATATCCACGACGACGGGCGCGAGCAGATGCGGAATTCCGTTGAACGCCGAAAGTTCGACGCGTTTCGGGTCCACCATCACAAACTGCAAATCGTCGGGCGTATTGGTCATGAGCATGCACGTAATCATGGCATTGACGGCGACGGATTTGCCGGAACCCGTCGCGCCCGCAACCAACAGGTGCGGCATCTTTGCCAAATCCGCGACGATGGGCTGACCCGAAACGTCCTGCCCTAACGCGAACGCGAGCGCGGATTTGGCGCGCAGCCGTTGAAATTCATCCGTTTCCATCACGCCGCGCAAACTCACGCGCGAGATTTGGGAATTGGGCACTTCGATGCCAACGATGGCTTTGCCCGGCACGGGCGCTTCGACGCGAATCGGCGCGGCGGCGAGCGCGAGTTCCAAATCGTGCTGGAGCGCGCTGATGCGATTGACTTTGACCTTGACGGGGCGCATCGAACCGTCCGCGCTCTTTTGCTGCAAAAAGCCGGGTTCGACGCCGAATTGCGTAATCGTCGGACCCTGATTGACTTCGACGACTTTGGCGGGCACGCCAAAATGCGCGAGCGTCTCTTCGATTTTTTTCACGCGTTCGCGGATTTCGTGCGGATTGGCGTCCTGCTCGACGGATTCCGCCAAGATGTCCGGCACGCGCGGCAAACGCCATTCGCGATGAACCAGAAACGGCGCCGCGCCGCCGCCGATAAGATGAGCGGAAACGGGACTGCGCGGGGACGGATCGGCAAAAATTTCATCCGCGCCAAAATCGGCGGGCAAGCGCGGCAAAGGTTCGGCGAGTTCGCGTCGGTTGGCGTCGGCGCTTTGCGGCGGCGCCGTGACCATTTCCGTCGGCGTGCGCGCTTTGCCGTTCCGCGCAATTTTGACGTTGGGCGCGCGCGCGAACCGCGCCCGGATTTCCCGCCAACCGTCGCCAAGCGTTTGAAATAATTGCGGCAGCGAAAGATTGAAAAATAAAATCAACGCGATAGCAAAGACGACGACCAAGACCAACAGCGCGCCCGCCAGGCCCAAACCGCCGACCAGGACATCGTACATCAAATGCCCCATCAAACCGCCGCCCAAACCGATTTGCGCGACTTGGAACGAAGTTTTGCCGAGCGCCATAAAATTGACGGCGATGATTTGCAGAAACGCGGCGACGCAGAAAAAGGCGAGAATGAGCGCGAGCGGACGCTCCCATCCAATATCGGGACGCATGTCCAATGAATCGAGCAGCAGCCACAAACCCAAGCCCGCGAAAAAGAACGGCGCGAGAAAACGGCCCCAGCCAAACAATACGGAAAGCACGCTCGTCCAGCCGTCCAACAGATTGCCGCTCGAAAGATTGAACGCGCCGAGCGCGGTGAGAATGGCAATGAGAATCAGAACGCCCGCGATAATTTGTTCCTGCTGCGCGGGCGAGAGTTGGAGGCGCGGCGGCGCGGGCGGCGGCGCTTTGCGCGCGCCGCGCGAGCGAGAAGATTTACCGGAAGAATTGCCCTGTGCCATCGTCGTCGAAATAGAACATCTGTATTATACGCACGATGCGCTAATTTGAAAAGAGCGCCGCGCGCAAATTTCAAATTTGCGTTACTGCCAAGAGTGTGCGCTAAAAAAAAAAGAACCCGAGACAAATCATCCCGGGTTCCCCTTTTTCGCGCAACGCGCGCCTACGGACTGGTTTCGTAACCATAGACGGTGTATTCGGCAATCGCCATCGTGTCGCTGGCAATGCCGCGGCACGTCATTTTCCACACGCCCAAAGCGCCTTCGCTCATGAGCGGCGTCACGCCAACGCCTAAATAGAATGGGTCGTCGGGCGAAATGATATGCGAACCGGTCGTCAAGGAAATCACGCCCGAACCATCCGCGCCCATTTTAATTTGGTCCAAACTGCCGGAAATGCCGTACGAAATGGCGCGTCCGTCCGGCGAAGTGGTCCAGCAATTCAAGATTTCGTTCGCGCCGAAACCGCTCGCCTCAAACTGAATCGTGTCGTTAAAGGCGCCGACTTGGGTTTTGGAGGGAATTAACCACGCGTTGGTCGAAACGGACGGACCGGTCAAGGCAATGTCGGTGTATGCGCCCCAACCGCTCGTATTGCCGCGCGCGGCATAACGCCACGTGCCGAGACAGGTGTCCAAACCGAAAAAACGCGCGGTGGTAAACGCGCCGCCGCTGTCGGCTTTGATGTTGTCCACCTGATAGACGCCTTCCACGTCAATGCTATCAATATTTTCAAACGTGGCGCCATTTTTACCGTCCACATAATGTTCGGTATGGGAGCTGCATAACGCGGGCTTTTGAATCCACAGCGTCACGATTTCGCCGGGCATAAAACCCCAACCCTTCAAAACCACCGTATCCGCTGTGAGATCGTACACCGCTTGCGATGCGCTCAGGTACGCGCCCGCCACATGGTCGCCGTCGCCGACGTTTTCAATTTCGATTTGGTCCGAATACATGACCTGTTTGGCGAGGCCCAACTGCTGGACGACGATGGTGTATTTGCCGAGCAAAAGGGAATAAGCGTTCTTGACGCCATTCTGCCATGGGAACACGACATTGCCGTCGGCATTGGATTTAACATTGGTATAATACGCCGCCGTTCCACCCGGCTCGACGACATAAACGTTCACGTACGTCAGCGGACTGAAACCGCTGCAATATACACCCGTGCTTTCCCCTTGGGCGAGTTGATAGGAATCCGCCCAACAAGACGCGCCGGCTGCATGGGTCGCCGTCGGCGAACCCAATGCGATGAGCGCGAGAACAAGTGCAGTAAAAATCAAGGCAAGCTTGCGCATACTGACCCCCTTTTGTTTTTACGTACCGATACGGTTTGGTTATTTTATCAAAATAGCGTTTCAGCGTCAATAGGCGCGCGTTCACGGGGTGTGCGTAAAGTTTTTGGATAGACGCGATTCCCAACGTGCGAAGGCACGTTTCGTGTTCTTGTTGGCGCGATTTCTAATCGCTTCTTTCCGTCCGCCCAAAAACTTTACGCACACCCGCGTTCACAGCCGCCTCTCATTTATAGACAACTCAAATAAACATCGCACCAAGACCAGACAGGTCTCCACTTGGTCGCTGCGATTTGCGAGATGCGCGCTTGTTATATCGCGGAAATTTTTGGCGCTTGCGCGGCGCGCGTGGATTTTTGATTTGGAGGGGAGAGAGTTTCGTTCTCAACGATTGCGGGGCGCTTGCGCTAACCCGGCGCGCAAGCTACAAATCCGAATCGGTCGTCTCGACGCGCTGAACTCCCGCGCGCACGATGCGCCACAGCGCGAGCGCAAAGGGGATGAGCGATACGAACCAGAAAAGATACGCGACGCCGTGCAGCGGCGCTTGGTACTCTTTGATAAAGATGCTGCCCCACAAAAAAATTCCGCCGAAATGCACGGCGCCTAAACTGAGCCAACTGCCGCCGAGCCGCGCCGCTTCTCCGGGCAAAAAAACGCGCGTAAAAAGATACGGCACGACGGCGTAACCGAACAACAAAACCCAGCCGTAAATCAACGCTTGCGGCGCGTTCTGTTCGATGCCCGCGCCGGGGAAACCGACCACCTGAAGCAAAATTAACGGCGCGACCAACACCGGCGCCAAAATCCATGCGTACGAAGTGATCAAACTCCAAATTCCGGGCGTTTTCCACGCCGCGCGCTCATGGCGCAGCGGTTTGACGACATTGAGCAGCAGCCAAACTGTCGCGATGATGAACAAAATGATGCCCGGCACAGTGAACGCTTGATTTTGAAACCATGGACCCAACACGAGCAATAACGCGCCGAACGTGAACATCCAAAAAATCGGCGTGATGGAACGCTGCCACGCGAGCGCGCGTCCGGTAAAACCGGGATACAAATCCACAATCAATCCGGCAAAAACGAGCGCCATGAATCCCCAATTGTTGGCATGAATATGAACCTCTAGCGGCACCCGCATTTGAAGCGCCTGATTCCACCCTTGCCATAACCCCGTACCGACAAAAATGCCCAAGAGCAGATAGCTCAAACCGGCAAGGTAAAATTTGCGCCCGTCTCCGGACCACACCGGAGCGGAAGGATTCTTGCCGCGCAACGCGTACAATTGTTGCCCCAACAGCGCGGCGGCGGCAAAAACGGACGTTCCACCGACAATTATTAACGCCGCATTGACGAGCGGAATCCCGACCATGAGCGTGAGGATGCCCACATTCAGCAGCAGCCAGATATCCCAACGCGTTTTGGGTTTCGTCTGTCCCGCGCGCGCGGCGACGAGCGCGGCGCTCACGCCGAACACGACCTGCGTCAGAATGCCGAGCGTAATGAAATGCACGCGCAGCCAGCGCAAGCCGTTGAACCAGGGCAAAAAGTTCAGCGAAACGAGCGACGAATCCAACGCCGCCAAGACAGCCAACGCCGCATACAACAGCGTCATTAAAAAATACGGATTAAGCATCAGTTCTCCTCGAAAAAAATGGCGGGCAACGCCGCGCCTCGGCAAACTTGCTTGTCTTGCGCGCCGCGCCGGGTTCGCGGCGGCTCAAGCGCCCGTTCGTTTTTGTTGACGCTGATAACCGAGAACCAAAATCGAAACAATGAAAACGCCCGCGACCACATGCAAGAACGCCGCAGTAGCGCTCGCAAGCAGCGTTTTGTTCGCGTCGGGCAGCAAAAAATCGGGAATAAAGCTGACGACCAGAACAATTGCCGAAAGCGCAATAAACTTGGACACGGGCTTGGCGACGCGCTTGACCAGCCAAGCAAAAAGCGCGGTCGCGCCGAGCGTCGGTACCAGTACGAATAACGCCGTGCGCGCATAGCTGTCCAGCGGTTTGAACAGCGCGAGGTCCGGGACAAGCGCGAGCGCGAGCGCTTGGACGAGCAGCGCTGCCGCAACGCTAACGGCGGCAGCCAACAGTCCGAGTTTCACCCACGCTTTGACGTCGGGCGGCGCGGTATTTTGTTGAACGAGAGCGGATTGCGCGGTCATTACTTTGCCTCCTTGTTTGGAGCGAACCATAAAAAAATCGCTCAAAGTTAGCCGCAGCATAACGTTTGAGCGATGGGTTTGTCTCCGACTAAAGTCGGATGAAAATATATTCGGATTACGCGCCTAATTTTTCCAACGCCGCGCGGTCGCGGATGCGGATTTCGTGGCGTTCCACTTGAATCGCGCCCTCGCCTTCCAGCTTGCGCAGCGCGCGCTGCACTACATCGGGAACGGCGCCCAAGCGCGCGGCGAGTTCCGCTTGCGTATGCCAGCGCGGGCGATACAACACATCGTCGCGCGATTCATCCAGCAAGAGCCGCGCCAAACGCCCGGTTACGGAACGCAAAGACAAATCGGTGACGAGATTGACCAAATCAATCACGCGGTCCGCCATATTTTCGATGAGACGCTGCGCCATTTGCGGTTTCTCTTGCAGCAAGCGCGCGATGGTTTCGCGCGGCAGCAGCCAGACGCCCGCCTCTTCCAAAGCAATGCAAGTCGCGGGATTCGGGCGATTGGCAAACGCGCCAATTTCGTTAAACGTTTCGCCGGGCCCCAAAAAGCGCAAGACCTGTTCGCGCCCTTCCGCCGAATACTTGACCGCCTTGAGCCATCCCGAAACGAGATAGTGCAAACCGGACGACGTTTCGGCTTCCATAAAGACCACCTGACCCGCCGCATACTCGCGCCACACCGCGCCGCGCGCCAACTCTCGCAGCGTCGGCTCGTCCAATCCCTTGAAATACGCCAGCGCGCCCAATAGCCCCAGCAATTCGTCGCGGTTCGGTGGATACGACATGGACCACAATTATACTCGCGCCACGTTCGAGACCCTAAACGTTTTCGAAAACGTTTGGGGTCTCAAACTATATACATTCATCCGACCGTAGCTGTGAAAGTCGCAGCGTTGCCAAGACCCCAAACGTTTTCGACGCGTTGCGCGACTCGATGGACAAGCTCGCCCAAAACCCAAGTCTTGAACTTGCGTACGGACTTTGACAGCGCCGCCCTACCTTTGTCCTTTCGCGGATTAGGCAAACGCATTTGAAAATCGTTTTTTCGAATGGCGACGGAAAACGCGCCATTTGCGTTTGATCCGCGCCCGTTCAGCGATTAGAAATCGCCGTCTGAAAAAAGGTAAAATCGCGCGGCGATTTAGAATATGGAGCATTTAAGTTTTTTTCAGCCGTGAAATTCTATTTCATATCCAACAGGTAAATCCAAATGCGTTTGCCCTTTCGCGGATTGCAAATTGGCGTCACTTGTATTACATTGTGCGCGCGATTTTAGATTTTGCACGCATACATCGAACCGATCGGCAGGCCTAATGATCAATTCACCATAACGTCAAAGGAGACTTATGAACGCACAATTTCAAGTAGGCATCGTCCAAAATTTCTGGCTCTGGCTCTTGCTGGCATTTTTGCTCGGTTTGCTGATAGAGTGGCTGCTGGAAATTTTCTTTTTCCGCCGCAACGCCGGGCGCCGGGGGCAGGACCACGACCAAACCCTCGCTTCGCTCCAAGCGGTCGAAAATGACAAAAGCGCCTTGTCCGCCAAATTCGACGCCGCGAACAAAACCAATGTGGATTTGTCCGCGAAATTGGATGCGGCGAATCAGGCGAACGCGGATTTGAACGCGCGTTTGGCAAAATTGGAAGGCGACTATCGCGCGCAACTCGACGCGGCGAATCAGGCGAACGCGGATTTGAACGCGCGTTTGGCAAAATTGGAAGGCGACTATCGCGCGCAACTCGACACGGCGAATCAAGCGAACGTCAAACTCGAAACCGATCTCGGCGCATTGAATCAAGAAAAGAGCGGACTGCTCGAAAAAATCGCCGCGTTCACGGCGGGGGCTGGCGCGGCGACGCTCAGCATCAAGACGCTCGAACAGGATAAAGGCGCATTGTCCGCGCAACTCGACGCCGCAAAGAATTCCAATGTGGATTTGTCCGCGAAATTGGACGCGGCGAATCGAGCGAACGCGGATTTGAACGTGCAGCTGCAAACGTTGGACGCGGATTACCGCGTGCGGTTTGAGGCGGCGGAACAAGCGCGCGCGCAATTGGAACGAGAAAAAGCCGAATGTGCCGCGCTCGCCGGAAATTTGCGCGCTGAATTGGCGCAGACGCAGAATGAACTCGCCGCGCAGCAAGCGCGCGCGGTTGAGCCGGATGCGCGCTCAATCGTCGTCGCGTCCCCAGACCCAGCGCTCCAAAATCTCGCGCCCGCCGATATTACATTCGAGGCGGAGACAGAAGCGCCGTTGGCATCCGACACGACAAGAAAACGCGAACGGCAAACGCCGCACACGCTCGCGCCCCAGACCGCGCGCGACTCGGAAGACGAAACGCCGTACGAAACCGCTTGCCCGCAGCATCTTTCCGATGTATATGGCATCGGTTCCGTGTTTGAACAGCGGCTTTACGGCGCCGGCATCGGCACGTTCTGGCAATTGTACAAAATGCCGTTCGACCAATTGCGCCAAGTATTGAACCTCAAGGGTTTGCAAAAAGAGAGCGTGGATTTGAAAACCATTCGCGCCGACGCGCTGCGCCTCGCCAAAGAGACGGCGAGCAAAGGACGGCTCTGGAACGGGGCGCAACCGGACGACTTGGAACCGTTGGAAGGAATCGGCGCCGTCTATGAAAAACGGCTTTACGACGCCGGCATTTGCACCTACGCCGCGCTCGCCCAGGCGACGCCCGAACAACTCGAAGCCATCTGCGGCAAAGGGAGCGCACGCAAACCCAATTTCAAAGCTTGGATTAAACAGGCGCAAAAACTGGCGGCGCGCAACAACTAAGTCGCCGCGCTGTGTCTAACGTTTCTGCCGCGCGCGATCCATCCATTCAATTCGCGCATTGCGCGCGGCAGACCTTACGCTAATGTTAAAAAATGACCGCCCGCGCTATTGGGTCAACTGGTATGACCGCTGGCATGTCCTCTTGCCAATCCTGTTTTTAATCGTGTGCTTGGCGGGTTTGTGGGTTTCATGTTCGCATCCGCTGCGCCCGACCACTTTGCAGACGACCGGCGCGGTCTTGCAACCTGACCAAGCGCAAACCGTTTCGGGCCAAGCCGAACCCAATGCGCGCATCCGCATCTATGCGAACCAACAACTTGTCGGCGAAACGGACAGCGACGCGAATGGTAATTTCAGTCTTCAGCTTCGTCCGCTGCCGTTGGGCGCGTATCAATTGTACGCAGTGTCCGACCTGAGCGGAATCACGATGGAATCGCCGCGCATTGCGATAAACGTCGCCGCGCCCGCGCCCACGATTGACACAGCTGCCACGACCGTCGCCTTGAACGCGCAAAACGCCAATGCAACCGCCACCGCGTTGGCGCAAACGAACGCGCAAAATGCCAATGCAACCGCCACCGCGTTAGCGCAAGCGAACGCGCAAAATGCGAATGCAACCGCCACCGCGTTAGCGCAAGCGAACGCGCAAAACGCCAATGCAACCGCCACCGCGTTGGCGCAAGCGAACGCGCAAAATGCGAATGCAACCGCCACCGCGCTGGCGCAAGCGAACGCGCAAAATGCGAATGCAACCGCCACCGCGTTAGCGCAAGCGAACGCGCAAAACGCCAATGCAACCGCCACCGCGTTAGCGCAAGCGAACGCGCAAAACGCCAATGCAACCGCCACCGCGTTAGCGCAAGCGAACGCGCAAAATGCGAATGCGACCGCCACCGCGCTGGCGCAAGCGAACGCGCAAAACGCCAATGCGACGGCGACCGCGTTGGCGCAAGCGAACGCGCAAAATGCGAATGCAACCGCCACCGCGCTGGCGCAAGCGAACGCGCAAAACGCCAATGCAACCGCCACCGCGTTGGCGCAAGCAAACGCGCAAAACGCCAATGCAACCGCTACCGCGTTGGCGCAAGCAAACGCGCAAAACGCCAATGCAACCGCTACCGCGTTGGCGCAAGCGAACGCGCAAAACGCCAATGCGACGCCCAAGACAAATACGCAAGCGAACGTTCAGCCGACTGCCGTCGCAACCGTCGCCGCAACCACTGCCGCAACCACTGCCGCAACCTCTGCGCCCGCGTCCACGTCGGGAACAGGCACAAGCGCGGGCGCCGCTTTACCATTGAGCATTGACAAACCGACGGGCGACGCATTGCTTCCCGGAGCAAGATTCACGGGCAAAGGCGCGCCCGGCGCAACCATCACGCTTTCGGCGAATGGCAAAATCATTGGGACGGCGGTCGTCGGCGCGAACGGAACATGGATTTTCGTACTGCCCGGCGACCTCAAGCCGGGCGCGGTTGAATTCCAAGCCGTTCAATCGGCGCCTGCGGACACGGTGAGCGTTTCCATCAATATCGCCGCGACGACCTTGCCGACGACGGGCAATGTCTCGTCCGCGGCGCGCGCGCTCTGGCTCATACTGATAGCGTTCGGCGCGGCAGGCGTTGGGCTTGGCGCGTTCCTCTGGCGCCGTCATTCCATCTAAGCGAAAAACAAAAATAAAAAAAAGCGCGCCGCAAGTTTCGACCTGCGGCGCGCTTTTGTTTTCGTCAGGTGAGCCATTCCGGCGGCAAAAAATCGAACCGATTTTGGTACACCAATGCAATTTCGTTTTGGCGCACGTCAAGGCGCGTGATGGCGCAATTGTTGAGCGTGAACCAGATATTTTCGCGCGCAGGCATATTCAAAATGTGCGCGAGCAAATAATTGTAAAAACCGCCGTGCGTGACGAGTCCCAGAATGTCCGCGCTGGCGCCGTGCCGCGCCATGATAAATTCCCACACGCGCGCGGCGCGCGCGGCGCGCAACGCTTTGCCTTCGTGCGGGCGATTCCACCAGCCGCGTTCGTCCAGTTCCTGCGGCAATTGCAGCGCGGGATAGCGCGTTTCAAAATGCGCGCGATTCGGTCCGGGGATGCCGGCTTTTTCGCCCGTCGTTTCGTCTTGCAAATACAAACCGCCGACTTCGTGCGCGTCGGGCAGCGCGACGAGCGGCGCGTCCAACGCGCGCGCAATGACCTCGCCGGTTTCCACCGCGCGCGTCATCAAACTCGTGTACAACAGCGCGGGCCGCGCGGGCTCGTCGGCTTGGCCGTTCAACGGCAGATGCGTATGCAATTCATCGCGGATAAAGCGCGCCGCACATTCAGCTTGCGCGCGCCCAATGTCCGTGAGTACGGGATCAAAGGAACGTCCTTTGTCGGATTGCGTTTCCGTCCAAAGCGCGTTGTTGGAAGATTGTCCGTGTCGAATGAGATAAAGGCGCATAAGTTCAACTGCGGCGCGTAGAAACGGCGCGGCGCGCTGGCGCTCTACGCGTCGTACGCCAGCGCGGCGGCGAGCAAATCGAGCGTGCGTTGTTCGTCGGCGCTAATGGGTTTGCCGCCGATGCCAAAAATGCCGCCATCGTTTTCCGCCTGCGCGACGCGGCGCGCCACATCCAGCGTCATTTTTTTATACGCGTGAATTTCTTGATGCGTGGCTTGGGCGTTCAAAATCTCTAGCGCCTGCAAACACGCGTCGCGCATTTTAGTTTGCGCGTTCGTCGGCGTCACGCCCAGCGCGTCAATCCGCGCGGGTTCGTTGTACGTGCGCGCCGCCAAACTCACCAGCGAATCGGGTTCGTTCGCGACGGCGGCGCTTTCCAACGCTTGGAGCAGCGCGGCATATTCCTTGTTCAATCCAATGGGGCCCGATAGATCGCTCATCATCACCGCCGATGCCGCAATCGAAGGCAATTTGGCGAGCGCGTCCCATTCCTCGGGCGTAAAACGCAGCATCAACCGTTCCGCGCGTTCCACCGTATTTTGGCCCAAATCGCGCGCGGCGTTCAATTGACTCGCCAATTGCGGCTGCGCGCGCGCGAACGCCTCTTGTTCGCTCTGCAAATACGCGCCCAGACCGGCGGCGTCCAATTTTCGTTCGGTCGCTATGCCCTCTAACGCGCGCATCATCAATACGGCGGCGGACGCGAGAAACGGCTCTACGTCCGCGCCCGTCGTGTCCTTGACCCACGCGGTCACTTTGGGATATCCGACGCCGAATAGAAAATTCAAAATCGGATAGCCGTGTCCCGCTTCCATCGCGCGCAGCGCGTCCGCGCGCAAATCCTTGTCCTGTTCTAACGACGCGCGCAATGCGTCCGCGCCTTCGGGCGTCGCCACTTGCCGCTCGACCGCGCCGAGCAGCAGCGCGCCCGCGAGCTCTAAACCTTTTTGCAGCGCGTCCGTTTTTACGGCGAGCGCTTTTGCCAGCTGGTCGGTTTGGCGCGCGTTCAATTGCCGCGCGTAGATTTCGAGTAACGTTGCCATTCCCATTCCTTGTGCGGTGAGATGTCTGGAGTATCTTGATTTTTGCGCGAAACGCAAAATTGCCTGTCGCGGCGGCGGCGGACGCCCGCGGCGCAAATTTGACACGCCCGCGCGCTTGTGATATAAAACACGCATCATGTTGACCGTGTATGTTGCGATTGAGACTCGCTTCCGTTTGCCGCGTCGCCCGCGTACCGCGGGCTGGCGACGTTAGCGCGTTCCTCATGCACAACAGTCAACGATAGATTGTGGCATGACGCCAGCCCTTGTTGCATCCGCACAGGGCTGGTTTTTTATTTTCAAGCGTAATAACAAATCAATTTGTTATTACCGTCCAATATCGCATCGCGTCAATATCACGCGCGTTTGTCCAAATCGGTACAGAATCCCTTTGCGATTCTAGCCATGCAGCAACGCAGCTGCAAACGCTCGGACGCCAAGCGTCTGCCCGTGTTGACCTGATGCCCAATCCCCCAAGGAGGGGAAACCATGCTTGCTGAACTCACCGTCAAAATTGCCGCCGAATGTCCCGAATGTGCCGGCGCGATTGCGCTCCATAGCAATACGCTCAAAGGCGAAATTGTCGCCTGCCCCGATTGCGGCGCGGAACTCGAAGTGGTCGGCGTGAATCCCATTGCGCTCGATTTGGCGCCGCAGGAAGAAGAAGATTGGGGCGAATGATTTTTGATTTATGATTTGCGATTTATGATTTGAGGCGCCTCTGCGGAGGCGCTTTAATCATAAATCAGAAATCAACAATCATAAATGAAAATCGGTCTCATTTACTCGCGCGTGCGGTTCGAGGAAAAACAAATTATCGCGGCGTTGGACGCGCGCGGCATCGCGTACGATTTGATTGACGACCGCGAAATCGTATTCAACCTGACGCCGCCATACGATGGTCAGCCCGAAAAACAGCATGGCGTGAAATTCGTCCGCCCCGAAAAATTTTTACAGTACGACGTGGCGCTCGACCGCGCGATGGAATTTACGCGCGGCTTGTACGCGCTCGAGATTCTAAATTCGTGGGGCGTAAAAACGGTCAACCGCGCGTCCGTCGTCTCGGTCTGCGGCGATAAATTGTTGACCACCGCCGCGCTCTCGCAACACGGCGTCCCCTCGCCGCGCACCGAAATCGCGTTCACGCCCGAAGCCGCGCTGGCGGCGATTGAAACGATGGGCTATCCCGTCGTTCTCAAACCGGTCATCGGTTCGTGGGGCAGATTGATTTCCAAAGTGAACGACCGCGAAGCCGCCGAAGCGCTGCTCGAACACAAAGCGGTCTTGGGTCATTTCCTGCACGAAATTTTTTATCTGCAAGAATTCATCGCCAAGCCCGGACGCGACATTCGCATTATCATGCTGGGCGATGAAATCGTTTCCGCCATCTATCGCGCGTCCGCGCATTGGGTCACCAACACCGCGCGCGGCGCGACGGCGGAACCGTGTCCGCTCGACGCGGCGTTGGAAAAAATCGCGCGCGACGCCGCGCGCGCGGTGGGCGGCGGTTTCCTCGCCATTGACGTCATCGAAGACCCCGACCGCGGTTATCTCGTGAACGAAATCAATCCTACGCCCGAATTTCGCGGCAGCGAAACGGCGACGGGCGCGGACATTCCCAACAAGCTGATTGATTACTTGATTCAAGTCGCCAAGTAAAAAGCTAAAAGCCAAGTCAATCTGTTGAATTCACTTTTAGCTTTTAACTTGAAACTTTTAACTTTCCATGACTATCACAAAAGTCGTTCTCGCCTATTCCGGCGGGCTGGATACGTCGGTCATTGTGCCGTGGCTCATTGAAAAGTACGGCTGCGAAGTAATTTGCTATACCGCCGATATCGGGCAGGGCGACGATATGGACGCGGTCGCGCAAAAAGCGGTGGCGAGCGGCGCGGCGAAATGTATCGTCCAAGATTTAAAACACGAATTCATCACGGAATATATTTTTCCCACGCTGCGCGCGGGCGCGAAATACGAAGAAAAATATCTGCTCGGCACGTCGTTCGCGCGCCCCGTCATCGCCAAGCATCAAATTCAGGTCGCGCTCGCGGAAAACGCGGACGCGGTGGCGCACGGCGCGACGGGCAAAGGCAACGATCAGGTGCGCTTTGAATTGACGTACAAAGCGTTCGCGCCGCAAATGAAGGTGATCGCGCCGTGGCGCGAGTGGGACCTCAAGGGCCGCGACGACGCGCTGGCGTACGCCGCCGCGCATCATGTGCCGGTCGCGCAAACGAACGAGAAAATTTATTCGCGCGACGGCAACCTCTGGCATTTATCGCACGAAGGCGGCGAACTCGAAGACCCGTGGAACGAACCGCGCGAGGACATGTTCCAACTTTCGGTGTCGCCCGAAAACGCGCCGGACCAGCCGACGTATGTGGAAATCGAATTCGTTCAAGGTACGCCGGTGGCGCTCGACAGCCAAGCCATGCCGCCCGTACAGCTCGTTCAAAAATTGAACGAACTCGGCGCGGCGAACGGCATTGGGCGCGTGGATTTGGTGGAAAATCGGCTCGTCGGCATGAAATCGCGCGGCGTGTACGAAACGCCCGGCGGCGCGCTGTTGTATTGGGCGCTGCGCGAACTGGAAGCGTTGACGCTCGACCGCGAGACGATGCATTACAAAGATTTAATCGCGCAAAAATACGGCGAACTCGTCTATTACGGTTTGTGGTTCACGCCGCTGCGCCAAGCGCTCGACGCGTTCGTGAACAAAGCGCAAGAGCGCGTCACCGGCACGGTGAAATTGAAACTGTACAAAGGCAATATCATCACCGCGGGCCGCAAAGCGCCGTATTCGCTCTATCAAGAATCCGTCGTCACGTTCATGCGCGACCAGGTGTTTAATCAACGGCACGCCGACGGTTTTATCAGCTTGTTCGGTTTGCCCATCACAGTCCACGCGATGGTGGAAAAGGGCATTTTGGGCAAATTGGAATTTGGAGATTAAAAGCAGGCGGGAGACGCAAAGCCGCGAGTTGAAAAACGCTCGCGGCGTACCGACTCGCCGTTTGGCGCACTGTCATGCTCTGGGGCTCGCGTTTCGACAAACCACCGGACGAATTGTTTGCGCGGTTCAACAATTCGTTTCACTTTGATTGGCGTCTGTACGACGCGGATTTGCGCGGCAGCGCCGCGTACGCCCAAGCGCTCGCGCGCGCGGAAATTATTTCCGCGCGCGAGGCGGATGAAATCGCACGCGGCTTGGAGCGCGTGCGCGGCGAATTCGCGCGCGGCGAATTTGTTTCCACGCCCGACGACGAAGACATTCACACCGCCGTCGAACGCCGTTTGTACGAATTGATCGGCGAACCCGCGCACAAACTGCACACCGGACGCTCGCGCAACGATCAAGTCGCCACTGACACACGGCTATTCCTGATAGACGCGTGCGCTTCTATTCAAGCTGCAATCTGCAATCTGCAATCCGCAATCTGCAATCTGTCAGAGCGCCATCTCGATACCTTGTTCCCCGGCTATACGCACGTGCGCCGCGCGCAGCCGATTTCGTTCGCGCATTATCTCCTCTCGTTTTTCTGGGCGCTCGAACGCGACCGCGCGCGCTTCGCCGACGCGCGAAAACGCGCGGCGGTTTTGCCGCTCGGTTCGGGCGCGCTCGCGGGAAATCCGTTCAACGTTGACCGCGAATTTTTGGCGCGCACGTTAGGGTTTGAGCGCGTCAGCGAAAATTCGCTCGACGCGGTGAGCGACCGCGATTTCATCGCCGAATTTTTATCCGCCGCGGCGCTCGTACAAATTCACCTCTCGCGGCTCGCCGAAGATTTCATTTATTATTCCGCGCCCGAATTCGGATTCATCGAATTGGACGACGCATACACGACGGGTTCGTCGCTCATGCCGCAGAAAAAAAATCCCGACGCGTTAGAACTCGTGCGCGGCAAAACGGGGCGCTTGATTGGCGATTTGAATACGCTGCTCGTCGTCTTGAAAGGCGCGCCGTCAACGTACAACAAAGATTTTCAAGAAGACAAGGAACCTCTGTTTGACGCGGCGGACACGCTCGCAATGACGCTGCCGATTGTCACGGGCGTAATTGAAACGATGCGCGTGGACGCGGCAAAAATGCGCGCGGCGTTGGACGAGAGCATGTTGGCGACGGATTTGGCGGAATATCTCGTGCGGCGCGGCGTGCCGTTTCGGCAAGCGCATCACGTCGTCGGCGCGTTGGTGAAAACGGCGCAAGCGCGCCGGACGAAATTGTCCGCGTTGACGCTCGACGATTTTCGCGCGGCGTCGGAAAAATTTGGCGCGGATGTCTATGCCGTTTTCGATTTCGACGCGTCCGTGCGTTCGCGTCAGACGTTTGGCGGCGCGGGCGCGGTAAAGGCGCAATTAGAGTTGGCGAAACAGTCGCTGTCTTGATTTTGCCGCTCGGAACGTCCACAAAGCGCGCGAATTTTCACGAACCGAAAACGTTCGCGTCGTGCGCGTAATTTGTGGATTCTTTTTTTCCCCCATGACCTCACGACAAGAATTTTTTGCGGGCGTGCGCGCGGAATTGCCCTTGATGGTGGGCGTCATGCCGTTCGGTTTTATTTTTGGCGCGCTGGCAGTGCAATTGGGCATCCCCGCGTCCCTGACCCAAGCCATGTCGCTTGTGATTTTTGGCGGCGCGGCGCAATTCATCGCCGCGCCGCTCATCGTCGCGGGGACGCCCGCGTTGATTTTGGTTCTCACCGTTTTTGCGGTGAATCTGCGGCACGCCTTGTACAGCGCGTCGCTCGCGCCGTATCTGGAAAAATTATCCATAGGGTGGAAAGCGCTGCTCGCGTACATGCTGACGGACGAGGCGTACGCGGTCGCCATCGTGCGCTTTCAAAAACCGGGCGACGCGCAAAACCGGCACTGGTTTTTGTTTGGCACGGAAGCGACGCTGTGGGTTGTTTGGATGTTCAGCACGGCGTTGGGCATCGTCGTCGGCGCGCGCGTGCCGTCGGAATGGTCGCTCGATTTTGTGCTGCCGCTGACGTTCATTGCGCTTGTGATGCCAATGTTGAAAAATCGCGCGTACGTACTTTGCGCGGTCTGCGCGGCGATTGGCGGCGTATGGGCGTTTGGCTTGCCGTACAAATTGGGTTACATCGTCGCCGCGCTCGCCGCGATTTCAATTGGCCTCGTCGTCGAAACGCGCGCGCGCAAAACCTGACAGGTTTTCAGCGCGTCAAAAACCTGTCAGGTCTCGTACAAATGGAACCAACCTTAAATCTCTGGCTCACCATCATTGCGTGCGGCGTCGCCTCTTTTTTGATACGCTTTTCGTTCATCGCCATTCACGGCCGCGTGCCGATGCCGTACTGGTTCACGCGCGCGCTGACCTTTGTGCCGGTGGCGCTGCTGCCGGCGTTCATCCTGCCGGAAATTTTGATTCAGCGCGAGGCGTTGAATTTGACGCTGTGGAATCCGAAATTGTGGGCGGGCATTCTCGCCGTCGTCGTCGCGTGGCGCACAAAAAACGTAATGGCGACGATTGCGGTGGGGATGGCGGCGTTGTGGATTTTGCAAGAGATAATGAAATAATTTCCGGCGATTCCTCGTATTCAAGACCCCCAGCATTTTTGGCGCGCTGCGCGATGCGGCGGCATGAGCGCCGCCGATCTAGTTTCGCAATCCTGCGCGCGAAAGCGCGTTTCCATCCGCAAACGTCGAAACCCGGCGCAACGTGAGTTATAATGCGCTCATGGACCCGGTAACTCTGGCGCGCCTCGCGCTGCTTTCGGCAATTCTCGCGGTTTCGGGCGCAAACGGCGCGGCGCCCGTCAACATACCGCCGACCGCCGCGCCTTCCGCCAACGCGACCTACATTGTGCAGCCCGGCGATACGCTGTACGCGATTGCGCTCAAATTCAACGCCACCATCGCCGCGCTGCAGCAAGCCAATGGGCTGTCCGATCCCAACACGCTCGCGGTCGGACAGCGTTTAATCATTCCCAACGCGCCCGCCGCGCAAAACGCGGTCACGCCCGCGCCCACCGCGCGCGGACCGACGCCGAACGCGCCGCCCACTGCCGCGCCGCAAAATTATGAAACGTACATTGTGCGCGCGGGCGACACGCTGGCGCAAATCGCCGCGCGGTTCGGCGTTTCGCTGCCCGAATTGATGCGCCTCAATCAGCTTACGAATCCGAATTTGATTGCGGTCGGACAGCGGCTGTTGATTCCCGCCGCCGTCAGCACGCAAGTTTTGCCGTCGGGCGTCGCGCTCGCGCCGCAAAACGTCCAGCAGGGCGAAACGCTTACGCTGGTCGTGACCGCGCCGAACGCGGCGGACGTGCAAGGCGTTTTTGACAAACAGGATTTACATTTTCAGCGCGCGGGCGACGCGTGGAACGCGCTGGCTGGCATTTCGCGCTGCGCGAATTACGTCGGCAATTTTCCCGTCGCGCTCACGGTGCGCGACGCGCAGGGCAATATCCAACCCGTGCAGTTTGACGTGCATGTGAACGCGGGAACGTTCGGCGTCCAAGATTTGACGCTCACGGCGCAAATGTCCGCGCTGCTCGACCCCGCGATCATGAACGCCGAAAACGCGCTCGTCGGCGAGACGGTGGGCAAATTTTCCGCCGAACAAAAATGGCAGGGCAAATTTCGTTTGCCGCTCGACGTAAAAAATCCGCGCATCAGCACGACGTTCGGCGAACGGCGCAGTTATAATGGCGGCGCGCCCGGTTTGTGCGGTCACGAAGGCACGGATTACGCGGTCGCGGGCGGCACGCCGGTGTATGCGCCAGCGGACGGCGTCGTCGTTTTGGCGGAACCGCTCAAGGTGCGCGGCAATGTCGTATTCATTGATCACGGGCGCGGCGTCGTGAGCGCGTTTTATCATCTGAGCGAAATCGTCGCGCAAAAAGGACAGCGCGTGCAACCGGGCGACCTCGTAGGCAAGGTCGGCACGACCGGTTTTTCCACCGGCTTTCATTTGCATTGGAGCATGTGGGTCAACGGCGTGTACGTGAATCCCGCGCAGTGGATGGAGCAGGAAATTCCTTGAATTTATGATTTTTGATTTTTGATTTTTGATTTTTGATTTTTGATTTTCGATTTTCGATTTTCGATTTTCGATTTCCGATTTCCGATTTCCGATTTCCGATTTCCGAATTCCGCTTTCCGAATTTTGAATTTCGAATTTTGAATTTTGAATTTTGAATTTTGAATTCCGCTTTCCGCTTTCCGCTTTCCGAATTCCAAATTCCGAATTCCAGATTTTGACTATGGGCGACTCGAACAGCATCCAGATGGGCGATGGCGCGCAGGCGAAACAGGTCGCGCAGGGACAAAATATCACGCAGACGATTATCGAACGCCAAATCGTGCTGCAACAGCGCGCGCTGCTTGCCGACGCGCGTTTTTCACTGCCGCGCGCGCCGGAAAATTTTACGGGACGCGCGGATGAAATCGAAACGCTGGTCAAGGCGTTGACGCGTGAACGGGGCGCGGCGATTACCGGCGTGAGCGGCATGGGCGGCATCGGCAAAAGCGCGCTGGCGGCGGTGGCGGCGCAGCGTGTCGCGCAAAATTTTCCCGACGCGCAGATTTGGATTGACATGCGCGGCTTGGACAAGGAACCCCTGACGCCCGCCGACGCGATGCGGCAGGTGATTCTGGCGTTTGAACCCGAAGCGGGCGCGGCGCTCAAAGATTTGGACGACGCGCAGCTCGCGCAAACGTATCGCGGCGTTTTGCACGCCCAGCGCGCGCTGATTGTGTTGGACAATGCGCGCGACAACGCGCAGATTCGTCCGCTCTTGCAAGCCGACGGCGCGTTTCTCGTCACCGCGCGCGCGACGCTGAGCGAAGCGGGTTTGCAGCCGTTACGCTTGGGCGCGATGGAGAAAGAGGACGCGCGGGACTATGTGATTACGTTGTGCCCACGCTTGCAAATGACGGACGACCAAGGACGAACGGCGGAGTTGTGCGAATTGTGCGGCTATTTGCCGCTGGCGTTAAAAATCGCGGGCGGCTATTTGGCGGCGCGCGCGAACGTGCGCGTGGAAAATTATCTCGCGCGGCTGCGCGAGGCGCGGCTGGCGCTTTTGCGCGAAGGCGCGACGGCGGACGTGAACGTCGAGGCGGCGTTCGTACAGACCTATGACCAATTGACGCCTGCGCAGCGGACGCTGTTTGGCGCGCTGCCCGTCTTTCCCGCGTCCTTTACGCTGTCCGCCGCCGCGTACGTGTGGGGCTTGGGTGAAATCCACGCCGAAGCCGTACTGGGCGAATTGCTGCGAATGAGTTTGGTCGAATTTGTGAGCCAAGCAGAGACGCGCGGGCGCGGAAACGCGAGTCCGGAAACCGGCGAACGGTATCGGGTTCACGACCTCTTGCGCGAGTTTGCGGAGGGGCGGAGGGTGGACGACGAACGACGAATGACGAACCTGCGTCACGCGGAATTTTACGAACAGGTCGCGCGCGCGGCGCGTAGTTTGTATGAAAAAGGCGGCGAAAACATCCTCGCGGGTTTGAAATTGTTTGACCAAGAACTGGCGCACATTCGCGCGGGGCAAAAATGGGCGGCGGAAAATATGGAGCGCGACGCCGACGCCGCGCGGTTGTGCGATGATTATCCCGACGCGGCGGCGCATGTCCGAGATTTGCGCTTGAGCGCGCGCGAAAACATTGCTTGGCTGGAAGCGGCTGTGCGCGCGGCAAAACAGCGCGGCGACAAATACCGTGAAGGAAATCATCTCGGCAACCTCGGCTCGGCGTATGCGGATTTGGGCGACGTCCGCAAGGCGATTGCGTTGTATGAACAGAGAATTGAAATTGCGCGCGAGATTGGCGATCGACGCGGCGAAGGGACTGCCCTCGGCAACCTCGGCTCGGCGTATGCGGATTTGGGCGACGTCCGCAAGGCGATTGCGTTGTATGAACAGGTATTGGTAATTCACCGTGAAATTGGAGATCGCCGCGGCGAAGGGAATGACCTCGGCAACCTCGGCGTGGCATACAAGAATTTGGGCGACGTCCGCAAGGCGATTGAGTTTTATGAACAACAGTTGGCCATCGTCCGCGAGATTGGCGATCGACGCGGCGAAGGGGCTACCCTCGGCAACCTCGGCTTGGCGTATGCGGCTTTGGGCGACGTCCGCAAGGCGATTGAGTTTTACGAACAAGCGTTGGCGATTGACCGCGAGATTGGCGATCGACGCGGCGAAGGGACTGACCTCGGCAACCTCGGCAATGCGTATGCGGCTTTGGGCGACGTCCGCAAGGCGATTGCGTTTTATGAACAGCATTTGGCAATTGCGCGCGAGATTGGCGATCGACGCGGCGAAGGGACTGCCCTCGGCAACCTCGGCAATGCGTATGCGGCTTTGGGCGACGTCCGCAAGGCGATTGAAGTTGCCAATCAAGCACTCGCTGTCTTTGAGGAAATCGAATCTCCTGAAGCAGAAACAATACGAATGCAATTAACCGTGTACCGTTTCATGGCAGAACACCAAATTCTTGCATCATTATTTCGATTGATTGGGAAGCCATTACAATTCTTTGTAAGGCGAATGCATGTTGGTGTATCACAAGGAAAAATTATTCAATACAAATAGAGTTGTGGCGCGCGGCGTTGGCGATTTTTGAGCAGATTGAAAATCCGAACGCAGAAGTGGTGAGGGGGTGGTTAAAGGCATTGGACCGCGAATGACGCGAAATAAACGAAAACCGCGAAACCGCTTTGCACGCGGCGTTTTGTCAATACGCCGGACGGCAAAGGAATAAAAGCGTGAGAGATGAGGAATGACACAGGACCAAGGAAGGACAAAAGACAAAGGACGGAGGACGCTTGGAAAATGAACGTTGTGGGTTATAACCATTGTGTCGTTGCCGGCAGAGCACAAGATCATAAATCCGAAATCATAAATCATAAATCATAAATTACCATGAAACTATCCACTTTTTCCCTCGTCGCGTACGATCCGGACAACGGCGATCTGGGCGTTGCGGTGGCGTCCAAATTTCTCGCCGTCGGCGCCGTCGTGCCATGGGCGCAAGCCGGGGTCGGCGCGATGGCGACGCAAGCGTGGGCGAACACGCGCTATCCGTCGCGCGCGCGCGCAATGCTTCAACAGGGTTTGACGCCCGCCGCGGTCGGCGCGGCATTGACCGCCGACGACGCGGACGCCGCGCAGCGTCAATTCGGCGTCGTGGACGCGCGCGGGTGCGGTTTCACCTTTACCGGCGCGCAGTGTTTTTCTTGGGCGGGCGGACGCGTGGGCGAGAATTACGCCGCGCAAGGCAATCTCCTCGCTGGCGCGCCGGTCGTGGACGCGCTCGCGGAAACGTTTGAAAAGACGCGCGGCGCGCTGGCGGAACGTTTGTTGAACGCGCTCGCGGCGGCGCAAGCGGCGGGCGGCGACCGGCGCGGCCAGCAGAGCGCGGCGCTGCTCGTCGTGCGCGCGGGCGGCGGTTACGGCGGCGGAAACGACCGCTATCTCGATCTGCGCGCCGACGACCATCCGACGCCGATTGCGGAATTGAAACGCCTGCTCGAATTGCACCGCCTCTATCTGGACAAAGCGGACCCCGCCGACGTGATGGCGATTGACGAACCGCTCGCGCGCGAACTGCAAACCATTTTGGCGCAGCGCGGCTATCCCGTCGGCGCGCCGGGCGTGTGGGACGAAACCACTCAAGCGGCGTTCCGCGAATTTTGCGGCGTCGAAAACCTGGAGGAACGTTTGCAAGCGGGCGCGTTCATTGACGCGGTAGTTTTGAAATTTTTGCGTCAACGTTTTGCGTGACGCGCGGCAAAAAAAAATCGCGGCGGAAAATTTTTTCCGCCGCGATTTTTTATTTCACCTGGGCGAGGGCTTGAGCGGTTCTACATGCACCGTCGCCTGCGCGCTTTCGGGCTTGCCGCCGTTCGGCGGCGTCGCTTCGAGAATATACGTGTATTCGCCGGGCTGGGCAATACAGTCGGTCTTGCCGTCCATCGGCAGCGCGTCCTGTTTCAAAATCACTTCGCCGTCGGGACCGCGGCGCTTGAGCGTAATGTTTGTGGCTTTGGTATTGGTCGTCCACTGCACGACCGTACATTCGCCCACATACATCCATTCGGGCGCCGCCGTAAAATTCTTGATGATGGGTTCTTGCGGCGGCGGCGCCAACACGGTCACGGTCTGCGCGCGCGAATTCGAGCCGCCCGGACCGGTCGCGTTGATGGCGTAATTGTACTGCCCCGCCGGTTTCGGGCAATCGTCCAACTTGCCGCTCAACGGCGCGCCGTCCCACAACGGCTGATTGTTTTTGCTGATGGTGATTTTACCGACTTGGCCGCGCACGTCCCAATAAATCGCCACGCACTGCCCTTCCAGCAATTCCGCCGGTTGGACATAAAACTCGCGGATTTCGGGCGCGTTCGGCGTCGGAATGACCGTGATAAAAATTTGACGCGTCTGCGTCTCGTTATTGGTTTGCACCACGCGCAAATAATAGTTCATGCTCTGCGCGGGATATTCCACCGCCGAACTGACGCCCGCCACGCCGTGATTCTGCCAGTTCTGCCCGTCGTGATAAAAATACACGGCGCGCACATTCTGCACGTTCCAGTTAAACGTCACTGGCTGCCCTTGATTCACCGTCGTCGGATTCGCGTTGAATTGAATCGTCGGCGACGGCGTTTGCGTGGGCGGCGGCGGCGGCGTGGGCGGCGCCGGAACTTGGATGCCGACCCAAATCGTCTGTCCGAACGGCGCGCCGCTCGCGTTACGCATTTGCCAGAAACCCTGATAAACCCCCGGCGGCGCGGGCGCGACGAGATTTACGCTGAAATCGTACGTCTGGCCCGGATTGACCTGACCGACGACGGGAACGGGCTGCCCGCCCATTTGCGCGAGCGGATTGTTGCCGCGCACAAACATGAGCAAATAGCCGGGCGTCCACACGCACGAGCCGCTGTTGCGGACGCGCCAGCTTTTCGTGAACGGCTGTCCCGGCTGCAAGACCGGCGGATTCTTCATATTGTTGTCGTCAAAACTCAAATCGGCGACCCACGCCATCCCGTCCACGCACGGCGGCGGCGGCGGCGGCGGCGGCGGCAAGGTCGGAACGTTCGGCGCGAGCGTCGGAGTTGGCGGCGGCGGCGGCGTAGGTTGCAGCGTCGGCAGCGGCGCCGGCGGCGTAATGGCAGAATGGAGATACTCGCGCGCGAGCTGCGCGAGCGTGCCGTTGCTTTGCAGCGCGTTCAACGCGGTATTGACGTTTTGAACCAGCTGCGGACTATTTTTGGGCATCGCAATCGCATAGAATTGCGGATACAGTCCCTGTTCCACCACGTTCAAATTGAGTTGGTCGGCGAAATCTTGCGCGGGTTTCAAATCCATCCACACCACGTCAATCCGTTTCAAAATCACGTCGTTGAGCGCGGCGTTAAGGTCGCTGTACACAAACACATTCGTTTCGAGCATTTGCCCCGCGGCGACCAACGACCGGAGATACGTCTCGTACACCGAACCGCTCTGCACGCCGACGCGATAGCGCGCCAAATCGTCGAGACTATTGAGGCGCAGATTCGCGTCCTTGCCGCCCAGCACGCCGTCTTGGCCCGAGAAATAGACGTTGCTGAAATCAAATTCTTGTTGGCGTTGAGGCGTCACCGAAATCGCGGCGATGGCGCTGTCAATCTGGCCGTTGATCATTGCGCCGCCCAAACCTTCGAATGCGAAATCGGTGTACTGGGCGGCGACGCCCATTTGCTGCGCGAGCGCTTTGCCCAACTGCACGTCAAAGCCGTCCAATTCATTTTTGTCGTTGTAAAACGAAAACGGCGCGTAATTGCCCGAGGTGCCGATGCGCCAAATTTTGGACGCTTGAATGCGATCCCAGGTCGGGTCGTTATTCGGCGGCGTCGCGGTCGGCACGGGCAAAAGCGGCGTCGGCGGCGCGGTGGGCGTCGCGTTCGACGCACAGCCGATGAACAGGATTCCCAACGCCAGCGTCAGGAGTAGAATTATTTTTCTTGGCATTATTTTTTCCTCGCTCGGTGAAACGAAACAGCGCGCAATGCTTGGAGTATATCACAAGCGTTCAAAACCGAGAACGCCCAGACCGAAAAATTGCGCGTTTTGCCGCGCGCGGGTACGCCGCTATAATATATCCGGTCGCCCCGAACTTTTGCCGGCAATATCTGCGCCAAAGCGCCGCAATCCGCCGCTTTTTTCGATTGACGAAGGTATTGGCAATGCAAACCGATTTCCCAATTCCAACCGTATGCCTGCTGTCCCTCCCGACCTGCCCGAACCGATTGCGCCGCGCAAGCCGCTGCCGCCGCGCGGACGCGACCGCGCGTTGAGCGCGCCGGGCAAAACGAACGGGCAAACGCCGCCGCTGCCGCCGCCGCCCGCGCCGCAAAACGCGCCCGCGCCGTACGAATTTCAAGCCGCCGCGCCCGCGTCGAACGCCGCCGCGTTTCATCTGCCCCCCGCGCCGCCGCTCGTCCGCAATCATTTGTGGGCGTGGTTGCTCATGTTCGCCATCGCCGGCATGGCGCTGGCGGTCACCATCCCCTTTTCGCTCGGCGTCTATTTCGGCAATCAAGACCGCCAACGGTATCTCGCGCAGCAAGCGACGGAACGGTATCAGCGCGCGCTCGCGTACGAATCGGAAACCTACAACGAATTGGCGATTGCGGAATTAAAACTCGCGCTCCAATATCAGCCGGATTATGAACCCGCGCGCAAAAAACTCCAAGAGCTCCAAGCCGCCAGTCAAGTCAAGAGCCAAGACGAACCGCAGGACGTGGCGATTGCGAAACAATTGATGGGCGGCGCGCAAGACGCGCTGACGCGCCAAGATTGGAACGACGCGATTGATTTGCTCGAAGAGCTGCGCCGCGTCAAGAACGATTACGAAACGGCGCAGGTGAACGCGCAATTGGTGACGGCGTACGTCAACGCGGGCAAACAGGCGCTCGCGGCGAACGATGTCGAATTGGCGAAACGACGTTTTGACGCGGCGCTCGCGCTCGACCCGAATCACGCCGAAGCGCGCACGCTCGCCGACCGCACGCTCTTGTATTTTCACGGCGTCCAAGCGCTGGGGACGGATTGGATGAACGCCGTCGTGTCGCTCGAAGAATTGTACGCCCGCGACCCGAATTTCGCCGACGTGAAACAAAAACTGCGCGCCGCGCACATTGGCTATAGTCAGGCGGCGAACGCGCAGGGCGCGTTCTGCATCGCCGCGCGCGAATTGAACGCCGCGCTCGCATTGGGCGCGGATGCCGCGCTGCAAACCCAAGTCGCCGCGCTGAACGAAAACTGCAAACAAGCGATTCTCAATCCCACGCCGACCGCCGCGCCGACGCCCGAAGGCGGCGAACCCTTTCCCGTCACAATCACGCCGGGCCCGAACGCGCCAAACGTCATCGCGTCGGACACGCCGCTCTATACGCCGCAAATGCGCGTCCGTCAAAACGCGCTCTGCGCCGGCACGGGCGATATTCGCGGCGCGGTCAAAAACGCGCAAGGCGAGCCGTTGGTCAATGTCGGCGTCAAGATTTATAACGATTACGGTTATCTGCCGCCCTACGCGCGCACCGACGCCGCGGGCGAATACGAAATCGTTTTGGGTTCGGACAAAGGACTGTTTCATCTCGTCGTCGTGGACGACTTTGGCAGTAACGCGAGCGCGACGTTGGACGTAAATTATCCGGGCGGCAATGTACAGGGCTGTCACATTGTTATAGATTGGACGCGCGCCAAATGAATCGTCAAAATCAGCCGCGGCCGCTTGCGATTTGCCTTTTTACGCGCGGCGATAAAACGTTGGTCGCCGAATATACCGACCGCGTCAAACGCGAAAAATTTTTTCGCCACATCGGCGGCGGCATCGAATTTGGCGAAACGGCGGCGCAGACGATTGCGCGCGAAACGCGCGAGGAATTGAACGCGGACGTTTGCGCCGTGCGGTATTTGTTCACGCTGGAAAATATCTTTACGTATCAAGGCGTTCCGGGCCATGAAATCGTCCTCGTCTATGACGGCGCGTTCGCCGATGAATCGTTGTACGCGCGCGCGACGCTGAACGGACACGACACGCTGGACGACTTTACGGCGTTTTGGAAAACGTTGGACGAATTGCGGCGCGACCCGCGCCCGTTGTATCCAAGCGGACTATTGGAAAGATTGAGTTCGTTATGAAAACGCTAAAAATTTTCGGCGCGCTGCTCATCGTTCTCGGATTGGTCGGCGCGTTTTTATTTTCCGGCGCGTTCGTCGCGCGCGCGCAGACGGACGCCCCGCGCGTGGACGTCGCCAAAATCGAAGGCGTCATTGACCCTTTTACGGAAGGATACGTCGAACGCGTGATTGACGTCGCCGTCCAAGACCATGCGAACGCGCTGGTGTTTGAGCTGAATACGCCGGGCGGCGGGCTGGAGGACACGCGCAAAATCGTCGAACGCTTTTTGAACGCGCCCGTGCCGATTATCGTATATGTCGCGCCGTCGGGCGCGCGCGCGGGTTCGGCGGGCGTCTTTCTCACATTGGGCGCGCATCTCGCCGCGATGGCGCCCGGCACCAATATCGGCGCGGCGCATCCGGTGGACGCCGCAGGCAAAGACATTACCGGCAATCTGGGCGATAAAGTGGAAAACGACGCCGCCGCGTTCATTCGCACGGTCGCGCAGCAGCGCGGACGCAACGCGCAATGGGCGGAAGACGCGGTGCGAAAAAGCGTCTCGATCACCGAACAAGAGGCGTTGGCGCAAGGCGTCGTCGAAATCGTGGCGACCGATGTGAACGATTTATTGAATCAGGCGCACGGGCGCGTCGTCAAGGTGCAAAATCAAGACGTCGTCTTGAATACGCGCGGCGCCAACGTTCGGCAGGTCGAAATGAATTTCTTTGAACAATTTTTTCATATTCTGCTCGACCCCAACATCGCGTCCATTCTGTTGACGTTAGGCACGCTGGCGTTGGTCGTCGAAGTGTATAATCCGGGCGCGGTCATTCCCGCCATCATCGGCGTCATTTGTCTCACGCTGGCAGCCGTCGCCTTGTTTGGTTTGCCGACGAATTGGGCAGCCGTCTTTTTGATTTTGGTGGGCATCGGCATGATGGTACTGGACCTCAAAGTCACCGGCTTTGCGCTGACCGTCGGCGGCGTGATTGCGTTTGTATTGGGCGCGTTCTTTTTGTTTCGTCCCTTTACGCCGCCCGAACCGACGACGCCCGACGTCAGCGTTTCGCCCTTTGTGATTGGCGGCTTGGCGCTCTTGACCGCTGCCTTTTTTGTCTTTGCCGTCGGCGCGGCGATGCGGACGCGCAATATGCCGACGCTCCTGGGGACCAAACCTTTGGTCGGCGCCAGCGGCGTCGCCCGTACGCTCTTGAATCCGCAGGGGACCATTTTGGTCAAAAGCGAAGAATGGAGCGCCATCGCCCAAGACGCGCCGATTCAAGCGGGCGAACGCGTTGAGGTCATTTCCGCCGACGGTTTGACGCTCCACGTCAAAAAATCCGCCTAAAATCCCAGACCCGAAGGGTTTCCAAAAAACCCTTCGGGTCTTGGGCTTTTTGTTTGACTCGCGGGTAAAACTATGCTATACACTCGCACTATTTAGAATAGCTAGAGCGCGTCGCTCTGGCAAAGCAATCAAGGAATAGGTATGGCAACCGCACGCAAAGTTACCAAGACAACGAATAAAGTAACGAAACCCGCGCCGAAAAAACGCGCCGCGCGCGGCGGCAAAACCGCCGCCGCCAAGTCAAACGGCAAAACCGCCAAACCGTTGGCGGACAGTCGAGAACAATTGCAAAAGGAACGCGCGCAGGCGGAAAGCGAGTTGGCGTCGCTGCGCGCTGAATTGCTCGAAGCGCCGGACATGACGGGCGACGAAGTGGATTTGAACGTCTATGAGCGCGAAAAGACGCTGGGCCTCGTGACCGCTTACGAGCGCCGTTTGGAAGAAATTGACGCGGCGCTGCACGCGGCGGCGCAAGGCACTTATGGCACTTGCGAACGCTGCGGCACGCCGATTGACCCGGAACGCCTGCAAATTTTTCCCGAAACGCGTTTGTGCGTCAACTGTAAAGCCGCCGTAGAAAAAGAAGCGCGCCGTTTGCGAATATGATAAAAAATTCGTGGAATCGAAATTTCCACGAATTTTTTTTATTGCGGTTGACCCAGCTTGGCGGTTTCCAGCGCCACGATGCCGTCGTCCAATTTTTTGAACAGCGCTTTGGGTTCGCCCAACGCTTCGCCGCCCTTGAGCGCGCTCGGCTGCCAGCGCGCGTTCGTCTGCGGCGGCTGATACGCCAAGATCAGATGCGCGCGCGTCGCTTCTTGAATCGTCCGCGTCTCGAACGTCCCCGCCAAATCGTCGGTATAGCCCAACTGCCGGTGCAAATCGTTGGACGAAAACGGCAAGTACGGATAGAGCGCGGTTTTGAGATTATCAATTACGCGCAGCGTCACATACAAGCTCGTCCCCGCGCGCGCGCGATTCACCTTGATCGTTTTCCACGGTTCGGTCTGATTCAAATAACCGTTCGCCTCGCGCGCGACTTCGAACGCGAGTTGAATCCCTTCGCGGAAACGGCACGCGCCAATCGCGTCGCCGACCGTTTGCAGCGCGCGTTCCGATTTTTCAATCAGCGCGCGGTCGTCCGCCGTCAATTCCTCCGGCGTCGGCACGCGGCGGTCGAAATTTTTGTACGCGAACGTCAGCGCGCGGTTCGCCAAATTGCCCCACGTGGCGACGAGTTCGTCATTGTTGCGGCGCACAAATTCGCTCCATTTGAAATCCGTGTCCGCCTGTTCCGGCATATTTGTCGCCAAAAGATAACGCAAGGGATCGGCGTCGTACGTGGCGAGAAATTCATGCACCCACACCGCCCAGTGCGCGGATTTGGAAATTTTGCGTCCTTCTAAATTGAGAAATTCTTGCGCCGGCACATCGTACGGCAAAGGCAGCGCGCCGTCGCCGAAACCGAGCAAGAGCGCGGGCCAAATCACGCTGTGAAAGACGATATTGTCTTTGCCGATGAATTGATAGCTCTGTACGGCGGGCGCGACGGTCCACCATTTTTGCCACGCGTCGCCCAAAGCGAAATCGCGCGCCCATTCGATGGACGCGCTGTAATACCCGATCACCGCGTCGAACCAGACATAGATGCGTTTGTCGGGATAGGCGCCCACTTCGGGCGGAATCGGCACGCCCCATTCTAAATCGCGCGTGATGGCGCGCGGTTTCAAACCGTTCGGCTGTTCCTCCGTGCCGTCGCCGCGCAAATAATTCAAGGTGAACGCCAGCACATTCGGTTTCCAATGCGTTTGGCGTTTCGCCCATTCGTACAGCGGCTGATTGAACTGCGGCAGGTCGAGATAAAAATGTTCCGTCTCGCGCACCTCCAACGTGTGCGTTTCTCCGGGCTTGGCGAACCGCGAGCGCGGATTAATGAGCTGTAACGGGTCGAGCAAGTTGCCGCAGTTTTCGCATTGGTCGCCGCGCGCGCGCGCGTAATGACAGATGGGACATTCGCCCTCGACATAGCGGTCGGGCAAAAAACGCGCCGCGTCCACGTCGTACAATTGCGGCACGCTCTGTTTGAAAATATAACCGTCGCGATACAGTTTCAGAAAAAATTCTTGCGTGACGCGATAATGATTCTCGGTATCGGTGTGCGTGTACAGATTGAGCGAAATGCCGAGGCGGCGCAGCGATTCGACGGCGAGCGCGTGATATTTTTCCGCGACCGCGCGCGGCGTCGTGCCTTCCTCTTCCGCCGTCACCGTGACGGGCGTGCCGTGCGTGTCCGAGCCGGTGACGGACAAAACCTCGTCGCCGCGCAAACGATGATAGCGCGCGAAAATATCGTTAGGCACAAACGTGCCGGTGATGTGACCCAGATGCAGGGGCCCATTCACATAGGGCCAGGCAGGATAACAACTAATTTTATTGGTCATGGTAAGCGCTCCGAAAGATAGTGTGATGGTGCGATAGTGAGATAGTGCGATAGTGCGATTTGGCGACGGGAAACAAAAACGCCGCTGTCGGACATTTTCCGAGCAGACGGCGAAAGGCGCACCGATAGCGGACGCGGCGAGGACAAGCCCCGCGTTACGCGTCACCGCCGCTTCGGCGCGCCATAGGCATCAACATCTGTTGCGAATTACGAATAAAAACGGCGAGCATTTCAAACCTCACTGCCGCAATTTTAACACACTTTGCGCGCAAGACAAACGCTCGGCATAAAAATTGCTGCGCAAACGGATTCACGACGGCGACCGATTCAAAGCGTTGACCGGGATCGAGATCTTTGGACCAGACAATTTCACACCGCAGCGCGAGCGCGCTCGCCAGATTGCATTTCCGAGATTGCGCTGCGAAAACGCGCGCATCGCAAAAATTCAAGTCAAAGGACTTGCTAGGCGTACGCTTGGAAATTCTTTTCCCCCGCCTCGATCCGCAGCGTCAAACGATTTTCCGTCAAAAGCATCCCTCAATTATTTCCAACTTGTACGCCGTTCATTTGGCTCCAAACTGCTTTGCCAACCATTCCAGCGCCATATTTTCCAAAATGGCGTTGTGCGGAACCAACACATATTGCCAGCGTTTGCCATCGTATGCGGCGGCATGTTCGCTCGCGAGCTTGCACCATTTGACGGCGGCGTCCTGCTTGGCGAGAACTTCCGCATCCTGCATATCGTCGGCGCGTTTGGGTTCGAGCATGTAAAGCATGTCGCCGGTCTCTGCCACAAAATCGGGCTGGTATTCGAGATGCTCGCCGCCGAGTTTGTAAAAGAGTTTGAACTGTCCTTTGGCGGGTCTGAACCATTTCAACGCGTCGCGGTCGAGAATGACGGCGAGGACGCGTTCCGGGTCGGATTGAAATTTAGCGACCGGGTAAAGCCCGCGCGCAAAACCGCCAAACAAATATTTCGCCATATTGCTCTTGTCCGTAGGCGCAACGCGAAAATCGAGCGGCGCTTGCCCTTCCAGCGCGGTGTAGGCGCTCGGCTTGAGCTCGTCAAATCCTTTGCTCACAACCACGTCATACGCGACCGCGTCCTCCCACGTATGCGCCTGCATCTGCGCGTGCACGAATTTGACGATTTGTTTTTGATGAAAGCGCAACACTTTGCGCGTATCGTCCTCGTCCAGATACCCGCGCAAATGACGCACGACTTGCCCGGCAAAGTCATAGAGCAAATCGGCTTGTTCGTCATACGCCACATCGTCATAGTCCACCAATCCGCTCACGACATAATCTTCGAGGCGCGCTTCCTCTATGCCGCGCTTGGCCAATCCTAAAATTTCGCGCTGGTCTGTCCGCAAGTACTGAATCCACAGCTCATCGGAAGGCGCTTGATAGTTCATCGCATCGAGCGCCAGCGTAAAGGGCTTGAAGCCGGAATGTACCTCGCCCCGCGGCACGATCAGAATGCGTGGAATGTCAATCGTTTTACTCGCAACCAACGCGGTAGTTTTGGCGACAATCGCGGCAATGTCCGGCGGCTCGCCAAGTCCTTCCATCGTCATTTGAAGCGGGCGATATTGCGCCTGCACCTCGCGCGCGATTTGCGCCTGAATTTCGTCTTTTTGCAAATAGGCGACAGAAGGCGCCTCCTGCGGCTTGTTTTCGTACTTGCGGATGACCTTGTACGCGATTTGCGCAATCGGCTCTTCGGCAGGCGTAAACACCGGCGGCGTGGGCGATGCCGCCACTTGCGCGCTGGTCGTCGTTTGTGCCGGTTTTAGCCCAAGCGCAGATTCGAGCACGGGCTGTGAGACCACCGTGACGGTCTTGGTAGGCTGCCCATGCTCCGGCAGTATCACCTGCTGCAAACGAACCGGCGAATCGGGGCGCTTGGCTTGGTCAATGATTTCCTGAAACTTGTCGTGCGCCACAATGTTCAGTCGGTCCACCGTTGCCACACCCGTCCGCTTGCCGTAGGGCAGGCGCAAACCGCGTCCGATGGATTGTTCAATGAGGATGCGTGCATTTGCCGCGCGCAGCGGCACAATCGTATAGAGGTTGGTCACGTCCCAACCCTCTTTGAGCATGTTGACGTGAATGACGATTTCGGTCGGCTCGGCAGTATGCTCGACCTTGAGCAGTCGCTCGACCATCTCGTCCTCTTCCGCCCCTGTCTTGCTCGAATCCACCTGAATCACTTTCGCTTGATAGCGCCCGTCAAAAAACGCATCCGACTGAATGAGCTGCATCAACTGCCCCGCGTGCGTTGTGTCGCGCGCAATGACGAGCAAAAAAGGTTTCACAATCAGCTGCTCGGTCTCGCGCGCGTACGTTTCCAATTCCACCTTGACGCTTTCGTGCAGTCGGACTCCATCCTCTAACTTCAATCGCTCGATTTCTTCCGGCGTCATGCCTGCCGTAGAAAAATTCTTGCGCGTCACGACCGCCGGCTCTTTGACAAAGCCATCTGCCATTGCCTTGCCGAGGGGATAGTCCACCACCACATTTTCGAACGGAACCGCGCCCTTGCTCGTCTCGACAAAGGGCGTCGCCGTCAGCTCCAGCCCCAGCACCGGCTTGAGCTCGTTGATGGCGCGCACGCCCGCCGACGCGCGATAGCGGTGCGACTCGTCCATCAGAATGACGAGGTCCTGTAAGCCGGCGAGATAATCAAAATAGCTTTGCCCGATGTATTCCGAGAGCCGCTTGATGCGCGGGGCTTTGCCACCGCGCACTTCTGAATTGATTTTCGAGATGTTGAAAATATTGATTTTACAGCGCAGCAAAACATCAAACAGCGTATCCGCCGCCATCTCGTAATTGTCGCCGGTGATGATGGCCGGCGGGTTGGTGGCAAACTCGGCGATGCCCTTGAACACGTACTTTGGCGTGTTCGGGGTAAAGTCGGTGATAAGCTTGTTGTAAATCGTCAGGTTGGGTGCGAGCACAAAGAAATTGTTCATGCCGCACGCGAGATGCAGGTAGGTGATGAACGCGCCCATGAGCCGCGTCTTGCCCACGCCCGTCGCCAGCGCAAAACAGACGGACGGAAACTCGCGCTCAAAGTCTGTCGCCGTCGGAAACTCACTGCGAATAATTTCGAGCGCGGCGGCGACATCGGCATCTTTGCCGAGTTTGACAATGTCGGTGATGCGGTCGAGCACTTCCAGCGACCTGCGCTGGGGGGGACGGAGCGAGAGCCGCCCGGCGATGGTGTTGACGAGAGGGTTCATGGGTTGCCCTCCCCCATATCCAGTGCCAGCTGCTCGCCCTCTTTAGGCGGGGCTTGCGGCAGGTTCTCCACTTTCAACGAGTAATCATCGTGTCCCCATTCCGCGCGATTAAGCACCGTCTTGGGAATCTTTTTCACCGTCAAATTCGGATACGCGTCCGCTTTGCCGCGAAAGGCAGGACACAGCACAAGCAGCGACCGTTCCGCTCCGACTTCATCGCTCAACTGCTGGAGCTGTTCGTGGCTGAGGTTCTGCGTTGTGACATAGATGAAATCGCGTTCGGTGGAATAGCCCTGCTGCCAGTACACCGTGTCGCTCGGCGCAAACGTAAACCCCTCCAACTTGCACATTGCTTCGGTGAGCATGGCGGGGTTATATTCCTTGCTCACAACCCAGTTGCCCCACTTGTCCTTTTCCAATAGGGACGGCGCGAGCCGATAATACCGAAACCCCCCACCGCCTTTCCAGCCGACGACTTGGGTGATGCCGCCCTTGTCTTCGCCGTCAATCACTTTTTTCAGGCGCGGGATAATATGCGTGTGAATATGCTCGCCCAATTCCACCATAATCCAGCGCCGCCCCATTTTCTGCGCGACCGCGCCGGTTGTGCCGGAACCCGCAAAGGAGTCGAGGACAAGGTCGCCTGGTTGTGTCGCAAGAGTCAGGACACGTTCTAACAATTTTTCTGGCTTTGGCGTATCAAATATATCTTTGGAATTAAATGTTTGAACTTCCTTTTTCGCGTCTTGGTTATGTCCAACCTCCTCGTAACTCCAAATTGTCTTTGAGACAGAGCCCTGCTTTACTTCTGACAAGAATCGTTTGATACGTGGCACTGCGTCACCCCTCGGTCCGAACCAAATCCTATTGTCTTTCTTGTATTCATCAAACCTTTCCTTGGACAAACGCCAGCATGAGCTGCCTGGAGGGTTGACGACTCGCCCTGACGGAGTCGTAATTGGGTAATCATATTCTGCCGAATAGGTTTTTACATCGAGTCCACTGGACATCCACGGACCCCTCGGGTCATTGTCAAGATTTTTGTATCTTGCATCCATTTCAGCTGTTCGGGGCAGGGGTAGAGGTCTCCAGATCTCTTTATTCTTTGCAAATATTAGTATATGGTCATGGCTATCCGAAAGCCATTTGGCATCATTCTGAGGTGAAAATTTCTTTTCCCAAATCGCGTTTGCCACAAAATTCGCCCGCCCAAAAATCTCATCGCACAGCACTTTGAGATAGTGCGCCTCGTTGTCATCAATCGTAATCCACAACGAGCCGTCATCCGCCAACAGCGAGCGAATCAATTCCAACCGGTCGCGCATCAGCGACAACCAAATCGAATGTTCCAACCCATCATCATAGTGCGTGAACGCTGAACCCGTATTGTAGGGCGGGTCAATGAACACGCACTTGACCTTCCCCGCAAACTCTTGCTCCAACGCCTTGAGCGCGAGCAGGTTGTCGCCAAAAATGAGCCGGTTATCAAAAATATCGTGGTCAGTCACGCGGTAGGGCGCGTGGTAGGATTTGTCCGGGTCCTCTAACAAAATGCGCGGTTCGAGGCGCGGGCGGTTTTCCTTGCCAATCCACGTCAGTTCCAATTTTTGTTTATTCGCCATAACACTCTCTAGTCCGGTTTCAATACAAGGCGCGCGGTCACGTTCACGCCGCGCGAATCATTAAAGCGCCGCCATCCCCCGCGTGGTATGCCAGTTTCCAAGTTCGATCAGGTGACACTCGTCAAACAACGCGTCGCCGGCGCGGAATCGTTCGCGCCAGGGGCGATGATGGGTCGTGATGATGCAGTGTTGAAAATGCACCGCTTGGTCAAATATGACGCGTGCCACCCGTTCCACATGCGCCTCGTCCACGCTCCCCAATATATCATCCAACGCTAGGATTTTCTCGTCCGGCGCGTCCATTTTCGCCAGCGCATAAAACACGCACAGTCCGAGCGTATCGAGGTGCGATTCCGAAAAATACGCTTGCGGCGGCGTATCCCGCAGTTCGCCAAAGCTTACGCCAATCTCAAGGGATGCGCGTTTCTTGGGATCGAGCAAGAGCGAGATTTGATCCAGCCCCTCGCCGGGGTGTATCCGTTCATACATCTGCCCAACTTGGACTGCGATGCGTGCGAGCGCTGCGTCCGTGAACGTGCGTCGTTCGGCGCGAACGACCTGAAGGGTTTGTTCCAAGCGCGGCAAAAGCGCTTCCAGCTCTTGATATGCCAACGTATTGGCGTTCAAAGTTTCGAGCGCTGCCTGTAACGTTTCGAGAAACTGTTTGCGGTCCAATCGCTCGGCGGCGGCTCTCTGCCATTGCATCGCCAGAGCATAGTTCTGCCGCAGCCACCCGTCCCACTGCGTCGGATCATCCGGCAGGGGCGCAGCTGGCAGCCGCGTATCTGACGGCAGTTGAGCGTTGGCGCGTGCGACCTCGAACGCCCGTGCGTGTTCTTGCGCCAACTGAACCAAAGTCTCGTTTTGTTGGGCGGCGAGTTGGAGCGCTTGCGAGGTAGTATTCACGCGGGCTTGGACTTGGCGCAGCGCCGTAAAGGACTCGAGCTGGTCGCGTACGCGCTCTACCAAACCATTCACCCGTTCCGCGCTCCCGCAGAGGGGGCAAACGGCGGGCGCGGGATGCCGGGTCAGATGTACTTGCGCCGCCTCTAGCAGGGCGACTGTTTCGGCGGTACCGGCGGAGGCGCGCTGTACGCTTTCTTCCAGTGCGCGGGCAGCCATTGTATGCGCATCCTGCGCCTGCGCCACCTTTTCTTGCGCGCTCTTGAACTTGGCGGGATACTCTGTCAGACGCGAAAAGGTATGCTGCAAGTACCCCAGCGCGTCCATTTCTAGGTCGAGGGCATTCGGATCGCGCCTCGATTCTTCTGCCGCCCACTTGAGCGCGTCAGAGCGCGGCTTGCCTGCCTTGGTCCAGAATTGCAAGATAGTATCGCGATTTTCCTGCACGCGCGCCAATGCAATCTCTAGTTTCGCTTGGGTATGGCGCAACGCGTCGCTCAACGCCGCTTCGGAACTCTCGATGCCCGACACATCCACAAAGCGGCTAATTGCGGCATAGCGGTCGGCGGGCTTGGCTTCCAACAACGCCGTAATTTGGGAACGACGCAATACGGTCACGCGCGGTCGCTTGTCCGGCGGCGTCACGCTCACCCCTGTCGCGCGCAGCGTTCCTCTACACGCCCCATCATCCGTTTCCAAAGTTACCGCTACGTCACGCGCCGTTTTACCCGCTGAATGCCAATAAGGATTCGTTTTGCCCAAGCCGCGATTTGCCAGCGAACCGACCACCCCATTGCCGAGCAGGTCTAGGGCATCGCAGATGGTAGACTTGCCGCTGCCGTTTTCGCCATAGATGAGGGTGATTGGTTTCTGGTCGTCAAACTGCAAAGCAAACGACTGGACCGCGCCTCGAAAACGTTCGATTGTCAGTTTTTTGAGGCGTCGGGCGGTCATGATCTACTCTCCCGGGCAATTGCCTTTTCAAGAGCAAGCCGCCAATCCGCCGCATTGAGCTTGCCCTCCGCCAATTTGGGCAGCAGCTGCTTGACGTCTTGGTTCAGAATCAATTTCTCGGCGATCAATCGCGCCAAGATTTTTTCCGCCAATTCTTGCGATGGGGTTTTCATACAATCCTCCAATGAATGGTGAACAAAGGCGTTGACGTACTCTTTTGCCCTAACTTGGCTTCAATTTGCGCGATCAATTCTGCGCGCTGGCGGTCCACTTGGTCCTGCGCCTCAAAGAGCGAACGACGTTTTTGGTTGCGCAGCGCCTCCAGCGTCTTGATCTGTTTCTGCCCCGCCAATTTATCCTCTAGCGTCATGGCGGCAGTCGCGGCGCGGCGCGCTTCTTTGATTTGACGATCCAGCTCTTTGATTTCCCGCTCCAAACCCAACTTGAGGTCATCTGCCCAGCCATCCAGTTTTTCCGCCTCTTGATCAAAAAAGCGCGCGTTACGTTCCGAAATGGTTTGTTGAATTGTCGCTTGCTGTTTGCCTATCAACGCATCCAGCCGCTCTGCCGCGCCATGCAAGGCGCCTGTCAGCGGAGCGGCTTGACCGGGCAAGGTCAACAATCGTTTTGCCGCTTCCACATCCAACGCCCGCCCATCATCCAGAATTCCGGCAAACAACATATAATCTTCGCTCTGCCCAAGCGCCTCTACCGTAAACTGCGCCAGCGTCAACCACCCGCGCTTGCCGACGAACGACTCTAGAATAGCAATTTTGCCCTCATATCGGCTATAGTCAAAAAGTACATCCGCGAGGGGCAATTCGCGTCCTTTTGCCCGTCCCACCAGCGCTTCGGCAAGGGGATGATTGAGCCGGTAAAGATGCGCTTCGCCGGAACGTCGCGGCAGTTCATACAAGCCGAGCGGAATCTCTCCGTTCAGACGAGGGAATGGTTTGCTTTGCAGGCGAAAGGACGAATCATCCACGAACTCGGCGGCATCACCCAACTCGTACCGCGTCAGCTGCATCAGCATCTGCTCATAACGGTTCAGATATGCCTTGGACGCTTGCTCGCGCACGCGCAGTTTTTCGCGCACCTCGTCGTCAAAATTTTCCAACAGCTGCTGGCGCGTGCGGGTCATGGTCGCATTGATTTCGGTCGAAAGTTCCGCTTGGAGCTGGTCGAACGCGAGTTGGATCTCTTGCGGATAGCGGCAGCGTTGATAAATGTCCGCGATCCGCTTTTCAAAATCCACGCCCGCCTCGATGGCGCCCAACACTTCATCGCTTGCGCCGAATACGCCCTCGAACAGTTGAAACTTTTCCGCCAAGAGTTGATACACGCGCTGGTCTGCCGCGTTCTTGCGATTGAGGAAATTCACCACCACCACGTCGTGCTTTTGCCCGTAGCGGTGACAACGCCCGATACGCTGTTCGATGCGCTGAGGATTCCAAGGGAGGTCATAGTTCACCACGAGCGAACAGAATTGTAGATTGATACCTTCAGCGCCCGCCTCGGTCGCAATCATGATGCGCCCTTGCTCGCGAAAATAGTCCACCAGCGCCGAGCGCATATCCGCCGACCGCGAGCCCGTGACACGGTCCGTACCTTGATGTCGCGCAAACCATTCGGCATAGATTTGTTTAGAGCGCTCATCCGTGTTCGTGCCGTTGAAAAGAACAATTCCCTCCGCAAAGGGGCTATCCGCCAACACGCGCTGCAAATAATCTTGTGTGCGGCGCGATTCGGTAAAAATAATCGCCTTTTGCGCTGCGCCCAATTCCTTTGCCTTGTCAAAGGCAATCGCCAACGCTTGCAAGAGCGCTTTGCCCTTGGCGTTATGCTGGATGGAAGTAGCGAGCTGCGCGAACGCATCGAGGTCGGCGATCTCGGCTTGGAGCGCCCTCACATCCGTATCCGAAAGCGGTTCGATGGTTTCCTCCTCGCCCCATTCCTCTGCAGTTTCGTCAAGCGCCTCATAGTCTTGGTCTAGCTCGTCTTGAAGCGATTCTGCCGATTCCTGTTTGCGGAGCTGCGCCTTGAGGCGGTTGGAAATCGAGGTCAACGCGCCCGCAATCGCAAAAGTCGAAGAGGCAAGCAGCTTGCGCAAGACCAGAGTCATCAAAGTGCGCTGGCTCGATGGCAGCGCGCGCAAATTGTCACGGCGCAAGTACTCCGAGACCAGGTTGTAGAGCGCGTCCTCGCTCGCTTCCGGTGTAAATTCCTCGACCAACGGCAGACGCCGCGTAAACGGGACGTACGCCGTTACCTGCCGGCGCAGCGTGCGGTGGGAAACGGGCTTGAGCCGTTCCTTGAGCGTCCGAAAAACCTGCTGCTGCGTCAGGTTGGAAAATTGCTCACGAAAACTTTTCAAGTCGCCAAACGTATGCTCGTCAATAAAGCTCACCAAACCAAACAGTTCCAACAGCGAGTTTTGGAGCGGCGTCGCCGTCAACAAGAGCTTGCGCTTTTGGCCCAACGCATTTTTCAATGTGTTGGCAATAACGTTAGAAGGTTTGTACACATTTCGAAGGCGGTGCGCCTCATCTATCACAACGAGGTCCCACGCAAGCGCATACACGTCGGCTGCTTTGGCGCGGGCAAACTGGTACGAGCAGATAACGATCATGTCCCGCTGCTCAAACGGACGAAAGTTCGCCTGTTTGATTGCCTGATTATAGGAACGCGTTTCGAGAATGGCGCAGGGCAAAAAGAATTTTTCCGACAGCTCTTGATGCCACTGCTTGCGTAAATTGGCGGGAGTGATAACCAGAATGTGTCGCTTGCGCTCCGCCCACATCTGCGAAATCACAAGCCCCGCCTCAATCGTCTTGCCGAGACCGACCTCATCGGCAAGAAGCGCTCCTTTGGACAAGGGAGAGTGAAACGCAAAAAGCGCCGCGTCAACCTGATGCGGATTCAGGTCAACCTGCGCGCTCGCGACCGCTCCGGCGAGTTTTTCGAGACTGTCGGAGGAATGACGGCGAGTTAATTCATAGGCAAGATACTTGCTGTGATAATCAGTCAGTTGCATCTCAAATAAACGTCCCGGAACCGCTGTTCGTCTTGCGCGCCCTGTAAATGGATTGCGCTCAACCAGACCAGCTTCCGATTTGATTTAGAGCTCACGTTACGCACAGGTGGGACAAATTTGAAATTTGTCGTACATTTTTGCGCCGTTTTTTCGCGGGGCTGCGTAACACGAGTTAGAGAATAGACCTAATGATAACCTTGGCGTCCACAAATTGGAGAACGTTAGCGGCGTTCATGCCGTGCGTCCCTTGTGGTCTCGATCACGCCGCGCGCGTCAAGACCGCGCTTCCAATCGCCAAGACGCAAGTCCGTAAGACCCCAAGCGTTTTAGGCAATCTTGGACATCGAGGCGCGCAACGCGTCGAAAACACTTGGGGTCTTGGCAAAGCTGCGACTTTGGGCAATGCGCAATGGGCAATGCGCAATGCAATGGGGCAAACGCATTTGGCTTCGCCTGTTGGACATGAAATGGAATTTCTCGGCTAAAAAAAGCGCCAATGCGCCACATGCGAAATCGCCGCGCGATTTTACCTTTTTTCAAACCGCGCGTTCCAATCGCGGAAATGCCTAAATTGGGAAATTCTTTTCCCCCGCCTCGACCCGCAGCGTCAAACGATTTTCCGGCGGAGGATACGGACAACTCCATTCGTCGCCATAGACGCACCAAGGGTTGTACGCCGTATTGAAATCCACCAGCAGCGTATCCGCGCCCACGCGTTCGGGTTCGAGATAACGCCCGCCGCCGTACGTTTCCATCGGCGCGGTCGCGTCCGTGAACGGCACAAAGTATTCGCCCGGATTGTCTTCCGATTCGTACACTTGGAGCGTCGCCGTCTGGTCGCCCACCGGAAAATGAATTTGCCCCACTTTGAGATAAACGCGCAAATCGCCGCGACTCGTTTGCATTTCCACGCGCGCGGGTTCCGCATAACGTTCCAACGCGAGCGTAAAATTCAGCGCGTCGTTTTCGGGAAAATAACGCAAACCCGTAAAACTTTGTTTCTGTTCCGCGCTCAAGGGCGATTGAAAATGATTCTTGAAAAATTCGTCCTTGCGCTGCCTCAACTGTTCCAACGCCGTCATAGTTCTTCTCCGCTGAAAATGTACGACAAATGGCGAACATCGTTCGCAACAAATTCCGTCCTACCGCCCCCACATTTTCATTCGACGCGGCCGAGCCAACGGCTCACGGGCAATTCCATTACTTATGTAACCCAATCCATGAACCGATAATACAACCATGCAAACGGCAGAAACCATGGATTGCCCCAATACAACGGCATCGTCGGAAAATTCATCCCCTCGAATGGATTGTGCCATGCCTTGCCCGCCATGCGATTCGCAAATTGCTGACCGAGATACGTGGCGAGCGCGACGCCGTGTCCCGCGTATCCCATCGCGTAATGGACGCCGTCCATTTCGCCCGCGTGCGGATAAATGTCAAAGGTGAAACCGAGCGTGCCGCCCCACGCGTACGCCGTCGGCACATTTTCGATTTGTGGAAAAATTTGCAGCATCCCTTTGCGCAGCATGTCCGCGCTCTCGCTCACCGCGTCCGGCGTTTCGGGAAAAAATGCGGCGCGTCCGCCAAACACAATGCGGTCGTCGGGCGAACGCCGAAAATAGTACAAGAAATTTTTCGTGTCAAAAATCATGCGATTGTTGGGAATGAGCTGGCGCGCCAATTTCGCGTCGAGCGGCTCGGTCGCAATGATATAACTGCCGATGGGGATGATGCGTTTTTGCAATTGCGGCGTCGCGCGTCCCGTATAGCCGTTCGTCGCCGCGAAAACGTTTTGGGTTTGAATCGAACCGCGCGCGGTTTTCACGCGAAAGCCATTGCCGTTTTTTTCAATTTGCTCCACCGCGACGCCCTCGTGCAAATCCGCGCCCGCGCGCTGCGCCGCCCGCGCCAAACCGCGCGCATAGTTCGCCGGCTGCAAACCCGCGCTGCGTTCGTCCACCAAACCGCCGTGATAAAATTGCGTATCGAGTTCGTTGCGCAATTCGGATTTCGGCACGACGCGCGTCGGATAATTGAATTCGCGTTCCAACAATTCGTGCGCCGCTTGCAAATGCGCCATGTGTTTGGGTTTGTACGCCGCTTCCAAATGACCGCGCCGCGCAAAAGCGCAATCCAGCTCTTCCGTTTGAACCAGCGTCGCCACGCAATCAATCGCGGCGAGCGACGCGTCCCACAATTCATGCGTTTTCGCCGCGCCGAACGTTTCCAGCATTTCGCCGACGCCGTGCTTGTGGCCCGTCAAGACCATGCCGCCGTTGCGCGAGCTCGCGCCCCAGCCGAACGTTTCTTTTTCCAACACGCTAACGCGTGCGCCCAATTTCGCCAATTGCAGCGCGGCAGCGAGGCCCGTATAACCGCCGCCGACGACGACCGCCTCCGCGCGTTCGGGCAGCGGACGCTTGGCGAACGATTCTAATTCGGGCGCCGTCGCCGCCCAGAGTGATTGCAGTTGCATGTCTCATCCTTGTAGTTGATAGGTCGGACTGATTATACTCGCAATTTATCCACGCTCATCCCCAGATTTTCGCGGGTTGTCCACAACGCGCGCGCGGCGGACGCGCGTTTTTCGCCGCGCAAAACGCGGCGCGCCAAATTTTATCCCCAAGTTCTGATAACGCCGTACAACCTCTGATAAAAATTTTAAGGAGCTCTCGCGCGCGTACCATGATATAATCGCCTGTAACCCGTTCGCACATCTGTTCCTTACGCCGCGCCGATTGAAATTTTTTCTCTTTCCCCCAGCCGCCTTTCCGTCGGCGGGGGAAATTTTTCGCAGGTCGCGTATCGCACGATCTCACTATCGCACGATCTCACTATCTCACCATGTCTGAATTCGTTCACCTCCACGTTCATTCCGAATACTCGCTGCTCGACGGTTTATCGCGCACCAAAGGGCTCGCCGCGCGCGCCAAAGAATTGGGCATGCCCGCCGTCGCCATCACCGATCACGGGACCATGTTCGCGGCGATTGAATTCCACGACGCTTGCCGCGCGCAAGGCGTCAAGCCCATCATCGGCGTCGAAGCGTATCTCGCGCCGCGCGCAATGCAAGACCGCGACGGTAAGCTCGACCGTTCGCCGTATCATCTTTTATTGCTCGCCGAAAACGAAACGGGTTACAAAAATCTTTTGAAAATTTCATCCATCGCGCAGCTGGAAGGTTTTTACCAAAAACCGCGCGTGGACAAGGCGGCGCTGGAACAGCTCGCGCAAGGCGTCATCGCCACCACCGGCTGTTTGGGCGCGGAAATCCCCACGCTGCTCGCGCAAGGCAAAACCAAACAAGCGCGCGACATGGTGGATTGGTACCGGCAAATTTTCAAGGACCGCTTTTACGTCGAACTCCAAGAACACGGCATCCCCGAACTCGCGCAAATCAATCCCCAGCTCATTCAGCTGGCGCGCGATTTCAATTTGCAGCTCGTCGCCACCAACGACGTGCATTACGTCGGCAAAGACGATTGGTCGGCGCACGATATTTTATTGTGCGTCCAGACCGGCGCGACGGTTCATCAAAGCGACCGGATGCGGATGGACGGACGCGATTATTGGTTCAAGTCCGCCGCCGAAATGGCAGAGGTGTGGCGAGATTATCCCGAAGCGCTGCGCACGACGCTCGAAGTCGCGGAACGCTGCAACGTAGACCTTTCCTTTCAAGAATATCATTTGCCTCTGTTCCCCGCGCCGGACGGTTTTACCGCCGAAAGCTATCTGCGCGCCTTGTGCGAACAAGGTTTCCAACAGCGTTATCCCAACGCCAGCGCGGAAAAAATTGAACGCTTGCATTACGAGCTGGGCGTCATTCACAAGATGGGCTTTGACGCCTATTTTCTCATCGTGTGGGATTTGACGCGGCACGCGCGCGCGCAAGGCATCTGGGCGAACGCGCGCGGTTCGGCGGCTGGCTCTATCGTCGCCTATTGTCTCGGCATCACCCATCTCGACCCGCTCGAACACAATCTCATCTTTGAACGCTTTTTGAATCCCGACCGCATTTCAATGCCCGACATTGATCTGGATTTTCCCGACGACGCGCGCCAAGAAATGATCAATTACACCGTCGCCAAATACGGCCGCGAAAACGTCGCCCAAATCATCACGTTCGGCAAAATGCTCGCCAAAGCCGCGATTCGCGATGTCGGACGCGCGCTCGATTATCCGCTCAGCGAAGTGGACCGCGTGGCAAAATTGATTCCCGTCGGTCCCGGCAAAACCATTGACGGCACGCTCGAAGAGGTCAAAGAATTCCGCGAGCTGTACGAAAATTCCGAATATCTGCGCACGCTGATTGATAACGCGAAATTGTTGGAAGGCGTCGCGCGCAACGCCTCTACGCACGCGGCGGGCGTCGTCGTCACCGACAAACCCGTGATTGAATACACGCCGCTGCATCGCCCCACGCGCGGCGACGAATCCGGCACGCCCGTCACGCAATTTCCGATGGGCGACCTCGAACATATCGGCTTGCTCAAAATTGATTTTCTCGGACTCGCGCATCTCACCATCGTCCGCGAAGCGTGCAAACTCATCCGCGAACGGCACGGCATTGAATACAATTTATCGAACCTCCCCGTCGAAGACCCGAAAGCGTTCGAGTTGTTATCGCGCGGCGACGTCGTCGGCGTGTTCCAAGTCGAAGGCGGCGGCATGAAACGCGTGCTGACGCAGATGCGCCCCACCAAATTCGACCACATTGTCGCGACAATTGCGCTGTATCGGCCGGGTCCGATGGACTATATTCCCGATTACATTGCGCGCTTGCACGGCGAACAAAAAATCGAATATCGGCATCCCGCGCTTGAACCGATTCTGTCTGACACGTACGGCATCATGGTCTATCAAGAACAGATCATGCGCATCGCACGCGACCTGTGCGGCTACACCGGCGGCGAAGCGGACACCCTGCGTAAAGCGGTCGGCAAGAAAAACAAAGAGGCGATTCTCAAACAGCGCGAAAAATTTGTGCAGGGCGCGGAACGCGCGGGCATTATTTCGGGCGCTATCGCCGAAAAGATTTTCGAGGACATTGAATTTTTCGCGCGGTACGGGTTCAACAAGAGTCACGCCGCCGTTTACGCGGTCTTGACCGGACAAACCGCGTTCCTGAAAGCGCATTATCCGCTCGAATACATGACCGCGCTGCTGCGCACCGACATTGGCAACGCCGACAAGGTCGCCATGTTCGTCGCCGACACGCGGCATCAAAACATCCAAATCTTGCCGCCCGACGTGCGTTACAGCGCCATGAAATTTTCCATCGAACCGCTCGACGCGGACGGCGCGACGAACGCGATTCGTTTCGGTTTGCTCGGCGTAAAAAACGTTGGCGAAGGACCGATTCAGGCGATTCTCGACGCGCGGCGCGTGGCGACGACGACGGCAGACGGCGAAACCGTCTATGCTGAAAAACCATTCGAGTCGCTCGATGATTTTTGCACGCGCGTAGATTTGAAACAGGTGAACCGCCGCGTGTTGGAATCGCTCATCAAAGCGGGCGCGTTCGACGGCTTTGGCGCGCGCGGGCAGCTGCTCGAAGCCATTGACCGCATGTTGTCGGTCAGCGCGTCGCATCACAACGCGAGCGCGGCGGGTCAAATGTCGCTCTTTGGCGGCGCGATCGCGGTGGACACATTTGGCGATTTGCCGCCCGCCGCCGAAATGAATCACAAAACGCTGCTCGAATGGGAAAAGGAATTGATGGGCGTCTATTTCACGCCGCATCCGTTATTGAAACTCGCCGAGACGGGCAAAAAACATGTCGGCGCCTATGTCGGCGAAATCAGCGCCGAAAGCGACGGTCAGCAAGTGACCATCGGCGGCATTATCAAAAGCGCGCGCCAAATCATTACCAAAAAAGGCGACGCGATGGCGTTCCTCACCGTCGAAGACCCGCAAGGCGAAATCGAAGTCGTCGTCTTTCCGCGCATCTACAACGACTGCCGCGATGTGATTCACGAAGACGCGCTCGTCTTGACGCGCGGCAAAGTCCAAGCGCGCGACGACAAGATCGTCATTCTCGCCGATTTGATTTGGAATTATCCCATCGAGACGCCGAAACCCGAAGGCGTACAAAAAACCGACCGCCCCATTCCGGGAATTTTTTCCAACACACCAATCATTGTGCCGCCGCCCGCGCCGCGCATTGATGATTTTGCCGCGCCAAGAATGGACGATTTACCATCGCCGGAAGAATGGGAAGAAGAAGATGGCGCCGCGACGGAAACAACCGACGACGCGTCCAGCGCCGGACCTTTGGCGCAAGCGTCGTCCCTTGACCCAACCGCCGCAGAAAATATCGCGTCCGCCCAAGCGCTTGCCAATGCCACAACGGAACCGTCTTTGGCTTGGGCCGCGCCCGACCCAATCACGCCGCCGCCAACCGCCGCGCTCGACGCGGAGAATCCGTATGTGCCGCCGCTGCGCTTGGAAACGCAAACCATTCCAGAGAAAAAACCGGAACCGCCGCCCGCGCCCAAAGTTGCGCTGCCCGAAATCAAATTGGATAGCGGCATCGCCATTCCCAGCAAAAACGGCGGCGGCGGACGCGCGCCACACGGCAGCGCGGCGCCGCGCGGAAATGGCGCGCCCGCAAACGCCGCGCGCGAAAACGTCGCGGCATATCAGCCGCGCACGAGCAGCAATCTCAAAGTGCGCGTACGCTTTCAACGCTCGTACGACCAACAACTCGATACGAAACGAATGCGCGACGTCGTAAAATTATTACGCAGCGCCGACGGACGCGACCGCTTTGCGCTAATTGTGCCGCTGCAAGCGAGTTGGGTCGAATTGGATTTTCCCAACTATTACACCAATTTTCAAACTGTGCAGCAGCAACTTTTTGATTTGGTGGACGATTGGGGCGAGGTCGAAATTGGTTAAACCGCCTACGGGCGGTTTTTTTATTTGTGCGCGATGGGTATAAAATAAATCTTAACCTTGAGAGAAAGCAGACAATGAGTACACATTCCAAAGTCCAAGACAACAACGCCGATTTTACAACCGACCGACGGGTGCTATTACTTTCGGCCATGGCGGCGCTGATTGGCGTCGCCAGCGCGATTCTCGGTTGGATTCTCGTGCAACTGATCGCGCTCGTCACCAACCTCGCGTTTTACCAAACGTTTTCCTTTGCGCTGACTTCGCCCGCCAATAATCAACTTGGCATTTTTGTCATTTTTATTCCAATCATCGGCGGCTTGCTCGTCGGTTTGATGGCGCGCTATGGCTCGGATAAAATTCGCGGACACGGCATCCCCGAAGCGCTCGAAGCGATTTTGATTGACCGCAGTAAAATGTCCCCCAAAGTCGCGCTGCTGAAACCTATCTCGTCCGCGATTGCGATTGGAACCGGCGGCCCGTTCGGCGCAGAAGGTCCCATCGTCATGACCGGCGGCGCGTTCGGTTCGCTCTTTGCGCAATTTTTTCGCTTGTCGTCGGCGGAACGCAAGACGCTGCTCGTCGCGGGCGCGACCGGCGGCATGGCAGCTATCTTTGCGACGCCCGTCGCGGCGGTTTTGCTCGGCATCGAAATCATGTTGTTTGAACGCAAACCGCGTTCGCTCATTCCCGTCGCCATCGCCGCAACCGTCGCCGGCGCAACGCGCGTTTTGTTGTTTGGCGCCGGCCCAATTTTTCCGGTGCCGCCGCATCTGCCGCCGGATTTAACGACGCTCGGTTTTGCGCTCGGCGTGGGCATCCTCACCGGCTTTGGCGCAGCCATCCTCACCAATCTGGTGTACTGGTGCGAAGACGCGTTCAAACGTTTGCCGGTGCATTGGATGTGGTGGCCCGCCTTGGGCGGCATTGTGGTGGGCATCGGCGGCTTGCTCGAACCAAATGTATTGGGCGTCGGCTATGATTTGATTCACCAAATGCTGCGCGGCGAAATTCTCGGCTTGGCGTTATTCGGTCTGCTCATCGGCAAAGCGGTGGTCTGGAGCGTGGCGCTCGGTTCCGGCACTTCGGGCGGCGTGCTAGCGCCCTTGTTAATGATTGGCTGCGCGTTAGGTTCCATTCTCGCCGGTTGGATTCCGACGGGCGATACCGGCTTGTGGGCAATGATTGCGATGGCGGCAATGATGAGCGGCACGCTGCGCGCGCCCATGACGGCAATGATTTTCGCAGTAGAGACGACGCACGATTTCAACACGCTGCCGACATTACTGATTGGCTGCATTGCGGCGTATGCCGTCACCGTGCTGTTGATGCGGCGCTCGATTCTCACGGAAAAAATCGCGCGGCGCGGTTTGAATATCTCGCAAGAATACAGCGTGGACTCGTACGAACTTTTGCGCGTCGGCGAAATAATGGACAAGGACGTTCCGACCATCCCCGCCACGCTAACGGTCAGCGAATTGTCCACGCGTCTCGCGCAAAACAATTCGCCGTTGGCGCATCGGCAAGGCACGCCGATTGTGGACGCGCAAAATAATCTCGTCGGCATCATTACGCGCAGCGATTTGGTTCAGGCGCTCGCCCAAGACCCGCAAGGCGCGCAAACTGTCCTCGATGCCGGTTCGCGCAATCTCATCCTCACGTATCCCGATGAAACGCTGCGCGACGCGATTGCCAAAATGCTCGAACACAACGTCGGCCGTTTGCCCGTCGTCAGTCGGGACAATCCGCACAAGTTGCTGGGCTATATCGGGCGCTCGGGCATCTTGAACGCGCGCTTGCGCGCGGTGAATGAAGAAGGCGTGCGCGAACGACTCTTGGCGCCGCGCGGCTAACGCGGCTTGACGCGGCGTTTTCGGCGACTGCGTTCGGCGGAACGCAGTTTTTTTATTTTGCGCGCGGCGCGTATAATCGCGCTGTGGCAGGACCTCGCGTTTGGTTTTGGGCGCTGCTCGCGCTGACGCTCCTCGCGTTCGGCGTGGCGGCGCTATTTTTTACGCTGCCGCTTTTCCAAGCGCCGTATGTCGCGGCGGTGGAACCCGCCGACGGCGCGCGCAACGTTTTGCCCAACGCGCCCATCGTCGTCGCCTTTTCCGCGCCGATGAATCGCGACGCCGCGCAAGCGGCGTTTCGTCTCTCGCCGCGCGTGAACGGAACGCTGACATGGCGCGACGCGCAAACGCTCGTGTTCACGCCGCGCGCCGCGCTGCCGCTCTCCAAAACGCTCACGCTCCAAATTTCGCCCGACGCGCGTTCTTGGCTGGAACGTCCGTTATCAGAAACCGTACGCGCGCGTTTTACCACGCTCGCCTATCCGTACGTCGTTGACAGCGCGCCCGCGCGCGACGCGCAATTTATCTATATCCCCACGCAAGTTTCGTTCACGTTCAACCGCGCCATGAACGCCGACGCGCTGCGCGCCAATCTCGTCGTCACGCCGCCGCTCGCCAATCAAAAAATCGCGGTGAACGGCGCGGTCGTAACGCTCGCCGGTTTTTTTCAGCCGCGCACGCGTTATGAAATCCGCGTCAACGCCGCCGCGACGGACGCCGCGTACAATCTGCCGCTCGAACGCGCGTGGACCTGGTCGTTTTACAGCGCGGCGCAGTATCCGAATTTTTCGATTTTGAATCGCGGGCGCGTCCTGAAATTTGCCGCCGATGCACCCCTTGAAATTCCCGCGCAATTCACAAACGTTTCGCGGCTTGACCTCGCGCTGTACGCTATCCCGCGCGCGGAATTCGACGCGCTGGCGGCGGCGCCGTTTGAAACGTGGTACGCCTTTCAACCGTCGGGCGCGCGCGTACAAAAAAAAGCCGCGCCGACGAACGCGCAGTTGGATCAGTACACGCGACAAAATATCTCGCTCGCGCCGCTGCCGCGCGGCACGTACTATTTGCGAATCGTCACGCCCGAAGGCCCGACGGACGCGCAGCTCGTGCGCGTCGAATAACGCGTCATAAAAAAACGCCGCGTTCCGCGCGGCGTTTTTTTTATGGGGGAGTTTGTTTCAGCACATTCGCCGAAACCCAATACGTCTGATAATTGTAACGCACGAGATACAATGTCGAACCGTCCACCGTCACGCGCGCCAACGCTTCCGCTGGACCAGGGTCTTGGAATTGCTGGCAAACGCCGAGAATCAAACCGCGCGGGATGCGTCCCTCGCACGCAAAGACGCTGCCCGGCACAAATTCCACCGGCGGCGCGTTCAAATTTTCGTACTGCGGTTCCGGCGCGGGCGCGGCGGTCACATTTTCGTTCAATGTCCAAAAATTCAGACTGCCGTCCTGCGCTTGCACGCGCGTAAAGGCGCCCTGCTGCGCGAGAATTTCAAAGGGCGCGTCCGCGCTGCCTTCGTACAACCAAATCGTTTCCGAAGCGGTGGGCGTTTCTTGATTCAAACCCGTCGCTTGACTGAACGGTTTCACAAACACAATTCCCGGCGCGGCTGCCGTCGCCGCGACAGTTGGCGTCAAGGAAATCGCCGCGCTCGCGGATTGGACAATGACCAACGGTTTGCCCGTGCGATCCACGCGCGTTTGCAGCGTGTAAAAACAGTCCGGCGCGTATTCCACCTTGCCCGTCACCAACAATTCATTTGTCACATTCGGCGCGAGCGGAACTTGCAGCACGACGGGCTGCGCGATGGAAAATTCGCCTTGCTGCGTCACGGTCCCCGCGTTGCTCGTGACGGACACCTGACGCCCGCGTCCGAGCGTGACGGAAATTTCTTGCGTCAATAAATTCGTCGGCGAAACCACCGGGTCCACCCACAAAGGTTCCGGCGTCGCGGGATTGGCGCAAGCGGCCGTCGGCAGCGGCAGCGCGGTCACGGTCGTCACGACGGTGGCGGTGGGCGGCAGCGCGGTCGGCGTAGCGGAAGGCGGAACGGGCGAAGCGGTCGGCGTGACGGCGCTGACGCGCGTCGGCGCGGGCGCGTTCGTTTGCATCGCGCCAAAAAGCGCAATCAAAAGCGGCAGCGCGAGAATCAAAATGACGAGCAATGCCAGCGCAGCCAAGCGCGCAAAACGTTCGGGCATAAGAACCTCAAAATAATTTCGTCAAAAAATGGCGCAAGGGTTTGTGACGCGGCGCTTGCGTATCGCCGGGCAATAACGCGCGCAGCGCCGCGTCCAATTCTGCCGTCAACGCCTCTACGCGCGCGTGTGAATTTCCCGCGACCCTTTGCGGCAAAAGCGGTTCGCCCACACGCAGCGTCAACGTTTTGCCCCACCACAATTCCAATGTTCCCGTCGCGCCGACCGGCAGCAAAGGCGCGTTGGTGAGAACGCTCAAATGCGCGGCGCCGGTTTGCAAAGCGTTGAGCGTCCCTTCCTGCGTACCCAATTTGCCTTCGGGCGCAATGCCCAACGCGCCGCCGTTCGCCAAAACGTTCGCCATCAAACGATACGCCTCGCGCGGTTTCGCGCGGTCGAGCGGCAAAAAAATCGGTATCTGGCGAAACAACCAACGCCGCCACGCCGCGCGCTCCATCACGTCGCGCTCGCCCAGACCATGCACCACCGGCGCGATGGGAAAAAACAGCATGACCATGATGCCTTCCGCCCAACCCAGATGATTGACGCACGCGATGTACGGCGTTTTGGGCACGCGTTCTAAACCGACGACGCGCACGCGAAAGACGGCGAGAAAAAGCGCGCGCGCGCAAAACCGCAGCAAACGAAAACGTCGCGAAGCGCGGGGCAGCATCGTCCTAGTGTAATGGCGCTGCGTCATTCTCACAAAATTGAACGTCGCGCCGAATGTCTCGCGCGAAACAGGACAATTTGCCCATGACGCGGGCGCCGAGAGCGGCGATAATAGTCGCAATAAAATGCGACGTTTCATCAATCTCGTACTGTTGACAGGCCTTTTGACGCCGCTGCTCATCGGCGCGGCGGGTTGCGCGCACAATGACGGCGCGCACAATGACGGCGCGCACAATGACAACGCATCCGCTGCCGCGCACGCGATCCATCTGGCGGCGGCGTCCGATATTTCAACGGCGGCGCAGAACGCGGAACCGCGCGTGCGCGACGCGTACCGCTTTGCGGCGGCGAATCCCCAAGCGACCCAAAACGTGCCGTGCTTTTGCGGCTGCGCGCCTTTGGGTCACGCCAGCAATTACGATTGTTACGTCCAAGCGACGGCGTCCGACGGCAAAATTATTTTCGACGACCACGCGCTCGGCTGCACGATTTGCGTGGACATTACGCAAGACGTGATGCGAATGACGGGCGAAGGACGCGCGCCGCCGCAAATTCGTCAAGCCATTATCAATACATACAGCCGTTACGGTCCGTCAAATCAAACGCGATAGCGCGTTCCATTCAAAACGCCGCAAATTTTGAATTTGCGGCGTTTTTTGTGCGTGCGACGTCCGCTTGCGGTCGTCCGATGAATTTGTCCTCCTGCGCGCTATGCGGCTGGGGGTTCCACGCCCAAGAATTTTTCGACGGAACGTTTGCGCCACATGACGACGACCAGCGCCGCCCATGCCGCAAACGCCAGCGCCAACAGCGCCAACATCGTCGGGCTTAACAATTCCAAACCGTACAGCGTGCGTCCGAACGGCGTCGCCATAATTCCCAGATAGACCAACATCAAAGCGCCCGCGAGCAGCGCGTATCGTTTGTCCGGCGACACGGGCGCAACGACGCCAAGGAATTTGAACGGCGGTTTGACAAAAATGACCAGCGCCAACAGCGTGAACGTCAAAAAAGTCACCACCGCCGTTTGCGCGTACGGCAGTTCACTTGCGATAGCCGAGCTCAATTCGCTCACCGACGTTCCCGCCGCCAACGCGCCATCCACATTCAACCTCATCCAGAGCGAACCGTACAACACGAGCAGACTCAAGATGCTCGTCGTCAAAATCGGCGGCATGATAAAATGAAAAATGCGCGCGTTCCGATTTTCCTGACGCTCGCCGGGGCGCGCCCACAGGGCAAGCAAAACGCCCGGAATGCCCACCGCAAAGAAATTGGCGAGCGACGCTTGTTGTAACGAAATCGGAAAGAGCGCCACCAAGACCGACGCAATAATGACGACGCCCATAATCGCGCTGTACGCCACATTCAATTTGATAATGTCTTCCATGCCGCTAATGATGCGCTGCCCCTCGGTCAACGCAAACGGCAGCGCGGAAAATTGGTCCTTGAGCAAGACAATATCCGCGACATTGCGCGTCGCCTGACTGCCGCTTTCCATCGCAATGCTGAGATTCGCCTCTTTGAGCGAAAGCACGTCGTTCACGCCGTCGCCGGTCATTGCCACGTAATACCCTTGCCGGCGGAGCGATTTTACCAGACGCTGTTTTTGCTGCGGCGTAATGCGTCCAAAGACCGTCGTCTTGACGGCGGTTTCGTCAAACGCGCGGTCGTCCAAACGGTCCAAATCCAGCCCCGAAACCACTTGTAAATCGTGCGACAAGCCCGCTTGTTTGGCGAGCGCGGCGACCGTTTCCGGATTGTCGCCCGAAATAATTTTAGGCGTAACGCCAATCGCAATAAACGCTTGCAGCGTTTCGCGCGCGTCGGGGCGCAATTCGTCCGACAAACTCACCAGACCCATTGGCTGCATCGGCGCGGGCAAACGCGACGCGTCGCCGTCGTCTTGCAGCGCGTACGCGTCGGGATGCGCCGCAATGAGCAGCACGCGCAGCCCTTGCGCCGTCCATTCATTCGCTTGCGCCTGAATCGCTTGCCACATTGGCGCGTCGTCCTTGCCCGCGGCGCCGAGATACGGGCGCAAAAATTCGGGCGCGCCCAGCGCAAACACGCCGCGCAAATTTTCCGCGTCGAACGCGGTCGCGCTCCATTTGCGCGCGGACGAAAAAGGAATTTCATTGACCAACGCGCTATGTTCCGTCGGCAGCGCCGCCGCCAGCGCCTCGCTCGTTTTATTCGGACTCGCCGTGCCGTGCGTCATGGCGCCAAGCGCGCGGCGAAACGCGTCCGCATCGCCGTTCAACGCGTGAATCGCTTGCAGCTTGAGACGGTTGGTCGTCAGCGTGCCGGTCTTGTCCGTGCATAACACATTCACATAGCTCAACGATTCCACCGCGTTCGCTTGCTGCACCAACGCGCCCTTGTCGCCGACGCGCACCGCCGCGAGCGAATACGCGACCACCGTCGCCAAAAATAGACCGGCTGGCACCAAACCCATCACGATAATGAAATTCGAAATGGCGGTAGTAAGGCTAGATTGGCGCACCAAGGCATTGACGATGAACACAACTTCGAGAAAATAGACCACCGCCACAATCACGCGCACGATGCCGGCGACGTTGACTTGGAGCGGCGTCAAGGAGCGGCGATACGCGCGCGCGCCCGCCGTCATTTGATTCGTCAAACTCGACGCGCCCACTTTGTCCGCGACATAACGCGCCGTGCCGCTGACGCAAAAACTGCCCGAGTACACCGGACTGCCTAACGTTTTGGCAATCAAATCGGACTCGCCCGTCAACGCGGATTCGTCCGCCGAAAATTTTCCTTCAATCACGCTGCCGTCCAAAACAATTTGGTCGCCGGCGCTCACTTGCAAAACGTCGCCGACGACCAATTCTTCGGGGACCAGTTGTTTGGCGACGCCTTCGCGAATCACCGTCGCTTTCGGCGCGACGAGCAGCTGCAATGTATCGAGTTTGCGTTTCGCGCGAATTTCTTGAATCATGCTGATAACGACGTTGAACGCAATCGCCCAGCCGGCGAGAAACGCGCTCAACGGATCGCCGAGCAAAAACAGCGCCGCGCTCAAACCCAAAATCGAGATATTGATGAACGTAAAAAGATTCTCGCGGACGATATCCCAATACGAACGGCCGCTGCGCGGCGGCGCGGTATTGCCCATGCCTTGCGCGCGGCGCGCCTGCGCTTCGGCTTGACTCAAACCGTCCGCCGAAATCGTTTTGCTCATCACGCGCCCATCCCTTGTATTTTCAGTAGCGCTCACAGTTGTTGGGGCTCCTCACCGTATAGACAACTCAAATAAACATCACGCCAAGATCTGACAGGTTTCCATCCTACGATTTTAATTTGGGGACTCTTGGAGTTTTATTGTCACGCGTCGCGCCGTCAAAAATATGATATGATGATTGCCTACAATTCAACAACGCCCATTGTATCGTACATTTCCCAAAGGAGCCGACATGGAACGCGCGTCCCGCCCACCCCGCCCCCTTGCCGTAACCATCGTAGTTTTGTTTATCTTCGTTCAGATGATCGTCGCCGCCACACTCTGGCTCGATGCGGCGAGACGATTAGGCATCCACTCGTTCGGCGATTTGAATTCACTCCAAGCGCTTGCCGTCACGCCCGACAATTTCGTCGCCGTCGCTACCGCCATCGCGCTGCCGCCGCTCGAAATTTTTGCGGTCGTCGTCATTGTCGGTTTGCTAAAAATGAAATGGTGGGCGTTGACCTGCGCGATGCTTTTGCAAGGGTTCATCCTCACGCTGGGCTTGATGACGTTTCTGCGCGGCGAAATCGTCGCGGCGCGCAACATCTTGCCCGTTATCAATGTGATTTTACTGAATCAAACGCCGGTGCGCCGCGCCTTTGGCGAAAAGGTAGGTCTGTATGAATAATGCCGCCGCCGCGCCCGCCGCCGTTTCCGATTTTGAGCTGCTGCGGCGCTATGAACCCATCTTGCGTTTCACTCAAGGCGAATTGTATTTTCCCACCGACATTGACCGCTATGCGCAGCATTGCAGTTTGTGGGTCAGTCACGCCGACGGGCGCGAAGAACAATTGCTGGCGGAAGGGCAGGTGACGCCCGAAGCGCTGGCACAGCCGCGACCGTTTGAGAATGGCGCGGTGGTGTTTTTACGTTTTGTCAGCCCGCCCTCGCTCGCGCAGGTCACCCAAACCGCGCTCAAGGGCGACAATCTGCAGAGCCGCGCGCGCATGCGCGGTTGGCAGCCGGGGCAAGGACGGTTGGCGCGCGTCGGCATGTTTTCACGGCTCATTGACGCGCTCTTTACCTTGACCCTGTTTGCGCGCGGCAGAGTGCCCGGCGCCGTCGCCGCCATCGCCGAAAAACAGGCGGCAGAAATTCAAGGCGCCGCGCCGCGTTACTGTTATTACAGCCGCGTCGTCCGCGATAGCGGATGGATTGCGTTACAGTATTGGTATTTTTATCATTACGACGATTGGCGCACCAGCTTTGAAGGCGTCAACGACCATGAAGCGGATTGGGAAACGATTTCGGTCTTTATGTACCAAGACGCCGACGGCGCGTACCAACCGCGTTGGGCGGTGTTTTCGTGTCACGATTTTACCGGCAACGATTTGCGCCGCCGTTGGGATGATCGCGCCGAATTGGAACTCGTCGGCGATCATCCGGTAGCGTATGTCGGCGCCGGTTCGCACGCGCATTATTATCGCCCCGGCGAGTACATGATTGAATCGGAAATCCCGCCGCTCAAACGCATCGCCCCGTTTCTCACGTTTGCGCGGCGCTTGTGGTCCAAACTCTTGCGCACCGACGCGCCGGTCAGCAGCGAAGAAAATCTGCTCGCCATTCCGTTTGTGGAATATGCGCGCGGCGACGGTCTGAGCATTGGGCCCGGGCAGCAAGTGGAATGGCAAGCGATTGATTTGAATCCGCCGCCGGGCTGGCTCACGCAGTATCGCGGCTTGTGGGGTTTGTACGCGCGCGACCCGATTGGCGGCGAAAACGCGCCCGCCGGGCCGATGTTTAATCGCGACGGCACGCCGCGCGGCTCGTGGTTCGATTTATTGGGGTACGCCGGACTCGATTCCGTCCCGCCGCCGCCCTTGATGGCGGCGCGTTTGACCCGCGAACGCGATGAACTTTTGGCGCAGCAAAGCGCGCTCCAAGAGGATATTGCCGCCCGGATGCAAGCGCTCCAAGATTTGGGCGTCACGCGCCAAGCCATGACCGGCTATCCCAATCTGCGTAAAGACGCGCTCGAACGCGACAAACAAATTTTCGCGCAGGGCGTGGAAATCAAGAACTTGCGCCGCGCGCACGCGCAAAATGAAAACATCTTGGACGCGCTCAATTATCGTCTCGCGCGCTGGAACGCGGGCCAAGACGACCCACCCCAAGCGCACATCAAGATTAAACAAGAACCGACCGCGCCCGCGACGATGCGTTTTGAGCGCGCAACCGAAGCGTGGGCGGCGCTCTCGATTGGCTTGTTGATGGTCGGCTTTGTGCTGTTGATTCTTTTTTATCCGAGCGCGATTCTCGCCGGCGCCGTCGTCCTCATCGTCGTCTTTATGTTACTCGAAGCCATTTTTCGCGGACGCTTTCCCGACGCCGTCCGCAGCATCGCCATCGCGCTGGCGCTTACGATGGCGTTGATTTTGACATACACCTATTTCTGGCAAATCATTATCGGCGCGCTGCTCGCGGGCGGCGCGTACCTCACGTTTGAAAATCTGCGCGATATGCTCGCGGCGCGCGCAAAATAGCTCGCGTTAAAAAAATCGCGCCGTGACAAACGACGCGATTTTTTTCATCCTTGCGCATAACGCGGCGCGACGCAAATGAACGTTTTTTGCCGACGCGGCGCTAGACCTGATGCTGCGCGCGATAGCCCGCAATCTGTTTCTGCACAATCGCGCGCTGCGCCAGCGCCTGATTCACCGGCTGCTTTACTTGGGTTTCCCAACCGTCCAGCGTCGCGTCCACCTGTTCCAAAAATTTTCGCAGCGGTTCCAACAAACCGTTAATGATGGGTTTGGTCAGCGTCGTCTCGATGGCGCGCGCGGCGTCGTCGCTGAACCACCCTTCGCGGAGCGTGCGAAACAAACCGCTTTCGATTTCCGTCAACGCCGTCGGAATGCCCGCAATCAAGCCGACCATGCCGTTGAGCGTCTGCCGCGCCGATTCGCCCGCGCCAAAGGGAATTTTGCCGAGTAGGTCGTCGAAAAATTTGCGCGCCTGATCCGCCAAAGCCAAAAGCGGCGACGTGGTTTGCGCGACCAACGTTTGAACGTTCTTCAACAGCGCGCCCACGTTCGCCAACGCGTTTTCGGCGGCGGTCAGCGCGGCGCGAATGGACGCAAACGTATTTTCAAAATTGTCCAACGCGTTTTCCGTCGTGACAATGCCCGTTTTGAGCGCGTCCACGCCCGCTTTCAACGCCGTCAGCGTCGTCGCATACGCGCCCAACGCCGCGCCGACAACGGAATCCATGCCGATGTGGTCGAGCGTGTCAAACAAACCGACCAATCCTTTATAGATTTCGATTTGAACGTTCGCCGCCGCCAACTCGCGCTGCGCGTCGGCGAGCTGGCGCTGCGCCTGTTCGTTTTGCGTACGCAGCTGCTCCAATTGAGCTTCCAACGCTTGCGTTTGCAGCGCGGCGTCTTGTTTTGCCCAATCCGCCGCTTGCGTTCCCGCCAACGCCGCCGCGCCGCCCGCGACCAATACGCCCGCGCCCAATGCCGCCACCGCTTGCCGTCGTGATAATTGAATTCCTTCCGTCGTTTTCTCGGTCATGTTGCACCTCTTGCCCCTTTCTACGCATCAACCATCCAGACGTTTCGCCCGCCGCGCGTAGGAAAAAAATCCGATACGCCAACGCGCGACACAACGTTATAATAGAACCATGTCAAAATTTTCCGCGCCGCCCGACCGCTTGGCGCAAGCGCACGCCGCGTTGGAACGTCACGAAACCGAAGAGGCGCAAGGCATTCTCGTCAGCGTTGTGGTGGACGAGCCGCACAATCAAGACGCGTGGCTCTTGCTGGCAAGCACCTTTGACGATTTGGAACGGCGCATGGAATGTATGCAGCGCGCGCGGCAAGCGAATCCCAGCAGCGCGCAAATCGCGCAGGCGATTCAAGAATTGAAAACGCAGATTTATCAAGATATGTTCGGTCAGCCGCAGTCCGAAACGCCCGCCGCGCCGCCAACGGCTGCCGCGTCTGCGGAAGCGCCGTCGCCCGCGTCAAACCCGGCGCTCGCGCAGCTGCTGCTCGACGCCGCCAATCTGATCGCACATGCGACGATCATGACGATGGAACCTCTGCAAACGCGCGCGCTGGGCGTCGAGCTCGTGTACTTGGTCGAACGCGCGCAGCGTTACGACGCCCTCCTCACGCATCGCTGGGCAAGCACGACGGGCCGCGCCGCGCTCGTCAAGTACGAAAAAGCGTTGACGCAGCTCTTGACCAACATGCCGCTCCAAGACCCCCAAGCGCTCGGCTTGCGCGAACAACGCCGCCGCGCGTTGGACCTTTTTAAATAACGCATGGGACGCAGTCCCGCGAAAACAGCGCAAAAACGCACGACAAATTTCAAATTTGTCCTACTTGGGCGTAACGTGAGCCGAATGAATTCGGCGTCTCAAAAAGATGAAAATCAGTTGGAAACTGATTTCGCCAACAGAATCAAAATTGCGTAATTTGCGCGCCCTATAGCGCGCGCGACGCGCAGTCATTCTAACGCTTTGAAATAAATCACTTTGCCGTCGCCCACGTCATAATAATCGGGAAAATGCGCGACCAACGCGTAACCGCGTCGTTCATAAAACGCGCGCGTCGGCGCGTACTGCGGCTTGTCCGACGTTTCGATATAAACCTGCCGCGCCCCGCGCCGCCGCAAATCCTGTTCCATCCCTTCCAATAACGCGCTGCCGATTTTTTTATCCTGATGCGCGCGGTCCACCGCAATCCAATACAAATCGTACGTGCCCACCGCCAGCGACGCGGGCCCATAACAAATATATCCGCGCGGCGGCGCGTCCGCCGTTTCACGATACGCCAGCCAAATGTATTCGTCGCGCGCCGCGCGCGCGAAATATTCGGCGAGCATTTCGCTCACGATTTCGATTTCTTGGGCATTAAAAAAGCCCGTCGCCTGGGTCAAGGCGACGAGCGTGGCTTGTTCGGCAGGTTGGGGCTCATTCAACATGTTTGTTTTGGATTCATACCGCGCCCACCGTTACGGGTTTCGCCAACGACGGCGCGCTGCGCTCCACGCGCGGCGCTTCTTGTTTGAACGCGCTGGCTGGAATGGCGCGCACGCCCTCGCCGCCGGCGCGACGCGCTTTGAGCCGCAGCGAAATGATGCGCGGGCGCGGTTCCTTTAAACGATAGCGATGCGCGGCGAGACGAACGATTTCATCCGCCAACATGGCATAACTCATGCCCGCGACGCGCGCCGAGCGCGCAATCCCCGCGTCGGGCGAGAGGTCGGCGTTCGGATTGACCTCCAACACATACGGCACGCCATTCATGACGCGTAAATCTACGCGCCCGTAATCGCGCACGCCCAGCGCGCGATACGCGCCCACCGCCACTTCGGCGATGCGATTGCGTAACGTTTCGCTGACTTTGGCTGGCGAAATCACCGACGTGAATTTGTAATCGTCGGAATCTTCAATCCATTTGCCTTTGAAGGTCACGATGCGTTTCTTGGGGTCGGCGACTTTGGCAAAATTGATTTCCGAAAGCGGCAGCACGCGCGGATTGTCGTTGCCCAACACGGTCACGTTGAATTCGCGGCCCTCGATAAATTGTTCCACCAACGCGGGCTGGCGATAGGTCTGCCAAATGAAACGCAGCTGTTGGCGCAGTTCGCGTTCGTTATTCACCACCGAATCCCACGTAATGCCGAGCGAAGCGTCTTCGGCGACCGGTTTCACAAACAACGGAAAATCCAATTGACGGCGCACGGTGCCGGGCGCAATCACCTGAAACGGCGCGGTGGGAATGTTGTGCGCTTTGAGCATTTCTTTGGCGCGCGCTTTGTTCAAACAGGTCGCCAGCGTCAAACGATTCGAACCGGTGTAGCGGAAATGCAAATACTCATAGACCGAAATGACATACGGTTCCAGATACGTTTTGTCGCGAATGCTTTCGCACAAATTAAAAATGAGCCATTCGTTCGGGTCAAATTCGCGCAGCGGTTCCCACAACTCGTGGCGAATCGGCACGGAAACGACTTGGTGTCCGAACGAACGCAGCGAATCCGCCACCGCGTCTTCGACGATTTTGGTTTCTTGCTCGGCGAGCAAATCATCCGCTTGACCTTTGTCCAACAAATCTACGACGTTATAGACAATGAGAACTTTCAACCGCTTGCCTCGGGCATTTTTGCCGCGCTGTATTTATTTTTGTCGCGCGCTGCAAAAAACTTTCATCGCGCCGCCGCACACGCAAAAAAATTTTTGCGTCGAACGCGCGCGCGAATTTTTTATTTTCGATTCCGCTTTGCATTATAACGTATGGATGAAAAAATGTATCCTTAAAATTTTTATACAGTCGGCGCGCGCAAAAAAAAGTTTTATGCGACGCGTGACGCGTTGAACGCGCAAAAAAAACTTTTTTGCGCGCGCTTGATTCGCCGTAAAAAAATTCGCGCGGAATGATGCGCGCGGCGCGGCATTGAAATTTCGCGCCGCCGGAAAGCGCCGCGCAGAGCGCGCGCGTTTTGCGGCAATCCGATTGCCCGCCGCGCCCTGATTCGTAAGCTGTCGCATCTGATGGTATAATTCCGCCGCATTGTAGTAGAGCAAGACGTTCGGCGCGGCGTCCCCCGCGCCGTTTTTGATGCAGGAGCAAGACGTGCTGACACAACTTTTTCAGGATTTACAAAGCGGCGATATACAAAGCGCGCTGACTTTGTTCATTGGAACTTTTTTAGCCATCGTCATTGGCATTTCGCTGCACGAATTTTCGCACGCGCTGGTCGCGTATCGTTTGGGCGACATGATGCCGGTGCGGGACGGACGTTTAACCATCAATCCGTTGGCGCACTTTGACGTTTTAGGCACGCTCATGATTTTGTTTATCGGATTCGGCTATGGCAAACCCGTCATGGTCAATCCGTACGCGTTTCGCATGGACCGCCGCACCGGTATGGCGCTCGTCGCCATTGCCGGACCGATTACGAATATCCTTATCGCCGTCGTATTCGGGATTGGTTTTCGCATCCTAGCGCCAACGTTGGACGCAGGGTCCAACGTCGCCTTGTTGTCTGTGCTGCAAATTTTCTTGATCATTATTTCGTTGAACGTCGGCTTGGCGCTTTTCAACATGATTCCATTCCCGCCGCTCGACGGCTCCAAAGTATTACTCGCGCTCTTGCCCGGCGAGATGGCGTATCAGGTGGAAAAATTTTATATTCAAACCCAGCAATTCGGAATGATTATTCTGATGCTTTTGATATGGTTTGCGGGCCCCCTCTTTGGGGCATTGCTGCGAACGCCGCAAACCGCCTTGGTACACTTGATTACCGGTTTGTAATGTCCGGTTTCTGGTATCGCGTCCAACAATTTGGGCAGGCGGCGTTGACGCCGTCTTTACGTCCGAGCGAAAGCGCGCGCGTGCGCGCCTTTTTGGGCGACCGCGCGTTTGCCCTTTACCAAACGATGCCGCGCGGCGACCAACGCCACGCGCTCAAGCTCTTTGACGGTTTGACGGCGCAAGGATACACGGCGCGTCCTTTGCTCGAAGCCGCGCTGCTGCACGACGTGGCGAAACGCGAGCTCGGTTTGGGCTATCGCGCCGCCGTCGTGCTTTTGAATCAATGGTCGCCCGACGCGCTGGCGCGCGCGGCGCGCGCGAACCCGCGCGATTGGCGCTATCCGTTTTACGTTTCGCTGCATCATCCCGAAATGGGCGCACAGTTGGCGGCGCAAGTCGGCATCGCGGAACCGGCGCTGACTTTGATTCGCGCGCATCAAACGCCCGCGCCCCATTTTGCCAATGCGGAATGGCAGGCGTGGCATCGCGCGCTCAAAACGCTGGACGATGTAAATTGAGTATGTTACGCGCACGTTGGTTATTTCTGATTTTCATCGGCGGCATCGCGCTGTTCGCGGCGTGTCAACCCAGTCCGACGGCGACGCCCACCGCCGCGCCCTTGCCGCCCGATACGCCGACGCCCGCGCCGACGTTCACGCTGGCGCCGACGGCAACGATGGCAGCCACCGCCAGCCCGGCGCCGCCGACGGCAACGGACGCGCCGCCCACCGCCACGCCGCCGCCGCCATTGGCGACGACGAAAATTATTGTGAATGTGCGCGCGGGTCCGAGCGCGGCGTTTGCGATTTTGGGTAAATTGCCGCGCGGCGTCACCAAAGAAATTTTGGGCAAGAGCGCGGATAGTCAGTGGTGGCAAATTGATTTTGAAGGCAAAGCGGGATGGATCGCCGCCGATTTTACGACGGTGCGCGGCGGCACAAGCAATGTGCCGCTGATCGCGATTGCCAAGCCGCCGACGGCGACGCCCTTGCTCACGCAAATCGCGGTTCCGCGCCTGCGGCCCACCTTTACGCCTACCGCCGATATTCCGTTGAGCGGCGGACGCATTTATTTTGTCGTCAAACAGGCGGACGCGAGTTATACGACGGCGTGGGTGCGTCCGAATAAAAGGGACGAAATTTTTTCCGACGTCACGCTCGGCACGGCGCCCGGCGATTTGAATAACGCGCTCGGCACGAACGCTTCGCCGTTGGATTGGTCGGCGCGCGCGGGAAAATTGGCGTACGTCATTGGCGGCGATACGCAAAATAAATTGCAGACGATTGACCAAGAGCAGAACGTGACGGATGTGGCGTCGCACGGCGCGATTGTGACGCCGCGTTGGTTTGGCGACGGAGCGCAATTGGCGTACATTGGATACGATAATAATTTTCAAAATCAGAAAATTTATATCGTCAACGCCGACGGAACGAACCGGCGCGAATGTTTCGGCGCGCGTTCGGGCGAAACGCTGCGCGGGCTCGCGGTCTCGCCGCTGACGAGCGAAATCGTTTTCGCGTCCAATTACAGCGGCGGCACGGAATTGTGGAAATTAGACGCCGCATGCGGCGCGCCCGCGCAAATGACTTTTTTCAATGTGGACACGACCGCGCCCGCGTTTTCGCCGGACGGCAAGGAAATTTTATTCGTGTCCAATCAAGACGGCCCCAGTCAATTTGCCGTTTATCTCATGCAGAACGACGGGAGTAACGTGCGTCGTTTGATTGAAGGATTCAGTCCCATTTTTTCGCCCGACGGCAATTGGCTCGCCTTTTCCGCCAACGGCGAAGTGTATATCATGGACATTACCGGCAATCGGATTCAAACGGTCGCGCCCGGATTCAAACCGGCGTGGGCGGGAGAGTGAATTTCAATTTATGAAACCACGCATCACGATCATCGGTTTGGGCCGCCTCGGCGCGTCCATCGGTTTGGCGCTCAAAAAGAGCGGCGCGGAATTGGAAATCGTGGGGCATGACAAATCGCGCGACGCGGGCAACGCCGCGCAAAAAATGGGCGCCATTGACAAACACGATTGGAATTTGTACAACGCGTGCGCGGACGCGGGTTTGATTGTTCTGGCGCTGCCGGTCGCGGGCGTTTTGGAAACGCTCGCGCTGCTAAAGGATGACGTTGCGCCCGGCGTCATTGTCACCGATACGGCGCCGATCAAGCAGCCGATTTTGCAAGCCGCGCGCGCGTTCCAGCCCGGCGTCCATTTCATCGGCGGACATCCAATTTTTCGTCCGACGCCGGACCCGGCGGCGGCGCGCGCGCAAACGAGCGCCGATTTGTTTCACAACGCGCAGTATTGTTTGACGCCCACGCCGGATACGGACGCAGGCGCCCTTGACGTTCTCACCGGTTTTGTCGCGCTCTTGGGCGCGAAACTACTTTTTTTCGACGCTGCCGAACATGATGGGTTAGCCGTCGGCGCGCAAAATTTGGCGTTGGTCATGCAAACGGTTCTTTTGAAAACGACCACCGCCAGTTCCGGCTGGCGTGAATTGAATAAATTCGCTGGCGACGATTATTATCAGGCGACGGAATTGGCGGCGCAAGACGCGAAATCTATCGTCCAACTGTTAATGTCCCAGCGCGCGCCGCTGCAAGGATGGTTGACGCAAACGCAGCAAACGCTGCGCGAATTGCAAACGCTGCTCGCGCAAAATGACGCCGCCGCTCTGGAAAAATGGCTGGACGCCGCGCAAGCCGCGCGGGCGCAGTGGCTGGAAGACAAAGTGGGCGCGCCAATGCACGAGACCGATTATGCCGAAATCCGTTCCGGCGCCTCGCGCTTGTTCTTGGGCGGCTTGGCGTCGCGCCTGGGAGGCGGCAAGAAAAAGTAATATGAATTCTCTTTCTTTTGTAATTCCTGCATTCAACGAAGAGCTCAACGTCGCCGAAGCGCTGCGGCGCGCGTCGGCGGTATGTCAAACGCTGAATCTTGATTATGAAATTATTCTGGTCAATGACGGCAGCCGCGACCGCACAGGCGAAATCGCCAAGAGCATGCTCGGCGAAATTCCCAACCTGCGCGTGGTGGAAAACAATCCGAATCGCGGCTATGGCGGCGCGCTCAAAGCCGGTTTTTACGCGGCAAAACATGAATGGATTGCGTTCGCGCCGAGCGACAATCAATTTGATTTCCAGCAAGTGCGCGATTTGATGGCGCACGAGAACCATGCCGACATTATCACCGGCTATCGCGCGAACGACGCCGACCCGTTCATGCGCCGCGTGAACCGCTGGGGCTGGAATTTGCTTGTCCGGCTTTTATTCGGCTATATGACGCGCGACATTGATTGCGGTTTCAAACTCTTTCGCCGCGAAATTCTAGAGCGCGTCACTTTGTTATCCGACGGCGCGATGGTGGACACGGAACTGTTGGCGGGGGCGCGAGCGCGCGGCTATCGCATCGTCGAAGCGCCGCTGAAACACTTGCCGCGCACGGCAGGTTCGCCCACCGGCGCGAATTATAAAGTGATTTTGCGCGCGTTCCGCGATTTGGTGCGTTTTCGTTTCCGTTTGTGGGATGAACTGAGCGACGAGAAAAAAAAAGGGATTAAAGCCGCGACGACGGAACAGTAAAGCAATGGTTGGCGATAATCATCCGGCAAAGCACATGCGCCCTGTATCGAACAATACGGGGCGCATATTTTTTTGGGGGGCTCTAATAATCTTCCTTGAAAATGCACGACAAATGGCGAACATCGTTCGCAACAAATTCTGTCCTACCGCCCTCACATTTTCATTCGACGCGGGTGTGCGGGTCGCACAGCTTCAACTCCGTAGTAAATTTTCGTAGGGGCGTTTAATTAAACGCTCCCTACGAAAATTTACACACATTTGGCGATACCGCCGTTTTGCTCAACCACACTCGAACCATCTACTTTGTTTTGTTATGTTACAATGGTCTCAAGCTTTCCTTCAGCGCTTCAAACTATGTCCTATCGTATTTTAATGATTGCGCCGACATCCTTTTTCGGCGATTACGGCTGTCATGTTCGCATCCTCGAAGAAACGCTCGCGCTCCAAAAGTTGGGGCATCGCGTGCGCATCGTCACGTACAATCGCGGGCGTGACATCGCGGGCGTGGACGTGGAACGTACGATGCCGATTCCGTGGCGCGTTAATTACGAAGTCGGTTCGTCGCGGCACAAATTGGGGCTGGATATTTTGCTGACTTCACGCGTCTTGCGCGCGGCGCGCCGTTTCAAACCCGATATGATTCACGGGCATTTGCACGAAGGCGCGCTGATGGGCTGGCTCGCCGCGAAAATTTTTCGCACGCCGCTCGTCTTTGATTTTCAAGGGTCCCTCACCGGCGAAATGGTGGACCATCATTTTTTGAACCCGCGCGGTTTTTTTTACAAACCCTTGCGCGCGCTCGAAGAATGGATTGACCGCCAGCCGTCCTACATTTTCACCAGCGCGGCGTATCAGCAAAACCTCCTCGCCAATGAATATCGCATCCCCGCGCAAAAAATCATCCACATTCCCGACGCGGTGAATCCCGATTGGTTTCGTCCGTGGAGCGACGAGGAGCGCGCCGAGTTTCGCGCGAAAAAATTCGAGTTGAAATGCCAAACGCTCGGCATCCCCGAAACGCGCCCCGTCGTCGTCTATCTCGGTTTGCTCGCGGATTATCAAGGCATCGAGCATCTGCTCGGCGCCGCGCGGCAAATTTTGGCGCGCGGCGCGGACGCGCATTTTGTCGTCATGGGTTATCCCGGCGTGGACAAATATATCGCACGCGCGCGCGCGCTGGGCATCGCCGACCGCGTTGTCTTTCCGGGCCGCATTCCGTACGAAGAGATCGCGCAATGGCTCGCGGTGGGCGATCTTGCCGTCGCGCCCAAATTGAGCCAAACCGAAGGCAACGGCAAAATTTTGAATTACATGGCGAGCGGTTTGCCCGTCGTCGCGTTCGACCATCCGGTCGCGCGCGATTATTTGGCGGAAAACGGCGTCTATGCGCCGGCGGGCGACGCGGACGCGTTGGCGCGCGGCATCGAACGCTTGCTCGCCGACCGTCCCGCGGCAAAAAGCATCGGCAAACGCTTGCGCGCGCGCGCCATTGAAAAATTTTCGTGGGACCTTTCCGCGCGCAAAATCGAGGCGGCGTACGACGCGCTGGCGGCGCCGCAAAAACGTTCCGCGCGCGAACGCAAAACCTATTGCCAAGACAATCAAAAAACTGCGCCGTGAGCGCAGTTTTTTATTTCGATTCCGCTTGTTTGGTCTGCGGCGTCGGCGCGCCCAACGGAGCGTGATATAACCCGCGCGCGTCGTTCCACCGCACCATCAACACATCGCGAAAATTGCGGAACGAATCTTTCCACGGGTTCACTTTGGTCTCGGCGCCGTAACGCCACTGCACCGGCACTTCTTTGATACGATAGCCCGACTTGTGACCGATGAACAAAACTTCGACGTCGAACGCCGTCACCATGCCGCCGCGCACCGGTTTGGCGTTATCGCCATACAGCTGCATCCGCGTAAAAACCTCGCGCGCCACCTCGCCGCGAAACGCTTTGAAACCGCACTGCGTATCTTGGATGCCGCGCACGGTCAGCATCTGCACAATCAGATTGAACACGCGCCCCATGATGTGGCGGTAAAACGGTTCTTTGATGCGCTGCGCGCCCAAACCTTCGCGCGAACCAATCACAATATCATAGCCGCGTTCGAACCAGGGCAGCAATTTTTCCAGCTCTTCAATCGGCGTCGAAAGGTCGGCGTCGGAAAACAAGACGATATGCCCGCGCGCCGCCAACATGCCGGTGCGAACGGTATAGCCCTTGCCGCGATGGTCGTTGCGAATGAGTTTCACGCGCGGATGTTCTTGCATAAACAATTCCACCGCGCGCGCGGTCTCGTCGCTCGACCCGTCGTCCACGACCAAAATTTCCGAGGCGTACGTTTGATTTTGAAAATAGGCGTCCACGCGCGCCAGCGTTTGCGGCAAACGGCGTTCTTCGTTATACGCGGGGATAACCGCCGAGACCAGAGGCGGCGTCTCGGCTGAATGGGTCAGGATATTTTCCATGCAGGCGCGGGAATTCTAACGGAAATAAACACGAATGTAAAATACTGTGTCGCGGCGGAACGAGGCAAAATTCGGCAGTATCCCGCCGAGTGCGTAAAAAAATCGCGTCCTGAGGTTAAAACCTTATGGCAAGGGAATTTTGGCAAACGCAGTTTGCACGCGCATTGATGCTGTGTCCGTTGCCAGCAGTTTTCAAACTGCGGATTTTACGCACAACGCGACATACCGCCCAAAATTCACGCGGCAGCGGCGCGCCGCGCCAAATCACGCGGCGAGCAATTTTTCAATTTCGTCGTCCGACACGCGTTTCAGCGCTTGCGTCGCGCGGCGTTTTTGCAAATAACGCGGCAGCCGGAACAAACCGACGATTTGACCGCGCAGCCGCGCCCGCGCCGCGTCGCCGCGCCAATGCCGCAGCGCGTCGCGCGCAATCGCCCACTGCGCCGCGAGAATTTTGCGCCAATATTTGCGCCACAACGCGCGCGGATAATTTTTCGCCAATACGGCGATGAAATTGCGTCCGACGTAATAACTCGCAAATTTGCCGCCGCCCGACGCGCTGAGCATGTGATAGACGACGGCGCGCGGCGCGAACGCGCAATCGTAACCCGCCAAGCGCACGCGCCAATTCAAATCCACGTCTTCGCAGTTAAACTCCAAATCCTCGTCGAACAAACCAACGTCGTCCAACGTCGCGCGCCGGTACGCGCACGCGCCGCCGCAAACGCCAAAGAGCGGCGGCGGCACGCGCGCATCGTCGTACTGGCCATGATCCATTTCCCACACGCCGCGATTGCCCGGCGTTCCGTCGCGGCGATAAAAATCGCCCGCGCTGTGCAATTTGGCGCGTTCGTCAAACAAACGCAATTTCGCCGCCGCCATGCCCGCGCGCGGATTTTCGTCCAAACCGCGCGCTAATTCTTCCAACCACGTCGCTTCGGCTTCAGTGTCGTTGTTGAGCAGAACGACGATTTCGCTTTGGGTCGCGCGAATGCCGCGATTGACCGCGCCCGCGAAAAAATAATTCGCGTCGAGCGCGAGCACGCGCGTCTCGGGAAATTCGCGCGCGAGCAGCGCGCGCGAATCGTCCGTCGAAGCGTTATCCACCACGATACATTCAAAATCGCGGTACGTCTGCCGCGCGAGCGCGCGCAAACACACGGGCAGCAAATGCGCGCCGTTCCAATTGGGAATGATGATGGAAACGCGAGCCATACGCTTGGGTCACGCGGCGCGATATTTTTGCCAATAGCGATATACGCCGTCGGCGGACATGACGGAAGCGCCGCCCGCCGCTTCCAAAATTCTGATTTGTGCGCGTGTGTAACCGTCCGCGCGCGCCAGCTCGTCCAGCAGCGCGTCAAAATCGCGGCGAAAAATTTCTTGCGACGGCGCGGTTTTTATCTCGGTTTCCAGCCATTGGAGCAGCGCGTCCAGAGTGCGTTCGAGCAGGTCGAGATGAGCGTCCTTGGCGTACATGCCAAAATGCGTGGGCGCGATGAATTGGAAATCCGCCGCGCGCAAACGCGCGACGCTGGCGCGCCATTTTTCAAAATGCACTTCGGGCGGCGGCGTCGGCAAACGCACATGCTGCAAACCGCCCGTACGCACGCCGCCGACATCGCCGGAAAAACAAACGTCCCGCCACAAATACGCGATGTGATGCTCGGCGTGGCCCGGCGTGTGGAGCGCGCGAAATTCTTGGCCGCCAACGTTAATGACGGCGCCGTCCGGCTGAATCACGACGCGCGCTTGCGGCGCGGGCAAGAACGCGCCCCACAACTGATCCATCGCGTCGCCGTACAGACGCTGCGCGCTCGCCAACAATTTTTCGGGATTGACCAGATGCGGCGCGCCGACGGGATGGACATGCACGCGCGCGCCTTGCTGCGCCCACCACCCCGCCGCGCCCGCGTGGTCCAGATGAATGTGCGTGAGCAAAACGTCGGTCACTTGCGACGGCGCGTAACCGTGCGTTTCCAGCGCGCGCAAAACGACGGGCAGCGTTACGCCGGGACCGCAATCAACGAGCGCGACGCCTTGCGCGTGCGGAATGGCATAGACGGCGATGAGTTCCGGCAAATTTTGATACAACGTATCGAGCGTAAAAAGCGTAGGTGGATTCATGGTTCGTTAAAAAAAGCGTCGAGCGCGTCCTCCCACGAACGCAGCGTGATATTCAAAACGGTTGCGGCGGCGAAATTTTCCAGCGCGCCGTTCGGAGGCGGCGCGGACGCGCGACTGTATTCGGCGAGCGTGATGGGTTTGACGGGGCGCGGCACGTTTGCGCGGCGCAAAATTTCAACCGCCCATTCGTACCGCGAACACGACCCCGCATTGACGAGATGATACACGCCGTACTGTGCCGTTTCCAGCAATTGCGCGAGCGCGTTCGCCAAATCGGGCGCGTAGGTCGGCGAACCGATTTCGTCGCGCACAACCGCGAGCGCGGGCAAACGCCGCGCCAATTCCAAAATCTTGTCGGGAAATTTTCCGCCGCCGCGCGCATACAGCCACGCGGTGCGGACGATATAAAATTTTTCGAGCAGATGCTGCGCGTACCATTCGCCCGCGAGTTTGGACTTGCCATAGACATTGATGGGATGCGGCGCGTCATGCTCCAGATACGGCGCTTGTTTGGCGCCGTCAAACACTTCGTTCGTGCTGAGATACATGAGCGCGGCGTCGCAGCGTTGACACGCCAGCGCGACATTTTGCGCGCCGAACGCATTGACGCGAAACGCCGTCGCGGGGTCGCGCGTCGCGCCGTCCACGTCCGTCATCGCGGCGCACTGAATCACCAGTTCCGGCTGCATTGCCGCCAGACGCGCGATATTGGCGCGATCGGTAATATCGAATGCGCGGCGCGGCAGCGCGATGATTTCATGGCGCGCCGCGAGAATCGGCGCGAGCGCGCGCCCGAGCTGCCCGTCGCTGCCGGTGATTGCAATCTTCATACTTGGTCCAATTTGTACACATTCAATACGCCCGTGCCGCCTTTCAACTGCAGCGGGTCTACCAACGTAACGGGCAGCGCGCGGTCCAGCGCCGCGTAAACGTGTTCGGTCAGATAAATCGTATCCGCCGGCGCCAGCGACGCCAATTGATACGCCGTATTCACCGGCGCGCCAATCGCCGTGTATTCCAAGCGTTTCGGCGAACCGACGTTGCCGCATACGACGGCGCCCAAATCAATCGCAATGCCGATATGAATGGGCAGCGTTTGCGCGGCGCGCGTTTGATTCATTCGCGCCACTTCGGCTTGCATGGCGCGCGCGGTGGCGAGCGCGCGTTGATTCGCGTCGGGTTGATCCACCGGCGCATTGTACAACACCACAATCGCGTCGCCGATGAATTTATTGACCGTGCCGTCAAAACGCGCAATCACTTCGATCATGCGCGTAAAGTATTCGTTCAACGTGTGAACCACTTGTTCGGGTCCAAAATCCTGCAACATGCGCGTAAAGCCGCGAATGTCGGCGATCAATACCGTAACCGCGCGCGATTCGGCTTCCAACGGCGCGCCGCGCGCGGCGTCCAAAACGCGCGCGGCGACGCTTTCGCTCACATACTGTCCAAAGATGACGCGCGTGCGTTCTTTTTCCGCGCGTTCGTTTTCGCGCGCGAGCCGCTGCGCGTGAACCGTATCGGCGACAAAACCGATGAACGGCATGATTCCCGCCACGCCAATCACGTACACCAAATTCACGGGATCGTACCACGCGCGATGAGAGGGGAAAAACTGATTGAGCGTCCAGAGCGCCGCGCCCGTCAACGCGCCCGTGAGAAAATACATCAGGTAATGATACAAATCGCGCTGCGGTCCGCGCGCGGGCGGAACGAGACGACGCGCCAACGGCGTCAACAGCGGCGCCAACAAACCCGCGGCGAGACCGAGCAGCGTTTCTTTGAGCAGATACGCGGCTTCGCCGGTCGCGGCGTACAAGCCCAAGCCCAGCCCGAAACCCAACAGGGGTCCAAAACTCAACGTAAAGCGCCACAATACATTGCGCGGGGCGGAAACATCCGGCAGAGGCGTCAAGGCGCGGTCGTCAGAATAAAAATTCATGCGCGGAATCGCCAAACATTATACAACATCCGCCGCCATGAAACGCGCGCAAAAAAATTGGCGCGTGCGGCGGCTCGAAAAAAAGACCCCCAACGTTTTCGAAAACGTTGGGGGTCTTGCGATCGCCAAAAACAAGACCTCCCAAAAAAGTTTCGGAAGGTCTTGGCTTGTCAAGTCAATTTGACGAAATACGCGTCCACCGCCGCGTCGAGCAATTCTTTGTCCAGACGCGGCTCTTTTTGCAAATAGCGCGCAATGTCTATCGTCTGATCGAGTAAATCGCGCGGATGCACCGATTTCGGTTCGCGTTTGACTTTGACGTAATGCTCCAGCACCAGATACTTGAACGTTTCTTCGTCGTACGCAATGCCGCGCTGCGCGCAGTTGCGTTGAAAAATCGTGCGAAAATCGTCCCACGACGGATTCGGCACGTTGATTTTGTAACGGATGCGGCGCAAGAACGCTTCGTCCATCAAATCGCGCGGGTCGAGATTCGTAGAAAACACAATCAGCACGTCGAACGGAATCTCGATTTTCTTGCCGGTTTGCAGCGTCAAAAAATCGTAACGCTTTTCGAGCGGCACAATCCAGCGATTGAGCAAATCCTGCGGACGCATCTGCTGCCGTCCAAAGTCGTCAATCAAAAACATGCCGCAGTTGGCTTTCATTTGGAACGGCGCTTCGTAGGTCTTGGAAACGGGGTCGAAAATGAGGTCGAGCGTTTCGAGCGTCAATTCGCCGCCCGCCACAATGAACGGACGCCGACACAAGACCCAGCGCTGGTCGCGGCGCGCCATGTCGCCGGTCGTGCCAGTGCGCGGCGACTCTTCGATAGCGCGATGATTGATTTGGTCGTACACGCGAATAATTTGCCCGTCCGCATAAACCGCATGGGGCAAATAGACGCTGCCGCCGAGCAAGCGCGCCATGCGTTCGGCAATCGTCGTCTTGCCGTTGCCGGGCGGACCGTACAGAAAAATCGAGCGCGCTGAATTGACCGCGGGACCCACGCGGCGCAGCATCGCGTCCGAAATCACAATATCGCCGAACGCCTCGCGAATCGTGCCTTGCTGCACCGAGATCGAACCGATCGCTTGACGATGCACCGTCTCGATATACGTCGCCAGCGGGACCGGCGCGGGGCCCGCGTACTGATTGCGCGCCAACAATTCTTGCGCTTTGTTACTTCCCTTGCTCGTCACCGTGTAGCGATACGCGCGTTCGCTGTATCCTTGCGCGCCGGTAATCTGACAAAACTCTTCTTTGACGAGAAACGACAAAACGTTCTCGACGATATTGTTGTGCGGCAGCCGCATCTCTTCCGCCACGGCATGCGCCGCAATCTCGCCTGCAAAATAAATAATCTTGAGCGCCAAATCCTGAATAAAACCGGCGGGCAGACCGGTTTCGACGATGGATTGCGGCGCGACGAACAGGGCGGCGGAAGATTCCGTCGTCCGGGTAAAGGTCGGCGCCGCCGAAACAAAAGCAGCCATATCCACTCTTTCTTTCACACCATGTATTGCGCGTGCGTAGGGCGCGATGCCTCGACCATTTTACGCCGCCCTCGCCGGACGCGCAAGGGGACAATTGGGGTACGCGCGCCCGTTCCGCCAAATTGACAGGAAATAGTTTTGGACTAGAATATTTCCACTGCGGAAATATATTGCCATGAAAACAAACTCCCCGCGCGGCCTCGCGCGCCAAGCCGCGGCGCTCCAAGCCATTTGGCAAGCTTTACTGGCAACGCAGGGCAGCTTGCGCGCCGCCCTGCCCGCCGACGTCGAACGCGCGCGCGCCAAATTGGGCGCCAGCTACAAAGAAGCGCGCGGCGACGATTATCAGCTGCAAGTTTTTCATCGGCTCGGCGCGATTTTTACCGAACAGGGCCGTCCCCTGACGATGGGCGAAATCAGCGAGGCGCTGCGAGTGCCGCTCAGCACCGCAACGCGCATGATTGACGCGTTGGTCGAACAGGGTTATGCCGAACGCTTGCCCGATGCGCGCGACCGCCGCATTGTGCGCGTGGCGTTGAGCGCCGCCGGCGCCCAAGTTTACGCGCTGTTCAATGAATTTTTTCTAGAGCGCATGTACGCGTTTCTAACGCATTTTACGCCAGCCGAACGCGTTCAACTATTGGAATTATTTGAAAAAACCGTGACCGTCTTGCAGCAGATGAGCCGCGCGAACGACTAGCGCGGTTAATTTTTGCATATTCCCGATTTCACTGTGGAGGATAGTTTCATGTCGTTTCAACGACTGTCGGATTTACATCCATTCCGTTTGACTTTGCTATTGGCAGGCAGCTTGTTTCTGCTCGCTTCATGCAGTCAAATCCAACCGCAAACCAACAATCCCGCGCCCGTGCCAACCGCCGTCGTGATTACCCAAGCGCAGCCCACCGCGCCCGCGCTCGCCGCGAACGCGACAACGCCGACCCCTGTCGCCAATGACGGCAATATCGGCAGCGCGCGCGTCACCGGCAATTTTCTTTCCGCCAATCAAGCCGCGCTCGCCTTTCAAATGCCCGGACGCATCAAAGAATATCTGGTCAAGGAAGGCGCTGTCGTCAAAAAGGGCGACGCGCTCGTAACGCTGGACACGACCATCGCCGAACTGCAAGTAAAGCAAGCCGAAGCCGCGTTGGCGTTGGCGCAAGCGCGTTTGAAACAGACGCAAACGCCGTTGACGCAGGAACAGCAAGCCGCGGCAAAAGCCGCGCTCGCCGCCGCCGAAGCCGCGTTCGCGCGCGTCTCCAAGGGGCCCCTGCCCGACGAAGTCGCGGCGGCAAAAGCGAATCTCGACCGCGCCAAAGCGATTCTCGACCAGGCGCAAGCGGCGTACGATAAAGCCGGCGGCGCGAGCAATCCCTATTCCGCGCTGCTGCCGACGTCGGTGAATTTGCAGCAAGCCACCGCCGGATACGACGCCGCGCGCGCGCAATACAATCTCGCCACCAATCATCCGACGATTTCCGAATTGGCTGCCGTCGCCGCGCAGCTCGCGCAAGCCAAAGCCGCCGTTTCACAATTGACGCCGACCGCCGAAAATTTAGCGATGGCGCAGGCGGGCGTTGATCAGGCGCAAGCCGCCGTAGATTTGGCAAAAGCGTCGCTCGCCAACGCCAAACTCGTCGCGCCGATAGACGGCGCCGTTGTGCTGGTTGGACCCAAAGTCGGCGAGTATGTGAATCCCGGCGTACCGGTCGTCACGCTCGCCGATTTGACCAAGATGCAAGTGCAGGCAAACGTGGACGAGCTCACCTTGAGCGCGCTCAAAATCGGTCAATCTGCGATCGTTCGCCTCGACGCGTTGGGCGGCGCCAGTTTTCCCGCGACGATCAGCAAAATCGGATTGTTCGCCAACAATCTCGGCGGCGTGACCAGCGTGCCGGTGACGCTGGACGTTCAGACGCAGGGCGCGGCGGTGTACCCCGGGCTCAGCGCGAACGTGGAATTTCAGACCGCGCCGTAACGCCGGGCAAATTTGTAATGTATCCGGGACCCGTTTGGCATCCAAAACCTATCGCCGCGCCCTTGCTTTCGCCAATCAAAAAAATCGCGGGTCTCTTTAAAATGCCATGAACATACCCAAGTTATCTATCAACAATCCGGTCTTGGTCACGATGATGATGTTGGCGCTGGTCGTGCTGGGCTTGTTGAGTTTCGTCAACCTGCCCGTTGACATGCTGCCGAACGTTTCGTTTCCGGTGGTCGCGATTTCGGTCGTGTACCCCGGCGCGAGCGCGGCGGACGTACAAGCCAATATCACCAAACCGATTGAAGAGGTCGTCAGTTCGCTCAACGGCGTGGATACGGTAACGTCCACTTCGCAAGAAAATCTTGCGCTCGTCACCGTTCAATTCTCGCTCGAAACGAACGCGCAGCAAGCCGCGCAAGACGTCCAAGAAAAGGTGAACGCGATTCGCGGAACGTTTCCGCGCGACGCGTTGAGCCCCACCGTACAGCGTTTTGATTTCACCGCGCTGCCCATCATGACGCTCGCCGTCTCGGACGCCGCCGGCAAATCCAATCCCGAAGAATTGCGCCGTCTGGTTGACCAAGACATCAAGGCGCGTCTGGAACGCATTGACGGCGTGGCGCAAGTGAACGTCACCGGCGGTTTGCAGCGTCAGATCCAAGTGCAAATGGATTTGGACGCGCTGCGCGCGCGGCGGCTGGCGCCGCAGCAAGTGACCAGCGCGTTGGCGCAGGCGAACGTGAGTTTGCCCGGCGGCAAAGTGACGCAAGACGATCAAGACATTACGCTGCGCACGCCCGGCGATTTTCGTTCGCTCGATGAAATCAACAACGTCGTCGTCTCGAATCAGCGCGGCGTGCCAATCTATGTGCGCGACGTGGCTAAAGTGGTGGACGGTTACGCCGACCAAGAGACGCACAGCCGTTTGAACGGCAGCGACAGCATCGCCATCAGTCTGCAAAAACAATCCGGTTCCAACACCGTCAGCGTCGCCGACGACATCAAACGTCAAGTCGAAAAGCTGCGCCAAGAAAATCCAAACATCCACATCGCTATCGCGAGCGACCAATCGGAATTTATCAAAGCGTCGGTGGAAGATTCCATCACCGATTTGATTTTGGGCGGCGTCTTTGCCGCGCTCGTCGTCTTGTTCTTTTTCCGCGACCTTCGCAACACCATCGTCACCGTCATCGGTTTGCCCATCATCATGATTGGCACGTTCGCGGTCATGGATTATTTGCGGCTGTCGCTGAATTTGGTGACGCTGGTCGCGTTGTCGCTCGCGGTCGGTCTCGTCATTGACGACGCGATTGTGGTGCGCGAAAACATTTTCCGCCACATGGAACGCGGCAAAGACCCGAAAACCGCGTCGCTCAACGGCACGAACGAAGTGGCGCTCGCCGTGCTTGCCATGACGCTCACCGTCGTCTCGGTCTTTTTACCGATTGCGTTCGTGTCGGGCATCGTCGGCAGATTCTTTCAATCGTTCGGTTTGACCGTCACCGCCGCCGTGCTGCTTTCGCTGTTTGAAGCGTTCACGCTCGCGCCCATGCTTTCCGCGCACTGGTTCAAACAACGCAAATTGAAAAAAGAAGAGGCGGCGCAGATCGTTACAGTCCACGAACGCGCGCACGGTTCCGCCGAACTCGAAGAAGCGGCGACGGCGAAACTCGGTTGGCTTGATACCGTCTATCGTTCCGCGCTCGCGTGGACGCTGCGCCATAAACTCGTCACCGCCGGCATCGGCGCGCTCGTTTTTGTGAGCATCCTCGCCTGTATTCCGTTTTTGGAATTTACCTTTTTCGCGCCGACGGGTCAAAACACCATTTCGGCGCAAATCCAAATGCCGCCCGGCGCCACGCTCGCGGCGACCGACGCCCAAGCGCGCGAAGTGGAAAAAGTGTTTCGCAGTTTCCCGGAAGTGGAAAGCGTTTTTGTCACGGTCGGCAGTCAGGGCGCGCCCGAACGCGCGACCTTTAGCGTGAAAATCAAAGACGCTACGCAAATGCCCAAATTAGAGCCGCAATTCCGCGCCGCGCTGGCGAACGTTCCGGGCATCGCCTTTTCGTCCGGCGGTTTTGCGGGCGGCGGCACGGCGATCACCGCGCGCCCAATCCAAATCAATCTGCAAACCACCGGCAGCGTCCAAGACCTCGTTACCGCGTCCGACCAAATCATGGCAGCTATCCGCGACGTACCGGGCGTAGTGGATTTGGACCGCAGCTATCAGCCGGGCAAACCCGAATTGCACATTGACGTGGACCGTGACAAAGCCGCGCGGCTCGGACTCTCGACTGCCGCCGTCGGCGCGACCGTGCGTACGCTCATCAACGGCGACATCGCCTCGCGTTACCGCGACCCCGGACGCGAGGCGGATATTGTGGTGCGCTTGCGTCCGCAAGACCGTTCGCGTTTAACAGACATTCTCGATTTGTCGCTGACGACCATGACGGGCCAAGTCGTACCGTTACGCAATGTCGCAACCTTGTCGAACGCTTCGGGGCCCACCGCGCTCGAACGCCTGAATCGTGAACCAAAAATTTCGGTGGGCGCGAACGTTTTGGGCCGCGCGCAGCAATCCGTCGCCGACGACATTCAAGCGCGCATAAATCAATTGCAATTGCCGCCGGGCGTGACCGTGCAATTCGGCGGACAGGTGCAGCAGTTCAACGAATCGTTCCAATCGCTGTTCATCTCGCTGCTGCTCTCGGTCGTGTTTGTGTACATGGTCTTGGCGTCGCAGTTCGGTTCCTTTACGCAGCCGCTCGTCATGATGTTGGCGCTGCCGCTGTCGCTGCTCGGCGCGTTCCTCGCGCTGCTGCTCACGCATACGCCGTTCGACATGACCGCGATGATTGGCATTGTCATGCTGTTCGGACTCGTGACGAAAAACTCGATTCTGCTCGTGGACTTTGCGAACCGTCTGCGTAAAGGCGGCATGGCGCGCGACCAGGCGCTGCTCGCCGCGGGGCCCATTCGTTTGCGGCCCGTTTTGATGACATCGCTCGCGTTGATTCTCGGCTCGCTGCCGGTCGCGCTCGGTCTCGGCGCGGGCGGTTCGTTCCGCCAGCCGTTAGCGCTCGTCGTCATCGGCGGTTTGATTACGTCCACGATTTTGACGCTGCTGCTCGTGCCGACGGCGTACGCGCTTTTGGACATTGCGTTGCATCTCGTACAACGCAAGAAAAAAACTGACGTCGTACAACCCGCGCCCGCGCCGACGGCAGAATGAATGAACGGCGCGCCAAATTTTTTGCCCCGCGCGGCAAAAAATTTGGCGCGTCACCCGATTATGAAATTTCTTCGCTTTGTAATTCCAACGTTGGCGTTGGCGCTCTGGTTCGTCGGCGGCGTAAGCTTTGCCGCGGGCGGCGGACCGGGCGACGCGCTGTACGCGGACGGTTCCGCGCAAACCATCGCGCCGCACGCCGAAACATGGTTTCGTTTTGATTACGGCGGCGCCAATCAAATTGACGTGACGCTCGACGCGGCGGACGCGTCCGCGCTGCGTTTTAACGTGTATACGCCGCAAGCGCTGGCGGATTGGCAAAACGGCGGCGCGCTTCAAGAAATCGGCAGAGGCAGCCCAGTTCAAAATCACGCGCTCGGCTGGAGCGGACGTTTCAATTTTCCCGGTACGTTTTACGTGGTCGTGTACAACGACGGCGCCGCGCCCGTTTCCGTCCGCGTGAACGCGACGGGCGAAAACGTCAAGACCAACGACGCGCCGCCGCCGCCCAAACCCACCGCGATTCCCAATCCGTTTCCCGATCATACGCCGCTCGGCAAAGGCATCGCGGGCAAACTCGCGTTCCTCGACGCGCAAGGCGGCGCGCTGTACACCGTGAACGGCGACGGCACAAATTTACAGCGCGTCAGTTTCGGCATGGATCCGCAGTGGAATCACGCGGGCAATCAAATCGCGCTCGCGCGTCAAGGTCCCACCGCCGGCATTTTCACCATCAACGCCGACGGCTCGAACGAGCGTTTGTTGTACTCTACGCGCGAACCGCGCGCGCCCGATTGGAGCCCCGACGATTCCCAGCTGGTTTTTTCGCGACAGACTTTGCTCCAAGAGGGCGGTCAAATCTGTTTTGGCGGACGCTGCTTTGATCTGCCCGCCGCGTCGGAATGGAAACTCGGTTTGCTGAACGCGGCGGACGGCGCGTACCGCGATGTGCCGACGACAAATCACGCGTTCACGCCGACATGGAATCCAAACAGCGCGACGGAAATCGCGTACAACGACAAGATGATTGGCGTCGTCGCCACGCGCACGGACGCGACGGCGGACAATATGCCGACGTTTGTGCCTTTTATCGGCGATTTGCGGCCCGGCGTCGGCACGTACGACCCGCTGCAAATTTTGGCGCCGCAGTATTCGCCCGACGGCAAATATATCGTGATGATGGTGGGACAGCCGCCGACGTGGCAAATCGCGATTGCGAACGCCGACGGTTCCAATCGTCATTTGTTGACCCGTCTCAACAACCTCGACTTTACGCACGCGAACAATGTCGCGCCCGTCTGGTCGCCGGACGGCAAACAAATTTTGTTTCTCTCGGACCGCAACGGCAAATGGGAATTTTTCGTAATGAACGCGGACGGCTCGAACGTGCAGCAGGTTTTGAAAAACGTGAGCGACCAAATTCCCTTGTCGTACAGCTATCAAGGCGAACGAATACTGAGTTGGACAAAATAAAAAGGACAAAAAAATTCTCGCCGCGCGGCGAGAATTTTTTTGTCCGACGGATTTGACTTGGCATATTCGTTTTTCGGTAACGTGTGATAGCATGTGCCGCATGACGACCGCATCGGAACAGGCGCAGCGCCTCGCGCGCACGTTAGAGTTTTCCGCCGAACGTTTGGCGCAGCGCATCCAACCTTTACAAACGCAGAGCCAGCGCCTCGCGCTCGCGCGTCTATTCGTCCTGCTCGGCGGCATCGCGGGCGCGGCGCTCGCGGCAATTTTTTTTAACGCGACGGCGGCGTGGCTCGTCTTGGCGATAGCGATTGGCGCGTTTCTCATTCTCGTCGTTTGGCATCGTCGGCTCGACCAGTGGATTGAAACCTTGACCTTGTGGCGCGCCATCAAACTCGACCGCCGCGCGCGTTTGTTTTTGGATTGGGAAAATTTGCCGCCGCCGCGCCCCATCGCGCCGACAAACCAAACGCTCGCCTACGACCTCGACCTCACGGGCTATCGCTCGCTGCATCAAGCGCTCGACACGACGATTTCGCGGCGCGGCGCGCAATGGCTTGCCGAATGGCTCGCCGCGGCGCAGCCCGACGTGAACGGATTGCAAACGCGTCAAGCCATCGTGCGCGAATTAAAAGCGCGCGCGCGCTTCCGCGACCGTTTTCAATTGACGTACCGCCGCGTGCTGCGGCGCGAACTCGAAAGCGAGAATTTGCTCGCGTGGTTAAAAACCGAATTTCCGTCCGCGCGTTTGCGCCGAGCGCTGCCATTTGCGATTTTGCTCGTCGCCGCGAATTGGATTCTATTCGCGCTGTGGCAATTCGCCGCGTTCCCGCCTTTTTTTCTCGGCGTGTTGGGCGTCTACATCGCGTTTTATTATTGGCGGCAAAACGATTTGGAAATCGCGCTCGGCGCGGTCGCGCGCCTCCATACGGAACTCGATAAATTTCGCGCGCTCGTGGAATATCTCGAACGCGCATCGTATCGCGGCGCGCCGCATCTCGCGGCGTTGTGCGCGCCGTTCCAAAACGCCGCGCCCGCGCCGTCGCGTCAGTTGCGCGCCGTGAGCCGCATCGCCGCCGCCGTCGGTCTCCGCAGCAATCCGCTGCTGGCGATTCTCTTGAACGTCGCGCTGCCGTGGGATTTTTTATTTGCGTATCTGGCGGACCGGCAGCGCGCGCGCATTGCCGACGCGCTGCCGGAATGGACGCGCGCGGCGCACGAGCTCGACGCGCTGATTGCGCTCGGCAACTTTGCCGCGCTGCATCCCGCGGCGACCTTTCCCGAAATCCGCGCCGACGCCGCGTGCGTTTTGCGCGCGACGCAATTGGGGCATCCGCTCATTCCGTTCGCGCAGCGCGTCGGCAACGATTTTGAAATCGGCGCGTTGGGCCAAGTGGACATTCTCACCGGCTCGAACATGGCGGGCAAAAGTACGTTTCTCAAAACCGTCGGCGTGAATTTTTGTCTGGCGTACGCGGGCGCGCCCGTCGTCGCGCAAACTTTTATCGCGCAGCCGCTGCGTTTGCACGCCTGTATTCGCATCGCCGATTCGCTCGCGGACGGCTTTTCGTATTTTTACGCCGAAGTCAAATGTTTGCGCGCGCTGTTGGAAAAATTGCAGGCGCCGGAAGAATTGCCGCTGTTGTACTTGATTGACGAAATTTTTCGCGGCACAAACAATCGCGAACGGCTCATCGGCAGCCGCGCCTACATCGCGCAATTGCTCGGCGCGCGCGGCGCGGGCTTGATTGCGACGCACGATTTGGAGCTGGCGCAATTCGCGGACGCCGACGCGCGCGCGCAAAATTTTCATTTCCGCGACGCGGTGCGCGACGGTCGTTTGGTCTTTGATTATCGGCTGCGCGCGGGCGCGTGTCCGACGACCAACGCCTTGAAAATTATGGAATTGGAAGGACTGCCGACATAATTTTCATTTGAGAGCTTGGCGCGCGGCGAGACGCCCCAGTTTGACGCCGATGTTGGCGCCGGGCACCAAAGTCCCGATAACATCCGCGCCAATATCGAAAAAATCATCATTGTCCAAAACGCGCGTAATGTGTTTTTTGATTTGCCCCGGCGCAGCGCGCGTTTCACCCGTCAGCGCGTCAAATTCCACCACCGAACGTTTGTCGCGCGGTTTCCACAAAAACTCGAACGCATAAAGCGGCCGATAGTACAAAATAATTTCCGAGACCTCTATGAACTGTTCGAAAATTTGGTCCGCTTGTATCGTCTTGAGCAACAGCTGCGTGAGCTTGCCGACGACGAACGAACTGCGGATTTCGGGCGCCACCACCGCCGCGTTTTGATTGAGCGCCTCCAGATTCTCCGTTTCCTGTTTCGGAAAATTCAAATACTTGCGAAAATCGCCCTCGACGCCGGTCACAGCGTCGAGCAATAATTCGCGCCGCAGTTCTTCTTCGCAATGTTCCAGCGCCTCGAATTGTATCGTCTGGCCGCTTTGCACGGCATGGTCATTTCCGTAAAACGTGACGGCGCGCACTTCGGGCGCAACCGGCGCTGTGTAACGATGACGGCGGTCGTATTTGTAAAACGCGTGCGCGGCGCCAAACCAAAACGGCTCGTACCGTTTTTCGACGGCGACAATTTCGACTTCGTCGAGTTTGGGACGCTGCATAAATTTGACCAGCTGACCAAACGCATCCACGCGTTTCATATTCGCCTTGTCATGAATGGCGTCGGCGCTAAAGGGCGAAAGCAGCTCGACAATTTTTTCTTTGCCGATAGTAATGTCCATCCTCACGCTCCTCTCTCTGGTTTGCCGCGCATTGCGCGCGCTTATTGTAACAAAAGAATGTGCAATTGTCTGTCGCGTCGCGCGACGCGGGTGTGCGTAAAGTTTTTGGATAGACGCGATTCCCAACGTGCGAAGGCACGTTTCGTGTTCTTGTTGGCGCGATTTCTAATCGCTTCTTTCCGTCCGCCCAAAAACTTTACGCACACCCGCGCGACGCGATAGATATGCTTGTCCAAAAATACTTGGGGTCTTGGCTCCGCGTTCGACTTGGCGCCAGCCCTAGCCCGAGTCCCCCCATTGACACGCTTTTTCCGCGCGTTTATCATTGCGCCACAAGGAGAAACGCCGCATGAAAAAAATCCTATCCGCTTTATGCGTCGGCGCGCTGCTGCTGTTCGGCAGTTCCGCCGCGCACGCCCAAGCCCCGCAAGGCATGGCTAAAATCAAGCACGTCGTCATTCTCTATCTCGAAAATCGCACTACCGATAATTTGTACAGCTTGATGCAAGGCGTGAACGGCGTCCAAAGCCCCGGCGGACAAATCGTTCAGGTGGACAAAAACGACAAACCGTATGAAACGCTGCCGCCGGTCCTCATCAGTCTCGAATATGCCGGCGCGGGCCGCCCGATTGACGAACTGCCCGGTTTGCCTGATCCGCGTTTCCCAAAAGATTTACCCAACAAACCGTTTTTGATTGACCAATATGTACCAAACAATCAATTGCTCGGCACGCCGGTGCATCGCTATTATGAACATGTTTTGCAAATGAATTTGCAGCCGGTCACGCCCGGAGCAACGTGCGCGCTCGGCACGCCGGGCTGCGTGGGCAAAATGAACAAGTACGTAGCGTGGACGGATGTGGGCGGCCAAGTAATGGGTTATTACGACACGACAAAATTGCCGCTGTTTCCGTACGCACAGCATTATGCGTTCGCGGACAATTTTTTCACCGCCGCGTTCGGCGGCTCGTGGCTCAATCACATGTGGCTCGTGTGCGCGTGTACGCCGCCGTGGCCCAACGCGCCCGCCGAATTCATCAGCAAACCGGTTTTTGACGCCAATGGCAAATTGATCGGCGTGGACGATAACGAATTTCAACTCGTTTCGCCCGACGGTTACGGCATCAACACCGGCATCGAATCGTTTTATCCGCCGCACAGTCTCAAAACGCCCACCGACCATCTGCTGCCGCCCGTCGCGCTTCCGACGATTGGCGACCGCTTGAGCGAAAAAAATATCTCGTGGAACGAATACAATGGCGGTTGGCAAGACGCGCTGGATCATGCGCCCGACCAACCGATTCCCCTTGTGCCGATGCCGCCGCTCTCTTCGCACGTTTATTTCAAACCGTATGGGCCCGACATGCCCGGACGCGCGCATTTGCGCGACAGCGCGGATTTCATCGGCGATGTAGTGAATGGCAAACTCGCGGCGGTTTCGATTGTAAAACCCGCGCCGCCATTCGACGAACACGCGGGTTATTCGATTATTGAAACGGCGGAACAACACGCGGTCTTGATGATTCAGGCGTTGATGCTCTCCAAGTATTGGAACGATACGGCAATTTTTATTACGTACGACGATTTTGGCGGCTGGTACGACCATGTGCCGCCGCCGACCATTGACCGTTGGGGTCCCGGCGGACGCGTGCCGCTCATCGTAATTTCGCCGTACGCGAAAAAAGGATTCATTGACCGCGAATTTTACGACACCACCGCGCTGTTGAAATTTATCGAGACGCGTTGGCAGCTGGCGCCGCTCGCGACGCGCGACGCCAACTCGAAAGATTTGAGCGCCCTGTTCGATTTCACGCAACCGCCGTCGCCGCCGTTCGCGCCCGATACGGCGTTGGGCCAAGATTTCTCTCCGCCCGCCGCGGCGGCGTCCGCCGCCGAACCGAGCGTAACCTTGACGCTCACGCAACTCGCGCTGGCGACGTTATTCATTCTGAGCGCGCTGGCGTTGGTCGTGTGGTTGGTCCGACGACGCGCGCACAAACGCGCCGCGTAACGCGCGTCGCATCGAAAGGAAGGCATCGTATGCTGCAAATTTCGCATGTAAAATTTTTCGGCGGCTTGAGCGCCATCATTTTGTTGACGCTGATTTTGCGCGCGCCCTTGCGCGCGCAAAACGACGCGCCCATCGCGTTCACGCTGCTCGGTCCCGACGGCGTCGTCGCGCGCGTGATTACGCCGGACGCGCAGTGTCCCGAAATTACGCTGGACGGGAATCGCCGCGCGATGCAAGTGCGCGCCGCGCCCGATGAAAAATTTCCCGTCACGGTTTGCGACGCGGCGATTCCCGCGTCGGTTCAGGACGCGCGCGTGGGCGCACAAAAATTAAAATTGCCGCAAGCGAAACCGGAGCGCATCGTCGTCATTGGCGACACGGGCTGCCGCCTCAAAGGCGGCAGTATGCAAGCGTGCAACGATCCCGCGCAGTGGCCCTTTGCCCAAATCGCGGACCGCGCCGCGCAAGAGAATCCCGCATTGGTCATTCACGTCGGCGATTATCATTATCGCGAAGCGCCGTGCGACGCCAACTTGGCAAATTGCGCGGGCAGTCCGTACGGCGACAATTGGGCGGCGTGGAACGCGGATTTCTTTACGCCCGGGCAAAAACTCATCCGAGCCGCGCCGTGGGCGGTTGTGCGCGGCAATCACGAAAATTGCGCGCGCGCAGGCAGCGGTTATTTTCGTTTGCTCGACCCGCGTCCGCTGCCGACGACCTGTCCCGATTACACCGAGCCGTATGCCATCGCGTACATGGAACCGCAATTATTGGTAATGGACAATTCCATCGCCAACGATTACGAAATCGAACCGGCGCAAGTGGACGCGTTTCGCGCGCAGTTTGAAAAAATCAACGCGGACGCGGCGCGCGCGCCATCATGGTTATTGCTGCACGACCCCCTGTATGCGTTCGGCAGCGCGGGCGTCAAAGATAGCCAAGAGCAATTGTTCCAAGACCAACTGGCGCTGCAGCAAGCGTCGAACAATACCTTTCCCGCAACGCTGCAAACGTTTGTTTCGGGGCATTTGCATGTTTTCGAAACCGTGAGTTTCGGCAATGGGCGACCGCCGCAATTGCTCGTCGGCAACAGCGGCACTCGACTTGACGCGCCCATGCAAACGCCGCTGCAAGGTTTAACAAGCGCGGGCATGACGATCCAAGAAGGCGTCAATCTCGCGCAATTCGGTTATGCCGCGCTGTTCCGCTCCGGCGACCATTGGGCAATCGGCGTGCGCGATGTTCAAGGCAATGACCTGACCAAGTGTCTGCTCGGCGACGGCAAATTAACATGCGGGCTCAACGCGCTGCCTGCCACCGGCGGCGCTTTTACGCAAAATACAATGTGGCTTGGCATCGCCCTGCTGGGCTTGGGCAGCGTCGTCGTTGGCTTGGCGCTGCAGCTGCGCGCCAAATCACTGCGGAGCGAATAAAAATTTTCAGGTTAACGCAAACCAATAATCGGAGAAACAATCTATGGATTCACGTTTTCAACGCGTCGGCGATGCACTGCAAGCCGAATTGAAACGGCTGCCCGTTCCCGGCGCCGCCGTCGGCGTTTTGTACGGCGACGCGGAATTTCACGCGAGCGCGGGCGTCACGAATGTCAATCATCCGCTGCCCGTGCAGAACGACACGCTTTTTCAAATCGGTTCCATCACCAAAACGTTCGTCGGCACGCTCGTAATGCGTTTGGCGGAAGCGGGCAAACTGGACCTCGACGCGCCCGTGCGCGCGTATTTGCCCGAATTACAATTGCGCGATGAATACGCGACGGAACGCGCGACGCTGCGTCATTGTCTGCAGCACACCGGCGGCTGGGTCGGCGATTATTTTGACGATTTCGGACGCGGCGAAAACGCGCTCGCCAAAATCGTCGCGGCAATGGCGACGCTGGCGCAAGACGCGCCGTTGGGCGAATTATTTTCGTACAACAACGCGGGATTTTATCTCGTCGGGCGCGTCATTGAACGCGTCGTCAAAACATCGTTTGAACGCGCGATGCAAGAATGGATTTTCGATCCGCTCGGTTTGGAGGAAGCGTATTTTTTCGCCGAAGACGTGATTACAAAATCGTTCGCGGTGGGGCACGAAACCGTCCAAGACCAAGCGGTCGTCGCGGTTCCATGGGCGCTCGCGCGCACCGCGCATCCGGCGGGCGGCATCATCACCAACACGCGTGAATTACTGCGGTACGCGCGCTTTCAAATGGGCAACGGCGCGAACGCGCGCGGCGAACGGCTGCTCACGCGCGCGGCATTGGACGCCATGCAAACGCCGTATCTCGCCGCCACCGACCCACAATCCGTCGGCTTGACGTGGTTCATTTACGAGCTGAACGGCGTAAAATTTATCGAGCATGGCGGCGGCACCAAGGGCCAAACCACGCGCCTCGTCATTGCGCCCGAAAAAAATTTCGCGTGCGCGATTCTCACCAACAGCGACAACGGCAGTTTCTTGATTGCCAAAGTTTTGGATCAAGCGCTCGACGCGTTCTTGGACGTGCGCGTGGAACCGCCAACGGTCCGCGCGCTCGACGCGGCGCAGCTCGCGGCATACGCGGGCGTTTATACAAGCGCGCTCGATACCGCAACCGTCGCCGCCGCGCAAACGCAGCTCGTGATTCAGCTGACGCCGCACGGCGGTTTCCCCACGCCCGATACGCCGCCGCCGCCCGCGCCGCCGCCCATCGCCGCCGGTTTTTACGCGCCCGACCGCATCGTCGGTTTGGAGGAACCGTTCAACGCTACGCGCGCGGAATTTTTGCGCGACCGCGCCGGCGAAATTGTGTGGCTGCGTTTGGGAGGTCGCGTGCATAAACGCGTCGCCGCATAGAAAATCCCAACGACGGCGCGCGCGGCTATACGGGCAGCAAAGGTTGATGCGGTTCGGGCGGCAATTCCACGCGAATCGCATCGCCCGGTTTTACCGCGCCATCGCGCAGCACAATGCCCATCACGCCCGCTTTGCGTATCAAATTTCCTTCCGCGTCGTAATCCAGGACGGCTTGCATCAAACCTTGCTGCACGCCGTCCAGCTGCGCGCACGGATTCCGCAAACCGGTGATTTCGATCACCGCGTTCGCGCCCAAATGCAAACGCGTTCCCGTCGGCAAATGCAGCACATCTATTTCGCGCGTCGTGATATTTTCGCCCATCTGCCCCGGCGCGACGTCGAAACCTTTGCCGCGCAATTCGTCGTGCAATTCGGAATGAATCAAATGCACCTGACGCACATTCGGTTTGTGCGGATCGCGCGCCGCGTGCGAACGATGTTTCACCGTCACGCCCGCGTGCGCGTCGCCGTCCACGCCCAAACCCGCCGTCAGGAAAATTTCCGTTTGCGTCGGTTTCGACATGGTGTGCGAACGGCTCGCGCTGACGGCGGTTACAATTCCATTCATCGCTGCTCCCTAGACCGGATTCCGATTGGATTGAGGGGATAGATCTTTCGGATTTCTCAAGCGCCGCGTGCGCGCAAAACTACGCAAGGTCTTGCCCCTACGTAAGGCATCCGTTACGACGCGAGTATAAATTCCTTTGGCGCGCGCGTCAATGAAAACCAAACCGACGCTTGGCGTACCAGACCTCAAACGTTTTTGAAAACGTTTGGGGTCTGGGATTTTGGAAAAAGCGCGCGGGACTTTACAATGCGCCGTATGTTCAATTCTTCCGCGCCCTCCGTCCAAGCGCTGGCGCGCCCGACCACGCTGCTCGAAATGCCGCGCCTTTCGGCGCGGCTCGGCGCCCACGTGATTCTCGCCAGCGAAACGTTTCAACACACCGGCAGTTTCAAATTTCGCGCCGCCTACAATTTGGCGCGCAGCGTTCCACAAACCAAAATCATCACCGCGTCGTCGGGCAATTACGGTCAGGCGTTGGCGTACGCGTGTCAGCTCTTGGGCAAACAAGCTATCGTCGTCATGCCGCAAACGTCCGCCCAAGTAAAAATTGACGCCGTGCGCGAATTCGGCGCGCGCGCGGATTTGATTGACGTGAATGTGACGAGCCGCGCGGACCGCGTCGCGCAGCTCGCGGCGGAACATCCCGACGCGTACGTGGCGAGCGCGTACGACGACCCGTTGGTGATCGCGGGCAACGCGAGTTTGGGCGCGGAATTGGCGCGTCTGACGCCCGCGTGCGATTTTATTCTCGCGCCGATTGGCGGCGGCGGTTTATCGGCGGGCATCCTACAGGGTTTGCGCGCGCAAGGCAATCCAACGCCCGTCGTCGGCGCGGAACCGTTATTGGGCAACGACGCGGCGCGTTCGCTGCGCGCGGGCGAAATCGTGGCGAACGCGCGCGAACCGCAAACGCTCGCCGACGGCGCGCGCACGCTCAGCGTCGGCAAACACAATTGGGCAATTTTGCGCGACGGCATCCATTCGATTATCGAGGTCCCGGACGAACATATCGCGCAAGGCGTGCGTTTGCTTTTCACGTACGCCAATCTCAAAGCCGAACCGACCGGCGCGCTGACCATCGGCGCGTTATTGACGCAGCCCGAAACGTTTCGCCGCAAACGCGTCTGCTGCGTCATTAGCGGCGGCAACGTGGACGCGCGCGTGTACGCCGAAATTTTGACGGGTTGAATCGCGCGCGGCGCGCGGCGTAAGCTCGGCGCGTCGCGCGACACTTAGAGGCAACATGAATACGCTGCCAACGGAAAAAATTTCCAGACAAATTCAAGAAATCATTGAACCGCAAATGGTCGTCGAGGGCGCAGGCGTTTTATTGCGCCGTTCGTTTGGGCCCCACACGCGCAATCTGTTCGACCCGTTTTTATTGTTTGACCATTTCGCGTTCAACAAACCGCGCGAAGGCGCGCCCGTCGGTTTTCCCACGCATCCGCATCGCGGCATCGAAACCGTCACGTACATGCTCGAAGGAAGCGTGCGGCATCGCGATAGTTTGGGCAACACGGGACTCGTTGGGCCCGGCGCGGTGCAGTGGATGACGAGCGGGCGCGGCATTTTGCACGAAGAGATGCCGCGACGCGGACCTTCGGGCGCCATCAACGGCTTTCAACTTTGGGTGAATCTGCCCGCCGCGCAAAAAATGAGTCCGCCGCGCTATCAGGAAATCAATTCCGAAACGATTTCAAAGGTCGAACAAAACGGCGTCACGGTGCGCGTGGTCGCGGGCGAATACGCGGGCGTACAAGGTCCGGTCACCGAAATTGCCGCGCAGCCGTTGTACATGGACGTGACGCTGGCGCCCAACGCGCAGTTTGAATTGGCGACGCCGCGCGGTCATTTTGTCATCGCGTACGTATTCGAGGGCGAAGGCGCGTTCGGCGTCAACGACGCCGACAACGGCGAATGGGTTCCCGCCGTACACATGCTCGTCTTTCAAGACGGCGACAATGTGCGCGTGCAAACCGGCAGCCAAGCGCCCGTGCGTTTTATGTTGATGGCGGGCGCGCCCTTTCGCGAACCGATTTTTCCGTACGGGCCCTTTGTGATGAATACGCGCGAGGAAATTATTCAAACGCTCGCCGAAATTCGCGCGGGGACGTTTGCGCCGGACGCGCCGGCAAGTTTGGCGCGCGCGGAATAAATTCGCTTGGAACGCCGTCAATAAAAAATCGTCCGTCGAAAATTTTCGACGGACGATTTTATTTTGCGGGTACGTTTTCCAAAAACCGCGCATACCCTTGAATCAATTGCGCCTCGGGATTTTGATAATACGCGTCCGCGTCAAGCTGGATTTGCGCCCACGCGGGAATGGCTTGGACGCGCGGCTGCGTCGCCGCAAATTTTTGGAGCGCCAACGCGTGCGGTTTGAGCGAACCATCGTGCCGCACCAAACCGAAATGACGTTCGTGGCGCGATTCAAAGCAGGGCGGACGGCGCCACAATTCGCGCGCGTAATCGGCAAAGCACCACAACAGCGCGCCCGTGACGCCGATGACGTGCAAATTCCGCAAAGACGCCGTCACGTATTCCGCCAACGCTTCTTCCGACGCCATGAATTGCGCGCGCGGCGCGCCGTAACTCGACCACAACCACGTCTGCGAATTTTCGCCGCGCGGCGCCGTGCAGCCGCCAAATTCTTGCATCAACGTTGGTTTGCCGCTCAAGGCGTTCGTCGTCGCGCACGCGTACGGCACAAACCACGCGTCGAGCGGACCGCGCGCCCAAGCCGCGTACATCGGATACGCGTGCATGACGGCGATGTCGGTTTCGGCAAAAACCTCATTCACGCGCAAACCGTTATCTTGCAGCAAACTGTCCGTGTGCAAACCGCACGTAACCGGATGCGCGTCGTCCAACGTCAGAATCGTCTCTCGCATGGCGCGCACCCACGCGCGTCCAATCTCATGCGTCGGCGGATGCGCGAACAAATCGGGTTCGTTGCCGAGATTCCACAGCCACACGGCGGGATGTTGCCGCAGCGCGCTCACGACCGTCCGCAGCAATAATTTTTCCGCGCGCAGCGCGATCGGGTCAGTGAACGGATTGCGATAACCGGACGCGACGACGCGCTGACGGCTCACCACTTGGAGCGGCGTCTCGACGCGCGGCGTTCCGAGCAGCCAGCGCGGCGCCCAATTGGGTCCGCTCATGTGTCCCGTGAAAAACGTCAGGTCGAGTTTCAAATCGGACGCGGCGGCAATATCGCACACGGTTTCCAAATGCGCGAGACATTTTTTGGAAACTTTGTCAGGGGCGGGTTGAAAATCGTCCCACAATAAAAAAATGCGGACGACGTTCAACCCCAACGCGCGCAGCAGCGCGAAATCGTCGCGCGTTTCGCTCGCGTCAAAATTGGTCCACCAATACATGGCTTGGCGGCGGGGCCAATAATTGACGCCGAGCAGAAAAGGTTCATTCATCCGTCCGGAAATCCTTGAGCAAAAAGCGCAGCGCGTTCGGCAAACGGCGCGCCCACGCGTTCTCGGTGTGACGGGCGCCGCGTTCGGACACATATTTCAAATGCCGCCGCGTTTTGTAGCCCTTGTCGCGCAGCGCTTGAAACAGGGGCCGCGCGCTCGGCTCGCGCGTGCCATTGTCGAGATAGATACGTCCCTCGTTCCACGCCGCCTCGCGCGCGTACTGAATTATCGCGTTCTGACTCACAAACAGCGACGGACTCATCGCGCCGCACAAACCAAATACATCGGGGCGGCTGAAAAACGCATACAGCGAAATCAAACCGCCCATCGAAGAACCGAATACGCCCGTCGCCGCATGTTCGGGACGCGTGCGAAACGTACTGTCAATAAAAGGTTTCAACGTGTCGCACAGGAACGCCACATGCTGCGCGCCGCGTCCGGGCCATTTGCCCGGAAAAGGATTGTATTCAATCAACCGCTGTTCGCCGCCGTGACAGATGCCCACCACCAACGCCTCGAATCCTTCTTGACTCAACGCTTGCAGCGTTTCGTCCGCATGCCAATCGTGCCCCGCGTACGCCGTCGCTTGGTCAAACAAATTTTGACCGTCGTGCATGTACAAAACGGGATACCGTTTCGCGCTCGTATTGTACGAGGGCGGCACGTAAATCAAAATGTCGCGTTTGGTTCCGAGCTGCGGCATCCACGCTTGCGGCACGATGCGTACATCGCCGGCGATGGTGTGTTCACGCCCGTCGTTCTTGACGTAATCGAGATAATCCAGAATGGCGGGAGGTTTCAGCGTCATGTTTGCTCCGCGCGCGTTTGGGCGATGACTTGGCGTAAAATATGCAAGGGCTGCGCGCCGACGACCAGATATTTTTCGGCGAACACTAACGCCGGCACGCCGTCTATGCCGTTGGCGTGCGCCATTTGCTCGTCCGTCAAAACGGCGCGCAAATAATTCTCGTCCGCCAAAACGTCCGCGATTTCCGCTTTCAAACCCACCTGCTCGAACAATTTTTGCTGCACCGCGGCGGCGCTCACATCCTCCGCGCGCAGCCAATACGCGTCAAGCGCGGCTTGATTAAATGCCGCGCCCTTGCCTTGCGCGTCCGCAAATTTTTTCAGTTGATGCAGCGCGCGCGTATGGATGTCAAAAGGTCCCGGATTGATTTCGACGTCGTAATCGCGTTTCACGCGCGCGGCGAACGCCGGACGGCGCTCTTGAATTTGCGCGCGATATTCCGCCGGCAGCGGCGGCGCGCCTTCGGGACGCAATTCAAACGCGCGCCAGTGCAATTCTACCGGGTCGGTTTCCGCAAGCCGCTTGAGACTCAAGCCGGCGACAAAACACCACGGTCAGACGTAATCCGACCAAACGTCAATGCGAATCGGTTCCATCTTGAGATAAAATTGGAAATTCAAAATTCAAAGCTTTGCCGCCGCGCGGCGGTGTGCCGCGTTGTGCGTAAAATTGAATTTTGAATTCCGAATTCCGAATTCCAAATTCCGAATTCCAAATTCCAAATTCCGAATTCCGAATTCCAAATTCCGAATTCCGAATTTCTAGTTCTCTATTCCTTTTGTCGTTAAAACCATTCCGTTGCCCGACGGGTCGCGCACGAGCAAACCCGCGGCGGTTTCTTGCAGCGCGCCGCCCGCGTCCATGACGCGCTGCGTCACGCGCGCCAATGCGGCGGCGTTCGGGAGAAGCAAGGTAAAGTACTGCAAGCCAACGGCATCGGGCGGCGGCGCGGGCGCGTTCGCGCTCTCCCAATTGTTCATGCCGAGATGATGATGATAACCGCCCGCCGAAACGAACGCCGCGCTGCCCAAGTTCGCCATTTCGTCAAAGCCGATGACGTCGCGATAAAACGCCGCCGCGCGATTCACGTCCGCCACTTTGAGGTGCATGTGTCCCAAAACGGTTTCGCGCGCCAAGCCCTGCCACGCGTCCGTTTCATGCTCCAATTCGCGCAGCAAGCCGCGCACATCCATCTGCCACGTCCCCATCACGAAATTGCCGTGCGCGTCGTACCACTCGCGGCGCGGTCGGTCGCGGTACACTTCGATTCCGTTGCCGTCGGGGTCGCTGAAATAAATGGCTTCGCTCACGCGATGGTCGCCGAAACCCAACTCGAGATCGCGCTGTATAAAATTACGCAGCGCGCGCGCCAATTCCAAACGCGACGGCACGAGGATGGCGAAATGATACAAGCCGGTCGCAAAGCGCGGCGTTCGCGCGTCGGGATTTTCGACGAGGACAAGCAAATCGGCGCCGCCCGCGCCGAGATGCGCCGCGTTTTTTTCCATGCGCCCCAAGCGCAATCCTAACACATTTTGGTAAAACGCGAGCGCGCGTTTCAAATTCGGCACGGTCAACTGTACGGATCCGAGCGTCGTTTGCGCGTCGAGCGAAATCGGGCGCGGCTGCGGTTTAGGAAAAGACGTTTGCATCTTGGTCGCCTCGCTTGAAATGGGCGCGCGGCTTGTTTGCTCCAATGCAAAGCGCGCGCCTTGTTATGTGACGCGCGCTTTGAAAACGTTACGTGAGCCGCTTAGGCGGTCGCCAGCGCCGGTTCTGCGGGCTGCGCTTGGGGAACCTGCGTAAATTCAATATCAATTTCAATCTTGATTTCGTCGCTCACCAGCCAGCCGCCCGTTTCCAGCGCGACATTCCAATTCAAATTCCAGTCTTTGCGGTTGATTTTTGCGACCGCGTTGAAACCTACGTTGCGCGTACCCCACGGCGATTTCGCCTCGCCGAGCCGTTCGACCTGCAAGACCACCGGTTTGGTCACGTCCCGAATCGTCAAGTCGCCATAGAGTTTGCCATGGTCGTCGTCAATTTTTTCGCCGCGCGTCGCCTTGAAGACGATGGTCGGATATTCCGCCGCGTTGAAAAAATCGGGCGAGCGCAAATGCGTATCGCGGTCCGCCGCGCGCGTATTGACGCTCGCCGCGTCAATTTCGACCGTCAAATGCGCGTCCAAGAAATCCTGTTCGCTGAGCGTACTTTCCGCTTCCAATTTTTCAATGTGCGGGTCGTCGAGCGCGGTTTCGATTTTGAATTTCCCAAATTCTCCGCGCACCGTCGAAATCATCATGTGGCGCACCGCGAATTGAATTGCCGTATGCGCGTAATCTACCTGCCAAGCCATAGTTCTCTGCCTCCCTATATGATTAATTCAGGTTACGCAGTCCCGCGAAAAAACAGCGTAAAAACGTACGACAAATTTCAAACTTGTCCTACCCGTGCGTAACGTGAGCGATTAAATTTGCCGGACGACACAACCGACTTGTCCTTGCGACGGATTGCTCCGCCGCGCCCGTCCGCCTATAGTTTATAGTTAAACTATTTCGGCATAAAAAAAACGCGCCGCTTATTCCGCCGCCAACGCGCGATCCAATTCGCCCAGCAAGTCGAGCAGCTGTTTTTGTTTGACGGGCGACAGCTTGCCCAGCTGGGCGGCGATAAAACGGCTTTGGGCGGGCAAAACTTTTTGCATCAGGGCGCGGGCTTTGGGCGTCCGATACAACATGTACGCGCGGCGGTCTTGCGGGTCGGCGCGACGCTCCACCAGGTCCTGCTCGACCATACGATCCATCAGTCCGCACACATTGCCTTTGGTCACGAGCAAGCGGTCGGCGAGACATTGCTGCGTGATGCCCTCTTCGCGTTCCAATTGCAACAAGACGTCAAATTGCGGCAGCGTGAGATGGTACTGCGCCAGCTGCGCGGCTTCGCGCCGCTGCACTTGATGGTGCACGCGGAGCAGATGAATCCACGCCAAAACCGACGCCTGTACTTTAGCCATGTTGTGTCGCTTTCAATATAGTTCAAGTATATACTATTTCCGCGATTTGTCAAACGACGCGCATATAAAAACGGGCGCGCGAAAAAAATTCGTCCGCCCGTTTTTTCACAATGGCAGCGCGGCTTGAATCACCGTCGCGTCGTCGGGATCGCGGCGCAGCGTAAAACCCAATTTGCGAGACACGGTTTGCATCGCGTAATTTTCGGACGAGATATAGGCGACGATGCGCTGCAATTTTTCCGCGCGGCCGATTTGCACGAGCGTTTGCAAAAATTCGCTGCCGAGCCCCTTGCCGTGAAACGCGTCCACAATCAACATCGAGTATTCGCCGTCTCGCGTGCCGACGATTTTGGAAAGACGTCCGACGCCGACGATTTCTTTGGCGCCGGTTGCGGGGTTCGCGTATTCCGCGACGAGCGCGAGTTCGCGGTCGTAATCGTTGTAACAAATCCGCGCGAGCCGTTCGTGCGTAATCCGTTGATCGAGCGCGAGCGGATGCAGATAGCGCAAATAGACGCTGCGCTCCGAAATGCGTTTGTGATATTCCACCATCAGCGGCTCGTCTTCGGGGCGAATTGGACGAATCGTCAAAGCGGTTCCATCCCGGGCAGTCCAATGCTTGACGTATTTGAGCGGGTACGGGCGAATCGCCAAACGCGGCAATTGTTCGGGCGTCATTGCGGGGTCGTGCAAAATCACGCGCGCGTCGAGCGCAAAGCAGCGATTGTCGCCGCCCGCGCGCTCCGGCGGCAGCGCGAGCAGCGGGTTAATGTCAATTTCTTTGATAAAGCGTTGTTCGACGACCAATTCGCTAAAGCGCGTCAAGAGCTGCGCCAATTGTTCGAGGTTAAACGGCGGGCGGCCCCGGACGCCTTGCAGCGCGGTATAAATTTTGGTGCGCTCCATCATGCGCCGCGCGAGCGTGGTATTGAGCGGCGGCAAACCGAGCGCGCGGTCTTGGAATACTTCGACCAATTGACCGCCGAGGCCGAACAAAATGACGGGTCCAAATTGCGCGTCGAGCGAACTGCCGAGAATGAGTTCGTAACCGTCGCTCAGTTTCAACATCGGTTGGACGGTGACGCCGTTGAAATCGGACGCGCGCGCCTTGTTCGCCACCGCGTTTTGAATTTCCGTGAACGCGGCGCGCGCTTGAGCCGCGTCGTGCAAATTTAATTTGACGCCGCCGACATCGGTCTTGTGCGTCAGCGTATCGGAAAATAATTTCAGCACGACGGGATAGCCGATTGCGTCCGCCGCCTGAACCGCTTCGTCCGCCGTTTTGGCGATGCGCGTTTCGACGACGGGAATATCGTACGCGGCGAGAAGTTGTTTCGATTCGTATTCGTTGAGCAGCGTGCGCCCCTGTTGGCGCGCGGCGTCAATAATCGCGGCGGCGCGCGCGTGGTCGGGATCGTTCGTATCGGCATACGACGGCGTTTCGTACAACTGTTTTAAATTTTCCGCGTACTGCCACATGTAATTGAACATGCGCGCGGCGGTGTCGGGATAGCCGAACGTGGGAATGCCCGCGCGATTCAAAATCGTTTCGCCCGCTTCAACTTCGCTGCCGCCCATCCAACTCGCCAACACGGGTTTGCCGGGAATTTTGGCGTAAGGTTTCAATTGTTCCGCCGTCATCGTCGGGTCGGTCATGGCTTGCGGCGTGAGAATGACGAGCAAGCCGTCGCTGTTTGGATCCTTGGCGGTGAGTTCCAACGTTTTCGCGTAGCGTTCGGGACTGGCGTCGCCGAGAATGTCCACCGGATTGTTGTGACTCCACGCGGCGGGCAGCAATTGATTGAGCGCGTTCATCGTGTCGGCGTGAATGGGCGTGAGTTGACCGCCGCCGCTCACCAGCGCGTCCGTCGCCAAAACGCCGGGCCCTCCGGCGTTCGTCAGAATCGTAAGCCGCCGACCTTTCGGGCGCGGCTGCTTGCCCAACAATTCGGCGGAATAAAATAAATCGGAAATGGAATTGACGCGCAAAACGCCCGCGCGTTTGAACGCCACATCCAACACATCGTCGCTGCCCGTCAAGGAACCGGTATGCGACGCGGCGGCGTGCGCGGCGGCTTGGGTGCGTCCGGGTTTGATGACGATGATCGGTTTGGCAAAGGCGACCTCGCGCGCGGCAGAGAGAAACGCGCGCGCGTCGCCGATGGTCTCCATGTACATGACGATGGCTTGGGTACGCGGGTCGTCGCCAAAATATTGAATCAAATCGCCCCAGCCGACATCGAGCATCGAACCGACGGAAACGAACGCGCTGAAGCCGACGTTTTCGCGAAAGCTCCAATCGAGGACGCCGGTGAGCAGCGCGCCGCTTTGTGAAAGAAACGCGACATGCCCGTGCCGCGCCATCGCGGCGGCAAACGTCGCGTTCAAACCGCCGATGGGATTCATCACGCCGAGACAATTGGGCCCAATGATGCGCATGCGCCCGCGCTGCGCGTGTTCCATAATTTTTTCTTCGAGCGCGGCGCCTTCGGGTCCGACCTCTTTGAATCCCGCCGAAATAATGATCGCGCCCTTGACGCCCGCGTCCACACATTCGCTGATGATATTGGGCACGCTCGGCGCGGGCGTGACAATGACCGCCAAATCTACTTTGGCGGGAACGTCTTGGATGGACGGATACGTTTTGATGCCGAGAACCGACGGGCGTTTTGGGTTGACGGGAAAGACGGCGCCGCCGAACGGGTTGGAAATTAAATTCCATACAATGGTGCGTCCGACGCTGCCCGCGTTTTCCGTCGCGCCGATGACGGCGACATTTTTCGGCGCGAAAATCGCGTCAAGCGGATTGGTTTCGTATTTCAGCACATCCGCCGCGCGGTCAAAAGGCGCGGGCGTGGCGTTGGGATTGAAAGAGTCGTTCATATTGGCTCCAAGCGCGAGAGCGAGTTGAGCGATGGTGCGATGGTGCGATGGTGCGATGGTGCGATGGTGCGATGGTTGGATAGTTGATTGGTTTGATCGCGGCGATTTGCGAGATGCGCCCTTTATTATATCGCGGAAATTTTATGGTTTGACAGGTAGGCGCGCGCTTTGCGTTTTTCATTCGGACGATTCGGTATTTTCAAATCGTCCGCTTGACAACGGGGACTCGAGACCTTTCGAGTTTTGTGCGAGCGCTGTTCGCGAGAAATCCGAAAGAACTATTCTCTAAATCAAATCGGAAGCTGGTCTAGGCGCTGTCATGCAGCAGCGCCTCAAAGGCGGACGCCGACAAGGCGCCGATACTTTGCGACGCGGGCGCGCGGCGCACATTGCGCGAACGATAATGCACCGTGCCGTCCGCTTCAGTCAGGCGATAGACCGCCGCCGCGCCGTTCGGCAAGGGCATAAAGCGTTCGACGGGCGCGGGCGCGGACGGCGCGACTTGGAGCCGCAGCCCGGTCACCGCGAGCGCGAGCAGGAGGAGAACGCCGCCGACGATCGCCACGCCGAACCATGAATGATCAACGCGCGCTTGAGATTGCGCCGCCGAATTTGCTTGGGTCGTAACCATACGTTTCAAGGATGGCTTTGTATTTTACGCGGACGCGTTTCAAGCAAGTGAATCCACGCTTGACAACTGTAGCGGATTACCGTAAAATAAGACAAAATTTGTCAAGACAAAAATAATCAATATGGAAAATGCAAGTCAAGAATCATTTAGCGCGCTTATTCGCCGCCTGCGGAAACAACGCGCGCAACCATTGCGCGTTGTCGCCGCTGCGATTAAAATAGACTCGACGCTTTTGAGTAAATTGGAGCGCGGCGAGCGTTTTCCCACCGACACGCAAATAGTTCGGCTGGCGAAATACTTTGCAGTTTCCAAAGACGAGCTAAAAGCGCGTGTACTTGCCGACAAGGTACAAGCGCAATCCACAAATCCAGAGATTATTCTGCGCGCCGCAAAAATTTTACGCGAACGCTCGGCCGCTTATGACAAGGACAAGAAATGAAATCACGGCATTTCCTATCTGAACATGTGGAATTATACTTGCAAAATGCGATTGAAGGCATGGAATCTTTACCGGCACAATCGTTTGATTTAGCCATTGCAGACCCACCCTATGGCGCCTCGACCGAAGCCACTTGGAAGTTGACAGAAGGACACAACCTGCCCGGTTTTGGCGGCGCCTGGAAACTGGCGTCTCATAGTTGGGATTTGTTTAGTGGGATTGAAGGCATGGAATTAACTTTGACTTGGCTCGGTCATCTCAAGCGCCTCGTCAAACCTTCGGGCTCGATTTGGCTTCACTCCACCTATCATAATTCAGGTCTCGTCAATGTGGCATGTCAATTACTGGAATTGGAAATTATCAACGAAGTCGTTTGGTTCAAGCGTAATGCCTTTCCAAATTTGGCGGCGCGACGGTTGACGGCAAGTCACGAAACTATCTTATGGGTTCATACAGGCAATAAAAAACGCCAATATCGGTTCAATTATGAAGAGGTTAAAGCCGCCTCTTTTCCCGAAGATAGTTTCAAAGAGCGCGGCAAGCAATTGCGGACGGTGTGGGATATTCCAAACAACAAGACCAAAGACGAGTTGGATTTTGGTTCGCATCCGACTCAAAAACCGTTACGCCTCACAGAACGATTACTTTTGATTTCCGGCGTGCGCGACGGACGATTGCTTGTACCATTTGCCGGATCGGGTACCGAAATGATTGCCGGATTGCGCTATGGTATGAATGGCGTGGGCTTTGAAACCGCGCCGGAATTTTTCGATTTGGCAAAGAAACGAATTCAGCGCGAGCTGGAACGCCAAAAAGCAAGTCCACAATTGGAATTGGCATGAAGCAAAAGCCTAGTCAACCGCTTGAACCCGTCATCAAATGGTCAGGCAGTAAGCGCAGCATTGTATCGCACTTGACGTTATTGCTGCCTCCCGCGCCGCGTTACTTTGAACCCTTTGTTGGCGGCGGCGCATTACTTCCTTTCCGCGCCAGCCCGAAGGGAATTGCCGGAGACGCTATTCCCGAACTAATTGCCCTGTGGCGCGTCATCCAAGCCAAGCCGGAAGAAACTGCGTCAGAATATGAATCCCGTTGGAAACGCTTGCAGACTCGCGGCCATTCCGTATTTTACGAGATTCGAGCGGCATTTAACGCTACGCGCAATCCAAACGATTTACTGTTTCTGACGCGCACCTGCGTCAATGGACTGGTTCGTTTTAACGGCAAGGGCGACTTTAATAATTCCTTGCACCATACGCGCCCCGGCATTGCGCCCGCACGCTTGCGCGACATTATCTTGCGCTGGAGCGCGGCAATTCAAACAGTTGATTTTGTACACGCTGATTATCGAGAAACGTTAGCTCGCGTCAACCAAAATGATTTCGTCTTTTTAGATCCGCCATATGCAGGAACGCGCGGACGTTACTTGCCTGATGAATTCGATTTGGACGCTTTTTACGGCGAATTAGCGCGTTTGAATCAAATTGGCGCAAAATGGATTTTGACCTTTGACGGGCACGCGGGGACGCGCTCATATGATTTGGCGATACCGCAAGAGTTGTATCAAACTAAACTCATATTACCCACAGGGAACTCGCCTTTTACCAAACTCATGAAATCTAGTTTAGATATGGTATTCGAATCAACCTACTTGAATTTCAAGCCGCCCGTTCAAATTGCCAGCCAATTCGCGCAAGACCGGAAGCAAAAATTGCGCGCGCAAATTAACAAAAACGCGCAGCAGACTCGGTTGTTCGCCTGAATGAAATTCAAATGCAAATACAATATCAATTTGAGCGCGCTGCGCAATGGCGGCAAAATCATCCGTTGGCGTTCCAATAAACGCGCCGCCCGAAATGAATTCTACATTTCGAACGGGAAACCGAACTAACTTTGCCGCGTTCCATTCATGCCCCGGCGTCCGACTGGTTGTAGGGGCAGATTGAATCAATTGTTGGACATAGCCGGCGAGGCGGGGACCTATCCGCGCTTCAAGCGAGTTTGCTTTAGTTTTAGATTCAATCGAGAGCAAAACGGTTTTTGCTCGGTTCTTGAACTGAATAACGTGGTCAGGTCGTTTTCCGCCGCTTTCCGAAACACGCGGCAGCGATGTCCAACGATATTCAACGCGCGTTTGCCAATCTATCAACGATAAACCACTCCAATCGCCTCCCGGCGGATTACACAATCCTTCAAAAACAGCTGAATTTTCAACTCGGCTGAACAAGAGATGCAGCGCGGTATCCACATCTTGTTCGGAAAATTTTTGCGGCGCGCTTGACGCCGTAAATGAAACGCGCTGTCCCGCTGTGCGATTCAACTCTTTTGGGCCTACCCATAACGGGTTGGACAGAGTAGCGCTGTCCGCTAACACGATATTACTCAGTCCGAGAATAGCTTCCCACAATCCATTTTGTTTTGCCAACTGCGGCGAATTGTCGCGTAATTGTTTCCACATGCTTGACTTGGCGGGGCCGCTCACGATAGTCATGATATTCGCTTGATATCCAAAAAGCATTCGCATCAATGGAAGCAAACCCCGATCGGGGCGCGAATCTTCTCCATTGGGTTTAAAGCCGGTCGCCCACACAATAAATAACGGCGCTTGGCGCGTCTTGAGCCAGGTAATGATTTCAATTGGTATATGCGCTCCGTAGAGCGCTGCGAGTTCCTGCGCCAAAAGTTCACATTGATTCGTCGCAAGCCAGCAAATCGGAATGTCTCCCGCGCCAATTGAAAAACATCCAATACTCGAAAAAATATTTTGTAAAGCGCGAAATGATTCGCTTGTCCTAACTTTGACGTTGTTTTTTCTTTGCCATGCTTTTGGATTCTCTGACAACCAATTCATCCGCGCAGTCGTCGAATCACAAGCAAGAAACTTGGCCCAATCCTCGCCCCGCCATGTATCGGCGCGTTTACGCCGTCCTGCCAAAAGTTCCGCCATCCAAAGCGCACGCGCCGTTAACTCGGCATGAATCGTTTGTGTCTCCTCATTCAACAACAAAGCGCGCAATAAACGAACGCCCGCCGTTTCGCCAAAGACCAAAGAAAATCCGGCGCGGATTTCATCGCCGGCAGCGGCGCTCGCCGAATACACTGGCACGCAAATTGAAGCATATAGGCGATCCGCCATGACATACGAAAATGGCACAATCGGATTGGGAAACCGCGCTGCTTTGGCGGAACGATTCGCGCTCAATTCCACTCCGCCAATTTCGGCAAAATACAAATAGGGCAGCTGAGCTGTCACACACGACAGCGCGCGTCCATGTCGCTGCCAGGCATTATTTCCCGCTGGAAGCGCGCTCGAAAATTCCAATGCCAAGACAAGTCTTTCTATTCCTTCCGCATCAAGCCTTGTCACAATCGCATCTGTCGCCTCGTGTAATGGAGCGCCATTCGCACAAAGAACGTTCTGCAAATCAACGTACCAGCGAGAATGACCCGCCAACAGCTCTACCTTGTAGCGAGGAATGTTTTTTTCTGTGAGCAAATAGCATGGAAAGAAAATAGGGCTTGCGCCAAGCGTACTCTCAAGCCCTAACCCGCGCGCAATGAGACGCAAGGCGCGTTCGCATTCAACAACGTTATCGCCATGAATTCGCAAGACCGGAACGGACGCTAATTCATTCATGTTTTATTCCTCAAGCGTTTCAGGACAAACCCTCTCTCGCCGTCATGTTTGTAAGCGTCCGAGACGCGCATAAAATAGAGAGCGTTTTTCAAAGCAAACGCAATTTCCTATCGGGAGCCAGTAAATGTCAGAATTGATTTTCGCGGGGTTGTTGATTTTTGTTTTGCGCGTAATGGACATGTCGCTCGACACGCTGCGCCTGTTGTTTGTCATGCGCGGACGCAAATTCATCGCGTCCGCCATCGGCGCGACGCAGGCGGCGGTTTTTATCATCGCCGTCGCGGGCGTGTTGACGCGCCCGTTGAACGTTTTCACCATCGCGGGGTACGCGCTCGGTTTCGGCGTGGGCATCTTTCTCGGCATGACGGTTGAGGAACGTCTCGCCATCGGTTATATGATGTTCAGCGTCTATTCTACCGCGCACGGCCGCGCCATTTCCGACGCGCTGCGCGTCGCCGGTCACGCGTCCACCGAATTCATCGGACATGGGCGCGAAGGCGCAATCACCGTCATCCAGTGCGCGGTGAAACGCAAAGAGGTGGACGCCGTGCGCGCCATTATTCTGCGCGTAGACCCGGACGCTTTTATCACGCTGGACGACGTGCGCCCGTTACAGCGCGGTTATTTTCGCGGCGCACGCGTAGCATGACGCTTGGCGTTACGGACACACGTCAAAATACGCGGTCGCGGGTTCGCCGCTCACGTTTGGAAATTGATACTTTTCAAACGCGCTGACTTTCCAGCCCGCGCGCGCGTAAAATGATTCGCAGCCGCCGGGGCCCTTGACGACGGTATAGGTAATGGCGAACTTGCTGACGCCGGGCGGAATCGAGATATTGAACGCGGCAGATTCGCCGAATCCTTTGGTCTGGCCCTGGCGGTATGTCAGAATAAGCCAGTTGTAAAATTTCGCCTCGTTCGTCGAATTCAAAAAAGTCGCCGTGAACGTGACATCCTGATTGCGTTTGGGCGCGGCGGGCGAAAATTGTAAATCGGTAACGCATACGCCGCTCGAACAGGTCGGCAGCGCCGTCTTGGTCGGCGCGACGGTGGGCCGCGCGGTCGGCGGCGCGGCAGTCGCGTGCATCGTCGGCGGCGCGGTTGCCGATGGCAGCGCGGTCGGCGGAACGGAGGTCGCCGATGGAACTGCGGTAACGACGATGACGGTCACGGCGGGCGCGATGGTCGCGGTCGCTTGTATGGGCGGCGGCGTCGCAGTGGGAACGTTCGTCGCGACCATGGCAGTCGCTAACGGCGGCAAGGTCGGCGGCGCTTGCGTTGGTGCGAGCGTCGGCGCGAGCGTCGGTGCGAGCGTCGGCGCGAGCGTCGGCGCGAGCGCCAGCGCCGTCGGACTGGGCGCGCGTGTAATCGTCGGCGGCAGAATCGGGGTGATTTGCTGCGGCGCTTGCGCGCTAAAAAGACGGTCCCGATTTTGGAAAACCAAGAACGCGCCGACCGCCAACGCCAATAACGCCGCCGCAATCAGGATCGGCGCGAGCGGCAAACCGCGTTTGGAACGCGGCGGCGGCGCGGCGGGCGGCGGCGCGGGCGGCGCGACGGCGGGCGGCATGGACAACGGCGCTGCCGCAAGCGGAACAGGCGGCGGCGCGGACGCGGGCGTGTCGGAATACGGTTCGTCTTGGACCCATTTCGCGCCATCGTAAAAATACCACTTGCCGCTGTCCGCGCCGAGCATCCAATAACGCCCCTGCTCGTCTTGCAGCATCAACGCGCGCAGCTTGTCGTCAAATTGCTCTTGGGTAATCCGCCCCGTATCAAACTGTCCGCGCAATTTGAAATATTCATCTTCAGCGTGACGATACTTGTCTCCAGCCATAATTGCGACTCCTCGCTTTGCGCGCCCATTCTCGCGCCAGACAATCATAAAACAAAAAAGCAAAATTTGAAATACTCGGCGCGCGGACTCGCGCGGTTAGCTCGCGCTTAACGTTGCGCTTAAAACGGTTTTAACCACCGGCGGCGCGTTTTGCCGTATGGTATTGCCAATTCAAATAAACAGAGCGCAAGACCCGATTCGTTTTAACTCAAGGAGGACTCGCATGAAACCTACAACCGCTATTCTCGGCGCCGTCGCGTTGACTGCCTTTGTGCTTGTATTGGCAGGCGGTCTCGTCTATGCCGTAAATTCCAAAACCGTTTCAGCCAATCTCGCAGCGCCCGCACAGACGCAAATTCTTGAACCGCTCTCGGACGCGCCCGCGCCATCGCCGACCCAAACCCAACTCATCGCGGCAGACCGCGCAATCCAAAACGCGTTACAGCTGCAGCCCAACGGAAAATTGCGACAGCCGCCCGAATTGGTGAATTATCAAGGCAAGATGGCGTACGAAGTATTGTTGAACGCGGCGACCGTCTATGTGGACGCGCTCGACGGCAAAATTCTGGCAAACAATCCAAACGTCGGCTTGAACCAACCGTCGTCCGTTGACGCGCCAAGCGCCAACGCCAATTATGACGATCACGACGACGACCACGCCAAAAAAGACGGCAAACATAAAGACGACAAACATAAAGGCGGCGATCATAAAAGCGCCGATCATGACGACGATTAGCGCATATACGGAAAATAACTATGGCTCAAACAAAACAACGCGAGACAAAAATTTTACTCGCCGCGCTTGCGACGGCGGCGACCTTGAGCGGTTGGGCGTGGCTCACCGCCGCGCAATCCACCGCCGCGACAGACCCGCGCGCCGCGTCCAGCCCAACGCGCGCCAACGCGCTCGATTTGGCGAACCTGCCGGTGCGCGGCTTGCGCGAGGTCGGCGGCGCGGGCTCAAATTCACAATCATCGGCGCAAATGCAGTCCGCGCCGATTCGCAAGGCGCGCGCGTCCAAATAACTCGGTTTTTGGAACTTGCGCCCACGGAAAACTTGCGGGTTTTGATTCACATGGAACAAATTCTTTTTCGCGCGATGGGTTGTGAAATTTTCTGCGGCATAGACGCGGACCATCCGCGCCGCCGCGAACGATTGGCGCGCGCGCCGGCGATGTTTGAAGCGTGGGAACAAACGCTCAGCCGGTTTCGCGCCGACAGCGAATTATCGCGGCTCAACGCGCGCGCGGGCGAAACCGTGCGCGTGAGCGAAACCTTGTGGCGCGTCCTGCAATGGGCGCAGCGCGCGGCGGAAATGAGCGCGGGTTTGATTACGCCCACCATTCACGACGCGCTGGTCGCCGCGGGTTACGACCGTCCCTTTGACGCGCGCGGCGCAATCCAACGCGACCGCGCGGCGCTCGCGCCGCCAATGCCCGCCGCGCAAATCTGGACGCTGCATCCCGCCGAGCGCGCGGTCACGCTCGCGCCGCACACGCATCTCGACCTCAACGGCGTGGCAAAAGGTTGGGCGGCGGAACAAGCCGCAAACTATTTGGGCGAGCTGGGCCCCGCGTTGGTGGACGCGGGCGGCGATATGGTCATGACCGCGCCGCGCGCGGACGGCGCGCCTTGGCGCATCGGCGTCGAGGACGCTTTTCATCCCGATCAAGAAAACGAGCGCCTGCCGCAGTTCGCCATCGCGCGCGGCGCCACCGCCACGTCGGGACGCAATTTTCGCAAATGGACGCGCGACGGCAAAGCGATGCACCATCTCATTGACCCGCGCACCGGCTTGCCCGCCGTCGCCGATGTCGTCCAAGTCACCGTCATTGCGCCGACGATCTTGCAAGCCGAAGTCGCCGCCAAAGTCGTCCTTTTGCTCGGCAGCGCGCGCGGTTTGGAATGGCTTGGCGCGCGTCCGCCGCTCGCCGCGTTACTGATTTTAAAAGATGGAACGATTATGACCAATGAACGAATGGAGCGCTGGATCTATGAACGCTAAAACAATCGCATCGGCAAAACCGATCGCGCCCGCCAACGTGGAAATTCAAACGCTGCGCGTGTCCGAATTATTATTGCTGCTGTGCGCCGCGGCGGGCGGCGCGTTGGCGGCGGCGGTGGTCATGCCCATCTGGCTGCCGGGCTTGACCCAATCGCTTTTGGGCGCCGAACCCAAAGCGTTTTGGTATCTGGCGCGCGCAAGCGGCGTGGTGGCGTACGGATTGTTGTGGTTGACGATGGTTTTTGGCATGGTCGTCAGCAATAAAATGGCGCGCTTGTGGAATGGCGGTCCGACGGCGATAGAATTACACCAATTTCTGACGTGGTTAGCCATAGCGTTTGGACTATTTCATGCCTTGATACTGATGGGCGATACCTACATCCGGACAACGCTCTGGCAAGTTCTGACGCCGTTCGCATACGCCGACTATGAACCGTTTTGGGTCGGCATCGGGCAGATTGCGTTTTATCTTGTCTTGCTCATCGGATTGAGCGTCTATGTCCGCAAACGCTTGGGTTACCGCACATGGCGTTTATTACATCATGCGAGCGGAATTGCCTTTTTAGCGTTGACCGCACACGGGATTCTCGCCGGCACGGATACTTTGCAGCCCGCCATCCTGGGCATGTACCTTGTCGCCGGCGTTAGCGTCTATTTCTTGCTCGTGGTGCGAATTTTTTCCGCGATTCGTCTCGCCAAAACCGTTTCTCATGCTCCCGCCAAATCAACCGCCCATCCATCTGCTCGTCGTTGAAGACGACGAAAACATCGCCGAACCGCTGTGCTTTGGTTTGCAAAGCGAAGGATTCGTCGTCACGCGCGCGCGTACGGGCAAAGAAGGACTCTCTCGCGCGCGCAGCGAAAAACCCAATCTGATTTTGCTCGACGTGATGCTGCCTGAAATGGACGGTTTTACGGTGGTGAAAACTTTGCGCGCGGAATCGTCCACGCCCGTTTTGATGTTGACCGCGCGGGGCCAAGAGCTCGACCGCGTGATGGGTCTCGAACTCGGCGCGGACGATTATTTGGTCAAGCCGTTCAGCTTCCGCGAGCTCGTCGCGCGCGTGCGCGCGATTTTGCGCCGCGGCGAATTGGCGCGCGGCGGAAACGTTCCGACGGCGGACAGCTTGACGCATCAAGATTTAAGCGTGGACCGCGCCGCGCGACAGGCGACGCGCGGCGGGCGGGCGCTGGCGCTGACGACGCGCGAATTTGATTTGCTCGTCGCGCTGATGGAGCGCGCGGGCCAAGCCCAAGCGCGTCAAGAATTGCTCGACCGCGTTTGGGGCATAGATTGGATTGGCGACCCGCGCACGCTCGACGTTCACATTCGTTGGCTGCGCGAAAAAATCGAAGACGACCCGTCCGCGCCGCAATTCATCGAAACCGTGCGCGGTTTCGGCTATCGCTTTGCCAAACCGCAATAAGCCCGCCGCGTTGTTTATGCAGCCCATGTTTTTGAGAATCGCCCGTCCGTAAATCCGCGCAATGAATAGCATCGCGAAAAAAATTCCGCTCGGCGCGCGTCTGCGCGCGTTGTGGCATCCCTTGAGCCGCCGCCTCGCTCTCACCTATTTTTTGTTGGCGCTGGTGAGCGTGGGCGGTTTGATCGTTTGGAGCGGAATCCAAGTGGGACAGGCGACGTTCGCGCAGCAAGCGCACAATCTAGAGATTCAAGCGCAGCTCGTCGCCAACGCGCTGGGCGGCGATTTCGACGAAAAAGAACACAAGCGCAGCGCGGTCGCGTTGCAGCAATTGGTCAATACGTACGCGGCAGACCATTTGAACGACGGCGACGCGCCGACGCGCATTACGGTGGTGGACGAAAAATTGCGCGTGCTGGCGAGTTCGGACGCGCGCGTCAAAACGGGGCGCGAAGACAATCATCCGGAATTCATCGCCGCGCGCGCGGGCTTTGAACAGCCCGATATTCGCTGGGATGAATTTGCCAACGAGGAGCGCATCTTTGTCGCCGCGCCGATTCGCGGCAAAGACGGCGACCGCGCGTTCGCGCAGCTCTCCATGTCCACCCTGCCGCTTTACGTCGCCTTGCGCCAGATGTGGCTCGGTTTGCTCGGCGCGGGCGCGTTGATTTTGGCGCTCACCACCGTCGTCAGTTGGCGGCTCGCGCGCGGCATCGCGCAGCCCGTCCAAATTTTGACGAACGCGAGCGAAGCCATCGCGCGCGGCGATTTAGCGCGCCGCGTCGTGCCGCAGGGGCCCGATGAAATCGAACGGCTGGGGCGCGCGTTCAATCGCATGACGGATCAATTGCAAGAATTGATTGTGCGCGAACAAGAATTTGCCGCCAACGCGGCGCACGAATTGCGTTCGCCGTTGACGAGTTTGCGTTTGCGTTTGGAGCTTTTACAAAACGCCGCGCGCGCCGATTCGCAATTGGCGGCGCGCTATGTCGCGCAAATGGAACGCGAGCTCGCCAATTTGCAGCGCATGGTGGAACAATTGCTGGCGCTCGCGGCGCTGGAACAAAACGGAGCGGCGGCGCGCGCGCCGTTGGATCTGGCGCCGCTGTTGTACGAATTGGCGGATGAAATTTCGCCGCTCGTCCAAGAAGCCCAGGTGCAATTGCGCGCGGACGTTCCGATTCATTTGCCGCCGGTTCACGCCAACGCGGAACAATTACGCATGGCGGTCCGCAATCTGTTGGATAACGCGTTGAAATATACGCCCGCGCACGGCGTGGTCACGCTGCACGCGAGCGCGCACGCGGATGACGTCGCAATTGAGGTGAGCGATACGGGAAGCGGAATCCCGCCCGACGCGCTGCCGCACATTTTCGAGCGATTTTATCGCACCGCCGACGCGCGTTCCAATCGCGTGCATGGCAGCGGTTTGGGTTTGGCGCTGACGCGTTCGCTCGTCGAGGCGAACGGCGGAGAAATTCACGCGCGTTCGGAAATGGGCGCGGGCAGCGTTTTTACGATTCGCCTGCCGCAGCGCGCCGAATCAACAACTCAATAAATCGCGCAAGACCTGACAGATTTTCGCCGCGTGCGCGCAAGATAATACGGACGCAGCGTTTTTCGGCTGCCGGCATAAAAATCTGTCAGGTCTCTGAAATAAAGCGCGGCGCTCTGGCGAGATAATTTTTTAGACGCGCACCGCCATCCGCACCGTGTCCCCTTTTTGCGCGGCTAACCTGTACAGCGCGGCGTTGATTTCTTCAAGCGGCACGATCTCGCTCACCGACGCGTGCAAATCCAGCTCGCCCGCCGCGACCATCGCAATAATTTTTTCCAAATCCGCGCGATGAAAACCGAGCGAAGCGACGAGCGCCAATTCATTGCCGACGAACGCTTGCAAAGGCGGCAAGGTCACGCGCTCTTGACTCACGCCGACGACCACCGCGCGCCCGCCGCGTTTCAAACATTTGAGCGCGGTCGTTACGGTTTCGGCGCGCCCCACAAATTCGAACGCGCAATCCGCGCCCGCGCCGTCCGTCAGCGCGCGCACCGCTTTGGGAATATCGCCTGCCGTCGGATTGAGCGCGTGATCCGCGCCCGCTTCTTGCGCGCGCCGCAGCGCGCCCGCGTTCGGGTCCACCGCAATCACGCGCGCGCCGCGTTGTTTCGCCCACAATACGCCGTGATGCCCCACGCCGCCGCAGCCAATGACGACGACCGTTTCAGCGCGCTGAACGCCGCCGCGACAGACCACCGCGTGATACGCCGTCGAAACGGCGTCGGTGAGAATCGCGCCGAGTTCAAACGGAATCGTTTCCGGCAAACGCGCCAACGTTCGCGCGGGAATCAACAGAAATTCCGCAAACGCGCCGTCCGCTTGGACGCCGAGAATCCGACTGTTGAGACACAACGCTTCGCGCCCGCTCGCGCACGCGTAACAATGCCCGCACGCGATATTGGGAAAAACCGCCGCGCGGTCGCCGGGTTTCCAATCTGCAACGCCCGCGCCAACTTGGGCAACGACGCCCGCCGCTTCGTGACCGAGCGTAATCGGTTGATACGCGGTGGGAATCGTCCCCTCCAACGCAATGTGCAAATCCGTTCCGCACAAGCCCGCCGCTTGAACCGCGAGCAATACCTCGCCGGGGCCCGGCGTCGGCGTCGGAACCTCTTCAATTTTGAGCGGTTGTCCCGCTTGATAAAAACGCGCGGCTCTCATACGCACATCCAATTTTCTGCCAACAGTTCAACGCGCATTTGCAAGACGGCAAAGCCGCGCAAACAAACAGCGGCGCAGCGCTTGGCTAGCTTTGCATTACTTGTGCAATTTTGTTTTAATCCGTCAACTCTACTTGCCCTTGAATTGCGGTTTGCGTTTTTCCGAGAACGCCGCGATGCCCTCTTGAACGTCTTGCGTTTGGCGCAGCGGTTCGGCGAGCGTATTTTCCAGACGCAAACCGTCGGCGAGCGAAAGATCGAGCCCCTGCCACACCGCCATCTTGGCGGTCTGCACCGCGAGCGGCGCGTTCGCGCAAATGCGTTCCGCCATTTCGATTGCGGCGTTCATCAAATCCGCGCGCGCCACGACCTGATTCACCAAACCGATGCGATACGCTTCCGCCGCGTCAATTTTCTTTGCCGTAAAAATCATTTCGAGCGCGATGCCGACGGGTACCAATCGCGGCAAACGCTGCGTGCCGCCCGCGCCGGGGATGATGCCGCGGCTCGTTTCGAGCAAACCGAATTGCGCGTTTTCGGAAGCGATGCGAATGTCGCACGCGAGCGCGAGTTCCAATCCGCCGCCGAAACAGTAACCGTTCACCGCCGCGATAATCGGTTTCCACACATCGAGATTGCGCGTCAAGCCGCCCAAACCCGGCTGCGTCTCGGCGCGGTAACGCCGTTCGAGCGGCGAGAGCGCGCGATAAAATTCGCCGATCGCGCGCAAATCCGCGCCCGCGCTGAACGCTTTATCGCCTGCGCCCGTCACAATCGCCACCCACAAATCGGCGTCGTCGCGAAAACGAATCCACGCGTCCGCGATTTCGCCGCTCAGTTCGAGATTGAACGCGTTATGCGCTTCGGGACGATCAATCGTAATGAACGCGAGCCGTTCGCGTTTTTCAAATTGAATAGGCATCTGTCAACTCCATCGGTTTGAAATAAGCGATATCGAGAATGCTGCCAACGCGCGTCGCGGCAAAAACCGGCGCGACGCGCAAACCAATCCGCAGCGCGCTCGCGTCAATCTCGCCGATGCGATGAACGAACGCGGTATCCGCGCCGTCGAGGCGGATGAGCGCGAGTGTGGACATGGGAGCAAGGGAGCGGGGGAGCGGGGGAGAAACAAAAGCGACAAGCGTTCCAGTCGGTCCAACTTGAACCCACTCGGTTGTTTCGACGAAACAGCGCGGACAGAACGAACGCGCCGGCGCGAGGACGCGGCGACATTCCGGACAGCGCGCGCCGAAAATTTTTCGCTCGTCGCGCAGCGCAATCAAAAAACGACTCGCCGCTTTGCCCGCCGCGTAATTGAATTGCAGGTTCACGCCGGCGGTCACAAATTCATTCGTCATTTTTTATTTCCTGAAAATACGCAATGTCGCTAATCAAGCCCGTTCGCTGCGCGCGCCACACCGCGCGCACGCGCAAGCCGATTCGCAATTTCGTCGGGTCGTTTTCGTCAAGGTAATGATTCAGCGTCGTGTCCGCGCCGTCGAGTTGAATCAACGCCATCGTGTACGGCGACGGACGCTGCGCGCCGGTCGTGGGGTCAATGATGGGCGTATGCACAATCGTAAAGGCGCGCACCGTGCCGGTGTCTTGAACCTCAACCCAGTCGCGCAGTTCGGCGTAGCAATTTCCGCACACCGGCCGCGGCGGCAAATAGACGCGCTGACAAACCGGACAGCGTCTGCCCAAAATTTGCGCGCGGTCGCGCAGCGCGGCGATGAATTCGTGAAAATGCGCGCCGACGGCGTAACGCCATTCCAAATTCATTGTATGCGAAATTTTCAACAGTTCGCTCATTGGTCTGCGCCCAAAATGATCACGTCGCTCCACGCGTACACGCCATAACCGGTGGCGAGCGCGGTGCGAACGTTTGGAATTTGATGCGCGCCCGCGCGTCCCATCACTTGCATCGCGGCTTCGGCGACGCGCAGAACGCCCGACGCGCCGACCGGATTGCTGGACAAGACGCCGCCCGAAGGATTCACCGGCAGCTCGCCGTCCCTTTCCGTCGCGCCGTCGTCAATCAATTTTCCCGCGCCGCCTTCCGCGCAAAAACCCAACGCTTCGTACCACGCGAGTTCCGCGTACGTCACCGGCTCGTAAATTTCCGCGACGTCGAATTGTTTGAGCGGCTCGACGATGCCGACGCGCCGATACGCCGCGCGCGCCGCATCGCGCAGCGTTCGCATCGTGACCAAGCGGCGGTCAAGGTCGCCGATGTACGGCTGGTCGTGGCGCGTGACCGCCGCGCGCACCCACGCCGGACGCGCGCACAATTTTTCCGCGATGCCTTGAGCCGCGTACACAATCGCGCACGCGCCGTCCGATTGCGGACACATGTCGAGCAGATGCACCGGGTCGGCGAGCATCCGCGACGCGAGAACCTGGTCAACCGTCAGTTCGGGCATTTGCAAATGCGCGTACGGATTTTTTGCCGCGTTGCGCCGCGCTTTGACCGCGACTTTCGCGGCTTGTTCCGGCGTCACGCCGCGTTCGGCGACGTACTGCGAAATCGAGAGCGCGAAATTGCCCACCGCGCCCGACGCGACGCTGCGATCCCACAACGGGTCCACCATCGCCATTCCCGTTTGCGTCGCGCCTTCGGAATGTTTTTCCCAACCGACCGCGAGAACAATGTCGAATAAACCCGACGCGCATTGATGATAGCCGGCGATGGACGCCGATGTGCCGGACGTGCCGCCCGTCGCGATTTTCATCGTCGGTTTGAGATAACCGCCCGCGCCTTCGCCCACCCACATTTCCGGCAGCGCGCGCCCTTCAAACAATTCCATATTCGAAAGCGCCACCGCGTCCACCTCGCGGAACGTGATGCCCGCGTCGGCTAACGCGCGCGCCGCCGCCTGCCGCACGAGTTCGGCTTGGCTCATATCGTCGTGCGCTTTGACGTGCTTGGTTTGACCCGTGCCAATAATCGCCGCGTGTCTCATCCGCCAATCACCATAACCGCTTGCCCCTGCCCCGCGGGACCCCAACAGCCGTGCGCGAGACCCAATCCCGCGTTTTCGCGCAAACGCAAAACGATTTCAATCAAGCAATCCAAACCCGCGACGAACGGCGGCACGCCGCGCGCCAAACCGCCCGATACATTGAGATTCGGAAAATCGTCCAGCCCTAACGCGCGCGCCCACAGCGCGCGTTGATAATCGAAATGGTCGGAAATTTCCGCGCACGCGAGCGCGCGCGCAGGTTCGGCAACGTTGGCGAGCGCGAACGCGCGACGCGCGGCGGCGCGCAAAGCAATGGCGTCGGTCAAAGCTCTATCGCCGAGATAATGTTCGTCGAGCGCCCAACCCATGCCGCGAATCGTAAGCGGCGCAGCTTGGGACGAGAGGATGATGGCGGCGGCGCCGTCAACGGCGGGACGCAAAAGGGGCGGCGCGACGCGGAGCGCAGACGCTTGCAGCGCGGCGGCGGAAAAATCGTCGAGACCGAGCGGCTGCTGATAAATGGGGTCGAACGTCCAATTTGAAATCGCTTGACCGTCGCTCATTGTCGCTTTGCAGTGCGCGACGACGAGAACCGTTTGATACGCGCCCGCGAGAATCGAGAGCGCGCCCTGACACGCCGCGAGCAAACCATCGCCCGCGACGCGCGCTTCCGGCTGCATCACCGCGCCGACCACTTCGGTAATCGCCACATTCGACGCGGTCAAGCCATCCCACAAATCCACCGACGCCGTCACGCGCGCGTCAATTTCGCGCATCGTCAAACCCGCGTCGTCCAACGCGGCTTGGACGGCGCGATAAACGAGCTCGGTGATTGCCGTCCCCGGCTGCGGCGCATAAACCGTGCGTCCGACGCCCAAAATAGAGATTGGCGTCGCAAAGGGATTGACTTGCGGCGCGGAATGAGTTAAACTCACATTGTGAGTATAACTCACTATTCCCCTCTCGTCAAGAGATTTCGACATGAAATTCACGACCATCCTCTTTCAACCGGTCCATTCGACGGCGCGGCTCACGCTCAACCGCCCGCACGCGCTGAACGCCATTGACGGAACGATGCTGGCGGAAATTCGCGCCGCGCTCGACGAAATCGCGCGCGATCCTGCCCTGCGCGTCGTCGTGTTCGATTCGGCGTCCGAACGCGCGTTCAGCGCGGGAATTGACGTGGCGTACGTCAAAGACCTCGACGCGTGGGGCGCGCGGCAAATCGGGCAAGAATTGCACGCGACGTTCGGCGCGATTCGCGCCATCGAAAAACCGGTCATCGCGCAGATTGACGGCTTGTGTCTCGGCGCGGGTTTGGAGCTCGCGCTTTCGTGCGACATTCTGCTGGCGTCGGAACGTTCGCAATTCGGTCTGCCCAACATCAAGCGCGGCATTCCCGCGATTGTCGAAGCCGCGATTTTGCCGCAAGCGATTGGCATCGTGAACACGCGCGAACTCGCGTTCACCGGACGCAACTGGGACGCGGCAAAAGCGGAACGGCGCGGTTTGGTCAACGCGGTCGTCCCCGCCTCCGAACTCGCGGCGGAAACGGAACGTTGGGCGCAAGAGCTCGCGGCGTTCAGTCCGCGCGCGCTCGCCGCGCAAAAAGACATTATCCACAAATGGATGACGACCGATCTCGAAACCGCGATTGATTTTTCGATCAACACAGTCGGACTCAATTGGACGACGCGCGACCAACGCGAGGGAATGGCGGCGTTTTTGGAAAAGCGCGACACGAAATTCACAGGTGAATGATGGACAAACTAATCATCACCGCCGCGCTCACCGGCGCGCAACAGGGCAAGGAAGCGAATCCGAATCTGCCGGAACAACCGGATGAAATTATTCAACAGGCGCTCGACTGTTGGCGCGCGGGCGCGGCGATTGCGCATCTGCACGCGCGCGACGCGCGCGGTCAAGCGACTTCGGACGTGCGCGTGTTTCGGCGGATCGTCGAAGGCATCCGCGCGGCGGGCTGCGATGTGGTCATCAATCTCACCACCGGCGGCGCGATTGCCGGTTTGCCTTTGCGCGAACGCATCGCGGTTGTGCCGGAACTGAAACCGGAAATCGCATCGTTCAGCGTCGGCGCGGCGATGGTGGGCCGCTATGACGCGGCGCAGCAAAAATGGACGCGCGATTTCACCATGCCGATTTCGTACGCCGAAATGGAAATCATCGCGCGGACGATGCAGGAAAACGGCGTGCGCCCCGAACTCGAAGTGTACGACGCGGGGATGTTGAACAACGTGGCGATGCTGCGCGAGCAAGGTTGGTTGAGCGAACCGCTCTGGATCAATTTTGTGATGGGCATTCACGGCCAAGTTACGCCGACGACGCCGAAAAATTTGATGCACCTCGTTGACAATCTGCCGCCCAACGCGTTGTGGCTCACCAGCGCGATTGGCGGGCGCGCGCATTGGCAAATGGCGGCGGTGACGATGGCGCTCGGCGGGCATGTGCGAACGGGGCTCGAAGACAATGTGTATCTCGCGCGCGGCGTTTTGGCGAACGGCAACGCGCAGTTGGTGGACAAGATGGTACGCCTCGCGCGCGACGTTGGACGAGAGATTGCAACGCCGAACGAGACGCGCGCGCAATTAAAACTCTCACAGGCGCCGACGTGAGTTATCCGCCACACGCTTACGATTTTATTCAATATCGTCCGGGGCGGCGCGGCTTGTACGAAAGCAATTATCTCAAAGCCAATGCGCCGGACGGGCAACGCGCCTTTTGGCTCAAATACAACGTTCTCGCGCCGTTCGACGCGGCGCGCCCGGCGACGGCAGAGCTGTGGGCGATATTATTTGACCGCGCGCGCCCGCCGCGCGCGTTGAAACAGACGTTCCCCATGTCAAACGTCCAAACGTCGAACGACGCGCTGTGTTTCGAGAGCGCCAACTCTTTATTGACGCCGACGAACGCGCGCGGCTGGCTGGCGAATCGAGACGGCGCGGCGGAATGGGACTTGCGGCTCGACTCGACTGCGCCGCCGTTTTTTCATCTCCCCTCGGCGCGTTTCTACACATTGGGTTTTCCGAAAAAAAAGATTTTGACGCCCGCGCCGCGCGTATTTTTTGACGGAACGTTGTCCGTCGCCGGCGAGACGGTGGAGGTGAAACGCTGGTTGGGACTGCGCGGACACAATTGGGGCAGCGAACACGCGCACAGTTACGCGTACGGCAATTGTCAACAATTCGCGCAAGCGGCGACGGCGCTGCTCGACGGTTTTACGGCGCGCATCCGTTTGGGGCCCGTCGTCAGCCCCTGGCTTTCGATGGCGCTCGTACGCATCGCGGGGGGTGAATTGAAATTCAATCAGCCGTCAAGATGGCTCACCCGTTCGGCGGTCGTCGCCTTTCCGCGTTGGGAGACGACGTTATCCAATGCCGCTTATGCGCTGCATCTCGAATGGGACGCGCCGCCGGAAACGTTTGTCGGTCTGCGCTATCTGCATCCCAACGGCGCGGTTTCGTACTGCTACAACACCAAATTCGCCGCCGTGCGCGCCGAATTGACGCCGCGCGCGGCGGGTCCGCGCACGGTATTGACGGGCCAAGCGGCAGAGCTGGAATTCTTGTTTTCGGAACCGTTAGCGGGAATTCCACTGCACGGCGAGGAGACGCTTTGAACGGACATCAACAAGCGATTTTGGACGCGTTTGTCCAAGCGCTCTTGCCGCCGGGCGGAAGCGTTGAGCCGGGCGCGGACGAGGCGCATGTGACCGCCAGATTGAGCGCGCTCATTGCCGATTTGACGCCCACTTCGCGGACGCTCGTCAACGCGCTGCTCGTCGGGCTTGAGCTCTCGCCGTTGATTTCGCGGCATTTGCGCCCGTTCCGACAGCTCGCGCCCCAAGCGCGCGCGCAGCATCTCGCCGCGTGCGAAGCGGGCAGTTTTGCGCTGACGCGCGAAGTCGTAATGGGTCTCAAAACGCTGGCAATGATGGCGTACTGCGCGAATCCAGACGTGGCGGCGCGGCTTGGTTATGATCGCCAGCCGTACAAGCCATTGACGAGCGGAGAAATCAATCCAGACCTTGGGCGCCTGCCCTGCGTCATGGGCGCGGAAGGCGGACGCGATCTAACCGACGACGCGGATGTGTGCATCGTTGGGTCCGGCGCCGGCGGCGCGGTCGTCGCCGCCGAACTGGCGGAAGCGGGTTTGTCCGTGATTCTTTTGGAAGAGGGTTGGCCCGTGAGCCGCCAAGAGTTTCACGCGCCCGCGATGGACCGCGCGGTCAAGTTTTATCGCGACAACGGCTTGACGACCACTTTTGGCGCGCCGTTCATTTCGCTGCCGATGGGCCAAGTTGTCGGCGGCACGACAGTCGTTAATTCGGGCACTTGCTTTCGAACGCCCGAACGCGTATTGGCGGCGTGGCAAAAATCTGCGGGCTTGGCGAATCTGGAACCCGACCAGATGGCGCCGCTGTTCGAGCGCATAGAACGCGCGTTGAACGTGACGCCGGTGACGGACGATATTCTCGGACGCAACGGCGAAATTTTGCGGCGCGGCGCCGAGGCGCTGCAAGTGAGTCATCGTCCAATCGCCCGTCCGACGCGCGGCTGCCACGGTTCGGGCGAATGTGCGTTCGGCTGTCCGCTCGACGCCAAACAGGCGATGCATCTGAGTTATCTGCCGCGCGCGGTGGCGCGCGGCGCGCGGATTTACGCCGGGGCGCGCGCCGAAACAATTTTGACGCAAAACGGACAGGCGCGCGGCGTCCGCGCAGATTTGCTCGATAGACAAGGCGCGCGGCGTCACACGCTCACCGTGCGCGCGCAAACCGTCGTCTTGGCGGCGGGAGCGATTTATACGCCCTTACTAATGCTGCAAAGCGGTTTGCGCCACCGCGAAATTGGACGCAATTTGCACATTCATCCCGGCTGCGGGGTCTCGGCGTTGTTCGACCAAGAGGTGTTTGGCTGGAAAGGCGTAATGCAATCGTACGCGGTGGACGCATATTTGGACGACGGCTATTTGTTGTTGGCGACGTTTCCGCCGCCGGGCGTGGGCTATAGCGCGGGCGCGGCGCCGGGCGTCGGCGCGGCGCTCAAAACGCATTTGGGCAATTACAACCGTATGGCTTCGCTCGGCTCGGTGGTCTCGGATACCAGCGTAGGGCGCGTGCGCCGCGTGGGCAAGCGCGCGGTCATTACGTACAACTTGAACGAGACGGATCGGCAGCGCGTCCTCGCTTCCATCGCGCAATCGGCGCGGCTGTATTTTGCCGCGGGCGCGCGCGAGGTGTACCCCGGCTTGCCCGGTTTGGCGAGCGTGCGTTCGGAAGCGGAAGCGGCGCGCCTCACGAGCAGCCGCTGGCGGGCGAGCGACCTCAAGCTCTCGGCGTATCATCCGATGGGCACATGCCGCATGGGCAGCGATCCGCGCGCGGCGGTGACGGACGGACAGGGGCGCGTGTACGGCACAAGCGGTTTGTACGTCGCCGATGCGAGTCTCATGCCGGGTTCGACGGCGGTCAATCCACAAATCACAATCATGGCGCTGGCGACGCGAGTGGCGCATGGAATTTTGGAGACGCGCGCATGAAAGACAAAATCGCAATCATCGCTTGGATTATGCGGCTCTTGGCGGCGACGTTCGCGGTCGTCGGCTTGATCTTTTTATTCGCGCCCGACGCCGTGTTGGCGTTCGGCAACGCGGTGGGCGCGCAGATAGGCGCGTTCGCGCCCGCGCCGCCGACCGGCGCAAGATTGTGGTTGAGTCTCGCCGTCGCGTACATGGCGCTCGTCGCCGCGCTGGCTTGGCTTGCCGCGCGCGATGTGCGCGCCAAACGAGAGCTAATCCTCTTGCTCGCGCTCGGCAAAGCGACGAGTTCGCTGACCTCGTTATTCTTTTTTCTGAGCGCCGCGCCGGTTTTTATTTATTTGTTGAATTTTGTCCTCGACGGCTTGTTGACGCTGTTGGCGTTGATCTGCTGGCAGCAGGCGGGAGAAACGCAAAGTTGAAAACTCGAAATTATCCGACGAACGTCATCCAAGTCGCCTTCCCGGTGCGTTATTCCGAGTGCGACCCGTTGGGCATCGCGCATCATTCGAGTTACGTCGTTTGGTTTGAAGAAGCGCGGCACGAATATCGGCGGCGGCATCCCGCCGATTACGACGAATTGGCGGCGGAAGGCGTATTCATGCCGCTTTCGGAATTGCGCGTGCGGTATCGCGCGCCCGCGCGTTTCGGCGACATGCTTACCGTGCGTTCGTGGATGCGCGAAGTAAAAAGCCGCCGCGCGATTTTTTATCATCAAGTTTGGCGCGCCGAAACGGACGTCCTCCTCGCCGAAGGCGAATCGGCGCACATTTGCTTTGACGTCAAAACGATGGAGTTGAAAAAAATTCCGCCGCGCGTGCGCGCGCTGCTGGAACAGTACTTGGAGCCGCAAACATGAAAATCGAGAGCGTTTATTTTAACGCCGAGCATCAGCTGTTTCGCGAAACGCTGCGCGCGTTTGTGGAAAAGGAATTGAAACCGCACGCGGACGAGTGGGAACAGAATTTATTTCCGCGCGAACTTTTTGAAACGTTTGGCAAGCTGGGCTATCTCGGCTTGCGTTTTCCAGAAGAGTACGGCGGGCAAGGTTTGGATTACTGGTACACCGTGATTCTGTGCGAAGAACTGGTGCGCTGTCGCAGTCTCGGCGTCGGCGTGGGTTTGCTCGTGCAGAGCGAAATGGCGACGTCCGTAATCAACAAGTACGGTACGGCGGAACAAAAACGCGAATTTCTCGCGCCCGCGATTGCGGGCGAAAAGATTGCCGCGCTGGGCATCACCGAGCCGGGGTACGGTTCCAACGTGGCAGGACTCGGCACAACGGCGCGGCGCGTCGGCGATGAATGGGTCATTAACGGCTCGAAAATTTTTATCTCGAACGGCACGCGCGCGAATTTCGTTACGCTCGCGGCGCGCACGGGCGGCGAAGGCGCGCGCGGCGTGAGCTTGATTCTCGTTCCCACCGACGCCAAAGGTTTCAGCGTCGGACGCGCGTTGAAAAAAATGGGCACGCACTCGTCCGACCTCGCGGAACTTTATTTTGAGGACGTACATGTGCCCGTACGCAATCTCGTCGGCGAAGCGGGGCGCGGTTTTGGGTACGTGATGGAGCTCTTTCAGGGCGAACGTTTGGTGTTGGCGTCGTTTGCGAACGGCATCATGCAAACTTTGTGGGAAGAAGCGTTGAACTATGGCAAGACGCGTCAAGTATTCGGGCAGCCGATTGCGCAGCATCAGTATTGGCGGCATCGGCTCGCGGAAATGCTTTCGCAGATGGAAGCGGCGCGGCAGCTCACGTATTACGCGTGCGACCGTTTGAATCGCACGGCGTCCGCGCAAAAAGAAGTTTCGATGGCAAAATTGTACGCGTGCGAGCTGGTCAAGCGCGTCGCGGAAACGGTTCTGCAATTGTTCGGCGGGTACGGTTACATGGAAGAATATCCCATCGCCCGTTTCTATCGCGACGTCGCCGCGTTCGGTATCGGCGCCGGCACGAGCGAAGTGATGCGCGAGATTATTGCAAAGGAGGCAATTGACCAATGAGCCAAGTGGAAAGCGGAAGGTGGAAAGCGGAAGGCGGAATGGAGAAGGCGGAAAGCGGAATGGAGAAGGCGGAAGGCGGAAAGCGGAACGCGGAAAGCGGAAGGTGGAAAGCGGAAAGCGGAAGATGGAAAGCGGAAAGCGGAATGGAGAAGGCGGAAGGCGGAAAGCGGAAGGCGGAAGGCGGAATGGCGAAGGCGGAAAGCGGAAAGCGGAAGGTGGAAAGCGGAACGCGGAAAGCGGAAGGCGGAATGGAGAAGGCGGAAAGCGGAACGCGGAAAGCGGAAGGCGGAATGGAGAAGGCGGAAAGTGGAAAGCGGAAAGTGGAAGGCGGAAGGCGGAACGCGGAACGACAAACCATCGGCGCGATTGACGCATGGGCAACGTGCATTCCGCCGCAAGAAGCGCAGCATTGGCCCGATGAATTTCGTCACGTTTTTCGGCGGTACGGTTCGATTGAAAAATTGACCGACGGCATGCAAATCGAAACGATGGTGGCAGAAATGGACGAAGCGGGCGTTGACATTGCGGTGCTTTCCGCGTTCGTGTACAAAGACGTCCAAGTGACGAACGAGATGGTCGGCGCGTGGGTGAAACAGTATCCAAAAAAATTTGTCGGCTGCGGCACGGTGGATCCGCGCGGCAAACCGATGCGCGTGCTGGACGAAATCAAACGCATGGTGAACGACTTGGGTTTGATCGCGCTGCGTCTCGAACCTTACGCGTACGGCGACGGCATTCGCGGTTTGCCGCCCACCGAGCGCGCGTACTGGCCTCTTTACGCCAAGTGCTGCGAATTGAACGTTCCGGTCGCAATCCAAGTCGGACACACGGGACCTTTGCTGCCTTCGGAAGCGGGACGCCCCATTTATCTGGATGAAGTCGCGCTCGCATTTCCCGAACTCAAAATCATCGGCGCGCATCTGGGACAGCCGTGGGACGAAGAGATGATGATTCTGGCGTGGAAACATCCGAACGTGTACATTGACACATCGGCGCGACCCGCGAAACGCTGGCCCCCCGCGTTCGTCGAATTTGCGCGCGGTTGGGGTCAGGACAAAGTATTGTGGGCGACCGATTATCCGCTTTTGCCATTCAAGCGCTGTCTCGACGACGTGGACGCGTTGGATTTACCGTTTGAAGCCAAGCGCAAATTGCTGCGCGACAATGCCAAACGCGTGTTTGGCATTGCGTAAAAAAAACCACAGAGAGGAGACGAAAGGAATCATGCAAACCAATATCGGTTTATTTCTCGCCAAGCGCGCCATGCTGGAACCGCACAAGGTCGGCTTAATTTTTGAAGGGCGCGAGCTCACCTATCAAGCGCTGAACGAGCGCGCGAATCGCGCCGCGAACGCGTTTCTAAAACTCGGCGTCAAGCCCGGCGAACGCGTGGGCGTTTTAATGACGAACTCGCCCGAATTTCTCGAATGTTTCTTTGGGCTCGCCAAAATCGGCGCGATAGTCGTGCCGCTCAATTGGCGACTCGCGCCGCCGGAACTCGCGTTCATCGCCAACAACGCCGGCGTCAGCGCGCTCGCGTACGGCGCCGAACACGCGCCCACCGTCGCGGCGCTGCGCGGCAGCATTTCGGCAAAAACGTTTGTCGCCGTCGGCGACGCGCCCGCGGGCGATTACAGCTATGCCGCGCTCACGGCGGACGCGTCCGCCCAAGAGCCGACGACCATCGGCGCGGGCGACGACCCGCTCGTCATCATGTTCACCGCCGGCACGACCGGCACGCCCAAAGGCGCGACGCTCACGCACAACAATCTCTTTTACGATTCTTGCACCGTCGCCATGAGCGCCGATTGGCGCTGGAATGACCGCGTTCTCGTCGCGCTGCCGCTCTTTCACATCGGCGCGCTCATCTATGTCGTCATTAACGTTCACGTCGGCGCGATCACCGTCTTGATGAAAGCGTTCGATCCAAGCGGATTCCTCAAGACGCTCCAAGACCACAAAGTCAATTCGTTCCTTGCCGTGCCGGCGATGCTTAACTTTATGCTCCAAGTTCCGACGCTCAAAGATTTCGATCTCTCGTCAGTGCGCTGGGCATTGTGCGGCACCGCGCCGGTGCCCGTGCCGTTGATTCAAGCGTGGGCGCAGCGCGGCATTGCGATTCAACAGGTTTATGGTTTGACCGAATGTTCCGGCGGCGCGGCAGTGCTGAGTTCCGAACGCGCGTTGGAAAAAGTTGGCTCGACCGGCTTGCCCATGTTCCACACGGATATTCGCGTCGTAGACTTGGAAGGAAACGATACGCCGCCCGACCAAGTCGGCGAAATCATTATTCGCGGTCCGCACGTGATGCGCGAGTATTGGCAGAATCCGCAAGCGACCGCCGATGCCGTGCGCGAGGGTTGGCTTTACACCGGCGATCTCGGCAAACTCGACGCGGAAGGGTATCTCTATATCGTCGAGCGCAAGCGCGATATGATCATTTCGGGCGGTGAAAATATCTATCCCGCCGAAGTCGAGAACGTTCTAGTTTCGATGCCGCAGATTGCCGAGGTGGCGGTGATTGGCATTCCCGACGCGGATTGGGGCGAAGCGGTTTGCGCGGTGGCGCGGCTCAAAGAGAGCCAATCGCTCACGCTGGAACAAATGGTCGTGCACTGCACCGGGAAACTCGCCAAGTACAAGATTCCCAAGCAGCTCGTTCTCAGCGAACAGCCCTTGCCGCGCAATCCGACGGGCAAAATGCTCAAACGCGCGCTGCGCGAAAAAGTGTCAGGCGGCGGATGACGAGCATGAATTACCATACGCTAAAACTCGAGCTCGACGGCGCGGTCGGACGTTTGATTTTGAATCGGCCCGACCGCGCAAATTCCATGACGATGGAGATGGGCAGCGAATTGAGCGCGGCGATGCAAGCGGTGCGCGCGTCCAACGCGCGCACGCTGATTGTGACCGGCGCGGGCAAATACTTTTGCGCGGGCGCGGACATGGCGGAATTTGAACGCTTGCAATCGTCGCCGCCGGAGCAGGTGCAAGCGGCGGTGCGCGTATTTCTCGACGCCATCGGACAGCTGCATCGACTGCCCATTCCGGTGATTGCGCGCATCAACGGCGACGCGTTCGGCGGCGGAACGGGACTCGCGCTCGCGGCGGATTTGCGCGTCATGTCCGCTGACGCGCGGCTGGGCTTTGTCTTTGCGCGCGTCGGTCTCACGGGCGCGGACGCGGGCGTGACGTACTTTTTGCCGCGCCTCGTAGGTCCCGCGCGCGCGATGGAAATTTTGCTGACGGGGCAAACGTTCCGCGCGGACGACGCGCAGCGCGAAGGTTTGACGTATCGCGTCGCCGCGCCGAAAGAACTCGACCGCGTGACCGACGAACTTGCCGCGCAGCTTGCCGGCGGGCCGCCCATCGGCATACGTTTTACCAAAGAAGGCGTGAACGAAAGTTTGCATCGGACGCTCGATCAAGAATTTGATTTTGAAGCGTACGCGCAAACGACGTGCATGATGAGCGCGGATCACAAAGAAGGCGTGAAAGCGTTTTTGGAAAAACGCGCGCCCGTATTTCACGGCAAATGAGTCAACCGATTATCCCCGTCCCTTTTCTCGACGATTTAGGTTTTCAAATCGAAAGCGTGAGCGAGGGACGCTGCCGCATTTCCGCGCCGGTCACGCCGCGCACCATCAATCCAAACGGCGTTCTGCACGGCGGCATCACCTTTACGCTGGTTGACACGGGCATGGGCATCGCCGCGTTCACGCTGCTCGCGCCCGGCGAACGCACGACGACGGTGGAATCTTCGATTCGCTATCTGCGCCCGGCGACGTCCGGGCGCATCGTCGCCGAGTGTCGCGTCATTCGGCGGAGCAATCGCTTTGCCATCACCGAAGCGGAGGTGTTTGACGAAGCGGGCGAAGTAATTGCGGTGGCGGGCGGTTCGTTTTATATCTCGCGGAGTACAAACTGATGGATTTTGCATTGACCGAAGAGCAAGCGGCGCTGCAGCGCGCCGTCCGCGCGTTCGCCGATAAAGAAATCGCGCCGCTTGCCGCCGCGCGCGACCTGTCGAATGTGTATCCGACAGAGCTATTCAAACCGATGGCAAAGTTGGGTTATCTGGGGCTCAAATTTCCAGCCGCATACGGCGGCGGCGACGGCGGCAATCTCGACGCCGCGCTCTTGTTCGAGGAACTCGGCGCGGCGTCGGCGGGCATTACGCTCGGCGTGTATTGCCACGTCGTCCTCGCGCTCACCGCCATCGCGCGCATCGGCGACACAGCGCAAAAACAGCGCTATTTAGAGCCGGGCATTCGCGGCGAAAAAATCGGCGCGTTCGGCAGTACCGAAGCGGGCGCGGGGTCGGACATTACAGCGCTTTCCACGCGCGCGACGCGCGACGGCGACGAATACGTGTTGAACGGCGCGAAACTGTTTTGCACCAACAGCCCTATCGCCGATTTCATCATCTTTTCCGCCGTGACCGACGCGACGCGCGGCGGCGGCGGCATCACGCTCTTTATCGTGGACCGCGATACGCCGGGGCTGCGCGTGGGTCCGCCCATCAAAACGCTGGGCATGCATCCCGCGCAAACCGCCGAAGTCGTATTCGATAACGTGCGCGTGCCGCTCGAAAATCGTTTGGGCGCGGAAAATCGCGGCGTGCCAAATATGTTGACCGCGTTTGCGGAGGGACGCATCATCGCCGCCGCGTTCGCCATAGGCATTGCGCGCGCGGCGTTTGAAACCGCGCGTCATTACACGCTCGAACGCGTCCAATTCGGACAACCCATCGCCGCGAATCAGGTCATCGCGCATCGTTTGGCGGATATGGACACTGAAATTCAAGCGGCGCGTTGGCTGACGCAGCACGCGGCATGGTTGGCGGACAATCAGCGTCCGTTCGTCAAAGAGGCGTCGCAGGCAAAAGTGTATGCGACCGAAGCGGCGGCAAAGATCGCGGCGCAAGCGCTGCACCTGCAAGGCGCGTACGGGTACGTGATGGAAGCGCCCGCGCAAAGATATTATCGCGATACGCATGTGTTGGAAATCGGCGAAGGCACATCCGAAATTCTCCGCAACGTGATCGCCAAACAGCTGGGACTGTGATGCCTAAAAAAACAAACTCTCTCCGGGCGGCGCCGTCCAAAATCATCGCGTCCCCTGTCGCGCCGTCGAACGCGTCAAACGGCGTCAGTTCGACGGCAAAGCGCCGCGAACGCGAACGGGGCGCGCGCCAACAGCTGATTCTGGACGCAGCCAAATCCGTTTTCGCCGAGCGCGGTTTTTTGAATACGACGGTGGAAGAGATTGCGGCGCGCGCCGAAGTCGCCGTCGGCACGTTGTACCGCTATTTCCAAAGCAAAGAAGAGTTGTACGTATCGCTGCTGTTCGAGGCAATGAATATCTTTGACCAACGCATCACGGCGATTCAACAGCGCGCCGCGCCGCCCGACGCGCAGCTGCACGCGGTGTGGGATTTCTTTTACGAATTTTATCAGAGTCAACCGGAATATTACCGCGCCTTTATGTTTCTCCACCACGAAGGATTGAGCGATTTAATTTCGCCCGCGGTGATAACGCAGATTAATCGCTACGCGGGCAGAAATTTCCGCCAAGTCGGACAGATTATCCAAGCCGGCATAAACGTTGAAATTTTTCGACCGGTGGACGCTCGCGCCGTCGTAGATATGATGTGGGCGCTCTTGATGGGTTTGGCGCAGCTCACCGAAACGCGCCGCAATTTGGGCGTGACCAGCGGCAGCTCTTTAGAGACGCTTCACCAACAAGCTTTTGAGTGGGTCGAATGTAGCTTGCGGCGCTAGCGGCGCGGCGCGCATTGGACTGGCGCTTACTCATCTTTAAGATCCCAAGGGTTTTCGAAAACCTTTGGGGTCTTGAACCCGACGCGATTTCCAAGATGTGGGTAATCGCCAGACATTTGACAATTGCGATATTTCCCATACAATCGCTGGCGTCATGCAGAACCGCTTTTACTTTGCGTGGTTTTATTTTACCTTTGCCGCCTCAAAGGTCGAACTGCCACGCGTGTCAAGCGGAATCTGAATTCATAGACCCGTACACACTCTGAGCGTGAGGTTTCGACCTCACGCTCTTTTTTTTTGTTGGCGCGGCGGCGGACCGCAATGCGATTGTATTCCAAGCGGTAGGAGAAATCATTTATGGTCATTGTCATGAAACATCAAGCGTCGGCGGAGGACATTGGCAAACTCGTCGCGCATATCGAAGCGTTGGGTTTCCAAGCGCATCTTTCGTCGGGCGCGGAACGCACCATCATCGGCGTCATCGGCGACGAGCGCGGCTTGGAACCGGAAAATTTTGCGCTGTTTGACGGCGTAGAGCGCGCGATGCGCGTCTTGCATCCGTTCAAATTGGCGAGCCGCGATTATCATCCCGACGACACCCTCATTCGCATCAACGGCGTCACGGTCGGCGGCGCAAATATCCCCATCATCGCGGGACCGTGTTCCATCGAATCGCGCGCGCAGCTGTTTGAATCCGCGCACGCGGTCAAAGAGGCGGGCGCGAAAATGCTGCGCGCGGGCGCGTACAAACCGCGCACGTCGCCGTACTCGTTTCAAGGTTTGGGTTTGAAAGGTTTGGAATTGTTAAAAGAAGTGCGCGACGCCTATGGCTTGCCCACCGTGACCGAAGTCATCTCGCCGAACGACGTGGCGCTCGTCGCGCAATACGCGGACGTTTTGCAAATTGGCGCGCGCAACATGCAAAATTTCGCGCTGCTCAACGCGGTGGGCGAGCTGCAAAAACCGGTCTTGCTCAAACGCGGCATGATGTCCACGATTGAAGAGCTCATCATGGCGGCGGAATATATTTTGTCGCACGGCAACGCGCGCGTCATGCTGTGCGAGCGCGGCATCCGCACGTATGAAACGGCGACGCGCAACACCTTTGACGTGAACGCCATTCCCGTCTTGAAACAACTCACGCATCTGCCCGTCATCGCCGACCCGTCGCACGGCACGGGCAGATGGGATTTGGTCACGCCGATTGCGCGCAGCGCGATTGCGGCGGGCGCGGACGGTCTGATTATCGAGGTGCATCCCAACCCCGCCCAAGCCATGAGCGACGGCGGACAATCTTTGAAACCGGAAAAATTCGCGCAGCTCGTCGCGCAAACGCGCAAAATCGCGGAAGCGATGGAACGCGCCATCTAAAATTATAAATTTCCGAATCTTGAAAGCTTTGGAAATTTGAGGAGACTCTAACATGGTCATTATCATGAAACACAACGCGACGGCGCAAGAAATCGCCAACGCGATGAATCGCGTCCAAGAACTCGGTTTCGAGCCGCATCCCATCATCGGCGAAGAGCGCACTATCATCGGCGTCGTCGGCGACGAGCGTCCGGTCGAGCCGGATGTGTTTGACATTCTCGACGGCGTAGAGCGCACCGTGCGCGTGCTGCATCCGTTCAAACTCGCCAGCCGCGAATTTCATCCCGACGTTTCCGTCGTGCGCGTGAACGGCACGACGCTGGGAACGAATCAAGTCGTCATCATGGCGGGCCCCTGTTCGATTGAATCGCGCACGCAATTGTTTGAAGCGGCGCACGCGGTCAAGGAAGCGGGCGCGTCCATTTTGCGCGCGGGCGCGTACAAACCGCGCACCTCGCCCTATTCGTTTCAAGGCATGGGGCTAAAGGGTTTGGAATTGCTCAAAGAAGTGCGCGACACATTACATCTCCCGACGATTACCGAAGTGATGGCGCCGCAAGAGGTCTCGCTCGTCGCGCAGTACGCCGACATTTTGCAAATCGGCGCGCGCAATATGCAAAATTTTTCGCTGCTGCAAGCGGTGGGGCAAATTCAAAAACCGGTCTTGCTTAAACGCGGCATGATGTCCACGATTGAAGAATTGCTGATGGCGGCGGAATATATTTTGGCGAACGGCAACGCGCGCGTCATGCTGTGCGAGCGCGGCATTCGGACGTACGAAACCGCCACGCGCAACACCTTTGACATTAACGCCATTCCCGTCTTGAAAGCGCTCACGCATCTGCCGGTCATCGCCGACCCGTCGCACGGCACGGGCAGATGGGATTTGGTGACGCCGATTGCGCGCGGCGCGATTGCGGCGGGCGCGGACGGTCTGATTGTCGAGGTGCATCCCGATCCCGCCAAAGCCATGAGCGACGGCGCGCAATCTTTGAAACCGGAAAAATTCGCGCAGTTGGTGCAAGAGGTGAAACGCGTCGCAGAGGCGGTGGGTCGGAGCGCGTGATATACTGCGGGCATGACCAATTCCTTTCCCACGCTCGCCATCGTAGGGCTCGGCTTGATGGGCGGTTCGCTCGCGCTCGCGCTGCGCGACGTTCGGGCGCCGGCGGCGGATCATTGGACGCCGCAAACAATCATCGGCATCACGCGCACGCGCGCGACGCTCGACGCGGCATTGGCGCGCGGCGCGATTGACGCGGCAAGCGATTCGCTCGACGCGGCGCGCGACGCGGACCTGATTGTGTTGTGCGCGCCCGTGCGGACGATTCTGGAACAAATTCCGCAACTTGGGCGCTTGGCGCGCGATGGCGCGTTGATTTTGGACATGGGTTCCACCAAACGCGAAATCGTCCGCGCGATGAACCGGCTGCCCGAACGTTTGACGGCGGTGGGCGGGCATCCGATGTGCGGCAAAGAGGTCGCGGGTTTTGACGCCGCCGCCGCCGCTTTGTATCGCGGCAAAATTTTTGCGCTGACGAAAACGGAACGCACGACGCCTGACGCGTTCAACGCCGCGCGCCGACTCGCGCAAACAATCGGTTCGCGCGTCGTCGAGCTCGACGCCGCGCGGCACGACGAAATCGTCGCCGCCGTTTCGCATTTGCCGTACGTCGTCGCCGCGAATCTGGTCAACACGGTCAGCGCGTTCGCCCAAGCGGACGCGCAGGTGTGGGCGCTTGCCGCGAGCGGATTCCGCGACACGACGCGCGTCGCCGCCAGCGACGTGACCATGATGCTCGATATTTTGTTGACCAACCGCGAAAATGTGGCGGACCTGATGCGCCGCTATGCGCGTTTGTTTGACCAAGCGGCAGATGCGGTATGCGGCGCAGACGAACAAACGCTGCGCGAATTGTTGGAGCGCGCGGCGCACGTTCGACGCGCTTGACAATCAGGCGTGGAATGGTTGAAACGTTGAATCGAATTCAACGTCTGAACAAGGATTTGAAAAAAAACAATGCGCGTTTGCCGTTGAAACGTTGAATGGAATTCAACGTCTGAATAATGATGTCGAAAAACAATGCGCGTTTGCCGTTGAAACGTTGAATCGAATTCAACGTCTGAATAATGATGTCGAAAAACAATGCGCGTTTGCCTTGTTTTTTCAAACGCCTTGTTTTGCCATCGAATTCAATTCGATGGTTCGCTCAAATTTAATTCCCATGTCCGACTTTACCATCGCTCTGGCGTCGCAACCGCTGCGCGGCGCGGTTCGCGTTCCCGCCGATAAATCCATCACGCACCGCGCGCTCATGCTCGCGCCGCTATTGCACGGCACGACACGACTCGAAAATTTTCTCGACAGCGAAACGACGCGCGCGACGCTGCATTGTATGCGCGCGTTGGGCGCGGACATTCAAGCTCTTGACGCCAATACCTTGAGCGTGAACGGACGCGGCTTACATTCGCTCCAAGAACCGCGTGACGTATTGTATTGTCTCGGCAGCGGCACGACGATGCGTTTGCTGTCCGGTCTTTGCGCGGGGCAGCATTTTCTTTCAGTGTTGGACGGCACGCCCGCGTTGAAACGCCGCCCGATGGGGCGCATCGTCGAACCGCTCAAGCAGATGGGCGCGACGATTTTGGGGCGCGACAATGACCGTTTCGCGCCGCTGATTTTTCGCGGCGGCAATTTGCGCGGCATCGAATACGCGCTGCCCATCGCGAGCGCGCAGGCAAAATCCGCTATTTTGCTCGCGGGTCTCTTTGCCGACACGCCGACGATCGTTCACGAACCCGCGCCCTCGCGCGACCACACCGAACGCATGCTGCGCGCGCTGGGCGTTGCGGTTGAAAATCTTTCGCCGACGACCGTGCGGCTCGACCCCCAAACCAAAAACGAAATTCAAACGTCGAAAATCGAAATTCCCGCCGATTTTTCCTCCGCCGCATTTTTCATCGTCGCCGCGCTGCTGGTGGAAAATTCCGAATTGCGTCTGGAAAACGTGGGTTTGAATTTTGGGCGCACCGGTCTGCTCGACGCGCTGACGCGCATGGGCGCGCGTTTCGAGATTCAAAATCAACGCGACGAAAACGGCGAACCGCTCGGCGACCTCGTCGTATCGTCCGCCAATTTACGCGCGACGGACGTTGGCGGCGCGGAAATTCCGCGCATGATTGACGAGTTTCCAATTTTCGCGGTGGCGGCGACCCAAGCCGTCGGCGAAACGCGCGTGCGCGACGCGCAAGAATTGCGCGTCAAAGAGAGCGACCGCGTGGCGACGGTGGCGCAAGAATTACGCAAGCTGGGCGCGCAGATCGAGGAGCAGGAGGATGGGTTTGTGATTGCGGGTCCGACGAGATTGCGCGGCGCGCGCGTCAACGCGCACAACGACCATCGGCTCGCCATGTCGCTCGCCGTCGCGGGTTTGCTTGCGAAAGGCGAAACCGTGATTGAAGGTTGGGAGTGTGTGGCGGATTCGTTTCCAAGTTTTGACGCATTGCTGCGGCAGTTGGAAGATTTGACTATCGCGCACTTTTGAGCGGTTGCTCTGCTCTCTGATTTTTGGCTTCGAGTGAGGAGGAAACAAAAAACCAGTCCACTTTGGACTGGTTCGTGGGGATTTTCGTAAAATCACCCTTCAAAAAGCGGGAGACGGGATTCGGACCCGCGACCTTCTCCTTGGCAAGGAGACGTACTACCACTGTACTACTCCCGCAGACACTCGACATTATAGCGGGTAAAAAACGCGTGTCAAATTTGTAAGGCGCGGACGGCGCGCGATTTCGGGCGTAAAAAAAACACGCCGAATTTCCGCAAAAAACTGCAAAAACTCGGCGTGTCGAGAGGGGAGAGGAGGAATGGTCAAGAAAGAAACTTTACGGCGCTAACAGCTGTTCGATGCGCGCTTCCAGCGCGCGCGCGGGAAGCGCGCCAATGTAATTCCCGTTCGGGCGGCCCGTCGCGTCTCGGCCCGCGAGCAGCTTGCCGTCGCGCGTGATAAAGTACGTTTCCGGCACGCCCGTAATTTTGTACTGACTCGCAATCGTCGTGCCGACATCCGCGCCCGCCGGATACGTCATGCCAAATTCCTGCATAAATTTTTTGGCTTCGGTTTCCGTATCCACATAATCCACGCCCAACACAATCAAGCCCCGGTCTTTATATTTTTCCCACAGCGTCTGCAATGCGGGCGCTTCGGCGCGGCAGGGTCCGCACCACGACGCCCAGAAATTCAACACCACCGGTTTACCTTTTAAATCCGCCAAACGCACCGTCTGTCCGTCAAACGTTTTGAGTTCAAATTGCGGCGCGTGGCCGGCTTGGAGCGGCGGCGCCTGACGCTGCATCCAACCGAACGCGAACAAGCCCAATAAACCGAACGCGACGACGACGACCAACAGAATCGCGACCGAGGGCAAACGTCGTGCGCGGCGCGTGGGCGCGGCGTCAAGCGGCAGCGCCCGAGTCGCCGTCGCCAACGGTTCGCCGTTCGTCAATGATTCGTTCCTTGCCGACGATTGCATCTCATTCTCTCGCTTTCAATTCGCGCGCGATGCGTTCGGCGTATTCGGCGGAAACGTGCGGCGCGGACGCGGGCATATTCTCGGCGCCAGCTTGGGTATGTTTGAGCCAACCGCGCGCAGTAAAAAAAACGACCGCCGCGCCGAGCAGCAAAACGCCGAACGGCAAAATGTACGCGCTCAAATTGAACCCCTCCGGCGGCGGCGCGCCCAACACACGTTCGCCGTACTGCGCGATAAAGTACGTGCGAATCTGTGTTTCAGTTTCGCCCGCCAATAATTTTTCACGAATCAACGCGCGCCACTGCACGCACGCTTGCGTTTCGCACACATCCAACGGCACGCCCGTGCAAACGGGACAATACAAATCTTTGGCGATACGCAATACTTGATCGTCCACATTCGGCGCGGGCTGCTGCGCGGACGCGGCGTCGGGACAGAGCGCAATCCATAACGCCAACGCCAGAACGCCCAAGCCAATCGTCAAACGCAAAAATCTGGTCATACGTACTCCCGTCAAATCGGCTTTACAAGCCCGCCTCGGGCGGCGTCGGCGGCAGCGCATCTTGCACGCCCAAACGATCCAACTCTTGAGGGTCGCCGACATGTTCCCACAGCAGCGCTTTGAGTTTGCCGATCTCTTGAATCAACTGCGCGCGCTCGCGCTGATAATCCTCCAACATCACATCGAGGTCGGATAATTGCAGCGCTTTGACGCGAATTTGCCGCGCCAATTCTTGGACGTCGAGATTTTGCGGTGTGCTTCCCATGCTCTCGCCTCCTGATTCAGTCCCGTCGTGGGAAGCGTTAGAACGTACCGTACCGATGCGTTCTCGCAAGAATCGGCGTCAATTCCTGCGCGCGTATTCCATAAAAAATTCAGACGGCCTCGCGCAGCGCGCGCGCGAGGCGGCGCGTGCGGACGACGATGGCGCCAATATAAGCGCCCAAGACGACGGCGATAATGGCATAGGCGATGATCAAACTTTCCATCTCAACCCTCTTCCTGCGCGCGCCGCCAAGCCAGCGCATCGCGTTTCTGTTCCAAGCGCACCCGCAGCGCCAACATCCACACAAACAGGACGGTGAACGATAACAGCGCGACCATCAAAGTCGTTCGCATCGCCGGATCCAAACCGCCCGCTTCGCTGACGACCAACGCCGGGTGCATCGTGCGCCACCACGTCACCGAGAGATAAATTATCGGCACGTCGAGAAAACCGATGATGCCCAATACCGCCGCCATGCGCGCGCGCTTTATATCGTCCGCGCCCGCGCGCAGCATCAGATAGCCGACATAGATGAGCCACAGCACGAGCGTCGTCGTCAAACGCGCGTCCCATACCCAATACGTCCCCCACGCGGCTTTTGCCCACACGGGTCCCGTCAACAAGACCAGCGTCGTAAAGACCACGCCGATTTCGGCGGCGGACAGCGCGAGGGCGTCCCATTTGCGCTCGCGTTTTACCAAAAACAAAACGCTCGCTACAAAAACGATCAAGAACGACAAAAACCCAATCCACGCGCTCGGCACGTGAAAGTAAAAAATGCGCTGCGCGTCGCCCATCGTCGCTTCGCGCGGCGCGTAAAACAACGCCATGTACAGCGCGACGGCGATGAGCGCCAAACTGAACGGAATCAACCCGCGCAAAATTTTTGCCAGCGCGCGGTCGTCGAGCAAACGCCAATACGCGGTTTGCGGCGCAAGGTTTTCATGCTCGGTTTCCGCGCGCTGCCAGGTCAAACTCGAATTCATAATTTCGCTCCACACTTGACGCAAAATTTATCCTGCGCGCTCATCACGACGCGGCAGCGCGGACATGCGCGCGGTTCGCCCGCGCGCGCGGCGACCGGTTGCAGCGCGTCAATTTTTCGCAAAATATCCGCCGCTTGCGCTTGATAGCGCGCGTGCAGTTGTTCGTAATCCGCCGTCGAAAGTTTGCCGGTGGCGTATTCAAATTGTAAATCGCGCAGCGCTTCGAACGCGTTTTCGCGCGCGCCGTACAAATCGTCGTAACGTCCCGCCGTCGCGCGTCCGTCCGCCGCGCGATAGCGCAGCGGATTCACGAGCGGATAACCCACCAACACAATGACGCCGACGACGAGCGCAAGAATGAGCAAGATGTCCATAAATTTTGGCGCAATCGCGCGATAGCCAACCAGAACGTTCTACCGCTATCGCGCAAGCGCAAAGCGTCCTATGCCCCGACCAACGCCTTTTCCGCGCGCACGCGTTCGGCGACTTGGGCATGCCGCGGGTCGGGCAGCATCGCAATCAACGTGCCGCCGATAAAGACGATAAACCCAATCCACAACCACACGACGAGCGGATTGATAATGACTTTTAACGTCGCGCTGCCGTCGTCGTTCCAACCCGCCAGAATCACGTACAAATCCTCGCGCAAGGTTGTGCGTACGGCGACTTCGGTCGTCATCTGGTCGGCGGCGGGATAGTACGCCTTGATTGGGCGCATCGTATCCACCGGCGCGCCGTTCTCGAACACGACCAAATCCGCGCCAATCACCTGCGCGTTGTTCTCTTGGGTCATTTTCAATTTTTGAAATTGCAGAACGTATTGCCCCAACGCGACGCTTTCGCCCGGCATGACGTTCTTTTGAATCTCGGATTGGAAAAAGGTCGAGCCGACGATGCCGACGACGGCGAGAATGACGCCGATATGTACGATATAGCCGCCGTAACGCCGCCGATTTTTATTCACCAATTGCACCGGCGCGACGGCGACGTTTTCGCGGTACATGCGCATCCGCGCGCGAATGCCGCGATAAAATTCCAGCGTCACCGCGCCGAGAACGAACGCCGCCGCGGCGAACGCCGCCAAACCGTACGGGTCGCGCACGCCCAACGCCACAAGCAGAATCGTCGCGCCGGCGGCGCCGAGCAGCGGCGGAACAAAGTTACGTTTGAGATGTTCGGGCGACGCGCGCCGCCAGCCGATGAGCGTGCAGACGCCCATCAATACAATCAACGCTAGAAAAATGGGCCCATTGATTTGATTGAAAAACGGCGCGGCGACGGTGATTTGTTTGCCCGCGACCATTTCGCTGAGCATTGGAAAAATGGTGCCCCACAAAGTGGCGACGGCGGCGCCGAGCAAAATCAGATTGTTCAACAGGAACGTCGCTTCGCGCGACAGGAACGAATCGAGCCGATTTTCCTCTTTGAGTTTATCCATGCGGAGATACATCAGGTACGCAAAGACGACCAACACCGCCGCAATGTACGCGAGAAACAGGGGGCCCATCGAACTGACGCCGAACGCGTGAACCGATTGAATCACGCCGCTGCGCGTAATGAACGTACCCAAAATGCACAGCAGGAACGTGAGCATGATGAGGACGAGATTCCACACTTTTAACATGCCGCGTTTTTCTTGGATCATGATGCTGTGCAAATACGCGGTGCCGGTGAGCCAAGGGATGAGCGCGGCGTTTTCTACCGGGTCCCAACCCCAATAGCCGCCCCAACCGAGTTCGACGTACGCCCAGCGCATCCCAAACAAAAGTCCGAGCGAGAGAAAGAGCCACGCAAACAACGCCCAGCGCCGCGTGGTGCGAATCCAATCGTACCCCAAATCGCCGGTGACGAGCGCGGCGAGCGCGAACGCAAAGGGAACGGTGAATCCGACATAACCGAGATATTGCGTGACGGGATGAATGAACATGCCGGGGTCTTGGAGCAAAGGATTCAGACCGATGCCATCCGCCGGCGTTTGCGGCAGCAGGGTAAAGGGTCCCGAAATAAATATCAAGAGCGCGAAAAAGAACGCTTGGGTGAACGCCATGAACGCAATCACCCACGGGACCAGATGTTTGCGCTGACCCGCCTGTTGGATTAAAACTGCCGCGCTAAACAAACCGAGCAGCCACACCCAAAACAAGAGCGAACCTTCTTGACCGCCCCAGAGCGCGGAAACGGTGTAAAACGCGGGTTGATTGCCGCTCACATGATTGGCGACATATTCAAAACGGAATTGATGCGTCAACAATGCCCATTCGAGAATGGACACGGCGAGCGTGGTTAAACCCGCCACGACCAAGACGCCATGTTTGGCGCTGGCGAGGAATTCGGGACGCGCTTTGAGTTGGGAAAAAATGGCGGCGAAAATGACATACAACGAAACGGCCAGTCCCAAAACCAAGGTGAGATTGCCTACAGCGGCGATTTGTGAGAGCGCCATCATCAGCTCCTAAAGAACGTCGAGACGTTCGGACCGGGCCAAATGAGCGGCATACGGCGCCGCGCCCGGACTTTTGCCTTTATTGCAGTTCGCTTTTTTCGTACTTGCTCGGACACTTTACCAAAATGGAATCGGCTTGAAAGACGCCGTTGCCGTCGAGTTTGCCTTCGGCGACGACGGATTCGCCGCTGCTCATCGTATCGGGCGCGACGCCGCGATAGACGACGGGCAGAACCTGTTCGCCTTCGACGAGATTGAATTTCAAAATCAAATTCTTTTGGTCGTTTTCGATACTCGTTTTATCCAACGGCGCATTCACGCGCACGGTGCGCCCGGTGAGTTCCGTTTGTTGAGCATACAGTTCGGGGAGCGTATAGTAATAAACCGTATTGGATTGGAAACTGCTAAACAGGACAAAGGCGATGACGCCGAGCAGCGCGCTGCCGCCGAGAATGTATTTGATGGAAAGACCGGACGAACGCGCGATGGGTTTTGCGGGGGGGTTCTGCAGAATACTAGCCATTTGCTACTCCTTGCAAATTTCGGATGCGGAACGGCACATCCGTTTTTGGACTGGTTTCAGAGTAATGAGGTCAAGTCCGAATCATGTCCAAGCAGGGTCAAAATCATTCGAGAGCGCCCAAGTCATGACAAATGCCCTGTCTGACGCGGGACATTTAGCGTACACGCGAACGGGCGCGTTCCTTGCGGAACGCGCCCGTCGTGTTACATTGCTTGGAATTTCGTTTCGCCGCTTCAAGCGCCGCGCGCATTTATTTTGTCAGCAGCGTCGCGCCCGGAACGTCTTGACCCATGAGATCTTTGTACGAGAGCTGCAAGAGTTGGACCGTGCGCTTGAAATTGTGAATGGCTTGCGCTTTGCCTTCGTTGCCATTGCCGGTATCTTCGCCCCACATTACGCCGTACACGGTGCGAAAGTTGTACCAGGCATTGTCAATTTTGTCGTCCACTTGGCCGTCCGCGCCCTTGGGCAAAACTGCATACGGATAACCGGTGGGGACCTTTTTGACGCCTTTGCTTTCGAGCGCTTTCATCAGCACATTCAACAAACCCTTGACTTCATCCTGTACGCCTTCGACCTTGCCGTTGCCGTCGTAATCGGCTCGGGCTTCCATATTGAAGGTGGTGAGATCTTGGTGACAGGATTGGCAAGCGGCGGTGTACTCGAACTTGCCGTCCGGGCTAACCGTGTTGAAAGAGTGACCGCCGACTTTTTCAAAGTTCGCGTCTTTGCGGTCGGTGATGGCAGGCGTCATGTGACACACCACGCACGCGCCGGGCGTGTTGCCTTTGTCGTCGCCCACGCTGCTCCAGAGGAATTTGCTCGCCGCAGGATTATCTTTGGCGGCAGGATTCTTGACCGGCGCAACGCCGACGAGTTCGCCGTGCGGCGAATTGGCGACCTTTTGTCCGTACGTCACGCCGCCGGTATTGCTAATGAATTCCGCCACCGAACTATAGTGCGGGAAGGAACTCTTGATCGCGTCTTCCGGTTTGGTGCGGGCGTTATGACAGGTATAGCACGTCGCCGAGAGACCGACTTCATTGGGCGCTTCGAACGGAATTTCGACCGGTTTATCTACAATGCGGAGCTGCCATGCGTTATCGCCGTTGTGCGGATCATGGCAGGTCGCGCACACGATGGTTTGTTTGTTGTTTTTCCACGCGCCGGGATTCGTCGGGTTCGCGAGGAACGAGACAAAGCCGTCGCCGGAATGGCAGCGCACACATTGCTGTTCGCCCCAACCAATCGGCACGTTAAAGGCAGCCGAACTCGCGTCCGAGTGTCCAGCGTTCTTGAGTTCTTCGCCCTTGTCGTTGATATTGCCCGAGTTGTGGCACACATTGCAGGTAGCTTCGTTCTGGCTCGACGCCATGATGGGCAAGCCCTTGTTCACGTGGTCTGCGGCAGGACCATGACATTGTTCGCAGCCGACGTTTGCCATCGCCTTGACTTGGGCGGGCATGGCGTCCCAATTGCTTTTGCCGCCCTTGCCTGCCGCGTTGATTTGTTCAAAGGTCGGGAACTGCCATTTGGATTGAACGGCAGCGTCTTTGAAACCGTTTGAACCGGCGCCAAGCGGCGGCGCAAAGAAACCGGTGGTATGACACGCCGCGCAGCTTTCGTTAAAGTGCGTGCTGGCGTCGGGCGCGTGCGTGTTGTCAATATTCGCTTGCAGCGCGTTGCCGTGTCCCGTCTTGGCCCAATCTTCCACTTGCTTGGGATGACAGGTCTTGCACGTTTCGGCGTTGTTGCCGATGTACGCGCCGGCATAGATATGTACGCCGCCCGCTTCGCCGCGACCGGGCAGCGCGCACGAAACCGCATACGCGCCCGCGATGTCGGGCGTGAATTCGGTCAAGTTCGCTTTGGGGTCTTGGATCGCAGCTTTGGATTCGGTCGGTTTGAACAGCGTCCACGTCGGCGTCATGGGTCCGGTGTAGGCAATATCTTCGGCTTTACATTCGACGCGCACGGGGACGTTGATGGGCACGTTCGGCAAGCCGCTCGCGCCCATCGCGATGGTAACGTTTGCTTCGCCGACTTTGGTATCGGTAATGATTTTGAGAGTGCCTGTGATAGCGTTCGGGTCATTTCGATTCATGGGGACCGGAACGATATGGACGACGGCGCTGGGTGGCGCAGGCGTCGGTTCTTGCGCCGGGGGCGCAGCGACTGCCGTTGCGGCAGGGGAGAACGAGATCGCCGCCAGCGCGATGGTGAGAATGGCAATGACGCTCGCGGCAATCGCGAAAATTTTCCAACTAGACATTGGTTTGCCTCCAATTCGACGTTTGAGGTTTCTAAACCGCTCTACGCTCTTTGTCCTCGGGTCAAAGAGCTGTACCCTTCACCCCTTTCCGCGGTACAAAATACGCGTCACGGGTTCACGCCAAGCTGAATTATGAACCGCGTGACCAAGGCGCCGCCGCCGTTTTTATGAGCGACCCGCCAGGCAAACCACGCCGCGTTACGCGCCGTGCGCGCAACGCATGAACCCCTTCGTGGGGCAACCAAAACGAACGATTGAATCCGCTTTGGAATGTGTCCCGCTTCAGACACAAATTTGATTTTACCCTAACGGACCCAAGTCAAAAAGGCGTCATTTTTTGGTGTAATTTAGCGCAAAAGTTTGCGAACCGCGTTGACTCGCGCCGCGCGCCCGTCCGTAATTTCTCACCTACTTTTGACTATTTTCCTATTTTAATTGGACTCGTTCCCACTAGACTCTAAACGCAACTGTGCGCTCGCGGCGGACATCCTTTGCCGCGAGAGCGCGCTTTTTCGTTTTGAAACTGGGTGTGGAGGCGTCTGTTTATGACCGGATTGTGCGAGGAATCAGCTTGGGCTGGAAAACGCGCCGCGCGGCGGCAATGGCTGCGGCTCGGCGCGTTATGGATTGCCTTGAGCGCGTTTATGGGTTTCGCTCTCGCCGCGCAAGCGCAAGGGCCCATGAGCGACCAAGAATGTTTGAGCTGTCATACGAATCCCGATTTGAGCATGACCCTGCCCAGCGGCGAACCGCTCTCGCTGTACGTGGACGCGGAAAATTATCACGCTTCTGTTCACGGCACGCTCAAGGTGCAATGCGTACAATGTCATACCGACATTTCCGGCTATCCGCACCCGCCCGCCAATTACATTGACCGCCGCGACGTGACGTTACAAAATTATCGGACGTGCGAAGGATGTCACGCGGACAATTATCGCCAGACGCTCGACAGCATGCACCAAATCGCGCTCGCGGGCGGCAATCGCAACGCCGCCGTCTGCACCGATTGTCACACCGCGCACGCCGTGACCGACCCGGCGACGCCGCGCACGCACATTCCGCAAACTTGCGCGCAATGTCACAGTACGATTAGCGATGAATATATCCAAAGCGTTCACGGCGAAGCGTTATTCAACGACAATCCCGACGTGCCGACGTGTACGGATTGTCACAGCGCGCACCGCATCAGCGACCCGACCACCGCCAGCTTTCGGCTCCAATCCCCGGAACTCTGCGCGAATTGTCATACCAATTCAAGCATCATGTCGAAATACAACCTTTCGACCAACGTATTGAATACGTACATTTCGGATTTTCACGGCACGACGGTCGAGCTCTTTGCCAAGCAGCATCCCGGTCAAGCGACCAACAAACCGGTCTGTTACGATTGTCACGGCGTCCATAACATCAAGAGCGTGTCGGACCCCGCGTCTATGGTGGCGACCCAAGAAAACTTGCTCGTCACCTGTCAGCGCTGTCATCCCGACGCGACCACCGCTTCCTTTACCGCCGCGTGGATGAGCCATTACGAAGCGAGTCCCGATAAATATCCGCTCGTCTATTATGTGAATCTGTTTTATTGGATTCTCATTCCGTTGACCATTGGCGCGCTGTTGATTTTTATCGCCAGCGATGTGTATCGGCGCGTGCGGCGGCGGCTCTCTGCCAACAATCCGCCCACAATTCAAAAGGATGGGGGCTAGGCCAATGGCAGCTCAAACGGAAACGAACGCTCCCGCTTCGACGCAAGAATATAACCGCTTTAACAGCATCCAACGCGCGCAGCATATTTTGCTCATCTTTTCGTTCACGCTCCTCGCGCTCACCGGCTTGCCGCAAAAATTCGCTGGCGAGCCCTGGGCGGAAACTTTGATTGTGTGGCTGGGCGGCATCGAAACTGTGCGCGTCCTGCACCGCTTTTCCGCCATCGTGCTGGTCATTGTCTCGATTGCGGAATTTATCATGATTGGGCAAAAAATTTATGTGGAACGCGCGCGCTGGACCATTTTCCCGCGCCTGCAAGATGCGTTCGACGCGTTCAATCAATTCTTTTTCAATCTCGGCTGGCGTAAAACAGAGCCAAAATACGACCGTTATTCGTGGGGCGAAAAATTTGAATACTGGGCGCTCGTGTGGGGCACGCTCATCATGGCGCTCACGGGTTTCATCTTGTGGAATCCGATTTTGGCGACCAAGTTTTTGCCGGGCGAATGGATTCCCGTCGCCAAAGCCGCGCATGGCGGCGAAGCGCTGCTCGCCGTGCTGGCTATCTTGGTATGGCATTTTTACAACGTTCACATCAAAACGTTCAACAAGTCCATGTTCACCGGCAAAATGTCGCGCCACGAAATGCAAGAGGAACACGCGCTCGAGCTCGAATTGATTGAACAGGGCAAGGCGAGTCATCAAGTGCCGCTGGAAATCCAACAGCGCCGCCGCCGCCGTTTTTTGCCTTTTGCTTTTGCCATCGGCGCGGCGCTCATGTTCGGCTTGTACTGGTTCGTCACGGCGGAAACCACCGCCCTCAGCACAGCGCCGCCGGTCTCGGACAAACAGCAGGTCTTTGTGCCGCGCACATTCACGCCGACGGCGACGCGCGTGCCGCCCACCGCCACGCCCGCGCCGCCGACGCCAACGCTCGAACCGGGCAAACCGACTTTTACGCCGGCGCCGGAAGTTTCGCCGACGACAGGCGCCATTCAGGCGCTGCCGCCGCTGCCCGCCGACCATGAAGGGCGCACCGTGTGTCAAGTGTGTCACATTAGCGGCGTCGGCGGCGCGCCCAAGAATCCGCCCGACCACGAAGGTCGTTTGGATTCAACCTGCGCGGATTGTCATAAACAACCGTAGGCACAATTCATAGATTGCCCGTGAGGACGATTTCCACATCGCCCTTGCCATAACGGGGAGGCATCGGATGCAATGGTTTAAAAAAATCTGGCGGCAAATTCGCAGCGTGCGCCCGCGCACCTGGTTCTTGATGTTTGGCGGCGCGTTTGTTTTGCTGCTGCTGTTTGGCGGCGGCTTGTACGCGTGGGACTATACCAATTCGTCGTACTTTTGCGGCACGACCTGTCACACCATGCCGCCGCATTACGAATCGTATTTGCGTTCGCCGCACGCGCGCGTGGAATGTGTCGAGTGTCACATCGGACGCACTTCGTTCGGCATCAAATTTACGCGCAAGGCGAATGACGCGCAATTCGTCTGGGCTTATTTGACGCAGCAGTACGAATTTCCATTGTACGCCAAAGGGCTGCAGCCCGCGCGCGAATCGTGCGAAAAATGTCATTGGCCCGAAAAATTTTCGTGGGACAAGGTCGTTTCCAAAAAAGATTATCAAACCGACGCCGCCAACACGCTGCAAAGCACGACGCAGGTGATGAAAATCGGCGGCGGCACACAGCGCGAAGGTTTGGGGCGCGGCATCCATTGGCACATCGAAAATCCGATTGATTTCATTTACACCGACGGCGAAGAGCTCAAACAAGAAATCCCGTGGATCCAAGTCACGAATCCCGACGGCACAACCACCACCTACACCGACCTTGAAAATCCGCTAACGCCGGACCAAATCGCGCAGCTGCCCAAACGGCGCATGGATTGTATTGACTGCCACAATCGCGTTTCGCACACTTTTCTCACGCCCGCCGAAGCGATGGACGATTTGCTCGCCACCAAGCAAATTGACCCGACGATTCCCGACATCAAAGCCAAAGGCGTCGAAGTCCTTTCGCAATCGTTCGGTTCGGATTTGAATTTGGCGAACCAAGCGATTCAACGCGTCGAAGCGTACTATCAACAAAACTATCCCGAATTTTATCAACAGAATACGGCGGCGGTCCAAAATGCCGTTCGTGAATTGCAGACGTGGTATCCCAAATTGCATTTCCCGGAACAGGGTTTGGATTGGACGACGCATCCCGACAATCTGGGGCATAAAGAATGGGCGGGCTGTTTCCGCTGTCACGACGGCAAACATTTTACGCCCGACCGCAAACAAGCGGTGCGGCTGGAATGTAACGTTTGCCACACCATTCCCTCCATCAGCACGGGCGCGCAAGCCAATACGGTGATTACGTTGGAGCAAGCGACCGAGCCGGAATCGCACAAAACGACGACGTGGCTTTTGCAGCATCGCACCAAGTTTGACGCGACCTGTCAGGATTGTCACGATACGCGCAACGCGGGCGGCAGCGACAATACTTCGTTCTGTTCCAACAGCGCGTGTCACGGCACGAAATGGGAATTTGCCGGATTCGACGCGCCCGCGCTCGCGCAAATTTTACAGACCGCAGTCAAGCCGCCAGCCGAACCGAACGCGCCGCCCGCCCCCGTTCCGCATCCCATCGGCGGCAATCCCGATTGTCAGATTTGTCACGGGCTCGACAGCAAGGTACGTCCGATGCCCGCCTCGCACGAGGGACGCACCAACGATTTGTGTTTGGCGTGTCACGTGCCGACCATTCCGCCGGAAGGATATGACGCGCAAGCCGGCAAACCGCCGGGCATTACGCACGCCATTAGCGGACGCACGGAATGTTTGGGGTGTCACGATACGGGCGCGACGAGTTTTGCCCAAATACCGCAATCGCACAAGGAGCAAAATTACACAAACGCGCAATGTGTAACGTGCCATCAACCGGCGGAGGCGGGACAAGAAGGCGCGCCGCCTCAAGGCGCCGGCGCTTCGGGCGGCAAAGATAGCGGCGCGAGCGGCGGAATTCCGCCCATACCGCCCGACCATGCCGCCAGCGCGTGCGCGGCGTGTCATGCCACCGGCGCTTTGAATTCGCCGAAATTCCCGGACAATCACGCCGATTATCGCGACGCGCAATGCGCGACCTGTCACAAACCCGCGCAATAGAAAAACCCGTCAGGTCTTGGCGCGACGCGCTATCGCTGCGAGTGGCAAAAGCCCCCCGTACCGCTTGGATCAAGCGCGTACCGGGGGTTTTATTTTGCGAGGCAAGATGAAAACTTTATACCAACTCAATCCGCCGGTCATTGCCTTTATCCTAACCGTTTGTATCGGTTGGGGCGTTTCGCTCTATTTGCATGAATGGCAGTGGCTGGCAATCAGTTTGGCGCTGGGCTTGCTTGCCGGGGATTTGGTAGAGGCGCTGCTGTCGCAAGCCGCGCCGTCAAAAACCAAAAAGCGCGACTCGAAACGCGCGAAATGAAACGCGCCCGCCATTATTTTTTACTCGCTCGCGTTACGCAGTACGTTTTCGCGCCATTTCTTTGCAGAGCGGCGTAACGCGAGTTACTCTAGTTTTCGTTTGTCGAGAATGTCCATAAAGACCTCGACCACGCGCGGGTCAAACTGCGTTCCCGCTTGCTGCCTGATATATTCGCGCACGCGTTCCGGCGCCCAACGCGCGCGGTACGCGCGATTGGACGAGAGCGCGTCCCACACATCTACGACGGTGAAAATGCGCGCGGCAAGCGGAATCGCTTCGCCTTGCAAACCGCGCGGATACCCTTCGCCGTTCCACCATTCATGGTGGCAGTACGGAATGGCGAGCGCGGCGTCGAGATACGAAATATCTTTGAGCATCTCGTGGGCATAGACGGGATGCATCCGCATCACTTGCCATTCTTTTTCCGTCAGCGGTTTGGGATTCAAAAGAATCTGGTCGGGGATGCCGACTTTGCCAATATCGTGCAGCAGCGCGCCGCGCCGAATGTGTTTGATTTCATCTTCCGGGACGCCGAGCCGGCGCGCAATCGCGATGGTCAAATCCACCACGCGCCGCGCATGGCCGTGCGTTTCCGTATCGCGCAATTCCAACGCGCGCGCCCAGCCCTCAATCGTCTTGTCATACGCCTGTTCCAATTCCACATTTTTCGCGCGCAAATCATCCTGCACTTGCAGCCGCGCAAACACCATCCCAAATTGGTCGGCAATGCTCCGCAAGATTTTGAGCGACGCTTGCGAATACGCGTTCGCCGCGCGACTTTCGAGCGCCAACACGCCTAACGGACGAATGTGATACCGCACCTGCACAAACAACCAAGAGCCCGGCGGGTCCCCCAGCCGCTCGAACGACAGCTCGGACGACGCATCGGTTTCCGGTTCTTGGCTCAATAACAAAATATCTTTTTCGCGCACGGCGCGTTCGATAAAAGGCAAAAAGGATGGCACGATTGTATTTTCCAGACGCGTGCGAATGCCGTCCTGCACGTCAAACGCCAGAACCGTCTGATACATTTGCGCTTCTTCGGGCGAGTACTGGACAAACCAGAACGCGTCCCAATCCAACAACCGGTCCGTCGCTTGCGCCACAATGAGCGCCGCCTGTTCGCGCGTTTGCACGCTGTTGAGCTGTTCCGCCAGACTCATCAAACCGACGTTGAGCTCTTCCGAAATGCGCCGCGCCGAAATATCGCGAATGATGATAATGCACTGCGTCGCGTCAATCGGCAGAAAACGCGCTTCAAACGTCTGCTGCCCTTGCGGCGACGGCAAACGATATTCAATCGTGACGGCGGATTGAGCGGTTTGACACTGCTGCAGCGCGTCTTGCAGTTGGAGCGCAATGCGCCCCGGCGCGACCTCTCGAATATGCCGTCCCAAAAATTCCTTGGGCGGTCCAAAAAAGCGCGTGTTCATCCCCGCTTGGCAATCCAGAATAATGCCGTCCGCATCGAGACGAAAATAAATATCCGGCACGGCGCGGAAAATCGCTTCCATCTCGCGCTTGGCGGCTTCCAACGCCTGTCGTTCTTGCGCCCGCGCCACCGCATTCGCCGTCTGATTGGCAATGGTGCGCGCCAGCTGCACTTCTTCCGGCGTAAATTCATGCACCGTATCGTAATAGAGCATGAATTTGCCGAGCAGCGTCTCGTTTTGCAAAAGCGGAATAAAACCGAGCGCCTGAATCCCTTCGCGCACAATGACGGGACACAGCTCGGCGAGCGTCGGCTCGGCTAATACATCGGGCACCAGCAGCGGCGCGGGATTTTTGGTCTCGCGCGTCCACGGCGAATGACCCTGCGCGCGCGCGCGATACGCGTCGGACAGCGCGTGCCATGCCGCGAAACGCATGACGCCCTGCGCGTCGTACAAAAGAATCGAAGCGTGTTGAATATCGAGCATCGCGACGAGCGAATCCACCGCCGCGTTCAAAATGTCGTCCACCGCTTCGCCGCGATTCATCGCCGCCGTCAAATGAAAGAGCGCTTCGAGCTCGCGGTTTTGATGCGCCAGCCGCGCTTCGGTTTCTTTGCGCGCCGTCACGTCCAACCAAATGCCGTGCAAGACCGTCGTCCGCTCCAAATGCACCATCCGCGCGCGCCCCTGCACCCACACCGTGCGCCCGTCGCGCGCCAACATGCGATATTCGACATCCAGCGGCGCGCCGTTCATTTGCGTCAATCCCATTTGCGCTTCCACATACGCACGGTCGTCGGGATGCACGCGTTCTTGCCACATGTTGGGATAGCTCAACCATTCTTCCGCCGTAAAACCCACCAGCTCTTTGACTTGTTGGCTGATAAACAACGGCTTGGCGCCGTCGTCCAATTGAATCACGTACGTCACCACCGGCAGCAGTTCCAATAACGCGCGCAAGCGCGCTTCGGACGCTTGGAGCGCCTGTTCAAAATGCGCCGTGCGCGACGCCGTCAACACCCGGTCCGCCAACAGCGCGTTTGAACTCTCGTGCGCCAACAGCGAAAGAATTTCGGAATCCGGCGGCACGCCGAACGCGTTTTCAAAAAACGCCGCCGGACGCCGCGCGAATTTTTCCTTGTACATTTCGCGGTCCGCCTGCAAAAGCGTCGCATGTAACGCGGCGGGCGTTTGCGCCGTCGCGCAACCGAGCGAAAGACTTAGCGCGGGAACGGCCGTCGCGTTGTGCGCCAACAAGCGCGCCCGCACGCGCTCCACCACCTGCGCCGCCGCTTCGGTAGGAGTATGCAGCAGCAGAACGGCAAACTCGTCGCCGCCAATGCGCGCGACAATATCTTGCTGACGGAACGCTTCCGTGAGAATGTCGGCGGTCATGGTCAAGAGCGCGTCGCCCGCCACATGCCCGTATTGGTCGTTTGTCCATTTCATCGCGTCAATGTCCGCCACCACAATCGAAATCGGATATTGCGCGGAGTCGGTCAAACTTGCCAACCGTTCCTCAAAGAACGCGCGATTATACAAACCGGTCAAGGTATCGTGCGAGCCCAGATAACGCAATTTTTCTTCGACATGATATTGTTCGCTCACGTCCGCGCCGACGCCCTGAATTTCCGCATACGCGCCGCTGTCGTCGAAAATAGCGCGCAGCGTCCAAGCATGTTGTTCCAAGCCATCGCCGGTTCCGTCGAGTTTCAAAACGAAACGCGTCACCGGCGTAGCGGGCAGCTGCGCGCAATACTCGCGCAAGACGCCGACCGTCTCGGCGGGCAATCGCGCAAACCAATTGACGCCTTGCCATTTGCGATCTTGAATGTCAAACTTGCGGCAAAACGCTTTGTTGGCGAACGTCAACGCGCCGTCCGGCAAAAAACGAATGACCCAATCGGTTTGGTCTTCGACGATGGCGCGATAACGCGCCTGTTCCGCCGCGACGGCGCGCTGCGATTCATTGAGCGCATCCAGCAAAACATTGACGCTCTTGGCGGTCTCTTGGAGCTCTGGATGCGCAGTCAATTGAACCCGCCGTTCAAAATCGCCGGTGGCGGCAATCTGGCGCACCTGCGTAGTCAACGCCGCCAACGGTTTGAGGAGCGCGCGTTCCGCCAACCAGAGGATGACGGCAATCGCAGCCAAACCAATTAACGTCAGCGCGCCCAAACCCCAATTCAATGCCGCCGACGCGGATTGATACTCGTCGCGCGGCAAATCCACTTGCGCCAACAAGACCGGTTTACCGTCGAGGTCGTCCAAGCGCGCGTAACCCGCCAACCGCTCAGAATTCAACGGCACGACAGCTTGCGCTTGCGTCTCAGCCATCAACGCGGGAACTTGTTTCGCCAGCTCTTGCGCGCGCGGCAAAGACCACGGCAGCAAGGTCAGCGCCAAATTGGTGAGACGCGCGACATGCTGCGTAGTCTCGGCGTCGAGGCGGCGCCCAAAGACCAAAACGCCGTTCGTTGGGCCCTGACCGCTATTGTCATGAATCGGGCGCGCTGCCAGCATCAAAACGCCCGCGTCGGTCTGGAGCAAGCCCACATGTGGGCCCGGGGTCGTCGTACGGAGAAAATCTTGCTGCGCCAAAAGATCGGAAACGAGTTTCGGCGCGGCGGGCGTCAGCGTCGCCGCTTCCGGGTCAAACTCGGCGCTATAAATAACCTGTCCTTGCGAATCGAGGACGAGCGCAAACTGGACGTTGATATTTTGAAACGTGAGGGGCGTCAAATAATCGCTGATGTACAGGGGATTGCGCGTTTCCGCGAATTCAAACGTATCGCTCCACGTACTCCAATCAAGCAGCAGCGTGTCCAATTGACTTTGCTCATGCGCCAAAGCCCGGCGAACGCGCAGAAGGTCGGCATACGCGGCGTTGCGTTCAAAAGCCGCGGCGTCTTGCGTGACGACCGCATGAGCGATCCATCCAAACGCAGCCATGACTATCAACAACGCCAGCGTCAAACTCAACAACGTCTGTTTGCGAAAAGACATGCCGGACTCCTGCCCCAAAAAGCAAAATGGTACGTCAAGCATAGCATAAATCAATAAAAAAGACACGCAAAAAAATCGCCCCGCGCCGTACGTGATCGGCGCGGGGCAAGTCGGAACTTTTCCGTATAAACTCGTGACTCGTGGTACGCAGTCCAGCGAAAAAATAGCGTGAAAGCGTATGGCAAATTTCAAATTTGTCTTGCCCGGCATAAGGCAAGTTATAACATGCCGTCCGCCGTAATAATGGCGTTGGCGATTTCGCTCATTTTTTTATTTTCGTTCTGGCTGCGGCGCTGCATCCGGCGGAACGCTTCTTCTTCGCTCAAGTTCAAGCGGCGCATCAAAATTCCTTTGGCGCGTTCCACCAATTTGCGCGTTTCCAGCGCGTCGCGCAAATCGTGAACTTGGCGATTCAGCGTTTGGAATTCGTTGAACCGCGAGGTCGCCAGCGCCATCGCGGGCATCAGGTCTTGGGACAAAACCGGTTTCATCAAATACGCGGCGACGTGCGCGTCCGCGGCGCGTTCGGCGAGTAATCCTTCGCTGTATGCCGTAAGCAGAATAATGGGCAAGGGCTGCTCTTGCATAATCGCTTCGGCGACTTGGATGCCGTCGGGTTCGGGCATCTTGATGTCCAAAATGGCGAGGTCGGGATGCAAATCGCGCAAGAGCTGCAGCGCGGCTTGGCCATCGTCCGCTTCGCCGACCACGCGGTGGCCCATAGATTCCAGCTGCTCGCGCAAACTCATTAAATGCAGACTTTCGTCGTCGGCAATGACAATGCGTAACGTTTTCATCTTGTTTCGAGAGCGAATCGGTTTTCCCCCAAAAACCGTCCGCCCTAAGTAATCGGAAAGGAAAATTCCGCGCGCGCGCCCAGCGTCGGCATATCGGGCAGCGCCACATTATTCAGCGTGAACGCGCCGCGCAAATCTTTTTCAATCAAAGTGCGTACAATACGCAAACCCAAACCGGCGTCGCGCTGCGCGTCAAAGCCCGGAGGCAAACCAACGCCGCTGTCCTGCACAATCACATACGCGCGCCGCGCCGCGTTTGGCGCCGCGTCGTCCGCCGCAATGCCGATTTCAATCTCGCCCGCGGCGACGTTCGCAAAACCGTGTTCCAACGTATTGCTCACCAATTCATTAATCACCAGCGCGAATGCCGTCGCGGCTTTGGATTGCAAACGCACCGGTTCGCCGGACACGCGAAGGTGAATCGTCTGTCCGGGCTGCGCTTGGGCGAGCCGCGCGTTTTCCGCCACGCGTTCCGCCAACGCCACAATATCGGTCGCGCCCACTTGGTCGGCGGTCAACAGTTCGTGCGCCGCCGCAATCGTTTTGATGCGCGTCACCGAATCGCGCAAACTCTGCGCCGCGTCCGGACTCGGCGTGCGCGCCAATTCTAACGACAATAAATCGGCGACAGTTTGCAAATTGTTTTTGATGCGATGCTGCATTTCGAGCAGCATGCGCGTGCGCGCATCCGCCTGATCCTGCGCCGTTTCGCGCGCGCGAATCTCTTGCCCAATCCAATGCAGCGTGACCCACAGCGCCGCCGGCGCGCCGATGCCAAACGCCAAAAGTTCAAAGGCGAACGTTGCCGGATGGTCGTTCGACGGAAAAATCAGGTGACGCGTGACTTGGTACAACATCGCCAACGCGAGCAGCGCGAACGGCAGAACTTGCTGCAGCGTCAACACGCGTTCCGACAAGCGCCGTGATTCTGGCGGCGCTAACGTGGCGTCAACGGATTGCGTGAGCAAAGATTGCATAAAAAATTATTTTCGTTTGGCGCCGCATTTGGGACAAAAATTATCGCCCGCGCGCAAGCCATTGCCGCATTGACTGCAAAACGCGTTCACGCGTTCCGCGCGTTTGCCGCCCGCGCCGCCGCCATTCGCGTTCGCAAACGCGAGACGCGGCTGCCGGCGCGCATACCACATCCACAACGCCAGCAAGCCCAACGCCAACGCGACGCCGACGCCGACGAGGATGAACCATTGCGACGTGCTCAACGCCGTGCTTGACGCGGCAGGATTCGTTTGCGGCGCGGTTTGATTGGACGTTTCCGGCGGGACCACGTTTTGCATCGAAGGATTCGGGTCGGTCTTGGTGTAGGCGATTTGCAGTTTGAGGTCTTGGCTCGCCGCGTCGCCCGAATAATTAAAGAGGTGATATTTAAAGCCGTGCATCCCTTCCGAAATCAACGCGGCGGCGGGCGTCGTTTTGAAATTTTCGGATTTGAGCGGCTGCTGCACTTGGACCTGCACCGCATCGGCGGGCAGCAGCGCGTTGTACACAAAAGCGAACGTCTTGTCCGGCGCGCCTTGAATTGCATCGTCGTAATATTCGAGATGAAAATTCGGTTTGGGCGTTTTGAACGTGACGCGTTTCAAATGATTGTCCGTCACGACAACGGTCGCAGGGTCGGTGTTGAGAAATTGTTTTTGATCGTCTTGGTACGCCGTCGCCGTCAATTGCGCGGTGGCGGGAATCAAAAACGAAATTTCGCGCGGATAGCCGTCCTGCGCCGCCAGCTTGCCGTCGAATTGCACCAGCGCGCGCGGGTCGTCAAATTCGGGCCAAATGGCAATGTCGAGTTGAGAAAGACGTTCGGGGGTTTGGGCAAACGTGCGCGCAGGCGCGGCGAGCGTCACAAGCGCGACGACGCTCAAAACAATCAAAATATGACGTACTTGCATCATTCCTCTCCGCTGGCGATAACCGCTTGGGCGCGGGTTTCGCAATGGTCTCGAGACGATGCGACAGCGCGGATACATCGTCCCGCTTTGCACAGTACGCCTTGTGGGTCTGAATCAGGTCAAAAAAAGATACGGAATGGTTGAAACCTAAAAAAAGTCGCCCATTTGCGTTTCGAGCGAGTGCATTTCATGTTCGAGCGCTGCGAGGGTGGGCGACGCGTCCAACGCTTCGTCAAGCAGTGTGCGCTCCAACCCAAAATGAACTTCTTGCGGCAAATAGCCGACGCGGACCGTTTTGGTAATTTGCGCGAGGCCTGCACTCGTCTCCATTTCGCCCGCGAACAATTTCAAAATCAAAGACTTGCCCGCGCCATTCGGACCGACGAGTCCGATGCGCGCGTCGTGATAAATCTCCCACGACAAATCGCGGAAAATTTCTTGGGCGCCAAAATAGACGGTGGCTTTGGCGAGCCGGGCGACGGTGCCGATAATCATACCAAACCTATCATACTTGAGTTGCGCGCATCCTGCAATCTGTTTGCCTTGAGAACGGTGCCGCGTTTTTGACACGCGCGCTTGCTTATTTTATAATCGGTTCACAATTGAATCTGGAGTGAGGCATCCCGCCAGCCCGGATGCTAGGGTATAAGACATAAGCCGGTGAGAGTCCGGCACTGTGCCGCAACTGTAAGTTGCATTGGCAAAGCTCGCCAATGCAACAAGTCAGGAAGTCTGCCTCGCTCAACTCTTTTGACCCTTCTCGGAACAAGGAGGTTGAGTATGAAATCATTTCGCTGACGCACACGCTTGCGATTTCTCGACACCCAACCTGAAGAGGTTGGGTGTTTTATTTTTCCATTCAGGCGGCAGAGTATTTACAAGAGTGTCGTTCTAATTCAAGGAGCAACAAAATCATGCAGCCAGCTAAAAGACACGCGCGTTTTTTGCGCGAACGTTATTTCGTTTTGATCCTCGTCGCCGTGTTCGTTTTGACACTGACGGCGAGCGTAAGTCAATTTCATGTCACCGCGTTCGCCGCGCCAGAAAAAACGCGCCGCGCGAATGTGATTGTCCAACTCGATGACCGCGACATTTTGATTCGCAAGATCACTTTCGAGAAAAAGAAAATCTCGGGGCTTGACGCGTTGTTGGCGACAGGGCTCAAGGTGGTGTGGACAGATACACAGTTTGGGCCGGCGGTGTGCGCGATTGAAGGCGTGGGCATGTCCGCCGATCATTGTTTTGAAGATCCGCAAGGGCGCTATTGGAGCTATCGTTTTTGGGACGGCAGCGCGTGGCAAGAGTATCAAACCGGCGCGGGCTCGACCAAAATTGGCGCGGGGGCAGTAGAAGGTTGGCGCTGGGGCGCATTTGGTTCAGAGATGCGCGCTGCGCCGCCGCTGCTCGCGGCACAGCGCGCGTTGAATTGGGTACAAAAACAACAATCCGCCAGCGATGGCGGATACGGCAACGCGAGCGGAAGCGTCGAAGTCGCGCTGGCAATTGGCGCAAACAATTTGCGTGAAGCGAAATGGCAGCGTCAAGCCAATTCGCCCTCGCTGCTCGACTATCTCAAGACGACCGGCAAAGCGTTCACTAAAACAGGCGCTGCCGCCGCAGGCAAATTCGCGATGGGGCAAAGCGCGGCGCGCGGTTGTTTTCCCAAAGGCGCAAAACGGCCCGCGCGCTTTTACGATTCCACCACCGGTCAATATGGCGCGGATTCGAGCGCGCAAGTGTACGGAATGTTGGGCGCCGCCGCGCTCGGCGAAACGCTTGCCCCTGAAGCCATCACCGCGCTAAAAAATTTGCAGCAAGTGAATGGCGGTTGGGAATGGGAGCCCGGCTGGGGCGCGGATACCAATACGACTGCGCTCGCGTTGGAGGCGTTGCGCGCGGCAGGTGAAGCAGCGGATTCGCCCGCCATCGTCAACGGGATCAGCTATCTTGCCGCCGCGCAAAATGCGGATGGCGGCTTTCCGTATGATCCCAATTCCTCTTTCGGCACGGCGAGCGATGCCAATTCCACAGCGTATGTGATTCAAGCGCTCGTTGCCGTCGGCCAAGACCCAACGGCGAGCGCATGGACTCGAGACGCCAATCCGATTGCGTTCTTGTTGTCATTGCAAAGAAGGAACGGCAGTTTTGCGTGGCAGCCGAATGGCGACGCGAATCTCTTGGCAACCGCGCAGGCGATTCCCGCGCTGTTGGGTAAAGCCCATCCCATTCGTGTTGGCGCGCGCGTGGTTTGCAAATAGCGCACGCGTGTTATAGGGTGACGGGATGCGGCAAGCGGCGCATGTGGCAGCTTGTCGCATCCTTTCTTGCAAAAATGAAAAGACGAGGTGAACGGTTTATTGTTGCGACGCGTTTGCATTGGCGCGGCGCAGTCTTGATTTTTTTGCTCGCGCTCCTCGTGACGAGTACGCTGAGTTTGGGCGCGTTCGCTTTGTACGCTTCGAACCTCCAAGCGAAAACAAATCGCGCGGGCATTTTGGTCGTCTTTGATAACGGCAAAGTCGGACAACGCTGTGTGGAATTCAATCAAGATGAAATCACCGGCATTGAATTGTTGGAACAATCGGGCTATGATATTTCGATAGATGCGAGTTACGCGCTCGGCGTGGCGGTTTGCAAAATCGGACGCGACGGCTGCAATTTTCCAAACAAACCATGCTTTTGCGAATGTCAAGGCGCAAGCTGCAAGTATTGGTCGTACTGGCATTGGAACGGCAGCGCATGGATTTATGCCAACATGGGCGCGTCGAATCGAACGATTCGCAATGGAGATATTGATGGCTGGGTTTATGGGATCGGGACCACAGCCAGCGCGCAGCCGCCGCCAAATTTGACGTTCGAGCAAGTGTGCGCGGCAGAGAACGCAACCGAAACGCCAACGCTCACAAAACCTGCGCCCACCGCAACCGATGTGCCGCCGACGCAAACGACGATTCCGCCCACCGCGACGACGATGCCACCAACCGAAACATTGCCTCCAACCGTCAGCGCGACGGCGCCGCAAACGGAAACGGCAATGCCCACCGCGACGTTGACCGCGCGTGCCGTTGCGCCAACGCAAACGCGCGCGCCGTCCACGCAAAAATCGAAACAAGCTCTTGCGCCAACAGCAACGTTGGAATGGCTTGCCACGGAAACAGCTCTTCCAACCATTGCTGCTGATTTGCAAGCGACCAATACGCCGCGTTCGAAAATCACCTCGACGCGCGTGCCGCGCACTACAACACGCGTCGCCATCGCCTCCAGTCATTCTGCCAATGCCACGCGCGCCGCGCAAGAAGCGCAAATAGCGAATGAACAATCAAGCATCAATCCGCGTGTGATTTCAGTTGCCGCGCTCATTGGCGGAATTTTCGTCGTCGGCGTTGGCGGCATTGTGCTGCTCGGCGGCGCGGCTTGGTATTTCCTGCGCGGACGCGGCTAGGCATGTTTCACATTCACGCTTGGCTCATGTGGCTTGCTGCCGCGCTGACTCCTTTTCTCTTGACGCGCAATCCGTTTTATCTTTTGCCCGCGCTGCTTGTTGTCGCGCTCGATTATTATTTCTTGTGCCGCAATACACCGCTTGGCAAATCGTGGGGCGCGCTGTTGAGTTTGGGCATCACGGTCGCGTTGTTTGGCGTGTTGTACAATGTTTTGTTTGTGAATGTCGGCGCGACAAAATTGGCGACGCTGCCCGCGCTGCGGTTCACCTTTTCCGAAGGCGTTGTGCAAATCGGCGGCGCGCTCACGTTAGAGAGTTTGGTTTTTGGTTTGCTGAACGCGTTGAGTTTGATCGGAATTCTGATCGCGTTTGCGACGTTCAACGCGCTCGCGGATCATTATCAGCTCTTGCGAAGCGCGCCGCGTTTTTTGTATCAATCGGCGATTGTGTTGTCCATCGCGATCACCTTTGTCCCGCAGCTCGTCATCGCCCAAGCGGAAATTCGCCAAGCACAAACTTTGCGCGGGCATCGTTTCCGCGCGCTGCGCGATCTCTTGCCGTTGTTTGTGACATTGCTCGCGGAAGGATTGGAACAGAGCATCACGCTGGCGGAATCCATGAGCGCGCGCGGCTTTGGCAGTCCGACGACGCGCGCCAAACATGCGACGCCTCTGCTGCAAGGCGCGGTGGCGTTGGGCTTGTTCGCCGTGTTGTGCGGCGTTGTCGCGTTGACGTACATGCCCGAAAAAATTTTCGGCGTGTTGGCAGCAAGTTTTGGCGCGTTGTTTTTGAGCGGCGCGTTGTGGCGCATCGGTTCGCGCGTCCAAGTGAGTCGGTATCGCCGCGTGCGTTGGACCCGGCGCGATCTTTTTGTCCTCCTCGCCGCGAGTCTTGCGTTGATTCTTTGGCTCGGCATGTGGTTCGTCAATTCCGAACAATTTATTTTTTATCCGTATCCGCGTTTGAAAATGCCAACGTTCGATCCGTTGCTCTTGGTTTCCGTGCTGCTACTGAGCGCGCCCATTTTCGCTCAAAAACTTTTCCCGCATGATTGAGCTGCAAAATCTGACATACACCTATCCAAACGCGAATGTGCCGGCGTTGGGCGATGTGTCGCTGCAAATTCCAGAGGGCGCGTTTTGGCTCGTCGTCGGCGCGTCGGGAACGGGCAAGAGTACGCTGTTGCGCGCGTTGAATGGCCTCGTGCCGCATTTTTACGGCGGCAACATTCGCGGCCACATTCGCGTCGGCGCGCGCGATCCGCTTCAAGAGGGTCCGCGCGGGATGAGTGATCTGGTTGGCTTTGTGTTTCAAAACCCCGAAGCGCAATTCGTGACGCAATTGGTGGAAGATGAACTCGCGTTCGCGATGGAGAATCGCAATTTTTCGCAAGCGCTGATGCGCCGCCGCATCGAAGAGACGCTTGACCAACTCGCAATTTCTGATCTGCGGAGCCGCCGCATCGAAACGTTGTCGGGCGGCCAAAAACAACTCGTCGCGATTGGCAGTGTGTTGGCGTTACAGCCCGCGATTCTCGTTTTGGATGAACCGACTTCGCAGCTCGATCCGCACGCGGCGGAACAGGTGCTGACGATTTTGCAAAAGTTGAATGTGGATTTGGGTTTGACGATTGTGTTGTCGGAACATCGGTTGGAACGCGTCGCCCAGTACGCGGACGAGATTTGTTATTTTTCACAACGCGGCGCGAAACCGTTGTGCGGCGCGCCGCGCGAAATCTTGAAACAGATCGAACTTGTGCCGCCGCTGGTCGAGCTCGGGCGCAAGTTGAATTGGACGCCCCTGCCGTTGACGATCAAAGAAGGGCGTCCGTTCGCCGAGAAATTGAAACGCGAATGGAATGGCGCAGCGCCGCGACCGCCAAGCTCTGCCGAGCGCGCAAAGGATTCGATGATCGCCGTGCGCGATTTGAGTTTTCGCTCTGAGCAGCCGGTTTTGAAAAATATCTCGTTCGAAATTCGCGCGGGGGAACTTGTCGCGTTGATGGGGCGCAACGGCAGCGGCAAAAGTACACTCTTGAAAAATCTCGTCGGTTTGTTGAAACCACAACGCGGCAGTGTGCGCGTGAACGGCAGTGATCCCGCGACGCAGCCGCTCGAACAGCTCGCACAGCGCGTTGGTTTGGTGCCGCAGAATCCGGGGCGGTTGTTGTTTAACGAAACGGTCGAGCGCGAATTGGAATTTACTTGCCGCGCGCACAATTTGAGCGTCGAGAAAATTCCTGCGTTGTTGGAGCAATTGGGTTTGCGCGCGTTGCGCCACGCGTATCCGCGCGACACAAGCACGGGCGAACAACAACGCATCGCGCTTGCTTCGATCTTGATCGCAGAGCCGCGCGTGTTGTTGTTGGACGAACCGACGCGGGGCCTCGATTACGCGAGCAAAGAAAAATTGCTGGCGATTCTCGCAAAGCTGCGCGCGCAAGGGGTGACGGTTTTGATGGCGAGTCACGATGTCGAACTCGTCGCGCAGTGCGCCACGCGCATTTTGCTTTTGGGCAACGGTGAAATTTTTGCTGACGGCGACGCGCACAGTGTGATGAACGATTCGCTCGTCTTTGCGCCGCAAGTGAACAAAGTTTTGCGCGACGAACGATTTTTGACGGTGCGCGAAGTGATGGCATTTACGCGCACGCCACATCTATAAGCGGTTGGACGATTGACGAAAATGAATCGCACTTTATCCGCAAACATCTTGCCGACGATCCTGCTCGCGCTGGCGAGCGCGTTGGGCGCGTGGGCATTTCTGTCGCCATTTTTCGCGGCGGACGCGCAGCCAACGGAAAGAATGGGCATGGCGCACGCGAACGACGCGCCATTATTTTTTGTGTTGCTGCTCGGTTTGTGTTTGCTGCTGCTCATCACAAATTTGGAAACGCGCAAGATGGACGCGCAGCTCGTTGCCGTGTTGGGCGTCCTCGTCGGCATCAACGCGACCTTGCGGTTGATTCCGGGGCTCGCGGGTTTTAGCGCGGTTTTCTTTTTGCCGATTTTGTGCGGATATGTTTTTGGCGCGACGTTCGGCTTTTTGCTCGGCGCGTTGTCGCTGTTGGTTTCCGCGTTGATCACGGGCGGCATCGGCCCGTGGCTGCCGTTTCAAATGTTCGCGTGTGGGTGGAGCGGCATGGTGGCGGGGTGGCTGCCCGAATTTCCACAGCAGCCGCGCGTGGAAATCGTCTTGCTCGCGGGATGGGGTTTGTTTAGTGGATTTTTGTATGGGGTCGTGATCAATTTGTGGTTCTGGCCACTCGTCACACAGCCGAGTGGAACAAATTTCGCATGGACGCCCGGCACAAGTTTTTTGAATACGCTAACGCTGTATGGGCTTTTTTATGTTGTGACTTCAATGTGGTGGGATGCTGCGCGCGCGTTCGGAAATGTTTTGTTGATTGGGTTGTTGGGCATTCCGATTTTGCGTTTGCTGCGCCGCTTTTACGCGCGCTTTCATTTCACAAGTTTTGACAATTCGGACAATAGTACGTCCCCCGCTGTCCCACCACCGTTTTGACAATCGGCGCGCCGCAGCGAAAACATGGCTCGCCCGCGCGTCCTACGACGCGTAAATCTTCTTGGAACGCGCCGCTTTCGCCATTGATGCGTTTGTACGTCGCGTCAAAACTGGTGCCGCCCACGCCAATCGCTTTGCGAAACACGCGGCGAATCGCGTTGTACAAAGCGCCCGCTTCTTGGTCCGTCAACGTCGTCGCGTCGCGCAGCGGATGAATTTTCGCGTACCACAACGATTCGTCCGCGTAAATGTTGCCCACGCCCGCGACAAAAGTTTGATTCAACAGCAGCGGTTTGATGTGACCGCGTCGCGCGCGCAGCCGTTCCAAAAATTCGCGTTTGGACATCTCTAATGGTTCGGGTCCCAACTTGGCCACGACTTGGGCGGGATCGTCCACGAGCCACCAGCGTCCGAATTTACGAAAATCGTGAAAGCGCAATTCGCGTCCGTCGTCCAACGACAAATGCACGTGCTGATGTTTGTCGCGTTTCGCGCGCGGCGCGTGAAAACCGAATTGTCCCGTCATGCGGAGATGCACGAGGAGGAATTTGTGATTTGGGATTTGGGATTTTTGATTTCGGATTTTTGATTTTCGATTGGAGGTGTAATAGTCAGCAGATTGTTCGCGCAATTGCCGTCCGCCGTCCGCCATCCGCTGTCGCTGTAGCGCAAACACTAGATATTTTCCGCGCCGCTGAATTTCAACAATCTGATACCCAACAATTTCGCGCGTGAATTGTTTGGCGGTGGGCTGCGCGACGGTGCGTTCCCACGTTACACGCGCGCGCGTAATCGTGCGCCCGATGAGCAGGGGGCGTAAATCGCGGACAGTGGTTTCGACTTCGGGGAGTTCAGGCATAAACGTCAAGGTTGAATCCGATACAATTCGAGGGCGCCGTAGGTTCCGATATATTGGATGCGCTCTGGCGCCGCCGTCATCAGCTCGTACATCCACGCGGTTCCAGTTTTGCTCACAATCAGCCGCGCCTCATATTTTTCTAAAATCGCCAGGCGTTCGGCGGCGCTCGTCTTCGCCGCTTCCAATTTGCGACGCGCGTTCACGCGCGCCTGCGCGTCTTGCCATTCCAAACCGCCGAGCTGCCACATGTTCACGACAGTCCGAAAGGCAAAAACGCGCGCCTTTGCCGATACCGCCGGCAAGCCATCGGTCAGTCGGCGCGTGCTGCCCACAACAACGGCGGGTTCGGGCAGCTCTGCCTCCAAGACCGGTTTGAGCGCCAGCAAATCGGTGAATTGCGCCTGTTTGGCAGCGCGCTTGGGCTTTAACGCTTCCAATGGGCTTGCATTACGCCACACCAAACCCAGCGCCGCTAAAAGAATCACCGTCCCGCTCAAGGCAAGCGCTACATCAGCGACCGATTCTTTTTTCCAACGCACGGGCACGGCGCGCCGCCACACGAAACACGCCAAATACGCCGCCGCAATGCCAAACGGCATAAACCAAAGTACGCGCCAAATTAAACTTGAGCTAATGGCAAATTCCCATAGCCGAATCGTCAAAGGATTGATGACGCTGAGGAAAATGAGCGCCGACGCCAGAATCCAGCGCGCGGCATAACTCGTCTTGAGCTCCCAAAGCGCGGCGCCGACGCCAGCCAAAATCCATAAAAACGGCAAGCCCCAATAGACGCTGGGGTGCAAAGAATAAACCCCCCCGCCCCATTCCAAAACGCGCCGCAGCTGATCCTTGCGCAGCAAGGTTTCGACGGCAAAGGGAATTTTGTCCGTATAGGTTGCGTCAAAAAAACGCATCAGCAAGGGCGCGCTCAACGTTAGCGCCAAGACAAGCAGTATAACGCCCAACGGACGCCACGCCCGCGTAGGAATCGTCGAAAGTAAAGCGAACAAAATCACGGCAGCCGCCGCAACCGCCGTGATGACGGGATGGGTCAACGTCAGCCCGATGCCCGCCAAAACTAAAAGTACGCCGAGTCCGCGCGCGGGTTGTTTCAGGAATGCCGTCACCACAATAGCCAAGATCGGAATCAAGAAAAAAGAGGCAATGGCTTTGTCCTCGTCAAGCCGATTAAAAAAGATAAAGCCCGCTTGGTCTTGCGCCGTCAACCAGAGCAGCGCCGCCGCTTGCAGCGTTAACGCAAATCCGCTTGCGGCGCGCCCCATCCCAAACGCGCGCGCCAGCGCATAATTCGCGCCCAGCGCGCCCAGCGCCAAACCCGGCGCAAGATACAGGCGCGTCAGTTCGATGGGATGGAGCATACTCCATTGCGCCAACGCCGCCTGATTCAGGGGCCAATACGCCAGCCAAAAACGCGAGGGCGCTATCTGCGAAACCGCCAAGGGCAGCTGCAGCCAATCAAACCGCGTCGCCTCCAGCCAATGCGTCACATACGCGGCATACGTGAAATCATCCGCATCGAACGCCAAGCCATACGTCAAACGCATCACAACCAAACATGCCAGCAGCATTGGCGCGGCGATAAACCATGCCGAGCGCGCAATTTGAACGCGCCAACTGCCGCGCCATTGCCAGTTCTGGCGTACGGCGAGAAAGAGCGCGCCCACGATGGTTGTAAGCGTCAACGCGCCAATCACAAACCATAAAGCAGCTTGCAGCGCGGTGGCAAGCAGTCCGAACGCCGCGCCCAGCGTCACCGCTACGCCGCCCCCAACGACCAAGCGTTGACTGAACGTAACGTTCGCGCCCCGCCACAATAACTGCTGCAAAATCCAGCCGGGCGTCAAAAAGAGCAGCCATGCGATGCCCATCCGCAGCCACGGCAGCGGAAGCGCCGTTTGCCACGCGCTTGACGCGAGCAGGACGTATAACGTCAAGCCCAATACCAACAGCGGCACAAACACGCGCGGTCCGAGATTCAGCGTCAAGACACAAGACGCCGCGCGCGTATTCGTACGCCCAATGAGCTGCGGACGCAAATCGCGGCAGAGAGTTTCGACTTGGGATTCAGACATGAAAAAAAGCGCAAGCTTAAAGTACAAGTTAGAAACGCGGCTCTAACTTTTAGCTTTTAACTTTGAACTTTTAACTTTGAGCTTTTAACTTGGCCCTTTTACCTCCACACCCGCCATTTGTTCAATCACCTTGACCAGCGCGAAATTGCCTTCGCGTTCCAAGCCCCACGCTTGCAGCGCTTTTTGCAATTCGTACGTCAACGCGGCGCCGGGCAAAGCCAAATTCATGTCGCGCGCGGCTTGCATCACCAGATTCAAATCTTTTTGCTGCAAGCTCACCATAAAACCGGGCGAAAAATCGCGTTTCAAAATTTTCGGCGCGTAATTGTTCAGCGCCCACGAACCCGCCGCGCCCGCCGCCACCGCCTCCAACACTTTGCTCACGTCCGCGCCCGCCTTTGCCGCAAAGACCAGCGCTTCGCTCATTGCCAAATTATTCAACACCACCGCGATTTGATTCGACAATTTGCAGACCTGTCCCATGCCGTTTTCGCCGATGTGGACAATGCGCTTGCCCATCGCTTCGAACGCCGGACGCACGCGTTCCAAAACCGCCGCGTCGCCGCCGACCATAATCGAAAGCGTGCCTTCCACCGCGCCCTTTTCCCCGCCGCTCACCGGCGCGTCCAACATGTCAACGCCCTTGGCTTTTAACGCCGCCGCGATTTCGCGCGTCGCTTGCGGCGCAATCGTGCTCATGTCCACGACGACGGAACCCGCGCGCGCGCCGTGAATCACGCCCCGGTCGCCCATAATCACTTGCTGCACATCGGGCGAATCGCTGACGATGGTAATGACAATCTCGGAATTTTCCGCGACCCCTTGCGGCGACGCCGCGCCTCGCGCGCCCAACGCAATCAATTCCTCCATGCGCGGCGCGGTGCGATTCCACACCGTCAACGGAAAACCCGCTTTCAACAAATTTTTGCCCATCGGCTTGCCCATGATGCCCAGACCGATGAGTCCGATTTTTTCTGACATAAACACCCCTTGAGATTTTTGATTTTCGATTTTCGATTTTCGATTTTCGATTTTTGATTTCCGCTTTCCGCTTTCCGAATCCCGAACTTTGAACTTTGAACTTTGAACTTTGAACTTTGAACTTTGAACTTTGAACTTTGAACTTTGAACTTTTAGCTTTTACCTTTGAGCTTTTAACTTTGAACTTTTGCCCCGCTCTCCACTAATACGCCAGCAATTTTTTCGCCGCGTCCAAAATTTTATCGTACGTCGGGCGCGAGGCGTCTTCGAGAATCGGCGCGTAGGGCGGCGGAATGTCCGGCGCGGCGAGGCGCGCAATCGGCGCGTCGAGAAATTCAAACGCATGTTGTGAAATCAATGCCGCCACTTCCGCGCCGACGCCGCAGGTGAGATTCGCTTCATGCGCAATCAAGACCTTGCCCGTTTTGCGCGTCGTTTCAAAAATCGCGTCCGCGTCCATCGGCTTTAGTGTACGCAAATCCAAAACTTCAACATTAAAATTTTCTGTCGCTAATTCATCCGCCGCGTTCAAGGCATCGTGCAGCGGCGCGCCGTACGTAATGACGCTCAAATCATTTCCCGCGCGCGCGACGTTCGCTTTGCCGATTGGCACGATGCCGTTTTCGCCGTCCGGCACAAAACCGCGTTGGGTGCGATACAGCGCTTTGTATTCAAAATAAATCACGGGGTTCGGGTCACGCATCGCGCTCAATAACAAACCGCGCGCGTCGGCAGGCGTCGCGGGCGCGACCACTTTTAATCCGGGCGCGTGAACGAACCACGCTTCGGGATTTTGCGAATGAAACGGTCCGCCGCGCAAGCCGCCGCCGCTCGGCGCGCGAATGACCCACGGCACGGGCGCGCCCCAGCGATAATGATTCGTCGCCGCAAACTGGACGATGGAATCAAAGCCCGTCGAAATAAAATCGGCGAACTGCATTTCGACGACGGGGCGCAAACCCATGAACGCCATGCCCGTCGCCGCGCCGACCATGCACAATTCCGCCATCGGCGTATCCATCACGCGCTCGTCGCCAAATTCCTCAAACAATCCTTGCGTCAATTTGAACGCGCCGCCGAACGCGCCCACATCTTCGCCCATGACGAGTACGCGCGGGTCGCGCCGCATCTCGTACTGTAACGCGTCGCGGATGGCTTCAAGGTACGTCAATTCGCGCGCGCTGTCATTCCCCTTGTCACTCCGAACGGGGGGAGGAACCTCTTGATCGCGTTGAACGATGGAATCCCAAGTCATTTTTTATCGGGACGCGGAGTACGCAGATAAAAAAACGATTTCATAAATCTGTGTGAATCCGCGCTATCTGCGTCCAAATCATTCCGCATAAATTCCTTGCGTCAATTTATTTGGGTCCGGCAGCGGCGCGCTTTCCGCGAACGCTTGCGCCGCGTCCAAATCGCGCGCGACGCGCGCCAGCAATTCATTTTGTTTGGCGTCGTCCAATAAATTCATTTCGCGCAGACGATTTTCAAAAAGCAAAAGCGGGTCGCGCCGTTCCCATTCGGCGAGCAATTCTTTTGGCACGTACGACATGTTGTCGTGAATCGCATGCCCGCGCATCCGCATCGTTTTACATTCCAACAATGACGGACCCTCGCCGCGCCGCGCGCGTTCCACCGCCGCGCACGTCGCCTCATGCACCGCAAAAAAATCATTGCCGTCCACCACAACGCCCGGCATCCCATAACCCGCCGCGCGTTCGGCAATGTCGGGCAGATGCATCTGTTTTTGCGTCGGCGTCGAATAGGCGTACTGATTGTTTTCGACCAAAAACACGACGGGCAGTTGGTACACGCTCGCCCAATTGAACGCCTCGTGAATCAACCCTTCGCTGCTGCCGCCGTCGCCAAAAAAATTCAGCGCCACGCGCGGTTCGCGTTTTAATTTGAACGCGTGCGCCATGCCTACCGCGACGGGCGTGGATTGCGGAATATGACTCACAAAACCGACGATGCCGAGCGTCAAATCGCCGCAGCCGTGCAAATTCACGTCGCGCCCGCCGCTCGGACCGGTCGCGCGGCCCAAGTATTGGGACATTAAACGCGCGGGCGTCATGCCGCGCACAAAATACGCGCCCAAATCGCGATGCATCGGCGTAATCACATCGTCCGCCGCCAACGCCAACGCCGCGCCGACGCTGATGGCTTCATGTCCGCGCTGCGAAAACAATCCGCCGACGAGTTTGCCCTGTTTGAACAAAGAGTCGAGGCGGTCGTCAAACGCGCGCGTGAACCGCATCCAATAATGCGCGCGTGCCAGAGTGTCGTTAGAAATTTCCATTGGTCAAGAGCCGCCAAGTTTGGCGAATGAGCTTTCTCACTCTGCGGAATGACATTATTCGCGCGGCTTGGCGATTTCTTTCGATACGCGTTCCAGATATTTTGGATTATTCACTTGCAATTTTTCAATGACGGTTTGGCGGACGTGCGAAAAAACCGCGTCGTGAAACGCGCCCGCGTCCGCCTCGCCCGCGCGAATTTTTTGCGCGAGGAGGCGCGTCATGTCTTGGACGTCGGCGGCAACGTTTTCGCTCGACCGGTTTTCGTCCAACAATTCATTCAAACGCGCGCGTTCCGCGCGCAGCTGCGCCGCGCCCAGTTCCATTTCGCGCGCGACAATTTGCAGCACGTTCGCCGCGACGAGCGCGCGAAATTTTTGACGCGGATCGCCAAGCGTCGGCGCAAGTTCCGTGTTGAGAAATTGCGCGACCGCGACGACGAGCTCTTGAGAGGTGGGACGATCTTGCATGTTTAGTATGATAATGCGTTGGTGCAATGGCGCAATACTGCAAGCGTAGGGCTGGCACAAAGTCGCGTGTCGGGCCAAGACCCCAAGTGTTTTGCGACGCGAATGCCCATCGCGTCGCGCGGCGCGGCAAAAACACTTGGGGTCTTGCGGACAATGTGCCAGTCCTGACTGCAAGCGCCGAACTATCGCACTATTCAACTATTGCACTATTGCACTAAATGTAACGCTTCCAACTCCACTTCCGCGCAGCGCCTGCCCAAACTCGCAAATTCCAAATTCGGTTCCTGTCCGCGCAAATGACGCTGCGCCTGATTCAACATGCCGACCGCCCAGCGCAGATTGCCCATGACTTGCCAATAATGCACCGCGTCCGCGTCAAGCGTAACGCCCGATTCTTTTTCGTACGCGGCAAAAAATTCATCGGGCTGGGCGACGCCGCCGAAACGCATGGCATCGTTGCCAAAACGCCAATCGCGCACGAGGGGCCACGCCAAATCTTCGTATGGATCGCCAATGTGTCCAAATTCCCAATCCAGCACGCTGACCAAACCGTTTTCGTTCACCACCACATTGCCGATGCGATAATCGCCGTGACAGAACGTCAATTTTCGCGGCGCGGGCGGCTCATGGCGCTCCAGCCATCGCAATCCCAATTCGAGCGCGGGATGCGGTTCGCCGATTTCATCCAGATTCTTTTTCAGCTGCGCCAAAATCCACTGCGCGGGAGAAGGAATGTGTCGCGCGCGCGCGGCGGCATTCTCTGCCGCCGCGTTCTCTGCCGCCGCGTTCTCTGCCGCCGCGTTCTCTGCCGCCGCGTTCTCTGCCGCAGGGGAACGAAACGGCGTTCGTTCCGTACTGATGGGCTGCGGGAGGAAGAGGCGCATGTGATGCGCGTCAATATCAATGCGATGAATCCGCGCGAGCATGGCGCCCATCTGCGCGGGCAATTTCGCGCGCACAGCTTGCAGCGCCGGGTCGCGCACGATTTTGCGCCCAATCGTTTCGCCCTCTTTGCGATGCAGCAGCGCGGCGGGGCGTCCGAGCAGCGCGGGCAGAAACGCTTGCGGATACGGCAGCCAAACGTCCGACGCGTACGCGATTTGCATGACGCGAAATTCGCGCGCCAAGTCCAACGCGTCGGGATAAATTTTGCCGCCGAGCTGGCGCCGCAAGACCAGCGCGTATTCGCCGCGCGGTTCGCCGTTTTCCAAAAACAAATCCAGCGCCCACGTCTCTTGCGACGCGCCGCCCGCGAGCAATTTCAAATTTTCAATGCGCGCGTCGCCGTGCGTCAACGCGCGCAATTGTTCTTGCAGCGCGTTTTGTAGGGTTGACGCGTCCACGCTCATTTTGCCGCCAGCGCGCGCCGCGCCACGCGCCGCCCGACGCTCATGCGATGCACTTCGGACGGACCATCGTAAATCCGAAACGCGCGATGCTCGCGGTACAACAGGGCGAGGGGCCAATCTTCGGCGATGCCGTGCGAACCGCAAATTTGCACCGCGCGGTCAATCACGCGATTCACCGTTTCCGCGACGAAAACTTTTGCCATGCTCGTTTCGTGCCGCGCCTTGTCCCCTTGATCGAGCAGATACGCCGCGTGCCAAATCATCAAACGCGCGGCGTGCATTTCGATTTCGGAATCGGCGAGCATGAATTGAACGCCTTGATGCTCCGCCAACGTTTTGCCGAACGATTCGCGCGCGTTGGCGTATTTCACCGCGTACTCGTTCGCGCGCCGCGCCGCGCCCAACCATCTCATGCAGTGCGTCAAACGCGCGGGCCCCAAACGCACTTGGGCGTACTCGAATCCTTCGCCCACCGCGCCCAACACCGCGTCGTCGCTCGCCTCACAATTTACAAATTCCACTTCGGCGTGTCCGCCGGGCCAACCCAAATCCAACGTCGGCACATGGCGCACGATGCGAAAACCCGGATTGTCCGCGTCCACCAAAAACATCGTCGCGCCGCTGCGCTTTTCTGTTGTCTGCGGCCTGCCGTCTGTCGCCTGCGTCCGCGCCATGCAAATCGTATAACTCGCGCCAATCGCGCCGCTGATAAACCACTTGCGTCCGTTAATGATCCATTTGCCATCGCGGTATTCCGCGCGCGTTTTCAAAAGATTCGGGTCCGCGCCCGCGCCATTCGGTTCGGTCATCGAAAAGCACGAACGAATTTTGCCTTGCGCGAGCGGGCGCAGATATTTTTCTTTTTGCGCGGGCGACGCGATTTTTTCGAGCATGTGCATGTTGCCTTCGTCGGGCGCGGCGCAATTCAGCGCTTGCGGACCCAGCAGCGAGCGGCCCGCTTCTTCAAAAATGACGGCGCAATCGCGCCAATTCAAACCGAGACCGCCGTACTCTTGCGGAATATGCGGCGCGAACAGACCCGCTTGTTTTGCCGCGTCCTGCAATTCGCCGCGCAAATCCACCCAATCGCTCACGTCGCGCGGCAAACGCGGCTCGGCGGGAATGACGATTTCGTCAATGAATGTGCGCGTGCGCGCTTGCAGATCGCGCAGTTCGGGAGACAGAGAAAATTCCATAGATTCAAAAGGGAGAAAAGCCGCTACCGCCAAACGCACGGTCAACGCTTTTCCGCCAAGACCCTTATAGAGTTCCCAAATTAAAATCGCAGGATGGAGACCTGACAGGTTTATGCCGCGTCCGCGCCACCTTACGCGCGCGCGACGAAAACCTGTCAGGTCTTGTGCGATGTTTATTTGAGCTGTCTATTAGGGTTTTTAGAAACCCAAAGGGTCTGATATAAAAAGCGGCGTCATTATAGCAAAAAAAATTAGCGGACGGGCAAGCGAAACGTTTTTTTGTTTTCTCTCCTTTGTGCTATCATCGTTGCGCCCGATTTTCCTCCCCGCCCGTTGAGCGTTAGAACAATGCCCAAACCAAGTATTTCCGTTTTCTTTCCCTGCTATAACGACGCCGGCACGATCCATATCATGGTCTTGCGCGCGCTCCAAGTTTTGCGCGAGGTGGCGGACGATTACGAAGTGTATGTGTTCGACGACGGCTCGGCGGACGATTCGCCCCAAGTCCTCGCAGAGTTGCAGCGCATTTATCCGAACGAGTTTTGGTACGAGACGCATGAAAAACCGTACGGGTATGGCGGACAAATCAAAGCGGCGGTGCAAGCGGCGCGCAAAGAATGGTTTTTTTATACCGACGGCGACGCGCAGTACGACGCGCGCGAATTGTCTTTGCTCATCGAAAAAATCGCCGACGACGTGGACGTGGTGAACGGCTATAAAATCAAACGCCAAGACCCGTGGATTCGCATCGTCATCGGTTACGCTTACCAGTATTTCATCAAATTTATTTTCGGTCTAAAAATCCGCGACGTAGATTGCGATTTTCGTCTGATGCGCCGCAAAATTTTTGACGTGGTGGAATTGGAAAGCACGAGCGGGACCATCACGTTCGAGATGGTGAAAAAAATTCAGGACGCGGGCTATCGTTTCGTCGAAGCGCCGGTGCATCATTATTACCGTCAATACGGCAAATCGCAATTTTTCAATTTCTCGCGCGTCGGGCGCACGCTGTGGGAAATCGGCGGCTGGTGGTGGCGGCTCGTGGCGAAACGCGAAGCGGTCAAGCAATATCAGCCCAAACGCCAAGCGCAGCTTTGTACTGCGGCAGACAACAATCAAGGCTAAATGCGCAAGGATGAATCACTTGGCAGAATTTTCGCGCAAAAACGTTCTCATCACCGGCGGACTCGGTTTCATCGGCGCGAACTTGGCGCTGCGGTTGGTGGAACTCGGCGCGCGCGTGACGTTGGTGGATTCGCTCATTCCCGAATACGGCGGCAATCTGTTCAACGTCGAACCCATCAAGGATCGCGTCACGGTCAATATCGCCGACGTGCGCGATGAATTTTCGATGGATTATCTCGTGCGCGGACGCGATTACTTGTTCAATCTCGCGGGGCAAACGTCGCATCTCGATTCGATGCGCGACCCGTACAAAGATTTGGACATTAACTGCCGCGCGCAATTGTCCATCCTCGAAGCGTGCCGCAAAAACAATCCGCGCGTCAAAATCGTGTACGCTTCGACGCGCCAAATCTATGGCAAGCCCGATTATTTGCCGGTGGACGAAAAACATTTGCTGCATCCGACCGACGTGAACGGCATCAACAAAATGGCGGGCGAGTGGTATCACATTTTGTACAACCACGTGTACGGCGTGCGCGCGGTTTCTTTGCGTTTGACCAATACGTACGGTCCGCGCATGCGCGTCAAGGACGCGCGCCAGACGTTTTTGGGCATTTGGCTCAAACGCGTTCTCGACGCAGAACCGATTGAAATTTGGGGCGACGGTTTGCAGCTGCGCGATTTCAATTACGTGGACGACGTGGTGGAGGCGATGCTGCGCGCCGCGTCCGCCGAAAACGCCAACGGCAAAATTTACAATCTCGGCAGCGCCGAAATTATCAACCTTAAGGATTTGGCGCAAAAACTGATTGCGCTGAACGGCGGCGGACAGCGCCAGATCATTCCCTTTCCGCCCGAACGCCAAGCCATTGACATTGGCGATTACTATTCCGATTTCACATTGATTCGCCAGGAATTGCAGTGGGCGCCGCGCGTGGATTTGGATCAAGGATTGCGGCGCACGCTAGAGTACTATCGCAAACATCGGCAGGAATATTGGTGAAAGGAAAACAGCTTGGCGCATGATTCCATTTTTCGACCTCAAAGCGCAGTACGCGTCCATCAAGTCCGAAATTGACGCGGCGACGCAGCGCGTGTACGCAAGCGGCTGGTTCGTTCTCGGACCCGAAACCGAAGCGTTTGAACGGGAATTCGCCGACTATATCGGCGTTCAACACGCGGTCGGCGTCAATTCCGGCACCGACGCCTTGCATTTGGCGATTCGCGCGTTGGGCATCGGCAAGGGCGACGAAGTGATTACCGTGCCGAATACCGCCGTCGCCACCGTCGCCGCGATTGAAATGGCGGGCGCGACGCCGGTCTTGTGCGACGTGCGCGCGGATTCGATGAACATGGACGCGGATTCGTTCGCGGCGGCCATTTCCTCGCGCACGCGCGCGGTGATTCCGGTGCATCTTTTTGGTCAGGCGGCGGAACTCGACGCCATCATTGGCATTGCGCGTCAATATCGTCTAGCCGTAATCGAAGATTGCGCGCAGGCGCACGGCGCGCTGTATCAAGGGCAGCGCGTCGGTTCGTTCGGCGATGTCGCGTGTTTCAGTTTTTATCCGACAAAAAATCTCGGCGCGTACGGCGACGGCGGCGCGATTTTGACCAACGACGCGCAGCTCGCGGACAAAATCAAATTGCTGCGGCAATACGGCTGGCGCGCGCGATACGAAAGCGAAATGCCCGGCGTCAATACGCGTTTGGACGAATTGCAAGCCGCGCTCTTGCGCGTGAAATTAAAACAGCTGCCCGCCTGGACGCAAGCGCGCCGCGAACGCGCGCGTTTGTACGCCGAACTCTTGCCCAATCGGCGCGTGCATCCGCCCGTCGAAATGGCGTACGGCACGCATGTTTATCATTTGTACGTCGTGCAGTGCGATGAAAGCGCGGGCGCGTCGCGCGATTATCTCGCCGTTTTTCTCAAAGAGCGCGAAATCGGCACGGCGATTCAATATCCCACGCCGATTCATTTGCAATTGGCGTACCAGTCGCTCGCGCCCGCGGGCGCCTTGCCCGTCGCCGAAAAATTGGCGCGCGAAATTCTTTCGCTGCCGCTGTACCCCGAACTACCGCTCGACGCCGTGCGCGCCGTCGCCGCCGCGCTCGGCGAATTTGAATCGTGAAATTTTTTTCTCCGCCAAAAGGGACGCCGCTTGGAAGCGTCCCCACCATCGTTTTTCTAATTGGCGCCGCGCTCGTCGCCGTAATCCTCGCGTACCAAGTCCCCAACGCGACGCGTCTCGATATTGGCGGCGCGGCGGCGACGCCGTTCATTCAAGGTTTTTCGTTCCGCGAAAATTTTGACGGCGGCGCCGGACGATGGAGCGCGGAAAATTCGGAAATTCGTTTTTACGGCGTCGGCGCGCAGGACGGAACGCTGACGCTGCGGATGGCGATTCCACCGGCAAGCGGTTCGACGCAAATTTGGGCGAACGATACGCGGCTCGCCGCGTTGAGCGCGACGAACGGGTTCCAAGAATTTTCGTTTCCGCTCACGCGCGACGTTATCGGCTGGAATGGCGCGTTGGTCGTCAAAATCATGAGCGCGACGTTCACCGCGCCGCCCGATACGCGCCAGCTCGGCGTACAGGTGACGGACGCGCAATTTCGCGGCGACGGCGCGCCGGTCTTGCCGCCGCCGCGCGCATTGTTTTTTCTACCGCTGTTGACGCTGTTGAGTTTTCTCATCGGCGCGGCGTGGAGCGGCGCGCGCTTGGGCGGATGGCTTGCGGCAGGCGTCACGCTGTTGGCGTGTACGTTCGGTTTATTGACTGCGCGCGTGGCGACGGCGTATTTTCTCGCGCCGTTATTTTTTACCGCGCTCGTTCTATTTGGCGGCGCGCTCGCGTTCGCCGTCGCGCTGAAACGTTTGACGAACGCCTTGCCCGCGCCCGCGTTGACGAACCGGACGCTGCGCCTTTTATTCTTGGCAATGAGCGCGGCGTTCGCGTTTCGCCTGCTCTTTGCATCGGAACCCGGTTACATCGTGGACACGCAAGATTATGTGGTGTGGTCGTATAAAACGGTCACGTACGGTTTGGGTTCGATGTACGCCGCCGTCAATGGCTTGTGGATTTCCGACCAATCGCCGGGGCTGAATTATCTTTTACACGGAATGGGTTTGTTGTATCGCGGCATTTTCGCGCCGGATTTTTTATACCCGATGATCGCGGGCGACCCCGCGCTGCGCGGCGTGAGCGCCAATCCCGCCGTTCTCGCCGACCCGATACAACGCGCGCTGCTGCGCCTGCCGATGCTGTTGGCGGATGCGTTGACCGGCGCGTTGATTTTCACAGTTGCGCGAAAATATGCGGCGGAACGTTTCGCGTGGCTCGCCGCGTTCGCGTATTGGTTCAATCCCGCCGTATTGTGGAACGCGACGTTTTGGGGGCAAACCGACGCGATTCACGCGCTATTGGTTTTGACGAGTTTTATTTTGATAATTTTTCCGCGCCGCGTCGGTTGGGCGTTTTTTATTTGGGGCATCGCGGCGCTCACCAAACCGCAAGCGTTGATTTTTGGACCGCTGCTGCTGTTGGCGGCGTACAAAACCAGAGATTCAAACCGCCAAAGATTCCAAGTCGTCGCGCGCGCGATTTTTTGGGGCGCGTTGGGCGCGACGCTCGTACTGCTGCCCGCGCTCTGGTTTGGCGGCGCGCAAGGTTTGCTCGCGTATTTCGGCGATACGGTCGGACATCATCCGATTCTCACGGCGAACGCGCACAACCTGTGGTGGCTTTTGTACCGCGACAATATAGCTTTGCAAGACACGCTGGCGCTTTTTCCCGGCGCGCCGCTGTCGTTTCGCGCGTTCAGCGTGGGCTTGTTTGGCGTTTTTTATCTCGGCGCGTTGGGCAAAGGATGGCGCGCGCCGTTGGAAGAATTTTTCGCATTGGGCGCGTTCGTCGCGTTCGCCTTTTTTATGCTGCCGACGGAAATTCACGAAAATTACGGTTATGCGCTCTTGCCTTTGCTTGCGCTTGCCCTGACGCGCGATACAATTCTGGCGTTGTTTTACGTCGGCGTCAGCGCGACGATGCTTTTGAATTACGCGCTGCACGACCCGACGCTGTTTGCGCGCTGGCATTTGGACGACCCGCAGACGCAGCTCGCCGCGCCGCGCTGGGCGAATTCGTTTTTGAACGCGCTGCTCTTGGGCGCGTGGACGCTTTATCTCGTTTGGGGCGCGCGGCTGCCGCGCGCGAAAATTTTCAAACTTGCGAGTAGGAACGAATGATTACGCCTGACCAATTGGAATTTGAGGAACGCGCATTGGCGGCGCGCGACGCGCCCAATTTTCATTCGCCGCGCGCCGTCTTGCAAGCGCTGCTGCTGCTCGTCCCGGCGATTTTGCTCAGCACGACGGGCCAATTATTTTTGAAAATGGGCATGAATCAAGCGCCCGATTTCGCGTTCACGCCCGACGCGGTGATGGCGGCGCTGCCGCACATCGTTTTCAATCCGTTCATTTGGATTGGCTTTGCGGGCTTTATCGGCGGCACCGTGTTTTGGCTGGGCGTCATCTCGCGCGCGCCCTTGTCGCTGGCGTATCCGATTTTGGCGTCCAGTTATTTTGTCGTCGTGCTGGAAGCGTGGCTCTTTTTGGGCGAACAGGTGACGCTGCAAAAAATCGTCGGCGTCGCGGTGATTGTGGGCGGCGTGATTTTGGTCGGCTTGAGCGAAACGCAAGCGCGCGCCAAACCGCCAACGAAAATTCAAAATGAATAACGGATTGCTGCTTTTGATTCCGGCGATTTTATTCAGCACGACGGGCGAATTGTTTTTCAAGCTGGGCATGAACCGCGTGGGCGGTTTTGAATTTCGCGCGTCCGCCTTGCGCGCCGTTTTGCCGCGCGTGATTTTCAATCCGTTGATTTGGATTGGATTCATCGGTTTCGGTTTGGGCGCGGTGTTTTGGCTCGGCGCGTTATCGCGCGTGCCGCTTTCATTGGCGTACCCGATTTTGGCGTTGAGTTATTTTGTCGTCGTCGCGGAAGCGCGGTTCTTTTTGCACGAACGCGTGACGTGGCTGCGTCTGCTCGGCGTGCTGGTGATCGTCATTGGCGTGGCGATTGTGGGAACGAGCGAAGCGCCCTAGAGCAAATTCCTATACGATTTGGAAGCAAACCCTTCGGGTTTTCGAAAACCCAAAGGGTCTTGCGCTAAAACAAATTCAATTTGCCGACGCCCGCGCGGCCGGCAAGTTAAAAGTTTGAACGGACAGTTTTTTTGAAAAAAATTCCAACGCATTGGAAATGGAATCTGGCGGCGCTGACGCTCGTCGCGCTCGCGTTTTGCGCGCGCGTCGATCGGCTGGCGGATAAAAATATCTGGTGGGACGAGGGCTGGACGATTTGGCTGGCGCGGCACGATTGGGCGTGGATTGCGTTACGCACCGCGAGCGACGAACATCCGCCGCTGCATTATTGGCTGATGAATGTGTGGCAAAGCGTATTTGGGCCCACCGTGACGACGGGACGTTTTTTTTCGGCGGCGTTCGGCGTGTTGGGCGTCGCGCTGTTGTATCGTCTCGGCAAAACGATGGGCGGCGCGCGCGTCGGTTTATTGGCGGCGTTATTTCTCGCGCTCGCGCGATTCAACATCTGGTGGTCGCAAGATATAAAAAATTATACGCTGTCGGCGTTTTTCGCGTGGGCGAGCGTTTATTTTATTTGGGAATGGCTGAACGCTAAACGCCAAAATCGTCATTCGCAATTCGCGTTGGGATACATCGCGTGCGCGGCGCTCGCGCTCTATGCGCATTATCTCGCCGCGCTAATTATTTTGGCGAGCGCCGCGTTTGTGGGAATGGTATCGCTGGCGCAGTGGCGCGCGGGAAAAAATCCGCTGCCGTTTTTGTGGAAATGGAGCGCGGCGCAGCTCGCGGTCGTCGTTTTGCTCGCGCCGTGGCTGTACCTGTATTTGCAAAATGGCGCGACCTGGACCGCCGCGCCAACGTTTGATTTCAATTTATTTTTGCGTCTCGCCGCGACCGTGTTGACGCTCGGCGTGACGACGTACATTGAAAATTATACGTGGCTCGTTTTAGGCGTCCTGCTGGTCGCGGCGTTGAGCGCGGGCTGGCTGTTGGGCAATCGCCGCACATTCAGCGCGGTCCGCGCAAAAAAACGTTGGGCCGTTGTGTACGCGCTCCTCATCGTTCTCATTCCGCCCGCGCTGATTTATCTTTTGGCGCTCACGCCCGCCGCGATTTTCGCGCCCAAAATTCAGGCGCGCTATTTGATGATGCTCACGCCCGCGCTGGCGCTGCTGCTCGCGTTCGGCGTCGCGTTCGCGGCGCGTTACTCGAAATTTGGCGCGATGGCGCTCGCGGCGTTTGTGGTCGGCGCGCAATTGTTCACGCTGCAACCCTATTACGGCGAACGCATTTTGCGCGACGAATATACGACGCTCGCGCAAAGAATCAACAATTTTGGCGCGGACGACGACGCGATTGTGCTGAACACCGACCAAGAATATCCGACGTTTTTGTATTATCTGTCCAGACCGTTCGCGTGGATCGGCGTACCAAACGGCGCGCCGGTGAATGAAGCGACCGCGCAGCGCGTCGCGGCGGACGCGTTGCAGCATCGCGGCGTGTGGGTGGTCACGATTCCCGACGCGCTGCAAAAAGACCCGCAGCGTTTGGTGGAACAAAAAATCGCGGAACGGCTGCCCAAACAGTACGAACAAATTTTTGGCGACAAACGCTTGACCTTGTACGCGGATTCCGTTCGCAACGTCCAAGACGCGGCGTCCGCAAATTTTGCGCCGCTCGCCGCGCGCAATGACGCGCTGGACGAACGCTTGAAATTGGTCGGCATAGATTTGCCCGTGCGCGAGGCGCTGCCCGGCGACGTGGTGCGCGTGGTCACGTATTGGGCGGCGCAAGACCTGACGACGTTGAATTTCACGCTGCAAACAGCGGACGGCGAAATTGTGGCGCGCGCGCCCGCGACGCTTTCGATTGGCGCGCACGAACGCGCGCAAGCGGACTTGCAAATTCCGCCGGATACAAACGCGAACGAACTGCGCGTGGTCGCGCAAGCGCGGCTCGGCGCGTTAACGCTCGGCGCGCTCGCGGTTTTGCCGCGCGCGAACGTTCAAAAGATGGAAACGCCGACGCAGCCGCGCGCGGAACGCTTTGGCGCGCATATTCGTCTGGTTGGCGCGGCGCTGCCGTCGAACGTCGCGCGCGCGGGCGACGCCGTTCCCCTTACGTTGACGTGGCAAACCGACGCGCCGCTCGATACGAGTTACACGGTCTTTGCCCATTTGTTGGGCGCGCAGTACAATGCCGCGCAAAATAATTTTTTGTGGGGACAGGTGGACCGGATTCCGATGGACGGAAAATTGCCGACCAACGCGTGGACGCCGCGACAAAATATCGTGGACGCATACGCGATCCCATTGGACGACCACGCGCCGCCGGGCGCGTATCAAATCGAAATCGGTTTCTATGACGCGAACGGGACGCGGCTGCGCGTGTACGACGCGCAAGGAAACGAGCGGGGCGACGCGCTGATAGTGGGCGAAATCCAAGTCCGCGATTAGCGCGCCGCTCCAGAGTCACTGCATGAACAAGTTTTATCTATTCCTATTTACAGCGCTTTTGTTCGGCGTAACGGCGTGCGGGAATACGCCGTTATTGACGGGCATGACCGTCGCGCCTGAAACGATTTCGCCGCGCCCCGGCGAAAAAAATCGCGCGACGTTGATTACCTATTCGCTCGCGCGGCCCGCTAATGTGAGCGTGTATTTGCAAGACGCGGGCGGCAAATACGTTTTGCGCGAGAATCAACCGCGCGCGGCGGGCGATTTCCAAATTTTATTTGGCGGCTCGGTGAACAATCGCACGCTGAACGACGGCGCGTATCAGATCGTCGTCACGGCGCAAGACGCGAGCGGCGTGCATGAAGAAAAAACGGCGGCGCTCAATATCATCAACGCCGACACGACGCTGCCCGAACTGCAAAACTTTACCGTGTTTCCGCAAGCGTTCACGCCCAATCAAGACGGTCTCGACGACCGCGTGATCATTCGGTATTACTTGACGAAACCCGCGCGCGTGACGGTCTATCTCACCGACGGCAAAAATAAATTTCCGATTGACGAGAAAAAAGAGACGACGCTGTTGACCGAAGATAAATTGAGCGAAATCGGGCCGCACGAATACGATTACGACGCGGGGATTGATCGCGGCGCGCCGCCGCCGCCCGACGGACAGTACACCGTCGTCGCGGAAGCGGTGGACGCGAACGGCAATCTGGTGCGCGCGGAAGCGCCTTTGACCATCAAGGACGGCGGCACGCCGCGCGCCGCCATCATCGGCAGCGCGGGCGATTTTAACCCGCGCGTCGTACCGTTGGGCGACACTTTATTTTTTACCGTGACGGTGAAAAACGTCGGGACCGTGCCGATTCGCACCAAGGGCCCCGAGCCGGGTTTTGTGTACAACACGAGTCAAAATTTTTCGACGATCCAAGAGTACGAAGAGCCGGGCATTTGGCGGCTCGGCGTGGATTCCGAAGGCAATTCCATTGGCCGCCAATATCCGTACCGTTGGCAATTGGGCATAGACAGTGAATTGACCCCAGTCGAACGCGACGGCAAAACGATTTATTACTTGATGCCCGGTCAAGTGGTCACCGTCTCCGGCGGCATCAAAATTACGGACAAGCCGCCCAAAGTGGACCCGGCGTATTGGTTCGGGCTGGTCCAAGAGCAAGTTCGCATCGTCGAAGATCACGTCGAGCCGACGCGAATTACGGTGGACTTTTAATAATTCATGTTACGCATCTTGCCGACAAAAAAAGTATCTGACCAGGATTTACGGACGCATTTTTGGACACAGATGCCACAGATACCACAGATTTTTCATTATCGGGCGTTGCTTTTTTTCTGTGTAAATCTGTGTAATCCGTGTCACAAAAATTAAAGGGTGATGGACTGCGTAACGTGGGTTAATAAAAAAAAATCGCGGCGCCTGCCGCGATTTTTTTATGCCGCCGCGCTAGCCGCGCGCACAAATTTCGCCAAGTCCGTTTTTAATTTCGCCAGCGACGCGCGATGAATATACATCATGTGTCCCGCTTCGTAATACGTCATGGCGATATTGCCGCGCAAACTCGCGTCGAGTCCAAGATGATTGAACGTGTATTCCGTCGCAAAGTACGGCGTCGCCAAATCGTAATAGCCGTTCGCCACCAGAACTTGGAGATGCGGATTGATACTCAGCGCGCCGCGCAGCGTTTCGGCGACGTTGACATAGCGATTCTCATGCTCGTCGAATTTCCACTGCTGATTCACCTTGAACGACAAAATCTCGTACGGCAAATCGCTTTCAAATTTCAACTCGCGGCGCACGTAATCGTACAGCGCGGCGGTGTAGGGTCCAATGATGTTGGAAAAGCTGGGATCGTTTTCAATCGTCGCGCCGGTCTGGTCGCGGTCAAGCCCCGTAAAGCGCGAATCCAAACGTCCGACGGTGCGCCGTTGGTCGCGCAGCAGCTCTTTGGTAAAGTGCAAAATTTCGAGGCGCAAATTCGCGCGTTCGATATAGGCGGGCGTCAAGCCCGTATAGCGCGCGAGTTTTGCCACAATGCGCGCGCGTTCGGACGCGGGCAGCGCGTCGCCTTGCAATAACGCGCGCGCGTATTCGTCCAACGCGAACGCTTCGACCTCGCGCAGCGTTTTTTGCAAATCCGCTTGCAGCGCGGGTTCCAATTTTTGGTGATACCACGCCGTCGCGGCGTACGTCGGCAAAAACAACAGATACGGCAAATCGTTACCCGGCTGAAAATCGGTCGAGCCAAAATCGAGAATCGAAGAGACGAGCATGATGCCGTTGAGATACAAACCGTGCCGCTCTTGGAGATAGCCGCTCAAACCCGCCGCGCGCGTCGTGCCGTAACTTTCGCCGATTAAAAATTTCGGCGAGAGCCAGCGCCCGTACCGCGTCGTGTACAGACGAATGAAATCGCCGACCGATTCAATGTCTTTTTTGAGATTGTGAAATTCCTTGTCTTTTTCGCCTTGCGTCGCGCGGCTGTACCCCGTGCCGACGGGATCAATGAAAACCAAATCGGTCGCGTCCAAAAGCGAAAATTCATTCTCGACCAATTGATACGGCGGCGGCGGCAAAGCGCCAATCTCGGTCAACGCGACGCGGCGCGGACCCAACACGCCGAGATGCAGCCACACCGACGACGAACCGGGTCCGCCGTTGAACGAAAACGTGATGGGGCGCGCGTTGGGCGTAGGCGCGGGTTGGGTAGGCACGGAACCCGGTTCCGTGCCTACCCCCTCCATGTCCACTCTTTCATCACGCGTATAGGCGATAAAAAAGACCGACGCTTTGGGTTTTTCGCCTTCGGACGCGCCGTCCTTTTCCGCTTCTTGTTTCAACACGAGCGTGCCGGCGGTGACGGTATAAGCAATCGTTTCGCCGTTCAGCGTCATGGTATGTTTTGTCACGACGAGTTGGTCTTGCGCCGCTTGGGGCGTTTCAGTTTTGGGCGTCTCGTTGTCTGCCATTATTTTTTCCTCAAATGCTTTTTGGAAATCGCATCGCCCGCTTTATCGGCAAGCGCGCACGCGCTAATTTTAACATAAAAAAATGCGGGCGTTTGGGTTTCGCCAACGCCCGCCTGCTTTTTATTTTTCCAACAGATATGGCACCAATACGACCGCCACATTCGGATGTTTTTCAAACGCCGTCCGCAAACGGTTCGCCGTGCGATTGTGCAGCAGCCCTTGCCACCAATGCGCCGTAATAAATTCCGGCAGCACAATCGTCACGAACGCGTCGGGGCGTTGACTGTGCAGCGCGTCAATGTACGCCAACAGCGGACGCGCGAACGAGCGATACGGCGATTCGACCATCACAAATTTCACGCCGGGCAAATACGTTTGCGCTTTTTGTTTCACCCTTTCCGCGCGTTCCGGCAAAATCGCCACATGCAGCAAAAGCGGATTCGGCGAAAGGTTGCGCGCGAAATTCACCGCGCGCAGCGACGCGTAATTCAAATCGTCAATCGGCACCAAGACGATGGGCGCATCGGATTGAACCGGCAGCTGGTCCGGGCGAATCCGCAATTGTTTGGCGACCTCGGCATAATGCCGATGCACCATCAAAAACAAAAACGAAATCAGCGGAATCAGCAAGATGACGATCCACGCGCCGAGCGCGAATTTGGTCACGATGACGATGCACAAAATAACAAACGTCACGACCGCGCCCGCGCCGTTAATCAACATGCTGCGTTTGGCGTTCGCGCCGCCGGTCTTGCGCCAATGCAACACCATCCCCGTATTCGACAGCGTGAACGCCAAAAAGACGCCGACGGCATAGAGATGAATCAAATTGCTCACGTCGGCGGCAAACAGCACGATGAGAAACGCCGCAATGCTCGCTAACGCCGCGATGCCGGTCGAGAACGCGAGCCGGTCGCCGCGAAACAAAAATTGATGCGGCATGTAATTGTCGCGCGCCAACACCGACGACAAGCGCGGAAAATCGGCGAACGCGGTATTGGCTGCCACAATCAAAATGCCCATTGTCGCGATTTGAAAAATATAAAACAAGATATTTGTGCCAAACACGGCTTGGGCGATTTGAGAAATAATCGTTTGTTCGCCCGGCGCCAAACCCAATTGCGAAGCGAGATACGAAATCCCCAAAAACGCGACGCCGAGAATGACCGCCATCGCGGTCAACGTCAGCGCGGCGTTTCGTGATTCGGGACGTTCAAACGCCGGCACGCCGTTGGAAACCGCTTCGACGCCGCTCATGGCGACGGCGCCGGAAGAGAACGCGCGCAAAACGAGCCACAGGGATAAAGCTTCCGCGCCCGGCACAATCGGCGACGCTGCCGCAGGCGCCAACGTTCCGGTGAACGATTGATACAAGCCCAGTCCGAGCATAATGCCGAGACTGCCCATAAAGAGATAGGTGGGAATCGCAAAAATCGCGCCCGACTCGCGCACGCCGCGCAAATTGCCGACGGTCATGACCAAAATAAAAAACAGACTCAACAAAACGTTCACGTTGAGATGCGGCGGCAAACTCGCGTTCAATACGTCAATCTGCGAACCGAGTCCCGCCGCAATCAACGCCGAACTCACCGCTTTGGACCCCGCGACAATGGAAACGGAAACGGTCAGCGTGTAATCAATCAACAACGCCGCCGCGGCGACCAAGCCGGGAATTTCGCCAAGATTTTCGCGGCTCACAATGTACGAACCGCCGCCGTTCGGGTACGCATACACCGTTTGGCGGTACGAAAACGCAATCAGAAACAGCAGCGCGCCAATCGCCAGCGCGACATATTCGGAAACGTAAAACGACGCGCTGCCCGCCACGACCAACACCAACAACATTTCTTCGGTCGCATACGCGCAGGACGAAATCGCGTCCGAGCCAAACACCGCCAGCGCCTTGAGTTTGGTCAGACGTTGATGACTTTCTTCCGCCGTTTCAAGCGGCCGCCCAATCAAGACGCTTTTGAATTTGCGATAACCGGATTCCAAAGGCCCGCTGGGGCGCGTCACTTCGGGCGTCGCGACAAAATGTCCGGGCCCCACGCGCCGAAAATGATGGCGATGCGGAGATTGCACGCGCACATACGTATCGCCGGGCCGCGCGCCGCCGTGTTTCTCAAGCGCCACCAATTCCGGATTCAATTCGCCGTGCCGCGCAAAACTATCGTTCGGCGGCGGCGCTATCTTGTTTTTTTCAGCTTTCAAGTTTTCATCCATTGCAATCTCTTTGTCCAATCATCCGGTCAGGAACCAACGAGCACTACTTTGCACGGCGCCAGCTGTATCACATAATCCGCGAACCCATTCAACCAACCGTACAATTCGCTCTCGGCGACGCCGATGAACAACGCCGCGCTTTGCCGCCGCCGCGCCAACCCGACCAACGCGGGCCCCTTGAAATGGCAGGGCAAAATCAACGTGCCGATTTCTCTTTGATACAAACGCGCATTGACCTGAGCGGCGGTCAGCGCCGCTTGCGCCAACAATGGATGCAGCGGCGCATCGTCCACAATTTCATATTCCAACGGCGTCACATCCAAAAAAACCGCCGTGACGCGCGCGCCGGACGGCGCCATTTCGCACGCTTCGCGCAGCGCGGTGAGACTATTGGGTTCGCCGTCATAATAGACGAGATACTCTGGCGCCGTTTGACGCGCGGGCAGCCATTCCAACGCGCGGCCCAAGCGCGTTTTTAATTTCGTCATAAGCGTCATTTTCTGTTCCGTTGACGCCGCTATTGTAAATGGCAAAGGGGTCAAGAGAGCGTCAGGAATCGAAACGGCGCCATAAAGAAAATATAAAGAGGCGCAAAAAAACGGCGCTCGGGGCGAACGCCAGTTTTGGTTCAATCCAATTCCTGCACGCGCAGACGATAGCCGACGCCGGGTTCGGTCAAGATATAGCGCGGCTGCGCGGGGTCGGCTTCGATTTTGTGGCGCAGTTGACCGACATAGACGCGCACGTAATGCGGCTCGTTGGTATAGGCGGGTCCCCACACCTGCCGCAATAATTGTTGATGCGTAATCACTTTGCCCGCGTGCGCGACGAGGTATTTCAGAATTTCGTATTCGGTCGGCGTCAATTTGATTTCGCGCTGCGCCACATACACTTGGCGCCGCGCCAAGTCCACCTTTAATTCGCCAGTTTGAAAGACCGGTTCGGATTCGGTCGGCAGCGCATGGCGCAGGGCGGTTCGCAAACGCGCGAGCAATTCGCCGACGCCGAACGGTTTGGTCAAATAATCGTCCGCGCCCGCGTCCAACGCCGCAATCTTGTCCTGTTCGCGCTCGCGCACCGAAAGAACGACGATGGGCAATTTGGACCATTCGCGCACGCGTTTCAACACCTCAAGCCCGTCCATGTCCGGCAAACCCAAATCCAAAATCATCAAATCCGGTTTCGCCGCCACCACTTGTCGCAGCGCGTCGCCGCCCGTCGCCGCTTCGCTGACGCGAAACGCGTGACCCGTCAAACTCGCGCGCAAAAAGCGCCGAATCTGCGGCTCGTCGTCCACGACCAAAATGTGCATCCCTTCCGTCATCCCGTTTATTCTCCCAGACGCGTCGGCAAACAAAAACCGATTTCCATGCCGTTCGGACGTTCTTGGACGAACACGGTTCCGCCGTGCGCTTCGACGATGCCTTTGGCAATCGAAAGCCCCAAGCCCATGCCCGCCGTGCGCCGTCCGTCCGCCGTGCGATAAAATTTTTCAAAAATGCGCGCGCGGTCCGTTTCCGGAATTTTCGCGCCGTAATCCGTCACGCTAATTTGCAAAACGTCGTCTTGCCAACGCGCCGCAATTTCGACGGGCGCGCCGGGCGCGGAAAATTTATACGCGTTGTCAATCAAATTCACCAGCGCTTGCTCGATCAAAACAAAGTCGAACGGAATCAACGGCAAGTCGGGCGGCAGAGCCAATTGAACCGGATGCCTCTGCTTGCCCGCGCGCTCCAATGCCGCCCCAATCACTTCTTCGACGCTGTGCCATTCGCGCTGCGGCTGCAGCGCGCCCGCTTCCAAACGCGTCATACTCAACAAATTCGCCACATAACGATTCAAGCGCGTGGCTTCTTCTTGAATCGCCGTCAGTAAATCGCGGCGCGTTGCCGCGTCCAACTGCGCGCGTTCGTCCAACAAACTCGTCGCCGAACCCAAAATGGCGGCGAGCGGCGTACGCAAATCGTGCGACAACGACGACAAGAGCGCGTTGCGAAAACGTTCGCTCGCCTCCAACAAGCGCGTTTGTTCCGCCTGTTCGCTCAAGCGCGCGCGTTCCAACGCCATCGCCATTTGCCCCGCAAACGTTTCGAGCAGACGTTGTTCGCGCAGCAGCGTCAATTTGTTGTGCGGACGCACGCTGAGGACGCCGAGCCCGGTATGCGCGACAAACAACGGCAAATACAATCGTTCCGCGTGCGGATACGCCGCCGTGCCTTTGCCGGAATTTTGTTTGTGGTCGAATGCCCAATGCGCGGCTTGCATTTCGCTTGCGGCTAGAATAATTGCGGGGAACGGCTGCAGCGCGCCGCCCGCGTCCGGACGCAGCAGCGCCGCTTCGCCGTCCAGCAATTCATTCAACTGTCCAAGCGCCGCGGCAATGCCCGCGTCGGCGCCGCCGGTCATGCTTTGCGAAAGCGCGTACAGCGCGGCAGTTTCGCGTTCGCGCTGCTGCGAAGCCAGCGCTTGAAGCCGCAAGCGCGCGACCAATTCGCTAATCAAAATGCCGACGACCAAAAAAATCAGAAACGTCAAGATATATTGCGGGTCGCGCACGGCGAGCGTTTCATAAGGCGGCACAAACAAAATATCAAAGACCAGCACCGCAAGCACGGCGGTAAAAATGGCGGGACCTAAACCCCACGACGCCGCGCTCGCCACCACCGCCAACAAATAAAACAAGGCAACGTTGGTCGGCGCCAACCAGCGCCGCACCATCAAGCCCACTACCGTCACGCCTGCAATCAACAACCAGCTGAACGCATACGCGCGCACGCGGCTCGGGCGGCGCACGCGCGGGAGCGTTTCGATCGCGCGCAGCGGTTCGGGCGCGGTGACGACAAAGACGTGCAGGTTGCCGCTGCGACGAATCAATTCGTCCGCGCTCGACGCGCGCAGCGCCTGCCGCCAGCGTCCGCGAAAACGTTTGCCGATAACGATTTGGGTCGCGTTATGTTCGCGCGCATAACGCAGTAATTCGTCCACGACATTTTCGCCCGCGACGGTTTCCACGCGCGCGCCTTGCGCGGCGGCATCCGCCAACGCCCGTTCCAACGATTGACGCTGCGCGAGCGTCATGCGATAACCGGCGGGCGTTTGGACATGCACCGCGATCCATTCCGCGCGCAAGCTCGCCGCCATCTGACGCGCCGATTCCACCAAACGCGCCGCCAACGCGTCGCCGTCCACGCAAACCATCACGCGCTCGCGCGCGGCGCGCCATTCGCCGCGCGGCGTCGCGCCGGTTTGCGCGCGCATCTGTTCGTCCGCATAGTCCGCCGCGCGCCGCAGCGCCAATTCGCGCAAGACGGTGAGGTTTTCGATTTGATACAGCTCGCGCACGCGCGTCGGGTCCAAATCCGAAACGGCAACCTGTCCCTGCTGCAAACGCTGAAGCAATTCGTCGGGCGCCAAATCCACGACCGTGACGGCGGCTTGCTCCAATAACGCATCGGGCACCGTTTCGCGTTCGCGGATGCCGGTGGCGCGCGCGACGGTATCGTTCAAGCTTTCAATGTGTTGGACGTTGAGCGTGGCGAATACGTCTATGCCGGCGGCGAGCAAATCCAAAACGTCAAGATAACGCTGCGGGCGCCGCGCGCCGGGCGCGTTGGTGTGGGCGAGGTCGTCAATCAAAACGAGCTGCGGACGGCGCGCGAGGACGCGCTCCAAATCCAATTCGTGCCGCCAGACGCCTTGCATTTGCACGCGGCGCGGCGGAACGATTTCCAACGCCGCGGCGAGCGTTTGGATTTCGGGACGGTTGTGCGTCTCGAGCCAACCGACGACCACATCCGCGCCCGCGTTTTGCTGCGCGAGCGCGGCTTCGAGCATGGCGTAGGTTTTGCCGACGCCGCGCGCGGCGCCGAGAAAAATTCGCAGCGCGCCGCGCGCGGCGTCGGCGCGCGCAGGGGTTTGCATTGCGGCGCATCATAACGCCGCTTGCAAGAGATGTAAAAAATGCGCGGCGGCGACATTCGCCGCGAATCCCAAACGCGGCGCGTCGTGATACAATGCGGATGAGAGGCGCAACCCATGAGTCAAATGGCAAAATTTTTTTACGAGACCGGCATGTTGCGGCGAACGCCGCGCTCTGGTTTTCAATTTCTCGGCGCGGGCGCGCAGTCGGTGGCGGAACACACTTTTCGCATGTTGCATATCGCGTGGACGCTGAACCGGCTCGTCGCGGAACCGGCGGACGAATTGCATGTCTTGAAGCTCGTGTTGTTTCACGATTTGCCCGAAGCGCGCACGGGCGATTTGAATTACGAAAATCAAAAATATGTGCGCGTGGACGAGGAAAAATTATTCCGCGAAATGGAAAACGAATTGCCCTATGGCGCGGAAATCGTCGCGTATGCGCGCGAGTACGAAGCGCGTCAGACGCGCGCGGCGCGCATTGCGTACGACGCCGACCAATTGGAATTTTTGGTTACGGTCAAAGAAGAATTGGACAAGGGCAATCCCTTGGCGGCGGATTGGATTCCGCCCTGTCTCGCGCGTTTGAAAAGCGAGGCGGCGCAGCGACTCGCGCGCGAAATTTTGGCGACGCGTTCGGATGAGTGGTGGTTTCACAACAAACAGGACGAGCATTGGGTGAATCGCGGGCGCGTCGAAACCTAAACCGCGCGCGCTTTTGCGCCCATGTGCAGCACCACCGTACCCACGTTCAACAATTCGTACGTTACATTTTGCAGCCCCGCGCCGCGCATCAAATCCGCCAATTCGTCCGCGTTCACGAAACGCGCGGCGGACGCGGGCAGATAGCGGTACGCCGCGCGGTCGCTCAGCGCGCCGCCCAAAATTGGCACGAGCCGGTAAAAATAAAATTTATACAGCGCGCTCCACAACGGCAGACGCGGCTGCGTAATTTCCAACGCGACGACGCGCCCGCCCGGTTTCAGCACGCGCGCCATTTCCGCGAACGCGCGCTCCAAGCTCACGACGTTGCGTAACATGAACGCCGAAGTCGCCGCGTCAAACGTATTATCCGCAAACGGCAAATCCAACGCGTCGCCGGTCAACAAAGGCATCGCGCGCGCGGCGTTTTTTGTCTGCGCGCACGCCAACATTTCGTACACCAAATCCAAACCGACGACGCGCGCGGCGGGCGCGGCGTTTTGGATTGCCAGCGCGAAATCGCCCGTACCCGTCGCCAAATCCAGAATCAGGGGCGCGGGATTTGCGCCGACGGCGAGCCGCGCGCCGCGCGCGCGCCAACTCGCGTCCATGCCGAACGTCATCAGCCGATTCAGTAAATCATAGCGCGGCGCAATCCGCGCAAACATATCGCGCACGTACGCGCGTTTCTGCGAAGGTTCAAACATCGCCGTCGCGCGCCGTTATACTAAAATTCATAACCATTGCCCCTTGTCTTTTTATTTCGCGTTTTTTACGCTATACGCCATTCCCATCAAACGCATCCGCGTTTATAATACTGTTATTCCACACATTGACAAAGGAGTCCCGCTATGAGCAATCTACCTTCACACGCGCGCGTCGTCGTCATCGGCGCCGGCATCGTCGGCAACAGCATGGTCTATCATCTCGCCAAACTCGGTTGGCGCGACATTGTGCAGCTCGACAAAGGTCCGCTGCCCAATCCCGGCGGTTCGACGGGCCACGCGTCCAATTTTATTTTTCTGGTGGACCATTCCAAAGAAATGTGCAAGTTCACGCTCGACAGCGTGAAACAATATAAAGAGCTGGGCGTCTTTACGCAAAGCGGCGGCATCGAAGTTTCGCGCACGCCCGAACGCGTGGAAGAATTCAAACGCCGCATCACGTCGGGCAAGGCGTGGGGCGTGGACGGGATGCATCTCATCTCGCCAGCCGAAGTAAAACAACTGGTCCCGTACATTAACGAAAAAATTATTTTGGACGGTTTTTATACGGAAGGCATCGGCACGGTGGATTCGCTGCGCGCGGGGACGTTGATGCGCGAGCGCGCGCAGCAGCTCGGCGCGCTGCAAACGTTCGCCAATACCGAAATCACCGGTTTGCAAAGCGAGAACGGGCGCATCGCGTGGGTCGAAACCAATCGCGGCAATATCCGCGCGGACATTGTGATCATTGCGTGCGGTTTGTGGAGTCCGCGCCTCGCGCGCATGGCGGGCGCGTACATTCCGCTCACGCCGGCGGTGCATCAAATGATTTCCGTCGGGCCCGTGCCGCAGCTCATGGACACGGTGGGCGAAATTAAATTTCCTATCGTCCGCGACATGGACACGAACATGTACGAACGCCAACACGGCAGCGACATGGAAGTCGGTTCGTACGCGCATCGTCCGATTTTGTGGGACCCGAACGATGTGCCGTCGAATGAAAAAGCCGCGCTGTCGCCCACCGAAGCGCCGTTCACGCAAAAAGATTTCGACCCGCAGCTCGAGCAGGCGTTGGAATTGATTCCCGATATTTTGGGCAATGATCAAGTCGGCATTCGTTACGCCATCAACGGCTTGCTTTCGCTCACGCCCGACGGATTCCCGATTCTCGGCGAAACGCCGGAAGTGAAAAATTTGTGGTCGGTCGCGGCGGTGTGGATCAAAGAAGCGCCGGGCATTGCGCGCGCGGTGGCGGAATGGATGACGGATGGCAATCCCGAAATTGATCCCAGCGGTTCCGACATTGCGCGTTTTTATCCGCATCAAAAAACCAAAACGCACGTCAACGCGCGCAGCGCGGAAGGATTCAACAAAACGTACGGCATTGTGCATCCGCGCGAACAGTGGGCGTCCAATCGCAATGTGCGTTTGTCGCCGTACTATGAACGCGAAAAAGCGCTGGGCGCGGCGTTTTACGAAGCGATGGGCTGGGAGCGTCCGCAGTGGTACGAATCGAACGCGAAATTGTTGGACGAATTCGGCGACCGCGTGATGCCGCGCGCGGCGGAATGGGACGCGCGCTGGTGGTCGCCTATCATTCACGCGGAACATCTGGCGATGCGCGAACGCGTCGGCATGGTGGATTTGTCGGCGTTCGCGCTTTATGAAATTCAGGGCGCGGGCGCGCTCGCCTTTATGCAAACGATGGCGGTCAATCAAATGGACGTGCCAATTGGCCGCGTCACGTACACCAATTTCTTGAACGAACACGGCGGCATCAAAGCCGACCTCACCATCATGCGGCTCGGACAAAATCATTTCCGCGTCGTGACCGGCGCGTTCGACGGCGCGCGCGATAAAAAATGGCTGCTCGATCATTTGCCAGCCGACGGCAGCGTGACGTTGACCGACGTCACCGCCGCGTATTCGACGCTCGGCGTGTGGGGCCCCAAAGCGCGCGAGGTTTTGCAAAGCGTCGGCGAGACCGATTTTTCAAACGAGGCGTTTCCGTTCGGCACGTGCAAGCCCGTTGATTTTGGCACGGTCAACGTTCTCGCCTCGCGCATTTCGTACGTCGGCGAACTCGGTTGGGAATTGTACGTATCGTTCGAGCAGGGCGCGGCGTTGTGGGACATGGTGTACAACGCGGGTCAAAAATTCGGCATCGTGCCGGTCGGCATTGGCGTGTACGGCACAACGGGGCGTTTGGAAAAAGCGTATCGTTTGTACGGCAGCGATTTGGAAATGGAATTTAATTTGGTCGAAGCCGGCATGACGCGCTCAAAAATCAAAGCGGAAGATTTCATCGGCAAAGCCGCGTATCTCAAACAGCGCGAGACGCCGCCCGCCGCGCTGCTCTGTTCCTTGACGGTGGACGACCCGACATCGGCGTCGGGCGTCAAACGCTATATGCAGGGCCGCGAACCGATTCTCACGCTCGACGGCAAAATCATCACCGACGCGCGCGGGCGCAATGCGTACGTCACCAGCGCGGGCGCGGGACCTTCGCTCGGCAAACATATTCTCATGAGTTATCTGCCGCCCGAATACGCTCAAGTCGGCACAAAACTCAAGGTCGAATATTTCGGCGAGCATTATCCCGTCACCGTCGCATCCGTCGGCGCGACGCCGCTGTGGGATCCGGAAAATAAACGAATCAAGGCATAAATTCCAAGCGAAAAGTTAAAGCTAAAAGGAGAATTATTCTTTTAGCTTTTAACTTTTAACTTTAACTTGTGAACATCCTCATCTGCATTAAACGCGTGCCCGTAGTGGGCCGAAAAGTACAATTCACCGCCGACGCGCAAGAGATTGATACAAGTTCGATGGGTTTCGCCATCAGTCCGCACGAAGGATGCGCGGTCGAAGAAGCGGTGCGGCTGGTCGAAAAACACGGTGGCGCGGCGACGGTTTTGACGCTTGGGCCCGCCGAGGCGGAAGAGCAATTGCGCGACGCGATGGCGATTGGCGTCGAACGCGCGCTGCATTTGCAAACGGACGGGCGCGAATTTGACCCGATTGCGACGACGAACGCGATTGTGGACGCGCTGCGCGCGGACGGCGCGAATTTCGATTTGCTGTTGTTTGGCAACGAAGCCGCCGACACGGGCGATTGTCAAGTGGGCGTGCGCGTCGCGTACGCGCTCGGTTTGCCGTGCGTGACCGGCGTCACCGCGTTGGAAATCAACGACGGACGCGCGACGGCGCAGCGCCAAGTTCCCGGCGGCGTCGAAATTTTTGACGTCCCATTGCCCGCGGCGATCGCCGTCAAAGACGGCATCAACTTTCCGCGTTTTCCATCCTTGCCGGGCCGCTTGAAAGCGAAAAAGAAACCGCTGACGGTCATGGAACCCGCATGGCAAAATGGCGGTTTGCAAAAAATGAAATTACTGAATCCGCCCGATGAAACGCGCCAAGTCGTCATTCTCGGCAAGGGCCCCGAAGCCGCGCCGAAAGTGGTGGACTTGATCGCCGAGTTGGGGCTGCTTTGAATCCGCAAATCACGCGCATAACGCAAAATTTTGGTTCATGCAATTTGCGTCGTTCGCGGACGAATATGAAATGATTCTCGTATATATCGAACAGGATAGAGGCAAGGTCAATGAGGCGTCGTTCGAGGCGCTCACGCTCGCGCGGCAGCTTGCGGCGCAAACGAATGTGCCGCTGCACGCGCTGGCGCTTGGCGGCGCAGGCGCCGAACTCGGCGCGCGGCTCGGCGCGTTTGGCGCATCCGTCTTGCATGTCGCGCAGAATGACGGCTTGAACGAATATGCGCCCGCGGCGTACGCGCAATGTCTGGTCGAAAACGTTCGGGCGCACAAAGCGCACGCGGCGCTGGCGGCAGCCACAGAGCGCGGCAATGAAATCATGGCGCATGTCGCGGCAAAAACAAATTTGCCCATGGCGGCAAACTGTATCGCGGCGCAGGCGGGCGACGCCTACACGGTTACGCGTTTGCGTTTTGCCGGCAGTTTGTACGAAGAAGCGAAACTCGACGGGGCAGCCAAATTATTGACGGTCGCGCCCAATGCCGTTCCCGCGCAAGCGGCGTCAAGCGCGCAAACTTGTGCGGTTCAGGCGTTCACGCCGCAATTGTCTGAAAACGATTTGCGCGTGCGCGTCACATCGCGCCTTGAAACGCCGTCGGGTAAAATCGCGCTCGACGCTGCGCGCGTGGTCGTGGGCGGCGGGCGCGGCGTCGGCAGCGCGGAGGGGTTCAAGGATTTGGAAGAGCTCGCGGATTTGCTCGGCGGCGCGGTCGGCTGTTCGCGCGTCGCCACCGGCATGGGTTGGCGGCCCCACGCCGACCAGATCGGGCAAACGGGCTCTCGCATTCAACCCGAACTGTACATCGCCTGCGGCATCAGCGGCGCAATTCAACACTTGGTCGGCGCCAAAGGCGCGAAACGTTTGCTCGCCATCAACACCGATCCCGAAGCGTCCATCATGTATCGCGCCGATTACGCGGTGATTGGCGATTTGCACGAAATTTTGCCGGCAATCAGCGCCGAGATTAAAAAACGGCGCGGCTAGAATTCAAAAAAACTCGTCGCAGCGCGCGGCGAGTTTTTTAATTCCCGTTATCGCCAAGCCATTCTTGTTATTTCACCGCCACGTTCTGGCTTAACGTCACAAAATCCCCCACGTCCTTCCCACTCGCGTCGAATACGTGCAAACGCGCAAACGCGGGATCGCTCGCGTCGTACCAGCCGATGAGAATTTTGTATTGTCCCGACGGCACATCCGGTTTGATTTCGAGTGTGTACGGGTCGGTCAGAAATTCGCCCTGCACCCACGTTTGCGTCGGGCGTCCGCCGTTCAACGGCTGCGCGTCTTTTTGCGCGACCGGCGGCGGCGCGTCGCCGAGCAGCTGCGCAAACACGGTGTACGGTTTTTCCATCGCGCCCGTCGCTTTCCAATACAACGTCACCGTCAATGGACTGCCCGCTTGAATTTCGTTCGCGGACAAATCATAGCCGACGAGCGCAATCGTATTGTTGAAATCCGCATCCTGTTTGTTTTGCGGCTGCGGCGCGTCGAACGAACGATTCACTTTTTCGACAACAAATGGCTGTTGGAGAGAAACAGCTTGCTTGTTGCTCCCATCTCCAATCTCCAGTCTCAAGTCTCCCGTCCACGCTTCCGCGTCCGTCGGAATCTGCACATTGTATTGCCCGCGCACGATTTCGCCCGCGTTCCACTGCGAGGTCGGATACGACGCGTTCGCCAATGGCGCCGGTTTACTCCATGTGTCGCCGAATTGAATTTGAAATTGATAATCCGCGTTTGGTTTTTCGTCCGCGCGCCAGAACAACGTGAGCGGCACGCTTTCGCCTGTGCTAGCTTTTTCGCGTCCAATTTGATAACCGAGCAATGTGAACGGCGCGAGCGGCGTCGAGAGCGAATGTTGCATATTCAAATCGGCGAACGCGGGTTGTTTTTGCGCGGGCAAAATTTTGATAGGACCGATCTTGACGCTTTTGCCCAACGGCGCGCCGTTTGGCGCCAGCACGTCGAGTCCCGCTTCGTTCTGTTTGGTGAACAAGGTGACGGTGGCGTAATAATCCCCCGCGGGCGTGCCGGGCAAAAGCGTTGCGACGTAATCGCCAAATAAAATTTCGCCGGGCTTCCAGCGCATCGTCGGATAATTATAGCCCGCGGGGCGGCGATCCACTTTGCCCCAAAACGTTCCGTTCGCGTCCACAATGCGAAGCGCCACGTTGTAATCGTCCGGCGTTTCCGCCAACGCTTGCCAATACAAACGCAGCGCCGCGCCCTCGTCCGCCGCAAGCGGCTGGGGTTGAGCCCACCCCAAGAGCTTGAACGTATTTTGAAAATTCGCTTCTTGCGGATTTTTGATTTCGGGCGCCGCGGGCAGCGGTTGGAATCCGTCCGCGAAACGCCAATGCCGCAGTTTCACTTGCCAAAACGCCGCGTCCTGTTTTTGTTCTATGCCGCGCGACGACAAAAACATCGGCACAAAATCGTTCGGGTCGGCGACCTCGTTCTGCCATTCCACCAACCACGCGCCGCGCTTGCCCGCTAACGCGCGATTGATTTCGCTCACGGCATCATAGCCGACGATGCGCTCGGCGTTCAGCGTCGCCTCGTCGGGCAAACGCAGCTCGGGCAATTTCGCGTCGCGGTAATAATAATCGAACGCGGGGAACATGTGTCCGCTCGTGAGCAGAATCGCTTCGTCGTCCTGCGCGTTCGCCGTAACGAATTTTGCCACGCCGCGAAAATCGGCTTTGGTGAACGCGGGATCGAAATAGGCGTTCGTGATGGCATAAAGAGAAGTGAAAAGTACAAAGCTAAAAGTTAAAAGCAGCGCCGCGCCCGCCGCGATACGCACGAACGTTTTGCGCGCTTGGAAAAATGCCCAGAAACTCGCCAGCCCCGCCGCGAGGAGCAAATAAAACCCCGGCGAAGCGAGCATCAAATAGCGCGCGTTGAATTTTGGATTGCGCGAAAAAAGAAATAACAACAGAACGAGGGGAATGACGAGATAGAGCAGCGCAAACACGAGTGGGGCGAATGAATTTCGATTTTCGCTTTGCGATTTTCGGATTTGCAGCGCGTACGCAATCAGCGCAAGCGCCGCCGCGACAAACCAACCGACGGCGATCCACTGCGCGATATTTTCCAGAACCGTTTCGCCCACCGCAAAATTGATGCCGATGTGACGCAGCGCTTCGTCCAATTTCAGAGCGCCGCGAAAATAACTCGCGTCCTCGCCCAACCGGTTGAGCATGAACGGCAGCCAAGGGAGGAACGCGAGCAAGATTGCGGCAAAAGAAATCAACGCGCCGCGCCACAGCGCGCGTTTTTCGCGCTGCGTCAAAATTACATACAGCGCGTAAATGAATTGAAACGCGATGAGCGCGAACGCAAAAT